>Ga0316204_10000550_pt1 | contig 134591 bp, 113 predicted proteins | sample 6monrhotite_MG_2_FD_205661 | JGI IMG/M metagenome (GOLD analysis project Ga0316204, IMG submission 205661) | Microbial mat bacterial communities from mineral coupon in-situ incubated in ocean water Damariscotta River, Maine, United States -... | ecosystem: Environmental > Aquatic > Marine >... | reverse complement strand
CACATGGAACTTGGAAGCAAAATATTTCATATCTCCTCATCATGGATAAAGGGGTAAGGCAAAGTTAACCTCAATGAATATGCCCATCTTTTTTTACCGGACACCGTTACCTGGTTGGTGAATCAAATGAGTGTGTTATAAATTGTGGTTCAACTGATTAATCTAGGATTATTGACACTCTCCTTTCCTTTTCATAGAACAGCTATCACAACGAAATTTTTGTCCTCGAATAGTTTCAAGTATTGACCCAGATAATTTCTTGTTATTTTTAATACTACAAAGAAATTCTTTAAACTCAGTACTACTATCCAAAAATAACTCTCGATTTTCATCTACAACTTCAAGTCGAGCAGGACTCGTTCTCATTAAATCGACTAACTCAATACCCAAATCTCCGCTTGAGTTGATTAAGTCTTTTTTATCAAACGTTATAAGCATTTTTCTCTCCTAATCCGAACACTGATGATATCGACCTCACAAACATGAAACGAAGAAAAATTTTACTAAAAATTTCGTTAGTTTTACTTTAATCACATTTTTATTAGGCAATTATATTGGCGCGGGAGTTAAATAGAGACTAGCTTGGGATATTTGTGGATTAATATCCCGTGAGTTGAGAGTATCCCCGAACGTTGCATAAGATATCGGAATTTTAAACAGCGTTAGGGGAACCTAGCGAGTGCATCGGATTTGTCTAACCCGCTCAAAAAGGCAAATCGCGGCGGCCGCAGAAACATTCAGAGATTCGACATCACCGGGCATGGGAATTTTCACTTTATCGGTCGCCTTAGCAAGCAGCTCACGGCTAACACCAGCCCCCTCATTGCCAAAAACAAATGCGACTGAACCGCTTAAATCGAGTTCATAAAATGTGTCCGCCGCTTCTAGCGAGGTAGCGACAACTTTCTCATACTTTTCCACTTCGTTGACTAAATTACACTGTTCTAAAATATCGATGACAAACTGCGCCCCCATACCGGAGCGCAATGCCTTAGGCGACCATGCTTCGGCACACCCCTTTGAAAGATATACCCGCGAAATACCAGATGCAGCGGCAGTTCGCAAAATGGTTCCTAAATTCCCAGGGTCCTGAATATTTTCAAGCACCACTGCACTTTCAATTTGTGAATTTTGATGCTTTGGGATGTCAATTAAAGCGAGAATTCCACTTGGTGTTTCTACTGGTGAAAGCTGATCAAATAGACGTTTATCCAACCCTATCCTTTTTATCTGCGAGAATTGTTGCAGGCTCGTTGTAATCTCGACATCCGCTTCGGCATCAGAACTTACAACAACATATTCAGGTTGAATATTTCGCTCTGCAATCACTGAAAGCAAGTGTACTCCATCAACGATTGTTTTTTGTTGTTTACGCCGCTCCCGAGCAGAAGTCACCAACTTTTTAAGCCGCTTAAACTGTGGATTATCCGAGGAAGTGATTTGTTGTATGCTGCTATTCATCAATCGAGTCTATCCTAACTCAGCTAGGCCTTTATTCAACAAATCCATACAACATTTGGATCTCATCAGGCCACAATGTTGAATCTATCGTCTCTAAAACCATTGGAATATCATTAAAACGACTATCATTCATAATATATCGAAATAACTCTATACCAATTTTTCCAAACCCCAAACTGTGATGACGATCAACCCTTGATCCAAGATCAGGCTTTGAGTCATTAAGGTGCATGGCACGTAAATATTCAAACCCAACAATTTTTTCAAATTCGGCAAATGTATTATCGCAGTTCTCTATAGTTCTCAGATCATAACCTGCTGCGAAAGTGTGACAAGTATCGAGACAGACACCAACCCGGGTTTTATCTTCAACTTTATCGATGATATGCGCAAGATGTTCAAAGCGGTACCCTAATGTTGAGCCTTGCCCTGCGGTATTTTCAATAACTGCCACAACACCTTCTGTTTGATCAAGCGTCATATTGATAGAGTCAGCAACACGATCCAGACTTTCTGCTTCACTGATCTTATTCAATGTTGCTCCTGGGTGAAAGTTGAGTAGCTTCAAACCAAGTTGCTCACAACGTTGTACTTCGTCCATAAAAGCATTCCGTGACTTTTCTAGCCCAGCATTTTCGGGATGTCCGAGATTGATAAGATAACTATCATGAGGCAAAACATTGTCAACAGCAATATTGGCTTTTTCAAGGTTTTCTTTAAATGCGTTGATACTTTTCTCGGTCAACGGTTTTGCCACCCATTGACGTTGATTCTTAGTAAACAGTGCTATTGCTTTTGCACCAATAGCTTGACCATTGAGCGGCGCATTTTCAACACCACCTGCCGCACTAACATGGGCACCAACAAACTTCATATTCAATTCCTAATGATACGCTTCGTCAAATTAATTCGGCCCACATACAGAGCTGCCAAATGTTTTTGCTCTAGTAGGCTGCCCGAGAATAAAAAAGCCATTCGTAAGAATGGCTCGTAAACAGCATGTAACGCTATATCGTTATCAGTAGCGTCCATGATGGCGGTTAATATAATTTGAGAACTCTACATGGCTAGTATTCATTTTTTTCACAATACTGTGAATATCGCGAACAATAGTACGCATGACTTGATATGCAACCATAGGATTGCTATTGACTAGCGATTCGAACTTAGTACGTTCAATTGCAAACACCTCTGTGGTTGAGTTAGCTTTCAACGATGCAGAATGCTCTAAACCATCGATAAAGCCCATTGCTCCTGCGACACTGCCGGGACCCAAAACATGTAGCTGCTCTTCACTGGCACCTGAATTTTTCGTGACAAGAATCTCTCCGCTAACTGAAACATAGAGTTTATTATCTACTTCACCTTCTCGAATAAGAAACTCATCTTTAGACAGCGTTCGAACCTCAACAATCTCAGCTAGCGCTTCACACTGCGCACCAGTCAGGTCTCTACCTAATGGTGAATTTCTTACCATATCCAGATTTGATTTTGCACTCATTATATTTTTACCTCTCCAATAGTTGATTAAAATAATTAGTCACTACAATTCGGCTGTAAGCTTTGAAAATTTTCAAAGCGAAAAATTCTGTCTGAATAAACTCGATGCGCAAGCATATTCTACCGTTTTACTGATGTAATTCAGTTAGGAGAAGGAACGCGGTTTGATATTAGGAAATTTTATTTTTTTGAAGTTGCACCGTCTTTCATCCCTATTTTTTAGGAGCGCCTCTTCTCCTTAAAAACCAAAGGGTATTCATCTCTTTTCTACTTAGTTATTTTACGCCTGTTTCACTCAAAGAACCACATAGATTATGCCTAATCAGCATCTCCCACTAACATTTAGAAATCTGCCAATGATGAATTATTCCAATCATTGGAAGAAAGCTTATTCTTTAGGGCGTGAAAAATGCACCCAATCAATTAATACTGAATATTTTGAGAAAAGTTTACGAAACTTTTTTTGATGCTGTGCTAAGGCACCCATGTTTGCTGGACTCTATATTCTAGCGGGAGTTGCTGGTGGCCATATAAAGAAGATGGAGGATTCGACCTCGGTTCTCAATAAAGACTATATTTTGAACGAAGTGGCTAGTCTTAATTTCTGGGAGAGAGAAATTGGTGGTCATAAAGCGCTACAAACGTTAGAGAATTACTTTGTCTAAATTTCAACCTTAATAAATATATATCTAAGCTCAAATCTTCAACAGGGTGCATTTTTCGGAGGCCAAAAGAAGGACTATTTTCAACTTGGCCGCCGATTTTATTCACGCTCTTTTTTCAGACACCTTGGTAGAAACAGATCATGATCGCCTGTTTTCCGTGCAAATTAAAATCATTCCTCATAAAACGCCAGCTTATTTTGACTCCCCTTCAAAGATGTATTAGTTTTAGCCCGATCAGAGCCAAGATGACTCAACAAGGAAAAATAAGTTCCTTGGTAAAAGTAATTTTTAGGTCATGTGAGAAGAAAATCACACCTGGATCAACGGCAAGTTTTATAAACTTTAATAAGAGTAGGTTACTTTTAACCAAATCAATACAGATTCGGACTAAAACGTTACAATAGCCCGTTGCTAAGCCTAGAATAATCAGTTGGCCGCACGTTTAGAGTGCGAGCAGTTGGTTTGATTAGCGTAATGAAAAGTTTTTCGTTCACCTGGTTGGTGAATCAAACACTTTTCATATAGCTAAGTAAATCAAATGATTGTGCTATAAATTGTGGTTCAACTGATTAATCTAGGCTAAACACTATATTTCGCCCAACAAAGCGTAGAACTAACGATGAACAGACAAAAAACAGACAAATTTCTGCCACTATTTACTCTTTCAGCTTCCATGTTTCTCTTCAATCACGCTTACGCGGATGATTGGACCTGTACTGACGTCGCCTCAATTAAAAGTGAAAATACCGTAATGGCGTGCGGTGTTGCCACTGCCGACACGGAAGGAGAAGCAAGGGAGAAAGCCTTAAAACGGGCACGAACAGAATTCGAACTCATTTGTGAAACTTCAGCAGAGTGTGCAGGTAGACAAACAATTGTGGAGCCACTGCGCAATAGTTGCGAGCTTTTAGCAAATGGGCGTTATAAATGTTTCAGAGGGTTGCGGTATACTGTTTTGTCGAATGGAAAAAGGATACCGACAACACCTCCAGCAACTCAACCACCCCCAGAAATACAAACAAGTCAACCTCAACAGCAGACTAATCAGGCTCAGCAGTCTTTCGATACGTTCTCCCCTGCAAAACATATAGACATCGGATTTGAAGCCTACAATATGACAGTAGTTGGTAAATACACCGAGTTTAATGAATTTCTTGGCTCACAAGAGAAAGAGGATAAGTCATCATTTTCAGGACAAGCTCTATTCCTTCAATACGCATTGACAGATAGTTTTGCTATAAAAGCTAGCATGTATTCTATGAAAGAAAAGAATTTCGAGATTTACGAATCTTCAGGAACGGATGTTCAATTACGTTGGGCAAATGATTTTGTTTATAATGGCTGGAAGTTTTATCTCGGGCTAGGGGCCTTCTCTGATACTTGGACTGATACGCGAGATGATGAATCTGAATCTTTTAGTGGAGCAATATTTTCTCTAGGGTTTGGATATAACTGGAATCACATTGCATTTGACGTAAGCGCTTTCTCAAGAGCTAGTACTGCATACAATGACATATTTGATGCTTATGATGAAATGACTGTAACAGGTTCCACTGCTAGCTTGGCCTTTCGGTTTTAACAATAGACTTGAGCATGACTAAGAGGATGGGAACCTACCATCCTCTTAAAATAATGCCTGCCCCACCATAGTAACTACTGCCGCACCTACCACAAATACTAATAATACTAACGTTGGATCAAATGAAGTCTGTTTAGATGGTTTCATATCACTTTTCTCGTTAAACAAAATATACCTAACTCTATTATCCGCTTTATTTGTGACATCGGTGTTAATGGAGTCACAAAACCCACTCGAAACATAAACCCTCTAACGCTTTCATTTTTATTGTGTTTTTCTATAAACACCTCATAAATGAAAAGTTGATCACGAAATTAGATTATGTTCGCTGAATATAACGACATCGGCAAATAAAACTTAAATTATTGTCTAAAAAGAATAAGTTGACGACCTTAAGAGTCCCTATTATCGCGGCCTTTGATCACCGGCATCTTATATTGCATTAATCCAGAACCACGACCACCCAATTTGCTGTCGTAAATAATGGTATATGACAATACTCGACGCACATATTTACGTGTTTCATTATAAGGAATTGTCTCTACCCAAATATCAGCCGGTGTATCCCTGTTGGGTAACCACTTTTTAACGCGATGAGGTCCGGCATTATATGAGGCTGTCGCTAATGCGCCATTGCCCTCGTTTTTGTCCAGCATGCGCCGTAAATAGGCCGCACCCAAACGGATATTTTTGTTAATGTTTAACAGATCTCTATTGGAGCGAATTCGAAACTTAAGTTCTCTCGCCGTCAATCTTCCCGTGCCCGGCATCAATTGCATTAATCCCAACGCACCAGCATGAGAACGCGCATCAGCCATGAAACCACTCTCCTGACGTAATACGCCGTAAATCCAGGCGGCATCAATTCCTTGCTCACCGGCTTGGCGAGTGACAATATCTTTATGTGCCATAGGAAAACGCACATCCAAATCATCATAATGTTCTGCTTTTGCAATGGTGCTAATAGCACGATTATGCCAGCCCCAATTACTTGCTAAAACGGAAGCCTTTTTTAGTTGAACTTCACTGAAAGGCATGGTTGCATAATTCCATTCGCGCCGCGCATCGGCTTTAAAGCCAAGCTTCAACAGCTCATGTGAGCGCTGAATTCCCGGTATTTCCGTAATTTCTTCCAACTCTTCATCAGAGAAACTCAGTGGATCATCCTGAAACTCGTACTCTTTACCAAGCCGATCAGCAGCGAGAAAACCATGATAGCTTCGCTCTGTCGCTAACGTAGAATAAATACGCTCTGCGGCTGTTCGAAGTGCAGGCAAAGTGTTGCTCTGCATTTCCAATATTCTCCCTCGCCAATAACGCCAACGGCTACTATTGCGCTCTTCATGCGGAAGCGCCTCAATCCAGGTAAGTGCTGACCACCAATCCTGCTGAGAAAGCGCCGTGCGGATTCTCCAAAGTTGAACAGTCTCATCCGGGTTATCCAGCTTCCCAAGCCACTCCAATGCTCGTGGATGCTTTTGAAATCCGGCTTGCATAGCGATGTATTGCTCTACTTCAGCTACACCATCTTTTGAAAGAGAAATATGTTTATCGCGAACCGATTCCCAGTAGTCAGCAGCAGCTCCTGCATCACGTCTCGCCAAACGCTTTACACCATGACGCGCAATCACATTCGCAATCGGGTCATCCGTTCTATAATATTTTCGCAACAAGTTCTCTGCCGGGCGTCGATGCATTTTTCTCCAACGCTCTACCCATTGACGGTCTTTTTTGCTCATGCTTTTCGCAATAAATCGAGCTAAACTAATGCGACCACGCTTCATGGCAAGTTCGATACGTTGCCACTTATGATCACGCGTCATCCCACCATGTTTTTTCCATGCTTTAAAAACTGGGTCACATTTACTCGGTTGAGATTTACTAACTAGCCAAAGCTTCTCTGCCTCAACATTTGCTTTCTCAATCTGCTTAGTTTTGTATAGCGCCATCGCATAGGAACAATATAGTTTTGTCCCTCCACCAGGCTGATATTCATCGAGAAATTTTTGCCACTTGCCTTTACGCTCCAGACTACGCAACCAACCGTATCGCATTCTTTGGCTTATTGGCGAATCTTGATAAGTTTCGATAAACTCTTTGATGCGCGCTTCAGATTGACGGCTAATGCGCTTGCGCAGGTATTTATATTCTAAATAGCCGTAAAGAGGATAGTCCGCTATCTTTTTACTGAGCCTACGATATGTTCGTAGATGCCCTTTTTTTAATGCCTTAACTGCCTCAGTATAGATTTCGCGCTGCTTTTCAATAGACATCTTAGCGTTAGCTGGCAACACAAAAATGAGTAGCGCTACACTCATAAAGAGAATGGGGACAAGTCGTTGTATGCGTGACATAATTAAATTGTACCACCTGATCGACTATTGATTGAATAGTTTCCATTCATAGTCTTTAAAGTTTCCGATTACCAGTAAAGAACCTTAGTTTATTGTACTTAAACATTAAGATCATTGATTGACGTCTATCACAGTCGGGCTGGAAATTTCAGGAATCAATTATATTAGGAGAAGCTTCGTGCCGTTTAATTCGATTAACCCTGCGAATGGGGAAATCCTTGACTCATATCCCAACTGGTCAGATGCGGAAATAGAATCCAGCCTCGCAAAAGTTTCTATTGGCGCAAAAAACTGGGCTAATACCCGTTTTGAGCAACGTGCAAATTACATGCGCGCTACCGCTGAAGTTTTACGCAAAAATAAATCTCAACTAAGTCAAACGATTAGCTTGGAAATGGGCAAGCTTCTGAAAGAGGCTGAGGCAGAAGTCGAAAAATCGGCGCTGGGATTGGAGTTTTATGCTGATCATGCAGAGCAGTTTCTTGCGCCGCAAATGATCAAAAGTGATGCAAGTAAAAGTTATGTGGCTTATCAACCATTGGGATGTGTACTCGCCATCATGCCTTGGAACTTCCCCCTTTGGCAGGTTTTCCGTTTTGCAGCCCCCGCTTTAATGGCAGGAAATACCGCAATTCTAAAACACGCTTCTAACGTTCCACAATGTGCTTTAGCCATTGAAAACTGTTTTATCGAAGCAGGATTACCAGAAGATATTTTTCGTAGTTTTATGATTACTTCATCACAAGTCGCGCCACTCATTGCAGATCCTCGCATCCATGCGGTCACAATCACAGGAAGTACGCCAGCAGGTAGCAGTGTTGCATCACAAGCAGGAAAACACCTTAAAAAGTCTGTGTTAGAACTAGGGGGGTCTGACCCCTTTATTGTACTTAATGACGCTGATCTTGATTTAGCCGTTAAAAATGCGGTTGCCTCGCGATATATGAATTGCGGCCAAAGCTGCATTGCCGCAAAACGATTTATTGTTGTAAATACAATCGCAGATCAATTTCTTGAAAAGTTTACCGCTGCTGTCGAAGAGTTAACACCTGGTGATCCGCAAAATGCTGAAACTAAACTGGCACCGATGGCGAGACACGATCTTCGAGACGAATTACACACCCAGGTAGAAACAGCAATTTCACAAGGAGCAAATGTCGTCACGGGCTGTCAACCAATCGAAGGCCCTGGTGCATTTTATACACCTTCAATTATCGATAATATCGATAAATATAATCTTGCCTATTCTGACGAATTATTCGGACCTGTGGCTACAGTCATCCGCGTACAGGATGATGCTGAAGCTGTTAGCGTAGCCAACGATACTGAGTTTGGTTTAGGTGGAAGTATATGGACGCGAGATAACACACGAGGGGAACAAATTGCTCTACAACTCGAATCTGGTAGTGCGTTCGTTAACGGCATGGTGAAAAGTGACCCTCGCCTCCCTTTTGGCGGCATTAAAACTTCAGGATATGGAAGAGAGCTATCCCACGAAGGTATCAAAGAATTTGTGAATACAAAAACAATATGGATTCGATAGACGTACAGTCGAGAGATACAACAAGATCCGTGGAGCAACTACTCGGGGAGTTTAATTTTTTTAGTATCCCCGCGAACTCGGCATTGAGGTAGGTAATGCTCTATTTGTCGAATAACTTTTTCAGCCGCCGCACGATAGGCAGTTAATTTTCCACCATAGATGGAAAATAGTTGCGGAGTATTTTTTTTATCTTCATGAATAATGGTTTCTCTTGATCGAGAAAATGCACTGCCATTATCAGCAGGCAACACCCTTAATCCAGCGAAGCTGTTGACAATATCTGACTTGTTTAAACTAGCATACTTGGGAAAGTAGTGTTTCACCGTATCCGTTAGATAATTGATCTCATCATCGGTCGCGTAAACTTTATCAGGATCACCAGTATAGGTCAGCTCAGTGGTTCCCACCATGGTATCTCCATACCAGGGCATGACGAATATCGCACGCTTATCTTTAAGTGCTTCTAAATAATAAATACCTTTAGTAGTTTCACCTTTGAGAATAATATGCGTCCCCTGCACCAAATCTACCGGGATTTTTTCCATTGCCAATGAGATACGATCATTAACTGCATTAACCCAAGGCCCCGCTGCATTTATCACAACTTTCGCAGTGGCCTCGTGCTCACGGCTATGCACCCTATAGCGAACAACCCAGTTATCATTTTGAATTTTAGCCCCCAAGAATTCAGCATTTTTCTTCACTACAGCATTAAAATTTTCCGCTGATTTAATTACCGCTTGAGTGAGCAGGCGATCATTTGTCTGAGCATCCCAATACTGAAAAACACTCTGTAAAGCATTGGTGTTTAATCCATCAAAATCGGCCCATTTTTTTCGTGAAATCGATTGAAATTGGCCCGACCTTTTAAAACCGTTCAGCAACGAGTAGAGAGTCAAACCCACTCTAATTTTCATTGAGCCTCGTGAAGTATCGGAATAGACAGGAATAATAAATGGTTTTAAAGAAACGAGATGCGGTGCATTTTTTAGCAACAACTGCCGCTCATAAAGACACTCTTTAACTAAAGAGAATTGACCACTTTCCAAATAACGCAACCCACCGTGAATTAACTTGCTCGACTTTGATGAGGTACCATCTGCAATATCATTTTTTTCTAAAAGCAGTACGGAATATCCATGGGCAGCAGCAGCCTGCGCAACACCTGCACCATGTATTCCTCCACCAATAATGACTACATCATACGTCACAGAGTTTCCTTGCGATATTACTCAATGATTAATGTTTAGCTAGTTGTTAGCGTTCATTAATCGCGGCAAGCATGTTTTCCATTTCCATGGTTTCTATAAATTCCACCCCTCTATCAAACCATTTCCAAGCAACATTCGCCTCGACTATTTCATACATAAACCATTTCCATTCACCCGGCCACAACGCACCATCTTCATCAGGGGCTTTTTGATAGTTACAGATCAAAATATCAGGCTTCATGTGCTGCGCTACAATTCGATGTGCATCATCATATTTATGTAAAACAAACCCGACAGGGATATCGACTGTCTCTCGCAGATAAAATAATACTGTCGAATCAAAAGAGATAATTGTGCACTGGCTCTTAACCTTTGTTATCGCTTTCATTATCGCATCAACAACAGCTTTTGATCCAAATTCAAATACACTCTCTTCCTTTATTTCTATAAAAGCATGTACATGAGGATTGAGATCCAGCAGCTCGGCAAACTCATAAAGTGTGCTTAACTTTTCATTACCATATTCGTTGCCGAAACGTTCAGCTTCCCCAATTACTTTACCCTCAAGCGTACTCCAAGGACTTTCTAAAACTTTTGTTCCCTCACCTCCAACTCTTTGCAAATCTGTATCGTGAATAACAACCGGGATAAGATCACTACTTAACTGCACATCCAGCTCAAGGTATTTTGCTCCGAGAATAATCGCAGAAGTAAATGCCTTCATACTATTTTCAGGGTATTTGGCAGCAAAGCCTCTATGGGCAACTAATTTCGGTTTATTCAACACTACAATTCCTATTCAAAAAATATCGTAACTGGGACTTTAACGCTACTAAAGACACTCAATTTTACGCGGTGTCTGGCCGTTTATATAACATAGTTAAACCGTAATTATTTCAGTTGATCTCATATGGAATCCGTAAAATTTAGCCACAGCTTCAAAGAGAAAGTAGAACAGATCACCGAAATTCCGACTCTTCCGGGAATAGGCCGACGTTTACTTGAACTACAAACCAATGAAGATGCGAACATTCACCAATTGATCGAAATCATTGAAATCGATCCCATTTTAACCACTCGCCTGTTAAAACATGCTAACTCTGCTTTTTACGGCGTCGCCAGAGACATTACCTCTCTGCTCGATACAATTAACCTCATTGGCTTTCGTACTGCGCTAAACTTATCTTTGAGCTTAATTGTTTCCAAACCGTTCGATGTTGACCTCAAAGGCCCTATCGGCACTCGTACTTTCTGGTCACAATCTATTTATAGTGCACATTTAATGCAGAGTCTTGCAAACAAAATACCGATAAAAAATAAACCAGTTCCTGAAGTTGCCTATCTCGCGGGCTTATTGCACAACTTTGGTATTATTCTATTGGGCCATACGTTCCCGCTCGATTTCAACGCCATCAACAAAATACTGAGCAGCGATAAATCAGAAACACTTTGCCACGTCGAGAAAACCTTAATCGAAGTTCACCACTACGAACTAGGCGTATGGCTCATGAGAAAATGGCGTATGCCGAAAGAGATTATGTATGCAGCATATGCACACCATAATGAAGATTATAAAGGTGTATATTGGGAATACGCCAACTTAGCGTTGATCGCTGATCGAGCGCTAAGGAAAATTAATGTTGGCGATGGAGATAGCGACGAATTACCCCAACGAGCAATGAATAATCTAAAACTAACTCATGAAGGTGTGAAACTATCAATAGATGAGCTTAAGAAAGAACAGAAAAAATTAGATTCTATGATTGAGAGTGTGCTGGATAGCGATTGTAACTGATCAAGCAACCGCTAATAGATTAATCATCAACTCCCGGATACTATTTGGCTCAAACGGTTTGTCGCATATCGCAGAAACTCCGACCTGCTCAACCATCGCTAATCTACTTTCATCAGATTCACTAGTTACCATCAAAATGGGAATAGAACGCTGGTTACTCTCTTGACGCACATATTCAGCAAACTCTTTTCCATCCATCTCGGGCATGTTGTAATCAGTAATAATAATATCGCAATGGTTGTCTTTTATGATTTCGACTGCATTGGCACCATTCTCAGCCTCGATGATATTCTCCACCCCCATATCTTCCAACACTCGGCGAATATGTTTACGTGCCAATCGGCTATCATCCACTAACAACACTAACAAATCATTTGTGGAAATATCGGCTAACTCCAATTGAGCTGGATCGATAAAATCAATAGAAGCTTTTAGCGCACTGCGAAGCTGATCTAATTCAAACGGTTTTGGCAGTATCGCTATTACACCAGCCTGTCGAATTGGCTCCAAATACCGGTAATGGGTTTCACTAGAGATTAGTAAGAATGGAATTTGGGAAAGGCCACTAGTATTGCGCATTTTCTCCAGCATATCTGCTCCCGTCATATCCGGCAGATGCATGGCTGAGATTACCAAATCAGGAACAACTTTTGTCATCAACGTAATTGCATCATCAGCACTCTCGGCAACGTCAACATTAACAATTCCAAGTTCTTCCAAATACCCCATGATTACTTTTCGTTGAGTCGACGACGGTTCGACCAACAATAGTAAAAGATCACTGATAAGTATATCTGACATAACTCGCGCGCTACCTATTGAACCTATCTCCAACAGATAACGACATCAGAATAAATAATCTTTAAATTCCACCGGACTATATACAGCCCGGTGGCACTAGCGCGAGCCTCTAAATTACCCGATCATTCCCGCCATCAATAGGAATTTGCGCTGCGGTTGTTTTAGAAAAACTTACTCCACATATGGTTGTCACTAATCCAGCAACATCTGCACTTTTTATTTCAGTTTTTAAGATGTTTTTTGTTTTATACTCTTCAACCGTTAATCCATAATGTTTCGCTCTTGCTTCTAACACTTCATCTGTCCAGATTCCCGTATCAAATACTGCATCAGGATGAATAGTATTAACACGGACTCCATCAGCACCCCACTCTAATGCAGTGACACGTGCAAGCTGAGTGAGTGCGGCCTTAGATGCTGAATATGCTGCAGCACCTGGCCCAGGCGCGGGAACATTTTTGGAGCCAACAAACATTACCCGACCATATTTCGGAGATGCTTTTAATAAAGGATAGATTTCACGTAGCAAAATAACGTTTGCATCCAAATTCACAGACATCACTTTCTTCCAAACGTCTATTTCCATATCTTTCAACTTACAACCGCCAGGAAACATTCCAGCATTGAGCACAACAATGTCCAATCCACCAAATGTAAAAACGGCTTGTTCAACACAGGCTTTTATTTGACTCTCATTGCTTACATCACATTCAAGACCAAGAAAGTTGGCACCTGAATACATTGAGGTAACTTCGGGGTTTGTATCTAAAGCAACAACCGCAGCTCCCTTTGCCAATAAATCATCAACACACGCTTTTCCAATACCAGAAAATGCACCTGTTACTAACGCAACTTCACCAGTAAACTCTGGCGCAGCTCCCCCTTTACGTAACTTAGCTTGCTCAAGATCCCAATATTCCATATCAAAAATATCTTGGCCAGACAGTGCTTTATACCCACCTAGTTTTTCAGCGCGTAAAATAACTTCAATAGTATGGTCATAAATATCAGAAACAATCGCAGCATCTTTTGCTGTTTTACCAATACTGATAAAACCTAATTCTTTATCGATTACCATACGAGGTGCAGCGTCTAACATCGTTTTTTCATCTCGCGCATTTTTTGCGTAAGTTTGAAAATATTCTTCATATTGACTGACATAATCAGCAACTGAAGCCCCTAACATGGGCAACCGCTTTGTGCGAATAACGTGGTCAGGCGTGGCTGGGCCTTGCTGTGAAACTTTGTCTAAATCATCGCGCTGAGAATAACTTCGCATCTTTTCAGAATTAACCGAAGCCAAGATCATTGGTTTTCCCGCTGCAGCCGATACATTCTTTCTTAGATTAGCAATTGCTTCGATATTAACATCGCTTTCTTTTGCGTTTGAAAAATCTAAATCCCACGCGCCCTCTCGCTGAAGGTACTCTTCTGCTTCATTAACTAAGGCGATCATTCGCTCATAAGAAATTCGCGCGTCATCAGCAAACGAAAAAATACCGTGATTCAATAGGATCATCCCTTCCGTCTTATCCGTCGCTTCTTCAGCAAACTGTTTTGCACATTGGCGAGCCAAATCAAAACCAGGCATGATGTAATCGATTATGACTACGCGATCACCATAAATCTCTTGAATACGCTCCATCCCTTTTTCATTGTTAGTAATAGTAACAATTGCATCGGCATGAGTATGATCAACAAATTTAAAAGGCAGTGTTGCGTGAAGAATAGCTTCAACAGAAGGTGTTGGCGCAGATGCCAAACTCATATTCGCTCTCAGCTCATTAACCATTTCTGGGTCACTTAAACTTTCCAAGCCTGCCAGCTTAACCAAGTGATCCAGTTTAACGGGAGAGAAGCCTGGGCGATCAATTGTTTCGAGGTCCCAACCGCTTCCTTTTACGTAGAGCATATCCACATCTTCACCAAGAATATTTTTCTCGGTAATCTTTACCGAAGTATTCCCGCCACCATGAAGGACCAAATTAGTGTCTCGGCCTAACAATTGCGAAGTATAAACACGCAGCCCTAAATCATCGGTATATTGTTTTGCTTCTTCTTCGTTCCACAAACTTTTCATTAAAAAAACTACCTTCTTGTTAATTTATTTATAAAACGGAAACTCTATCCTAGAAAAAGCAGTTGGACACGCAATTAGAATGCAGGATATTGTTTTTCATATAGCTAAGCGAAACAAGAGCCTGTGTTATATTTCGTGGATCAACTGCTTTTTTTAGGTTTATTCCTAACTTGCAAATAATTTGAATAAATTCTGTCTACGCGCAGTAATAGCCATAGAAATTCCACGCACTAGCATAAAAATCATAAGTGCCGCCCACAACCCATTATTTTCGAATGGAAGTAATAAATACCATGAGATAAAAAATGCCGACATAGAGAGAAACATCGTATTTCGCATGGCCACTGAATAACTAGCGCCAATGAACACCCCATCTAACCAAAAACTCCACACCGACAATAGCGGGCTAACAATTAGCCATGGTAAATATCGCACTGCAGCCTGTTGCACATCATCGATGCTGGTTAATAAACTTATCAGCCACTCCCCCCCAAAAACAAATAAAAGATGGAGAATAGCAGTGCAACAATAAATGACCACAGAACCGTAGCAAATAGAACCGATTTTAGCGCCTTTTTATCTTTGGAAAAAAGTGTTTTCCCCACTAACACCTCTGCTGCGTGAGCTAAGCTATCTAATGCATACGCTATGAATGTTTGAAAATTCATCAAAACTGCGTTCGCAGCAAGTATCACCGGACCATACTTAGCCCCTTGCAGAGTAAAAAAGGAGAAACAGGCAATTAAAAAAAGAGTCCGCAAAAAGATATTCAGGTTAATAGATAGATATTTTTTAAATGACTCCAACTGAAAAAGCGACGTAATATTCACAGCGGGAAATGAGACATACCGAAATAGTAGAAACAGCCCAAATACTAACCCGAGATATTCTGCAATTAATGTCGCCCATGCAACACCCTCTACCTCCCAACCGAAAACCACAACAAACAGAACATCCAAAATAATATTGATCGCATTAATGCAGAGCACAATCATTAAATTAATGATTGGTTTCTCTCTCCCCAAAAACCAACCAAGCAGCACATATGTGGCTAATGTTGCGGGAGCCGCCCAAATACGAATATCAAAATAAAGCTTCGCTGGCTCGATAATCTCACTGCCGACATCAATAAAAGAAAAAATAATCGACGAGAGCGGATACTGCAGAAGTATGAACACAACGCCAAGAAATAACGCAATAATCAACCCTCTGAGCAGTATATGAATCGATTCGATACTATTGTGTGTTCCTGATGCCTGAGCAGTTAACCCAGTTGTGCTCATGCGCAAAAAACCCATAGCCCAGAATATGAGGTTGAATATCATTGCTCCAATGGCAATTGCTCCAAGAAAATAAGGCTCGGGTAAATGACCAACAACTGCGGTGTCAACCATTCCCAATATAGGGGTGGAGATTCCAGTTAATAACATGGGGAAAGCAATTACCCACACTTCCTTATGGCGCTTCATTGATAATATGTTCATTCAATAACAATTGCTTTCAATTTCGTAGTAAGCACACACAAACAAAAATCTAGAATGGCTCTAATTTTAACTCCAGGGCAAAAAAAATGCAGAGCCAAGCTCTGCATTTTAATCAGAAATTGTATGTAGCTAGTCAGCTTGGGGGAAACTCAATACGGTTGCTTGTTTACGATTCTCAGAAGGCCTTTCAGTTCTTTCACTATTGAACTCATTCGCAAGGTCTCGAAGAGCGGCATAGTTCTTACTAACCGCATCCCACATCATGTCATACATTCTAACTGCGGAATCCATAGGGTTTTTGCTTAATTCGCGTTCGCGTTCTACGCGCCATTGCAAACGGCTCATACGCTCACGGACATCTTCGTCTTTCAAGCTTGAGATATAACCATCAATTTCTTTTTTTCTCGCCGCTTCAAATGCTTCTGGGTCTCTTTTGGCTAGCTTGCACCAATAATCAAAATCGAAATCACCCGACTTCACCGGCTTTGCTTCTGCTATGTTACTAATTTTATTTGTCATCATCCCCATCCTACTGTTTTATCTGGTTTTTTGTTTTTATTTGAACTAAATAGCTTATTTAACAATGAGTTAGCCATATTCTTGGCTTCAGTTTCTCTGATGCAGACGGTTTAAAGCATCTGTGTTTAAGACTACCACATTTTGTCAAAAGTGCAAAAAACAGACAAATACGAAGTTAATTAAGGAGTTACCACGGCTTTAGGGGGGAATACGAAAAATCTCTTCAACAAAAACAAGAAGTTATAAAACTCAGCGTTTCGCTTATTTTTTGATCATCATTCAATCTTTGCGAGCAGCAATCATTCTTTGATCGCTGCTCTGCTAAGTTGTTACTTACCTGCTCTGCTCAGCATATTTTGCTTGAGCAACGGATACAGCAGCACCTTCAGTGCATTGATATCCCTGCGCTTTCAACGCCGTTTCCAGAGCGGTTAAACAAAGTACGATATTGTTAAGATTGCTTGCATGGCCCATTAATCCAATTCTCCATACTTTGCCTGCAAGCGCACCTAAACCAGCACCTATCTCTAAATTATATTGTTTCAAAAGCAATTGACGAACTTGAGCTTCATCGATTCCTTCTGGAATACAAATGGCGTTCAGTTGGGGAAGTCTATGTTGCTCATCAACAAGAAAACTCAAGCCCAGCGCCTCAACCCCAGCTTTCAATACATCATGATTTTGTTGATGACGAGTCCATGCGTTTTCAATACCTTCCTCATGCACCATAACCAGAGATTCATGGAACGCATACAACGCATTAATCGGTGCTGTATGGTGATAAGCACGCTTGGCACCTTCCCCCCAATAGCCCATCACGAGATTCAGGTCGAGAAACCAGCTTTGCACTTTTTGTTTACGTGCTTTGATTCGCTCGATAGCGCGATCACTAAATGTAATCGGAGAAATACCCGGTGTGCATGAAAGACATTTTTGCGTACCAGAATAAACAGCATCAAGACCCCACTCATCAACTTTTAGCGGAGAACCAGCCAACGAAGTAACAGTATCAACAATCGTTAAACAATCATATTTGCGAGCTAATTCAGCCAACGCCTTTGCATCCGATTGAACGCCCGTTGATGTCTCGGCATGTACAAATGCTAGTACTTTTGCTTCAGGGTTTTCTTTTAAAGCAGATTCCACTTTATTAAGATCAATCGCCTTACCCCATTCATCTTCCACCATTACTGGAGTAGCGCCTACACGCTCAACATTCTCTTTCATACGGCCACCAAATGCACCGTTCTGACAGACAACAACTTTTTCTCCCGGCTCAATCAGGTTAACGAAGCATGTTTCCATGCCTGCGGAACCCGGTGCAGAAACAGGAAGTGTCAACTGGTTTTCTGTTTGAAAAACATGCTGAAGCATCGCTTTTACGTCATCCATCATTGCGACAAAACTTGGATCGAGATGACCAATCGTTGGTCGCGCCAGTGCCCCCAATATACGAGGGTGAACGTCAGAAGGGCCAGGCCCCATTAGTGTACGAATAGGTGGATAATACGATGTAGCAGTCATTCTAATAATCTCTTAGTCATTATCAAATACAGGGAGTATAGAAGGAAGTTGTTAAAACAATCAACACCGTCCACGAAGGGGTTATTAATTATCATGATCAATAACGTAATTTAATGTATGAATTACACACTCATACGAATGAAAAACAAAATGCTATACCCTCAATCCAATTTACTAAAAGGTTTATTCTTTGGAATCATTGCCGCTTTTATATGGGCGATGTTTCCAGCAATTACACGATTAAGTATCGAACAAACGTTGAGCCTTTGGGATATTATCGCACTGCGCTTTCTCGTTGCTGGCCCATTATTATTACCCTTTTTTCTGCGCCATAAATTTCTTAACATTCCTCCTATTGGAATAGTTCTTTTGGTTGCCGGAGCCGGAGCACCATACTTAATAATAGCAGTGCTCGGATTAAGCTATACACCGGCAAGCCATTTTGGTGTTATCGTTCCTAGCTGTATGTTAGTTTTTGCGGCATTAGGCAGCTGGTATTTCTTAAATGAAAAGATCAACCTGCTGAGAACGCTTGGGATGACAACAATCATAATCGGAATATTCACCATAAGTTGGGAAGGATTAAGCGCATCAGGCGAAAACATTTGGATTGGTGATCTACTTTTCATCGTCGGAGGTCTATTTTGGGCAAGCTACACCGTTGCCTCAAGATATTGGAAAGTACAGCCATTACATGCGATAAGTATTGTCTCTGTCATCTCAATGTTCATCTACCTGCCACCCTATTTTATTTTTTTAGAACCGAGAATATTTTCAGCACCAGTCACGGAGGTTTTGTGGCAAGCATTTTTCCAAGGGATATTGTCTGTACTCATCGCGCTCTTGTTTTATACTCGGGCCGTTGAATTACTCGGAGCATCTAAAGGAGCGTTGTTCGCAGCACTTGTTCCTAGTTTTGCACTGCTAATTGCATATCCCGTGTTAAACGAAATTCCAACGACATTACAATTAGGCGGTGTTTTGTTTGTTACTTTAGGAATGTTAATGGCACTAGGAATATTGAAACCGAGAAAAAGTTAAACTTTATTTTGCCTTTACTTAATTTGTTCGTTTATCATGAACGAACACAAATCACATAGATATGTAAACCTTGAATCGACAACTTATCGCCCTTATATTTTTTCTTACCGTATGTCACAACGTTATGGCAGAATCACGATTTAAAGGTATTTATTTTTTCACTTCGATTGGGGAAAGTGACTTTTCAGACATGACAACAAGCTCCGATTTATCGCAAGCAGAATCTCAGCTACTCACATCTCTCAACAATCGGTTCCAACAAGAAAACCCTGAAGCAGCCCTTCCGCAGTATTCAACTCAGCTATCAGCTCAGCAAAAATCTACAAGCATCAGCTTTGGCTTAGGTTATATTTTCCACGAATTGATATCGTTAGAAGCGAGCTATCAATATATGGGTAGGGTGAAAATTTCAGGGCCTGTCGTTGATGAAGAGGATAATCGTGCAGAATATTCTGCGACAGGCTTAGTTGCCGGATTTGATGTACGTACATATTTACACACGCCAAGCTATAAAGGGTTTGGAGCCTTTATTAATTGGGGAGCAACTTTGTGGAGCAGAGAAACGCGAACCCGCTACGAATTTAATAACGAAACCCGAGCAGAAATCTTGAAGGACAATGGATTAGAAGTAGTCTTCGGTTATGGCATTCGTTACTTTTCACAAAGTGGATTCGGAAGCTCTATAATCTGGGAACAATATAACATCGGCCAGGAAAATCTCGATGTTATTAAGGCAACTCTGCTGTATGACTTTAATATTCCACATTGACGTTTTTAAATGCTGTTTCTGTTCACATGCATAGTCCTTCTCGACCATTTCAACAATCGACGAGAAACGACAGATTTAACTCCTTTTGCCCCCTCTTTTACAATAGTGCTGTTATGTTCAGGATCAATCAACTGCTCGTCGACTAGCGTTCTAATTAGCCGTTGCATCTCTTCAACACTTAGCTGATTACGTAGTTTCAACATTCTATCTACCACACCAATAATCGCATTGCCTGTTAATTTCTCATAACGATTTATCGACAACGAACGCTCAACAAGGCAATCGATGACACTCTCTTCATTTGACTTCATTTTATTTGATACGGAGCGAATTAATTTTATGTAACAATTCTGCAGCGATTTAATTTGACGACTCTTCTTCCTAAATTCAGATTTATCCAACCGGGATGCATAATCAGATGAGACTAATTGAATAAACTCTCCTTCATTCATAATCCGTTTGTTTTCCCGATAAAACCTAGGAAACTCTCGAAGAAAATCTCGCATACAAAAAATAGCATCGCGCGTTACTCCATCCGCAACCTTATATGCACTACGTTTAGAAACCGCTTTCTCAAAAAACCTAAACTTTTCCTGAAGTTTTTCGCATAAAGGTCTTGTTGTTTCATCATTTAGTAGCTGATCTACTTGAGTAGAGGTATAACCGAGCTTCCAAATCAAACGTTTTAATCGAGTCTCCACAAACATCTCATTAAAAAAATCGACTACTTGGTGATGTTTAAATTCAGATATATGTTTGTGTTTTTTAGTTAACAGATAATCAATAATCTGCGCAAAAACCTGAACAGTGTATTTTGCTTTATTTTTCTGCTCAGTTAAATTCGTGGATAACTTATCGACATCATCAAAACGATATTCATGATGAAACAATCCAAATTGGCGAATAGTCCCGTAGTCTATAATACCGCCGTTAAATAAGACATTATCTCCATCCCAATCCATCCAGCAAAAAATATATTCACTTTCATAAATTGCGGTAGTTTGAGCAAAGCTTTTCGTAATATATTTTAAAAATTCATTATAGCGTTTCGTTTGACTTTTAATCTTCGGAAAGTTTTTATTTTCCACTTCTCGATCAATACAATATTCCACAAGATTTTTTAAAGCCGAATAGTCCTTACGTCTTACATATCCAAAGAAATGCGCAGGACGAAGTAAATTTTTTGCAGCTCGGACATTAATCGCAGTACCATTACCAAATCGAATAATTGCCAATATTCTCTCGGTTGGCACACCATTTTTATGCATTAAATCGCTATAAATCGCAGATATTACACCTTCTCTAAAGCTCGCTAGCCCACATCCGTAAGAAACAAGGTTTGTCCCCGTGCGAAAAAACTTCTTTTCAGTAACACATGCAGGGCTTAAGCGAGTTGCTCCCGTGCCACAGCTTGAAATATCCCAATGACCATTTTCACCCTTGAAATGTCCGTTCCAAATACTTCTACCGTCACCCGATGTTTTACCAAATTTATTGGGATGCTGAAGCTGTAAATAACGAGTCGCCATATATTGCTTATCTGCCATCTGTTGGCGATCGATTTTTGTGTTATTGAGTATGTCGTATTCATTCACTATTTTTAATGAAAAGGTGTGCAAAATATCTTTTTTTAATTGCGAGTTTAATTGATGGGGATGATCTTTAGGCAACAATCCCATTTCAATCGCTAACTCAAAATTAAAATAGGCAACTTCGCCGTCGGTTCGATGGAGCGCATTATATCCAACATAAATGTTCTTAATGGAGTTCTTGAGAGGGTGGTCGCCATCAATCAGCGAAAATGCTTTATACTTAGACTTTTTCACACTAAATAACTGATATTCACACACATATATAAAATATCGGTAAGATGTCGCAAATATTTATTTTTAGGCACCGATAGCTACTGCCGGCTACAATTTAACCTTGCATTCACTTTATGTTGGCGAGAAACAAACTTAAAAAGAGAAAAAGGAATTCTCAGGCTTAGCCACAAGCTTATAACCGGAATAAAGAAAGTATTCTCCTTGCTCATCTCTAACAACACTCACTCTCTCCCCAAGGCCAGTCCCTAACCCTGGAACAATCGCTTCGTCATCAGAAATAGGCATTAAAGGCAATCTAAGCTTCAGTGGCAAAAATGCCGGTAACTCATATTCAAATACAAGAACACCTTCGTAAAGCTTAAGTTCGCCTTCTTGTATATCATAATGATCCAATAACGCGTCTCTCTCTTTCGGTCCGTATACTCCAATGCGCTTTTGCCATTTTTTTGAAAACGCTGTCTGCTCTACTGCCATGCCGAATAAATAGTTTACTCCTTTGTGCTGAAGAATGGCGACATCGACACCATCTAAACGAGCAGCCGCAACACGTATTTTTGCAAACCAATCAAGTTTCAACGGAATAAATCCGAGCAAATCATATTCTAGCCTATACCATCCATCAATCACCGGTTTTAAAACAACTTCCCATCCCATTACATCTAACACATAGGAGTCATCTTCTTTATTCGATTTAAGTAATCCGATGAAAGTGCTGTAAAGATTTTTAAAATTCGTTAGCTCACCAGGAAAGCCCGCATTAAGCTCTGCTTCTTTTTCCTCTAATTTTCCTAGTTTTATTTCTAACAAAACATCTAACGCTTCGTTACTAATTGTATCTAACGCACGAAAACCTTTACTTGAGTTTGCCATAATGACAATACCTAACCCTAACTCAGGAATCATCGCAATCCGACTTCGATGTAGCAATGTTGCACCTTGGCGCCATACAATAGGTTTGTGATACTTAGTTTCCATTCCTCCTATTTGCCAACCTAACCCGATACCTTTATTTAGATCTAGCTTGACGTGCTGATTATGGCGCTCAATCATTTTCTCCCAAGAATTAACGGGCATTACACCCTTTGCTTTCGGCAACAAATTCATTGTCGCTTGCGCAAAGGCTGCCAAATCAATAACGTTACTCACCAACCCCAACGCTGGAATATCTCTTGTTGCCAAAAATGGTTTTAAATCACCATCTTTATAACCTTGTGACAAATTGTCTTTATCTAGCTTATCCCAATAAAAACTTGATCGATCCATACCTAAGCGGGTAAAGAGTTTTTCTTCAGCGACATGTTGAAATTTTTCATTCGTTACAATTTCAATAATACGCCCAAGTAAGTCATAACCAAGATTTGAGTATGCGAAAATTTTATCTGCAGGATAACTTAGCGGTGATTTAGCTATTATCGAAGCGGTTTCTTTTAATGTTGGCGGCGTCTCTGACCACATACCCTTGAAGTAGCTTAACGGTAACCCCGCATGATGTGTGAGTAGATGTTTTATTGTGGTAGATTTGTTTCTATGAGAAAACTGAGACTCTGGGAAATATTTGGAGACAGGGTCATCAAGCTTTAATTTACCCTCGTGTTCTAATTGTAAAACCAGAGTAGCAGTTATTAACGTAGATAAAGCGCCAGCACGATATTGTGTAAATTCGTTTGCTTTAGTCCCCTTGCTTTTATCACTAACACCCAGCCCACCCTGCCAAATTATTTCATCCCCGTTTATGAGCGCATAACTCAATCCAGGAATTTCATTTTCTTCACGATGATAATCAGCAAATTCCTGGATATAATTAATTCCGGACAAATAGTCGCCCTTAACAAAAATATCTGGTCGATCCGGTGCTGCATATAATCCAAACGAAGAGAACGATATAAACAAAAAAAGCAACAATTGAGAGTTGCCTACCCAGACTCTCAGGGAATAACTGCTAGTCAGATAACAATTATAATTTTTAGGAGATCTCGACAAACTATTCCTCGCATACAGTCGATCGTTGAACCTAGAAAAAGCAGTTGGACGCGCAATTAGAATGCAGGATATTGTTTTTCATATAGCAAAGCGAAACAAGAGCCCGTGTTATATTTCGTGGATCAACTGCTTTTTTTAGGTTGAATCAATATAATTAATTATACTCCGTTAACGACAAACACCATCGAATTTGTTGCGCCCACAGTAAACTAAGGGAACCCAGGTTTAATTGCGTTTTAAAAAGGCATTAAAAAACCGCTAACTCATGAAAAGTTGCGGCTTTTAAGGTGTTTTCGGATTTAATAAAGCATCAAATTGGCGGAGAGGGAGGGATTCGAACCCTCGGTAGACTTTTGACCTACACACACTTTCCAGGCGTGCTCCTTCGGCCACTCGGACACCTCTCCATTTCATTATCGGAATGCTAGCACATGTTTAAAAATCAACCAGATGATATGAGCTGTATAGTATTTGAGCGCAAGCATTTGTGGCGGCTAAGAGTAAACTAGATTTACTGACAAAGCAATATTTTGTCTTTCGGTTTTGCGAGGAAATTTGGAGGGAAATCAGAACAATTCGATATCTTCACCTTTTTTCTGAATTGTTTCTACTAGCGTCCTTTTTGCTATGTTCACAGCCTGATTTAAATTTGCACCTTTTGTCAACGCATCAAAAAGTACACGCTCGTCTTCCATTGTAAATCTTTTACGCATATCTTGAGTCGACTGAGTACCTTCAATTGTTGCAATAGCATGCTCCATTCGCTGAGTGATGCGATCAAAAAATTGTAGTGACATTAGTGCTTCGTTCACTTCACCCAAAACACCATTTATTTCCATCATCAATGGCATGTTTTCTTCGTTTGCACCAAGCTTCTCTTGAAACTCGCTCAATTGTGTTTGGATTTTTGTCATTCGTCCACTAATATCTTCCGACGCAATATTTCCATCTTGAATGCAAAACATAACTAGCGCTCGGGCTAAATCATTATGACTAACCTCTTTTGCATACGCTGAAGTATTAAAATCCGTGCTATATAGCGAAGTGTCTGGCATTTACTGTTTCCTTCTAAACTCTTTGACTCGCGCCGGGCAATAGCAGCTCTAACGCTTCTAAAAATTGCAACACAGCTTCATGCAGTGTCTTCTTAATTGTTTCATCTGATAAATTTAATATTTTCCAAACTTCTGCGTCGGCAGTTTTTTGAAATTTATCTTCGTCACCTAATTCCAGAGCATGCGCCATCAAATTCGCAACGTATAGAATTGTGCTCTCTAATTTAAATTCTTCAGCCTTACGAGGATCATGATGGTAACCAATAGAAATAGCCAAGCTATCTGGTAGCCCCCATGACTGACACAAAGCAAGGCCGATCTCGGCGTGATCGTATCCCATCACTTCTCGTTCAATATCTTCTATAGCTCGTTCCGGTGTTGCCTGTTCCATTTCAATTATTCTGCATGACTCATCTGGCAATTTATGAAACATCAACAACCGCCCAATGTCGTGTAACAAGCCAGCGACAAATAATCGCTCTGGATGAAGCACATGACATTCCCGAGCTAGAATTCGAGAAACAACAGCGCAGAAAATGCTATGACGCCAAAAACCAGCCATGTTCGCATCTCCAGGTGGAAGATGCTTAAATGTTTCTACTGCTGAGCTTGCCCAAACCATATGCTGTAGCTCTCTAAGACCTACCATCATGACTGCACGTGATACTGTGTCGATAGGTGTTTCAAACCCGTAATAGGAGCTGTTCACCAACTTTAACAATCGGGCTGTTAAGTCAGGATCTTGACTTATTACGCTCCCAATCTGTTCGATTTCAGACTTTGGATCATTAACCAAATCATTTACCAGGAAACATACCTCTGGTAACGAAACCAATTTATCGACCCCCGCCACAAGCGCGCTTGTTGTTTTATATGTTTTCATCCCCCGCATGCTACTCCTATCTGTTAACAACCCACTATCTGAATATACGTTGGGGTATTCACAACGTTACTGCTCTTCAGAAACAACTTAGAATTATTCGAAGTTGGTCAGATTGATGCGAATTCTAGTGAATGTAACGTCCTAACATTTTTTAACTTTATCTTTCGGAAGGCTCATATTGGCGGGTTTACAGACGTTAAAAATGAAAGGTGGCACCGAGAAAAATGATGTTAGTTTGCGCGTTTTTATAACAATTTGAACACTACTCTAACAAACTGGTTTATTAAAGATTATTCTTCGGAGAAACCTAACTGCTTCAAATTTCATCATGATTTGACTGACAAAAAACTGTCTCATCTCACGGAGAAAAATGTTTGAAGTGAATTATTAGAATAAAACCAAAACACACCCTAACTACATTTCCAATTCCTCAGAAATAAAGAAGTACTGAGTATGAAATGTGATCTCTCAAACACGCAAATAATACATTTAGAAGTGCATCTGAAATATACTTTTAGGGAATTGATGATTACGCAAGCAAACAAACTGTTTCAGTGAGAGATTGCTTATTTTTTGGTAGGAATAACAGACTAAAATACTTGAATAATGACTGTTAATCATGCAAGATACTGAAACTTTAATACTTCACACTAACTTAATATTCATTAGAGGTACAAGCATGGGCTTTACAGAAACATTAACAATGACAATCTGCTTTATCACTGCTCTTGGCACCATTCTAGGTGGATACGTCACATATAAAATTTATTCAAGTAAAGGCTTTCGTTAAAAGTAGTTCTCGTTTTCTGGGAGGACCTTAAGCACTTGTACGCCGTTCGCGATATGCGGATAAAGGGAGGGGAACAGAGCCTTTTTAGGTTTTGGGCAACAAGTGATTTGTGAATATTTATTCAAAGGTCCTCCCCATTCTAAGTTTCAATTTTCCTATCTTTCCAGTTCTTATTTTAGCGACTATCTAACCTTAACTTCTGCAGCCGCTTTTGCTGCGTTTTCGCGCGCTTTCGTAACAGACTCACTGTACGCCAATGCAACGCCCATTCTACGTTTCTGAAATGCTTCCGGCTTTCCAAAAAGTCGTATCTCTGTTTGAGGAATGTTTAGCGCTGCATCCAACCCAGTAAAACACACACCAGCAGCATCCACTCCTCCGTAAATCACTGCACTAGCTCCAGGGGATAACAATCGACTATCTACCGGCAAGCCTAAAATTGCGCGTGCATGCAACTCAAATTCATTTTGTCGTTGCGAAACCATTGTGACCATGCCCGTATCATGAGGCCGCGGGCTCACTTCGCTAAACCAAACTTGATCATCTTTTACGAAAAGCTCTACGCCGAATATTCCACGCCCTCCGAGATTATCGGTTACTTTCTCTGCAATCTCTTTTGAGAGCAACTGCGCTTTTTCACTCATAGCTTGAGGTTGCCAACTTTCAACATAGTCACCAGACACTTGAACGTGACCGATGGGTTCACAAAAGCTAGTTTGAACATTGCCACTAACATCAAGAGAACGAACAGTTAACAAAGTAATCTCAAAATCAAATTCAATTTTCTCTTCAACAATCACCTTGCCTTGATTAACTCGGCCACCTTGCATAGCGTAACTCCAAGCCGTTTCAAGCTCATCAGCATTATTAATAAGTGATTGCCCTTTTCCTGACGATGACATGACAGGTTTGATAATACAGGGATACCCAACACCACCATCAATTGCGGCCTTTAGCTCATCAAGGCTCTCGGCAAACGCATAACGAGAAGTTGGTAACGCTAACTCTTCTGCTGCCAAACGACGTATACCTTCGCGATTCATTGTTAGCTGAGTCGCACGAGCTTTCGGGATAATTTCAGCAATACTTTCCTGTTCAATTTCAGCAAGCACGTGAGTGGCAATTGCTTCGATTTCAGGAACGATGTATTTTGGTTTCTCTTTTAATATCAAATCACGCAAAGCATTTTCATCAGTCATATCGATAGTATATGCACGATGAGCCACTTGATGGCCGGGAGCATTTTCATAGCGATCTACGGCAATAACTTCTACGCCATAACGCTGCAGAGAAATAATCACCTCTTTCCCTAGCTCACCAGCGCCAAGCAACATAACTTTGAGAGCTGACGAAGATAATGGTGTACCAATCTGCATATTAATTATCCTTCTTTAGAGAGAACTCTATTCTAGTCCAGAGGGGATATAGTCTGCAATAATTGAGACTAACTCTTCAACGCCTGATGGCTCTACCGGAACAGATGGCGCTAAATTCCAAAGTTGTTCAAGCTCGGATAAAACATCCCCACTATAAAACTGCTCCACCGATATCTCTTTAATTCGGTTGTTACATTCCCACCATTTAACCAAGCACGCTTCTTCTGCCCAATCACCTCTTAGAACATAAAGCGCAGGAACAGTGTTGCAAGCAGTATTAGTTACCGTACCATAACCAGGTTTTGTTATTACTGCATCACAACTCGATAAAAGATCATTAAATGCAAAATCAAGACTCGTCACGCTGGAAATATCAGTGCGTTTGCTTTTATTTTCCCAACTCGTAATCCAATGAATATCCGGCGACTGCGGCCACTCATCAATCGGGATTTCTGTTTTAACACCACCGGGTGAAATCAACACTAGCCGTATTGAGTCAAGAATTTTCAATTGCTCGCAAATTTTTGCTTTCAGGTTTAGTCCGATCAAAGATACAGGACCTATTACTTTTCTATTGAGCATCTGCTCCATGGGCATTGATGGTTCGGGACAAACAAAAAAATCTGCACTGTTATATGCTTGTTGCATTTCGTTAACAATTTTTTGATCTTCGTTTTGATCAGAACCGTAATATGCATAATAGATATCTGCCCAATTAAGGGAACAAAATGCAACACAGGGAACATCAATTTTTTTGGATGCAACGACCGCTAAATAAGGTGCATTAGCGAGTATGAGATTAGGGGAAAGTTGCCTCAACCTTTCCGCTTCCGCTGAAACATTAAATTCCCAGTTATTGTGTAAGTCCACATACTGCTTTTTACTTGCGAGAAGATCCACTTCAATAGAGCTTCTCATTATCATGCCAAAGTCGGAAGCCTCAGGAACGATATCAAAATCAACTGTAATTAGCTCCCTTAGCAAAGGCTCAGGAAGCATTGTGCGAACTGTCAATTTAATTTCATACTGGATCGCAAGCGAATTTAAAGCTGGGGCAGTCATCGCCAGATGACCATAGCCATGAGCAGAAATACAGGCAAGGAGATGGAAAGACATAACTCTCTCTAAATATTATTGATCAGCATTCAGCTGAGCAAGTCGCTCAGGAGTTCCAACGTCAACCCAAGTCCCAGTAAAGTGTTCAGCAGAAACCTGATTGTCTGCAATAGCTTCTCTTAACAACGGTGCTAACGGAAATGCACCAGCTTTACATGCCTGAAAAAAGCTGGGATTAAAAACGGCTATACCACTGTAGGTCAATTTTATTCCCTGTGAAGTATTAAGCATTCCATCTTGATAGTAAAAATCTCCCTTTGGGTTATGCTCAGGATTATTAATCATGACCAAATGAGCGCTTCGACACATTTTAGAAGGAAGAGTGGAGAAATCAAAATCAGTCCAAACATCACCATTAACAACCACAAATGGGGCATCACCCAAAAGTGGCAATGCCTTAAAGATGCCCCCACCTGTTTCTAGTATCTCTGTTTCTGGGGAGTATGTTATACGAACGCCATATTTCTCACCATAACCAAGATAGTCTTCAATTTGTTGTCCGCGATAAGCGTGGTTTATCACAATCTCATTAACTCCCGCAACAGCCAACGCACGAATACGATATTCAATTAGCGCAACCCCTCCTACTTTTAATAAAGGCTTTGGGCAATTATCGGTTAAAGGCCGCATACGTTCACCCTTACCTGCGGCTAAAATCATTGCTTTCATAATGCTACAGCTTTAGCATTTAGTTTCGGCAATACAATATCTGAAATAATTTGATGAAACTCAGATAACTCAGGATATTTCGCCGACACCGTTTCGACATAATTTAACGTGCGAGGAATATCGCTAAGATAACCAGGTTTCCCATCTCGATAATTAAGGCGCGCGAATATGCCAATTGCTTTTAAGTGGCGCTGAATTCCCATCCAATCAAACCATCGTAGAAATAGCTCGCCTGAAATATCGTTACATACGTTTTCCGCTTGCAGCATTGCGTGGTATTGATTAACCCATTGCTCAATTTTTTCTATCGGCCAACTTATATAACAATCTCGCAACAAGGAAACAAGATCATAGGTAACCGCACCAACCACTGCGTCTTGAAAATCGATAACCCCAGGATTATTCTCTGCCACCACCATCAAGTTTCTTGAATGGTAATCTCGATGCACCCACACTTGGTGTTGCGACAAGGCCATATCCTTTAATTGTTCGTAGGTACTGAGCAATAGTCTCAGCTCATCATTATTCGGCTTATGATTTAGATGTTCGGACAGAAACCATTTATCGAAAAGACGCATTTCACGCATTAATAATTCCGAATTATAATCCGGCAGGACAATCCCTTTCATTTTGGAATTCACTTGCAGCTTTAACAACGCCTGCATAGCATCATCATAAAATTTGTCCGCTGTTTCGTTAGATAGCTCTTCTAGATAACAGGTATTACCAAAATCTGTCAGCACTAAAAAGCCGCGACTCAAATCCTGTGCATATATTTCAGGGACATTCATCCCAACATGATGAAACGCCGTGGCCACTTTAACAAATAGCTTACAATCTTCATGCGCTGGAGGTGCATCCATAGCAATCCAGTTTTTACCTTTTGATTCAACCCTGAAATATCGCCGAAAACTCGCATCCGCCGAGGCTACAGTTACATTAATTTCATCATCTTCCAACGCGAACGTTAACCACTCGGTTAATTGTTGTAAACGTATGTCTGTCACTTTATATCCTGTTTATTAGTTACCTTGTTCCCAAATTGCACGGATAGCTGAATTGCAAACAGATTTTAATCAGCTCATATACGGCAAACTCGTAGCTTATAGCGAATTAATGAAAAAGCTATACCGTTTTTTTATGGTTATTGATAAAGATGACGAAAATTCCAACAACACTCGATTAATTATGATTTTCCGGAATTTTCCGGGTTAAAATACCCGCCCTTTATTTAGCCTAAACATAGCAAATTACTCACAATGACCAGTTCTAACCGTTTTTTACTCTATATATCACTACTGGCAGTGAGTAATTCAATTTTTGCAAACGAGGATCAATGTGTTGTACCGATCTACGAACCTCAGCGAAAACAGATCAGCGAAGACGACAAGCGCATTTATATCTCTTCTGATGATTTTCAAGCAGAAGGTTCAAATCACTTCACTGCAACGGGAAATATTAGCGTTCAAACAGCAACCCAGTTTTTTGAAGCAGATAAAGCAACATACCAAAAAGAAGAAAATACTGTTCATGCTGAACACAATATAAAATACAGGGAAGGCAACATAGAACTACACGCTGATGAGCTAAAACTGGAATTAAACGATAACTCTGGAATAGCGAATAATACACGTTATCAATTAATCGAAGAATCGGCGAGAGGAAAAGCTCAGCAAATCGGCTTCGAACAAGATGTGATTGAACTAAAAAATACTACCTACACAACCTGTAGTGATGGAGAAAAGCAATGGCAACTAAAAGCGGAATCCATCACTCTCAATCAAGCAGAAAATGAAGGCGTCGCCCATAATACACGCTTAGAGATAATGGGAACCCCTATACTCTACCTCCCGTACATCAGCTTCCCACTTTCAGGAAGAAAGACCGGATTTTTGCCACCAAGCCCAGCATATTCAAGCACCGATGGTTTCGACATCAGCATACCCTATTACCTGAATTTGGCTCCTAACTACGATATGACATTGACGCCCCGCTATATCGAAAAGCGTGGTGGTCAGTTGAGTAGCGAATTTCGTTATTTACACGACAGCTTCAATACTAATTTGGGTTATGAAATATTGCCCGGCGATAATAAAACTAACAGCGATCGAAGCTTTGCTACAGCATCCTTTGAGGCCAAACCGCTTTCAAACACGCAAGTATCAGCAAGTGTTGCGCATGTATCTGACGCCGAATATTTCCATGATTTGAGTACAGCACTGAACACCATAAACACTACTCAGATTTCGCGACAGATAAGCAGTAAAACCACGGGCAATGGCTGGCAACTCAACACGCTGATGCAAGATTTTCAAATCCTTGATGGTAGCCAAGAACCTTACCGGCGCTTGCCGAAAATATCTCTTAATACAAACCAGCAACTCAAAGGGTTAGTATTCGACAGCTATTCTGAATATAGTTATTTTAATCGAGCGAGCGATGACAAAATCCAAAGGGCTGTCTTTAAACCAAAATTATCATTACCAATAGAAAAAATGGCGGGGTTTATTACCCCTTCATTTGCCATTCACGCCACAGCGTATCGCACAGAAAACGTTCAAACGCAACATCATAAATTTGCGAACTGGCTATTTCGAACCGATGCTGGACTATTTTTTGAGCGAGAAACATCCGGTGGATTACAAACCTTAGAACCCAGAATAGGTTATGTCTACATTCCTAACAAAGTACAATCTTCGACACCATTAATTGACAGCAATGTACTAGAAATTAATGGAGAACAACTTTTCGCCAGCAACCGCTATGGTGGTTATGATCGATTAGGTGGTGACAACCGCATCACTTGGGCGTTAACTTCTCGCATGTTTAATACACAAGGAAACGAAAAGTATCACGCAGAATTTGCTCAAGCGCACTATTTACAGGACTTAACAGCGCATGTGCCAGGTGAGAAAAACATAGCGGCAGAAGACTTTATCAGCGCAGCTAGACTTTCATCTCAATTGACTGAAACTCTCTCAACCTCCACGCAAGCAGTCAAATACTCAACAGAGGACCACGTTCACAAAGCGAGTTTTGCACTGCGCTATTTGAATAATCAAGAGTTGTTTGAAGCGGCCTATAGAATAAAAAATCAGCGGATTGAGCAGCTGTCGGCTGTTGGAATATTAAATATGAGCAAGTCTTGGCGGTTTGCTGGTCGCTGGTTATACTCGCTAAAATCTGAGCAGACACAAGAAGCTTTATTAGGATTAGAGTATAATGACTGCTGTTGGAGCGTCCGATTTCTGGCGAGGGGCTATAACACCAATACTGATACCGAAATGAAAACCTCCCTTGGTTTGCAAATTGAGTTAAAAGGGCTCGCCAAATTTGGCAATGATGTAGAAAACAGGCTTTCTGACGAAGTGTTAGGCAATCTTTAAAGAGTAGCACAGCAACATTAAAGTGGTAACAACAGGTTAAACGAGTGAAACAAACTATTATCTTAATTTTAGCGCTTATATTAAGCGTACCGTTATTGGCATCAGCAAAAGCAGAACGCATCGACAGCATCGCCGCTGTGGTTAATGACAATGTGATTACCGCTTTGGAGCTTGAACGCCAAATCAAAAACATAAAAAACCAGCTTCGCGCTCAAAATGCTCAGTTACCTCCTGCAGAAGTTCTTCGTAAACAGGTATTAGAACGAGAAATTCTCAAGCAAATTCAGCTACAGTTAGCACAAATGACCGGCATTCGAGTGGATGATAACGAACTCAATAGCACACTTAATCGAATTGCCAGCCAAAATAATGTTGGATTGCGTGAATTTCGAAACTTGCTGGAGTCTGAAGGTTTTGCATTTGCGGAATTCAGAGAAAATATTCGCCACGATATGATTATGGCTCGATTACGACAACGAGAAGTGAATAATCGCATCACAATCTCCGACCAAGAAATTCAAAACTTCTTGGCGACGCAAACCACACAAGGTAACATCGATGATGAATTCGACATCTCTCATATTCTCGTCTCAGCACCAGAAGCAGCATCCGCCGAAGAGATAGAAGAGACGCAAAAACGCGCCGAAAAAATATTGGCCAAGTTAACCAATGGAGAAGATTTTCAGCAAGTCGCAATCGGTAACTCCGACGGTCAAAACGCATTAGAGGGAGGAAAGCTGGGTTGGCGGAAAGCAGGTCAACTACCGACACTTTTTTCAACTATCGTTACACATATGAAAGTTGGTGAACACAGCGAACTTATTCGAAGCTCCAGCGGCTTTCACATCATTAAGCTCAATGAAAAACGCTCTGGTGAAAAGCATATTATTATACAAACGCTCGCACGCCATATATTACTTCAACCGAATGAGCTAAACACGGAGATGGATGTTATCACCCGTTTACGCCAGCTCCGAGAACGAATTCTCGTGGGAGATGATTTTGCAGAAATTGCGAAATCTCACAGCGAAGATCGCACTAGTGCAACATTAGGTGGGGACTTAGGCTGGGTAGGCCCTGGGCAGATGGTTCCTCAATTTGAAAGTGCGATGAATAGCCTAAAAGTCACTGAAGTTAGTGAACCGTTTCAATCTCAATTTGGCTGGCATATTGTTCAAGTACAAGACCGTCGTGAAGTCGATAACAGTGAACAGTTCTCAAAAAATAAGGCGCGAGAATTTATTCGACAACGAAAGACTGATGAAATCGCTGAAACGTGGTTGCGCCAGCTGCGCGAAGAAGCTTTTGTCGAAATCAAAGAACGCTAGATGAAGCTCCCGCGTGTTGTTATATCTGCTGGAGAACCAGCGGGTATCGGTCCCGACATTAGCCTTCTCTGTGCGCAAAAAAATTTTCACGCCGACATCATTACTATTGGTGACCCTGAACTATTTAGGCAGCGTGCAGAACAGTTGCAGCTAGCCATTAAAATCACAAAAATAGAATTGGAAGATGAACGCAGCACCACAGCTGCGGGAACACTTAAAGTCTTGCCTATCTCGTTGGCAAAGCCATGCATTCCCGGACAACTAGACAGAGCAAATGCGCCCTACGTGCTAAATGTTTTAGATCAAGGAATAGCAGCTTGCTTGAACAATCAAGCTGACGCGTTAGTTACCGGGCCAATTCAAAAAAGCATTCTGAATAGTATTGTTAAGAATTTTTCAGGCCATACTGAATATCTCGCAGAACAAACGGATGCACCATTACCCGTTATGATGCTAGCAACGAAAGGACTTCGCGTTGCATTAGTAACAACGCATATGCCTCTTCGCAAAGTTGCAGAAAATATTACAAGCACATCAGTACAACAGACTTTAGAGATTTTACATCATGACTTACAACATCAATTCGGCATCCTCAATCCCAAAATATTGATTGCAGGGCTAAACCCTCATGCGGGAGAGGACGGTCACCTGGGAACAGAAGATATGGAGATCATTACTCCGGTTATTGAAAAATGTAAAAAGTTAGGAATGAAATTACAAGGTCCGCTGCCTGCCGATACCTTATTTACAGAAAAGTACTTGGCCGATGCTGATGCAGTGCTTACTATGTATCACGATCAAGGTTTGCCTGTTTTAAAATATAAAGGTTTTGGAAACGCAATTAACGTTACTCTCGGTTTACCCATCATCCGCACCTCAGTAGACCATGGCACCGCATTGGATTTAGCCGGAACAGGACAGGCTGATGAAAAAAGCCTGTTACTTGCAATACAAACTGCATTAGAAATCACCAAAAGCAGACATTAATATGGCCCATCAACCACGCAAAAGATTTGGTCAGAACTTTCTCCATGACAACATGGTGATTCAAAATATCATCCATTCTATCTCGCCGCAAAAAGGGGAGAAATTTGTGGAGATAGGACCTGGGAAAGGAGCAATTACAGAACCATTACTGCAAGCTGTTAATGAAATTGATGTGGTGGAGCTAGATAGAGATTTAATCCCCATTCTTCATGAAAACCTTGATCATCTTGGGGAGCTGCGCATCCATCAATGTGATGCATTAAAATTCGACTTTGCCACTTTAAACTCTAACAATAAGCCTTTTCGTGTTGTAGGCAACCTTCCCTACAATATATCAACACCGTTACTTTTTCACCTCACAAGCTTTTTACCGCATATTGTGGATATGCACTTTATGCTGCAGAAAGAAGTTGTTGATCGAATGGCTGCACAACCTAATAGCAAAACCTACGGTCGGTTAAGTGTCATGATGCAATATTATTGCAATGTAGAAAAACTATTTTTAGTCAAACCTGGCTCCTTCTTTCCACCACCGAAAGTAGACTCTGCCATTGTTAGGCTTATGCCTTATGCGAAAAATCCGTACGACGTCACAGATAAGAAAATATTCAACCATACGGTGACTCAATGCTTTTCACAACGCAGAAAAACCATCCGTAATAATTTAAAAACTATTTTAGGTGTGGAAGATTTGGAAAGCCTAAATATAGACCCAGGCTGCCGTGCAGAGACATTAAATATTCATCAGTTCGTTGCGATTGCAAACTATATAACCGACAAACAAAGCGTTTTGTAGCTAATCTAACTTTCTTGTCTCATATGGATATCCAAAAAGTGCTCGATGTTTTTTCTATATTATTCCAAAGGTCTAAGATCAATTGAAGTTTCGTCTGCACCACAACAAACGAAATTTAGCGAACTTCCTTTATCGCTTCTATCTGAAACCATAAACGGATATTGTCCCCAACGGTTGGGTAGGCAAACGTATTCCCAAAATCCGAACGTTTTATTTCTGCCGTCGCTTCAAAACCACAAACTTCCTGTTTAGTCACAGGGTTTGCACCACAACGAATTCGATTCACATTAAGAGTAACCGCTTTAGTCACACCCAGTAGCGTCAAATCACCATCCACTTTCGCTTTATAGCGGCCATCAAAAATGATATTTCTTGATACATATTTAATATCAGGATATTCCATAACGTTTAAAAAATCAGGAGAACGCAATTGATCATCTCTCTTATGCAAACCTGTATTCACCGAAACAGATGAAACCTTTATGTCTACATGACCATTATTATTCTCCCTATCCATTATTATTATACCGGTTGTTAGGTCAAACCTTCCCCATAACGTAGATATGCCCATATGATCGATAGCAAAATGCGGATAGCTATGATTTCGATCAATTTTATAAAACTCAGTTTTTGCAGATACCGATGAAACAAAAAACATAATGATAAGCGCCAAGGCTAATCTCATTACGCATTCTCCTCTCTAGAATGAAGTTCAAAGTTCTTATACCATAGCGAAAGAACGGCCGCATGTCACTTAGTGAACATTAACCACAATATGCAATGTAACAAAAATCGCGCACGCACGGTAAAATGAATAAAATTAAAATTACCCACAATCCAGAAAAAACGACACTAGAAGCATTAGGAGGCCGCCAGAGAATAGGAGTTGTAGTCTTACCAAACGGTAGAAAGAGTGCAAAATTTGGTGCGGGAGATTTAGTCATCTTTCCCTCCGGCATGAGTTGCACATGGGGAATAGTAAAAGATGCAGAAAAGCAATACACATTCGGCTGAACATTTTTCTGTTTTGCCACAAAGTATTAACGTTATATAATAAACATTTTGCAGCGATTCACTCACAGTCATAGCTCAAATACCAGTCACACCATTATGATAAGTTTGGCCTAAATAGCCAGCGCCGGAATATTTTACACTGCTATATATTTCATCATATAATGTAAGTGAGGAGCTTGCCTCGAATGAAAGACAAGCTCTGTTGTTATGAAATTGTATTAAAATTTACATTAGCTACGTTTTTCAGCAAATTAAATTAGACCATACGCAAAATAGAAGCATCGGCAGAAGACTATGTTAGCCTTTAATGAACTAAGATTTGACCAAAGCTATGGAAGGCTGCCAACCGCGTTTTATCAGAATATAGCACCAGGGAAAATTGACCACCCTTATCTAATCAGCATGAATGAAAGTGTGGCGAACTTAATTAATCTCAATACGAGCGAGAGAAACAGCCTTGAGTTTGTGCAACTTGTTTGCGGACAAAAAACAATCCCAAGCACAAAACCTTTAAGCGCACTATATGCAGGCTATGATTTCGGCCAATTTACCCCACAAAGTGGAAAAGGCCGCTCTCTTTCTCTCGCAGAAGTTATTAGTGACTGTGGATCACGTTGGGAAATTCAGTTAAAAGGTTCCCACACAGAGTTTTTCTCTCATGTTGGAGATGGCAGAGCAATGCTTCGATCTGCCATTCGAGAATTTTTATGTTCCGAGTTTCTCCATAAACTCAACATCCCCACAACACGAACACTATGCATAACCGGGTTTACTAAACAAATCCCTGGAGAAATGCTAGAGCCAAGTGCGACCCTCACACGCATAGCGCCTACACATGTGCGCTTTGGTACATTCGAATATTTTCACCATAGTAAACAACGCAACCATATTCGAACACTAGCTGATTATCTTTTAAAATACTATTTTACTGATATTGACAGTATTCTTCCCAACAAATACGAACAGTTGTTTCGCAAAATTATAGTAAGCACTGCACAACTAATTGCCAAGTGGCAAGCAGCGGGGTTTACTCATGGCATTATGAACACCGATAACATGTCCGTTCTTGGGCTCACAATGGATTATAGCCATTTTAGTTTTCTCGATAAGTATGAGCCAGACTTCATCAGTAATGGGGAGGATATCGAAGGACGTTATCGCTTTAAGCAGCAATCAAAAATCGCACACTGGAATTTAAATCGTTTAGCAGAACCTTTCACCGCGCTTATATCAATCAACACAGCAAAAGATTTGTTGGAAAAATTTGATTCGGTTTACAGTAGTAACTACATACATCTTATGCTGCAAAAACTTGGACTCACGAGGAGTAGCCAGCAGAACATTCTACTTATTCAACAGATTCTAAAACTGATTGAACAAGACGAAGTAGACTATACACTTTTTTTCAGAAAGTTAAGCGAGTTTGATTATATTAACCACACCAACAATATCGTTCGAGGGTTATTTGTTCACCGTGAAGCTTTTGATAGTTGGGCTTACCAATATGCAACTCAGCTAAGAGCTGAAAAAGTATCGCCAGAAAAGCGCAAAGAAAAAATGAACATGACTAACCCTAAATATATTTTGCGCAACTATTTTCTAGAACGAGCGTTTGAGAGAGCGGAAAATGGTGATTTTTCCGAAATCGATAAACTTCAGCATATGTTGGCGAACCCATTTAGTGAACAAGTCGAATATTCCGACTACGCACAACTCCCGCCTGATTGGGAACAAATGCCATACGATGAAGCTTATTAAATCAGTTATATCTCGGTTTATACCCGCAGCGCACCAAGCTGCGGGCCATCTAAAAAATCAACAACTAATCTTGAAATTCACCATGAGCAATCCCAGCTCAGGATTATCAACAGGTGATGGTATTCTCACACTGTAAGCACTACCTTTGGCAACCTCCATCGTATTCCCCCGCGGATCGGTCATCTCCTCTAGTACGAAAGTTTTGCTGCCTCCAGGATACATAATCTCAAGTTCATCCCCGATTGAAAACTTGTTCTTAACATCAACATCCATCATTTTTGAATCAGGGTCAAAACCGGTCACTTCACCGACAAATTTCTGGGTTGTCGAAATAGAATTACCTTGTGTATAGTTCTGATACTCTTCAGGAACATGGCGACGATAGAAACCTTCGGTATAACCACGATTTGCCAAACCATCTAACGCTGTCATCAATTCAAAATTAAATTCTCGCCCCGCAACGGCATCATCTATCGCTCGACGATAAATTTGAGCTGTTCTCGCTGTATAGAAATGAGATTTAGTGCGACCTTCAATTTTCAGCGAGTCCACACCAATTTGCGTTAATTTTTGTACATGTTGAATCGCTCGCAAGTCCTTAGAGTTCATAATATAAGTGCCATGCTCGTCTTCAAACATCGGCATCAATTCACCTGGTCGCCCTTCTTCTTCAATTAATAACACCTCATCACGAGGAATATGTTCTTTTTTAGGATCAAATAAAACTGGTTGCTCTACACCGGATTCTAGTTTTTTTATATCTCCGGTTTCTGTCACATCCGCTTCATGCACGTTGTAGTTCCACCGACATGAATTAGTGCATGTGCCTTGATTTGGATCACGATGATTAAAATAACCTGACAACAAACAACGGCCAGAATAAGCAATGCAAAGTGCCCCATGAACAAACACTTCCAACTCCATCTCTGGACATTGTTGCTTAATCTCTTCAATTTCATCAATAGAAAGTTCTCGAGACAAAATGATCCGCTCAAGCCCCAAAGACTGCCAGAATTTCACCGCTGCATAGTTGACCGTATTTGCTTGCACAGAAAGGTGAATGGTCTGCTCAGGCCAGGCTTCGCGAACCATATGAATTAGGCCGGGGTCCGCCATGATGAGCGCATCAGGCTTCATCTCGACTATTGGTTTCATATCTGCGAGGTAAGTTTTTAATTTAGCATTGTGCGGCATGATATTGCTCGCCACAAAAAACTTCTTACCTAAACGATGGGCTTCGGTGATTCCGTTCTGTAAATTTTCTAGCGAAAAATCATTATTACGAACACGTAAACTATAACGAGGTTGCCCTGCATAAACCGCATCAGCACCGTATGCAAATGCATACTGCATGTTCTTGTAAGTTCCCGCAGGAGAGAGTAATTCAGGTGATTTCATAGGGTTAAATAATAGCGTTCAACAAATCGCCTAGTTTAACCTAAAAAAGAGATTTGTGTGATGTTAACTTTATATGGATTCCAGTTCATCGATTTTTGGAAAACTATCAGCATATTTTGCTATCCATTCCAAGGCTGCCTCAGCACCAGTCAAACTACGACCTTGCTCTGTTAGTACTTGTTGTTTGTAATGTTCAATATGACAAACTTGCTCAATCATTCTGGCCCGATATGCATCATCATGATTATCCAGCTCCACACCAATCTCATACGCGCCATCTTGTCGTTCGCACCAAACAACTTTTGCTAATGTTTCAAACGGAGGTTCAACAACAGGGATTCTGATTTTTATCAGCCGCCCTAACGGAAGAGCTTCCTTAGCACAAAATGATAAACCACCAAAACTGATATCTCGCAAATTTTCAGTCGATAGTTGGTCATATTCCGTTTGGGAAATTTCTATAGGAATATCTGAGGGATGCCTAATATATTTTCGCATAGCGCCCTCCTGACAGAGACTAAGCGGTGTACAAATAACAATAGTTAGCTATGAGAATAGCTGCAATGTGCGTACCGCGAATGCGAAAACTTATCAACAGGCTTTAAGGTGCATCTATTTTTCACTTTGAATGACGACATCAAAAGCCTCTAAACCACCGCCATCATCGAATGCTTCTTTAGGCATTGGGTTCTGATGAGCAAGTTTGAAATCATCGCTCCCAACCCAGTTTTCGAAATCTGACTTTTGTTCCCAGGTGGTTAATACAACATAAGGAGCAGCATCAGAATCTGGCCGTAATATCTGCATGTTAATGAATCCTGGTTCTTTATCTATTTGACCTGTCCTGTTACGAAACCGCTCTTCAAATTTTGAAGACCACTCTTTCTTAACTCTTACCCGATTCATAACAACGTACATATAATATTCCTTTATTTACAATCCTATTAGGTTTTCACCGACCAAGGATAGAGAACTTAACCCTAACGTTGCATAAAATTTCGAAATTAAAAGCTTCTATAGCAGCAGTAACGCAGTTTTTAATCGAAATTTTATGCAACGTTAGGGTTAACTTGAACAATCCAATGGATAATAACATCAATTGAATAGCAGATCATTTCTGCTTACGGGAGGAAAAAACGACTACATATGAAAGCAGGACTTTTACTGGAAATGAATGGCTGAAGTCATTTCCCGCACGGCTGGCAATGGCATCACTTTATTTTCATGTAGAATTGACTTTAACTCAGTAAATCGGAGAGGTTTACTAAATAGATAACCTTGAATTTTATCGCAACGATGTTGACATAGAAATTTCAGTTGCTCTTCAGTCTCCACCCCTTCTGCAACAATATCAATATTTAAACTATGAGCCATTTTAATCGTTGCACTAACAATTGAGGCATTATCTACATCCTTCAATATATCTTTCACAAACGTTCTATCTACTTTGAGAGTATTGATTGGGAATTTTTTTAGATAACGTAGCGATGAATACCCCGTACCAAAATCATCCATCGATATTCTGATCCCTTGCTTACTAAAAACATGCAATACATCTGCTGCTTCATCAACATTATCCATCAGTAAACTTTCTGTAATTTCCAATTCCAGAAGCTGTGCTGGATGTCGAGTTTCATTCAATACATCTGCGACTGTTGTTATCAAATTATTCTCTGAGAACTGTCTTGCAGACAGGTTAATAGCAAGGGTGAGGTGCACTCCGCTTTCTTTCATCAACTCCATATTTTGCTCGCACGCCCTACGCAACACCCATTCACCAATGGGAATTATCAAACCTGTTTCTTCTGCAAGCGATATAAAACGACTCGGTGGTATTTGTCCAAGTTTTGGATGATTCCAGCGAATCAATGCCTCCACACCTATAATTTTACCCGAAACAAGCTCAACTTGCGGCTGATAATAAAGTTCAAACTGTTCATAAACCAGTGCAGTCCGGAGTTCATTCTCCAGAAATAGACGCTCCTTAGAGCGTACCCGCATTTCATTAGAGTAATATTCATAACTACTCCCACTTGTTAGCTTTGCGCGAAACATTGCTGATTCTGCATTGCGCAATAAAATCTCAACATCCGTATCATCATTCGGAAATACTGTTACACCGACACTAACATTTACATGTAAAGAATGCTTCTCAACAAAAAAAGGTTCGGAGAAAACATCAATATATCGTTGTATCAAAGTATCGGGGTTCGTAAGTTCCGACACATCAGCTAATACAATGACGAATTGATCGCCGCTATCTCGAGAAACAATATCTCCGCGTCGCATCATAGCGCTTAAACGGCGGGCAACATTCACCAACAATTCATTCCCCATATGATGCCCTAGAGAATCATTGATATTCTTAAAGCGATCTAGCCCCAGCCTCATTACCACAACCAGACGATTAGCCTCAGTACCGTATTGAAGTGCTTTATAGAGATGTTCAACAAGAACAGAGCGACAAGGGAGGTTTGTTAAGTCATCTAGCTTCGCAATATACTGTTTCACAAGATCTTCATTTACATAGCTATGTGCTTTTTTAAAATACAAAATAGACTGTTGATTATTTCCAGATCGATCAAACGAAACAACATCAAGTGAAACATCAACTCTTGATGAATTAAGGGCCTTTAGCTGCAAATGCTTTCCGTCTCTAGCACTTTGCATCGAGCCTACGACTTCGCTTAACTTATTACATCCACCCTGATCATCCAGTGAAAACACTTCATCAAGAATTTCCCCTATAGCATCTGCACGGCTAATTGAAAATAATTCCTCTGCTAATAGATTGAATTCGACTATTTCCATGTCACCATCAACTAGCAATATTGCTTCCGGTGATTTATTGATTAGTGCATGATTAAGTTGTTCTAGGCCATTGTCCGTATTGAAATCGTTAGCACTAATAATACCTGATGGATTCTCCCCCGTATTCCACCTCCGAAAATTTTTAACGAATAGCGACTTCCTAAAAAGAATAATACCTGACACATTAAGCGCGATCCAAAGAAGAGCGACTAAAGACAAGTTGTTCTCTATATTGTTAACAGATATCATCACTGGACTGGAAGAAACTGCTAAATGCAATTTTCCTATAACATCACCGGCATGAAACAATGGATTACTAATGCTTAGAGGTTTAGCGAAATTTGATTGTGAGTTGCTATCAAAGAAAGCGGAGAGATGTTTATCCCCGTGCTGATCAATCAGTTCTACGCTTTCTAGCTTGGCAATGCGATAGACGCTTTGGATAGATCGATTAATCTCGCTTGAATCGTTTTCGACTATAGCTTTTACTGCCAATGGAGAGAGAGCTTCGACAAGAACTGTGGCTTCGTGATGCAAAGTTTCTTTAGCGGACTCTTCTGCGGAGTGAATTGCATTGATACTTACTGCTGCAAATATGAAGCATTCAATAACAAGAAAACCCACTAATAAAGATACTCTTGACATCATATAAACTGGCACCAAATATAATCTGTTATTTATGGGAGATTTAAATCTGTCCTTGATTCACTCCTTATTTAACGGCCAGTTATGAAAGACTTAAACCCTCCCCAACAAGGTCAAATTATTATAAAAGGTTACAAGCCAATAGATATATTAAATAGTTTCAACAACTTAACTCACGCATACGAATAGTCATTGATTTTTAGTTAAGCCAACAAATTTAGTTCAAACGTTTAATCTGCTCATCCAACCTTTTTGAAGAAATTGGATATCGAGTTTTCAACTCTTGAGCCCAAAGTGAAACCCGATATTCCTCAATCATCCAACGAAGCTTTGTAAGGTCTTGATTCGATTCAGAACGAGAGACCTTTAACGAATTATACTTATTCCAATATTTTTTCGCCTCTAACATATTTTTTCGATCTAACATCACATTTGAATCCAGCTTATCTAAGCGTCGAATAATTGCTTTTATGTAGCGAGGAAGGCTATTTAACGATTCAATATCCAGTTCTATTAAGTACCTTCGGTAAACTAGATGATTAAGCTGCTCTTGAACATCCGCCAATGCTTCTAACAGCAGTGGATTAGAAACTGTTTTTAATTTTTTTTTGCATTCATTATATGATTTCAAAACATCGAGATTTATATTGCAAACTCTAATTGCTGCATCGAGCAACTGCGTTTGTTTTTCATCTATCAACTTATCAAATAATTTTTTGCTATTTATACTTTCTCCACTCATCAAAAAAACCGAAGAAACAATAAAATCAATGAGATCTATTTTCAATTCATTACATTGACCAATAGCGGAGTAATACATACACTGCTTGTCGATATGAGCAAGATTCTTTTGCATATATTGCATCTTGTTTTTCAGCGAAAGTTTGATCAAACGAATCAACCCCTGCTTCATATAGGAGTCTGCATCCTTTTTCGTAGAGAAATATTTCAGTCTCACTGACTCTTTCTCATCAACTAAAGCAGGATAGACCGTCAATTGGCCCATCGGAGTATCAATATCCTTATGTTCAGGAAGATCACCAAAACTCCAATCCGTAATCCCCTCAATTTCAAGCTGATCTAGCGGTAACTCTTCAAACTCCTGTTCAGACTGTTTGGAGTATTTGATCTGTAACTTATCTAATTCCCTATTTTTATCAATAATCTTTCCATCTTGATTAATCAATGCGAAATTAAAAAATAGATAGAGAGGTAATTTTTCATAACTGAAATCAGTTTCGGTAACTTCAGTAGGTCCTAGACTATTCAGCGCTTCACACATAGCAGTTAGCAAGGGGGTTTCATAAGGCTTTTTATTGTCAATAATTTTTTGTGCGAAATCGGGGGCTGGCACATAATTGCGTCTTAAATTCTTAGGCAGTGATTTAATAAGCAGCGTTATTTTCTCTTTAATCAACCCAGGTACAAGCCACTCAAACCAATAAGGCCTAATTTGACTAAGCAACCCCAAAGGAATAACAACCGTAACTCCATCATCGACTCGTCCAGGTTCAAATCGATATTTGAGTTCAAATTGAAAGTTTTTTATGAAAAACTTATCTGGATGTGACTGCTCCGTACCATCCTGCTGCACTTTTTGAAGTAATTGATCCTTCGTTAGCACTAAAAAGTCTCTATTCTTGTTTTTATTCTCTTCATACCAAGGTTTAAAGCTCTTCCAAGAATACATTCCTTCAGGAATTTGTTCGTTGAAAAAATCGATAATATCTTCTTCTGGTAATAGAAGATCAGGACGCCTGAATTTACTCTCTTCGGCTTCAATATCACGAATTAGCTGAAGATTTTTTGTGATAAAACGCTCGGGAGATTTCACCTCGCCATGTACTAGCGCATGTCGAATAAATAACTCTCTAGACGCTTTAGGATCAATAGGTCCAAAATTAATTCTACTTTTTTGCACAATAATCAGACCAAACAAGCTAATCTTTTCAAAAGCGCCAACCTGCCCACTCTTCTTTTGCCAACGTGGTTCAAAGTAACTGCGATTGAGCAGATGAGCAGCCAGATCTACTAACCATGCGGGGTCTATACTGGCTGCAAGCCTTGCGTAGTTTTTCCCTGTTTCAACTATTTCAGATGCGACTACCCATTTCGGTGGCTTTTTAAAAAGATGCGAACCAGGAAATATAAAAAACTTTTTCTGTTTGGCACCACTATATTCTTTATCTTCCGATTTAAAGCCAATATTACTCATTAATCCCGATAAGATGGCACGATGTAATGAAGCATACTCTGCCTCTTTATCATTTTGCTTTAATCCCATCTCAATAATTTGATTCTTCACTTGAATATAGATATCGCGCCATTCTCGCATTCGCATATATGCGATGAATTCTTTACTGCAAAGTTTCCGTAATTTATTTTGAGAGAGATGCTTGGCTTGCTGATGATAGTAATCCCACAAACTGAGAATCGCTAAGAAATCTGATTTTTCATCTTTAAACCTAGCATGCATCTCCGTCGCTTTCTGTTGAGCATCAAATGGTCTTTCACGTGGATCTTGAATAGACAGAAATGAAACGATGATGAGAACTTCCGACAAACAGCCTTCTCGATCGGCTTGCAAAAGCATCTTACCCAAACGCGGATCAATTGGCAGCTTTGAAATTAATCGCCCTTCTTTTGTTAACTGTTGCTCGTTATCAACAGCGCCGATTTCGTAAAGTAGTTTAACGCCGTCATTAATATATTTACGTTCTGGAGGATTAATAAAAGGAAATTTATAGATATCGCCAATGCGCAAACTCAGCATTTGTAAAAGCACACTAGCTAGGTTTACTCTGAGAATTTCAGGATCAGTAAACTGTTGGCGAGCATTAAAATCCTCTTCAGAATAGAGGCGAATGCAGACGCCAGCTTCTATACGACCACATCGCCCAGATCGCTGATTAGCCGCTGCTTGAGAGATAGGTTCAATAGGCAAACGTTGAATACGGCTACGAATACTATAACGACTAATTCTAGCCAGACCAGGATCAATCACATAACGAATACCCGGCACCGTCAACGATGTTTCTGCAACATTGGTGGCAAGAACAACTCTTCGACGTTGATGCGCCTTAAAAATCTTTTCTTGATCTTTAACCGATAACCGAGCAAAAAGCGGCAAAATTTCGGTATCTGGCGGATGATGTTTTCTCAAATACTCTGCTGTTTCCCTAATCTCCCGTTCGCCAGGTAAAAATACCAATGTATCACCAGGTGCTCGATGATTAAGTTCAAAAATCGCATCAGAAATTGATTTCACCATTGAGCTTTCATCGTCACTCTCATCGAGCGGCCGATACAAAAGTTCTACAGGAAATGTTCTTCCTGACACTTCAATCACCGGAGCAGCATTAAAGTGTTTTGAGAACTTTTCTGTATCAATTGTGGCAGAGGTGATAATAACTTTTAGATCTGGCCGTTTTGGCAAAACCGATTTCACATAGCCCAAGATAAAGTCGATATTTAAACTCCGCTCATGCGCCTCGTCAATTATCAACACTTCGTAATCCAACAGATTTCTATCGGTCTGGATTTCAGCCAATAAAATCCCATCCGTCATGAGCTTTATATGAGTAAGTGGATTAACGTGATCACTAAAGCGAACTTTAAAGCCAACTGACTCTCCGACATTCCCTTTCAACTCTTCAGCAATTCGATTCGCCACCGTTCGGGCTGCAATTCGACGTGGCTGAGTGTGACCAATAAAACCTTTAACTCCCAGACCGAGACTCAAACAAATTTTAGGGAGTTGTGTTGTTTTACCGGACCCGGTCTCACCACTCAAAACAATAACCTGGTTATCCTTTATTGCATTTGTTATCTCTTCGAGCTTTCCTGTAATAGGTAACTCTTCGGGGAATTCAATTTCAGGAACTGCTTGATTTCGCGCTTTAACATGCTCAATAGAACGTTCAATCTTTTTTAAAAATTGCTCTTCATTTTCATGAATAGACTGATTGCCACTTTTGAATTTCTTTTTCTGCCGACTCAATAGATATTTATCTCTGAGCATACACTGCTGTAATTTCTGCTCATATTTTTCTAATAAATTTTCCACAATACTACTGACTTTTCTTCTTAACTTTTCCCCAGAGGTTTTCTTGTTCATCTAATGACAACGCCTTAAATTCACTACCTTCATCGGCAGCCATCTGTTCCATGAGTTTAAACCGATGATCAAATTTCCGATTAGTTGAACGTAGTGCAACGTCTGGATCAACACCCAACTTTCTCGCCAAATTTACCGCAGCAAAAAGAACATCGCCCACTTCATCAGTTATTTTATCTATATCTCCCGTATCGACTGCCTCTTTTACTTCTTCCATCTCCTCATGAATTTTATCTAAAGTGCCGTAATGATCTGGCCAATCAAATCCAACCTTGGCAGCTTTCGATTGAAGTTTTCTGGCAACCGCTACAGCTGGCTGCATATAATTAACTCCATCTAAAGCACTTGGGGTTGCATCCTTTGCCTCTGGCTTCTCCTTTTTCTTAATTTCATCCCACAGTATTTTTTGCTCTTGGACATTTTTAACTTCGTAACCAGAAAATACATGAGGGTGGCGACGGATCATTTTCTCGGAGATTGCCTCTACAACATCATTAAAGTCGAAACGTTTCTCCTCCTTCGCAATTTGCGCATAGAAAACCACTTGAAAAAGCAGATCGCCTAATTCATTTTTTAGCTCTTCGTAATCTTCAGTTTCGATCACTTCAGCAACTTCATAGACTTCTTCAATCGTATAAGGAACTATAGATTTGTAAGTTTGCTCTTTATCCCAAATACAACCAGTTTCGGGATGACGTAGACTCACCATCACATCCAATAACTTATCAATTGGTGACATCACTATTTAATCCTTGACACATCTAACACACCTTTAAGGTTCATAAGTCGAGCACATACTTTCCCCAACTGATCCAAGTTATTTATTTCTATGGTTAAGCGCATTTTTGCCTGATGTGTTTTTCTATCAGAATGTGTGTTTGCGCCGTTAACATTGACGTCAACCGATGAAATAACAGATGTTACATCACGCAACAGACCTGAGCGGTCCATTGCTACTATTTCAATGTCCACGTCGTAATTCCCTACTTTCTCCCCACCCCAGCTTACAGGGATAATTCGATCACCGTGTTTCTCTCGAAGATGTGTCAGGTTTTGGCAATCAACACGATGAATAGTCACACCTCGACCTTGGGTAATATAACCAATAATAGTATCGCCAGGCACAGGTTTACAACACCTAGCTAACTGCGTCATCAATTCGTCTACACCTTTAATGACGATATCACTCTGCCGTGTTTTTTTAGTTGCTGGACGCTGAAAATCGACGATAGCTGGTTCTTCTACTTCATCGCCATCTTTTTTAAGTGAATTCAATACTTGATTTGAGCCAAGCTCACCACGACCAATTGCAGCATAGAGATCTTCAGAATTATTCATATTGAATAACTCGGCCAATTGGTTTAGCTCATTATTATTTAGCTGCTCATGTGCCTCTTTTGCTAGCGCCGTTTTTCCTTTTTGAATATGTTCATTGCGAAATTCGCGCTTAAACCAATGCCTTACTTTCGAGCGCGCTCGATTGGTTTTTATATACCCTAAATGGGGAATCAACCAATCTCGACTCGGTGTCGCATTTTTTGCGGTGATAATCTCGACTGTTTCACCACTTTTCAGTTCGGTGGTAAGAGAAATCATTTTTCCGTTAACCATTGCACCACGGCAACGATTCCCTACTTCAGAATGTACTTCATACGCAAAATCCAGCGGTGTTGCACCGCGCGGTAGTTCAACAACATTTCCTTTAGGCGATAATACATAAATCCGTGGGCTCACAACTTGAGCAATATTTTCTGGGCGCTCCTCCACTTCTTCATTCAACAGATCCCTAACATTCTCCAGATGGAGCTCCAGCCCTTCATCACGCCTCCCCCCTTCTTTATAACGCCAATGTGCAGCTACACCCAATTCCGCGTGAGAGTGCATATCTTCGGTTCGAATTTGAATTTCAACGGTGCGTTCTTTTGGACCAATAACCGCAGTATGTAGTGATTGGTAATTGTTAGATTTCGGAGAAGCAATGTAGTCATCATATTCTTCAGAAATGAATTGCCACATTCCATGAACAATGCTCAAAACCGAGTAACAAGTTTCAACATCTTTCACAAGAATACGCACCGCTCGCACATCAAACAGCTCATCAAACTTGAGATTTTTTTTCTGCATCTTAGCCCAAATACTATAAATATGTTTTGGGCGACCATAAACCTCTGCTTTAACACCTTCATCGATAAGTTTTGTTTTTATTGCGTTAACAAAGTCTTCCATATATTGCTCACGATCAATGCGCTTCTCTTCCAAAGCTTTAGCAATTTTTTTATATTGATCAGGATGAAGAAAACGGAATGCCCAATCCTCCAGTTCCCACTTGAGCTGACCAATTCCTAAGCGGTTTGCTAGTGGTGCAAAAATTAGCTGCGTTTCTTTAGCAATTTGTTGCTTCTCTTTGTCAGGTCTATCCACGAATTTACGCAGCTTTAAAACTTGCAAACTAAGCAAAATGAAAACAGAGCGCACGTCATTCATCATACTAAGCAACATCATATGATGTGTACTACTGATGGATTTTCCTTCATCCACCATTTCAGAATACCAATCACTCTCTTTTTGAATCAGAGAAAAGCTTTCTTTTGTTAAGGCAACAACCGTCGTATCAAAACCATCTTCTACAATCGACAGTGGTAGATTCGCGTAGATAACACTGGTTACCAAAACTGCCGCCGCGATGGTTTCCGCATCCGCATTAATGTGGTCTAAAACTTCGGTGATAATTGAACATTGGTCGTCAACAGCAGCTTCCTCTTCAACAAGAGAAAATGCTTTGTTGATAACCTTACACTCTTTAGGAGTAAAACTTGAGGCCCAGTGGTTACTTGATGGTCGCTTCATTTTCTGTGTGGATCATCTCTTTCATTAGCCCATTAGAATATCATAGGATTGGATGTTACTCAGGACTTAATGCGCAATTCATAATCAATACCGCCACATAATCTCAACACAAATAAGGTTTGTTGTTTACTTTTCCTCATACCCTTAGTAACCTTATCGGTGTTTCGGGTGCCAGTAGTTCATAAAAAACGTATCGTAAAACGTTTAAATTACCGCCACTTAAAATTAGCCAGCACACCTAAAACAAAAGCCTCTCAAGGATGAGAATACTCATGAAATATCTACACATTACCCCATCGGTAGTAATGGCCGCTTGCCTATTCAATCTCACCATTTCCACTAGCAGTTTTGCTGAATCACTACCAAGTAATGATGGATATCATATTGAACTCAACATTGAACCCTTCATTGCAACTGATACAGATGGTGATGGCATTGAGAACAATCTAGATACCGATGACGATGGTGATGGCGTATTGGATCAGTTTGATGCATTCCCGCTAGATTTTCGCGAGCACCTCGACACCGACAACGATGGATTAGGTAACAATGCTGATACGGATGACGATAACGATGCAATTCTCGATGTGAACGACACTTATCCATTAGACCCAAATGAAGGCCATGGTGAGGCCAACGTTGAGAATATCAATCCCGATGATGATGGCGATGGCATTGATGATGTTTACGACGCATTCCCGCTAGATCCAAATGAGCAATACGATACAGACAACGACGGAGTTGGCAACAATAAAGATCTAGACGATGACAACGATGGCGTGCTTGATGAAAACGATGTATTCCCGTTAGATCACAACGAACAACACGATTCTGATACCGATGGCATTGGCAACAACACAGATACAGATGATGATGGTGACGGTGTATTGGATGTTAATGATGCGTTTCCATTAAATCCCGAAAAATACAACACAGAAATTTCGAAAAATGATTTTGATGAAGATGGGGTCATTGATGCGGAAGATGCCTTCCCACTAAATGCCTACGAACAATACGATACTGATGCAGATGGTATTGGTAACAACGAAGACACTGACGATGACAATGATGGTGTATTTGACGTTGACGATGAATTCCCATTAAATCAGTACAAACATAGCACTACGATAAATGAGCACGATACAGATAGTGATGGATTAGAAGATGCGTTAGATGCTTTCCCTTTCGATAAAAACGAACAAATAGATAGCGACAATGATGGTATCGGTAATAACGCTGACCCCGATGATGACAACGATACTGTGCTGGATGTCCACGATCAGTTTCCACTTGACCCAACCAAGAGCCGCGCTACAAAAGACTCTGATAACGACGGAATACCCGATGAACACGATGCTTTTCCGTTAGACTTGAATGAACAAATTGATAGCGATAATGATGGAATAGGGAATAATAGAGATGCAGATGATGATAACGACAACGTAGCTGATGCTCATGATGATTATCCACTTAATCCAACTCGCAGCAATTTTGAAGAGGCGTCAGCAAAAGATTATGACAAAGATGGCATCATTGATGAGGCCGATGCGTTCCCACTTGATCCTTTTGAACAACATGATTCAGACAGTGACGGCATTGGTAATAACGCTGACCCCGATGATGACAACGATACTGTGCTCGATATCCACGATCAGTTCCCACTTGACCCAAGCAAGGGTGAGCAAACAGTTGAGGTGAATGATAACGAAAATCAGGATAATGAAGCTGAAAACGAAATTGACTCCGACAATGATGGCATAGACGACAAACTCGATGCATTCCCGAATGATCATCAAGAGCAATACGATACTGACGGCGATGGCGTTGGTAATAATGCAGATACAGATGATGACAATGATTCAGTTTTAGATCAATACGATGAATTCCCTTTAAATGCTACAAAGAACAGTATTAGTGACGATGGAAACAAAAATACCGACTACGACAACGATGGTGTTGAAGATCGACTTGATGATTTCCCTATAGACCCTTCCGAGCAACACGATAATGATAAAGATGGTGTCGGCAATAATTCAGACCCAGACGACGACAATGACGGAATACTTGATGAAGAAGACCCGTATCCACTAAACCCTAAAACCAACAATAAAGATATTGGAACAGAAAATATAACTCTGGATACAGACGGAGATGGCGTCGAAAACCAATTAGACTTAGATGATGACAACGACGGCGTACTTGACCAATACGATGATTTCCCTCTTGACTCCAGTAAGGCCGACAATAATTCTAAAACGAAAAACTCGTCAACCAATAAAACAGAATTAAACGATGAGGAAAACGTCGACATTGACAATGAGCAACTGCGCGAACAATTTAAAGCCTCACTTGCTTATTGGATAGCGGGGTTATTTATTTTCACTTTATTTTGTCGAAGAATATTGTCGACCAAAGCTGGAAAACAAAGTTAGACAGCCAGACTTCTGTTCTAAACAATGTAAAAATAAACTGCTATTCCAACCCAAGTTAGTACAAGCAACAGCCACGGCAACCAATGCTGCTTGTATTTAACTTGGGAAACATTATCTAATTCAGGCGGCTTTTGCTGAGCATTGCTCTTCAAAACCTGCTTACGCTTTTTGTCGATTTCCCGATTTTTTGCATTCTGTTGAGACTTATATAGCTCAATCCCTTTCTGAATACCTTGAGAAATCAATTTTGTTTGCTCTTTAGTTTGCCCTGGCTTTTTAGTTCCCTGAGCTATCTTTTCCGCCTCTTCTTGATATCTAGTCGAACTTTGCTGTTTTCTCTGTTTTGACATTAAGACTCCTATTTATAACTTTGATGTATTCATGAACCAGTCTCCACCGGACGCTCAGGATCGGTAATCCAATCACTCCAAGAACCAGCGTAAAGTTTCGCCTCCCCTAAACCAGCATGATACATTGCTAAAATGTTATGGGCAGCTGTTACACCAGAACCACAATATACAATACAATTATCAATCGAATATCTTTTTAGCAAAACTTGATATCGTTCATGCAAAGCACTTGAAGAGAAAAAACTACCTCGTTCATTCAAGTTACCCATAAATGGAACAGAAACGGCTCCAGGAATATGACCGGCAATAGGGTCTATACTTTCATTCAAACCAAGATATCGATCATTAGCGCGAGCATCCATTAGCAATGCAGGTGAATCATCTAATGCAGACCTTACATAACTTGCATTCACTACAAACCCTTCCCGCAAATTAGAAATAAATTGCCTACCGACAGGCACAACAGCATCTTGGCTTAACGTATGTTCACATTCTAACCAATGTTCTAGCCCTCCATCCAGTACAGCAACTTTTTCATGCCCCATCCAACGCAGCAACCACCACATCCGCGCAGCAAACATACCTCCCCTATCATCATATGCAACAACTTGCGTATTCTCATCAATCCCCCAAGTATTTAGTTTTTTAACAAGACTTGCCTTTTTTGGAAGTGGGTGACGCCCTGTTACGTGAGGAATAATTTTTCCGGAAAGATCATTATTAAGATGTGCGTATACGGCACCTAAAATATGACCCTGTTGATATTGCGCTAGCCCTCATTCAGTATCCATCAAATCAAAACGACAATCGATTACACATAAATTATCTGATTTGATACCAACAGAAAGCCCTTCTACTGACATGAGTGTTGAGAAATGTTTAGCTTGCATAAATGATAAGCTCCTCCAATTTCTGCCGCAGTTAATTAACAAGCAAGCTATGAATGCACATCGGTTTAAAGCTCACTTGTTTGCCCCTTCGAAATTAAAACCAAACGACAAAACTAGCAAATTACTTATTCTCATATGTGCTAACAGATGCAGTGTATACGCATTAACATAAGAACAGGGAATTGTTGACGGACATAAAATCGCAAACACGGTTTAACTACCTAGCAGAATCATTAGCCATTCGTATAAATTTAGAAATATTACGTTAAAACTAACGTTTAGGCATCGTTGCATGAAGCCTACACGATATGATCTAATCTCGCTATTTCGTTAATAAAATTAGAATAACTATAACTGGAGTAAATTATGAAAATTGCGATTGCGGGTACTGGCTACGTTGGCCTGTCTAACGCCATGTTATTGGCACAAAATCATGAAGTTGTGGCACTGGATATTATTCAAGAGAAAGTAGATCTTTTGAACAAAGGAAAGTCACCAATCGTAGATACCGAAATTGAGGATTTTTTAACGAACAAGCAGATCAACTTTCGCGCTACTACTGATAAAAACGATGCCTATAAAGATGCCAACTTTGTAGTAGTTGCCACTCCAACGGATTACGATCCTGAAACTAACTATTTCAATACGAACTCTGTAGAAGCAGTTATAAAAGATGTGATTTCAATTAATCCATCTGCAGTCATGGTTATTAAGTCTACAGTCCCAGTAGGATACACAGCAAGTGTTAGACAGAAAATTGGCAATGACAATATTATCTTTTCTCCTGAGTTCCTTAGAGAAGGCCAAGCCTTATATGACAACCTCTATCCTTCTCGCATTATTCTCGGAGAACGCTCAGAACGAGCTAAGCAATTTGCCAGCTTATTAGAAGAAGGCGCAATAAAAGAAGATATTTCTATTTTGTTTACAGATTCAACTGAAGCTGAAGCAATAAAGCTTTTTTCTAATACATATCTAGCAATGCGAGTTGCCTATTTTAACGAACTCGACAGCTATGCTCAGACTCACAACTTAAACTCCAAACAAATCATTGAGGGGGTCGGTTTAGACCCTCGAATCGGCTCTCATTACAATAATCCATCGTTTGGTTACGGTGGCTACTGCTTACCGAAAGATACCAAACAATTGCTAGCAAACTATCAAGATGTTCCGAACAACATGATTCGCGCAATTGTTGATGCCAACACAACTCGAAAAGATTTCATTGCTGATTCAATTCTACAACGTAACCCAAAAGTCGTTGGAGTTCATCGTTTGATAATGAAGAGTGGCTCTGACAACTTCAGAGCATCATCCATTCAAGGCGTGATGAAACGCATTAAAGCAAAAGGTGTGGAAATTGTCATTTATGAACCTGTACTCACAGAAGATGAGTTCTTCAACTCTCGAGTAATTTCCAACCTCAATGAATTTAAAGCAATGTCAGATGTGATTGTGGCTAATCGCGTTACTGATGACATCAAAGACGTTATAGAGAAAGTCTATACACGCGATCTTTTTGGTAGCGATTAGCTTGGAATGAACAAATGGGCAGTATAGAATATATCGCTCATTTAAGCATAAAAAAAGGGTTAGATGAAATCACCTAACCCTTTTTTACATATGGCGCGCCTGGAGCGATTCGAACGCCCGACCGCCTGGTTCGTAGCCAGGTACTCTATCCAGCTGAGCTACAGGCGCAAAAAACAGAGGCAGGATTATGCCGATCCAAGTCAGCCTAGTCAAGCTAATATTTGTTCAATTTCAGAGAAGTTTTTTGAAATAAACAAATGGCGGAGAGAGAGGGATTCGAACCCTCGATAGAGCTATAAACCCTATACTCCCTTAGCAGGGGAGCGCCTTCAGCCACTCGGCCATCTCTCCGTATATGGAACAACATGATTCCTACATCACGGGCGCGTATTCTCGCAAAATAGACACAAATAGTGAACCTTTTTTTCAAAAAAAATCGATTGATTGCTTATATTTAGCTCAATTATTGCACCTAGAAGGTTAACAAAATAAATATTAGACAATAAACTCGAGTTGCCAATAAAGAAATTTGCAGAGGAGGATTAATATGCTGAAAAGTTATTATATTTAAAGCACAACCGGATTAGATTTTCCGGCTGCATTTTTCATTTCATCGTATTATAAAGAGGAGTGTTTATAGAAGTGTAAAAGGCAAAGACGGGATTTCAAAATATCTATCCAGTAACTTCTTTCGCCTCATCTCCATCGTCTTTTTCTTGTTGGATTCGGTTGTAAATCTCTTCCCGATGCACACTAACTTCCTTTGGTGCATTAACCCCGATCCTGACTTGGTTTCCTTTAACGCCTAACACCGTAACCGTGACATCATCCCCAATGATCAAAGTTTCGCCCACGCGTCTCGTGAGTATTAACATTACATTCTCCTTCATTAGCCGGTTTTCAGCTGCTTTCACAGCCTTTTCCATTAATAACCGTCAATCCAACTTATCGACCGTCATTGGCTAAACTTTATGAGTAGTGATTTGAAAGAACGTGATACAACGAATAGTGTCACTTTTTTGAAGTGATCTTCTATATAAGAAAACTATTATTATCTTTTTTGTTTTTCTTATCTTCTATATGTTTTTTTAAGTGTATTACACCACGCTTTCCTGTTCCAGATTAAAAGCGCTATGCAGAGAGCGAATCCCTAGTTCGAGGTACTTTTCATCAATCACGACGGATATTTTAATTTCCGATGTGGAAATCATACGAATATTGATCCCTTCTTGCGCAAGAGATTCAAACATTTTACTAGCAATGCCTGCATGTGAGCGCATTCCTACACCGACGAGTGACAACTTGACGATTTTTGAATCGCCCGTTACTTCCCTGGCTCCCAGATCTTTTGCAACACACTCCAGAATGTTTTTAGCGTTGTCAAAATCATTGCGATGAACGGTAAATGTAAAATCAGTTGTATTATCATCACCCACATTCTGAATGATCATATCTACTTCAACATTCGCTTGACTAATAGGACCTAAAATCCTATGCGCAACACCTGGTTGATCGGGAACACCAGTAACGGTTAACTTTGCTTCATCTCGATTAAACGCTATACCAGAAATCAGCGCTTGTTCCATACTTTCATCCTCTGAGGTAATCAATGTTCCTTCCCCCTCTTCAAACGATGAGAGCACTCTCAAAGGAACGTTATATTTACTTGCAAACTCCACTGACCGAATTTGAAGCACTTTAGCACCGAGACTGGCCATTTCCAGCATCTCTTCATAAGTAATTCTATCTATTTTTCTCGCTTCAGGTTCTACACGTGGATCAGTTGTGTATACACCATCGACGTCAGTATAGATTTGGCATTCATCCGCTTTAAGTGCGGCAGCAAGAGCCACGGCTGTCGTATCTGAACCACCTCTGCCCAACGTGGTTATGTTGCCACTTTCATCGATACCCTGAAAACCTGCCACCACAACTACGTGGCCGGTCTCAAGATCATCTCGAATTTTTTGGTCCGCAATACTAACAATGCGCGCTTTGTTATGAACATTATCTGTTAAAATCTCGACCTGACCACCAGTGTACGACTTGGCATCCAAATCCAAATTATGCAGCGCCATACTTAATAACGCTATAGTGACTTGTTCGCCGGTAGACAATAAAACATCTAATTCACGCGGCACTGGACATCCATTAATTTGTTTCGCGAGAGTTGTTAAACGATTAGTTTCGCCACTCATAGCTGAAACAACAACAACCACATCGTGACCGTCACTTCGAAATTTCGCGATTTTTTTCGCTACAGCAGTAATTCTCTCGGGAGTACCAACCGATGTGCCACCGTATTTTTGTACAATTAACGCCATATTCTTTGTATCTTAAAAAAAGGGGGATTAAACACTAACTTGCGATCAAATAAAAGTCATATAACAAGTTCCATGCTACTTAATATTGTTTTTTATCCACTCTGGAACGCTAGACAATGCTTCATTTAATTTTTCAGGCTGGGTACCACCAGCTTGCGCCATATCTGGTCGGCCACCACCTTTACCTCCTATCTGCTGAGCAACAGCATTAACTAGTTCGCCGGCTTTGACTCTACTAACTGCATCTTTCGATACACCTGCAACAAGCCGAACCTTCTCATCTTCAACCGCAGCTAAAATCACAGCTGACGTTCCCAGTTTATTTTTTAGTTGATCAACTGTTTCTCGGAGCGCTTTAACATCCGCTCCCTCTAAATGAGCAGCAACAACCTTAACTCCGTCTACGTCAACAGCATTTCCGGCCAAATCACTCCCAGCAGAACTCGATAATTTCGATTTTAACTTTTCCAGCTCTTTCTCTAACGAGCGACTTTTCTCTTGTAATTGAGATACCTTCTCGACAATAGCTTCAGACTTAGAATTCAGCAATGCAGACAACGCAGAAATGTTTCTGTCCATATACTGTATATGTGCAACAGCACCTCGACCAGTCACTGCCTCTATTCGTCGAACTCCAGCGGCTACCCCAGATTCTCCGACAATTTTCAACATCCCTATTTCGCCCGTGCGAGAAACATGAGTTCCCCCACAAAGCTCAATAGAAAAATCACCCATCTGCAAAACACGAACTTCATCGCCATATTTCTCATCAAATAGCGCCATCGCACCTGTTTTCTTCGCATCGTCCATACTCATGACTTTCGCATCAATGGAAAGATTTGCGCGAATCTGTTGATTCACCATTGATTCTATTTCAACAATTTCATCTGCCGCCAGAGCTGTGGGATGAGAAAAGTCGAAGCGGAGTCTATCCGCCTCAACCAATGAGCCTTTTTGAGAAACATGATCTCCCAATAACTTCCGTAGCACAGCATGTAAAAGGTGCGTTGCGGAGTGGTTACATTCGATATCAACTCTATCACTGTCTGCAACTTTCGCTTGTAGCGACATGCCCACAGCCACATGGCCTGATTTGATTTTCACTTGATGCAAAAATACTGAGCCTGCTTGTTTTTGAGTATCTATAACTGTAATAGATACAGAGTTATTACTTAACGTGCCACTATCGCCAGCCTGCCCGCCGGACTCGGCATAAAAAGGTGTCTTATCTAAAACGATAATACCCTCTTCACCTGTACTCAAGCTCTCTACTATTTGGCCATCTTTGACAAGTTGCACAACTTCAGATTGATCTTCCAGCGTGGAATAACCTGAAAACTCAGTTGCCCTATCTACGTTGACCGCATCACCGTAATCAACGCTAAATGCACTAGCACCACGAGCACGTTCGCGCTGTTCCGTCATCGCTTTTTCGAAACCCGCCTGGTCAATATTGAGCCCTTTATTTAACGCAATATCCGCAGTCAAATCGGCAGGAAAACCATAGGTATCGTACAATTTAAAAACGGTTTCACCGGGGATAGTTTTCTCGTTCAGGCTTGCAATAGCGTCATCCAGAATTTTCATTCCATGCTCTAATGTTTCCGCAAACCGCTCCTCTTCCTGTTTTAATACTTGAGCAATAAAATCTTTTTTGGCCACTAAATCAGGGTAAGCTTCCCCCATTTGTTCACACAACGCATCGACAAGCGTATGGAAAAAAGAATTCTTTTGGCCAAGCTCAAAACCATGGCGAGCAGCACGCCGAATAATTCTACGCAACACATATCCACAACCTTCATTAGATGGGACAACGCCATCCAAAATCAAAAATGAACAAGAACGTATATGGTCCGCAATCACTTTCAATGAATTGCTTGACATGTCAGATGCGCAAGTCGCTTTTGCTGCTGCACGTATCAACCCCTGAAACAGGTCTGTATCATAGTTACTATGTACTTTTTGCATAACTGCCGCCAATCTCTCCAAACCCATTCCGGTATCTACCGACGGCTTTGGAAGATCAACTAGCTCACCACTGGATTTACGATCATATTGCATAAAGACTAAATTCCAGATCTCTACATATCTGTCACCATCTTCTTCCGGTGTACCTGGTGGGCCACCAGCGACATCTTCGCCATGATCAAAAAATATTTCAGTACAAGGCCCGCACGGGCCGGTATCTCCCATAGACCAAAAATTATCTTTCGCCCCTATTCGGGAAAAACGTTCAGAATCTACTCCGATATCTTTTAACCAGATATCAGCAGTTTCATCATCTTCCTCAAAAACAGTAATCCAAAGTTTTTCTGCCGGTAAATTCAGCTCCTGGGTGAGAAATTCCCAAGCAAAGTGAATTGCCTCTTTTTTAAAGTAGTCGCCAAAGCTAAAATTACCCAGCATCTCAAAAAAGGTGTGATGCCGTGCAGTATAACCAACGTTTTCAAGATCATTATGCTTACCGCCAGCTCGAACACAGCGTTGAGAACTTGCTGCCCTCACATAATTTCGCTTTTCCCTAGCCAGAAACAAATCTTTGAAAGGCACCATCCCTGCGTTAGTAAAAAGCAAAGTAGGGTCGTTAGCTGGTATCAACGAGCTACTTTCAACTAATTGATGGTTACGGTTTTGAAAATATTCTAAAAATTTTGTACGAATATCTGTGGTTTTCATATTTTTCCTGTCGTATACACCTTTCAAACTGCAGAAAAGTCCTTTTTCTTATTAATCTTATTTCTGCGACTAATCAAAAAGCTCCCTTTTTGATTCAGCGCGTTAGACTCTACAACTCATGCAATGCAGCAACGTATTCAAATAACATCAACAACTTACGCGCTAAACCAACCAATGAAAGCTACTCACCTCTCAACGCCAGAAAAATGGGAGTTTCCCGATAGTAAATAGCAAGGAGTTTCATAGAATTTATGAAACCTACTTTTTAAATCTCAAACGACGCGTATTGTATCACCTGAATTATGTAAATAAATCACATAAAGAGCAGATAGGAAGGTGGGGAGGGGCAATATTCGGCAGCAGTTCAAAAAACAAACACATTTCAACTTGCTATATAGGTTTCGTCAAGCAACCCTTTAAATACATCAATAATTTGCTGGCTTGAAAAACCTCTGCTCAACAAAAATCGAGTCTGCTTTGATTTTTCAGAAGCATTATTAGGAAAACAATCGGAAAATTTTTTCTGCCAGACTCTATATATTACTTCTGACCAATCAATTTCGCATTCATCAAAAGCTCGTTTGATATCATCTTTAGCGATACCCTTGAGCTTCAGCATATTCTCAATGTAGTATCTACCATATCCTCTGTTCACACGAGATTGAATATAAGACTCGGAAAAGCGTAAATCACTTTGCAGCCCTTCAAGTTGCAATTGCTCAATAGCATCTCGTATTACTATCGTGTTTATAAACCGAGAGTTCAGTTTCAAACACAATTCATCAGCACCATACTCTCTATAACTCAAATACTTAATTGCTTGCTGTTTTATTTCTAACAATTCGTTCACGATTAAATTTTCAGCGACTTTCGCTTCCTTTTAAGCTCAATAATAAGTCATTTTATCTATTAATATCCCAATCAAAACTAAGATACTTCATACGGACCTTATCTCTATGCTCATTCAAAAAAACTTTAAACTCCTGAGAAGCAAACTCTTCGACAAACGCCAAAATAGAATATCCATTCGCGAGAAAAACATCTTCATCAACCCTAAACAGTTTAGAGACATAAACAATAGGTTTAGGCTCACCTAATAACGGCTCGGACAATCGCCACCGTAACGCCTTCTTTTGGGAGATAAACTTTCTAGCAGATTCATCAAGTTGTTTATTAATTATTGAAGCTCGATAAACTTTTGGATAGATATCTGGACATGATTTACCTCCACAAAAAAGAGACAAATAGGCAATGGGATTTTTTAATGGCCGCAAGTAATTATCTTTCAAATCATTCAAGCTGATTCTCTGCCCATTAAATAGCCAACGTCGATCTTTCCAACGCCTAGGCAAAGGATAGTCAGGAATATCGTTCATACTCCTAATGTGAGGCCAATACTCTAAGACCAACCTCAAAACGAAAGCATTATAAGCGTTAACAACTAATGCTAATTGCTCGTTTTTTTGAAGACCATCATACGGAGTTTTTCCAATTATATACAAATACCGGTCAATAACACTCTGATTCTTTTTTAGGTAAGTGTAATCAACCGTATTTCGACGTAAAGAGTTTTGCAGCAACCATTCATAGCTTTTTAGCGCGGATAGATACAATTCCCTGTCACTACTTTGAGCAACAGGAGAGCAAAGTACTATGACCAGCATTATACTCGCGCAGCCAGCACAATGCTTGATGAAAACTTTTATCCCATACACTCTCACGTCCCTTGATTAAGAGCACACCGCACGGACGGATATGCACGAACAACGCCGTCAAATATCAACGTTAACCAGCAACGAAATGGAGCATTCCCTAAACCGCTTACCAAAGGAATTGCGCCCACAACACGGGAAACTCTGATTCAATTACAAACTTGAGAATAGTATAGCTCTTGTATCTCAACTTAGCCTAGAAGAGAACTCAAAATAGAGGCAAACCAGCGCCCCCATCGTGTTACACCTCTTCTAGACCTTTCTCTTCACTCTCTTTTGAGGCTGAGGCATCTTCTTTTGGCAACATTATATCTCTGATTCTCCCCTCTATTTCGTTCGCAATGGCAGGGTTTTCTTTGAAGTATTTGCGAACATTTTCCTTACCTTGACCTATACGAGTACCCGAATAACTATACCAAGCACCAGCCTTATCAATAATATTGTTTTTAACACCAATATCAATCAGCTCGCCATTGAGGGAAATCCCTTCTCCATAGAGAATGTCAAACTCAGCCATTTTAAAGGGGGGGGCAACCTTATTTTTTACAACCTTAACGCGTGTTTCACTGCCAACGACTTCATCACCCTTTTTAATTGCTCCAATTCGACGAATATCCAAACGTACCGAAGAATAAAATTTCAGTGCGTTACCACCAGTAGTCGTTTCCGGGCTACCAAACATAACGCCAATTTTCATTCGTATCTGATTGATAAAAATAACTAAAACGTTTGCGCGCTTTATATTGCCCGTAAGTTTTCTCAATGCCTGAGACAGCAAGCGCGCTTGCAGACCCATATGACTATCACCCATATCACCTTCAATTTCAGCTTTGGGTGTTAATGCAGCAACGGAGTCGATAACGATAATATCTACAGCATTTGAGCGAACAAGCATATCGGCAATCTCAAGCGCTTGTTCACCAGTATCGGGCTGAGAAACTAAAAGGTCATCTATATTCACACCAAGCTTTTCTGCATATATTGGATCTAATGCATGCTCAGCATCAATAAACGCAGCTGTTCCACCCATTTTCTGCATTTGTGCAATTGCTGAAAGTGTCAAAGTTGTTTTACCTGATGACTCGGGGCCATATATTTCAACAATACGCCCTCTAGGTAATCCACCTATACCAAGCGCGATATCAAGTCCGAGGGAACCTGTTGAAACAGCCTCAATATCCTTTATTGCGTTGGCATCTCCCATACGCATGATAGAGCCTTTGCCAAACTGCTTGTCAATTTGACTTAATGCCGCACTCAATGCTTTTTTCTTACCCTCGTCTATCGCCATCACTTAATGCCTCTTGGAAACTTAGTTGTCGGTTTGTTACTCGCCAATTTACTGTATTTATTCACAGTGCACAACTAATTTTAGATCTCATTTCAAAAAAGACAACTTAACTATCAACAAAAAATTGGTGATACCCATCAGTTTTCCCTGATTATTCAATAGCCTAGAGAGATGTGCATTTGCTGCAGCGCGTATTTAGCAGCATCCATTCTTACCTCTTCTCTATTACCCCTAAATACCTTTTTTTCGCTCTTCGCGAATACCCCTACCCGTTCCCAAGCAAAGCATACCAAACCGACTGGTTTTTCAGGGGTGCCACCATCAGGCCCAGCAATACCACTGATAGCTATTGCTACATCTGCATGGCTTTTTTGTATCGCTCCCGCTGTCATTGCCAATACGGTTTTCTCACTCACAGCACCATGCTTTTCGATAAGATTAAAACCCACACCAAGCATTTCATGCTTAGCACTGTTGCTGTAGGTAATAAAACCTCGATCAAACCACGCGGAGCTTCCCGGCACATCAGTGATAAGCTTGGAAATCAAGCCTCCAGTACATGACTCAGCAGTAGCCAAAACCAGCTTTTCACGCAAAAGTTTGTAACCTAATTTATGTGCGATATTTTCCACGCTCACTTCCCTCAAAGCATAACGAAGTCGTTGTATTCAACATAATCCCGGCCATGCTATCATGCCCGATATTCACTAAGAATATCACAAGACACTGATAATTAAGGCGATCATTACCGATGACTGAACACACTAGCATGACCTTTATGGACACATTAAAAGTGTTTCCGCAATATCTTTTACCACACCATTTTTTGTCCGCCATCATGCACAAAATTACTCGATGTGAGCAAACAACATTTAAAAACTTAATGATCACACAAATTGCCAAGCAATATGACGTTGATATGAGCATCGCGATCGAGCCAAACCTAACTGCTTATAAAAGCTTTAATCACTTTTTCACCCGCGCTCTAAAGCCCGAGGCTCGTCCAGTTTGCGAGGAAGAAAAGTCTATCGCTTCGCCAGTTGATGGGGCGATTAGCCAAATAGGCAATATTGATGAAGGCCAACTTTTTCAGGCGAAGGGACACCAGTTTTCTGTCAAAACTTTATTGGGGAACGATCCTAGCTACGAACTTTTTGAAAACGGTAAGTTTGCAACTATCTATTTATCTCCCAAAGATTATCACCGCATCCACATGCCCATTGACGGAACGTTGTCAAAAATGATTCATGTGCCCGGTCGCCTATTCAGTGTAAATGAAGTTACTGCGACGCACGTTCCTGGGCTATTTGCGAGAAATGAAAGAGTTGTCTCGTTATTTGAAACAGAGATTGGCCCGATGGCTGTTATTTTGGTGGGTGCAATTTTTGTATCCAGCATGGAAACTGTTTGGGCAGGAACGGTAACGCCCCCAGCGGGTTTTCAAGTTAGGAGTTGGAATTACAGTAGCGACGAAACCAAAACCACGCTTAAAAAAGGGGATGAACTTGGAAGATTTAATATGGGATCAACTGTGATCTTGCTATTTCCACAAAAAACGACAAATTGGAATGAAAATTTCGTGGCTACAAACAGTATAAAAATGGGAGAACGTTTGGGTTCTCTAATATAATCGCAAAAAAGAAAACACCGGACAAAAGTCCGGTAAAGCCTGTCTACACAAAACTTGATTTAAGTAAGTTAGGTGTATATTAAAACCCACGTGCTAAATTAACTTCACGATACTACAGATGAGAATCTCATTATTTCCTGCAAAGCACGAAATGAATTGGTATCAAAATCCTTAAACATCAAACCAATTCCATCATCTGTAACTCGTATAGCACGAGCTTTTAATTTATGTTGCGCAGCTTCAGATTTTGCCAATGTAAAAACCAATTCAACATCCTGATTTTTCTCGACAATGTTATTCTTCATCTCTAGAAAAACACCGCCAAGACTAACATCTCTCGTTCGACAATTTGTCAACAAACTATTCTCTGTTACAACATCTACATCAAGCGATACGCTTCGACGTTGACTCCAACGCTGCTCAATAGCGCTTACAGCTCCCATATTAACCTCGCCCTTTTAAGGAAAATACGTTATGACTCACTAGCCCATTTCTGAGCGCCCATATGCTTACAGCAACTCTCCCTATATTTTCACCCAACATTAACTCTTACTTATTTAGCGAAAATGTCCTTACTACATCCTTCGTGAAGCATATATCTGTAATAGTCACATCTTATGCTTAAGCAGCAGAACAAGTAAAACAACAAGTTACAATTTGCAGCTCTCAATTAAACAAGTCAAAACTTAAGACGGGGTTAATACAGCCCCCACACTTTAAAATGCACGGCAAATAACTGCAACAAAAATAATTTTCATTAGCTTATTTATATAAATAGTCAATAGAAATAGATTACGCAAGTTGTAATACTTATTTATAAATTTTATGCGTTATCTGCGCTATAGGTGAGGACTTTATCTATATCATCCATATTATGCAAACACATTAATAAACGATCCAACCCCATTGCTACACCACTGCAATACGGCAAACCTTTATTTAAATCTTCTATCAAATTGCCATGTATAATTATTTCTGGCTTCCCTGCTAACATTCGCCTCTCGTTTTCAAGTTTGAATCTTTGTAAATAAAGATCCCCTCGGGTCAACTCTTGATATCCATTCGCTACCTCAACGCCATTAATATAAAGCTCAAAACGCTCCGCCACCGGATATGCATCCTCTCGAACTTCAGCGAGTGCAGCTTGCGAGGCTGGGTAATCAAAAATAAACGTTGGAGAATCAAACCCTAGCTTTGGTTCTATGATATGACTAAGCAGTAGATTGAGCCAATCATCAATTTCATCACCCAGCCCCACCACACGAATCCCGTGATCGTTAGCGCAATCTTTAAGTTGAGCGACAGGTGCTGTTTTAATGTTTACATTTAAATATTGAAGAAAAAGATCGGCATAAGATATTTTCTTTGACTCATCAAAAACATCCAACACTCTCAACAAGCCATTCATTTCATCCATCAATTGATGATAATCAAGGCCAACTCTATACCATTCCAACATAGTAAACTCTGGATTATGTCGCGCACTAATTTCACCAACACGAAACACTTTGCAGATTTGATAGATAGAGCCTGCACCATTTGCCAGGAGCCGTTTCATAGAAAATTCAGGGGAAGTCTGCGCGTAATAAAATTCTTCGCTGCATGAAGAACTAGAAAAATTTGCAATCAGCGACTGAATAAAGGGATCTGTGTTTCCAGACTTTGAAAACACAGGCGTTTCTACCTCAAGAATATCTCTTTCTGCAAAAAAACTCCGTATCGAAGCATATAGCTCCGCACGCTGCCGCAAGATATTCTGCAATTCAGACACAGGGTTGAACCAAAACAAATATCAAAATAGTACTAATTATTCGGTAACTACTCAGTGTATTAAAATTTTGCTTCCGAACAAGGCTTTTTCGCACGGAGGATGTGAACATATAGAAGATATATGATCTCTCGACTACGAACACAACACAGCGACGAAACAACAATGAATATGCAGAGCGATTAAACTTCCTGCTTTATTCATCTTTAGCTCGGCCAACATATTCACCCGTGCGCGTATCAACTTTTACTATCTCATTAGTCTCAATGAATAGCGGTACACGAACTACCGCACCGGTCTCTAAAGTTGCTGGTTTACCGCCGCCACTCGCTGTATCCCCTCTCACTCCTGGATCAGTATCTGTGATTTTCAAAATCACAAAATTTGGAGGAGTAATTGAAATTGGTGATCCATTCCACAGAGTCACAGTACAGACATCCTGTTCTTTTAACCACTTGGAGGTATCTCCCACTGCTTTACTATCAGCGGCGACCTGCTCGAATGTCTCCTCATCCATAAAATTCCAGAATTCGCCATCGGTATAGAGATATTGCATATTCGTGTCCATAACATCAGCAGCTTCTACCGACTCACCGCTTTTAAATGTCTTTTCAACAACACGTCCAGTTTTTAGATTTCGAATTCTTACGCGATTAAATGCCTGACCTTTACCTGGCTTTACAAACTCGTTTTCCACAATTGAGCAAGGGTCTCCGTCCTGCATAATTTTCAAGCCAGATTTAAATTCATTCGTACTATATGTTGCCATGTTTACCTCACAAGGTAGTCATCAGGTGAGCAATCCACCAAATCAGTTGTAAATTCCTGAGACAGGAAAACCAAATTGTATAATCCTAGAAAAAGCAGTTGGACGCGCAATTAGAATGCAGGATATTGTTTTGAATAGCGTAATGAAAAAAGTTGTCTTCACCTGGTTGGTGACGCAAGCTTTTTTCATATAGCTAGGCGAAACAAGAGCCTGTGTTATATTTCGTGGATCAGCTGCTTTTTTTAGGATAATTGTATATATGCCTTGCGGCAAACTTTCTCTATAAATTATCTTTGCGTCATACATGCTTGCGCCTCAAACCATCATCAATCTTCTAGCACAAAGCTGGGCTACCCAGCATTCAATTAAAAAAATTATTGTGGAATTCACATACTACACAGATAATCTTGCGAAACCATAAAACAATCGGGTTAAATCTTGTCCAACCAAAAGCGCAATATAATACAGGTAGACTCTGCAAGTTTACAGACACCCGAGTGGCAAATTCAGCTTGCTAACTCAATAAAATCTCCAGAAGCGCTATTAGACGCATTAAACCTCCCCAGAACATTGCTCAGCAAAGTAGACAATGCTCATAATTTATTCCCATTGCGCGTTACGCAGAGTTATCTGGACAAAATTGAAAAAGGGAATGATCGAGACCCTCTACTACTCCAGATCCTTCCTACATTAGCTGAGACACTAAAGACCGATGGCTATTCAGCAGACCCCGTTGAAGACAAGCAAGCGGAAAAAACCCCCGGGTTACTGCACAAATACTACGGACGAGTACTACTAACTCTTACTGGGGCATGTGGAATACATTGTCGCTATTGTTTTCGGAGGCACTTTGATTACAAGTCGTCCAATCCAAGCAAGCAAAACTGGAAGGATGCCGTAACCTATATAAAAAATGATTCGTCAATTTATGAAGTGATTTTTAGCGGTGGGGATCCTCTCTCGTTGCCCGATCACAAACTAAGCAAGCTGATTTCTGAAATTGACACAATTCCACACATCAAATTTATAAGAATACATACTCGTCAAATATCCGTTCTCCCAGCACGAGTTGACAATCTGCTGATGAAGTGGATAAAGAACTTGCGGACAAAGTTAATTATTGTAAACCACATAAACCACCCAAATGAAATTGATCGCAATTTAAGCGAGGCATTGGCTACCTTTAAAACCGCCAATGTTGAGCTGCTAAATCAAAGCGTTCTTCTAAGGAACATCAATGACCACGCTGATATACTCTCAGCCCTCAGTTTCAAACTGCTGGAAAACGGCGTAACTCCCTATTACTTACATTTACTCGATAGGGCGCAAGGGACGGCTCATTTTGATGTACCCGAATATGAAGCAATCAATATAATAGAAAATATGCGGAAAAAACTACCCGGTTATGCAGTTCCAAAGCTAGTTCGCGAAATAGCATATGAGCCTTACAAACAACCAATCGACACCCACTAAATATTTTTTTGTTTATAGATATACACACACCGCCAAATATCGTCTAAAATTACTTCTGCACTTAATTTTTTCTTCATGTTACTCATGCAGATTACACTTCCAAACACCTCGGACTTTAAGTGTAGGATAATTTGACTGTGCATTGAGCAAGATCGCCCACACACGTCAACTCTTTCATACGGATATACCACAAAAATAAGCTAAGGATTGGGTTTGCATTGTTAAATGCTTAGCAATAGCAAATTAAATCAGTAAGTTAGTAATACAGGAAGCACAAATGGATAGTAATCCGTTAGGCCTATACGTACCAGCACAAACTATGGCAACAGCTGATGCGCCCTACTTTAAGGTGCGCGAGGCTGAAGCGTGGATAGCAGAACTACCCGCAGCTCATGTCGGTGAAACTGCTCGCCTGATATTTAAGGCAATGGCCGAAATTAATAGAGCGCCAATGCAAATTGCTCTACGCTTTAAACTGTTAGAGTTGTTTAGAAAGCCATTTGATTATGTATCCGAGTCATTATCTAAACACTATATTGGCCAATCATTCCCTCTTTCACCAAAAAACAAAAAGATATCTGAGCTAACAAGAGAGTTGCAAGCAGAGCTAGCAATCGGCTACAAAATAATCATTAACGAAACACTTTCCAAGCCAAACAGCCGCATTGATAAAAAAATGTTGCGCACAGCTATTTACAGAGCAATGCATTACCTGGGGCAAGGTTTATACAAATCCTATCTTGTATACACGCCACCAAGTGGCCAAATGTGGTTAGAAATACACCACTTATACCTATTTTCTGAGCACAACGACCTGGCGTCAGATATTGTTAAAGACACTCTACACCCAAGTTTAGGCAGCAATACGATTAGCGCACTTTACAAACAAATTGTGCTGTTATCATTAGCAAACCCTTATCGCTTGAGCCAATCAGATATCACAAAAATTGATGACAAGCTTCGTCGCTGGGCAAGATATAGTAAGCTGCAAAAACTGAATGATCCCAATGCTCCAGCGGGGATGTTTTCGATTGATTTAGAACACAATACCGCACCGAGCTACTTCAATACTTCTCCAGGTATTGTCAATTCCGAATTTATTCGTACTCTCGATACTAATGAACTTATCCGCACTTTACGGAATCAGATTGAAAACGATGACAGTAACGAAACTGACGGAAAAGTTGCAGTTACAAATCAAAATGAAATCAGTAGCGAAACGGTGAAAAGACTCATTCTCGCGTGGGGATCAATTCCTAAGCGAAATTTTTCCCGAAAAGGCACAAAAGATAGAGTAAAAGTTGCTTTAGGTTTAAGCGCAACTCACAATTTCATTCAAAAGCAAAACAATGAATTTGAGCTTGAGCAAGCTCGATTGAATGGTGAGGACTTCAACTCGCCAGGTGTTATTTTTTCTGAGCGCGCCGAATTTCAAAGCGTTCCGGTTAAAAAGATCGGCGAAAATGGCAACCAACCAGATATTTGGGATATTGCACAGAATCCAAATATGAAAACCCAACGCTCTTCGGGTAATAGCTTTCCTTCATTTGCCTCAATTGAAGAATTCCAAGGTTCTAATTCTCTACTTCAGGTAGAAGATAGTCTTTATGAAGCCTATGACTGTATACTCATTAATGATAGTAGCGGTGGCTTTTGCGTCTCGTGGGAAAATACATCAACCTCGAAAATAACAATTGGCTCTTTAATCGGCGTAGCCAAAGACGAGTTCAATGAGGAGAATGAGTGGAGCATTGGTGTAATTCGCTGGATAAAAGCGGTAGATACCAATATAGTTAACATTGGTATCGAGTTAATATCACCATCTGCCCAAGCCGTTGCAGCAAAAAATGTTACTAAGAAAAGTAGTGCTTCAGACTATACTCGCTGCCTTTTGTTGCCAGAATTACGTTCAATAAAACAACCTCAAACGTTAATCACTCAATCTCTTTTTAGTGTAGACGACAAACTCGAATTGAATGTACAAGGCCAAGCTATCAAAGTTAAACTCACTAAAGCGGTAGAAAATACAACGACATTCAATCAATTTTTATTTTCTATTATTAAAACCGCTAAGAAAGCACCAAAAATAGAAAGTGTTGAACATGTCAACAAATTTGACTCAATTTGGTCATCCATATGAATTTAGCGACTGTATCACTAGATTCGAGCACAATACCAGAAGAGTCGGAATATCAATTTACCGACCTCGAAGAAGCTATGAGCCTAGACTTACTATTACTTGACCGCTCTCAAGTGAACAAAGAACTCATTAATGTTGAGTTATTAAAAAGCAATATGTCTGCAACTATCGAAGAGGCGGACTCAGCCCTCTCATTGCTCGACAAACTTGAAGAGAAAAAGTGGGATTGCATCATTATTGTAATTGATCAATTTACAATTTCTCTTTCTCAGCTTTTTAAGGCCATTCCTGAAAATAATCAAAACACACCATTGTTTATTTTAATGGATGAGTATGAACGAGAAAGTGCACTAAAATACATTAGTGATGGGGCGGAGGATGTCGTTGCACCCAGTGAACTGAGTTATTTACCTAAATCCATAAAGAAAAAGGTTAGTGAAGCCGGTATCGCGACAGCAATCGACTCACTCAGAAAAGATATATCTCAAAACAAGCAAAACCACGACGCTCTCATTGAGAACTTACCCTCCCCTTATGCCATTCTCCAGGAAGGAATGGTTGTTATCAGAAACCAAGCATTTAACTCGCTTTTGAATTTGGGTGTTGAGCAATCGGATGAAGAATTTTCTTTCCTTGATTTTGTTGAAAAACACGACATGGAGCGAATGAAAAAAGTATTCCGTCAGTTTAGCAACAATGAAAAGCTCACTAAAATTACACTGCGAGATGTAGCACTAAAAAACACTTTAAATGAAGCATTTACAGCGGATTTTTGCTTTCTAAAAACAGAGATTGATTCCGAAGTAGCTTTACAGATTTTGATAAATCCAGTGCTACGTCCCACCAACAACGATGTTCCAGAATTAACTCATACGATACACGTTCAACCTACCGACAAAAATGATAACTTACTCCAAGCGGAACACTTCAAACAGTTACTTCAACAAACCATTAGCTCTAAACGAGAAAACGTCAGCTATGCATTAGCTTTGTTTGAAATTAGTAATCATGAATCTCTGAAACAACAGCTTGGAATTACTCAAGCAGAAATATTGCTAAATAACGCATCAGAATTCATGAGGAATATCACAAGCCAGGATACTAGAGTTACACGCATTAACTCCCAGCTATATGGAATATTAATTATTTCAAACTCACCCGAATCAGGGCTACAAAAAGTCGAAACCATCGCTGAAGCATTTAAGACAACTCCTGTTTACAGTAATGCTCAGCCGTACCATTTTGAATCCAATGTTGGACTTGTCTACATTGAAGAAAACGTAACTTCATCAGAGCAAGCACTATCTTTGGCAGAATCTGCTTGTGCCGTCTCGCGTAACGTCAATGGGAACAAAATCTATATATACGACCCTCAAATTAACGACGAGTCTTTAGCATCTGAAGATATTGAAAGCGTCAACCAAATAAAACACGCGCTTGAAAATGAAGAGTTTAAATTAGCGTATCAACCCATATTACACATTAAAAATACGCCAACTCCGATATACGAAGTATTATTGCGCATGCAAAGTGGTGATGGAGAAACTCTTCTACCTTCGGAATTTTTGCCATTAGCGAAAAAAGTTAGCTTATGTAGCGAAATAGACCGGTGGGTTGTATCACAGGCAATTACGGTACTAAGAACTTCAAATCAGCCCAAACTCAGACTATTTATTAACATCTCTGAAAACTCAATAACAGATTTGAGTTTTGTGGAATGGCTAAAAACAAATGACGCCTCTTATTTAAAACATCTTGTATTTGAAATATCCGAGAAAATAGCGGCTTCTCAAACTGCTGCAACATTGCTATTCGGGCAAGAATGTAAAGCGCTTGGCGTTGAAATTTGCATAGAACATTTTGGCAACAATCTGGATGTGTTGAACGCACTAAAGTCATTAGCAATTAAGTTCTGCAAAGTGGATGGCGCATTTACTAGCCATCTATCTACAAACCGCAAGAATCAAATTACAATAAACAATATCTCACAACAAACGAAAAAACTTGGAATCCAGACTATCGCATGCTTTGTACAAGATGCTGATAGCTTAGCCGTATTATGGCAAGAGGGATTTGATTATGTACAAGGGGATTATTTACAATCTCCAGACTCTTCGCTTAGTTATCAATTCAATAGCTTTTAGATCCGCTGAAGTCATATTCAGCGCACGCCCACATGTCTATATTGCAGTTTACATCAACTCACCTATGGGTAGGAGACATGTAAACAAAGACATACCACCTTATTGCCCCCCCAGCAGAAAATCTAGATTCGAAAATTGAAAGGCGATTCGGATCAAAATGTGCTCCACTCGTCAAATTGACACTACCGATTTAAAGGTTAAGATTGCAACGTCGATACTCTATTTACAGAACGGACCCTCCTCCCTCCCTCAATCCGTTCTGCGTTTCCCAGCCGGAGCGTTATTCGCACCGGCTTTTTTAATTCCATAGGGATCATTTCGTCTCTATAACAATAGGAATAACCTCTCGATCTTCAGATTCGCTTTTGTCCATCAACGTATTGTCCAGAATAGCACCTGTCAAATCAGCTCCCGACAAACTTGCGCCACGTAAATCCGCCCCGGATAAGTTAGCCAAACGTAAATCTGCACCAGTCAAATTAGCATCGCGGAGATCGACGCCGCGTAAGTCATAATGAACAAGATTTGCTTCTTTTAAATTCGCTTCTCTTAAATCCGCATCGACTAAATTACTTCCTTCAAGAATCAATAGTTTGTCAAAACCCTTTTTATCGTAAATCTCAATCATCTTATTTCACTTTTCCATAATCCGAATATCCGAGGCTGCCGCTCAGTTTAATAGATGGTGTTTATTACATACATTCTTTCAAGAAACAAACAGAATGTATTGCCGAGTAATTTCAACTCAACTTGATGTTTGAGTATGAATGAGTTGACACTCACATTGCATTGTACATTTATCAAACGATTTATCCCTATTCTCAGCTTGAAAAGATGTTTTTTTAATCTAAATATTGCGCATACAACAAGTAATTCGCTACTATCATCCTTAATCATGCAACCTTTCTGAAATGAATTTTTTTGGTCAGAATTAAAATAAACTTTTCTGTCCTAAATTGTTCTATGTAAGAACAAATCTTAAAATCGTGGTGGAGTCGAAATGTTAAAAACAACAAAGTTTTGCCAAAGATCCTCTTTGGCAACAAGAATAAAGAGTGCATTTATCCTTGCTATTTTCTCATTCATTTTATTGTTGAGTGGTTGTGGTGGTGGTGAAGTTATCGAAAATAATGAGACAGCCGAAGCTTCTGACGGCACGACACTAACAGTGCAGCTCATTGACCAAAGCGGTGCAGAAATCAGGAATTTAGGAAAAAAAAACGAGGCCAGAATCAAAGCTATATTGAAGTCATCTAATGGCACTCCAATTTCCAATACTGTAATCACTTTCAAAGCTGATTTAGCCACACTCGACCCTGAAGGTGGAACAGAGCTTACAGATGGCAACGGCATAGCAACAATTAAGCTCATTACAGGAGAGATAGTTGGGGCTGGAAATGTTCAAGCTACCGTTACAACCCCTAACCAAGAAGTTATTACCGCGACGTTCAACTACGCAGTAGGCGGAACAACCGAAACACCGAATCAAACTGCAGAAACACAAGCTTCATTCACATTAGCTTTACTAGACAATGAAGGCAATGAAACTCGCAAGCTCGAAAGAAACTCAACGGCTGTTATTGAGGTAACATTAAACGATTTCGCAAATGTAGGCATTCAGAACGAAGTTGTTACCTTTACCGCTGAGCTCGGTACAATTTCCCCTTTAAAAGCAACCGCCCTTACAGATGAGAATGGAAAGGCTAGTGTAACAATTAGTTCGGGATTGCAAGTTGGCGCAGGATTAATCACTGCAGCCGTGACCATTGGCGACGTGGAAGATAAAGTTAATTATAGCTATGAAGTCTTTGGTGAGCTTATAGACGTTCCCGAGCAAACTCTTACAGTGACATTGAAGGACGAAGATGGCAATGAGATTCGTAAACTTGAGAGAAATGCCTCAGCTACTATTGAAGCAACATTGGTCGATTCAGAAAATGCAGGTATTCAAAACGAAGTTGTTAATTTCACTGCCGAATTGGCAACAATTTCACCCGCAGTTGCCGCCGCGCTTACAGACGAAAATGGAAAGGCTGTCGTAACGATTACTGCTGGATCGGATGTTGGTGCAGGACAAGTTACCGCTGCCATAAGCGTTGACGACGTGGAAGAAAAAATCAAATACAGTTACGAAATATTTAGCGTTCCAATAACAGAAGAACCTAGATTGACAGGCTCAATAGAGTTTGTTTCAGCAACTCCAGAAAATATTGTGTTACAAAATACAGGTGGAACGGATTTATCCGAATTTTCGGTGGTGACATTTAGAGTCAAAGGTACTGATGGTTTACCCATAGAAGGAACTACCGTGGATTTTTCTCTCTCTAAAACTACCGATATCGGAGGATTAGCGATTGACCCTTTTAGTTCGGTGACCAACGCTGAAGGCTTGGTAAGTACCACATTACAAGCAGGAACGGTCCCAACAGTTATCAATGTGAAAGCCACCACAAACGTAGACATTGGAAATGGGGAAGAAAAAGAAATTGAAGCAAACTCTAATAATCTGATTGTAGCCACTGGTAGGCCAGATCAGAACAGCATCAGCTTATCTCTCGACGTTTTAAATCCTGAAGCGTGGGATATTGATGGCGTCGAAGTGGACGTAACTGCCAGACTAGCAGACCATTACAACAACTGGATACCTGACGGCACGCCAGTTTATTTCACAACGGAAGGCGGAAGTATAGATGCCAGCTGCAAAACAGTTAATAGCGCTTGCAGTGTCAAATGGGTCAGCCAAGAACCTCGCCCTTCTGATCACCGGGTTACTATATTAGCAACAACCCTTGGTGGCGAGGGTTTTGTCGACACTAACAGCGATGGTGTCTACACCATTGAAGATGGTGAACCATATATTGATATGTATGATAACGATATTTATGATGAACCCTTCGTCGATGCGAACGGAAATTCTGTGTTTGACGAACCTTTTATCGCCACAGGTAACGGACGGTGGGATATAGGTGAGGCATTTACTGATCAACCAAACGGAAGATATGACTTAGGGGAAGATTTTACAGACTTACCCGACGGGGTATACACAGAAGGTGAAGAATTCACTGATCTAAATGGAGATGGCACTCGCCAAGCAAATGAAGAATTTATTGATTCACTAGGAAATGGATTTTGGAATTTTGGCGAGCCGTTCATAGATGAAGCCAATGGAGTATATGATCCTGGAGAACCGTTTGTAGATCTTCCTACAAATAACTACAAGCTAGGAAATATTTTCATCGATTACAACCGTAACGTCCTTTATAGCGGTAACGGAAATAATCCTGATGGCGAAACTGTATACACCGAGAGGAATAGAAATACAAAGTACGATGGTGCTGGAATCCTACCTGATGGCGACCCGTTACCTGTAGGGTTCGACCTAAACGGAAACGAAGTGTTTGATGGCCCTGGTTACGCAGACTTAGGAGAGCCTTTTCTCGACAGTGATGAGGATAACCAATATGATTTCGGAGAGATCTATTTTGATACCAACAACGATAATCAAATGAATTTAATCGGAGATGGAAAACTTAATAGCTACTTATGTCAGCCTGGAAATAACTGTTCAGAGGAAAATGTTGTCCACATCAGGGATTCTGTTGTGCTTGTCATGTCTGGCTCAAACCCACTTGTAGTTGCACAAGACGCTTGGCAAGACATTACATATATATCTAACGATAATCAAATTAGAGGTGACAATAAACCTGTTGATATTATGGGAGGCGGTAGCCGTTCACTTGTTGTCTATATCACCGATAGTGCAGCCCAACCCATGCCATTAGATACACAAATTTCGGTTTCAAGTGATGTCGGAAAACTTTCTGGAACAACATCGTTAAGTGTTGCTAATACTAATAAACAATTTTATACAAAAGAGTTCCCATCTGGAGTTATTACTCCATTGTCCAGGTATCATATCTATTTTTCTATCACGGACACAGATCTTATAAAGTTTGAAAATGGATTTATCGATATTTCCATTACTACGCCTAGCGGATTAGAAACAACTTTCTCTATTCCAGTTCGCTCATAGTTTGACTGTTTGCAAGCTGAAGGACAATAGTCCTTCAGCTTAACTTTGAATACTGAAGTCAGCTTTACAATTCAAATTATGGAAAACCAACTTACCCCCTAGCTCGCTATTCTCAATCCGACTAACCCCCGCATTCCCAATCCCAATCCGATACATCCCCGCAGGCGAAGCATCAATCGCATTGGCGATCAATGCGCGAATAACACCAGCATGGGCAACAATTAGCAAACGCTTTCCTGAATACACACCAACAACCCGCTCATAAACCACAACCACCCGCCGAATAAACTCATCTAACGACTCGGCACCTTCTGGTCGGTTATTCACAGGGTCATCATAGAATGCATCAAACTCTTCTGTATTACTTGTTTTTAATTCATCAGGTGTTTTTCCTTCCCAAGAACCGAAACCAACTTCTTTTAAGTTATCTTCAACAACCACGGGAATGCCCAGCTTTTCTCCCAGCGCTTCAGCGAACGCTCGGCAACGCTGTAGTGGTGACGTCACAATAACACCCCATTCAGAAAAGTCACCAACTGCATTCCACATTTGTGACCAACCTTTTTCTGTAAGAGGATCATCAATATTGTATCCTCGGTAGCGACGCCCACCTTCTGGCTCGCCGTGACGTATTAGGTCAACAATAGTTTTTGTCATGAGAAATCCTCGAATATTGAAGTACGAAAAAATTTAACTGTGATATTCCCAGCCTGGTTTTACACACATTAATAGACTGGGAGATGAATTGAATGACGAGACGTATGAGAAATAAATTCTACTTGTGAAAATTAACCACCGATACTTGAGAAACTGCCTGCACGTCATCCTTCACGAAAGACTCTTCAAACGGCTCGGGCTGATCAGCATCAACACTTTCATCAACCGGCACCTCAACCAATCCCTCTTCGAGACCTTTAAAATCCCAGAGATTGAAATCCATTAGTTGTGATTTACGAACATTACCTAATGCACGTAACATGTTCGCGGGAACTTTTGGATTTTGATCAGCCAAGTCTTTAATGAGCGCCTTAACTTTCTTACGCGTTAAATTCTCTTGAGAGCCGCAAAGATTACACGGAATGATAGGATACTTCTGTTCTTCGGCATATTTAATAATATCTTTTTCTTGGCAATAAGCCATCGGCCGAACCACAATGTGCGCTTTGTCATTTGTCAAAAGCTTTGGGGGCATCGAGCGAATTTCACCACTATACAGTGTAGACATCAACATGCTTTCAATTAAGTCATCACGATGATGGCCTAGTGCGATTTTATTAAATCCATGTTTCTTTGCATAACTGTAGATGTTTCCGCGACGCAAACGCGAACATAATGAACAAGTCGTTTTGCCCTCAGGGACTTTTTCTTTAACAATAGAGTAAGTATCACGATGCAACACTTCGTAAGGATATTTTTTCTTATCCAGCCATTCTCTTAAGCCACTATCATCCCAACCAGGTTGTGCCTGATCTAACGTTAAAGAGAACAATTCAAACTTGCGGCCACTACGCAATCTTAGCTGATGCAGCAGTGTCAACATGGTATAGGAGTCTTTACCTCCTGACAGACACACTAAAACACGATCACCAGTTTGAATCATATTATAATCAGAAATCGCTTTCGCCATATAGTGGCGTATTTTTTTCTCAACTTGTGACATGATAATTCTCGTTACGCGTTATATTTTTCTTGTACGTAATCCGTCACGATCTGTTGAAACTCCTGTGCGATATTATCACCCTTAAGCGTTACTGTTTTTTCTCCATCCACATACACTGGTGCAACCGGCTTTTCACCCGTGCCTGGCAAACTAATACCAATATTTGCATGCTTGCTTTCACCTGGGCCGTTGACGACACAACCCATTACAGCAACGTTCATCTCCTCAACGCCTTTATATTTTTCAGACCACGCTGGCATTTGATCTCGTAAATAACCTTGAATATCTTTTGCCAACTGTTGGAAGTAAGTACTTGAAGTGCGTCCACAACCTGGGCATGCAATAACTTGCGGTGTGAACGAACGCAATCCCATGGCCTGTAAAATCTCTTGGCCAACAATAACCTCTTTTGTTCTTTCGCCATGAGGTTCGGGTGTTAATGAGATTCGAACCGTATCACCAATACCTTGTTGCAATAAAACAGAAAGCGCTGCAGTTGAAGCGACAATACCTTTTGACCCCATTCCCGCTTCCGTCAAGCCAAGATGCAACGGATAATCACATTGTGATGAGAGATCTTGATACACAGATATCAAATCCTGCACTAAGCTCATTTTACAAGAGAGAATAATTTTATCTTTAGATAGGCCAATCTCTTCAGCCTTTGCGGCACTTTCTAACGCTGAACGAATCAGCGCTTCATGCATAATCTCGTTGGGTTCTTTCGGCTCAGCCCGTTTGCTATTTTCATCCATGACCAACGCTAAAAGATCTTGATCCAAGCTGCCCCAATTCACCCCAATACGAACAGGCTTATCATATTTGCAAGCAAACTCGATCATAGTGGCAAACTGCACATCACGACGCTTACCTTTACCCACGTTTCCTGGATTAATACGGTATTTCGCTAACGCTTGCGCGCAGTCGGGATGTTTTTCCAAAAGCTTATGGCCGTTAAAATGGAAATCACCCACTAACGGAACGTGACAGCCCATTTCATCCAGTTTTTCTCGAATTACAGCCACTTGGCTGGCTGCTTCGTCGCTATTTACGGTTATACGAACAATTTCAGAACCCGCTTTTGCCAATTGAGCCACTTGAATTGCAGTTTCTACAGCATTTGCGGTGTCTGTATTTGTCATCGACTGCACAACAACCGGTGCTCCGCCGCCGACCATAACGTCACCAATGCGTACAGCCACTGTTTTTTTACGTGTTGGAATAAATGATGTCATATTGTGAATATTTGTATTCGTTAAGGAGGACGAATTTTAACGCATTTCAATGACGGGTGGTATGGTGTGAAGCGAATACTAGTGGCTGCAATTTAATCACTACAATGCTACAACGACGTCGAATAGAGATACAACAAAACGAAATTAGCAATAAATAGCATGATCGATAGGCTTTTCCAGAACTTAACAGGATCTCGCTCCAACAAAGGTTGATTTTGCTTGATCACTGAGGGATTAGGTTTTTCCAAATCACACATAAACTCAGAAAGCGCAGGATAACGAAGCTCAGGGTTAATTTGAGTCGCTTTTTCCAATGCCCCATCAATCCATGGTGGTATATTTGGATTAACATGCTTGGCGGAGATATAACGCACTCGTTTTAAGGCCTTTTCGGAGAGAGGTCGCCCATAGGGTAGTTTGCCGGTTAACATCTCATAAGCAATCGCACCTACCGAATAGATGTCAGAGATGTGCGCTCCAGGCTGACCTTGAAAATATTCCGGTGCAGCATAATCCAATGTTCCTAACAAGGTGCCACGATTAATGGGAGAAGCTATCTCCTGAATTCCTGCTATTTTAGTGGAACCAAAATCGATAATTTTTACGGTTCCTTGTGTGTCAATCATGATGTTTCCAGGTTTTAAGTCCTGATGAATCATCTCTTGGCGTTGGAACGCGCGTAGAGCCGTAATAATCTGCTTTACCAAAGGCCGAACAATACTAACATCGGCTGGTGAATTATCACTTATCCATTGCTCCAAGGTCTGCCCTTCGATATATTCTGTCGCATAATAGAGAAACCGACGTCGTTGCGATGGTTCAATAATTTTTAATACATGTGGGCTACTTATGCGTTTTCCCGCCCACTCTTCATGCAAAAAACCATCGATATATTCAATATCATCTTCAAAATTCACAGACGGTGTTTTTAATACAACTTCTGTTTCGGATTCAACATCAATAGCTAAATAAACTTGTGAGCGATTGCTCGCGTGAAGTTCTCTAACAATACGATAACCATCCAGCTGCTGCCCTGCTTCAAGCGGTGGTGGGAAGGGTAATTCGGTTAACTGTTTTAAAAACTCCTCTTCGCTCTGCATGGGCAATTGTTCTATGTGAACTAACTGACATGTTGCATTATCAATGCTACCCTGCTCCAGCGCGCAAGTCACAATCTCTTTTGCTGTTTTTTCAAGATTGTCCTTACCGCTGCTATAGAGTGCTAATAGTTTTGCATCGTTGATATACTCATGAACACCATCAGTCGTCAGTAGAAAAACGTCGTCCTTCTCGGCAGGCATACTACGATAATCGATCTCCACAGTAGTATCCGCACCCATAGCACGGCTGAGGAATGCTCTGTCTTTACTAATCCAGGTTTGATGGTCTCGCGTTAAACATTTTATTTCACCATTGCGGATTCGATAAATACGACTATCGCCCACATGAAAAATATGCGCAGTGGTAGACTTTAGTACAACCGTACTTAAAGTTGTCAACATGCCTTGAACCGTACCGTAAGTTCTCTGGCCTTGACCATACAACCAACGGTTCAATGCACCTAAAACTTTTCGGCCAGAGTTTTTGACCGTCCAAGAATCGGAAGTACTATAGTAATCGGTTAAAAAACCTCGCACACAGGATTCAGATGCTTCTCGTGCTGCTTCTGAACTACTCACACCATCGGCGATAGCAATACAGATTCCCTTTGTTTCCAATGCCGAACCAGTAGGGACCATAATTGCACAGGCATCTTCGTTTCTTTCTTTGACGCCTTTATCACTATACTGCCCGGCACTTATTTGTAATTTTGTGCTCATTTAAAGTTCAGATTCTCATTTATATCTTGACAAGTCTTTGGTACGACACACGATCAGAAACCGCCTCCCACTGAGTAACAGGCATCGAGCTCTCAGGGAAGAATTTACAGTCTGTTTCTAAAAACACGGTACTGCGCCAATTGCAATTCATGGCACCAAACAATGCTTATTTAACATCAATCATCTGAACCGAACCATCTGGCATCGTCTCAACCATCTGCCCTTTCGGCTCTTCCAACACAAAGACGACAAGCACAAAGACGAAAGCAGAAACAATACCGATCGTTAAGAAAAAATAGTTGTAATCAACCAACGAGTTCACTGTTAAGAACAACACAGCCCCCACATTACCAAACGCACCCGCCATACCAGCTATCTGCCCTGTCATTCGTCGCTGCACTAACGGCACCATGGCGAACACAGCACCCGAACCTGCTTTAGAGAATATACCCGCAACAATTGTAACAGCAACAACCACTGCAACCGGCCAAGTTTTATCAACAAAACCTAAAGCGAGAAAACAACTAGTGATGCCGGCAAAAACGATAATCAATGTTAAGCGACGACCAATTTTGTCGCTGATCCAACCACCGCCAGGTCGCGCAGCCAAATTAATAAATGGATAAATGCCCGCGAGTAGTGCAGCGGTAACTTTTGGAATATCAAACCACTCGACATAGAACATCGCTAGCATAGAAACCACTGCTAACTCAGTACCAAACGTGACCAAATATGCCCAATCCAAAACCATCACTTGCTTAAACTTGTATCGGTGTATTTCTGGAACCGGCTTTTTCAATACATGAGAGTTAACACTCCAGATCTTCCACACTTGCATGAAATAAATGCCGGCGAGCACCACATAAATCACATACGTCGTCATTTGATCGATCATTCCCATTTGCGCAGGTGAGAGTTTCCACGTTAAAACAGCCAAAGCGAGAAACAGAGGAATATTCATTAAGATATAAAGATACAAGTCACCAGCACTTGTCACCTCCATCGCACCCATCTTTTTCGGTTTAAAATAGGTAGAACCTTTTGGTGTATCGCGAACAATAAAATAGTAGATGACGCCATAGACAATTGCAGCAACACTCGCAATCGTTAGCGCAACTCTCCAACCATCAGAATCACCCACACTAACTGCAATAAATGGTAATGTCATCGCTGCACCTGCAGAACCAAAATTGCCCCAACCACCGTAGATACCTTGCGCCAAACCTGTTTGTCGAGCGGGGAACCACTCAGCAATCATTCGAATCCCGACAACAAAGCCCGCACCGATAAAACCAGAAAGAAATCGTAAAAGGGCTAGCTCTTCGTAGCTATCTGCCCAGGCAAAAGCTATGCTTATCAAACCACCAGTGATCAGTATGCAACTGTACATAATTCGAGGACCAAATTTATCCACCAGCATTCCGATTACAATTCGGGCCGGGATAGTCATGGCAACATTGAGTATTAAAAGAACTTTGGCTTCTTGGTCTGTAAGCTGAAGCGCTTCTTTAATAAATGGCATCATGGGGCCTAAGCCAAGCCACACAACAAAGGTCATGAAAAACGCAAACCACGTATAATGCAGGATGCGTATATTATCTTGCCTCAAATTGAAAACATTTAATCCACCGAACATTGGCACTTACCTCTTCTTTCTTTAAATCGATAATTACCACTCTATCTGCAGCTATAGTGCCACAGAGATACCCCATTGTTTTAAAAGAAATTTATTGGATTTGGAAATTAATTCATATGATATTCAGGGCTTATTTAGTGCGCAAAGAAAATACTACTGCCCCATAAGGAAGCAAAAAACTTGTGTGATGCAGGGATAAAGTAGCGAGATAGCACCACCCATCGCACTCAAAAGTAATCACGAAAATCGACGGTAAAAGCAGCAACCTAACGACATAATATGTACATGCAGCAGATAATCTGTAGAATATCGTCCAGCTTAACAATCTTAGCAATTAAGGTATTTATTTGATGAAACAACTATCTACAATGTTTTTAACAGCGGTTCTAGGCATATTCCTAACGGTATCTATGATTCCCGATGCGGAAGCAAAACGTATGGGCGGCGGCAAATCATTTGGTAGCAAACCTTCCCAGAGCCAATCGGCTAAAAGAACGAGCTCCAACACCACTCAATCACCCGCTCAAAAACAAAATGCGGATCAAAAAGCGGCAATGGCGAAAAAAGGTGGCATGATGGGTCTATTGGGCGGCTTGATGATTGGTGGCCTACTTGGCGCACTTTTCTTTGGCAGCGCGTTTGAAAATATCAACTTTATGGATATTTTACTCTTTGGCTTAATTGCATTTGTATTGTTTAAAATATTTGCCTCTCGGAGAAAAGCCGCAGAGCACGGCCCAGCGACAGCAAATGGCGCACCGTTTCAACATAACAACGATCAGGATGATGCAACGTTTCAACAACGAGAAAGTGCAAATCAGTACGGCGGTGCCTCACAAGAAAACGCCCCTGAGCATGAACCAGAAAATGTTTTAGAAACAGGAAAAATACCTCGTGGCTTCGACAGCAAACGATTCCTTGATGGTGCAGAGAACGTCTACACACTTCTACAAGGCGCTTGGGATAAAGGCGAGTTAGGCGATCTTCGTGAATTCTGCACAGATCGTGTTTTTGCAGAGCTTCAGGATCAAATTCGTGCACGAACAGGCGATAACCAAACTGAAATTGTTTCGTTGAAATCTGAGCTAGTGAACGTTGTAAAATCAGGCAACTCGACAGAAGCAACGGTTGTTTTTAACGCAGAGCTGAAAGAGCATGACAACAATTCACAAGGCGACATTGAGATTAGTCATGCTCAAGAAGCGTGGTACTTTTTGCGTCCAAATAACAAACAAGAGCATTCTTGGTTGCTTGATGCAATTCAACAATTAGAAGATTAATTTTTTACGCAGTTAAAACTCAAAAGCCAGTTCATATGCTGAACTGGCTTTTGTAAACGTTATCAGGGACGAATGACTTTATTATACTTCGCATAAATAACTACCGTCTCCAAGGCTCAGCGTTATTTATGGATAACACATTTATCATTTTTGGTAAAACATAATCGTTTATTAAGGTTAACAAATAAAGCGCTTCCGTCCCCTTTGAACTGATACGCTTAATATGCAATTCACTAACCCCATTGCATTGCATATAACGAGCAATTGAATACTTTACAAATTAGCTAGGATATTTATAATTTACCCTCTAACACGTAGTAATCTTGAAACACAAGGAGACTACACTCGCTCTATAACAGTTTTTCTACAAGCATAAAAATGTAGCGAACAAGGAAATAATAAAAATGACTGAACATACACTTCGAAAAAATTTAGGTGACTTCAACAGCATAATTTGCTTTAGGGCGATTGTCGTTGGCTTAGAAAAAATAATGGGTACTGAGGCAGCGCGTGGGAACTTGATTCGTGCAGGAAAACTTCGCGGAGCAGAAGTCGTACAAGACTTAAACTTGTCAAAAACAGACAAACCAATTTCAGAATGGCTTCCAATCGTTGCAGGAGCGATAGGCAAAGAGGGTACGTGCCTTTGTGAACTGGTACGCGTAGAACAAAAAGATAACAAATTCCTCGTTTACCTTAGCGACACTATTTGCTCAGCTGATGAAGAGCAAGGCTCTGATCGCAAGCTATCTTTTACTCAGGGAGCAATTCTAGGTGCAGTAGAAGAACTAACCGGACATAGAATGTCGAGCGAACAGGTAGGTAGCATTTTACGCGGAGATGACTACGATATCGTGGAACTGACCATTCGTTAATCGTTAACTCGCCACTTTTCACCACGAATACGTTTTTTACCAGAGATAAGTTTTATCAACCTCGCGTTGCTTCATTTAGAAGCAGCGTGTTGCTTAACAAAACGCAATTTATCATTAACCCCACCGTTGATCGTTGTAAGATGACTCATGCATTTTTGGCAAGCTAAACCCAAACGTAGTACCTTTTCCATACTCACTTTTTATCCGTATTTTCCCGCTCATCAGTTCCACAAGGTTTTTACAGATAAATAGTCCAACTGATTAATCTAAGATAATACTTATTAACCTAGAAAAAGCTGTTGGACGCGCAATTAGAATGCAGGATATTGTTTTTCATATAGCTAAGCGAAACAAGAGCCTGTGTTATATTTCGTGGATCAACTGCTTTTTTTAGGATTAATGAACAAAAGAAATATTCATAGTTTTCCGGCTATCAAGACGCACAGCACAAAAAGGATTCCATTTCACACCTGCCTCCCCCTGCACCAGCCAAGTAGATTTTGCGAGTCTCTGCAATTGATTGTCAGACAGAACATAATTCATCAGTTTCATTACGTTTTTTTGTTCAAACGTTCCTTTGTCTTTCCAATAAACATTTTCACTAAATAGAAACAACTCGGCTCTATTCACATCGTTATCAATTTTTTTAAAAAAGAGTTGTGTGTCAGTTTTTATCGATAACCAGGATAGCCTGTTCATATCACTGGCTGCACTAATATGTGCAGCAAACCTGAGTTTAGTTTTAGTATCCATCAGAATCATTATCATGCAGCAACTGGCTTCAGAGACCAGTAGCGGTTCTTCCCCAAAAAAACTGTGGTTCATATCAACGTATCGAAAACCATTCACTTTTTCATCATTCTTAACACCTTTTGGATACCAACAATGATTCCTTCTCCTCTCACTAATCACAGCTCCACGATCATAAAATGCTTTGGCCATAGTTCCTTTATCAGAAGCATCAGAAACGATCTTGTTTGAATCTACAAACAGTGAAAAGCCTTGCCAGTTCATGAGTATCTCCTCACAGTTACGTGGCGATTGGGATTTAGGTTCCAACAGCGGCTAAATAAATAGCCAACAATTAATAGACATTATCAAATTGATAAAAGTGTAGTAAAAAAAGGCGCTATAAAATGAAAACTAGCGTAGAAAAAGCAATAGAGCTACACCACCGTAAGCTGATCAAACATTAAAACGTCGACCAGTCGAAAACGAATTGTAATCTGATAACGACTCGCCTATGCAGCGTGGGGGATTAGCTACTCATCTATCGCATTAGTCAACATTAATCTAGGTTAATTGAAGCAGCACGCTTTTCATCAGCGTTACTCCACTTCAATGCTTCAAGTTTTCTCCAGGCAAGTTTAGTTTTTTCATCAGGACCTTCACCTTCAAAAAAATCTTTCAAATCAATTTTGAGTTCGCTCAGCATGGAAACATTCGCTGGCTTACCTTTTGGAAAAACACCAATATCAGCAAAAACAATTTGGCTAACAACCGACACTCCAGGAATAAACGCCTGGAGTGCCGAGTTGCATTTCTGTCTATGCCGATGCGGATTCTGAAACTGAAAACTTTTACGCTGATAAACCTGAGTCCAACTATCTATGGTATCCCCACCATAAAGATTTCCCGCGTAGTTTTGCAGAATAATTGCTACTACCCCCCTGGGAGTTAACAAACAATAGTCGATCGTCACATACCCATCCAATTCATCAGGAATTGTAATTTCATCGATACACCCCAATCCCATAGAGAGAAACGTTTGAGAAATGGAGCGAAAATCAGCATTTTTACGCATTCGAGAAACCAGCAACATCACGACCGTGACAACAAAGAGAACAACGATAGAAAGGATAAGATAATTTTGTATTTCGGTATCGATGAGAGACATAAGCGAATAATTTCCAACCGCGACAATAGAACTTGAGGAAAACAACTTTGCAAGAAGGAAACCAGTAAAAAAAGCTCAAATTACAGCCAAATATCTCGCTATTGCCTGGCACAGCTCATGCCATAGTAAAAGAAACATTGTATAATCGCTTTTTTTTGTCATCTGGATAAATCTAGAAAAATAAGAGAGTTATTTATCATGCCCCTTTTTGTATCTCATAAAACTCCATCGATTGTTTTATTAGCCGTATTATGCTGTTCAATTTCCACGTCAAATATACTTGCCGAAGAAAAATTTGACGGTGCATTTTGGCAAACCGCAGAACATTATCAAACAACAGGAAAAATAGTTCCGCTTGAAGAAGACGGAATTCATGACCCCTCTAACGACTCGGCAATGTTTGCCCTACAAAGGCCCGTAGATGCAATGAGTGATTTTCCTAGAGATTCTGCGGGATTGACCAACTGGGTAAAAGTTATTCAAGACGGCCATATTTTGCCTCGATCAGATATTAGTGGCGAAGCACCACCGCTGAAGCCACTCGAACTGGACATTGTTTTTACCGACACAGGAGCAATGCCAAATGTTTTGTTTCCCCATAAAGAGCATACAGAGTGGCTAACATGTAGCAATTGTCATCCTGCACTTTTCAAAAAAGAGAAGGGTTCCACTGATATTAAAATGGATGATATTTTCAAAGGTAAGTTTTGTGGGCTTTGCCATGGAAAAATTGCCTTTTCCCCAACAAAAAACTGTATGCGTTGCCATTCAGTTGAGCAAGCTAAAAAATAACATATATACCCGTAGCGATTGAGATTTAGGCCTAATTGCTTAGATTCAACAAGCAAGTGCAGCACCTCAATATTGGCTAACAAGAAAATTGGCATAACTATTTCATAGTTTATCTCATGTCACTCTTTAGGCATGAGATAAACTAATGCTAGTCAATAACAATCAACTTCCTCAGAATGGTTCGATCGCAAATAAAACGCGAGAGTATTACTCCATCAATTCTCTATCAAACAAATCAGATAAAACGATAGATAACGGAGAAAACATATCTATAAGCTTTGATGCGCAACTTCGCTTAGAACATGAAAATAAGAACAACATAGAAGAGCCTCTGCGAACTGAATATACTCAAAAGGCTTCAAAAAACGTTGATAATATCTATCAATTGCTCGACCAGCATTTAAAGAATCAAGGGATTGGGGAACGTGAACAACCCGTGTTTATGACATACCATCCCTCCACCCGACAAACAGAAATAAGCTCTCAAAATGCAGATATAACTTTCCACCTCAACTCACTTATTGAAAGTACGGAAGGTGAAAGCTTTCACCAACTGAGCGAAGAGACTTTTAACTACATGCAGAAACTTGCGAAGGCAAAAGGTGAAATTTTTAGTTTGAATAAACCAGAAATTATTGCACATCAACTGAATGAATCTTTGGGATATATCCTAACCCGCTAAAAGGAACAGGTTTTCCGCATCTACTCCCCAACCAGTTGCTGGCAACGAAAAACCTGCTTTCCATCCTCCCCTAATATATTTGCCAGCTTTGGGAGCAACTCTTCCATCGTTTGAAAAAGCCTCCACGGTGAATTAATCACAATCATTCCCGCAGATGTCATTCCTAGACCACTGCAATCTTCTATTTCCCCCAATTCAAATAAAGAAATATTGCGAATACCACTTTCAATGAATTTCTTTTCCAATCGATTTATACGGCCTCGATCAACAACGGGATACCAAATAGCATATGTACCTGTCGAGAATTTTCTGTATGCTTTTTTGACAACCTCAACAACACGATCATAATCATTCTTAATCTCATAAGGTGGATCAATTAATACAAATCCCCTTTTTGAAACTGGCGGTAGTAATCTGTTCAACGCATCAAAACCATCTTCTGATTTCACAATAAATCGTTTATCTGTAGAAAAACATTTTTCGAGCAGTTGATAATCTGTGGGGTGCAAATCAAATAACCAAGCTTTATCTTTCTCACGCAGAAAATACTGAGATATTTTTGGCGAACCTGGGTAAAATTCCAATTGCTTATGCTCATTGCACGCTTTCACAATGGCAGTATATTCTTCAAGCTCCTCCCACCCCAAATCATATAGGCGGCCAATACCCTTTTTATATTCCGCTGTTTTCTCCGCTTGCTCCGACCTCAAAGCATACAAACCAGCACCTGCGTGAGTATCAATATAGGTAAAAGGTTTTTCTTTCTTTATAAGGTGGGAAAGGATTTCAATTTGAATCAAATGCTTTAAGACATCTGCATAATTTCCTGCATGAAAAGCATGTCTATAACTTAACAAAAGAGACTCCGTATAGGTGATAATTTAACCACAAAAATTTATTACAATATGATCTTATTAAAAAAATAATTTCATCGTTAAAATCTAACATTCGATACAACTTACCGCTAGACCACCTAGCGATATCTCTTTACACCCTAACGTTGCATAAAATTTCGAAATTAATTTTCCGAGGTTGCTACGTTTTCAATCAACCCAAAAATATTTCCGTTGTTATCTTCGCAATAAGCGTGAAAACCCACTCCCGGTATTTCTACTTTTGCCATCACCACTTCTCCACCATTTTTCAAAACGTCGTTGATGCTATCATCCAAAGATGAGACTTCCACCGTATTGGTTATTGGCTGCTCAGAATCCGTACGATGTTTTATCGCTCCGTTTATCCTAGATTAATCAGTTGGACGCGTATTTAGAGTGCAAACAGTTGGTTTGATTGGCGTAATGAAAAGTTTTGCGTTCACCTGGTTGGTGAATCAAATACTTTTCATATAGCCAAGTAAATCAAATGATTGTGCTATAAATCGTGGATCAACTGATTAATCTAGGTTTATGCCCGCCTCGTTTTCAGAGCCAGTCGTTACCAACCAATAATCTACTGGACCATCCCATTTTGTTACCGTCCATCCAAAAGTGTTTTTATAAAACTCGGCTAATTGCTCGGGGTTCTCTGCACATATTTCGAAATGAACCACTCTATTCATCCTATCTCTCCCGTTTCAACAATTACTACTTACTTGTAGTTTCCTATGGTAACCAAAAAAGATCAGTTAAGCTTAGCTTGAAAAAGAAGTTTTGCTCGTATAGTATTTAATTCACCAATCGTGGCTCGCTACATTTGTGGGAGATTATTATGAAAACACGACCTATCGCTTTTTCTCTGTTTCTTCTTATAGCGGGTTCACTACAAGCAGCCGAAGAGCGAGTGCACTGCGAAGTTGGCCATGAATTGAAAGCGGCTCTAGCCGGTGTAACATCTGGCACAACACTTCATGTATCCGGCACCTGTTACGGACCAATAAATATAAAAAACAACGACCTACTCTTAATAGGAAGCAGTGGCGAATTTAACGCAGTACTAAAAAACTCCCCATTTCTCTCGACACTTGAAAATGTAGTCAACATCAATGATGCAACAGGTGTGTGGATAAGCGGTTTTGATATCAAAAACGGACTGACGGCGATAACCGCAACAAACCAAGCAAGCTTCACCTTAGATAACATAGCATTTATTAAAAATGTAGAAGATTTATCACTCAATGACGCCGCCGTACAACTATCCAATATAGATAGCAGAAATAATAATACTCAAAACTGATCCTACTTATCGACAACTCGCGGTTTTCTATTTTCATCTATAGCCACATAAACCACAATGGCTTCTGTCACTTTTATTCGCTCTTCCTCTTGCCGCCGCCGTTCAGCATACACTTCCACAGACACAGTAATTGAAGTTTTCCCAACCTTGGTTACTTCAGCATAACAACTTACCAGGTCACCAACAAAAACCGGTTGATGAAACTGAAACTCTTTTACGGCAATAGTTGCAACACGACCTTGAGCACGCCGAATAGCAACAATTGATCCCGCAATATCCACTTGGGACATAATCCATCCGCCGAAAATATCACCTGCCGAATTTGTATCTGCAGGCATAGGAACAAGGCGTAGGACTGGTTCTTGCTGTTTACTATCATTTTTGTTGCTCATCTATCAATGACTCCGTAATTTTTTTGATCTTAAACCGTCTTAAATGTTAGAGCAATAAACCTCAGTTAATACGAAATTAGAATGCAATCAGTAGATGTTTCTCTAATTAACACATCGTATAATCTTCTTTCAATATTTGAAATCTTTGCAGGCCATTATGTTCTCCAGATTAACCCTATTCATAGCATTTTTATCAATTGCTTTTTCAACTAACGCCGAAAATACTATAACAGTGAAGTCATTAGCTGACGTTGCTATTTACCCTGAAATCAAAGTCCCTGCAACCGCAATTAGTTTGAATGATTCAAAAATAAGCGCTCAAATACAAGCCAACATTAAATCCATTGAAGCGTTAGTGGGAGACAAAGTAAAACGTGGTGACATACTAGTAAAACTAGAAGATAAAGATTTTAAACTCAATCTCAAACAGGCAAAAGTTGCACTCCAAGGTGCTACCACACGCCTGAATTTCGCTCAATATCAATTGGAACAGACAACGGCTTTAGCAAAAGACAATTTGGTTTCTGACGAAATATTGCAACAACGACAAGCAAACCTGATAACAATTAAATCAGAAAAAGAGTCATTAATGGTTGCTGTTGATCTAGCAAAACGAAACCTATCAAAATGTATAATTCGTACACCTTTTGATGCTGTTATAACCGAACAACTGGTGCACATAGGTGAATTGGCTAATCCAGGCACGCCATTAATACGCATAGTTGATTCAAATAATATTGAGGTGTCAGCAAAACTACAACCTCAAGATATAACAAGTATAGATGATAGTAATAATTTTACCTTTATTTCCAATGGTAAACATTACCCTCTTGAACTGCGGAAAATTGTATCGGTGTACGATGTAATTCAACGTAACAGAGAATCTCGATTCACTTTTCCAGATACAACAGCAATAACAGGCTCTACTGGCGTTGTTCGCTGGCAACAAACCCACCCCCATGTTCCGACAGAGCTGATTGTACAACGTAACAAACAGCTAGGAGTGTTTATCGTCAACAATTCAAACGCTCAATTTGTCGCTTTGCAAAATGCACGTGAAGGTCGGCCAAGCTTGACCATACTTCCACCGACAACAGAACTTATCATTGATGGACGCTACAGCATCCAAGATGGTGAACCAGTAAATATCGCCACTCAAAAATAGAACAGTATGCTCCGTAAATTCCTAGATAACCATGTTCTCGCGAACACAACATTTGTTGTCGTGCTAATTATTGGCACATTAACTTATTTACAAATGCCTCGCGCAAAAGATCCAGAAATTAATTTCAACTGGATTAACGTGATGACCGTATTACCAGGCGCTTCAGCAGAAGACGTGGAAAAACTGGTTACCGATCCGCTAGAGGAGGCAATTCAGCAGGTGAGTGATATAAAATTTGCGAACTCTGAAAGTAGAGAGAGCATCTCAAGCATCACTGCAAGATTTGAGGATATTAGTGAAAGAGAATTCGACAAACGTATAAATGATTTACGCCGAGAAATTCAAAACAAATCCAACACTGAATTACCAGAAACAGCTGAAGATCCACTCATTCTTGAGATTACATCATCAAACTCGTTCCCCACCGCAGTGCTTGTAGTTCAAGGGCAAGCCGATGACGAAATATTACGTAAAGCGGCGGTCAATATTAAAGAGGATATTGAAAACCTAAAAGGGATTGATGGAGTAGATCCGGCAGGCTTACACGCCCCGGAAATTCATATTAATTTTGATCCCTCTAGACTCGAAGCCTACGGAGTTCGACCAAGCGATATTGCTGATACAGTTAACGCACATTTTAGAGACGTGGCAGCAGGTAACGCAAATATAGGTAACCAAGAATGGATTGTGCGTATGATTGGCACCAGCAGCGATCCATCACATATTTCAAAATTTCCTTTGGTCTCATCGCAAGGCATTATCCCTCTCTCTTCAGTTGCTGAAGTTAACCGAGCACGAAAAGAGGCGGAACAGCTTGTCTATTATAATGGCAAACCATCAGTGTTAATGGGCATTACTAAAAAGTCTCGTGCAAATACACTGGAAATGGTTGATGGTTTAAATGAATATATTGAAAAAAAGAATAAGCTACTGGTGAGTAGTGGACTCAAGATCGTTCTGATAGATGATCAAACCCTACCAACAAGAAGTGCGCTGGAGATTATGCAAACAAACGCGTTGCTCGGTTTACTCTTGGTTGTATTGGTAACCTGGCTTTTTCTAGGCTCTCACATTGCATTTTTTATCGGCATCGGTATTCCATTTACTCTTGCTGGCACGTTTTGGTTACTAAACAGTTCAGGCGAAACATTAAACCAATCAGTCTTACTTGGAATAGTCATCGTGCTGGGGATGTTAGTAGACGATGCCGTAGTCGTGGTTGAAGCGATCTATTATCGCATCCAACGCGGTGCGGAAGCGATGACAGCGGCTGTCGCCTCGCTCGCCGAAGTTGTCACCCCTGTCACAGCTTCAGTTCTAACCACTGTTGCCGCATTTCTGCCACTCATGCTACTACCAGGTATAATTGGCGAATTTATGTTTATTATTCCTTTTGTTGTAACTGTTGCACTACTCGTTAGTTTACTAGAAGCATTCTGGATGCTGCCTGTGCATGTCTCGGTTTCTAATGTCCAATTCAATAAAAAAAGCCGAACTCAACAGTTTCGAAAAAAATTAAATCATACAATCCGAATACGCTATTCACAGCTACTGATTAAAGTTTTACGCAGACCAATCATCTCATTAACCGTCGTCGTTATGTTATTCATATCAGCACTAGGCCTTTTGATCTCAGGCAAAGTGAAAACTGAGTTTTTTGCATTTGACCCGCTACAAATGTTTTACGTGAACATAGAAATGCAGCCAGGAACTGAATTGGAAGACACGCTCCGTTTCACCTCACAACTAGAATTGATTGTTCGCAAAAATATTCAGCATGAAGAATTGCGTGAATCCGTTTCTGCGGCTGGTCAAATGTTTACAGAAATGGCCCCATTTTTTGGTAGCCAATATGGACAAATCACAGTTAGCTTGCATCCCAAAACCCCAGAAGGCAGAGGCGTTGAAGAAATTGTAGATAATATGCGGGAAGAAATTCTAAGCATTCCCGGTGCGAAAAATGTTTCATTCTTAATCATGTCCGGTGGACCACCAGCAGCAAAACCGATCAGCATAAAGATTCGTGGAAATAGTTTTCCTGAGTTACGAAGTGCCGCTAACAATCTCGAGCAGATATTGGATAGCATTCCCGATATAAAAGATATCACTGATGATGATAGTAGAGGAAAGCCGGAACTTCGCTTAGAACTGGATACAGCAGCGGTAAAACGTGCGAGCTTAAACCCGGCTGATATCGCTAGGATCGTACGCCTAATGGTGGATGGTGAAATTGTCGCAACTATGCAGGATCAAGGGGAAAAGCTTGATATTCGAGTGCGCGCAGCTGATGAGAACATGTTGACCATTGATGATGTATTGCGAAAAACTATTGCACTACCTCAAGGCGGGGGCATTACATTGTCGCAACTGGTTCAGACTAAAACGTCAAATAGTAAATCAATTATTCGCCATTACAATTTTCGACGCGCAATAACTGTCGAGGCTGATCTCGACAAAGAAATTATGGACACCATTCAGGCGAATAATATTGTTATGGAAGAGTGGTCCAAAATTGAGAATAGACATCCTAATATCAATCTCGACTTCAGTGGAGAGTTGGATGACATTAACGAAAGCCTGGATAATATGTTAATCCTTTTCCTATTTGGTATAGGATTAATGTACTTAATATTGGGGACGCAATTTAAAAGTTATTTTCAACCGTTTATGATTTTAGCTACAGTACCGATGGCATTTACCGGTGTAGCATATGGTTTGGCCATCAGTGGCAATCCACTCAGTTTATTTACGTTATATGGTATTGTTGCACTCGCGGGAATTGCAGTTAATGCTGCCATCGTCATGATAGATGCTGCAAATACTCGATTAACACAAGGTATGAGTGTGTTGCATGCAACAATATATGCTGCTCGACGACGAGTTATTCCTATAATTATTACTTCGTTAACGACAATTGCAGGCCTATTCTCATTGGCAACAGGGCTAGGTGGTGAATCATTGATATGGGGGCCTGTCGCATCATCGATTGTATGGGGCTTGGCATTCTCAACAATACTAACGCTATTTGTTGTACCACTACTCTACCGTGCGTTCATGGGTAGAAGCCATAGGAATACACGAACGGCTTAAGGTGAGATTTGCACTTATCTATTCATGGATGAGGGCCTTCTTGACCCTAGATTAATCAGTTAGACGTGTGTTTAGAATGCTCCAACAGTAAGCGCTTTTGGTGCGCTATAAATCGTGGATCAACTGATTAATCTAGGTTGATACAATAAGCATCAAGCACTTTTGTATGCTTGTTTAGGTTCATTAAGCGGAAGATCGAAGTAAAACACAGTCCCTTCGCCAACTATTGATTCGTAGTCTATCTCGCCATCCATACGTTCGATAATCGCCCGACATATCACCAAACCTAAACCTGTTCCACCTTGTTTCCGAGTATTTGAACCATCAACCTGAGAAAACTTTTTAAATAAACTATTGCGAGAATTTTCGGGAATTCCTTCCCCGAAATCCCGCACAGAAACTTTAACTCGCCCATCGCCGGTGATACGACTGAAAATTTCAACGTCTGACCCCGACCGCGTAAATTTTGCTGCATTAGATAGCAAATTTGACATCACTTGTAAAAAACGTATTTCATCAACATTGACATGAACATTGGGTATCTCGTTGAGAATTTTAAACTGCACACCAAATTGACTAGCAAAAGCTTCATTTTCAATGATCGATCTATTCAATAATTCAGAAATAAGATAAGGTTCACAATTAAAATCCATCTTGCCTAACTCTATTTTCTCCATGTCCAGCAAGTCATTAATTAATGCTAACAGGCGTTCTGAATTGCGCTCAGCTATTTCCAACATTTGCAATGCTGACTTGTCCTCTATTTTTATCAACTTCCCTGAATTTAACAACTTTAAAGCCCCACTAATTGAGGTTAAAGGTGTACGTAACTCATGACTGACAGTCGCTACAAATTCGCGTTTTAGTTTATCCAGTTCTTTTAATTCTGAAATATCTTGATACACACCATTTAGCTCAATTATTCTGTCGCCATCTTTTTTAACATGACAAAGAACACGTATAGATAACTCTTCCGCCAACACATTAATAAGTGACAATTCAAGATCAAACGACTCTCCATTCTCAAGAGCATTTGTCACTGCAGAATTAAACATCTGCCGAGAATCACCAGAAAAATATTCTGTAATAGAACTCATGGTAACGTTAATTCCATCAGCCAATCCGTGCAGGCGATACATCTCTCTGGTCCAACTCAGATGATTACCAACCACATCATATTTCCAACCGCCTACATGTGCAATTTTTCCCGTTCTATTTAATAACTCTTCGTTACGTTGTAAAGCTTCTGTTCGTTCTTCAACGCTTTTTTCTAAGCCCATATTAATTTGCGCCAAGCGCTCTTCACTCTGTTTTAACGAATTTTCTCTCCGCTCTAAAGACTCAGACATTGTATTGAAAGAGTTTTTCAGCTCACAAATTTCGTCACTACCATTAGCATTAAGATTTATCGACCAGTTACCTTGGCTAATTTCTTTCGCCATTTTGCTCAATGAAACAATAGGGGAAGATATTCGACTTGAAACAAAAAACGCAGCAATGATGACCAACGCCGCAAAGCTAAAAAACATAAGACCAAACATTGTCTCCAACTGTTGAACTGGAGATAAAATTTGGTTCTGAGGGACAATCAAACCAATCGAATAGTTTACTGAAGGGACAGGGCTAAAAACAATATAACTAGTATCTCCCGTATTCACATCCGTATACGATAAATATCCGCTCTCACCTCTCAACATACGCTTACCGGCATCAACCATCTCAGGAAATGGTTCATCTTGAATATTCTTGCTAACCACAACTTTTTCACCGATATCATTAAGAATCAGATTGCCATTTTCATCCGATTTTAAATGTACAACATTTTGAGAATCCCAGTGATACCAATAGACACCAGTATGCGAAACTAAAAATAATTTTGAGTCACTCCCCACCTGCGCAATAATTTCATCATCAATAATTTTAATACGTTCCTGTATATCCGCCCAAGGCAACGCCCCACCAATCATGCCTTTGACCTCCCCACTTGTGGAAAGAATGCTAGAAGCAACAACAATTTGTTTTGCCCCAGTAGTATAGGAAATCATAGGATCAGAAACATAAGCCAGCGGCTTAGCAAACTCGTTTTCACCTACCGTTTGCTGCCAATAATCTCGCTTACGAATATGTTTTGGTGTTGAATCTGGGTCGCTATCATCAAATGTACGTAAACCGTTAAAATAAGGATTACCGCCGGATGTATTATAAAAATACCCTTCTGTTGTTCCTAAAATAAATTTCTCGTATACATCACCATGTTGCTCTATCTCTTTCATAAAGAATGGCAGGATTTGCGCGAAATCCATCGTTTTTATAAGATCAATACGAGAATAGGTGGAAACTTCTACAATACGTTCAGAGAAAAAGCTAGATAGTTTTTGTGCGGCAGAATCTAAGCGCCCTTGAGTGGACTCTAATGTTAGTTTGGTTACTTGACTGGAGCTCTGCCACAATGCAAAACCAATTGCTAGTGCCAATGGTAATAATGCTGTTAACAGCATACTAATTGTGAACTTTGTTCGGATTTTCATCAAATTATCTAATGATTAGTAACAAATACGCTTTATTCACCAAGGTAAATAAGCGATTTTTCAAAAACTTATCATAATCATCGACAATCTAATTGAAGAGCTTGAATAGCGCAAGCCGAATATTGAGGAGACTTAGAACAAAAAACTAAACTCAGATATTTCACCCGCTTTATTGAATGCCACTTTACCATCTTGGTAACGTCCCATAAAACCGAGCGTTCTACCCAATGATGAATTGCGCCCCTCTCGTGCAGAAAAAAGCCCTTTGAAATCGTATTTTCCATCAGCGGTTAATAATAAATTTGCATCCATTTCCAAAGGCCCACCACCATCACCGAGCTTCACATGAATGGTCCCATCTTCTGACGTAGACATATCCGCAAATATATCGCCCATTACCATTTTCTGAGGAAAAACAGATTCGGCGTCCGCCCACACCAAACGACCTTTAATATACTCGACTTTTTTGTCCGCAAGTTCTAATAGTGGCAAGTTCAAGCTAAACTGCCCATTAAGTTTTACCGCAGGAATTTTAGCGAGCTTTATTAGCTGAGCAGCATCCATACGAATTTGGCCATTTTCTACCGTTAATCCATCAAAAAAAGAACGCGAAATAACGGCTTGCACGGAGTTATCATTTTGTTTAAAACGAACGGATGCGGAAAGATTTGCGGTCAATAATGCAAGTGGATGTAGCTCCCAAGCAACCTGTTTAAAATGCAGCTCATTGTATGTCGCCACGTCAGCACTACCACTCCATAAACTACCTTGTACTCCATATAGAGTTACACCCTGCCCTTTTAATAAGTCCTTCGTGAAATAATAGATATTATTTGCCGGCAGTTGGCTAACCACAAAAAGAAGATAGGTAACAAGACCAAGTGCTAGGTAACGCCGCCAAAATTTCATGCATCAGCTCCTAGAAAAACCAAACGAACATTTGTCCGGCCATTATCCTCTGTTTTATCAAATACTGCGGATTCAACTTCCAACTGATAATCACGTTGTAATTTAACTAACCATTTAGTCACATCGTCAAACGATGCTTTCTCTAGCCAAACTCGTACACGTTTAGTTCCATCAGGTTCTACACGTTTCATAGATGAAGCAAGTTTGTTCTGTTTTGCTGTTCTATCCACCAACACCAACAATGACTGGCCTTTACGCAAATTCTTACCACCATTACGCGCAGAGCCTCCTTGAAGTTGCTTAATTTCTTGTGATGCATAGTGCATCCATTGAATATCTTTTTCTTGCTTGGCAATACGTGTTTCCAGTTGTTCGACCTCAAGTTGATAAGGCTCGAGCACAGCGACATAAAGCAATACAATGCCTATCACCCCAGCTAACAAAATTAAGATAATACGTTCTCGCGGCTTAAGTTGCTGCCAATAGCCTAAGAGGTTATTCACGATGCCTGCCCCTTAATCTGAAGCCTGCCTTGAACCTTATTATTACGTGAAGCCGCCGATTGAATCTCAACACTCATGCCTTCATTTTTAACAAGCTGTTGTTTAAGCTTATCTAGTGCTTGAAGGTTTGGTACATCTATCTCCACATCAAGCACGCCATTTTTGTATCTCACACTGCGCAATACTAAACCCGTAGTTTGACTAAATGCTGTTCCACTACTAGAGAGCAAGGAAAGGAATGTGGCTTTACTTGAAACTTTATCCCCCCCCCTAAGTTCGGCCAATTTTTGTTTCATCTGCGCACGAGGCTTTACTACTCTTTTAGAATTAGGAAATGTTTCTTTATAAATCTGCTTAGCTTCGGCTTTTAGCAAAGCACTTTGTGCTTCTAGCTGTGAACTTTGCGTGACAACCACTACTAGTTGTAATAGAAACCAAACACCCGCCAATGAAGCAGCAAAACGCCAGGGTCGCCATAATTTACCGAGTTGTTCGTGTCGACTATAGTCTCCTTGCAGAAGATTTATCGCTTTTGTTAAATCGACTTTGTCATTTGCCAACACCCACAATAACCCTTGCTCGCCTTTATGAGAAACAACTTCAACATCATCTATCAGGGATGAATAATCTCGCTCAGATGGTGCACTATAAACATGCAATGTTTCGGGTTTATCTTCAAGCTTATTAATAGCAAGCGGCAACATAAATTCCAGGTTTTCCGAATCCATTCCGTAACCGGATGCCTCTCCTGTTCGGAGTAACGCCCCGGTTTCTTCGACTAACAAGCTCCAGCAATTTTCTGGTAACGGTAGTGCTAACACTTCAGGCACGATAGCATCAACATTTAACCCAGATTCGTTGATTTTTTCTTGCCACAATTTCATGGTCTGTTTTTCAATAACAGCGACTGATGTTCTACCAGCCTCACTTGCACCAACAGCAAAATGCAGCCGATCCACATCACTTGCCAGTTCCTCTTCTAGCGCAAATGGGATTGCTTTATGTAATTTCTGTTTATTTGAGGTAGGGATAGATACCGTTGTCAGCAGAACTTGATCACTAGGTGCGAGTAAAATAATTTTTGCACCTACAGCCTCTTCAACGACATCTTTTATCTCTCCCTGTTTTATCGTGGGGATTTGGATGGCGTCGCTCAGCTTAATCCACTGAACAACATTTGAACTGCCGCCGCTGGGCATTCGAATGACTATTTGATCGCGCATATCTGCTTTATAATTCTTTCGTTAGGTCGGGAATTTAACATATTTGACATTAATAAACTAACAGCTGACACGATGACTTTTTCATCAACTCAAATACCAACGGTTCCAATCGATCGAGATATTACTTCAAGTTTCTTACCGTTTTCAGCGACATAAATTAAACTATTCAAATCAATTCGGGCTTGACCAACCGTGGCCACGCCTCGCAGGAGGAAATAGTGGCTTTGAACACTATACATATCACTGATGTCGCTATATAGCTCATCTCTATCACTTTCTCCGCCTTGTTGAGCTGGAGGATCTGTATCATCCACAGAATCAAATATTTCGCTACCTTTAAAGTCCGCCACATTCTCATATGGCGCATCATCAACGACTAATCCCTCAGACATATCTTCATCGATGTGAGTTGAAAGGGCAAAAAACTGCTTCGCTTCCGTAACCAAATTAACATTTAATTTAGTATTTCGATCAGGTAACGCTGTCACATAGGACAAAAGACCAGCAATCGGTTCATTGTCTTCATCACCAGGAAACCCGTAAAGTAGCTCATGGCTATATCCCTCTACTAATCGTAGTTCGGAAATACTACTCATCATTCGATCCGCAGTTTTGTATGGAACATCTTTACTCTCGTATGTTCCATCTTCGGCACCCCCGTGTGTCTCTTGGTTTGGATCTATCCAATCAATCAATGCATCCACTAAATTATCAACAGATGCATCAACACTACCAAGATCTTCGATAACAGATGTTAATAATCGTCTATAGCGCATACGCTGCTTTTCATCAGGACTGCCATCTTCCTTGATCAAACTATTTACATTAAACATTGCCTCAGGATAACTGACATTCACTGAAACGGTTCCGCCATCCACGGGAAATGCGCTAAACTGCAATAGCGCCGCTTCAAAATCTGCTCTGTTATCGAATTCACTTTGGCCTTTATCTCGATAGTAAGCCAGCAATTGGCCAGCAAAATTTTCCATGGCTAAGGAGTAAAGATAGGCCTGATCAGAGAGCATAATGTTCCCCGTTCGACGGACATCCAAATATTGGCGCGACATAAGCGACACAGCCATAATGGTTGCTAACGAAACAATTAATAAAGCTGTGACTAATGCAACACCGCGTGCTTGTCGAATGGGCTGTTTTTTCTGAACTGATCTCATCGGTTAAAGTGTTGCAAGAATACTTTCGCCAGGAGGCACGCGGAACAATCGTCTTAACTCACCCACGCCTTCAATAGTAAATTTCACTTCCACCGCTCTTGGGAGCGTAACGTTAGCTTCTTCATCAAATTCTGAAGCTGGCCATTGCTCTTTTGCTTGATCACTCTCATCAAAATAACGAAACTCAACTTTTTCAATATTTTTAACCAGCACTCTTTCAACCGGCTCCTGATCAAAGTCTTGATCCAACATTGGCCATGAGAGACGCTTCAGCACATTATCTTCCATTCGATACGCAACACGTTGCAAAGTACTGCGGGGCTTGTTAAGAAAGTTGGTATAACCTGCCTTGGTAAAGGCTAATAACACCGTTCCAAACTCACCGCCCTGCATTGCAGGCTGCTCATCACCAAAACCATCTCGAACACTGCGAGAAACCGTTTGCTCCAGATCTCGACCTATAAGCATAAACGCTGTTTGTAATTCAACTAAACGATCTTCTTGTTTTTCTGTGATTTGCTTAGCATCAATTATCGCTTGCAGGCCTGAATAAGCCATTGCCGACAAAATTGCGAACACAGAAATTGATATTAACAACTCAAGTAGCGTAAATCCTTGGTCTGGTCGATGGTGTATAACTTTCAACCTCATTTCAATGGCTTTCCAACAAATGTCATGATAGTAACCAATGCTTGTTTTGATTTACGATCACGACGAACTTCTATTTCCACACGTCGTGCTGCTTGCGCCAACTCTTCAGCACCTGGCGGCTCGCTAATTGTCTCTTTCCAATACCATTCGTGGTTTGCCATCACCTCGCTACCTTCGTTGGAACCAACGCTTGGCCATTTTTCTCCCACCTGCAATTCAACCACCCGATTCATCGCCACCCAATGGGCAAAAGTTTTATCTCGCAAATAACCAATATTACTTGTGGCTTGTGAAACACTCTGGGTAATAGCTCCTAGTGCGATAGCTAAAATGCCGAGCGCTACCAACACTTCTAACAACGTAAAACCAGATTGTTTTCGTAACAAACTCAAAAAGGCGCTTCCTCTACTTTACCGACATAATCGATGATTCCATTATGATCACCCGAGATGTGATAAATTTCTCCATCTTCTTGCGAAAATGTAATATTGAACGGTGTAAGCTCCCCGCTAGAAAAAAGACCGATTTTTGGCAGTTCTTCACTTTCATAATCTTCGAAGTCGATTTTTGTCTCTTCAATTTCCAAGTCAACAATAATACGCTCAGGCAACTCACGGGGACGAAAAAAATTCCCACCCGATTCATCATCCATTGCTTTAAAGCCTGTTTCACTCCAAACAAGAAATTGGTACTGGTTTTTACTTATCTCCAGCGCCATTTCCTGAGTATTCATTATTGCCTCTTCACTAGCCAATTTCATAAGCGAGTAAAAACGTTTGGATTCTGTCTCCAACTGTTTGCTGCCACTGGTACCGACAGAAATTGTCGCAAAGGTGATCAACAATCCAATGATGAGAATGACAACGATAAGTTCAAGTAGTGTGAAGCCAGACGATTTATGTTTTCGAGATGGTGGCAGATTGGGAAGCGGCCTTGGAGAACACAGCCTCCAAGACGCAAAATTCAACATGATAAAAAACTTGCAGATGGGTTAACTTTCGTCCAAATTCCAGTTACCGATGTCCGCATTAGCACCATCTTCACCACCTTCCTCGCCGTCTGCACCGAAAGTAAAAATATCGATTGCGCTATTAACACCAGGATTCAGATATTGATACTCATTACCCCATGGGTCTTTAGGTAGACGCTTCATATATCCACCTTCTTTCCAATTTTTTGGCTCTGGTGATCCTGATGGTTGAGTGACCAAAGACTCCAACCCTTGATCTGTGCTGGGGTAGTTAAAATTATCCAGGCGATAAAGCTCCAATGAACTTTCCAATGCCCGTATATCTTGCTTAGCTTTAGTAATACGCGCAGCATCTGGCCTATCCATAACACGCGGGACAACAACTGCCGCTAATATTCCGAGAATAACGATTACAACCATTACCTCGATTAATGTAAAACCGGATGCTCGTTTTTTAACTTGATGTTTCAACATGATCTCCATTATCGATCTGTGTCTCTTCGTTATTTGTAAGGTAGTGTTTCTTTGATGTTCAACCTAGAAAAATCAGTCGATCCATGAGCTATAGCACATTCACTACTCCAAAAGTATTTCGATGGTTATTAAACCATATTAGTTTGACAGTTAGTAGCATGCTATTGATCACTTTATCTATAAAATATAGGACTATTTAATGAAAAACTTTAGTGATACCCCGTGAAGGCTATTCGTTAACCATTTTATATCTTAGGATAAAATAATCTCTATGGTAAGATACTGAAAAACCCTGAGCGAAAAATTATGCGGTCAAAGATTCTTCTAGTAGTAAGCCTTTTCTCCACTCCTCTTCTTAGTTATGCAGATTGTTCAGAACCCGCAGCCCCAAGGGTAAACTGGGAGTTTTGCGACAAGCAATCGGCACAATTATCAAATTCAGATTTGCGCGAAGCTGTTTTAAAAAAAGCCAAACTAAATAGTGCAAACCTGGAGAATAGTCGACTTTCCGACGCAGATTTGGGGTTTACTCAACTGAAAAATGCAAACCTTGACAACATACGCGCACGAAATGCTCGTTTCACAAGCGCTCAATTGCAAAACGCGTCAATCAATAACGCTTATCTTCCAAATGCAAGATTTAGTCGTGCAGACTTAAGTCATGCAACGTCCACCAATTCTAACTTCACTAAAGTTAATTTCTACAACACTAAATTTGAAAAAACAAAAGTCGACAGCAGCGATTTTACTGATGCTAATCTAGAACAGACTAATATGTCAGACATCAGCGCAATAAATAGTATTTTCTCCAAAGCACGATTAATTAATGCAAATATGGAGTATGGAAATTTTAGTGGTGCTAATTTTTCAAAAGCAAAACTGGAAGGCGCTCTGCTCAATGAAGCTAATTTTAGTGGTGCCGATTTGCAGGGTGCAGATCTGCGCAGAGCAGAGATTGTGAATACAGATTTTAGTGACGCTAAATTAGGTAATGCGATTTGGGTTAATCATAAAAGATGTCGACCCGGCTCTATTGGTGTGTGCAAATAAATTATTGCACCAGCTGATTCATATCTAGAATCGGCATCATAATCGCCAGCACGATGACAAGCACAGTGCCCCCCATAAACAGAATCATCAATGGCTCGAACAAGCCCATAATAGCTGAGAGTAAGGTATCCATTTCTCGCTCCTGATTTTCAGCAGAGCGCTCTAACATCTCTTCCAGATTACCACTGGCCTCACCAGAAGCAATAAGATGAACAATCATTGGTGGAAAGTGCCCAACACCTTCAAGTGCTTTACTGATAGATGTACCTTCACGAACTTTACGTGCTGCATCAAGCACACCTTCTCGCATGGGAATGTTCACCAGCACTTGCGCAGCAATACGCATTGCTTCAAGCACGGGAACACCACTTGCTGCTAGAATACTCAACGTTCTGGCAAATCTTGCAGTATTTAAACCACGTGTTAATTTTCCAATTAATGGCAATCGCAAAAGAAACCGATGATATTGCCGTCGGAAAACTTCGCCACGCAACATGAGCTGAAAAACACCAAAAGCTGCAAAAATAGCTATCGCTAGATAGATTCCATAAACTTCAATAAAATCGCTGACAGCAATCAAACCCTGCGTTAGCCCCGGTAGCTCTTGATCTATGTGATCAAACATCTCTACAACTTGGGGCACAACGTAGGTAAGCAAAAGAATCACGACAACAATGGCAACGATACTAATAAGCACGGGATACAATAATGACATCATCATTTTTTGTTGCAGTGCCTGGCGATTTTCCGTGTAATCAGCCATACGCTCCAACACGATGTTGATGTTGCCGGATTGTTCGCCCGCCTCCACTGTGCTACGAAACAGCTCATTAAATATGTGGGGATAATCACCCAACGCGGTCGCGAGAGAATGACCTTCGAGAACTTTGGAACGCACGCCCATCATCATGCTTTTTAAGCGTGGTTTTTCAGTTTGTTGAGAAACGGCTTTTAACGCTTCCTCAACGGGAATTCCGGAACCAACCAGAGTTGAAAGTTGCCGCGTTAATAGCGATAGATCAGTTGCACTGATACCACGTAAAAATGAAAACTGGCGCTGCTTTTTTTCTTCACGCTGAAGAACCTCTTCTACAGAAAGAGGCATCCAGCCCTTTTCACGCAATATTTGACGAATATGGCGCGAGGTATCTCCTTCAAGAATACCTTTAGTCTCTTTACCAGACGCATCTAACGCTTTATATTCGAAGGCACCCATAAGTTTTTACCTTGAGTTATCCTTCTCTCGTTACCCGAAGAACTTCTTCGATTGATGTGTCACCAGATAATACTCGACGCACTCCATCTTCGCGAATACTTGGTGTTTTCTGGCGCGCATAAACTTCCAACTGCTGTTCGCTGCTGCCATCGTGAACCATATTTCGAAGATCATCATCAATTTCGATTATCTCGTAAATACCAATACGCCCTCGATAACCCAGATGATTACAGGCATCACAACCTTGTGGTTGAAACAAAGTTGGCCCATCGGCTTGATTAAGACCCAACACAGCACAATCTCTCGCACTCGCCTTAACCAACTTTTTACACTCAGGACACAACACGCGCACTAACCGTTGTGCGACAACACCAACCAAACTTGATGAAAGAAGAAATGGTTCGACGCCCATGTCTCTTAATCGAGTCACAGCACCTACAGCTGTATTGGTGTGCAATGTCGAAAGCACCAAGTGACCGGTTAAACTGGCTTGCACTGCGATCTCTGCGGTTTCTAAATCTCGTATCTCACCAATCATCACCACATCAGGATCTTGACGTAGAATTGCACGTAAACCCTTGGCAAAAGTCATCTCGACTTTTGCATTCACATTAGTTTGACCGACCCCATCGAGATAATATTCTATCGGATCTTCGACCGTCATTATGTTTCGCTGACGATCATTAAGTTTTGTTAACACCGCATAAAGGCTGGTTGTTTTACCCGAACCGGTAGGACCAGTAACGAGAATAATCCCATGTGGCTTTTTGATGACACGATGCATAACCTCTAACGATTGATCATCCATTCCTAATCGGGTTAAATCTATACGCCCAGCTTGCTTATCAAGCAATCGCAATACAACTCGCTCACCATGCCCTGATGGCATGGTAGACACACGAACATCAACAGATCGCCCAGCAATTCTTAACGAGATTCGGCCATCCTGCGGTAAACGTTTTTCCGCAATATCTAATTTCGCCATAACCTTGATACGCGAGACGATTAAGCCAGTGATGGCTTTTTGCTGCTCCAACACCTGACGCAATACACCATCAACCCGTAAGCGAACAATCAAACGATTTTCAAAAGGTTCGATATGAATATCCGATGCGCCTTCTTTAATCGCTTCAGTCAGAATCGCATTAATCAAACGAATAATCGGTGCATCATCTGCCGCTTCTAACAGATCTTCAGGTTCCGCTAACTCCTGAGCCACACTGGTAAGGTCTAATTCCTCTCCCAGCTCATCGGCCATCAAACTGGCTTCGTTGGAGCCTTGCTCGTAATTTTCTTGCAACCGACGATTAAACTCTTCGGGGTTGCACATCTTTAAGATCAGAGATTTTTGAAGATAACGACGAACTTCTGCAAGTATCTGAGGTTTTACATCGGGGCCACAATAAACAACATAGCCATCGCCGCTCTCTTTACCAATGAGCACTTGATGACGCTTAGCAAAGGCAAAAGTAATTGTTTTCTTTTCTGCCTCTACTTCATCAGGTGTTTCTAGAGACGGCACACTATTTTCTGCAACGCCAAACTCCGGCATTGAAGACTCTTCTATTTCAGTATCTTTAGGAACAAACATCTTCACAACAGCCATCCCTTAGAAGTTATCTTCTTTAAAGATAGGATGTTCTTCTGCAACTGGTCTTTCAGGTGCAACCAGTTGTTCCAACGGCGGCATAATAGGAGCTATCTCTTTTTTCACAACACCTTCTTCGGTTTCGCCCCGTTGAATAAGCTGCATTTCGCGCATCGCAGTATATTTACTATTGGATATATTCGCCGTCATAGCAGCATCACGTAAAATAGTCGGGTGTAAAAAAACCAATAAATTTTTCTTTTCTTTAATGTCCTGCTTATATCTAAACAAGGCACCAAGAAATGGGATATCGCCTAAAAATGGAACCTTCTGCACACGATTTGTTTCGTCATCAGAAATTAAACCACCCAACACTACAATTTGTCCATCATCAACAATAACACTGGTTTTAATTTTTCGTTGGCTAGTCACGAGGTCTGCAGCACCAGCATTACCGGAAGTAATTGCATCAACAGTTTGCTCAATATCCAACTTGATCGCATCACCTTCATTAATTTGTGGCTTTACTTTCAAGCTAATACCAACCTGTTTAGGTTTAAAGGTAGTAAAAGGATTTGATGAACTCGTACTCGTTTGAGTAAAGCTACCTGATGGAACAGAAACCTCTTGGCCAACAAAAATCTCTGCTTCTTCGTTGTCCATAGTAACTATATTTGGTGTAGAGAGTAAATTCGCTGCACCACTACCAGCAAGTGCACGTGCTAAAATTCCGAAATTAAAAGTATCACTATCAAACCGGCCAAGGCCCAATGTCAAACCTGAGCCTAACAAAGCAGACGCATTCGTGGGAACGCCACCACCTTGATTTGCGATTACCGCCGCCGCACCAACATCCGCAATACTCGGAGATCCAAGATTAGTTGCGCCAACTGGCGCTAAACCCGATTTGGAGCCATCCATAAACCACTGAATCCCCAAATCATCCGTATGCGTTTGTGAAATTTCGGCGATAATTGCTTCAACAAGTACTTGCGCACGACGTATATCTAATTTTTTGATCACCTGCTGTAGTGAGCGAAAAACATCAGGTGCTGCGGTGATCACCAAAGTATTAGAGCTTTCGTCCGCTTGAATATTTAACGTCGTTGCAGATTGAGTTGAAGAGCGGCCCTTAGCTTTAGTTTTACCTTTTGCCTGAGTATTACCAACACCGGTTAATACCGCAACTAAGTCTTTTGCTTTTGCATATCGCAAATAAATGACATGAGTATTACCAATCGTTTCTGATGGTGTATCTAAATGAGCAATCAAAGTCTTTAAACTTAAACGCTCAGATTTATCACCGCCCATTAAAATGGAGTTTGTTCGTTCATCAGCAACCAATGTTACGTCATCAGCGCCTTTCTTTTTATTTTTCTGTTTTAAGCTGGTTAACACTCTCACGACTTCGCTTGCAGAAGCATGTTCAAGCCCTACCACTTCAATATCGCTACCACTTGGTTCATCGATTTTTCTGATGATTTTTAACAAGCGAGTTATATTACTCACTCTATCAGCAATAATTAACACATTGGTTTGTGCGTGTGCAGCCAAATGACCTTGTGGTGGAACAAGTGGACGTAAAATAGGGACTAATTGCGCAGCAGCGATATGCTTAATTTCGATAACTTGCGTAACCATCTCTTCGCCTTTACCTCGGCTCGGAGTACCTGCATGTTTCGCATCAGAATCAGGAAGAATTTTTATGACATTATTTTTAGAGGGTACAGCAGTAAAACCATGCACATCAAGAATTGCCAGAAACACTTGGTATAGCTGATCTTCGTTTAACGGTGTGCTTGAAATAATAGTAACTTTACCTTTAACACGAGGGTCGATGATAAAGTTTTTACCTGTTGCTTCAGCAACCGTACCAATTACTGCATTAATATCTGCGCCTTTCATGTTTAGGGTAACCGACGCAGCAAAAACAGTATTCGCGAAAAAGATAGCGCAGAATAGCAAGCTTAAGCTAAGCACAGCTGTCCATCGATTTCTCATTTGATTTATTCTATTCTTCACAAAACATTCCATTCAAATTCTAATTCATAGGTACAGTAAAAGTCTGACTCACACCGTTACGCAAAACATCCATGCTGACTTCTGTCGCTTCCGTTACGTTCTGCATGACTTCCAAACCCTTTATGGGATTATCCAACGCAATCCCGTTTATTGAAACGACAACATCACCCGGCTGCAAACCTATTTGCTGAAAAAGATCCTTATCCCTTCCCGGAAATATTCGGTAGCCTTTTAGCACACCAGCTTGTCGATATGGCTCTGCACGCACAGCATTCATCACTGATTGAGGGTCATTAATCAGTTTCTTCCGATAATCTCTTAGTGCTTCCGATGCTGCTGGAGAAACCTGGGTAACAGAATTCCTGTTAACTGGAGAAGGTGTTGAGCGCCGGCTTGACCTTCGGCTATTTGTATTGCGCGATGAACGACTGTTGGATGCATTATTAGCACTTGGAAGATTATCTTTTGGTAAGCGTAAGGTTTCCAATCGACCATTGTGCAGAAGTATAATTCGGTCTGCATGAATCTCTTTCAACGTTGCGCCGCCTGGCAACATATCGTTGATTCGGTAATTCAATTCATTGCCCGACCTGTCACCAATGATCGCCCAAGCATCAAGCATATCTCTGGAGGCCATTACACCCATTAAGGTTAGTCGCAGCGTAGTATCCGGTGCATCTTTTATTTCCGTCGCAACAGGAGAAGGTGCTTTTACCGGTTTAGGCTTTTCACTTTTCGCTTCACCAAACAGATGCCAATTAGAAAGCTGATTAACATTCACTCGGTTCATTGTATTGTTTGTATTAACCGGTGTAGTTGAAATATTTGCCAGCTGTTCCATGGGCGCCGATTCTTCGGGGGCAGTTGGTATTGCAGACCAAGTAACAACGGCTAAGTTTTGAGAAACGCCCACAACCATTCCTGCAGCCACTAAGGGCGGTAAATAGTTAAGTGCAATGCTGCTTAAACCAGCAATATTCAAATTTTTCAGATCAAGATTGAACATCTATTTCTCGTTTAGCTACTAATATTAGTTTCTAGCCATAGCAATTTTCAACCACCAATAAATCCCTTATGCAATCACACAACCAAGTTGCTTTACAACATGCGCACAATAACAGAACTATGAGATCTATGGGGTTATATTTTCGACAATCAAACAATTAATGCAGGTGTGGAATAGAAAAGTTATTATTTTTATCTCAGAAAGCTCAGACTTACCCAACCACTTGCAAGCAGCTTTTAACTTTCACAGCTCAGCAACCAGCAGGGTATAAGTTCCATAATGCCCCGTCGAATCTAATTGTGCTGAAAATTTATCCGTATACCACACTTTTACATAATAACGACCTGATGCTTCAGGAGTAAATATTAATTTAGAGGCTAATGAGTTTCCATCATTAATAACACGATAACAATTACAGCCTACATCAAATCGATGATAGTCACTCCCCGCTACATCATCGTTTTCGAGCATGGCTCCGTTGTGAACAATAACGTTTCCATCGTCACCTATTATACTGATAGATGTATCAATTCCATTACGTAGTTTTTTTGTACTAATCGTATACGGCTTCCCTACCGTAGCAACAAACGAAAAATAATCTTCATCTAACAATCCATCATCATTTAAATAGAGATAGTTGGTGCTTTCCTCACCAACAACAATCTCCGTTGCTGTTGCCAGCGTATTATCTGGCTCATATACATCATCATTATAAAAAACATGCCTATCATTAAATATGGCTTCCATGAGGCTAAGATCTGTCGGAGAAACCAAATTGCTGCTCATTGCACCGTCCCAAAAACTAGCAAGGTTAGTGGGTGTTGTTAGCAATTTCATCTCATCCGCAATGACATCCCAAATTTTTTCCATTCCAACATTAAGACCTTCATGCATATTCCACAAAATCTTGGCGACGGCCGCTTCGCTACTCGCATAATAAAAGCTCTCAATTGTTGCACCCGGATCAATAGCTAAAGATGGATTATCTATATCAAAGCTGATTTGTGCTCGGCCCTTTTGAGGGAAACTGTTTATTGTATCTACATAGGTGGTTATTTCATCTGCTGATAATAGGGTCGGCTTGGAGTTCTGCATCCACGATTTTATCGCGCTAGGTATGAATAATCCCCAACCTTCGCTCCAGGCCAATCGCAAGTCACTATCGTTTTGGGTAAGATGGTGAAAACCACCTTCTGAATCATCAATCGCGTAGTTCTCCAACAAATAGTGACCAAACTCATGCATTATAACGTCATCGTCAAACTCGTCGGTGTCATCATCGGAAGGAATAGAAGATCGAACACTTAAGACATATATTCCTTTCCCTAATTCACAATCAAAGCCATCGGTACCGGTGCAGTAATAGGTGCCATTGTTATTCCTTCTTTGCCAATAAACAGAAAGATTGCTCGGGTTCAATCCGAGTTTTTGCTTGGCAAATTCTGCTGAAGCCGTCACCACATCCAACAAGTTAAATGCGCCGGCAACTGAATTTGTTTGGCTTATATCGAGTTGATAGTTTGTCTCATTTTCAATGGAAGGAAAAGTAGCAGCATATAGTCGATCAGACATATCCGCCACTCTAAAACCAGACAAGTAACTGTCTGTCACCTGAGCAAGAATACGAATGCTATATTGATTAGGAATAATTGTGTCGAACGAGAATCGACCACTTTCTGTTGTGACAGTAGAGTCGAGAATATTGCCGCTGATATCTAACAAGTCGACAATTGCATGACGAACGTTTTTAAACTTGTTTCCATTTGGCAAATAAAATCCATCAGCGTTGTAACGGCTATCTTCGTATCGCACCAATCCATCGATATTTACGGCAGCCTCCTCAACAACAATCGAGGAGGTATTAATAAACTCTTGGTAAATTGCACTAATGACAACCGTACCCCTTTCAAGTATCGAAACTAATCCACTGCTATCAACGGTAGCAATGGACTCATCAGAACTTACCCATACGACACTTTTGGGGTCAACAGCAACATTTTCGTTATTGCTATCTGTTGCATGAATATTGAGTGGCACATCTGTACCTGTTTGAGTCACCACTACACTTTCGGGATAGACTTTAACATCAGAAACTTCAGTTGGCTGCTCTTCTTTATCTTGCTTATTACACGATATTAAAAAAGGGAGTAAAACGAAAATAAATAGTGCTACAACAACCTGTTGTTGTAATGTTGTTTTGTATGTCATCCTGTTTATTTAATGAGACAAGCGATATTCGCGTAATCCCACCCCTTCGCGTTCTGTTCTTTGATAGGTAGGAGTACTTCGTTCACGCGCTTTTAACAAGCTTGTTTCGCCAGAAAAATCGACTGTTAGCGAGTCTGAAGCAGAGAAATAGGAATCATCTGGTGAACCAATAGTAACTTTCGTGTGTATGTCACCTTTTGCTTTTTCTTCGATGAAAACTTCAACCCTCACATGCTTCGCCTCACCTTTTTTTATCTGCATGATGCGATTAATTTCACCACTAATCACTTGAATGCCGTCAGGAACAATAATGTTCATTTTAAGTTGATCAGTCGAGATATGAGAAACCAATCGAATATGAATTTCTGCTTGTTGATTTTCTACGGGTGGATTAACCCAATTCATATCAACCTTGATCGAAGGGGCCGGCTTTGCAAAAATCGGAGTAGTCACCGAAAAACACAGAGTAATAACTAATAACAATTGGATTACTGTTTTCATTTCTGTTGTTTTAGTCTCTTTACTCATCTATTAACTATCGTTATGAAGTTGTGTGGAACTGAAAATATTCCAGGTCTATTAGTTTGTGCTGATTTTAAGCTCATAAGTTCCATATCGCCCAGCAGATAAATAAGGATCTGTGTCAGGAGTGGTGCTTACTTCAGCATAATATGTGCCGGTGTTTTGTGCAGTGAATTGTACTTTGGATGCCAGCGCAGTTCCATCATTGTGAACCCTAGATACACCGCAAGCTGAATCATAGCGATAATAGTTGTCATTGTAATCATCATTCGCCACAGCAACCCCACCCAAACTTAATTGCTTCCCTTGTTGATCGCGTATCATTAAATGCGTATCTGCCCCACTGGTTAAGCCAAACGTTTCTACCGTATAACTCACGCCTTTTTGCACTTGAAACGCTACAATATCTGTATCGCTATTCGATTCGTCATAGATTGAATGTGTTTCAGCACTTTCCAACGTTGCGGCTCTCAATCCCGAACTCCAAATGTTATCTTTTTCATACTTGTCGTTTTGATAGAACACACTTCGTTCATTAAAGATGGCTTTTAGGTTTGCCAGCTCAGTTTCACTGGGATTATGCAGCGATTGCCAGCCATCCCAAAACGTCTCTAAATTGACCGCCGTATTGCTGGCAGGCAAATAAGCAGACATAACATCAACAACTGCCTCCATTCCAAATTGCTGCGAAGTACTCCACAATATTTTTGCCACTGCTAATTCATTACCCGCCGTCGCATAACGTTCTTGGCTCAATTTGCCAAGGTCTATAGAAATTTGAGCGCCCTCTCTGTAAGTATCAACATATGAAGCAATCGGCATATTAGCTTGCGTTGATAATAACCTCGAACGAATAGTATCTTCCGCCAACCAGCTCTTTACTGCTGCGGGGAAAAAGTCTCCCCAACCTTCACTCCATGACAATCGTAAATCCAAATCTTTACTCGACAATAAATGACACCCGCCAGTGCTATCATCCTTTGAAAACGCATCGGCAAAATAGTGAGCATACTCATGGTACAAAACATCATCATCATATTCATCGGTGTCTGCACCTTGATTACTAAAAATATAAACGCCTGCTCCCTGTTTACAGTATAACGAATCCCTCCCGTCACAATAGTAAGTTCCATCACTATTATTTGAATCCCAATATCCCGAGAGCGAAACACGTTGCGTATCCGAAACAGCTAAAGTGAATTGTGCTGCATTGACAAACACATCAAGAATATTAAATGCACCAGAAGCTTCGCTGCTCAGTGGTATCACGATATCAAAACTGTTTAACGCATTCACGCTGATTGCCTTGCTCACAGCGTAAATATCACTACTTCGATCTTGCACATTAAGATCAAAGCCGTTAGTAACCCCTGTTTGTGCTGCAACAATAATAGAATGTTGATTACTCAACACATCTGAAAGTGAAAAACTTCCATTTTCATCTGTATAAGTTGTTTGTAAAAGAGCGCCTGATTTATCGTGCAAAGTTACTTTGGCAAATCGCACAGCTTTGTAGTAAGCCGTATTTTTAATAAAACCACCCGAGTAATACTCTCTATCTTCATAACGCACAGTGCCAGAAAGGGTTGACACCTGATCACTAACTACCACTGTGATAATTTTTGATTCGCCATCACCGATCACTGTGACTCTCGTTTCTCCAAACCCAATAGCGGTGATAACCCCTTTATTATCAACAACAGCAATTTCTTCTGCCCCACTGCTCCAGCTAAATTCAGGCTGATCAATATAAGCCACCCCGTTGTCGTCGGTAATTAATGCTGTTACTGTGAATTGACTGTCTATGTCAGATAAATAAACTTTATCAGTGGAAAGTGTGAGTTGCTTACCATCCCCTTTTTGAGAACTTCCAGCGATAAAGTCTCCACTGCATGCAGACAAAAATAGAACAATAAGAGTAGAGATTAAAAAACGAGGGTGAACCGACGCGATTAAAATTCGCACAGACAAGTTATTTTCACCAACGCAGAGTTGCTGAAAATAATTCAAGTACTTGAGTTGGCGAATAATTTTATTCATTGGTAAAACTATCGGCGAAGCAATAAGAAAATTTACTTAAGGAAGCAAGGAAAGCGTCACAACTCGTAGCGGACGATCACAAGCATAAATAGATATTCAAAATCAATAGGATAAAGCAAGAAATGCGAACAGGAATCGACCTCGGCGGAACAAAAATTGAAATCATTGCGATGGACAATCGTGACCAAATTGTTTACCAAAAACGCGCAGCCACTCCGCAAAGAGATTATCAAAAAACCTTAACCACAATTACGGATATGATTCACTCTCTGGAAAAAGAGTTAGGGCAAGAAACATCGATTGGCATGGGTACTCCTGGTGCGATTTCACAAAAAACAGGGAAATTAAAAAACTCCAATTCGATCTGCTTAAATAATCAACCATTAAAACAGGATTTGGAAAAGCGATTGAACCGAGAAATAAGAACAAGCAATGATGCGAACTGTTTCGCCCTTTCAGAAGCAGCGGATGGCGCAGCAGCTGAGGCGAGTTCCGTATTCGGGGTAATAATCGGCACCGGAACCGGGGCTGGAATTGTTATTGATGGCAAGATACTCGAAGGAGTTAATCGCATCAGTGGTGAATGGGGGCATAACCCACTACCTTGGCCAAAGGACGACGAGAGAGCTAACAGCTGTTATTGCGGGCGAAATGCTTGTATTGAGACTTTTCTATCAGGCCCAGGAATGGAAGCAGATTTTTTTAAAACTAACGGCCTACAAATTAAAGCCCACGAAATTGTGAAAAATGCGGCGGATAGTGACAAACAAGCCGAAGCCTGTCTGCAAAAATATGAACACAGACTTGCCCGTGCTTTAGCTCACGTTATCAATATTATTGATCCAGAAATTATCGTTTTAGGTGGTGGGCTTTCAAATATTAAGCGGCTTTATCAAAATGTACCGAAGCTATGGGGAGAATTTATATTTTCAGATATGGTGCTAACCAAACTTGTTCCACCAATGTATGGAGATTCTAGCGGGGTACGAGGAGCGGCTAGATTATGGGATCGATAACTGACGCCTTGCATCTAAAATTCGCTATCGTTACCTAGCCCGGATATTTCATGAATCATTCAGGCTAACTAAAGGGTACCTCCGAAAATTGATTTATAGCGCGCCGGCTGTGTTTACCCTAAAGGGCACCGAGGAAAACCAAACTCAAAATGCTCATTTACTGCAGTAAACTGCGCTTTTTCGTTTGATTTTGCCTTACCATCATCACTCTAAATAAATTTTCGGAGGCACCCTAAAGCTCTTTCATTTCCTGATTTGCCGCTCTTCGATTTTTAACTAATTCAAAGATCAACTCCGCATCTTGATGTATATCTTCTGGTTTCGAATTCTGCAAAAGATATTTATTAACGATATCTTTTTTTGCAAACTTTTTATTTAACACAAAGGAGACTCGATCCAAAAAGACCAAACCAAAAACAGACCCCATCGCTAGTATCATAACAACTTGGAATAATAAACCAGGTAGCACTTTAGGAATAACAATAAAAATAAATGAGCTAACGACAATGATAAAAATAAAGCTAACCAAACTCACTATTCGCCACTTTTTTTGATCTGTATGCAGCGTTTTTAGCGCTGATAATTCATCTATCATTTTATAAATTCCTATGCGCGAGACATGAACTTCGTGTTACTTGTGTTTATTTTTATCACTTCACCAGGTGACAAATATTCTGGCACCTGAACAACTAAACCAGTAGGCAGCGTTGCGGGTTTGGTTCTGGCAGATGCAGAAGCCCCCTTAATACTCGGCGCACACTCTGTAATTTCCATCTCAACGCTAGATGGCAACTCTATGCCCAACAGCTCACCGTCAGCAATTAAGGCAGAAACGCCTTCCAGACCATCGGTTAAATAAAGAAGCTCTTCATCAATAAGCTCATTATCCACTGTGTACTGTGCATAGTCTTCATTATCCATAAAAGTACAGCTATCTGATTCTTTATAAATCAACTGTACAGCGCGACGTGCAAAATCCACTTCTTGAAATGAATCATCACCTTTATAAGTGTTATCCATTTTCTGCTTAGTCACGACATTGTTAAAGCGAACTTTATAGAGCGTATTCGCGCCTCGTGATGAAGGAGATTTTGTTTCAATTTCTTTAACAATATACTTAGTTCCATCAATAGAAACGACAAAACCTTTTTTTAATTCGTTAGCTTTTATCACGGAGAAACCTCAAACATTCGATTTAATGCAACCAATGCTTGCTCAGTTTCATTTTTGGATACTTTAATTTGGTTCGTGATTTTGCCCTCAACCAAACCATCAAGAATATTTGCGAGTTGTGAAGAGTTGATGCGAAACATGGTTGAGCACATGCTAACAGTAGGAGCCATGAATTCGATAATTTTGCCTTGATCGCGATATTGATCTGATAAACGATTGACCAAGTTTAATTCTGTACCAACAAGCCAGCGAGTATTCGGTTCCGCATCGCGAATAGTGTTAATAATATATTCGGTAGAACCAACGTAGTGAGACTTCTCACAGACTTCAAATGAAGATTCAGGATGAGAAATCACTTTGCCATCAGGGTACTTTTTAAGGAACGCATCAATGTGTTCAGGTTTAAACATCTGATGAACCGAACAGAAGCCTTTCCACAAAATCATTTTTGCATTTTTTATCTGCGCTTCCGTAAGGCCACCCATGGGTTGTTCGAAATCCCAGACCACCATTTCATCAAGACTAATACCCATCTTGTAAGCTGTGTTTCTTCCCAAATGCTGGTCAGGAAAGAAAAGAATTTTTTCACGTTGAGAAAAACCCCACTCAACGACATTTTTTGCATTAGTTGAGGTACAAACGATTCCGCCGTGACGGCCACAAAAGGCTTTGAGATCAGCCGCTGAATTGATGTAAGTCATGGGGGTGATAAATTCATCCGCATTGCCCAAAACTTTATTCATTTCACGCCAGGCTTTTTCAACCTTCGCAAGGTTAGCCATATCAGCCATGGAGCAACCTGCCGCAAGATCTGGCAAAATAGAAACCTGCTCAGGGCGGGTTAAAATATCTGCAACCTCTGCCATAAAATGGACGCCACAAAACACGATATAATCTGCATTTGATTTAGCAGCCATTCTCGATAGTTTGAGGGAGTCACCAATACAATCAGCGTGTTGAAAAACCTCATCACGTTGATAATGATGGCCGAGAATTAATAATTTATCCCCCAGCTTTTGTTTTGCTTCGCGAATCCGAGCCTGACACGACTCTTCGTCATCAAACTGATTGATTGCTCGAAATGAAACTGCATCAACTGCCATAAACTTCCTCAAACAAATTACAACAATATTTCAAGTTAACGCGTAATCCGTACACATTCAACCCATATTTAGTAGTAAAAAAGTAAAGCAGCCATGCGGGCTGCTTTTTATACGACTTTCTTTACATCCCCCACGAATGGTGGCAGGAGAATTCAGACTTAACTAGCAACTTTAGGCGGCTTAACAACCTTTATTTTTAACTCTTTCAACTGATCAGCAGATACAGTAGATGGCGCACCAGTCATGAGACACGAGGCCGATTGTGTTTTAGGGAAGGCCATAACTTCACGAATTGATGCCGCACCAGTCATCAACATAACCAAGCGATCCAATCCAAATGCTAATCCACCGTGAGGAGGGCAGCCATATTTCAATGCATCCAACAGAAAACCAAATTTATCGTTAGCTTCTTCTTCACTTATGCCCAGCGCGTTAAACACATGTTTTTGAACCTCAGGTCGGAAGATACGCATAGAACCACCACCAATTTCAGAGCCATTCAATACCATATCGTAAGCACGCGACAGGCATGACTCAGGGTCAGACTCTAATCGCTCAATATCTTCCTCTTTAGGTGCCGTAAAGGGATGATGTAATGAAGTAAAACGTTTTGCTTTTTCGTCATACTCAAACATTGGGAAATCAACAACCCAAAGTGGCTTCCAACCGTCTTCAACTAGCTCTCTATCAGTTCCTACTTTTACACGAAGCGCACCCAGCGATTCATTCACCACTTTTGCTGAATCCGCACCAAAGAAAACCAAATCACCATCTTCAGCACCAACACGCTTCATAATTGTATTGATTGCGTCATCAGGCAAAAATTTCAAGATAGGAGATTGCATTCCATCTCGACCTTTCGCCAACTCATTAACTTTGATATACGCCAAGCCTCGCGCACCATAAATTCCGACATATTTGGTATATTCGTCAATCTCTTTTCGAGACAACTCACCACCTTTTGGAACACGCAACGCGGCAACACGACCTTTAGGATCAGATGCTGGGCCTGAGAAAACTTTGAACTCCACTTCTCTCATCACATCACCAACATCAACTAATTCCAATGGAATTCGAAGATCGGGTTTATCGGAACCAAAACGCTCCATAGCTTCAGCATATGGCATTCTTGGAAATGGGTCAGGCAAATCAATATCTAATGTTTTTGCAAAAGTCTCGCGCAACATGCCTTCCATCATATTCATGATTTGATCTTCACTAAGGAAAGATGTCTCAATATCAAGCTGAGTAAACTCTGGTTGACGATCTGCTCGCAAATCTTCATCGCGAAAACAACGCACAATTTGATAATAGCGATCAACACCCGAAACCATCAAAAGCTGCTTAAAAATTTGAGGTGATTGAGGCAGTGCAAAAAACGACTCTTCGTGAGTTCGGCTCGGCACCAAGTAATCACGTGCGCCCTCAGGAGTCGCCTTTGTTAACATTGGTGTTTCTATGTCAAGAAAGCCGTGATCATCCAAATAAGTGCGCAAATGACGAGTGATTTCCGAACGAAATTTTAGACGTTGCAGCATTTCAGGGCGACGCAAATCCACGTAACGATAACGTAAGCGATGCTCTTCAGAAACATCATCATCTTCAATTTGGAATGGAGGAGTAGCTGACTTGTTTAAAACTTCAAGCGACAAACCAAGCATCTCCACCTTACCTGTTACCATATTAGGATTAACAGTGCCCTCTGGGCGATGGCGAACCCGACCACTAATACGTAACACAAATTCATTGCGCACAGATTCAGCAATAGCAAATATATCAGCACGATCAGGATCAAAAACCACTTGAACCAATCCTTCTCGATCACGCATATCGAGAAAGATGACACCACCATGATCTCGACGGCGATGCACCCAACCGCAAATTTCAACGGTTTGGTCAATAAATTCTTCTGTAATCTGGCCACAGTAATGGCTGCGCATGGGGGAACCTCGTTCTTAGTTTTAATTTAGTTTTTTCAGCTTGGAGATACTGTTTCTAATTGGGCGCAAAAGCACCTATTTTATTATCAACCTCCAAGGCTGAGTTATTTTGAATCAGAGCTGGCCTTTTTTCCGGCTGATTTCGAAGACGAATCGTTCGCGCTCTTATCTTGTGATGATAAATTCTTTTTGCTGCCACTTTTAAAATCTGTTTCGTACCAACCGCTACCACTCAATCGAAACCCAGCCGCAGAGACCAACTTTTTAAGTTCCGGCTTGCGGCAAGCAGGACAATCAGTTAAAGGGTCGTCGCTCATTTTTTGCAACGCCTCCATTTGATGACCACACTGCTTACATTCATACTCATAAATAGGCATGTCCAAAACTCCTTAAACACCAATAAAAACAATAGACTTAGGTGCGTACGGATATTATTGTGTTACAACATTGCTGATGAACAGACTGAAGAAACGCTTACCGAGCGGCACCGGGCCGCGCATTATACACTAAGAGTCGTTTTTGCGGCAGTTTTAGCGTTAACGACGATATCACAAGGATATTTTGCCCGTACTGTACGTAATACGTACAAGTGATTTTGCCGAACTCAGAAGCGTTTACGTATGACACACTCCCTCAACCAAGAATTTCAAATCAATTTAGGATGCAGACAAGCTTTAAATAGGCAACATTGATTACCGGTTTTACCCCTTAATCCTAGGTTAATGCAAAGTAGAATGCGCCAAATAGATAATAAGGATCCCCGCAGAAATTAAACTCACCTGCTGCACACTCTCTTTCGCTGAAGTGCGTTTATGTAAACCAGGGATTAAATCTGCAACAGCAATATAGATAAAACTGGAAGCGGCAATGGCCAATACGTAAGGTACAATCGCTTCGGCAGAACTCAAACTAAAATACGCAATTAAAGCTCCCACTACCGTTGCCAAGCTAGCCAACAAATTGAACAACAAGGCTTTTTTCCGAGAAAAGCCGCTCTGTAAAAGAATGGCAAAGTCACCAACTTCCTGTGGAATTTCATGTGCCGCTACCGCTAATGCCGTTACAATCCCCAGATGGATGTCTGTTAAAAATGCAGCGGCGATTAATACCCCATCCACAAAATTGTGCACTCCGTCGCCGATTAGCACTAATGACCCAGCAGGCGCTAATTTTTCATCTTGATGCTTATGGTGATGATCGTCAGTCTCATCTGCCCCATGAACCTCGCATTCAATAGAATGGCAATGTCGCCAAAGTACCAACTTCTCTAAAAGAAAAAACGTTAAAATTCCGATCAAAACCGTTAAGGTGATATCGTGCAAATCGGTGACTTGGGGTGAAGCTAGGGCATGTGGCAACAAACCAAGAAATGCCGCACCGAGCAATGCCCCGATTGCAAAACTCACCATATGAGGGAGTAACTGGGTACGCTTTTTATCAGGAACTAAGAGAAAGGCAGATGCTGCAAGCACACTCAGCACACCACCAAGAAGACTAAAGATAAGAATCCAAAGCAAAACCGACATGATTTATCCAGTTACAATATAGTGTAAGGTAATTTTCGAGGGCGGAATATTACGCAAATCGGTTTAATTGTCCAGCCAAATTAAGCTCGCCATGCGGCCACAGACTTTATCTCTGCGATAAGAAAAAAAGCGCTTTTCATCAAGATAAGTACAATAATTTCCACCAAACACATCTTTTACCCCAATTTGCACCAACCTCTGCTTTGCTAATAGATAGATATTGGCGAGCCATTTACCTTTAGCTTCCAGAGTGTGGAACGCAGCTTCAGCTTCTAAATCATAATCAACAAACGCTGATATCACATCTTCGCCCACTTCAAAAGCGCTTGGTCCAATTGCTGGCCCCATCCAGGCATAAATACGTTCGTCATTATCTCGAATCTCATTGACTACATTTTCCAGAACACCATCTAACAAACCACGCCAACCGGCATGTGCCGCAGCAACCTTTGTCCCACGCTCATTACAAAAAAGCACTGGTAAACAATCTGCTGTCATCACCGCACAAACTTGACCGACACGAGAAGTATAAGAAGCATCTGCTTCTTGATTTAGCTCAAACGCTTCAACAACGCGGTTACTATGAATTTGATTCAGCCACACCGGTTCATTAACTAACTCCGCATCTTCCGCTAACCGCTGTCGGTTTTTATAAACGGAATCAGGATTATCACCCACATGTAGTGCGAGATTATTGCTTGTGTAGCCGTCGCAACTAAAACCACCGACACGTGTCGTTGAAAGTGCTTTAACTTGAACAGGGGCGGGCCAAATGGGTGTAATAAAATTCTGTTTCTTCAATCTATTTCACCACCTGATCATCTTCTTCTAAAAGAGTTCGAAGATTTAACATATCCTGAGGCATCTCCACACTCCACTCAATATATTCTTCTGTTTCTGGATGTATAAATCCCAATGTCTTGGCGTGTAACGCTTGTCGTTTAAACGCACCTAATTGTTCGATAAAATCAGGGGACGAGTTGGGTGGAATACGGAAACGCCCGGCATATACAGGATCACCAATAATCGGATATTTGATGTGCGCCATGTGAACCCTAATCTGATGCGTTCTCCCTGTTTCCAGTTTCACATTAATTAAGGTATGCGCACGATAGCGTTGTTGAACGCGATAATGAGTAATTGCTTCTTTTGCCGAATTAGAGTGAGGGAGCACAGCCATTCGGGTACGATGCGTAGGATGCCGCCCCATTGGCGCATCCACTGTACCTCCCGCTGTCATCACACCAATCACAAACGCCTGATACTCACGATTAAACTCTCGAGCTTGTAGCTGTTGAGTCAAACTATTATGTGAAGTAAGTGTTCGTGTAACAACCAAAATACCGGAAGTATCTTTATCCAAACGATGAATGACACCAGCACGAGGAATTTGAGATAACTCTGGCGCGTGATGCAAAAGTGCATTTACCATCGTACCGTCCATATTTCCAGCACCAGGATGCACAACTAACCCTGCAGGTTTGTTGATCACAATGACACTCTCGTCTTCATAAACAATATTCAACGGAATGTCTTGCGCATCCCAACGCTCATCCGCCGCATCTGCAATCGCATCCTGCAATTGTATTTCGATCTCTTCCCCTCCCCACACTTTTTCTTTAGGCTTTGGATTCTCACCATTCAATAAAATATGGTTAGATTTAAACCACTGCTGAATACGGCTTCGGGAGTAACCGCTCAAACATTGGGCGATCGCTTGATCTATACGTTTCCCCGCTAATTCAGCAGGAACCGTTATATTGATAATATTGTCGGATTTTTCGGTCATTTAGTGATGATTTGAATTCTTGAATGGTGAAAATAGCAAATATTTGAGTAAAGTGAGTATATAATAGCTGGCTACGAAAAATTCGCTTATTTTAATCAAGTCATACGAATGCTGAAATTAAACAACATACTCACTCTATTGCTACTTTGTACCATCGTCCTGTTATCCGCGTGTGCCACAACAACGGAAGAAGAGGATGAGTTTTATGAAGCCGATAAAACAGCCGCCGCACTTTATGAGGAAGCAAAGGCAGCAATATCGCAAGAAGATTACGAAACAGCCATCCAAAAACTGGAATCCTTAGAAGCACGTTTCCCCTTTGGCAAATATGCACAACAAGCTCAACTGGACATGGCATACGCCTATTTCAAATTCGAAGAGCCTGAGTCAGCTATTGCCTCGGCAAATCGTTTCATCAAACTCTATCCAAGACATCCTCATGTTGACTATGCCTACTACTTAAAAGGCCTAGTGAAATTTGAACAAGGGCAAAGTGTTTTTGATGGTTTGGCATCACAAGACCCTGCCAAACGCGACCCAGAAGCTGCACGTCGCTCATTTCAATATTTTAGCGAGCTTGCAAGTCGCTACCCAGAAAGTAAATATTCCCATGATGCTGTTGAACGCATGAAGTATTTAAAAAATAATTTGGCTCGACACGAGTTGTTTGCAGCACAGCATTACATGGAAAGAAATGCCTATGTAGCGGCAGCAAATCGAGCAAAATATATTATAGATAACTTTCAGACAACACCTACCATGCCTGAAGCGTTATTGCTGCTGGCTGATGCGTACGACAAATTGCGCTTAGATGATTTGGCGACTGATGCAAGACGGGTATACACTCACAATTACGAGAAGTAGCGTTCAAAACGGGAGAAGTAGTGATGTTGGGATTTTTTGAAACAGTTAGATTTCGGCACTCTATCAGAAAATATCAGCCAGATATGCCAGTAGAATCGGAAAAACTTCATGCGATTCTAGAAATGGCGTGCGCCGCCCCATCTGCGGGTGATCTCCAAGCTTATCGAATATTTGTTGTAAAAGATAAATCGAAAAAAACTTCATTAGCTGAAGCCGCCGATAATCAAACCTTCATTTCAGAAGCGCCCATATGTCTAGTTTTTTGCACCGATGAAAAAACAGCAGAAGAAAAATATGGTGAACGAGGGAAAACGCTATATACCGTGCAAGACGCAACAATCGCAGCAGCATACGCTCAACTAGCCATTGTCGCAGCAGGATTAGGTTCCACATGGGTGGGATTTTTTGACGACCAAAAAGTTAGTACGCTTCTTAGATTGGATGACGGTGTAAAACCTGTCGCGATGCTTAGCTTAGGTTATCCAGCGGAAGTACCTGAGGCTAGCTCAAGACAACCACTTGATAAAGTGGTTGTCTTTGAAGATTAAAAATCGAAATTCCCCGCTGCTTGCTACAGGAACAAACCCAACTGGGGTTTTCCAAACGGGAAAAACGAAATTCTCCCTTTTGGTCGTCAGCGGAGTGCATACTCCGTTGACGAGATATAGATGAGATATAGATGAGATATAATTAATGTCTTAGATCGCTTCTTTATCCGTCTCACCTGTTCTAATTCGGATGATTTTATCCACGGAAGTGACGAATATTTTACCGTCACCGATTTTTCCAGTTCTCGCCGCATTGACGATTGCTTCAACACAGCTTTCAACTCGCTCTTCGTCGATAACAACTTCAATCTTAATTTTAGGCAAAAAATCGACAACGTATTCCGCGCCACGATAAAGCTCGGTATGTCCCTTTTGGCGACCAAAACCACGCACTTCAGTAGCTGTCATACCAGTAATACCGATTTCAGAGAGCGCCTCTCGCACATCATCTAATTTAAACGGTTTAATGATCGCTTCGACCTTTTTCACTGAATTCCCCTTTTACAAAATCTCGTTAATTGCCTGTTGTCGTAACTTTATCATATATCCCAATTGATACCCAAGCTAAGGCTTTTTCAGATCGATAAAACCAGAAGTAATCGGATAACGTCGATCACGGCCAAATGCTTTTGGTGTAATTCTCACCCCCGGTGGTGCTTGGCGTCGTTTGTATTCATTAATATCCACCAAACGTGCAACCCGATAAACCACTTCTTCATCAAAACCTCTTGCAACAATTTTATCTATGGAAACTTCTTGCTCCACGTAGAGTTCAAGAATTGCATCTAAGATTTCATATTCCGGTAAGCTATCTTGATCTGTCTGATCTTCTCTCAACTCAGCAGAAGGTGGTCGATCAATAATTCGCGTAGGAATAATCTCAGAATCACGATTGCAGTAACGAGAAAGTTCGAATACCGTCGTTTTAGGTACGTCTTTCAGCACATCAAAACCGCCGGCCATATCACCATATAAAGTAGAATAACCAACCGACATTTCGCTTTTATTCCCGGTTGTTAATACCATCGCACCTTTTTTGTTAGAGATAGCCATTAAGATTAAACCACGAACTCTGGCTTGAATATTCTCTTCCGTCGCATCGACAGCTTTGCCTTCAAACTCTGGTTCTAACATTGTGAGAAAAGTTTCAAACGCAGGCTCGATGGGAATAACTTTATAGTCCACAGATAATCCTTGTGCTAACAATTCCGCATCGGTCAAACTAATATCTGATGTATAACGTGTAGGCAACATAATCGCTTCCACATTCTCCGCTCCCAATGCATCCACTGCGACAGCCAGTGTCAGTGCCGAATCTATTCCTCCAGAAAGACCAATCACAACACCTTTGAATCTATTTTTTCTCACATAGTCACCAACACCGAGTACCAATGCCTGATATATTGCCGCCAACTCTTGAGGATGCGCTTGAATAGAAGATGAAATGGACTCTATACTGCGCTTGTCAATTTCAATAATTTCCAACTGCTCTTGAAAGGTAGAAAGACGAGTGGTTACTTCTGCTTTTGAATTCATCACAAAGGAGGCGCCATCAAAAACCAGTTCATCCTGGCCGCCAACTAAATTGAGATAAACAACGGGAACATTATTCTCTTTAATCCGCTTAGCAACCGTAGCTTCGCGGTTAACATATTTACCCCGATGAAAAGGAGAAGCATTTATATTGAGAATACATTGCGCGCCATCACCAACCGCTGATTTTGCAGGCCCTTTTTCCCAAATATCTTCACAAATGGTTATACCAAATTTAACCCCGCAAAGCTCGAATACAGCAGCCTTAGTTCCCGTCTTAAAATAGCGCTGCTCATCAAAAACACTGTAATTCGGAAGCGCCATTTTGTCGTATATCGATTCAATTTCGCCTTCTCGAATTAGACAAGCTGAGTTATATACATCACCTTTTTCACGCCGAGGATAGCCGACAATGATCGAAACACCTGACGTAGCAGCTTTAATACGATCCAAGGCCTGCTCCACTTGTGTATATAAGCCATTACGAAACAATAAATCTTCCGGCGGGTATCCTGTAATGGTTAATTCAGGGAATAGCAACAAATCAACATTGTGTGCTTTTACCTCTTCCACTATGTTTAAAACTTGTTCAGTGTTGGCGTTAATATCCCCGACTTTTAAATTAATTTGTGCAAGCGCTATTTTTATCGTTTGATCGGTTGTTTGCATTTATTTGGATACCTGCATTTTTACGAATACTCGAGGAGTGTTGTTTACGGAAAAGACTATCATATCGAATAACTTAAGAAATGGCGATATATCGAACGAATAGGACAAACACACGACATTGCGTAAACGAATTATCAGCTAAAATAGCTTAGGACTTCATATTATTTGGTAATTGCCGATTACCGACCTTGAAATGATTTAAAATCTCGCGTAGAAATTATTGAAATAATAAAACGTCGCACCCCGCAATCAAAACCGATAATTTTTAAGCAACGACATATCGTTTAACATATTTTGGCACAGCATGGATGATAAAATGATCAACACAAAACCAACCGCCCTCGCTCAAGCAGTTTTACTTTCCACACTATTTATTGGCACTTCAGCTCAAGCAACAACTTTTTTACCGCAAGACCCTAGGGCATTGGGGATGGGGGGAACGAGTGTTGCGATTGCCAATAGTTCACAGGCACACTATTACAATCCGTCGCTGCTACACAATGCCCGGCAAGATGAGGATTTCAATTTTGAAATAGATCTAATGCTGCGTGTTACCGACGGTGAAGGATTGATTGGTGCATTGAATACATTTGGTGAACAAAATTTAATTGAAGAATATCAAACGGGGTTTGATAGATTTGATACAAACTTGCAAGGTGCGAATGACAATTTGGTGCTATTTCAGAACGAACTCAATGCAGCAATACCTAATCCAACCGATCTTCAAACTCACTATGATGCACTAGATGCAAACCTAGATGCGTTAGAGGGTGCTGATGGGGCGACAATTCAACTACGTGATGCAACAAACGGATTGAAAACTGGATTGGAAAGTGTATCAGGAAAACCGTTAACATTTGATTTAGGCGCGGGGATATCCACCAGCGTTCCTAATATGAATACAATAAGTTGGGGGTTTTATGCAAATGTTTGGACGACTCTATCACTCAAAGCACAATTTGCTAAGGAAGACGGAGACGTCATTTCTGAAGTATCTGACACATTAACAAACCTTGATGCAACGATAACCAGTGTACGCGGGTTAATTGATCCGAATGATTTGGCAGGGACAAATCCCACCACTATTACAGAACCACTTGAAGACCTAAGTGATAGCTTAAACACCGTTGGCGGCAATGACTTCCAAGAGGGTCTACAGTCATCAGTCATAGTCTCTGGTGGTGTAATTAGAGAGCTAGGGCTATCACTCGCAACAAATTATGCAATCAGTGGCTACGAGTTTGATGTAGGCTTAACACCAAAACTTTTAACCGTTGATGCAACAGATCATCAAATATTTTTAAACGATAATACCTCTGGAGATGACGCGACTTTTGATATCAATGATGTGAAAACTCACAACAGCTTTAATGCCGATATTGGGATTTCGAAGTTACTCACTGAAAACTGGAAAACCGGACTCGTCATCAAAAACCTCATTCCGCAATCTTTTGACACACCCAACGGATTATCTGAAATAAAAATCTCTCCCGCTGTTAGAGTCGGAGCCAGCTATCAGAATGAATGGGTTTCCGCAGCAGCAGACCTTGATTTAACTGAAAACGAAGCAATGGGTGGTGGATCAAATACTCGCTATCTAGCGCTAGGAGCAGAATTTGATGCTTGGCTGTTAAAATTACGTGCAGGCTACCGCGCCAACCTTTCTAATGGTAGTGCCGTTCCATCTCTCGGCTTAGGCTTGTATTTGGTGGGCTTGAACATTGATTTTGCAGTAGCGGCAAATTCTTTTGAAGTGCCAGCGGATGAAGACGAGGCAAAAGAATTTGATGATATCAGTACTGCGCTTCGTATTGGTATTCAGTGGTAAACCAAATTTAATCTCAACAAAAAAAGCCTCCAACCGGAGGCCTTTTTGTTTTATGCAACAATAAATTTAAGAGAGTCGACTCTCATTATTTTTAGTTTGCCAACTAACAAAAACCTTCTCTGAAACATTCTGCAAGAAACCTGAGAATTTATCACCTAAGCTTTTTTTCTCGACTTGTTTCACTTCATACAGGTCTGCTTCTTTCACCTTCTCTAGTAAATAATCATCACTCGTTTTCAGCTTATCAACTAATGCTAAATCCTTAGCACGAGTGCCAAACCAATATTCCCCTGTGGAAACTTTTTCAATGTCCACAATAGGCCTTTCATGTTTCACAAAGTCTTTAAATAATATATGAACATCTTCAATATCATCTTTAAACTTTTTACGCGACTCATCGGTATTTTCACCAAACATTGTTAAGGTTCGTTTGTATTCACCAGCAGTGATCATCTCAAAATCAATATCATGCTTCTTCAGCAGTCGATTAAAATTCGGCAACTGAGCAACCACACCAATGGAGCCAAGTATTGCAAAAGGTGCGGCAATAATATTATTCGCCACACATGCCATCATATAACCACCACTAGCAGCGACTTTATCTACTGAGATAGTCAAATGAATATCATTATCGCGAATACGTTTTAATTGTGATGCAGCAAGACCATAGGTATTCACCATTCCACCTGCACTTTGCAGTCGAACGAACACCTCATCCTGTTTACGTGCTACCATCAAAATTGCAGTAATCTCTTCACGCAACGCACCAACCGCTGAGGCTTTAATATCCCCATCAAAATCGAGAACATAAATTCGCTGCTTATCACTGCTATCTTTTACTTTTTTAGCTGCCTTCTCTTTCTCTTTATGCTCCTTCTCAGCTTTTTTCATTTCATCTTTGCTCAATATCAAAGACTTCATGGACATGCTGGTATTTTCATACTTCTCGTTGAGCTTGCTAATCTCGATATGCGCTTGTTCATGATGCTCCTTGCTTCGTGTTGCCGTTACAATAATGCCAATGACGACAACAAGAATACCCAGCACAATCGTCAGGGCTTTAGCTACAAACATTCCATACTCTGATAAAAATTCCACCAATGTCTCCTTAAATTCAACAATTTTTTGTCGCTAGCAGTTTAATTCTGCTTTCAACCAGCAATTTGTTGAAATTGTAACACCGGAGATGAGACACGCCTATATGCAGCACAAATATACCCATAGCGTTTGAGATTTAGATGTTAAGTGTGCGCTCAATTTGTTTCATAGCTAGGCGAAATGACGAGTAATAGTCGTTCTATTGCGAGGAGTTTTAACACAGCTATGGAACAAAGAGAGCATGCAATTACACCTAATTCTTAATCGCTATGGGTATCACTATCACTCCAGAAAGATCTGTCTATTTTTTACCATGTATACCGCTAGTATCTTCAGGGAATGATTCAAACTGAGAAAGATCATCGGTTATCTCATACCAATCAGCTTTGGAACCCACAAAAATATGTTTTGTGGGTCGCTCAGCAAACTCACCTTCAACACCGCCTAAAGGTAGTCCGATATATTCATCGTTATCTTTATAATAGCTAATCAAATTAGAACCACAAATCTTGCAGAAGGTTTTTACAACTTTTGATAACCCCGCATACTCCCCAATGTGCTCCTCACCTGAAAGCCAGGCAAAATCTTTTTTCCGAACCGGTACTCGGGTTCGGAAAGCAGAACCATGCCATTTTCGACACTCAGAACAGTGGCAATGTAAAACCTCCCCAAGCTCACCATCAACTCGATACTTTACTTCACCACATAAACATTCCCCAGTAAGATGTGTCATCTAATCTCCTTTTTTGCTTTGCGAACTTTTTCATAACTCAGCACAAAAAAACTGGACCATTGATAAACAATTAATCCACAAATAATTGTCGCTGTACCGACAACCGTTTCTATTTCTACAACTTCATCATTCAAATAGTGTCCAAGCAATAATGCCGTTATTGGTGTTATCAAAGGTAAAAGCCCAATTGTATTTGCATCAACATGTTTTAGTGTGTAGAAAAACAGAAGCGCACCAAACACTGAACCAGCAACACCCAAATAGAGTATTGAAGCACCGACATAATCAGGAATTACCTCTGGTAACGACTCATTACTCAGCAACCAGGTAATGGAAAATAGAAAAATGACAATGATCAAACCACCTGTATTTGCACTTATTGCAGAAAATTCCTTTGCCACTCTTTTCATCCACACAGTACTTAATGCATGCATAGCAGCACCAAGCAACACCCCGAATATACCAAACAACATTGATTCACTAATCAATACACTTTTGTAAAACACGATTGTTAGCCCGAGCATACCCAACAACAGCCCAATAACCCGTGGCGTGTTAAAGCTTTTTTCCTTCAACCAAATAGAAGCTAGAATACCCGTGAAGAAAGGAACCAAACCAAACAACACGGAAATGACACCTGATGGTAGATATTGTGCACCCCAATATGTTGAGGTCATACCAATAAAAAGTGGAAACGCCATAGCCACATATACATGAAGTGAGCGCCAGTTCATCGGCAGCCGTTTTTTCCATACCAATACAATTGCAAAACAGATGACAAAAGCAATAGCCATACGTGCAGTTACAGCAAAGAGAAAACCAACCTCTTCACCACTCCACTTAATTGCCAATGGCGTTGTTGTCCAAATTACAATAATACCTAGATAGGCTAATGGTACAGACATGTCTCCACCTCATTTTCTCCTTTTGTTTGGGCATAAAAAAAGCCGCGGTCTTGTTCAGATCCGCGGCTTTTTGAAATTCTAAATTCTTGTTTATCTAAAAGAGATTTCTCCAGCACACGGAAGAACAACGCACATGCCAGCGCAGCATGACGTTGCAAATAAACTTAATAATGGGTGTGTGCTTTTGAATTTTCATGCTCTGAGTGTTGCAATTATTTTATTTAGCGTCAAGTACTATTTTAAAAAATATGGGAACGATGAAGAATCACAAGAAAAAAGCCAAGCATTCTGGGAACACTTGGCTTATAACCAACATTTTATTGTAATTTTATTTCTATTGGTTTGTTTGGCTTCCGAGCCAATGGGTATACGATCCATCTTCAACTTAGCAAGAAACCTTCTATACACTATCGGTTAGGCTTCTTATTAAGTCTCCAAAGAACAATCCGCTGTTGCTTCGGAATAACTACATATTAGTCTTTGATTATTGCAAGCTTATGACAGACTAAGAAGTTTAATGAAATGGAAGCAATGAATATCCACAAAAAAATAAAAAATAAGGGGTCAATCCTATTTAATAATACCTATGCTTTTTATAATCCTATTAATCTTCTTGGCTAAGCCTGAATCCGCATCTTCCAATTCATGTTTTATATCCCTAATTGCAGGGGAAACACTCCCAGCATGCCCCAAACCAAATGTTTGTGCTATGGCGTTTAACGGCATATCGCCGTATTGCTGACATAGATAGATGGCCACTTTTCTGGGTAAGTTGGCCATCTGGCGGCCCGTTTTTCGCTCTTTTATATCACTGA
>Ga0316204_10000549_pt1 | contig 134852 bp, 123 predicted proteins | sample 6monrhotite_MG_2_FD_205661 | JGI IMG/M metagenome (GOLD analysis project Ga0316204, IMG submission 205661) | Microbial mat bacterial communities from mineral coupon in-situ incubated in ocean water Damariscotta River, Maine, United States -... | ecosystem: Environmental > Aquatic > Marine >... | reverse complement strand
AGAACTTGTTTTGTTCGAAGGAGAATTAATAAGAAGGCTAGGGCTAGAACCTGAACTTCTTTAAAAACCAATATAACCATACATTGAAAAAACGACGCAAAAATACGCGCGTCTTAATTTTGCGTTAAGTTTTCAAGAAGATGATATGAGTCGACCATTTTATGTATACATTGATGTGGATGAAACCTTCGTACGAAATTACGGAACTAAGCGCATACCTATGCCCACTGTTCTTGCGCATATTAAAGAACTAAAAGATCAAGGGGCGGTAATGTACTGTTGGAGCTCTGGTGGCGCAGAGTATGCTAGAGAAAGTGCAATAGAGTTCGGTATAGAATATTGCTTTGTCGGTTTCTTGCCTAAACCTGATTTAGCAATCGATGATTTAACATTTAATGAATGGCGTGGTTTATTGCAGGTTCACCCAAATGAGTGCCCTGATAATACGATTGAATCATACAAGAAGAAAGCGATTGAGCAGAAAATATAAACTTAACAAGTCGTTCAATCGGGATTGGCCTACCGCATGTTTTCCAATGGTAGCGTGTGATTTCAGGTTGGCTCACTGCTTTAAGCCGGTGCCGGCCAACCCATTAACTCTACGTTATGGAAGGGAATGAAGTGAGAAATCAACGTTGGGATTATGCAATAGTAAAAGCTACATGTTATGGCTTTCTACCTGTCCCAGCTTTTGCTTTGCTATTACAGTTTGAAAGGTTGGAATTTCCGGATTATTTTGAAGTGAGTGGTGGAGTAGTTTTCTTACTTTTGTCATTGTCTATTTACCTAATTATAACTTTGTTGGGTTGGTTACTCATAGGGTTTCCACTTCATCATATTTTCGTTAAATATTTTGATGCTAGCTGGTATGCTTATATTGGAAGCTTAATTATCCTTTCAACTTTGATGTTTCTTTGGGATGGTCAGATGCCCTTTTACACCTTTTTGATATTTGCAGGAATTCAGGTTGTTACCTTCAGACTTAATGTTTTTAAAAATAAAGACCATAACCAGAAAGTGCAGTCGACGCGTAACGCCCGGCGACTGACTTGAGCGTTAGGATGACAATGAAAAAAAAGTGTCCAATTTGTAATCAACATTTCTTTAAATACAAAGAATTACTCACTGTGACACCTCAGCCATTCCAGTTTACTCCAGCAAGTCTCGATTGTCCGCGCTGTAAGGCGAAGATTGGTTCTACTGTTTTTTCCAAGTTTATATGTGGTGTGATATTAATTTCTTCTCTTATAGGTGGGATGATAGGACTAGCTAATTTTTTTCCTAATTTATCAAAGCCAGAGATTGCTATTTTTACGCTTACGGTTATGGCGCTTAATTTTCGAATTTTTTGGCCCGCGACAATAAGATTAAAAAATTGGGAAACTATGGAAGACATTTTGCCGAAGTCCAGAGCAATCGGATATTTACTTTTTTTGATTTGGCCTGTGGCGACTATAATTGGACTTTTTGTTGTGGCTATAACTTTTAAGTGGGGCGTATAATGATCCTAACAAAACGCGGTTATCGAAAATTTACACTGCGTTTCAATTTCGAAAACGCTGAGCGTTATATTTCAGGAGAGTAATGGAAAATCGTCACGTAATCATCTTTGATGGTATTTGTAACTTCTGTAACGGAGCTGTGAATTTCATCATCAAGCGTGACGCGAAGGGATTGTTTGTTTTCACTCCCATGCAAAGCGAGATAGCCGCGAAGCTAATCGAGGAGTATGAAGCTCCGAAAGTTGGCTTTGATACTTTTCTTCTTATTAAGAATGGAACTTGCTACTATCGAACTGATGCTGCATTCGAAATAGCAAGGGACTTAACTGGACTTTGGTTTCTTTTTCGAATCTTTAAGGTTCTTCCTAGAGGCTTCAGGGATTATTTTTATCGGGCATTTGCTCGAAATCGATATACTCTTTTCGGTAAGAAGGATGTTTGTATGATTCCAACTCCAGAGCTTAAGAATAGGTTTCTCGAATAATGAAACATAACCATACGCAGAATTTAAGCGTAAAAATACACGCTAAATTAGCTAAGCGTTACATAGAGAGTTTGAGTACATTGTAGTGAATGAATTTGATAAGATTATAGATCGTAGCAACACTAATGCTTTAGCCATGGAAGGATTTGTAGATTATCTTTTCAAGGGGAATGAAAATTTAAAACTTTCGCGAGATCAAAAGGAGCTGATTTCAATGTGGGTTGCAGATATGGCATTTGCTTCTCCAGCTGCTGCAACAGATGCCATGACAAAGCGAATTGCGCATCCCATTTTTGGCTATACCATGAATTTTGATGATAGCTATTACATGGCATTTTCAAACTGGGCTCAGAAACTATATGACTGGAGCTTTCCCAAAGAAGCTTTGTGTGTGTCTTCTGGAGTGATCCCTGCTTTATATGATTTGATTGACCAAATATGTGAAGCGGATGAAAAAGTTCTTACATTCACTCCAGCTTATGGTTATTTTAAACATGCTGCCGATCATCACCGTAAAGAATTAGTAACATGCTCTCTTAGTGTTAGTGATGGCGATTATTTTATTGATTTTGAAGATTTGCGAGTTAAAACAGCACATCCAAAATCAAAATTGTTTTTCTTGTGTCACCCACATAATCCGACCGGTAGAGTGTGGACGGATGAAGAGCTTCAATTATTTGGTGAAATTTGCCTAGAAAATAACGTACTTATTGTGTCTGATGAAATCCATTGTGATTTGTTGCGTAAGGGTAAAAAACATACCCCCTTGGCAAAGCTTTTTCCCAAATCAGATCAAATCATCACCTGCATGGCTCCGAGTAAGACATTTAATCTAGCCGGTTTGATGACTGCTAATATCATCATTCCTAATCCTCGCTTACGAGAAATTTGGAAAAAACGTACACAGCCTTTTGTTAATCCTATTAGTATTGCCGCGGCCCAAGGTGTTTACGAGAATGGTTATGAGTGGCTTCAATCCTTGCGCACTTATCTTGATGAAAATTTTGCTGAACTTGAGAAAAGTTTTAGAGAGAGTTTGCCTGACGCCATTTTTAAAATTCCAGAGGCTACCTACTTAGCGTGGATTGATTTATCTGCTTATTTTCCACCTTCTGTAAATCTAACTCGATTATTTTTAGAAAAAGCAGGAGTGATTATTGAGGGTGGTGAAATGTTTATCGCTGATGGAGGAACTCGTATTCGCATTAATGTCGCATGTCCGAGAGCAAGATTGAAAGAAGCCACGCAAAGAATAATTAAAGTCGTTAAAAATTTAAGTGAGGATAAAGTTTAAATTAAATTGAAGAATGGTCGCAGAAAAAAATCCTTTTTTTGCGGACACAGTTGGGTTCTTGGCGGTTTCAGCTGTTAGTTGTCTTTTGCATTAACTAAAGAATTCAATGCCTGCTTAAAATCATCGATTAAATCGTGTCTATCTTCTATTCCAACCGATAGCCGGATTAACGAGTCATCTATTCCCATCTCGGCTCGACGCTCTGCACCCATTTCCCAGTAAATAGTGTGGGCGACCGGTATCGCTAAAGTACGGTTGTCGCCTAAATGAGTGGAGAGAATGACTAGCTTTAATTGGTTTAAAAACTTAAAGGAATCGTAATCTTTTTTTAATTCGATACTAAGGATGGCACCGTGACGTTTGAATAGTTCAGTCGAGATTGAATGTTGAGGGTGATCTTTTAGTCCAGGATAGTAGACTTTAGATATAGCCGAATGAGAATTGAAAAAATCAGCTAAAGCCATCGCGTTATCACACGCTCGCTCCATACGTAGCTCTAATGTTTCTGACCCTATCGCTATTTTATGTGCCGACTCCGAAGTCAAACTACTTCCAAAATCACGCAGTCCTTTTTTTCTGATTTGGGTGATACCCCACAAGCGGGAATCATCACCTTTATAAGCATCATAAATATTTGGAAATTGTGTCCAGTCATATAAGCCGGTATCGGTTACCGAGCCGCCAAGTGCATTACCGTGACCACTAATCGATTTAGTTAATGAATTAATAGACAGGCTAGCACCAACATTTTTAGGCTGAAATAAGTAGGGGGAAGTGAGCGTATTGTCAACAATGTATAGCAGCCCATGATTTTTACATAGCTCGCCGATTTTTACTAAATCTGAAATTTGGGTTCTTGGGTTCGCAATAGTCTCAACAAATACAATACGGGTTTTTTCTGTCAGCGCAGCTTCTATAAGTTTGACATCGGTTGCATCAATTAAGCTCACACTGCAACCTAATGTATCCATAGTTCCCATTACGCTATTAGTGTTTCCAAATAGAAAAGAGCTAGAAACAACATGATCACCTTTTTTAAGTAGCGAAATTAATGTTGCCCCTATTGCTGCCATACCGGTGCTAAAACATACCGTTGCAAATCCTTGTTCCATATTAGTTATTTTAGTTTCTAGCGCGGCAGTGGTTGGGTTTGACTGTCTACTATAGACAAAACCACCTTCGACTCCTTGAAATACACGAGATAGATGCTCGACATTAGGATAACCGTAAGCGCTACTGGTGTGAGTTGGTTTGTGTATTGCAAAATGCTCAATATTTTCGGAGCGATCTGAATGAAGGATTTGAGTAGTAAATTTTTTGCTCATGTTCAGATATTTCTATATTTGAAGTTAATTCATTCAGTTTATCAATAAAGTGCAATGATATCTTAGAACATATTCTGCTAAGGGAATAAGGAATGGTTTTTAGTTTTCGGAATTAAATAGGTGAATGCTCAGACAATAGAATTTAAAAATAGGGTTCGTACTTAATCATCTTTAAATTCCAAGACATCTCCAGGCTGACAATTTAATTCCCTACATATAGCATTCAATGTTGTCAATCGAATAGCTTTTGCTTTACCTGTTTTTAAAATAGAGATATTTTGTTCAGAAATATTAATAAGTTTTGCTAGCTCATTTGATTTCATCTTGCGCTTTGCTAGCATAATATCTAGATTGACTATGATTGCCATTATTATATTGTATACATCTGGTCGTGTTTTAGTTGTGATGCCTCTTTCATAACCAAAGAGAATAGAACAATAGTAGCCCCAATAATTAATGTACCTATATTTGCATAATCAAACTGAGCGACCATCATGCGTTCTCCAGGAGGATTATTAAATGTTAAAACAATGCTAATAAGCATGACAAATATTAATTTGGCTGAAACCCAACACATTAAGGTATAACCTAGGCAACGAATATGTTTGATATTTTTTTTAGAAAAAATTATTGCCTTTTCATAGTTTGTAAATAATTCTTTTAAGTTAATAACACCATATATAGCGACAGAAGCAGGAATTAAGCTAACTAGAAATGCCAGAATAAGCGTTGTATTTGGAAGCTTTTGCTTTATTGCTATCGGTAATTCAATTATCAACACAGCAGGCATATGGTTAAAGAAAAGCCAATACAAAAAAATAACGAGTGGAATCGTATAGATTAAAGCACTAAATAATAATCTAAATTTACTACTGACATTTTGTATACTGCTTATATTTTTATTTTTCATCGGCTTACATTCATAGCATGAAGGATAGGAGAGAGTATAAAGACATAATTAACGATAAACAATAATCTTTTAATTTAGCTATTATATTATTAAGTACATTATTAATGCTTTTTATTGCAGTATTTAATTGCTAAATCGAATGAATATTTTGCGTTAATTGGTCTCTCCATAATTATTAAATACAATCTTAGAATGATTCACGTATTCTGGTAGAGTTTACTTTCAGAAGTCTCTAGTATTCGTTGCTGTAGGAATAACTATAACTGATTGAACAATTGTAAGATCGCCATTCTGACCTTGTTGTTCAGTTACTCCTCGAATTTGTTTTAGATACTGAAGTGGTTCCGGTAATCCAAACCTGTAATCAATCAAGTCTAATTCCAAAGGCTCATTTCCAGTGAATGTAATAGTGAAAGTGATACCGTTACAGTCAATTCCAGTGCACATGAAGGACTGTTTTGCTACGGAAGTGGGAAAGGGAAAGCTACGTTTATTCTTATTGTCAAAAGAAAGCTGTTGTAAGCGCTTAGGGTCATCCGAAACAATTAAGAACCGACTTGAATTTCTTTTTGATGTAAAACGCAATGTTGCTTGCGTAGTATCTTCCACTCTCTTCAAAGCAATGATTTCAAGTTTTGCTTCAGGCAAGCCAATAGTTTCAGTCTTGATTGAAGAAAATTCCATTGGATAAATAGGGTGAGGTGTTTTTTGTTCATTTGAAAAAGCAGACTTTTCAACAATTGATTGAGGTAACGGAGAAAAAGTTACGGCCTGAATGTTAGCTTCTTTATCTTTCTGATGATATTCAAAATTCAACATTTGAGGGTGTTGTTGACTAAAACTGTTTAATTGCGTGCTGATCATTATTCCAATTAAACTAATGACTATAGTCGACAGAATAACAACCTTAAGGCTCTTTTTCTCAACAAACATCATTATAGGCAACGCGAGAAGAATAACAAATGACTCTAATAAACCGAATAGAGGAGCTACTGAAAAGCCCATTGCGTCTTCTAACATTAGCAAAATGGGAAATACAAGAAGTGCCATAAACATAATACTGAGTAATAAAATACCTGTAATTACTCGGTAGTTATTATTTTGACCAGTAATCAAAGCGATACTTATCAGGACGGTTAATGCTAACAATGGAATCAGAGATAAATAACTAATCCCAGGCATATAAATACTGGCAGCTATTGCTATTAAAAGCAGTGTAGTTGCTGCAGATAAAAATAAACCCCAAAACTTAAGTTTCTCTTTAAATATATTGGTAAACAGTAATGCTATCGAAAATGGAAATAACCAGATTGCTGATCTCATTGGCATGGGTAGTGACAGCCATGGTTGTTGTTGCCCGCTAATGAACTGCACCGTGAACAAGACTAACCAACAACTAAGAACCGATAATATTATAATGGTAAAAGCAAAAGGCAAAGCAATAAGTAGCTGATTAAATTTGATTTTTTTCTTCGTAACGAGGTTTCGACTAATAAAGAGCATTAACAAGAGTGCAATTAAAGTAAGTGGAATTGTCATAGTTTCAGGCCAAACAACCATAAAGCTGGACAATATATCTGTATAAACAGCATTCCCCTCTGGTAGCAAATGCCAATCAACATTAAGCAAGGATTGCAGTATTGCAAAGGTGTTGTCTCCCTGATGTTGAACTGAGCCAGGTGATAGATTCTGTAAATTGTCTAGAGGAGTATGGTAATGGCTAACTCTCCCTTGAAAGGCAAAATTAACACCTGTTAAACCATGCCGTTTAAATACTGTTAGATCTGTATCATTGGATAATAGTTTGTAGATTTCATAGGTAAGAGAATTGCTCAACGGTTCTTTAGCGAACTGTTGGTAAAGTTTAATTAGACTATAGTTATTTTCACCGGTTTCAAACAACATGCTTTTTCCTTGATTACCTCTTGCTTCCAAGTTGATAATAACATCCACGTCTTTTGCCAGAGGATGTTCAGCCATAAAAGCTTCTGCCCCTAAAAGTCCTGCTTCTTCACCTTCATTGAACAGAACAATTAAATTATTTTTAAAGGGAGCTTGGTTTTGAATCAGTTCCAATAGTTCTAAAATAATCGCAACAGCGTGTCCAGCATCGGCAGCTCCTGGCCCTGCGGGGACAGAATCATAATGAGCAGTCAATAGAACAGTATTCGATGGATCAGTGCCAGAAATCTGGGTAATAATATTACTGATGTTTGAACATACAAGCGATCTAACTGAATTGTTACAGCTCATAGTTTTTTGGATATCAGACTTGAGATCCATAGCATCAAGTTGCTCAATAATTTTATTTCGTACGCCTATATTGGCTATTGAATTCACTGGGTGTGGCTGATTATTAGCTGGCAGTAGCTGTTCTAGACGACTTATAGCTTTACTTGATGAAAAACCTCCATCAGTGTTGGTAGCTTCATCGGTTACTTGATGATTGTAGTAACTGAGAAAGAAAGTTAATAACAATATGATAGTAATAGCCAATATTGAAGAGCGTTTAGTTTGCATCATATTGTTCATTAATAACCTGTTTTAGCTATAGACTAGCGGTTGGAAAGTTGTGATAGTAAATAATTAAATGTGCGCCAGAAATATATTCATAGCCTTTGACTTAATAGTTTAAAGAACTTATTTCGATAGGATTTTTTTCCATCACTTAACCGATGATCGGCTCCCTTAAAAACCATAAGAGTAAAATTTTCTTTGCCTGCTTTTTTAAACTCTGACTCTAGGTGATAAGCCGATTCAACAGGCACGCTGTGATCATTCTCTCCAATACCGAAAAGAATTGGGATATCCAGCTGCAAATAATCAGGGGTTGGATTATAGTCTAGGATCTCATACCACCAACGGTATGTATTCCCGTACCACTTATTTTTTATACTATGTGGATCACTTTCAATATCTTTCCATCCTTCATTGACATCGAATGCGATTTTTCCATTCTGCTTTAGAGTCGTTAGTGATTTTCTCATTGTATATCCACCATGCCCTATAATTGCAATGTGGCTGATCTCAGGCATCTTCCCTGCGACTTTCACTGCCTGAATGGCACCTTCTGAGACCCCAACTAACACTACATTTTTAGGTGGTTTTGTAAATGTTTCTAGTTGAGCCGTAATGAATTCAGAATAATCAGAAACCCATTGTTCTATAAAGTTTGCTTTATGGAAATTATCTCCACAGCCGAATATTCCTGTACTTTTGTCCGTCACGAAACGTTTATTTAAAACAAATACTCTTGCTGAAACAGATATTCCATTAACATAGTTTGGCATAACAGATTTCCAGCTAGGGCAGCCAGTCCCTCCGTAGAAAAATATAGCGGAGTCAATTGGCGCTGTTTCATTGGTTGTGAATGTATAATAAATACTTGATCCGCCATCTTTAAATGTATAATTCAATGGGGATGGAGCATTGCTACTAAACATGTGAGCAATGCGTTGCATGCTGGTACAGCCTGATAAAAATAAAATTATACTAACAATAAACAGTCTTGATGCTCTCATTTCTAGATCCTTTTTTGTATTTCAACAATTAATAATTAGGGCACAATCCGCTTTTTAATAAATTGCTTTATTTCTAATGTAAATTAGAAATAATAATTCAATTGTCTGCAGTTGTTATTTTAAAAGTGTAAACTAAAAATTATCGATAAACAATAATAAAATATCGAATTTTAATAAAATTTGGTTCTGAATAGTTTTTAAATAGGCCCGAGAGTAATTAATGAAGTTTAGTTAAAAAAAGGAGGAGAGCTTATACTTTAGAACATATTCTGCTAAGGGAATAAGGTATGGCTATTAGTTTTTTCTTATCAGCTCTTTTTGTCAGTGGCTTGTATGTATGATGTAAAAAATATACAGACATATTGAATAAGTCCCTATATTATTTATTGCTTTAGCTATAGGACTAAAATGAATCAACTAGAAGAAATATGGAGACGGTATCATTCTAAGCTACTGTCTTTTATCCGTTCAAGGGTTCCGGAAAAGGCGGTCTCTGAAGACATACTCCAAGATATATTTATTAAAATCTATTCTAAAATAGACTCGATAAAAGATGAGACAAAAATTGAAAGTTGGTTATTTCAAATTGCTCGAAACACGATTATTGATTATTACCGTTCCCATCAATCGCTGGATGATCTTCCTGAATGGCTAGAGCAACCTGAAATTAGTCAGGATGAAAAACTTCGCCAAGAATTATCTCTATGTTTAGAGCCCATGATAAAACAACTCCCAGAAAAATACCGCCATGCGGTTTACCTTAGTGAAATTGTAGGAAAAAAACAAAAGGAAATCGCACTAGAACAAACGATCTCCTTATCTGCTGCTAAATCTCGAGTACAAAGAGGTCGAACATTATTAAAAACAATGCTTCATGATTGCTGCGAAATTGAAGTTAATAAAAAAAATCAAATACTAAATTATCAGCATTCCGAAAATAGCTGCGAAGCCTGTTAAAGAACGTCATTAATTTTGCGTCTTTTTTAACATTGTTCCGTCTATATAGTTGAAAGAAAAAAATCAACTGAATTATAGAGGAGAACACAATGACTTCAGTAACCCATGAACAAATTCGTGAAACCGTAAGACAAAAATATGGTAATACCGCTAAGCAATGTTGCGGAGGACCCGCTCCCGAAGGTAGCAATGCTTGTTGCGTTAAAGATGCAAAAGCAAAAGCCGCTGGTGATTCAGGTTGTGGGTGCGAGTCAACCCCCGAGGCTATTGCAACCACCAATTCTAATCCATGTTGCAGCGGAGGATCTGATTCCGTTGAACAACTCTCACAGGTATTAGGTTACTCTTCCGAAGAACTATCATCGTTGCCAGAAGGCGCAAATATGGGACTGGGTTGTGGAAATCCACAAGCAATTGCTTCAATTAAATCTGGAGAAACGGTATTGGATTTGGGAAGTGGCGGAGGTATCGATTGTTTTTTAGCGAGTAAAGCGACTGGCGATAAAGGTAAAGTTATAGGTGTTGATATGACACCTGAAATGATTACCAAAGCTAGAAAAAATGCTCAAGCGATAGGCGTAAAAAATGTTGAATTTCGCCTTGGAGAAATCGAAAACTTACCGGTTGCCGACCATCAGATTGATATCATTATTTCAAACTGCGTGATTAACCTTTCCCCAGAAAAAAAAAGGGTTTATTCAGAAGCTTTTCGTGTTTTGAAACCAGGAGGACGAATAGCGGTTGCTGACGTAGTTATTACCGCAGAATTACCACCTAAATTAAAACAAGACCTTTTTCTGATTACAGCTTGTATGGCTGGTGGCACTTCGTTGCAGGAGATTGAATCTTACCTAATAGATATTGGGTTTATCGATATAAAAGTTTCTCCAAAGGAGACCAGCCGAGAATTTATTAGAGATTGGTTACCTAATAGTAAAATAGAAGACTATATTGTTTCTGCCACGATTGAAGCAACCAAACCGTGAGGGACTCTTTGAATAGATAGTATGTGAGGGAGTTTGTGGAAGCTTTCTTATACCTCTTACCCTTCATAAGTAATATACATTTACAATTTCTCAAGCCTCTTACTCTCGACAAGGTGATATCACAATGATATCATCTTGTTCGTTCGTAGTATTTTACAATGAAATATCGAGGAGAGTTTCCTATGTATGAAGAAAAAAATATAGACGCACCTAATGGGATTATGATGATTGGCGTTCTATTTGTTGCTCAAATAGCGACAGCTGGATTAATATTTCTGATGTTCAAAATGGGAATTATCCCTTTGGTAGTCAGTGTTTTGTTATTTATCTTGGTGTTTATCTGCTGGTTTGGATTTTTCATGGTTAATCCAAATGAAGCACAAGTGCTGCAACTCTTTGGTAAATATGTTGGAACGGTTAAAAACTCAGGATTACGTTGGACTAATCCCTTTTATGCTAATACACCAGTTTCAATGAGAGTTCGCAATTTTGAAAGTGGTAAGCTTAAAGTGAATGATAAAAATGGTAATCCGATTGAGATTGCCGCTGTTGTCGTTTGGGAAGTTGTCGATACCGCAGAAGCTATTTTTGAAGTGGATAATTTTAATTCGTTTGTTTCTATTCAGAGCGAGGCGGCTCTAAGAAATTTAGCGACCAGTTATACTTACGACAATCATAAAGAAGAAATTTCGCTCCGCAGCCATCCCGTTGAGATTTCGCAAGCTTTAAAGGAAGAAGTTCAGGATAGGCTAAGCAAAGCAGGTGTTCATGTCGTTGAGTCTCGTATTAGTCATTTAGCCTACGCGCCTGAAATCGCAAGTGCTATGCTACGTCGGCAACAAGCTCTGGCCATTATTGCAGCAAGAAAAACCATTGTTGAAGGTGCTGTTGGAATGGTAGGAATGGCGTTGGAAAAATTAGCCGAGGAAGATATTGTTGAGTTAGACAGCGAGCGCAAAGCAGCTATGGTAAGTAATTTACTGGTGGTATTATGCAGTGATGAGGCTGCCTCTCCGGTAGTGAATGCCGGTAGTTTGTATTAACTAATATCTTGGATATTATTATGAGGGCGAAATAAGATGGCTAAAAAAGCTTATCCGCTACGAATAAACGAAGAGGTCCTTAGAGCGATGCAGGGATGGGCCGATGAAGAGTTGCGCAGCGTAAATGCTCAGATAGAATATGTATTAAGGGAGGCTTTAAGAAAAAATGGTCGAGCAAAACCTTCCCCTGTTGAGCCGATTGATTTACCGGAAGTTGAAAAAGAACAGAAATAGCTAAAACTTAAAAGGAAGATTATGAAATTAGTCTACACACACGAAAATATGTCGTTAGTACACTCGGCTAAAAATATACTAGAAATGAATGGTATTGATTGTTTATTAAAGAACGAGCATGGTAATACCATGGGAGCTGAATTTGGCATAACAAATTTGGCAGAAGTATGGGTTTTAGATAGTGGTAATTATGAAAAGGCTAAAGCGATCATTGAGGAAAAAATCGTTAACGTCAGTGACAAAAGTTCATGGGTTTGCGGTGAATGTAATGAAGAAAATGACGGCAGCTTCGAGATTTGCTGGAAATGTCAGTTTGAAAGAACTGATTATTAACTTAACATCTCTATAGGAAGTGTTTTCATGAAAGAATCAATAGACGAAATAAAAAGAGAGGCGAAGGAGAAGCTTCTGTTCTGGAATAATTTAAAAAGCAGAAAAGCGAAAGCATCTTTAATCGTAATATTTCTAACGGTAATAGGATTAAAAGTATTCACAACCGTTTTAACCTTTGATTGGCTTTCTGATTTATTTAATTCGATATAGCGGTTAAATACCGAACACAATATGGCATATTAGGTGAAGCTTTTTAAAGTGATGGATATGGCTGTACTTTACCTATAGGAGTTAAAAAGTGTTAAGAATCACAATAGGTATTTTTCTATTAATATTATCAAGTTATTGCTTAGCGATTGTTAAGCGGCATGATGTAAATGGAAATCAATATCTGGTAAAAGGTAGCCCACCTCAATATTTGATAGATATGCCAGGTGAAGGACATGCTGTACTTATTTCAGAACAATGGATGTTAACGGTTGGCCATGTCATATTTGGTGATTATCGCGGTATTGATTTTGATGTTTCTGGAGTTAAAAACGAGATTTCTGATGTTGTTTTTCATCCAGATTATATTCAACCGTCAGCAGATTTTGATTATAGCAATATGGTAAAACTCAAATCCCTATTGTCCACTCGTAGTGACATAGCCCTGATAAAACTAGCCTATCCGGTAAAACACCTTAAGCCGATTGCACTGTATGAGCGAAATGACGAGCAGGGAAAGCAAATCGAGATTTTTGGCAAAGGGGCTACAGGCAATGGAAAAACGGGAATGGTATTTGAGACCAAGCATCAAAAGAAATTGAGGTTTTGCCAGAACTTCATTAAAGGCACTAGCGAACGATGGTTATCCTATGAATTTAATTTTGGAGGTTTAGCAATACCGTTAGAAGGAATCCATGGCTCGGGTGATAGTGGAGGACCATCTGTTATTTATATTAATAAAACACCATTTCTTGTTGGTTTGTCTAGCTGGCAGTGGCAAGGTGATAAATCGGAATTCTCACCTATGTTATATGGCACTATAGCCTATCAAGTGAGGGTATCTAGCTATGTAGAATGGATTAACCAGATCATTAATAGTCGTTAACCTTACTTGATATTGTGATAAATGGACGAATTTAAAAAATTTGTTTAGTTGGTAACAACCCAACTAAATAAGTGAGTGTTTGATTCGAATGATAAAATACCCTTGATTTCAGTTCATTGCTATAACTTCTTGACTAAATGGTCAGGATTTAATATTGTCTGTTTCTTGTCGAAAAAATTAGATTTTAATTTGAGGAATTTATATGTCCTTAGGACTGTGTAATTTTAATAAAGATGGAACTAACGATGATGATGCGATCAGTAAAAACTTTGCTGATTTGCATGAACCACTTAGCCTTCTTCAAGCTAAGGCTGAAGCTGATAGGTGCTTATATTGTTACGATGCGCCTTGTATCACAGCTTGCCCCACATCAATTGATATACCAACCTTTATCCATCAAATCAGAGCTGGCAACTTAACGGGTTCTGCAAAAACAATCCTTTCTGAGAATATCATGGGTGGAACCTGTTCTAGAGCTTGTCCGACTGAAATTTTATGTGAGCAAGCTTGTGTTTTGAATGTATCACAAGAGCAACCAGTTGAAATTGGCTTGTTACAGCGATTTGCAGTTGATTCTTTGATGGAGAAAAACCTTGAACATCCTTTTAAACGCGCGCCATTAAAGGGCAAACGAATTGCGGTTATTGGTGCGGGTCCTGCCGGCCTTTCGTGCGCTCATCGTGCGGCAATGCTTGGTTATGATGTGACTGTTTTTGAAGCAAAAGAGAAAGCTGGCGGATTGAATGAATACGGTCTTGCCGCTTATAAGATGGCTGATGATTTTGCTCAAAAGGAAGTCGAATTCTTGTTGCAAATAGGCGGTATTCAGATTGAATATGGTCAAAAGCTTAGTGAGCAATTAAGCTTAAAAAGCTTACAAGAAGACTTTGATGCGGTTTTTACCTCGGTTGGTTTAGGCTTAACGAATCAATTAGGAATTGATGGAGAAGAAGATAGTAGAGTCATTGATGCGATCCAATTTATTGAAGAGATTCGTCAAACCGATGATCTATCTTCGATTTCAGTCGGCAATGATGTCATTGTTATCGGTGCTGGTAACACTGCAATTGATGCGGCTATTCAGTCTAAACGGTTAGGTGCAAACAATGTGACGGTGGTTTATCGTCGAGGCGAAGAGTCAATGAGTGCGACTCAATGGGAAATCGATCTGGCTCGTAAAAATGGTGTTAACTTTCGATTTTTCTCAGCACCTAAATCATTCTCTTCATCTAGTTTAGAGTGTGATTATATGAGAAGTGAAAATGGCTCACTGGTTACAACTGGTGAAAGCTACAAATTAACAACCGATATGGTGTTAAAGGCGATTGGACAGACGTTTGATCAACCGTCTTTTTCTGAGCTTGAAGTTAGTAAAGGCAAGATAGTCGTTTCCGAAAATTATGAAACATCGATTAAAGGTGTATTTGCTGGTGGTGATTGTATCGATTCAGGCGAGGATTTAACGGTGCAAGCCGTCGAAGACGGTAAACAAGCGGCTCACGCAATGGATCATTATTTATCTAATTTGTCGGGGGAAAAATAAATGGCAAATTTAAAGTGTAAAGTCGCTGGTATTGAAAGTATTAATCCTTTTTGGCTGGCATCAGCACCTCCTACCGATAAATATGTCAATGTCGTGAGAGCCTTTGAAGCAGGTTGGGGCGGCGTTGTTTGGAAAACCCTTGGTGAAGATCCACCGGTTATTAATATGTCGAGTCGTTATGGTGTTCATAAAAACGGTAATCAACATATTCTTGGAATTAATAATATTGAATTAATTTCAGATCGACCATTACAAACTAATTTAGATGAAATTCGGCGAGTTCGTGAGGAATGGCCTGATCGTGTGATTATCGGATCGATGATGGCGGTAATTGAAGAAAAGGCTTGGAAAGATCTAGCGGTGGCGATTGCCGATAGTGGCGTACATGGGCTCGAACTGAATTTGGGTTGTCCTCATGGCATGTGTGAGCGGGGTATGGGATCGGCTATTGGTCAGGTTCCAGAAATGGTTGAAAAGGTGACGCGATGGGTTAAAGAAGTGGTCGATATTCCTGTTTTTACCAAACTAACACCAAATATAACTAATATTTTATGGTCGGCTGAAGCGGCTCAACAAGGAGGTGCTGATGCGGTTTCCTTGATTAACACAGTTAATTCAATTGTATCTGTGGATCTCGATCAAATGGCTCCAACACCTGTTGTTGATGGAAAAGGTAGTCATGGCGGTTATTGTGGAAGTGCGGTAAAGCCGATTGCACTTAACATGGTGGCGGAGATTTCCCGTAATCAACCAACAAAAGACCTACAAATCTCAGCGATTGGTGGTATTGAAACTTGGCGCGATGCCGCGGAATTTATAGCGCTTGGCGCTGATGGTTTGCAAGTCTGTACTGCGGCAATGTTGTACGGGTTTAGAATCGTAGATGATATGATTGCTGGTTTATCTGATTGGATGGATGAAAAAGGTTATGATTCGATTGATGATTTTAGAGGCATGGCTGTTGGCAATACACTTGACTGGAATGAATTGAATATCAATTATGATAGCAAGGCGTATATTGATCCAGAGAGTTGTATTGAATGTGGGCGTTGTCATATAGCTTGTGAAGATACCAGTCATCAAGCAATAGAGTTTAGTGTTTCAGATGAAGGAAAAAGGACATTTACGGTTATTGACGATGAGTGCGTTGGTTGTAATTTGTGTGCGCATATCTGCCCAGTACCGGAATGTATTGAAATGCGACCGGTAGACAATAAACTACCTCATCTAACTTGGCCAAATCATCCATTGAATCCAATGAATACTGTAGAAAAACAAATTTAAAAAAAGGAAATAATCATGACAAAAAGAGCAACCCTTAGAGGCGGATTAATTCAACTAGCTTTAAAATCGTCAACCGATAATGATCCAGAAACAATTCGTCAAGCAATGATCGAAGCGCACATTCCATATATTCGAGAAGCGGGTGAAAAAGGCGTACAAGTTCTTTGTTTCCAAGAAGTATTTACTCAACCTTATTTTTGTCCTAGCCAAGATCCTAAATGGTATGCCAGTGCAGAAGCCATCCCAAATGGTCCGACGGTGAAATTAATGCAAGAATTTGCCGCTGAATATAAAATGGTCATCGTTGTTCCGATTTATGAAAAAGACGAAGTGAGTGGTGTTTATTATAATACTGCCGCAGTGATTGATGCCGATGGAAGTTATTTAGGTAAATATCGTAAAACTCATATCCCTCAAGTTGCGGGTTTTTGGGAGAAATTCTTTTTTAAACCAGGTGCTTCGGAATGGCCAGTATTTGAAACACAATATTGTAAATTAGGTGTCTATATTTGTTACGATAGACATTTCCCGGAAGGCTGGCGTGGTTTGGCATTAAATGGTGCGGAATATATTGTTAATCCATCAGCAACTGTTGCTGGGCTTTCAGAATATTTATGGAAGCTAGAACAACCTGCATCAGCAGCGGCTAACGGCTGTTGGATCGGCGCGATTAATCGTGTTGGTCATGAGCAGCCTTGGGATATTGGCGAGTTTTATGGCCAAAGTTATTTTGTTAATCCTCGTGGTCAAATCGAGAAAGAAGCCAGTCGTGATCAAGATGAATTAATTATTCATGATATGGATATGGATTTGATTAAAGAGGTGCGTAATAATTGGCAGTTCTTTAGAGATCGTCGTCCAGAAGCTTACACTAGATTAACTGATTTGGAATAATAGCCTAATCGAGTTTTGCGACCTCTTTTTGTAAAGAGTGATATATTTGTTTGCGGTAGGAGCTGCGTCTCGCTGCGAAAAGATGTTTAAAATTTGAAGAATATAAAATACTGGTAGGCATTTCAATTTCAACATTTTTCGCGGCACGGAGGCGCGCTCCTACCAAAAAATGTAGTTAAGAGCCTGCTTCAGTTTGGCACTTTTTTAGTAGGAACAAAGAAACAATAATAAAAATAATTTTCATCGGAACAATATAATTCAGGGGACAAAATGAACGATTCAATAGAAACACAAGTACGAACTTCGGACGACCTCTGGAATGAAGATCTCGCACCAACAACTTCAGAAACTCGTACTTGGGATTGGAAATCATACGCTGCTCTATGGGTAGCGATGGTTGTTTGCGTACCGACCTATATGCTTGCTGGTGGTTTAGTGGCCGAGGGAATGTCTTGGTGGCAAGCGGTTATTACTGTGTTACTTGGTAATGTTATTGTATTAATACCGATGATATTAATCGGTCATGCGGGTGCTAAACATGGTATTCCTTTTCCTGTTTTACTTCGCTCTGCATTTGGAACGAAAGGAGCGAGAATTCCTGCTGTTGCGAGAGGTTTAGTCGCTTGTGGTTGGTTTGGGATCAATACTTGGGTTGGTGGTTCGGCCATTTATGTGATCGTTAATGGCTTAACCAATGATTTAATCATTGGAAATCCTTTACCCTTTTTAGGGATTGATATTGGTCAGTTTGTTTGCTTCTTAGCTTTTTGGGTGATGCATCTTTATTTTATAAAAAATGGCACAGAGAGCATTCGTCGTTTAGAAACCTACGCCGCACCTTTCTTGATTGGGATGGGATTACTTCTTCTTGGCTGGGCTTATGTAAAAGCCGGTGGATTTGGTGAAATGTTATCGACTCCATCTCAGTTTATTGCAGGTGGCGCGAAAGAAGGGCAATTTTGGACAGTCTTTGTTGCTAGTTTAACGGCAATGGTTGGCTTTTGGGCTACCATGGCATTGAACATTCCTGATTTTACTCGTTTTGCAAAAAGCCAAAAAGATCAAATGATCGGCCAAGCTGTTGGTTTACCATTACCTATGGCGTTGTTTGCGTTTATTAGCGTTGCAGTAACTTCGGCGACGGTGACTATTTACGGTGAAGCGATTTGGGATCCCGTCGCATTGGCGGCAAAAATGGGAGGGCTCGGCGTAGTGGTGGCTCTTGCAGCATTAGTTGTTGCTACATTAACAACTAATTTGGCGGCAAATGTCGTTGCTCCAGCTTATGGTTTTTCCAATCTTAGTCCTCATAAAATAAGTTTTAAAATGGGTGGCTATATTACCGCTGGAATTGGTATTGCCATTTTTCCTTGGAAGCTTTTAGAAACCGCCGGTGGTTATTTATTTGTTTGGTTGATTGGCTATTCGGCTTTGCTTGGTCCAATCGCAGGAATTTTAATTGCTGATTATTATGTCGTTAGAAAAAGTCTACTTAATCATGATGCTTTGTTTGATCATAATGGACAATATGGTGCATGGAATAAAGTTGGATTACTCGCATTGATTATTGGAATCTTGCCAAACTTGCCGGGCTTTTTATTTAAGGCTGGGTTGATAGAAAGTGCCCCTCAATTTTTTGTGAGTATTTATGATTATGCGTGGTTTGTTGGTTTATTTATTGCCGGCGCGCTTTATTTAATTTTACAACCTAAAGATTAAATTGAAATTCAGATTAAGTTATTGTATTAAATTTATAAGTTAAGAATAAGAGAGAGTTAATTATGTCTATTGTTATTCGTGGTGGAACGATTGTTAATGCTGATCAAACTTTAAAAGCAGATGTTTATTGTGAAGGTGGCAAAATAAAAGCTATCGGAACCGATCTAGACGTTCCTTCAAAAGCGCAAGTGATCGATGCTTCGGGGCAATTAGTGATGCCCGGCGGAATAGACCCTCATACTCATATGCAATTACCTTTTATGGGAACTGTTGCTTCAGAAGATTTTTTTACTGGAACTGCCGCGGGACTTGCTGGTGGAACTACCTCTATTATTGATTTTGTTATTCCTAGCCCACAGCAGGGATTGATGGATGCTTATAAAACCTGGCGAGAATGGTCAGAAAAATCTTGCTCCAATTATTCTTTTCACGTTGCAGTGACTTGGTGGGATGAAACTGTTCACAAAGATATGGGAACTTTAGTAAGAGAAGAAGGTGTCAATAGTTTCAAACATTTTATGGCTTATAAAAATGCCATTATGGCTGATGATGAAATTTTGTATAACAGTTTTTCTCGTGCGTTAGATCTTGGAGCAATTGTTACCGCTCATGCGGAAAATGGTGAATTGGTGTATCAGTTACAACGCAAATTACTTGAAATGGGTATGACTGGACCGGAAGCACATCCGTTATCTCGTCCGCCTGCCGCAGAAGGAGAAGCTGCCAATCGAGCAATCCGTTTAGCAGAAGTCATTGGGTTGCCTCTTTATTTAGTTCACGTATCAACTAAAGATGCGTTAGATGAAATTATTCGTGCAAGAAATGCAGGACAAAGAGTTTACGGTGAAGTGTTAACAGGCCATTTATTGGTTGATGAAAGCGTTTATCAAAATCCCGATTTCGAATTTGCCGCTGCACATGTTATGTCCCCACCCTTTAGAGCTCCCGAACATCAGGATGCTTTATGGAAAGGTCTACAATCAGGGAATTTACAAACCACTGCAACGGATCATTGTTGTTTTTGTGCTGATCAAAAAGCGGCAGGAAAAGATGATTTTACCTTGATTCCAAATGGAACTGCCGGCGTGGAAGATCGTATGACTATGTTATGGACACACGGAGTGGGTACGGGACGATTAACACCGCAAGAATTTGTTGCCGCGACTTCAACAAATAGCGCGAAAATTTTTAATATCCATCCTCGTAAAGGTGTTATTCAAGTGGGCGCTGATGCTGATATTGTTGTTTGGGACACAGAAGCTACTAAAACAATCTCTAAGGACACTCATCATCAAAATGTAGACTTCAACATTTTTGAAGGTCGACAAGTCAAAGGTTTACCATCTAATACTATTTGTAATGGCGAGCTAAAGTTTGCGGATGGTGAATTAAGAGTGAAGCCGAATACTGGAACTTATATTAAGCGCCCAGCTTTTCCATCTGTCTTTAGTGCATTAGATAAGATTGCTGAGAGTAATAAACCGGTTAAGGTTGAAAGGTGATTTAACGCCAAAACAAATTGAGCATATCTTTTCGTGCTTCAATTTATTGTAGTACTGGCGCGTAAACTGCGTACGTTGAAAAAACGCCAATAAGTATTGCTAACAATATACCAGCAATTCCTATTCTCTTAATGTTCTTAATATATGAGCTATCTAAGGCATTAGTTCTTCGCAACACATCAATAAGTAATATGATCGTGAGAAAAGGCAACCACCACCAGCCTTTATAACTATTCATTACAATGCTAGTACTCATTGGCAGATCTGTTTCAAAGCCATTAAAAACTTCATGAAATTCAGGCAGAATCTGATTGCCAAAATAAGCCACTACGGATAAAAGTAGTGTCGCTACTCCGATAAGAATCAATGTTCCATTTTTATTGTTTGTCACATACTTCTCCATTTGTCATCACAACTTGTTATTACGCACGATGCGCAATATGTGAATGACGCTTCAATTCTTTTAATGAATACCCACGTTAAACAAATTTTCCCCCAAATACAAGCCTCACTCCTAACACTAGGTTAGATTTGAGTTGAGAATCATTCGCTTTTACTGTATTTTTGTTAAATAAATCATAAATAAAAACAACAAGATAAAGGAAAAACATGTCTGAGCCTATCACTTATACAATTACCAATAGTGCCACTGTTTTTGGAATTTTAGCCGTTATTTTAGGTGGTGTATTTTACGCCCACAAAAGTGAGCACCCTTATTTAAAACGTTTTTTTCAGTTCGTTCCAGCTCTTTTATTATGCTACTTTTTACCTTCGTTATTACATACTTTTAATATCGTTCCTTATAACTACCCCTGTGTCGATATATTGAGTGGTGCTGTCGATGCCGGTTCAAATGTTCTGGCTCAGTGTCAGGCTGCAACGTCGCCAGAAGATACTAAAATAAAAGCCAGTGGAGCTGATATCTATTATGTAGCTTCTAGATTTTTATTACCGGCTAGCTTGGTGTTACTGACTTTAAGCATTGATTTCGGCAAGATAAAAGCTTTGGGTCCAAAAGCGTTGATTCTGTTTTTAACGGGAACTTTTGGTATTGTCATCGGTGGTCCTATTGCGCTATTCATTATGGCTTTTATAAACCCTGATGTAGTTGCTGGCGACGTTTGGCGTGGTATGACAACAGTTGCAGGTAGTTGGATAGGTGGCGGAGCGAACCAAGCGGCAATGAAAGAGGTTTATGAAGTATCTGGAGGCTTATTTTCAAGTATGGTGGCAGTTGATGTGATTATCGCTAATATTTGGATGGCCGTTTTACTTTATATGGCGGCTAAATCGAAAGCGATTGATCTAAGAACTGGTGCTGATACTAGTGCGATTGAAGATTTAAAAGAGACCGTTGAAAAATTTCATAAAGAACATGCAAAAAATCCAGATTTAACTGATTTAATGATTATTGCCGCAGTAGGCTTTGGGGCGACAGCTATTGGGCATTTGGTGGCGGATAACCTTTCTCCTTATATTGCAGCTAATTGGCCTGAAGCCAAGCAGCTTTCGCTTACGAGTAAGTTTTTTTGGCTCATTGTGACCGTAACAACGATTGGATTATTGCTTTCAATGACTAAGTTTAAACAGCTCGAAACAAGAGGGGCTTCTAAAGTCGGTTCTGTATTTATTTATATGTTAGTTGCTGCTATAGGATTACAAATGGATGTTTCAGCAATTGTAGAACGACCTTGGTTGTTTGTTGTAGGTGGAATTTGGATGCTGATTCACGCGGGCTTAATGTTATTGGTTGCAAAATTAATCAATGCGCCCCTATTTTATATGGCGGTTGGTAGTCAGGCGAATGTTGGCGGAGCTGCATCTGCACCAATTGTTGCATCGGCATTCCATCCATCTCTGGCTCCAGTAGGTGTTTTATTAGCAGTTCTAGGCTATGCGGTGGGTACATATGCAGCCTATTTGTGTGGACAAATTCTAATGAGAGTGGCAGGAATGTAACAAAGTGAAGAACTTTCGTTAGAAAATGGCTCATATTTGCTAAAATTTGTTTTTCTTCTGAGATGTTAACCGTTATTATATTAGTAATAGCTTTTATTTGATGAATATGACTAGGTAATAAGTTGGAATGAAAGCTAATTATGACTATAAAAATCGCGAAAATAATGGAAAAGCGTCAGTTTAATGCTAAAAATTCAGTTTAAAGATCGCCGTAAACCTGCTATGTGGCTAGTAGACTCTTCTATCAATTTAGGTAGCGGAAAAGAATGTGACATCGTTATTGATGAGAGTCAGGTTGACGAAATCCACGCTTCGTTGTTGATTGAGCATGACGATGTAACTTTAACCAATCGTTCACAAAATAAAAGTGTTTTTGTAAATGATATTCCTGTTGTACAGCAAAAGGAATTGGTCGCTTGGGATGTTATTCGTATTGGAACTGCTGAACTAGAAATTCTCGATCCACTTAAAGAAGCTGACAAACCAGCATCTATTCCAGCGAGTAAAACTGTTATTCGTCCTGCTATTTCTGATTGGATTCTAAAAGCAAATTCTTCACCACTTGTAGGCCAATTTTTTCAGATAAGTCATGGTTTTACGATAGGAAGAGACGAGAGTGCTGATATCGTTATCCCACTTAGTTTAATTTCAAGGTTTCATGCTAGATTGAGTATCAATAAAGGAAAAATGATTATTGAAGATACTAATTCTTCTAACGGTACTTATGTAAATGGAGAACGAATTACATCGTGTGAATTGCGTAATAATGATGAAATTAGCTTTGATGAATTTTCTTTTGTTGTAGTTGGTCCAGAAGAAGAAAAAGCGAAGCCTAGAACCGTTGTTCGAGATAAAGAATCAGTGGTGAGTGGCACTAAAAAATCGGATACAAAAAGTAGCAAAAAACCGGCATTAGCAAGTGAAAAAGTTTTTTTGCATGATATCGATATTAGCTCTAGTGGCACTATTTACGAGATTGTTAATCGCCAGAACCATTTAAGTAAAATGTTAGGACATCACCTTTCTACCAGTGAAAAAAGTGTTTCTGCAAGACATGTTCATTTTAATGAAACAGATCTAGGCTGGGAAATTGTTAATAATGGTGCCGCGGATGGTTTGCTAATCAATAATAAAATGCAGATTAGAGCTGTACTTCAAGATGGTGATGAAATTACTGTTGGAGGAACTAAATTAAAATTCCAATCGATTGGTGATACGCCTCGTAATTATTTCAGGCCTAAGGGAGAGGGAAAATCTTCTTCGTTAAAATTAGTTATAACCATCGCTATATTAGCTGGACTGGTTGGTTCAGCTTATTTCTTTGGTTTGTTTGATTGATAGATTGGCTTTTTTAGAAAAAGGTTGGGTTATAGAAATTTAGTTCTTAAAAAATTTGGTTATAGAAAATCTTTTAGCAACAAAAAAATAATTAATGTAACACTAATTATTAGTGCAATAGTTAAACCTTTTGTTTTGTCTTTTTCTTTTTTTACTGCGATAGTCGCTTTTTTCCGAACCGGTTTCTTTCTTTCTTCCTGCCTATTTTTTGACATATTAGAACGTTGACTTTTACCTTGTTTTCCTCGGGCTATTTTCTGTAACTCAATCAAGACTTGTTGAGCAGTTGTTGGTCGATTAATTGGATCAATGGCTAACATTTTATCAATTAATTTTTCTAACCTAAAGGATAGTTTTTGTTGCCTACTTGGGTGAGGTTCACCTACTGGAACACCATAAATCATGTGATGAAAAATGGCACCCATACAATAAATATCGTATTGTTCACTGAAGGCTTGTTTTCCAGGAGGGTGGTATTTTTTTAATATTTCGGGGCTTTCTATATTTTCCCTAGTTTGTCCAAAATCACCGATTTTTACATTTTGCTTATTATCAAAAAGAATATTTTCCGGGGATAAATTATTGTGCTGAATATTATTTTGATGTGCAAAATGAACTGCTGAACAAATTTGACAGGCTTGAGTTAAAAAGTCTTGTTCACTCATGTCCTGAAGAAGTTGGTTAGCTAAACTACCTCCAGGTAAGTATTCTGTGATCAATATAAAATTCCCGCCACTTTTAGCGGCGGCATAAACTTGAACGATATTAGGGTGCTTTAAACTGGACAAAATTTTTGCCTGTTTTAGCCCAAGAGTATTACCTATTTGACGTTTAATAACTATTAGCTGTTGATTGGTCTTTTTTTGAAATAAGTAAACTCGTTTTTGTGGTGATTTTCGCAGTACATCGAGGAGGTTAAATTGGGTACTTAGGTCTTGCGTATCCTGTTGGGCTGCTTCTAATTTACTTTTGGTTAAATGACTGCCTTGAGAAACTCTTAATAATAAATCTCTCACTTCTGACAAAGATGAAAAGCGATTTGAGGGATCTGAGTCAGTACATTGGTTGATTAATTCAATTAGTGGCTTAGGCAGTGCTTTTATTTTTTCTAAAACCTTTTCGTTACCTTGAATATTTTGTGAAAAAAGGTTTTTTAGTAAAACACCAAAGGAGTATATATCACTGGCGATTGTTGCTTGTGCATAATCGTTTTCTTGTTCAGGTGCGATATAACCGAGAGTGCCAACAACGGTTGTTTTTTGAGTTTGGTTCTTTTTCTCGCCCTCAGATAGAGCAATCCCAAAGTCAAGAATTTTAGCGTTACCATGCTGGTCAATAATAATATTGGCAGGTTTAATATCTCGATGAATAACTCCGTTTTTGTGTGCATAGGCTAAGCCTTTGCAAATCTGTATTGCAATATCAATTTTTTTGTTAAAAGGTAATTCTGCCCCAGTAATTAATTCAGATAGATCAATCCCATTGATTTTTTCCATCACAAAATAGGGTTGGGAGTCAGTCGATATTCCTTTGTCGATAACCTGTACAATATTGGGGTGATTCAACTGAGCAATAATAAGCGATTCATGTTCAAACAAAGAAATTGCTTCGTGGTGGTCGAGCAATGTTTTACTCAAAAATTTAATCGCAACAGGTCTATTTAGGGATATTTGAATGGCATCATAAATCTTCGCCATACCACCGGCAGCCATTTGTTGTTTAATTTTATAACCCTGTAATGAAGGAAGCGCCATAACTAATTGATTAAATTTAAGTTTTTATTGAACTGAATTCCCTAAGTTTAGATGCAATCTGCTGGGATTGCTTGATTTTTGTTTGAAACAATATGATCTTTTGATTTACTTAGGTGATATATACCCATTCTGCCTGAAGATGCCTGATTCAGCGAGTTTATAAGCCATTTTATAAGCCATTATATTCGGGGCAGTTAATCTTTAGGTTAATCACTCTAGCTTAAGTTTAGTAACTAAGAAGATGATAGCTTATAGACTTGCCCTATGGGTGCTCAGCTAGAAAACTTGCGCTGTATTACAACTTTTGGAAAGGACTAGCCATTCCCTGCAAGTTGTGCTTTGATCAAGCTTTCTAGCTGAACACTGAAACAAGCATCTTCAGGTAGAACAGGTATATGCTATATTTAGCTTCTTAGTTGAAAGGGGCGAATATTGTTCTGACTGATTTGGGAAAGATCTTATGGCTAAAAACATCTCAATTTTTTTGTTTCTCATTGTCTTGATTGGCGGTGGAATTGGGTATAGCTTTTATAGTGATCCTGAATTACCGGCACAAAAATTGTTCAGTTTGACACTTAAAGAATTTGCTCGAAATTCAGAATCACTTGAGAAAGAGTTTGAGGCGAAAGGCCGGTTAAATCCAAGCACTCGAACTTTACGAGTAGCTTTTGAGCAGGCTGATACTGCAGAGAGTGAGGTATTGTTGAATATGAATATTGGTAGTAATAGTGTCACCTTAACATATTCGACTCAAGCGAGTATTTTAGCCAGCCAAAGTATTATTTTAGAGCCTTATAAAAAAAATTCTCAGGTTCGTTGGAAATGTATCAACGGAACGGTACTAGTCCGTTATAGAGATAAAAATTGTCGCTTAGGTTATGGTATAGCTCGTTCTGAGTTGCTCTAACAGCTTTTAGGTAAAAAATTCTCAGCAAGCATGCAGCGAGCACTTCCCCCGCCAACTTTTTCAATTGTTGGAATGGGTAAGATAACTAAATTACCATGTCGTTCCAGTTGTTTTATTTGGCTAGAGGTAAAGCCTTTATAGGCTGAGTCGGATAAAATTATTACTGGTTGATTATTATTATCTTTAACTTGAAGGATATTCCCACAGAAACTTTCGCTCATTTGTTGCTCGCTAATAATAAGTGTTTCGTTAACACAATCAGATAATACATTGAGTAGATATTCTTGTTGGGTAGGTTTTATAATTTCTTTTGTAATTACCGCAAAATCTTCGCCACAGGACATCAGGACATTGGTGTGGTAAATAGGGTTACCTCGCTGGCTATTTGTTTCAAATTTGAATAATTCATAACCAAACTGGTTAGCAAAACTTTCTAATGATGGTTCGCTACATCTTTCTGAAATGGCAGCAAATAAATGATTACTTGGATGATGGAAAATAAGGGAACCTGTTCCTTCAAGAGGGTTTCTGTCGTTAAATGATTGTCTTAGGTCAATTGTGTTACTTACTTCATAATTATTCTTGTTAGCTAAAGCTATGAGTTGAGGAACTTGTACTTCATCTTGCCGGTTAGGCGTTTTCATGGGGTAGATGATTAGGTTGCCACTAGTTTGTGTGGAAAACCAATTATTAGGAAAAATCGCATCAGGAAGCGCTTTTTCCGTATGTGACTTATCCAATATCAATAGTTCGATACCAGCATTAGTTAGTATTTCAACGCTTTGCTCAAATTCTTTGTTAGCTTGATCGCGAACACTTGTGATTTGATGTGAGCTTGGTCGGTTTTGGAATTCGTTATCTTCACCTGTTTGCTCGTTATACCCAAAATCAATAGGTTGAACCATAAACAGGCTATTGGTTAGATGCGCTTGGTGTTTCATAAGTTATACTCGTAATTGATTCATCAAATCAGGGTATTTAATCAAAATATCAATTTGTATAATGATTATCTATCAATTTGATAGAAATGCGTAATGTAATTTTTAAATGTTAAATTTAAGTTAAAAAAAAGCCTACTAAAAAGTAGGCTAGATTAGCAATTTTGAAGTGAAGCTTTTGAAACAAAAGGGGTAGGAAATCACAACATCCACTAAAAAAATTCTGTTAGGACAGAAAAAAATAACACTCGAAACTAGGTCTTACATTGATGAGAATTTAAATAACCATAGGGCATCTAAAATTCATCCTTTAACCAGTGAAGTTAAAAAGCGCTAGCGAACTTAACTCCAATTCCATCTTAACCAACAAAATTTTTGGTTTGTCTGGAAATATCAACCTGCAAATAAATCTACATGGCAACCGGATATGACGCGTACTATACGCTTAATTTGTGCTGTTTCAAACGATCATTTATAATGCAAAGCATTAGATAAACTTATCCGAACTATCATTCATTATCTTGTTGATATGGTTAAATAGCTTATGTCGAGACGAATACCCCCATTAAAAAGCTTACGTGCTTTTGAGGCTGCGGGAAGGCATCTAAGTTTTACTCGAGCGGCAGATGAGTTATTTGTTACTCAAGCTGCGATTAGCCATCAGATAAAATCTTTAGAAGAATTTCTAGGGTTCCCTTTGTTTATTAGGCGTAACCGTAAGTTATTACTTACTGATGAAGGTCAAAATTATTGGCCAAAGATACGTGACATATTAGAAAACTTAATTGCTGCCACCGATCAAATAAAATCACAAAGCGTAGGCGGTCCTTTAACTGTTAGCGTGGTACCAACTTTCGCAACATCTTGGTTAATTCCTCGATTAACTCACTTTAGTAGAATTTATCCGGAAATTGAAGTTCGACTAAAAGCAAGTGATGATAGAGTTGATTTTTTTCAAGAAGATATTGATATTGCAATTTACTACGAAATTGATAATTATCCGGGTATGCACAGCGTTACTTTGCTGAATGAGAAATTAACTCCACTCTGTTCTCCGTCTCTTTTGCAAGATCAATTTCCATTAAATTCAGTAGAAGATCTTAAACATCATAATCTTTTGCATGATTTTGGCACTGCTGATTGGAAGCGCTGGTTAAAGCTTGCAGGTGTAAAAGGAATCGATTTAAATCGAGGCTCTATTTTTAGTCATTCTAGCATGGTTCAACAGGCAGCTGTATTTGGACAAGGCATTGCTATGGGGCATCTAGTTCTTTCTCAGCCGGAGGTTCAAGCTGGGCGTCTTATACAGCCTTTTGAAATGGTGATGGAAAGTGATTATTCCTATGATTTAGTCTGTCCGATTGAATCTGCCGAACGGCCTAAGGTTAAAGCATTTATCGATTGGTTAGTGGAAACGGTTCAATCTGAAAATGATTAATTTGTTTTGCAAGCTATTCACCAAAACCATTTAGAATTAATTCTTGTATATTTTTTATAGCGAGTTCTTTTTGCTTACCTGTTGCTGATATTGTGATTTCAGAACCTTTTGGCGCATCCAATGTAAGCAGTTTGATTAGACTTAGGCTAGAAGCTGATTTATTTTTATGGCTCACGGTCATATTGCAATCAAATTGACTTGATAAAGAAACTATTCGGGCTGCAGCACGAGCATGCAACCCTTTGATATTTGGGATAATACAGGTAACGAAAATTGATTTTTGGGAGTTATTCATTCGTTATTTGTTTTTAGCTCTCGATGTCTTATTTGAGTGTCTTGGTAGAAAGTAGAGAAATATTTTGCTAGTTTCTCAACCATATAAACTGAGCGATGTTGCCCACCCGTACATCCAATTGCTACGGTTAAGTAGTTTCGGTTACCTTCTTCAAAACGCGGTATCCAGGTGTGCAAAAATGTTTTCAATTGCCAAAAATACTCTTGTACATAAGGTAGATCTTCTAGGTAGCTTATAATTTGCTTGTCACGACCGTTAAAAGCTCTTAATTCGACTTCCCAGAAAGGGTTGGGTAAACAACGAGCATCAAACACAAAATCTGAATCTGTGGGAGCGCCATTTTTAAATCCAAAGGATTTAAATAATAAACTAAGCTGAGTTTCCTTTTCGCCAATAACACGTTTAATAATCGTTTGGCAAAGTTCATGAGGTGTTTTGGTGGTTGTGTCGATTACAAGTTGGGCATGTCTTGCAACAGGTTCTAATCGTTTTTTTTCTTCAGATATGGCTTCTGATAAAGATAATCCTTCTGCTGTCAGTGGGTGACGTCTCCTAGTCTCACTAAATCGTTTTAAGAGAGTAGCTTCATTAGCGTCAATAAATATGACCTGGAATTCATTTCCTTTGGTCTGAACAAATTGCATGATTTGATCAAATTCATCAACAGTAGCGGTAATGTTTCTTGCATCAACACCGATAGCAAGTTCTGGATATTGTTGATCGGTTTGTTCTAATAATTCCGGGATTAACTTGATGGGGATATTGTCGACACAATAGAAGCCTTGATCTTCTAAAGCTCTTAATGCAACTGTTTTTCCAGAACCAGAACGACCGCTAACAAATATCCTTTTCATCATTTTTTCCTCTAGTTAACATAAATGAGCTGCTGAACTCTCAAGAATTTCAAAGAGAGCTTCGTCCGAATGAGCATGCCGAATTTTAGTAAGAATTTTTTGCTGTGATAGTATTTCTGCGATGAAAGCCAAGTGGCGGAGGTGTTCTTCATGAGCCTCGTCAGGGACAATGATTGCGAATATGATATCAACGGCCTGTTTATCAGGGGCGTCGTAATCAATAGCCGATTCGAGCAGTAAAAATACAGCAGTAACTTTATCACAGTTAGCTACTCTGCCATGAGGAATTGCTACACCGTTGCCAAGAGCCGTTGTACCTAGCTTTTCTCGAGCGATCAAGCTTTCAAAAATAGTTTTTTCCGTCGCATCAGTCGTTTTAGCAATAATTTCGCTGATTTTTTCCAGTACTTTCTTTTTGCTAGATATTTGAGTGCAAATTAACGTTGCATCAGGTGATAATAGTTGGCAAATATTCATTAAATGTTTTGGATGTTTAGTAAGCGTCAGATACGACTTTTCGTGATTTTAACATAGTTAGTTTTCCGCGTGCTAACTATTTATCTCTATTGTTTTAGGAAGAATTAATTTAAGTTGTTTTCGGATAAAATAATGAAACTGAGAAGAAAGCAGGTTAAAAAAAGGTATTGAAAACCGTTGCGGTTTATCAATACCTTGACGAATTTTGCAACCTAATGACGTTGCATTTTTTCTTTATGCTTAATGACTTGTCGGTCTAATTTATCAACTAATGAATCAATTGCAGCATACATTACTTCTTCTTCACTGGTTGCGAATATTTCTCCGCCAGTGACATTTAGCTTAGCTTCTGCTTTTTGCCGAACTTTATCAACTTCGAGAACGACATGGACATTATTAATGTGATCAAAGTGCCTTTCTAAACGTTGAAATTTTTCATTGACGTAATTTCTTAAAGCATCAGTTAGATCTAAATGGTGACCAGTTAGGTTGATTTGCATAGTTTTACTTCCTTCTATTGTTGATGGAAAAAGTGCTTTATAACCAGCTGATTTTATTATCAATTTTTACTTAACATGTGATTAATTAAGTAGCCTGTTAAATCAACTGATTAATCTGCAATTCTGTTAATTCTCAAATAATTAGTCTTCTTAGCGACTTATAAATTATTATGACCCATTCGTTTTAATGTTCTACTAATTTTATGACTCATAGCAGAGCCTTTCGTTCATTCGATGGTGGTATTGCCATACTTTCACGGTATTTAGCAACGGTACGTCGCGCAACTTTAATCCCTTGATCTTTAAGCAGGTTGGCTATTTTACTATCACTTAAAGGTTTGGCTCGATTTTCAGCAGCAACTAGTTTCTTAATGACAGCACGGATCGCAGTAGAAGAACATTCTCCTCCACTAGAAGTTCCAACATGACTTGAAAAAAAATATTTAAGTTCAAAAATACCTTTCGGTGTATGAAGAAATTTTTGTGTTGTGACTCTAGAAATCGTTGATTCATGCATCTCTACTTCTTCGGCAATATCGTGTAATACCAAAGGTTTCATTGCCTCCTCTCCATATTCGAGAAAACCAATTTGTTTTTCTACAATTGAAGTGGTTACTTTGAGTAATGTGTCATTTCTACTGAGAAGGCTTTTGATAAACCACTTTGCGTCTTGAAAGTTATTCTTTAAAAACTGGTTATCAGCGCTATTATCAGCGCGCTTGATTAGGTTAGCATATTCTTTGTTGATTTGAAGCTTGGGAGTACTATCAGGATTAAGGTCAACCTTCCATTGTCCATTTTCAGTTTTTCTTACGTACACATCCGGTTTTATATATTGAGCATTATTCTCATTCAGCTGATTTCCTGGACGTGGATTTAGGTTTTGAATTAAATCGATCGCTTTTTTTAACTGTTGCTCATTGAGGCTCAAGCTTTTCATTATCTGGCGATAGTTGCGACTTGCAAGATTGTCAAATTGCCGAGTAATGACTTCTTTTGCCAATCTATGCTCTACATCTCGACTATTAATACGATGTAACTGAATTAGTAAGCATTCTTGTAGGTTTCTCGCACCAATTCCTGCAGGGTCAAAGCTTTGAATAAAGTGTAAAACGGTTTCTATTTCTTCTATTTGAATAAGTGATTCGTCATTTTCATCAATCAAGTTCTTATTTTTATCGTCTGATTGATTGACCATCTCTAAAACATCTTCAAGGTCAGCTTGCATAAATCCTGAATCATCAATTGAATCAATTAAAATGAGCGCGATTGTTCTATCTGTCTCAGATAAAGTGCTCATGTTGATCTGCCAGATGAGTTGATCTCTCAAGCTATCGCTAGTTTCACCTTGATATTCAAAAGTATTTGAGTCATCTGATTTTTGACTGTTACTTTGAGAAACATAGCCCCAATCTTCCCATTGAGTATCTGATGCCATCTCAGTTTCAATTTTGTCATTGCTTATAGCTTCGCTAGTGTCTCTTTCTTCAACGGGCTTAGGGGGAATTGTTTCATCAAAGTCTTGATTTTCTACTTGATTAGACTCGTTAGAATTATCTTCTTGAACGGTTTTTATTTCTAACAAAGGGTTAGATTCAAGAACTTCTTGGATTTCTGCTTCTAGATCAAGACTTGACAGTTGTAACAGCTTTATCGCCTGCTGTAATTGCGGCGTCATGGTTAAAGACTGACTGATCTTAAGCTGTAAGGATTGTTTCATTAATATTATTTTCCGGCGAAGAATTAACGTTTCTTCTACAACAGATTTGTTTTTATATCACCATTTAACTATAGCAGTTATTTCGATCACAAGATTGATTTTTCGTTAATTTCAAGAAAACTTTGTGTTAAATTTTTTAAACAATTGTATGTCTTTAGGTAAGTAGTATGGCGATTAGTTTAAGACAATTCAATGATCTTAATCATAAAAAGTTAATACAAGATAGTTGACTAAAAGAAATTTAATATCAATAGGTTACCGGTGTAAGATGAGGGGCGATTGATGATGTGTTTATATCTTAAAATTTTCCCCAAGATAAACTTTTCGAACATCTGAATTTTTTAATATTTCTTCTGGGTGCCCTTTGGCTAAAATATGACCAGACTCCACTATATAAGCTCTTTCGCAAACGTCTAAAGTTTCACGGACATTGTGGTCGGTTATCAAGACGCCTAATCCTCTATCTTTTAAGTGTCTAATGATGTCTTTTATTTCTCCGACGGAAATAGGGTCGACACCAGCAAAAGGTTCGTCGAGTAAAATAAAGTCAGGTTCATTCGCTAATGCCCGCGCTATTTCCACACGGCGTCTTTCTCCACCAGATAAACTCATTCCTAAGTTTTGTTTAATATGAGTAATTTTAAATTCTTCAAGCAAAGACATCATTTTGTCATGTTGCTCACTTTTACTAAGAGTGGTATTAAGTTCTAAAATCGAAAGAAGGTTATTTTCGACAGTCATTTTTCTAAACACTGAGGCTTCTTGAGGTAAATAACCGACACCCATTTGTGCTCGCTGATGCATGGCGCTTAAAGTAATGTCTTTATCACCCAAAAAAACCTTTCCACCATCAGCCTGAACTAATCCTACAACCATATAAAAAGAGGTGGTCTTACCTGCTCCGTTTGGTCCTAAAAGACCGACAACTTCCCCTGAACTTACCTCAAAGGAAACATCTGAAACAACTTTTCTTCCAGAGTAAATTTTAGCTAAATTTTGTGCAGATAATGTTGTCATTTTTATTCTTTCTTTTTCTGAATGATTTCAACTTGTTGGTCGTCTGATTTCTTAAAACTGGAGATTTTAGTTTCGCTGTTGTATTTAAAAACGCCAGCAGAAATTTGCCCTAGAGCTAAATGCGCAACTACGTCTTGTGATAGTTCTAACTCTGAAGTTTTTGTATTAAATTGAAGCTTCTCTGCGGTGGCTTTTAAGTCGGTTGTTCCTAACTTTATTATTTCTATTTTTAGTGGTTTTCCCGAGGCAATGATATTTCTAGCGTCAGGAACCTTATTTTCTAATTGAATGGAATTTGACTTAATTTCAACACTGTCAACGTTATTGGAAACAATTTTGAGTTCTGCATTTTTTATGATATTAAATTGTTGGTTTGGGACTTGATATTCAATAAGGTTGGCATAAACTGTTAACATCTCATTTTTGACTAACGATGTTTGAATTAAACGAGCTGGATTACCTTGAGCGGCAATAAATTCGTAACTACCATCTGGCGCTTTTTTTCCAGTCAAGCAGTCAGCAATTAAAGAAAGCCCTGGTTGAGTGAGCGTTGCGTTGCCACAGTGTTTAAATACACCTGTTTTGCCATCCAGTTCAGAACTATCGCTATTTAAAACAATATTTTGATTGTCAGGGTTTGTCTGGTTAAATTCTTCTGATAGAAGCTTCTGACTGGAAATCAATAAACTAGTTAATAGTACATATAGCAATATACGGTTCATATCAATTAGCCTTTTTTTGGTAAATGACAGTTTTTACACTCGATTTTAATTGAATAACCTCTTGTTCGAAATCTATTTTCATTCCTCTACTTTGGCTATGGTAATGAGGATTTTGGATGGTTACTAAATCATCAGTAAAGGCAATATTTTGTTCTAGATCTATAGATAAATTTTTAGTGTTAATACTTGTTTCAGTTTGATTGTTAGTCAAGCGTTCTTCGATATTAACTTGGTTAAGGAGGTTGATCGTTTGCCCATCAATTAGTTCACCCTTTTCAGAGGAAATTTGCCATTCACCCAAATCATTTTTTGCATAAACAATTACCGGGTTAGACAACTTAGATGTATATTGTTCAATAGAATGCTCCATCCGTTTGGCGATTAGTTTATTTGTTCGTTCGCCATTGGAATTAAACTGATGAATAACAACCTCTTCCATAAAGTAATCAAACTCAGAAGAACTCACATTTTCTTTATTAGACGGAGCGTAATCATGTGGCCAAAAAACCAGTCCGAGCATGATGGCAGCTAAAATGCTGATTAACCAACGATTGAGTTTCATGCGATTCATTTATTAATTATTGTCGTGGGTTAATATATTGTTGATGAATAGATTCTAATTTTTTTTGCGCGAGTAAAAGTAAATCAGATATTTCTCTTACCGCGCCTTGGCCACCTTTTGCTTTAGTAACACAGTCTGCTTTTTCTTTTACAAAATAATGGCCATCGGCAACACAAAAGCCGAGACCAGATCGAAGCATTAAAGGTAAGTCAGGTAAATCATCGCCAACATGTGCTACTTGCTGTTGTTTAATATTTAATTGATTGATAATTTCTTGATAGGCTGATTGTTTATCACTTTTACCTTGATAAATAAAAGAGATTCCGAGTTCGTTTGCTCTTTGCTTCACAATTTTTGATTGGCGTCCTGTAATAATTGCTACTTGAATACCATGATTGAGCAATTGCTTAATACCAAGCCCATCTTTAATATTAAAGTTTTTTATTTCTTCGCCTTGATTAGAATAATAAACCTTCCCGTCGCTTAGTACGCCATCGACATCACATATCAGTAATTTAATATCTTTTGCTCTTTCGATAAATGAAGTGGGGTAGTCTGAAAGTAACATTAAACGACTCCAGCTTTAAGTAAATCATACATGTTAAGCGCGCCAATGGGATGATTATTTTTGTTTAGAATAACCAAACTGGTGATAGCGTTTTCTTCCATGATATTGATTGCTTCGACAGCCAATTTGTCACCTTCTATTGTTTTACTATCGAGGGTCATCACATCCTTTATCGAAGTCGAATTGAGATCGAGGCTTTTTGCTAATGTTCTCCTTAGATCGCCATCGGTAAAAATACCACAAAGTGAATTTTCATCATCGACGATACAAGTCATACCGAGGCGTTTATCAGTCATTTCAATTAGCGTGTCACTGATGCTGGTATTTTTACTTACAATTGGTACTTGATCGCCGGTATGCATAACATCTTCAACTTTTAACAATAGTCGCCGGCCGAGACTGCCTCCAGGATGAGACAGGGCAAAATCATTTTCAGTAAAACCTTTTGTTTCTAACAAGGCAACTGCTAGCGCATCACCCATAACTAACGCTGTTGTTGTTGATGCCGTGGGTGCTAAATTCATTGGACAAGCTTCTTTCTCAACCCCAGTATCGAGGTTAACATCAGCAAAAGTTGCTAATGATGAATTAGGGTTGCCGGTTAAACTAATTAGAGGAACGCTTAGTCGCTTTATAACGGGTAATAGAGTGGTTATTTCATTTGTTTCACCGGAGTTTGATAAGGCTAACACAACATCTTTACTAGTGATCATGCCAAGATCACCATGACTTGCTTCTCCAGGATGAACGAAAAATGCGGGGCTGCCTGTACTCGCTAAGGTTGCAGCGATTTTGTTACCTATATGACCGGACTTTCCCATTCCTATAACCACTATTCGACCTTCACAGGCGAGTAATAATTCGCACGCTTTGGCAAAATCATGATTAATTTTATCGACAAGGTGCAACAAAGCTTGTTGCTCAGTTTTAACAACTGCTTGACCAAGAGAGATAAAGTTATAGTTAGATTGGTTATCGACCATGTGACTGATAGTGCCTAAATCAATGCAGCAAAAAATTAAAAGTATGCTGTTTTATCGTTGTAGCTATAGTTTATCAGAAAAAACACCTATTGCGCTGATTCAAGAAAAGCATTTTAAAAAGGCGCTATTTAGCTATTAACGACCAGCTGATAAGATTGATATCCTACAAAGCAAAGTAACAACATCCCACCTTCTAAACGGGTGATTTCTCCGGGCTTTCCTTTTCGACCCCATGCCATAAATGACATAGCAATGGTTAAGCCAAACATCAAAGCATAATCTAGTTGAAGAATACTAGCATCGATTGGTACGACTTGAATTAACCCTGGAATTCCTAATACAGCTAACAGATTGAAAATATTAGAACCTATTACATTTCCAATGGCTAGTTCATGTTCGCCCTTTAATACGCCACTCACGGAGGCTGCTAGTTCAGGAAGGCTGGTTCCTACAGCTACAATCGTAATTCCGATAATAAAATTACTCACTTGGTACTGATAGGCAATATTAGTCGCCCCGATGACCAATAGATTAGAGCTGATCTGTAATAATATTAGCCCCAAAATAACCCAGAAGATGGCTCGCCCATTAGGCATTTGATCGGGAAGTTCATCCACTATCTCTTTTAACATTCGATCTGCTTGCGCTCTATTAGATTTAGCCGTTCTTACTAACCAAAATAAATAGGCTGCGAGAGATAGTAGCAATATTGTCCCGTCGAGGGCAGACAAGGTTAAGTCAATCATCAAAACTAGCGCCAAAACCATAAAGCCAAATAAAATGGGGATTTCTCGCTTTAAGGTAGCTGACTGAACTTTAAGAGGGACAACTAAGGCAGAGATCCCAAGAACCATGGCTACATTGGCTATATTCGAACCTATCGCGTTACCTAGAGCAAGTTCCGGCGTACCATTTAGCGCAGATTTAATAGATACAAAAACCTCTGGAGCAGAGGAACCCATCGCGACAATTGTTAATCCAACGATAAGAGGAGAGATCCCCATGTTTCTGGCAATTGCGGCAGCACCATCGGTAAATCTATCTGCACTCCACACCAATAAGGATATTCCACATAACACCATTGCAAAATATAGAAGCATATAACTAATTGATTCTCCGGGCTTTTTTGAGTTTAAATCTAATTTTTCAACAAGGGATTTGTTGTACTAAATAAAGTAGATTCCTCAACATAATGTTGTTTCTTGGTTTTAGTAGCAAGCAAAAAGTTGTTTCAAGTCGTGAACGTTACTAAAAATATTATCGGCTAGCCAAAACAAAGCACGACATTATACGGAAGACTTTATCAGAAAGTAAGCTGTTAATTTGCTGAAAAAAATAGGAGCTCATAGTTGTTGTCTATTCTTACTTGGTTCAGTTTCAGGTACAATACCGCGCGTTGTCAATATTAACTAAAAGATGAGAAGTATAAATGACCGAGTTAGAGATTAAGTCATTGATTGAAAAAGGTTTAGACTGCCAATCAGTAGAAGTTAGCGGTGATGGACACCACTTTGAAGCCTTTGTTGTTTCCGAGCAATTTGAAGGCAAGAGGGCAGTGGCTCGCCAACAAATGGTCTATGCTATGGTACAAGAACAAATTGCCAGCGGTGAACTACATGCGTTGTCATTAAAAACAATCACGCCCGAAGAGGCAAGCAAGCTTTAGTTTTAATCCTATATTGAGCAGATATCTATGGATAAATTACAAATTATTGGTGGTAACAGGTTAGACGGAAGCATTAGAATTTCCGGTGCTAAAAATGCCGCGTTACCCATTTTAATGGCTACTCTTTTAGCGGAAGGGCCAACCACGATTGGTAACGTCCCTCACCTAAACGATGTAACGACCACTTTAGAGCTTCTCGGTGTAATGGGTAATTCCATGACATTGGGTGAGAATATGACGGTCGAGATTGATACCAGTAGTATTAAAACCTTTGAAGCTCCCTATGATCTCGTTAAAACGATGCGTGCGTCGATATTGGTACTTGGGCCTCTTTTAACCCGTTTTGGCCGTGCTGACGTATCACTTCCAGGGGGCTGCGCAATCGGTTCTCGTCCCGTAGATCTTCATATCAAGGGGATGGAAGCTATGGGAGCAACTATTGATGTGACCGATGGTTACGTAAAAGCTAGGGCTGAAAACGGTTTAAAAGGTGCAAGGATCTGCATGGATATTGTGAGTGTTGGAGCAACCGAAAATTTATTGATGGCTGCGACTTTAGCCAAGGGAACCACTATCTTAGAAAATGCTGCACGAGAACCTGAAGTGGTTGATGTAGCAAATTATTTGATTGCCATGGGGGCGAAAATCACCGGTGCAGGGACTGATATCATTACTATTGAAGGTGTTGATAAATTAGTTGGTGCTCATCATGATGTTCTACCTGACCGAATTGAGACAGGTACTTACCTTGTGGCTGCCGCAATGACAGGTGGACGGGCAAAGGTAAGAGAAACAAATCCTGAAATATTAGAATCTGTATTGTTAAAACTAAGAGATGCCGGTGCAAAAATTACAACAGGTGAAGATTGGATTGAGTTGGATATGGAAGGGCGTAGACCTAAAGCCGTCAATGTTAAGACTGCGCCTTACCCGGGATTTCCTACTGATATGCAGGCTCAATTTACGGCACTTAATGTGATAGCTGAAGGGACAGGTGTGATCACTGAAACAATTTTCGAGAACCGTTTTATGCATGTGAGTGAATTGCAGCGAATGGGAGCTGATATTCAAATTGAAGGTAATAATGCAATTTGTACAGGCGTGGATAATTTAAAAGGTGCTCAAGTAATGGCGACAGACCTACGTGCGTCTGCGAGTTTGGTTATTGCCGGGCTAGTTGCTGAAGGTACTACCCTTGTTGATCGAATTTATCATATTGATCGTGGTTATGAGTGCATCGAAGAAAAACTACAACTGATGGGTGCTAACATTAAACGAGTTTCATAAAGTATTAAAAATACATTTCGCAAACTCTTTCTTTAAGCGTAAAGCCATTAGATTAATCAAAGCAATAAACAAAAAATAAAAGGTTATCTCTTATGATTTTTAGTCATACAAAGTTAAAGTTTGCTGTTGTGGCATTATCCTTATTTAGTTTGACGGCTTGTCAAGATTCTAATGATACCCAAGTCAATAGTTCAACAAAACAAGAAGTCAGTGATAAAAACATATCAGCTCAAGCAATCACCAAAAAATATATTATTACTGATACTCATATCGATGTACCTTACCGCTTAGAAGAAGCCTTTGACGATGTGAGCCAAGCAACCGAGAAAGGTGATTTTGATTACCCACGTTCTGTATCCGGCGGATTGGACGCACCTTTTATGTCGATTTATATTCCTGCTGAACTTGAAGCACAAGGCAGTGGCAGTAAAGAATTGGCAGATAAGTTAATTGATATGGTTGAAGGCATTGTCAGTAACGCACCTAAAAAATTCGCGTTAGCCTATTCAGTTGAGCAAATGAAAAATAATTTTGAAAATGGCATTATGTCTCTGCCGATGGGAATGGAAAATGGTTCACCTATCGAAGGAAAAATGGAGAACTTAGATTATTTCTATAAGCGTGGAATAAGATATATTACGCTCACGCATTCTAAAGCAAATCATATTTCAGATTCTTCTTATGATGAAAGCCGACCCGCAAAAGGGTTAACTGATTTTGGTAAAGAATTAATTGTTGAAATGAATAATATTGGAATGATGGTTGATGTCTCTCATATTTCTGATGATGCGTTTTATCAAGTTATGGAAATCAGTCAAGTTCCAGTTATTGCTTCTCACTCATCTGCTAGGCATTTCACTCCTGGTTTTGAAAGAAATATGAGTGATGACATGATTCAGCTTTTAGCAAAAAACGGTGGCGTGATTCAAATTAATTTTGGATCAACTTTTGTTACACAAAAATCAATCGATAACAATAATACCTTTAAAGCAGCTCGCTCTGAATTTATGAAATCAAATGGGTTCGAACAAGACAGTGATGAAGTAAAAACCTTTACTAAAAATTATCGAGAAAAAATTCCATTTGAATTCGCAACGCTTAATGATGTACTTGACCATTTTGATCATGTTGTAAAAATTGCTGGAATTGATTATGTCGGTATTGGCTCAGATTATGATGGCGTCGGTGATACTCTACCAGTTGATTTAAAAGATGTGAGTACTTATCCAAATCTTGTCCAAGGGTTTTTAGACAGAGGTTATAGCGAACAAGATATCGAAAAAATTCTGTCTGGTAATTTAATTCGAGTTTGGAAACAAGTTGAAGAATATTCTGAACAGCAGAAAACTCAAGCAAAAGTAACAGCCGAATAAAAATAGTATATCAACAATAATCAGCAAATTAATTCTACTAGGGGTTACTCGATATTACTAGGGGATGTTAGGGATTAAGAATATGAAAATTTGGGTCGATGCGGATGCCTGTCCGGTGGTTATCAAAGAAATTTTATTTAAGGCCGCAGAGCGAACTCAAACTTTATTAACCTTGGTCGCTAATCAATCAATTTCAAGACCTAAATCTCCCTTTATAAAAATGATGCAGGTCACTTCTGGCTTTGATGTGGCAGATGATGAAATTGTTAAACTCGTTGAAGTGGGCGATCTAGTCATCACCAGTGATATACCTCTTGCCGCAGAAGTGATTGATAAAGGTGCTCATGCGTTAAGTCCTCGCGGCGAACTTCATACCACCGATAATATTCGTGCCCGGTTAAATATGCGTGATTTTTTAGATACCATGCGAGCAAGTGGTGAACATACCGGTGGGCCGCCGCCATTAAGTCAAAGTGATAGGCAAGCATTTGCGAACCATTTGGATCGGTTTTTAGTCAAAGGAAAAAACAAATGATGATAGAAACTCAAAGACTTCGAATTAGATATTTTAATGAAGCTGATACGGATTTTATTGTCAAGCTTTTGAACGAACCTTCGTTTATCGAAAATATTGTTGATAAAGGGGTGAGAAATAAACAAGACGCGATTAACTATTTAGAATCTGGTCCTTATGCAAGCTATCAAAAATTCGGTTTTGGATTAAGTTTAGTTGATCTTAAAGATTCTAATACCCCTATTGGAATGTGTGGGTTGATTAAGCGAGAAGAGCTTGATGATGTTGATATTGGCTATGCACTTTTAACAGAATTTGAAGGGAAAGGCTACGCTAAGGAAGCTTCTCAAGCCGTTTTAGAAAATGGTAATGCTGAATACGGATTGAAAAGAATTATTGCAGTAACTAGTCCAAGTAATGCTGGTTCGATTAAGCTTCTTGAATCATTGGGGTTTAAGTATGAATCTATGGTGGAGTTGTATGGGATGGATAATAAGTTGTTTGCTTATGACTTTTAAGTTTTGTAGGCTCTAAAATTATCAAGCAACAAAAATAGTCGCCAATCCCAAGAAAGAAATAAACCCAACCATATCGGTTACAGTGGTTAAAATAACACCGCCAGACAAGGCTGGATCAATATCCATTTTCTTGAGAACCATTGGTAACATCGCGCCAATAACTGCTCCGGTAATCAAATTAATCACCATTGCGCCAGCAACCGATATTCCAAGTCCTACAGCATAAACACCGTAATTTTCAGTATTGATGTACCAAAAATAAGCAGACATTCCAACAACCACAGCCCAAAGAGTCCCGTTTAACAAACTAACTCCAAGCTCTTTAAACACTAACCAACGAAAATTGTTACTACTAATATGACCAATACTCATGCCGCGTATAACAAGGGTCAAAGATTGAGTTCCTGCAATTCCTCCCATACTTGCGACAACCGGTAATAGCACTGCTAAAGCCGCAACCGCTTGAATGCTTTTTTCGAAAATTCCAATGAATGATGCGGCGGCAATAACGGTAATTAAATTGATACCAAGCCATAAAGCGCGGCGTTTGGCACTGGTGAAAACCGGCGCAAAGGTATCATCACTTTCATCCAAACCCGCCATACTCATTAAAGAGTGATCAGCGTCTTCTATCATGACGTCTAATACATCATCAATGGTAATTCGTCCAAGCAGTTTTCCTTCATCATCAATAACAGGGGATGAGATCAGGTCATGTCTTTCAAATATACTTGCTACATCTGCATCTGGTAATGAGGCGTGAATCGCTTCAATTTCATGATCAACCACTTCATCGACCATTTGATCCGGTTGACTGGTGATCAATTTGGATAGCTGAACGGTACCAACCAAAATATCATGAGTATCAACTACATAAATACTATCTGTATTTTTAGGAATTTCTTTTTGCATACGCAAGTAACGCATAACAACTTCGATAGTCACTGCCGGTCTAACCGCAATGGTATCGGTATTCATCAAACCGCCAGCAGTATCTTCGGGATATTTTAGAGCTTGTTCTATTCGAACGCGATCTTGGTATCCCATTGAAGCCAGTACTTCTTGGGTTACCTTATCAGGCAAGTCACCCAAAATATCTGCCAGATCATCAGTATCCAGATTCGCCATGGCAGCAGCAAGTTCTGCAGGGGCTTTTTCTTCAGCAAAGGCTTTCAACAGATCTTCGTTTAAGAACTGTAGGACTTCACCTTCTCTATCTGAATCAACCAGTCGCCATAAGACTTTTCTTTCTTTAGGTGGAGTTGATTCCAGCATGTGAGCAACATCGGCAGCGGGTAATTGGTTTAACATCGCCCGAACTTGTACGAACATACCGCTTTCCAACGCATCATTTAGCTGATGCAGTCGGTCGCTACTATGTTCTTTTTCGAAGTTCTCTAATACAGGCATGCTTGTATGCTCTTCAACTGATTGAATTTACACCAATTATTGCTTAAGTATAGCATAGGGTGTTGTCTAATTGGATATCTAACTTATATACTATAGAGTAAAAAATTATAGAGGAATTTGTTATGCCATCATTTGATGTTGTGTCTGAAGTGGATATTCATGAATTGCGAAATGCTGTCGATCAGTCAAATCGTGAAATAAATAATCGCTTTGACCTAAAAGGCTCTTCAGCAAAGTTTGAACTGGATCAAAAACAGGTCAAAATTACAGCCGACGCTGAATTTCAGGCTAATCAGCTAAAAGACATATTAATTACTAAATTGATTAAACGAAGTATCGATCCTAAGTGCGTTGATGCGGCGGATGTTCAAGCTTACGGAAAGGTCGTTCATTTAATGATTGCCATAAGAGAAGGCATTGAACAAAATCTTGCGCGAAAGATTATCAAATTGATTAAAGCCAATAAATTGAAAGTACAAACGGCTATTCAAGGTGAAAAATTACGAATAACAGGAAAGAAGCGTGATGATTTACAACAAGTGATAGCTTTGATAAAAGCAGAATCTTTAGAGTGGCCGCTTCAATATAATAACTTTAGAGATTAGCCTTAAAGATTTGCATTATAAATTAACGACATAAGTTACGCTGCTGGCATGATTATTTCAGCCAGCAGATTAATTGTTTAGGCCAACATACTTGAATCAGATTGCTCGCTATCTTTATTATCATCCAAATCCCTTTCAGCATTAAAAATATCAAGGTAAGCGGTATAGATTGAAATCAAAGTGATTGCAAAAATGGCTAGGTATCCCACAAATATCAAAATAATAACGAGAGGAGGTATCAGAACTGCCACAATAGAAAGAATAACAAAAAATGCGATGATGTAAGCGAAAGCCACTAGTCCGTATATCATAAAAGGTAAAAAATTAGTTTTGCAAGCTAGGTAGCTAATTTTTAAGGCCTGAGCCGCTGACGCTTTGTTTAGAACCACCAATGCTGGAGCAAACCAAAAAGCCATAAATAATGGGATCATCAGTGCTAAGAAAACAAGAAGGGTAAGTAATAGATCCATTAAGGTTCCATCTTTTTCGAGCCCTTGCATCCATTCTAATGCTTGTTCTTGAGTCATAACTTCTTGAGTTTTAGGCAATAGATTTGCCATTATTTCTTCGATATTGACGCCAAACATCAGCATGATGTAAAAAGTTGCTAGGGTAATAAAAACAGATAATCCGGCATAAAAAGCTGAAAGTATTAATAATTCTTTTGTGTTTGATTTTACTCCCTCAAATAAATGGTCAAATTTAATCGGTGAGGTTTTAGATTGTTTATTGCAGCCAAGCATTAAACCGCCAATTAATAGAGGCATTAGGATCGCAACTATGCTGCCTATGACGGGAAGTATTAGCATCACCATTAAAAAGCCTGTAATTCCGAACCATACTGCTGGAGAATTGACAAATAATCGATAAGCACTAGTTAGCCAAACAGAACCCCTATTAGCCGGTACTTTAAGGTAAGTTATTTCTGTAGATTCAGAGGTGTTTAAGTCTTTGTCTTCTGGATGCTGCAATTTTAATATCCTTGGGTAGAAAATGAGACAAATTCAATATATTGAACTCACTCTATGTTGCTTTTTATGATAAATTAACCATCTATTATAATTGATGTTATTCTAACACCCAATGAATAATCTCTGCTTAGTTTGATGTCAAATTCCTTATCATCTAGCTAAATTACTCGACTATTTTCTAATATAGAGGCTCGTACTTATGCAAATTCGGTTTTTAAGTCTGATCAGTATTCTTATTATTTCAACTAGCTTTTCGGCGGTGGTATTAGCTGATGCTAATAAAACACCAATTCAGCAGGAATTATCATCACTTGATCTAGAAAAAATCATGGCAGATCCTGATTGGATGGGGAATAGCCCTGAAGCGCCGCAATGGGCACTTGACGGAAATTCAATCTTTTATAAACGAAAAGCAATAGGTCACAGTCATAGAGATACTTTTCGCCTTTCTTTAGCCGATCAAAGGAGTCATAAACTTGATAAAAAAGAATTGTTAGAAAGTGCTAGTGCACGCGCTAAATTAAACTCATCGAAAACCCATGGCGTTTTTACTTATCAAGGCGATGTCTATCTTGTTGAACTGGCGAGTAAGATTATTAGTCCTTTAACTGCAGATGCGGCATCTCAGAGTCGCCCTAACTTTGTTGATGATACAACTATTAGTTATTTAGTTGGTCATCAGATTTTTGTTTTTGATTTGAAAACAAAAATTGCTAAACAGATTGCTGATTTTAAACTGACAGCTGATCCTGATAAAAAGAAAGACAAAAACTATTTAGAACAATCTCAACCAAGACTTCTTCAATATATTAAACAAACCCAAGATGAAAAAGAATTCCAAAAGAAGCGAGCAAAAGAATTAAAACAACATTCAGTAAAAACTTGGTATTTGGGAAAAGGAATTGAAATTGAAACCTTTAGACTTTCGCCTGATGCAAAATGGTTACTGTTAGGAACCGTTGAAGAAAATTTATCCGGAGCTTCGGATCACATGCCAGAATTTGTTACCGCTGATGGTTATGTTAATGATAGAAAAGTTCGACCTTTGGTAGGAACATCTAAGCCTTACAATGAGAGTTTCTATTTATTTGATCTTGAAAAGAATAAGAAGCATTCAATTGATCTTTCTAGTCTACCCGGTATAAACGACGACCCACTCAAAAAGCTTAGGAAAAAAGCTGCGGCAAAGATTGGTTACAAATATAAAGATCGTCAAGGCCCTCGAGCTGTTTATGTTCATGACTGGTTTGCCAATGGGGGTGTAGAGTGGACAAATGATAGTAGCCAACTAGCCATGATTTTATATTCTTATGATAATAAAACACGTTGGATTGTTACCCTTGATACTAATAAACAAAAACTAAAAACTGCCCATTGGTTAAATGATGATGCTTGGGTTAATGATTGGACATTTAATCAGTTTGGTTGGATGCCTGATAATCAAACGCTTTATTATTTATCTGAAGAAGATGGATACTCTCATTTATATATCAAAAAAGGGAAGAGAAAAGCTAGTCAAGCTACTGAGGGAGAGTTTGAGGTTAGCAATCTTACAGTTAGCCAGGACGGCAATAAAATATTTTATAAAGCCAATAAAAAACATCCAGGAATTTATGAAATTTATTCTTTTGATTTGAACCAAAAAACGAGCCAAGCATTAACTGATTTAGATGGAATGAATGATTATGTTTTATCACCTGATGAGTCACAGTTAATTGTTTCTCATTCCAGTTTAACTAGAAAGCCCGAGTTATATTTACAAACTTTAACGAAAAATACTAAAGCAATTAAATTGACTAGTACAATGAGTCAAGATTTTACTCAAATTGCTTGGCAAGCACCTCAAATAGTTGCGATAAAATCAAGCCATGTTGATAAGCCTATTTATTCAAGACTTTACACCCCAGCCGTTGACCTGACTCAAGACAAATCTAAAAAAAGACCTGCGGTAATGTTTGTTCACGGTGCTGGTTATTTACAGAATGCCCACCAAGGTTGGTCCGGCTATTTTAGAGAGTTTATGTACCACAATTATTTAACTGCTAAAGGTTATGTTGTATTGGATATGGATTATCGAGCGTCTAAAGGTTATGGACGTGATTGGCGAACAGCGATTTATCGAAACATGGGAACACCTGAATTACATGATATGAAAGATGGTGTTCAGTGGCTGATTGATAATATGAATGTTGATGAAAAACGAATTGGTGTTTATGGTGGTTCTTACGGTGGTTTTATGGCCTTTATGGCGTTATTTAAAGAACCTGAGTTATTTGCGTCTGGAGCAGCTTTAAGACCAGTTACTGATTGGGCGCACTATAACCAAGGTTATACTTCTAATATTTTGAATACACCTCAAGTTGACCCTGATGCTTATGAAAGAAGCTCTCCAATAGAATTTGCTGAAGGTTTAAATAAACCCTTATTAATTGCTCACGGAATGGTCGATGACAATGTGTTTTTCAAAGACTCTGTTCGTCTGGTTCAAAAGCTGATTGAATTAAAGAAAACCAAATATTTTGAAACAGCGATTTATCCGGTTGAACCACATGGCTTTGTACAGCCTTCAAGTTGGTTAGATGAGTACACTAGAATTGACATGTTGTTTGAGCGAACACTTCAATAATGAACAAAAGCAAGGATATCAATATAATTGTAATAATTAGAGCTTTATTGTTGGGCATTGTTGGACTATTAATATCCGCTTGCTCAGATAAGGAAGAGATCCGAAGTCAGTTGGAGATTTGCCAGAGCCATTATAAAGCGGAAAGTTATTTGGTGGCTTCACAGGAATGCCAAATTGCTGCTGAACAAGGAATTGTAGAAGCTCAATGGATACTCGGTCATATTTATCGTTATAACTTTTTACAACAAGGTGAAGAATTAGATCAGGCTTTCAATTGGTATTTACTCGCCGCTGAGCAAGGTCATACAGGTGCGATGAGAGAAGTCGGTAATGCTTACCTGCTTGAAATTGGCACCTCTCAAGATTATTCCAAAGCGTATTATTGGTTAATAAAAGCAGCGAAGAATCATGATATTTTATCTAAATTTACCATTGGTACGATGTTTTATGAAGGCAAAGGCAGGGATAAAGACATTGCTTCAGCAATTAATTGGTTCAAACGTGCGGCCAATGAAAACCATCCCATGAGCATTAATAATTTAGCTTGGATTTTTGCTACCAGTAAAAATAAAGCATTTTTTAACCCTAAAAAAGCCAATTACTGGATAAGTAAATTGGACAGTCGTTTATTAACGGTTCCTATGTTTTTGGACACTCAAGCTGCGGTAAAGGCTGCTCAGAATGATTTTGAAAAGGCGGTTGAATTGCAAAATCAAGCCATAGGCAGCTTGTCTGCTGATATTTCGGAAGAGGATTTATTGGAGTTCCAGAAGCATCTTGAAAGTTACCAACGGGAAGAGATTTGGCGTGAATAAACAAGAATCGGAAGCGATTGATATCAATGTTTTTAGAGCCGGAAGATATCGTCATTATAAAGGCTCAGAATATCAGGTAATCGATACAGCGACTCATAGCGAAACCGAAGAGTTATTGGTTTTATATCGCCCTTTGTATGGTGAGAGAGCTTTATGGGTAAGACCTTTTAATATGTTCTTTGAAACTCTACCGGTTGATGGTGTATTGAAAAAAAGATTTGAATTTATTGGTGAATAAAAAGATTATTCTGTAATAAACAGTCATTCTTGCTGACTAAGTTAACATACTATCGACATTATTTAGGTCAGTCTGCTTTGAGCACAACTATTGATAACACTTTAATGAGTTATCCATCATATACTATTAAGAAGATGTCACGGGAAGAAAGAAATCAATACGAGTTGTATTTTGAGGAAACGCTTACCGAATTTCATCCGGCAATTGCGCGTGTTGTTAGTAGTTATGAAGTTATAAAAGCTCTCCAAGAAGAATTGTACCAAGAGATCTCGGTCGCTTTATGGAAATCGCTTTCTCGATTTGATCATCAATCAAGTCTAAAAACCTATGTCCTTAGTATTGCTCATAAGAGGGCAATTTCCCACGTGGCTAAACATGCTAAAGAACCTAGAAAGCAAGATGTCGATAAGGTTGAATTGGTGTTTAAAAATTGTCCGAGTGATCAACTAGTAAAATCTCAACGTATGTCTAAGCTTTTATCCGCGATGCATCAACTACCTGTTTTTGAACGACAGCTAATCGCTCTAGCTTTAGAGGGGCTCAGCTATAAAGATATTGGAAAAATATTGGGTATTACAACTAATTTAGTCGGTGTTAAATTGAATCGTTCAAAAATAAAACTAAAGACATTAATCGCATCAGGAGAATCATAATGATGCATCAAGATCAAAACCAAGATAACAATAATGACGAGTGGAAAGAACTACAATCTGATTGGCAAAGTTATCGACCAGATATTAAAAAAATAAAAAAACGTATTACTTGGGTGACTTGGAGAATGATTGCCGTTTTAGTGATGGATCTATTGATTCTGTTTGCTTATGTTCCTGTTGGTATCTTTTTTGTTCTGATTGAAAGCCAATCACTAGCGAGCAAAATTTGGTATTTAGGAATGCTTCCTGTGCTTTTATATACGGTCTATTGGGATTTTAAATTGCGTTTACCTTTATTTAAATTAGACAGTGAATCGACCAAAGATATTTTAGCTTTTTATCTGAAACGTGTGAGCGCCGGTGTAAGACTTGGTAATTTTAGTATTAAGTTTTGTTTATCTTTATTGGTATTGTATAGCCTTTGGATTGGTGCTAGTTTTTATTTTGATTTAGGAGAAGAAAAATTACAAAAAGCATCTTTTATCTTTTCTGGTTTTGTATGGATTGGATGTTTTACTTATATTTCCTACTGGTATCGTAATAGGAAGGCAAAAGAACTGATTCGACTCAATGAACTTTGGAAGGGTTTTTTGGAATAAAAAAGCTGAATATTACAATGAAATAACCTTTGTTGTGCTGCAATAAATGACGATTTCGTTCGATATTGAATAAAAGGTGTTAAAAAAAGTATTTTATCTATATAAAACAAATAGATAGAGCGTTTGTATTCTTGCATAAGTATCTGATAGTATAAGCAGGTGATGTTAAGAGGTCGGAGTAGCTTGAGTCACATCAATGCGGAGAGTATTCTCTTTGAAAATAATAATAACATCCGACCAGTCTATAACAGGTACTAGATGCTTGTTTAAGACTTACAACAGATTTCTAACTATTAAAATTTTATAAATAAATATAAGTAGTAACCTCTAATCGTAGGAGATTGAATCGTGATAAAACAAAATAAACTCTTAGTTTCTTTAGCTGTCAGCATGGCACTTTATGGAACTAATCTGGCTGCTGAAGAAGCACAGGCCGAAGAAGAGGAATCAAATGTCGTTATTGTTACGGCACAAAAACGTTCTGAACGTGTCACAGAAGTACCGATTGCTATTTCGGTATTTCCTCAAGAAACGATTGATCAAACCGGAATCCAAGAATTGCGTGAGATAGGTGATTTTATTCCTAATATGACTGTTACTCAGGGTACTGACTTCGGTTCCAAGATTCTGATTCGAGGTGTCGGAGCAAATAGTCGTAACATTGGTTTTGATTCTAGGGTAGGCGTTTATCTCGACGGTGTTTACTTAGGTCAAGGGCCTGCGGTGAATCAAGATTTGATTGATTTAGAGCGCGTAGAAGTTCTTCGTGGACCGCAGGGTACTTTATTTGGCAAAAACACAGTTGCTGGAGCTGTAAGTTTAGTTTCCAAAAAACCAAGTGGAGATTTTGAAGGTAAAGCAACCATAGGGGTTGGAAATTTTGATGCCGTTGAAATGAAATTCAGTGTTGACATTCCAATAAGTGACTCAATCTCTGCAAAATTATCTGCATCCGCTAGAGAACGAGATGGATTTATCGATAATGTGTATGAATTTGGTCAATTACCTACAACGCTAAATACCGTTGCTGGAGGCGTTCCAATTTTTGGTATTGCGCTACCTTTCCCAATTGAAGGTGACGAAGTATCCGATACGTCAGAAAAATTATTAAATCAAGATACTCAGTCCTATAGAGCTCAATTGAGAATACAACCTAATGACAAATTAGATATCAATATTGCGTTTGATGGCATAGAGTCTGATAGGTTGACAACTAATTCAGTGCCACTTACGACAGCTTTTGGTGATACTCTTAACCATTTCGCGGATTACCAGAATAACGAAGTTAACTGGAATTTTACTGGTGGAGAAACTCGAGATATTACCGGCGGGAACATAACTATTGACTATGATTTCGGAAATGAATACGCGTTTCGTTCAATAACTGCAGTTAGGGATACAAAAATACATTATCAAAACGACCTCGATTACTCACCGATAGATTTTATTACCTTAAACTACACTGATAGCTATGAGCAAACAACTCAGGAATTTCAATTAATTTCTCCTGACGATGCCGCTTTTAAATATGTCATTGGGTACTATTATTTCTTGCAAGATTCAGATACCTTCAGAGAGGTACCTACCGGTTCTGCAGGAAACTTCTTTGGTGCTGATTCAAATAGACCTACAACTAGTCAAGGTAGCGTAGAAACGACTAGCAACGCGCTTTATATTAGTGGTAGTTATGACTTTAACGAACAATGGAAACTAGGTTTCGGAATGCGTTATTCTGAAGAAACAAAGGACGTCAACTGGAACTTAGATGGAGGGGGATCTGGAGTTTTCTCAATTGGTTGTACTGGCGGGTTAGGTTGTTTTGATGGGACAGGTACTCCATTTCCAGTATCAAGTATTGGAAATCTGGTCGATTCCAGGACGGACACTCAAACATCACCAACGGTAAGTCTTAACTATGCTATTTCCGACATAACTAATACCTATGTTAAATATTCAACAGGTTTTAAATCTGGGGGTTTTAATCTAGATTATATTACTCAAGCTGGGGTTGATGCAGGAGTTGCTTTTGATGAGGAAACAGTTACTAGTTATGAATTAGGTCTTAAGACTAACCTGCTCGATGAGCGTTTGTTGGTTAGTATTGCTTATTTTGATGCACAATATGAAGACTATCAAGTGAATCAATTTGTTGATTTAGGTTTTGATGAAGAAACTCAAACGCAGTTAACTTCAATTACTATCACTAATGCTGCAGAGGTTGATACAAGTGGTCTGGAGTTTGAAGCAAACTACAAAGTGACGGATTCGCTCACAATAAATGGTTCTTTTGGAATACTCGATGCTACGTTCTCAGACTTCCCAGACGGGACTACGGAGACCATTACTGCTGATGATGTTCAAGTTGGGGAAGTTGTTGGAGAAACAAGACGTATCAATGCGAAAGGTAATCGACTTCCTTGGGCTTCAGAATTCAATGCATCGCTTGGTGTTCAATATTACAGTTCTTTAAATTCTTTAAAATCAGATCTCTTGTTAAGGTTGGATATCACTCATGACGGTGACTATTTTACTGGAATCGAAAATGAATCAACCAAAGTACTCCCAGGCAATCATCCTCTAACGTTTGCGCTTGATTTTCCGCATTCCGCTGCGGCAGGGAATCCTCCGGTAACTATTAATTGGGGACATACTGAGGCGACCACTATTGTCAATGCCAGAGTTGGTTTGATCAGTCAAGAAGGTGATTGGGAAGTCTTCTTATGGGGTAGAAACTTAAGTGATGAAGATGAAAAGGTAGAGTCAGTAAGGGATTTCTTCGGGACTTTAGGTTATTTACCTCGCCAACCTAGAACTTATGGTGTTGAGGCTGTTTATAACTTCTAATCATTGATTGAGTTAGTTAACAAAAAGAAAGCCTAGGCTTTAATGCCTGTCAGATAAGAGCTGACAGGCATTTTTTTTGGTCTTTTTATTGGATATGGTACCGGATCGGTCATTGATGTTAATACCGAATAAGATTTCACTTTAATGGTAAGTTTGATTAATCTAGCATCAACGTTATCGGGAAGTACATCCCATTTTTTTTCTTGCTTGAGGAGTTGTTTTTATACTGACAATTTGATCTTTAGTACTCATTTTTCTAACGACTTCAAATTGAGTACCGTATTTTAACGGTATTAACCAATGCTGCTCTTCACCTGCCATGTGCCATTGGTTTAACAGAGCCAAAGAGTAAAAACCTTTATCAAATAAAGTGAGAGAATGGTTAGGCGTTGGTTGAATGAGGTTATTTATTAAACTTATCTCTTAAGTATTCAAATTGCTTATTAATCAATACCTATTGAATTGTAGTGCGTTGACACATGGTTTAATACTATTAACGGTGTTTGTTCGCTTAGTGATAGAGTGGCATGTGATGTGAACGACTCTTCTAAGCTGTCTTTTTATTAATTTTTAAAATCAGTGCAAGTGCGTTTGCCACAGGTGAGCCCCATATTTGTTTTGGCGCTTGGTTATAAATTTTTCATTAACCGCTCTAGAGCTGGTCGCATTTGTCGTACACAAGCTCGACCTTCTTCAATTGCAATATCCGCTTTGTCAAACTCCATTAAACCTAATTGGGATAAGCTCGGTGAAAGTGTCACGTCAGGAGGATCTCCCGCCATACGACTGCGTGTGATGCGATCTTGCATGATATTAACAGAGCTTGCTATGACCTCGAACATTCCGGGCGAGTCTAGGTTATCACCAAGTAATTGCGACAAAAGAATATCTTTCTGCTTGTGGAGATTGTTATTGAATAGCGCTGAAGCTCTATTCAATAGTGAGCTTTCATCGTTACCGCGTTGCTTTTGAGTATTTTCAATTGACAGAGTTTGTTTACGCGTATGTTTACCAACAATATCGCCATTTAAATTGACGGCAATTACGACTTTTGCCCCCAACGCTCTACACAGCGATACCGGAACCGGGTTCGACAGTCCTCCGTCGACCAGCCACTGTCCATTTAGTTTAACTGGAGCAATGATACCCGGTAGTGCGGTTGATGCATGTATTGCATCAAGCAGTTTTCCTTTTTGTAACCATATCTCACGACCTGTATACAATTCCGTTGCCACTGTAGCAAAATGTCGTGGCAAAGACTCAATCGTTTCCCTGTCCATAAAGTTACGAACAAACTTAAATAACTTATCCGTTTTAATAAAACCGCCTCCAATCACTGACAGCTCAATATAGTTGATCATTTCTTTCCAAGTCAGCGATCGTGTCCAGTCTTCAAGTAGATCGATTTGATTGTTAGCATAGACGGCTCCAACAAAAGCTCCGATCGAAGTTCCTGTCACAATTCCCGGTTCAATCCCCATTTTAATGAGTTCCTGAATAACACCAATATGCGACCAGCCTCGAGCCGAGCCGCTGCCTAAAGCGAGGCCAATGCGAATGTCAGCACCATCAGATGTTTGAAATTGTTTTGGAATATTTCTTTTTATTGTCATAAAAATTTCTGCAAATTAATAAATTTGAGCATTCTTACATAAGTTATTATTAATACAGTTTCATTAAAATTAAGGTTTACTTCACTTGAGATCAATAAGACCGTTACTTTATATATAACTTTTTGTGTCGCTATATATAAACTATTTCATCGACAGGCTTTTGCGAAATAAAACAAGTGCTATCAAAAAAAATACTATGCCAATAATTAAATTTGCCAATAAATTTGACCATACCATATCAAAGCTGGCACCACGATATAAAATAGCCTGTGCAAATTTAACAAAATAGGTGGTTGGAGCGACCTGCATAATGTTCTGTACCAATTCGGGCATGCTCTCATAAGGAGTGACACCGCCTGACAGCATTTGTAGTGGTAGCATGACCAGTATCATTAGTATCCCTAATTGTGGCATAGAGCGGGCTACAGTCCCGAGTAGAATGCCTAAGGAAGTGGTTGAAAATAGATGTAGCATAACCCCAAAAAGAAATAACGATTTCGAGCCTACAATAGGCATTTCCAGTAACCCCTCCACTACAAAATATAGAGACAAGCCTGCAGCAACCAGCACAACTAGCCCCATAGACCAAACTTTAGATAGTATAATTTCGATTGGCGTAATCGGCATTACCAGTAAATGCTCTAGCGTTCCATGTTCGCGTTCACGAATAAGAGCTGCCCCAGTTAGGATCACCGATAACATTGTTATCATGTTGATGAATTCCATCACACTGGCAAACCAGGAGCTTGTCAGTGTTGGGTTAAAACGCATGCGGATATTAAGTCTTACTGGTAACATAGTCTCAGTACGGCGAGATGAAATATAGGTATTAATCTCGCCAGTAATTATGTTTTGGATGTAACTCGCACCAATAAAGGCTTGAGTCATTTGTGTCGCATCCACATTTACCTGGATCTCCGGCAACTTGCCCGCCAGCACATCACGTTGGAAATTTGCCGGAATATCAATTACGAAAGTGAACTTTCCTGCGTCCATACCAGGGTCGATATCCATCATGTCGATCCGTTCTGGTGTTTTAAAGTAGGGATCATAAAAAGCGTTCGTTATGCGATACGATAAAGGCGATCTATCTTCATCAACTACAGCGATTGGTGCATTGTATAATTCCTGTGAGAGCCCCTTGCCTGCTGCATAGACCAGAAATATAAAGGCAAACAGAATAAAAACAATCATGATCGGGTCGCGGTACAAACTACGTAGTTCTTTAATGCCAAGATTAAAGATGTTCATCAGTATCATATTACGCCTCCTGCTTCTTTAGCAGCGCCACGCATAATAGTATTAACACAGGAACAAATAATGCTAAGGCAAAAATATGGTAATACAGATCAACAAATCCAAGAGCTTTGGTAAAGGTGCCACGACTAATAATTAAAAAATAGGTCGTAGGGAATAACTTGCCTATCACTGCCGCGGCACCTTCCAGCGAAGTCACTGGAGAGGTTAAACCGGAGAACTGAATTGCGGGCAAAATAGTTAAAATAGCTGCTCCAAACAACGCTGAGATCTGGGTACGCGTAAATACAGATACCAGTAAACCAATCCCAGTCGTAACAACGACGTAAAGTAAAGCAGCAATTGATAACGCCAGAAAACTTCCCTTAAATGGTACTCCAAAAATAAATATCGACAGCGCAACCAAGCCAAAAAAATTGATCATACTGACAGCAATATAAGGCAGCTGCTTGCCCAGTAAGAATTCAAGTCTAGTGACGGGTGTCGCATAAAGGTTGGTGATCGAACCCAGTTCTTTTTCACGTACCACCCCTAACGCCATCAACATAGCTGGGATCATAATCAATAAAAGTGGTATGACTGCAGGTACCATCGCGTAGATGCTTTTAAAATCCTGATTGTAACGATAACGTACTTCGATATCTGCAGCACCAGTTTGTGGCACACTGCCTAGGTTGCTAATTGCATAATGAATAAGATAATCATAGTGCATTCCTTGCACATAACCACTTATTGTCTCAGCACGAAAAGGCATCGCACCGTCGATCCAAGCAGCGACTTCAGGTGCGCGTCCAAGTTTTAAATCTTTGCCGAAATTAGTGGGTATTTCCAACACCAAACTTAATTCAGCGGCACGCATGCGACGATTCAATTCAGCTTCACTTTGTATTCGAGGCTGCTCGTTAAAGTAACGTGAGCCAGAAATATTCTGAATATACTCACGGCTTTGTGGACTACGATCGTGATCTAAAACCGCAAAAGATATGTCTTCTACATCAAGGCTGATACCGTAACCAAGAACAAACATTAAAATAACCGTCCCCAACAAAGCAAAGATAAGGCGAATACGATCACGTAATATCTCCAAAGTTTCGCGTCGAGCATAGGCAAACAGTCGCCGCAAACTGAATGCACTAGCTGTTTGTTCCTCTGGTTGTGTTAGTATTTTTGTTGCAGTAACATCACTTGTTGGCCACGGTTCATTATTCACTTGAACTGTTGGCTCCGCTTCATCCGCTGACAGCAGGTAAGCAATAAAACTCTCTTCTAGCGTTTCTGCTTGTTGGGATTCCATCAACATAGCTGGTGTGTCAGTGACCAATATTCGTCCTGCATGCATCAATGAAACGCGATCACAGCGTTCAGCCTCGTTCATAAAATGAGTGGAAATAAAGATAGTTACACCATCTTGACGAGAGAGTTTGATGAGTAACTGCCAGAATGCATCCCTTGCTATTGGATCAACACCTGAAGTAGGCTCATCTAGGATCAACAATTCTGGTCGGTGGATAACGGCAACCGCCAGCGACAAACGCTGGCGGATACCAAGAGGTAATTGATTCGCCAGTTCGTTAGCATAACCAGCAATATTAAATTCGAAGAGCATTTCTTCTACTCGATGAGGGATTTTCTTTGCAGAAAGGTGAAACAAGCGCGCGTGCAGCTCCAGATTCTGTTGTACTGTCAGCTCGCCATAAAGCGAAAAACCTTGAGACATAAAGCCTAGTCGTTTTCGGATCGCTAGATCGTAAGGCTTCACAGGCAGGCCGAACAAGAGTGAATTGCCCTTACTTACGGGCAGTAAACCAGTTAGCATTTTCATGACCGTGGTTTTACCGCACCCATTGGAACCAACAAAACCAAATATTTCACCTCGCTCGATTTCAAAACTGACATCATCCACTGCCTTAAAATCACCAAAATAGCGAGTTAAACCAACAGCTTCTATAGCGAGAGAACCGTCCTTTTGTGCTACATATGGAGGCACAATCAGTGCTTTATATCCCTGTCGTTTCTGCTCTGGCAATAACTGAATAAAAGTCGCATCCAGATTATCCATGCCAGTTTGCATCATCAAATCTTTAGGGCTACCTGTTGCAAGAATCTTTCCTTCATCCAGAGCCACCAACCAGTCAAAGCCTGCGGCTTCATCCATATAGGCAGTGGAAACTAGCACGCTCATTCCTATATTTCGACTAAGTATGCGTTCAATTAGTAGCCAGAATTGGCGTCGAGAAAGAGGATCAACACCGGTTGTTGGTTCATCTAGTATCAATAAATCGGGTTCATGGATCAATGCACAGCACAAGCCAAGCTTTTGTTTCATACCGCCAGAAAGGTTTCCTGCAGGTCGATCACGAAACGGAGTTAAGCCCGTACTCTGTAATAACTCGTTAATACGCCAATGACGCTCTTCTTGTCCTTGATCAAACAAGCGACCAAAGAAATCGACATTTTCGAATACCGACAACGTCATGTAAAGATTTTTACCGAGGCCTTGTGGCATGTAAGCGATACGGGGACAAACAAGCCTACGGTGACTATGATCACTCATATTGCCACCGAGCGTCATAATTTTTCCCTGTTGAATTTTACGTATACCCGCAACTAGAGCCATCAGACTGGACTTGCCAACACCGTCTGGACCAATTAAACCTACCATACAACCAGCGGGGATGTTTAGATCAATATTGTCAAGGGCGAGTGTTTTACCATACTGATGACTAACAGCTGACATCCTGGCTATGGTTTCATTATTCACTACTCTATGGTCTCTTCCTGATTTAATAACGGCGGTAAAGCGTCCGGCCAGAGTGCATCAGGAACAAGCTGCACATAAGCCATACCGGGCACACCGGTTTTAACATGTTCAACATAGTGTTTGAGTAATTCAGGCTCAATTTTGATTTTGATACGAAACATCAGTTTTTCCCGCTCTTGACGAGTCTCGACTTCGCGTGGTGTGAACTGTGAGCGAGACGCGATAAACGATACACTTGCGGGGATAGCTACATCAGGAAATGCATCAAGCACAATACGTGCCTCTGTTCCAATGCTAACTCGACTCGCCTGATGGGTCGGTAAAAACAAGAGCATATAAACATCACTTAAGTCTATTATTGTTAACACCTTACCGCCCATACCGAGAACCTCACCGGGTTCAGCGAGACGATATAACACACGACCATCTCGCGGTGATACTAATATACTATCGCTTAATCTGATCTTAATTTTAGCGACCTGAGCGTCAGCAGCTTCTATAGCTGCAACGGCTTCAGCCACCTGAACATTGGCTGCCATTAATGCAGCTTCACTTGTTCGTTGACGAGCTTGGTGTTGGTCGAGCAATTGTTTTGACACAGATCCAGCTTTAACCAGTTCCTGTATTCGTAGCAATTCTTTTTTTGTCAGATCGCGTTCACTTTCACGTTGGAGCACAATAGCATTGGCAAATAGTTTACTTTGTAAAGTGCGTCGTAAGTTGGCTTCGGCAAAATTCAAATCGGCTTCAAGCTCTTTGACATCCATTGTTGCTAATCCTTGTCCAACTTTCACCCACTCACCTTCAGCGGCATTGATCTCTGAAATCCGTCCTCCATTTTTAGTCGCAATATCAATGGTCGTTGCTTCAATGCGACTGTTGCCTGAAGCAAAACCGTCAGGTAGTTCTGGAGTCTTTGACACTTTCCAGAAATATAAAGCGATACCTATTATAGAGAGCAGTACGCCTACGGTAATCCAGTTTTTAAGGTTAAATTTTTTCATAGTCCTCTCCCACTCATTTACAGATCGTCCTTTGTATATTTCAGATTTAGGCTACTGTTAGCTACTCCGATAACAAGCAGGATTAGCGCTTCTCTAGCCAATTCATTGTCTTTTTACTCTTTCTTAGTTCTTGTAGTTAGATACTATAAACTCGCTTATCTATTTCATTCAACAATATGCCCACTCTTAACTAATGAATAAACCGCTGGAACATCAACCAAGGTCAACAAAGTAGAATTGATGTTCTCTCAATAAGGATGCCTACTTACATTAAATTTTTCCAACTTCATACCACTTCCTTAACCAACGATCTATCGGGAAAAGAATTTTATAAAATGCAGGAACGACCAATAAGGCCAATATTGTTGAGCTAATCAATCCACCAATGACTGATAACGCCATGGGGGAATTCATTTCATGCCCAGCCCCACTGCCAAAGGCTAATGGCATCATAGCTCCAACCATGGCAAAAGTGGTCATCAGAATGGGTCTAAGTCTTTTCTCTCCCGCATGAATTAAGGCATCATCTACTGATTCACCTTGTTTAATCGCTCGATTGGCAAAATCCACAACTAAGATTGCATTCTTTCCAACCATCCCTAGTAATAAAATAATCCCAATCATAACGAATAGTGAGAAATTATTTCCGCTGAGTCCAAGTGCAGTTATAACACCAGTAAATGCCAGTGGCATGGTGACCATGATAATGATGGGTTGAATAAATGATTCGTACAATGCCGCTAATATAAGGTAAATCAATATCACGGCCAAACCAACAGCATCAGCAAATGAAACGGCGGTTTCTTGCATTCTTTCGACGTCTCCAGCGTAGGTATATTGGTATCCTTTGGGCAGTATTTTTGTTATGTTCTTATCCACTTGATTGACCAAAGAATTTAATGGTACATTGGATAAGTTGCTACTCACCATAACTTTTCTCTCACGGTTATAGCGGTTAATCGATGCGATTGAAGTACTTTGTTCAAAATTAATCAAACCATCAAGAAAGACATATTCGCCATTGGCTGCTCGGATTTGTAGCTTTTTAATGTTGTTAATATTGGCACGACTGTCATCATCAAACCGCAAAGTTATATCATACTCTCTGCCTTTTTGTTCAAAGGTGCTGATTTCACGGTCACTGGAATAATTGGAATTTAACAGTGAAGCAATTTCTAAAGCGGTTATACCAAGTCTTGAAGTATTGTGTCGCAATACAGTAATACTTACCTCAGGTTTTCCATCTTGGTAATCGCTATCAATATCAACAGCTCCTTCAAATTCCCCCAGCATTTTGGTGACCTTGGTTGAAATTTCTTTGAGCTTGTCCAAACTATCACCCGTGATGACAATTTGTAAAGGAGCGTTGCTTCCTCCAGTATTTATGGGTGGTATTTTTTCAACCGCAATTTTCATGCCTTTGATGGAGACAAACTTATCACGGTAATTTTGGGTTATTTCTATTTGTCCTATTGAACGTTCTCCAATGGGTTTTAATTTTACATAGACCAAAGCTTTGTGCGATTCATTGGCTGTTGTATATCCAATACTTAAAGCATAATAGTCCACCATATCATCTGATTTTACTGCATCCATAATGGGTTGCATTTTTATTTTCATGGCTTCGATTGAAGTGCCAACTTCGGCCTTTACAGTGATTTGAAGCTCACTATTATCCTCAGTTGGTACAAAGTCCATTCCAACATTGGTAAAGATAGCACTGGATAAAAACAGTAATCCAAAAGTTAATAATACGGTGATGTATTTAAACTTTATTAAGGGTTCGAGTATTTTGACATAAGCATTATCAAGAGCCTTAAGAATCGGTTCTGTTTTGGCGTGAAATTTGGTTTCTTTATGTCGCAAAACTCGGGCTCCAATTGTAGGAATAAGCATAATAGCCACCAAATAAGACAATACTATACCTGAGGCGACAGTCATGGCAAAAGCATTGAAAAACTTACCAACCATGCCACCCATAAATGCCACGGGGATAAATACCGCTAATAACATGGCAGATATTGCCAATAAGGAAAAGGCTATTTCATGCACACCTTCATAAGTGGCTTTAAAGGCTTCCATGCCGGATTCCATTTTTTTGCTGATATTTTCAATCACCACAATGGCATCGTCTATAAATATTCCGATAGCCAAGGTTAATCCGATTAAAGTTAATTTGTTCAAGTCATAGCCCATATAATCAATGATTGCAAAAGTGCCAATAATTGAGGTGGGAATTGCCAATGCTGAAACAATTGTTGCGGTGAAATTTCTTAAAAATAAGAAGACAATAAAGACAGACAATATAGCACCGAAGATTAAATCAAATTTAACTTGATCAACACTGTGTAAAATCTTATCTGATTGGTCTTTTATCAAGATTAGCTCATAATCCTCCCCAACCAATTCTTTTAGTTCAGGTAAAATTTTCTTAGCCCCGTTTATTATACCAATCACATTTGTGCCTGATATTTTTATGATATTAAGCATGACTCCTTTCTTTCCTTTATAGGAGGCAAAACTCTCAATATCACTTAGTCCATCGCTGACTGTAGCCAAATCTTTGAGGTGTAACCCGGGTCTTATCTCAATATTTGCTAATGACTCAACACTTTTAGTATCTCCTTGGAATTTGATGATCAATTCTTGCGTTTCATTGATGCTTTTTCCTGTACTTGCTTTGTAATTTTCCTGGCTAATTTTGTTTTGTAATTCTGAGGCAGAAATTTGGTACTTACTGAGTAAATAAGGATTGACCATAATTCTTATTTCACGGTCTTGATATCCATCTATATCCACATCACCAACATTTTTAATGCGTTGTAGGCGTGGTTTTATTTTTTCATCAACCAATTGCATCAAGGCTGAATTGTCGCCTTTTTTATTAATAACAAACAAACTAATGGCTTCACCTGCAGTACTGATTTTTTGTACAATCGGTGATTCGGCAGTAGCGGGTAATATGACACCACCAATTTTATCACGCACATCATTGGCAGCTTCATTAATGTCACGCTCTAAATCAAATTGTACAATGACATAGCTCAAACTTTCGTAGCTGGTTGAATCGAGCTTATCAATGCCATTTATACCCGAAACGGCCTCTTCAATTTTATCAGTAATTTTCGATTCGATCGTTTTGGCATCAGCTCCAGAGTAGACAGTTTTAATGGTGACAATTGGGAAGTCCACATTAGGAAAAAGTGCTAGAGGCATGGATGTATATGATTTTAAGCCAAAGATAACTAATGCCATTACTGCCATTAAAATAGTGATAGGCCTATTGATCGCAAATTTATACATAATTTTACTCTTGCTCTTCGGTGTTTGACACAGTGTCAGTTGTTACAATATATCCTTCACCAAACAAACCCACTTTCAAATCTTTTGCTAAGACTTGAACCGCTATCTTGCGATTGTCGATATTTACAGTGGGATAAATCCTGAATATTGTTCCTTGAAGCTGACGGTCATCACCATCCAACTTATAGTTAAAAACATCCCCTATTTTTACTTGTGTATTGTATTTTTGATCAAACTGTACCACCAACATTCTGTCATGTTCACTTTGTATCTCATAAGCTGTTTTCAACACCTGACCGCTAACCACATCACCTGCTTCAACCATTCTTTTAGTTATCACGCCATCAAAAGGGGCGCGCAATATAGTTTTTGCAAAGATGGTTTTCTCTAGTTCGATGTGTGCTTTTATAGCGTCATAAGCCTGCGCATATTTATCCAGCTGTGACTTATCAATCAACTTGGTATCAAATAAATCTTGGTATCTTTTTAATTCAGATGTAGCATATTTTAAAGTGACTTTAGACGTGTTATTAGTTGCGATTAAATCATCACTAATCAATGTAGCAAGCACATCACCCTGTTTAACTACACTCATAATGTCAACATTGATTTCTTTGACAATTCCTGAATAATTAAACGCTAATTTAGCACTTTTTTGTGCATAGACAGTAAATGTCGCATAAACTTCATTGGCATTAATGTTCAAACTTAAAACCAAACCAACTATTAATATTATTTTCATTGTTTTATCTCTTTTAAATCAAATATAGTGTTTTCTGTCTACATAACGTATTTTCATTACTTCGTGTGTTTAAATCATCATCATGCTCTTGAATCAAGTGACGAATAATTTCAAACACAACCGATTCCTTATTGTTGTACTGTACCCTTGTCCATTTATGCTAGACAAAAAATAGTAGCCTCATTTTTGTTCTCCTAAAAATGTGGACAAAATTGACATGACCTGTTGTGTGACAAAGGGAGGGGTAATTTGCTCTTCTTGATACTCTGAAAAAAACTTGGTTAATGGGCTAATTTCAAACGGCTTTTGTACCATACCAATAATAATGATAGCTAAACTGTGGGCTTCACCAGCGGGTTTGAGCTCTTTCAACAATGTCATTAGCTTGGTAAAAGATGCACCAAACACTTCTTGAGCTAAAAATTGCAGTCTTTTTTCATCACCGTCAAGCAACTCCCGCTGCATTAAGCGACGAAAATTAGGATCGTTGTACAACTCCTCACTCAAGCAGGTAATAAATCGCTCAAGTCGCTCAATAGCTTTGCCCTGACTGTTTAAAGCATCTAACAGATTAGCTGATTTATTCTGAAACGATTCAGCAATTGCTGTGATATAGAGTGTGTGCTTATCTTTGAAATGATTATACAACGCCGGTGCACTGATCTTAGTCAAATCAGCAATATTCCGCATTGAAACACCATTGAATCCCTTTTGAGAAAACAATAAAACGGCATTTTTGAGGATTGTCGTTCGAGTAACACTCATAATTAGTAATTCACCATTCTATACAAACTATTAAATTGATTAAAGCGGGAGGTTAATGAACGTTAATTAACTTACAAATGCAACTCTAGTGGCTGATACAACAATTGTCAACAAGATAAAAAAAGATCGATGGAGGGATGGGGTTAACTCACCCTAAGATCCATAGAAATCAACCTAGTGTACCGGTAAAAAAGCATTTTATATAATTAGGATGGATCCAGAGTGGTAGTACATATACTTGTATGAAGTTAGCGGCCTTTTTCATGGACTGTTAATTAACCGTTGTGCTTTCTTAATATATCCTCAAACGGTGAAATCGCCTTTCCAACTGTCTTGTTTCTTAATCTGCTCAAAACTAATTCGTTCACGAGCCTCTGAGATCTATAAACCTTGGTGGAAGCTGTGGGTACTCAATTCAAAAACAAAATCACAGGCAGTGCCCTATGATTTGATTAACTCATTAACGCCCTCAGGGTTAATTATTTTGCCTTGAACTGATCCCACCGTACGTTAATATTTACCTTAAATAGTACCAAAATGAGAATTTAATATTTGCTAGAAGCCTTCTTGAAATGTTGTTTTAAATCCATTTAGACCGTTATTGAAGGAGAGAAACACAAAACAAAATCAATTTTATCTTGATCAAATAGAGCATTCCAGACACCGAAGTCCGAATTGTTTTATGCTCAATTTTCTCGATGGCTTAATTGCTTACTCTTTGAAGGATACTAAACCAACCCTTAATATTACTGACGTTGAGCGCAATTCAATTATTATTGCTTAAACCGAACTGTGGTTAGTTAATTTTTTGTCAAATGATGAAGCTGTTAATAGATGGTTAGTTAGCTCTATTTGGCAAACCATCCTTATTGGGTAGGCTGATTCTCGTGTTCCATTGTGAGGCTTTTTAAACTATTTTTCATTTTCAGGTGTGTCTGGTCGCCAAACTATACCGTCGACTCCAAGTAATTTTAAACCACAAAATAATGGGAAGGGAGTTTTGGCCTGCCATAATGATTGGGTCTGCTCGAAGATACGTTTAATAGCATCAGAGCCAAGTCTTTGTCTTACTTGGATAACCGCGCTTGGAACAACAAAAGGAGGTTTTCCGGGCAATAAAATATCCAATTTATTAACAATATCACTCATCGGAGAGTGTCTAAAAACGACATCCCGATGATACTCCAGACCATCATTTCTAACGGAAGACGACGTTTCCTCAAAGTTGCTATACCAGACTCTTTAAGGCATTGTTCACTAATTTCAGGAGATAGTATTTCTGATAAAGAGTGAAAGACTTCAGGAGTAAAAGTCGTTAAAACATTAAAATCGTAACTTAAATGCATAAAAAATCCGCTATCAACTGGGTTGATAACGGAATCTGATCCTGTCGAACTTATAAATCAAGTCTTAACTGATTGGCATTAAAGTTCAGGGTTCCTTTTTTAATGCCTGTTAATTGTGGGTGCTATTGTTTAGGCAAGTTCTCAAGCAAAACTCGTTTGATGTTTTCTCCCATGATTAGTTTTATATCCGCTTTAGACATTCCAAGTTTTAATAATTCATCTACAATTTGGGGGAAACCTGTCACATCAAAAACGGCTGCAATAGCTCCATCAAAATCAGATCCAAGCCCTACATGCTCAACACCAATTAAATCAGCAGTATATTTTATCGCAGCAGCTATATCTTTAGGCTGAGTACCGCAAATGGCTTGTTCAAACATAGCAATGCCTATCACGCTACCGAGCTCGGCGATTTTAATTAAATGCTCGTCAGATAAATTTCTAACATTGTTGCAAGTTCCTTTTACGCCGGTATGAGATATGAGCATTGGTTTGGTTGCGATAGCTAATACATCATCAATTAATTTGGGTGAAGCATGAGATAAATCGACAAAGATATTCATTTGTTCCATTTTTGATATTAATTCAACGCCAAAATCGGTTATTCCACCTTTTTCAATACCGTGAGCAGAGCCGCCAACTTCGTTATCAAAAAAGTGGGTAAGACCAATCATTCTAACACCTGCCTCGTATACGATATCTAAATTCTCCATCTTTCCTTGAAGAGCCTGTGCGCCTTCAATTCCTAAGAAACCAGCAGTAATATTCTTGTCCTTCGTTCTATCTTCAATATATTGGATTAAATCTTGTTTAGATTTAATAACCCTGAGCTTCCCATCTGATTCATTAGCAAACCGATCTAGACTCTCACTTTGTACGACCACTCTTTGAGTAAGATCAAACCAGGAAGATATTGGGCGCCCTTGAACAATAAAAGGAAGAGTAATTTGATCAGACTGATCATCATTTTTATCAAAATTTAAGCCTTTGGGAACTTTATTAACAATAGTAAAGGCTTGCAATCCAATATTTGCTTCCAACATTCGGGGAATATCTTCATGTCCATGAGAATGCCTGTCAATTATATTTCTATCCCATAAAAGCACGTCACTATGAAGATCTGATACGAATACTAGCGATTGATAAAGCTTAGTTGCTTCATCGCTCACTTGATAAGGAGGAAGGTTAATGGTTTTGTTAAAATGTTTATCGACGATACTCGGAACAAAAATTCGAGCAAGTAAATAAACCAATAACATCAATAAACCCAATACAATAATAATTTTTTTAAAGTTCATTTTTCTCATAATGATAGCCTTATAGATGATAATTCTTGCTTCAATAACTAGCGAGTAATTACATAGATGTTTTGATTCAATTACATGTTACTCTTATGAGTTCAAGCTTGTCTAATTTTGAGATAAAAAATAAGTATGGTAGAAGAAATAAAAGGTCAAGATAAAACCTTCAAATCGACTACAGCAATTGCCGTTGTGGTAGCTAATATGATTGGTACCGGTGTTTTTACAAGTCTAGGCTTTCAGTTATTAGATATTCAATCTGGCTTTGCATTGTTAATGTTGTGGGTGGTTGGTGGTATCACCGCTTTTTGTGGCGCATTAACTTATGCGGAGCTAGGGGCTGCATTACCAAGAAGTGGTGGAGAATATAACTTTTTAACCAAATGTTATCACCCCATCGCGGGATTTATTTCTGGTTGGATTTCTTCAACCATCGGGTTTGCTGCGCCTGTTGCGTTAGCAGCAATTACTTTTGGCGCTTATCTTTCTTCTGTTTTTCCGTTTTTATCCAAGACCTTATTAGCCGCTTCATTAATCGTTATATTAACCATTGTTCATGGAACAACACATAAAAATAGTGCGGGCTTACAGTGGATATTTACGCTAATAAAGCTCTTGTTAATTGGTTTATTCTGTATTGCCGCTTTGGTTATTATTGAAACGCCACAACCAATTAATTTTCTTCCAGTTCAAGCTGATTGGGATATTGTTTTTAGTGGTGCATTTGCTGTTTCTTTGATTTACGTAAGCTACGCATATAATGGATGGAATGCTGCAACCTATTTAAGCAGTGAATTAAACAATCCACAAAAAAGCTTACCCTATATTCTTCTAACCGGAACAGCTTTAGTCATGGTGGCCTATGTAGCACTAAATTTTGTTTTTTTATATTCAACGCCAATGGATACAATGGCTGGAAAAGTTGAAATTGGTTATTTAGTTGCGCAGTCCATTTTTGGGGAAATAGGAGCGATGCTAACCGGTGTGGTTATGGCATTGTTATTGGTTTCTACCGTGAGTGCAATGACGATGGCTGGGCCAAGAGTGTTGCAGGTTATTGGAGAGGATTTTTCACTATTTAAAAGTCTGGCTGTTTTGAATAATGCTGGTATACCTAAGCGGGCAATTTATTTTCAATCTAGTATTGCTTTGGTTTTTGTATTTACTTCAAGTTTTGAGTCAATTTTAGTTTTTTCTGGGTTTGCATTGGCTCTCAATAATTTCTTTGCGGTTTTTGGGATATTTATTTTACGATTTAGGGAGCCTGATTTACCGAGACCTTACAAAACGTGGTTATACCCTTTACCACCAATAGTATTTTTAGTTCTTATTGGTTGGACTTTAACTTACATTGTGAAGCATCGTCCTGAAGAAGCATTGATGAGTATGTTATTAGTTATTGGAGGGGTTGTTTTTTATTTTGTGTCTATTTTTATGAGTGAAAAGCAAAAAGACGCCCTCTAATTTATTGATAGATTAGAAGGCTTAAGTTTAATTATTTAAATAAAACAAATTAGAAACTAAAAGTATTAATATCCATTTCTCTAACTTTGCCATAGTTTTTTGCCTTTTCTCGAATGTCTTTAGCTCTTCCAATTAAAATAAATTGAAGATTGTCTTTTGGGAAGTTCGCTTTAGCAATCTCATTCGCTTTTTTGACATCCAAAGAATCAACTTGCTTTTGAAAATCGTTGATGTAGGAATCGTTTAAATTGAGGCTCCACATTTTCCCTAATAATCTAGCCAGTTGACCGCTCGTTTCAAAGCCGGGAGGAAATTGCCCTTTAACATAAGCCTTGGCGGATTCAAGAATTTTTTTGTCTATTCCAGTATCCCAAATTTTTTGGTAGGTTTTTAACGCTAAATCAATCGCTTGGAAAGTCGTTTCTTTTTTAGTGAAAGTTGAAATAGCAAAGGTTCCCGCCTGTGATTGACTATCAAAGCGGCTTCTTGCTCCATAAGTTAAGCCTGAGTTCACTCGTAACTCGTCATTTAACCATGATGTAAAGCGAGCACCTAAAATAGTATTAATAACTTTAATCGAAACACTATCAGGGTGATTTGTAGGAATACCTTTTCCACCAATCATGAAGGTTGTTTCAATTGCATCATCCTTATTAACTAGCCAAACATTGGATTCAGTCGGAGATTTAATTGAGGGGAGAGTTGTAGTTAAGGTTTGCTTCGATTGCCAACCAGAGAATAGTTTTTTAACTCTTTTGAGCATCTTGTTTGTATTAAAGTCGCCAACTAATATCAATGCACTATTATCTGCTGAATATTTATCGCCATAAAAAGTCTTTATTTGATCAAGTGTTATTTTTTCAATACTAGCGGCATCACCTCTTACAGGGTTTCCATAAGGGTGTGATTGGTAGTACATTTTATTAAATAGACTACCAATGATATTGCGAGGTTGTTCTCTACTTTGCTTGAGCTGAGAGATAAAACGTTTTTTATCTTTTTCGAATTCAGCAGTTGCAAATTTTGGTTCTAATAAAACATCTCGAAATACAGGCAGTAATTTATCTAAATCTTTTTTTGCGATTGATAAACTTGCACTTGAAGATTCTATGTTTGAATTAGTATTAAATTGTGCCCCGTGAAATGCAAAAAGGTCTTCAAGCGCTTTTTTACTTAATTTGGAGCTACCGTAAGTGAGTGCTCGACTGGTTAAGTTGGCGAGCCCATAGTTTTGACCGTCATGAATAGCGCCAGCTTTAGTGACTAATTTAATATCAATCAATGGGACTTCATTTTGTTCCATCAAGTAAACGGTTAGTCCATTTTTAAGGGTTACTTTTTTATAGTCCGGTATTTTAAAGTCTGCTGTTGCAGAATAGCTAACGATTATAAGAATGAAACTGACTATCCAATTTAAATATTTCATTTTATAAATCTCCTTCTTTACTGTCTTTTTCGGCATTTAAGATACCAACGGTGCGGTTAGATTTTATTAAATATTGAACAGCGACCCTTTTAATGTCATTGGTTGAAATGGCTTCCATATCTTCAATCGCCGTAAACATTTTACTATGGTCTCCAAAAAACATTGAATAAGTTCCTAATGTGTTTGCTTTTCCATTTATCGTTGACAGAGTGCGGTAAAAATCTACTTGGGCGATATTCTTTACTTTTGTAAGCTCTTCTTTTGAGACGCCATCTTTAATGATTTTATTAAGTTCTTTAATCATTGCATTTTCAAGTTGATTGGCTTTAACGTCATTGGCAGCGGTTGCGTAGATATAGAAGAGATTTGGGTCAAATGAATCGGGCATGTAGGTAAAAACGCTGGTTGCTAATTGCTGTTCGTCAATTAAGCTTCGGTACAAGCGAGAACTTTTTCCTTTTCCTAATATTGAAGAAAGAATATCTAGCGCGTAATGGTCATCGTGGCGAGTTTCAGGGATATGAAATGCCATCATTATATTAGCAGAAGTGACTGATCCCTTTTGTACGTAAACTCGACGTTCACCTTTTTGCTTAGGTTCAACGGTGTGGACTAATTTAGGCTTTGGTTGAGCAGGAATAGGCTCAAAATATTTTGTGGCTAGCTTTTTCACTTGTTTAAGAGTGATATTTCCCGCGATCACTACTAAGGCATTGTTAGGTGCGTAATAGGTTCTGTGATAGTCCTTTAAATCTTGTAAAGACCAATTGTCGATATCTGATTGATGGCCGATAACACTCCAACTGTACGGATGAGCTCGGAAGGCCGAGCCTTTTACTTCTTCATGTAATACTCTAAAATTGGAGTTCTCTAAGCCTGTCGTACGTTCCGATGTTACAACGCCTCTTTCACTTTCGACCATTTTTTCTTCGATAGCTAAATTTTCAATACGATCGGCTTCTAGTTTAAAAATGGTTTCAATCGCACTGGTGGGGAACCAATTGGTGTAAGCTGTAATATTTTCACTGGTATAGGCGTTATTGGCGCCTCCAGAAGCTTCCATGACTCGGTCAAATTGTTTAGGCCCATATTCCTTGGCACCATTAAACATCATATGTTCAAAAAAATGTGAAAGACCAGTGATTCCGGGGTGTTCGTTGCGTGACCCGACTTTCCAGAATAGATACATGTTAGCGTTGGGTATAGAATTATCTTCCAATACCAGTATTGTCATACCATTTTTTAAAGTGAATTGTTTAACATCTTCAAGTTTAGTAACTGCGTTTGCTGAAGTGCTGAGCGCCATTATTACTAGTAAGTAAATAAATCGAGTCATTATAGTCTCCGCTTTGTTAGAGATGACGATTGTATTGTGATTGCTTAATTGTGCAAGTGTTAATAGTAACAAAGGGTTAATAAGGTGGAAGCATAATTTTATCAGGATATAAAAAACTAAAATACTGATATATGCTGAGGCAAAACAGACGGTTTTAAACTACACTCTTTTATATATTCAAAATATTGTAAATTCTATCGCTGTTGGTCAATTAGATGAAGTTCAGCAAGTTTTTAATTCTTATTTCCTTACTCTTCCTTTGTTTTAAAACCGGGGAGGTTTTTGCTGAACAAGGTACGCCTACTGAATCTGTTGGTGTAGAGCCGAGCGACCCATTACGTATTACATTTGTTAAAGATAACGCGCCTTTTAGTTTACAGCTTCCGGATGGCACTCCCACAGGGCTTTATGTTGAATTTTGGCAGCTATGGTCAGAAGTTAACGATGTACCTATTCAATTTCTCCCCGAAACGATGACTAATAGTATGGCAATGCTAAAAGAAAATAATGCTGATCTGCATGTTGGCTTATTTTCTAACGCTGAACGATCCAGTTGGGGGGATTTTTCCACCCCTATTCACCGGGTAGATACGGGAGTGTTTTTTAAAGGTAATGCAGGAAAGCTTCCCAAGCTAAGCGAATTAAGCCGAAAACGTGTGGCTGTTCAGATTAACACATACCAACACGCTTATTTAGAGAAAAATTACCCTTACCTTGATTTGGTTTTGTTTGATAATGCCGATTCAGCGCTGACCCAGTTTTTAAATAATGAATTCGAGGCTATTGTAAGTGAAGTGCCCTATATGAATTCTCAAATCGCTAAAATGGGTTTACGTGGTGTCTTTCGATTAAGTGAGGAAAAGCTATTAAGTAACAATGTCCATGCTTTTATTCCACGAGGAAATAGAAATATAGTATCACTAATTAACGCGGGAATAGAGCGAATACCTGTTGAAGCGATAAATGCTTTAGAAAGAAAATGGTTACCCGAAATCAAACCCTTTTTTAGTAACCGAGAAGCATTAAGTGTATTAACGACTTATGAAAAAAACTGGTTAAAATCAAATACTAATTTCTCTGTGGGCATTGACCAAAGTTGGTTCCCTTTTGAATTTGTCGATTCAAAGGGGGAGTTTTCTGGTGTAAGTGCTGAGTATGTGACCCTAATTGCTGAAAATTTAGGTATAGAGATAACTCCAGAATATGATTTGAATTGGACACAAGCCTTTTCGGCAATTAACGAAGGTAAGGTGGATATAATTTCAGCAATTGTCCGAACGGAAGAAAGGGAAAAGAATATTGTGTTTACGGAACCCTATATTTCCTTGCCTTCGGTTATTACTACTCGTAAAGACTCATCCTTTGTACAAGGAGTCGATGATTTATTTGGAAAACGAGTTGGTGTGATTAAAGATTATGTTTTTGAAGAATATATTAGGAAAAATCATCCCGCTATTAATATCGTTTATGTGAACTCAATAAAGGACGGGATTCAGAAAGTTGAAAAAGGCGAGGTAGATGCTTTCATTGATGCGCTAGTGACTATCAATCATTACACCAATCAAGAAGATTTTAAAAATGTGATTGTTGCTGCTTTTACACCTTATAATTTGGAGTTGTCGATCGGGGTTCGTAAAGGTTTAGAGCCTCTAGTGCCTATTCTGAATAAAGCACTATCTACGATTACAGCTCAGCAAAAATCAAAGATAGCCAATGATTGGTTACCTGTACAGGTGAGTGTGGGGGTAGATTTAAAATCATTGCTTTATTGGGGCTTCCCAATATTTACCTTATTGCTATCCATTATTTTGTTTATTGTTAGGGCTAATCGACGAATGCAGTACGAAATATTGGAACGAAAGAAAGTTGAGAAAAATTTAGAAAAAGCTAAAGAAAAAGCAGAATCAGCCAATCAGGCAAAAGATGATTTTCTGGCGAATATGAGTCATGAAATAAGAACGCCGATGAATGCCGTTGTTGGAATGTCTCATTTGCTCGGAGAGACGGGATTAACCGATGAACAAACCAAATTAAATAAAACGCTTAATATCTCAGCTTCTTCGTTATTAGTTTTGATCGATGATATTTTGGATTTATCCAAGGTGGAAGCAGGTAAGATAGAGCTAGAAAATAGACCATTTAATCTTTCTGAGGTAGTAATGAATATTGAAGAACAGGTTAAATTTTTAATTGATGGAAGAGCGATCAAGCTAATCACAGAGATAGCTTCAGATATTCCTGATAATGTTTGTGGAGACTCAATTCGGTTTGGTCAAATCTTACTTAATTTAGCTAATAATGCCGCTAAGTTTACCGAAGAAGGCGAAATCAAAATTAAGATTAAGTTGGTAGAAAGCGGGCTTAGTAATATTAAGTTAGAAATCTGTGTATCCGATACAGGTATTGGTATGAATAAAGAGCAACAAAGGCGAGCTTTTGAAACATACGGTCAGGCAGATTCTTCAACCAATAGAAAATATGGTGGTACCGGATTAGGGTTAACCATTTGCAGTAAGCTTTGTGGATTGATGGGCGGAAAAATATGGTTGGAAAGCTCAGAAGGTAAAGGTAGTCGCTTTTTCTTTACCGCTGTATTTGATTGTGAGAAAAAAGATCAGGAAGCTACTCTCTTAGCTGATTCAGCCGAAAATCAAATGGATTCTTATCCATTGGTTGGTAAAAAGGTTCTTCTTGTCGATGATAATGAGATTAATTTAACTGTAGCACAAACAATGCTTACCAATGTTGGACTTGATGTTGTAACTGCAAAAAATGGAAAGGAGGCTGTGGAAACCGCCAATTTAGATAGTTTTGATGCGATCTTGATGGACATACAAATGCCTGTGATGGACGGGTTTGAAGCCGCTGAATATATTAGAAACCATATGAAGTTAAAAAATATTCCTATTATTGCGGTATCTGCCAACGTTATGTCGAAAGATGTAAAAAAATCGATTGATTCTGGGATGAATGCGCATGTCGCCAAACCTCTAAGAATTGATGTATTATTAAGCACTTTAGTTAAATGTATTTCTGTTAGTCGAATATCAAAAAAAATTGGATAAATTAATTTAGGAAAAATAATAAATGAGTGGGAAAATTTTAAGAAGTATCTTTTTTGTAGTGGTCTTGAGCTTTCTCTTTAGTTGTAGTCAGCAAGACAAATCAATTGAAGAAATGAAAGCTTTTATTTCTGAGGCGAAAATTAATACCGAAAAAGATGGCTGGAAGCAGAGTTTACCCAAACCTCCTAAGATCCAATTCTCTCCTGAACAACAATATTTTTGGCGGATTCAAACTAATAAAGGAAATATGTTGATTGAATTAAAAGCACAAGAATCACCAATGCATGTATCTAGCACCATTTATTTGACGACTTTAGGTTTTTATGACGATCTGGTTTTTCATCGAGTGATCCCTGGTTTTATGGCTCAAGGAGGTGATCCACTCGGTGAAGGGATTGGAAGTCCTGGTTATACTTATTTTGGTGAATTTGATTCTGATTTAACTCACAATAAAAAGGGTATTTTGAGCATGGCAAATGCTGGTGCTGGTACCGATGGCAGTCAGTTTTTTATTACCTTTAAAGCAACGCCTCATTTAGATGGACGACATACGATCTTCGGTGAGGTTATTGAAGGTTTTGATACTTTAACGGAGTTGGCCAAATATGGAAGCCGTTCAGGAAAAACATCAGAAGTATTAAAAATAATAAAAGCCACGATTGAAGTTAAAACCGCTGTATCTTCAGATTTATAATAATATTGTTTTATCTAAGTGATGAATAAACTGGTTTCTCCATTACCGGTCAAAAATGGGGTTTCGCCTAATTCTTTGTGGTTACCTGTTGGAAAATGGGCTTCAATGCTGGAGTTTTTTCAGGATAGGTTTCCTCACTTGGATTCGAAAAGCTGTATTGCTCGTTTTGAACGCGATGAAGTAGTGACTGCTGATGGAGCGATATTAAGGGTAAATAGCCAATATATTTCAGGAACTCATATATTTTTTTATAGAGAGTTAGAAAGTGAATTACAGGTGCCTTTTGAGGAAAAAATAATATATCAGGATGAGCATATTGTGGTTGCAGATAAACCTCATTTTTTGCCTGTGTCTCCTTCAGGCAATTATCTTCATGAAACGCTACTGGTTAGATTAAGAAAGAAATTAAATATTGACTCATTAGAACTCTGTCATAGGATTGATCGAGAAACTGCAGGGGTCGTTCTATTAACAAAAAAAACGAGTGAGCGTGCGCCTTACCATGCTCTTTTTTCTAATAAAAAAATAACTAAAATCTATCATGCTTTGGCTGGGAAAAAAGATATTTCATTACCTTTGATACACAAAAGTCGATTAGTTAAAGGAGAGCCTTACTATAAGATGCGAGAGGTGTTAGGTGAAAATAATTCAGAAACTGAAATTAAGTTGCTAGAAGAAGGTATCGAGAATAATTTGTATGAACTGCGACCTGTTACCGGAAAGAAACACCAATTGAGAGTCCATCTGTCTGCGTTAGGTATTCCGATTGTCAATGATCCTATTTATCCGACTATAATGAATAAAGTATCGGACGATTTTTCAAAGCCTCTTCAATTATTGGCTAAATCAATACACTTCAGCGACCCGCTTAGTGGCAAAGAGCACTTTTTTGAAACTGATCAAAGTTTATCGATTTGACAAAGCATCCAGTTTTTTCTGGTAAAGAGATTTAGTGTCTTGGTCAATCGCTTTTTCTTTAGCTTGCTTCATAGACGCTTTAGCCGATCTTATATTTCCCAATTTAAAATCTGATTTGGCAATGCCGAAATGAGCTTGATGCAAATAAGGTGCTTGTTTTGCTGCTTTTTTATAATAACGTTTTGCTTCACGATATTTGTTTTGTGCAAATGCGGTATTGCCAAGGTTAATCCAATCGAAAGGGTTAGGGACTTCAATTCTGGATAGTTGGGCTTTTATGCGCTCTGCGTCGCTCAAACGATGTTGATTTTTAAGGAATATGTGATAGTTGCGCAATAAATCGAGTTTGTTTTGTGCATGCTTAAGACCAAACAGATAAAGATTCTCGGCTTGTTTATTTAAGCCTTTTTTTTCATGAATTAGAGCCATCATATTAATAGATTGTTCATCCATAGCTGAATAATGCAATGATTCTCTGATTAGCCAATAGGCATCATCGTATGAATTTTTTATAATTGAATCGGCAGCTTTGTTTTTATAGTACATTGCAACAAACTCTGATTCTGAAATGTCCTTTCTGATTCGAGAATTTTGGGTGGGAAAATAATCAACAATCAAAGCATTTCTTCCAAGCTCTAACAGCCCACTGTCGATCTGTTGGTTTAGACTTTTTTTAGGTTCAAAAATTAAACTTCGAATATGCTGCGCGCTTAAAATGATATCATCTTCTTTTTGATAAACGGGTTGAGAATCAACTAGCTGGTAACCTGTATCGACACCAACGCTTTTCGCTAGGGCGGTCGTTAATATCGCTAAGGATAAGCAGTTACCTTCAGTTTGAATGAGGGATTGTTCAGCCGTTAATGTTTTCCCTGAATAATGGTAGCTTTCCTCATATTTTTTTAGATATTGAAATATGCGGCGATTTTCCGGAGTTTTTTGATGAGAGGGCGATAAATAAAAAGCGAAGAATTCGTTAATTTGTTGTTCGGACAGTTTAAATATTTGCTCGGGATTTGGAATTGAAGGACGAACACCAAATTTCTCCCCTATTTCATAAGGAACTGAAGGCTGGTGGGAGATTTGAGCCGATTTTGAAGTTTGTTTTTGTAGGCTACATCCACTATTTAAGAGTAGAATAGACAAAAAAATAGTGAGATAGAATGAGGATAAAGCGGAAGGCTTATATTTTTTCATAACCGAATGACCTTTAGAAAAAAACCATAACAGCAAATGCTCAGTAAGAGTATGAACAGTATATCAAATTCGTTATATAGTGTTAGTAAAACAAAGTAACAAAAATTTAACAGGATAATAATTTAGCTTACCAGCGATATCTCGTAATTGGGATAATCGACTGCTTGTTATTGTCAATTTGGCCGCTATAATAGTGGCTTTATATCTGCACCTACCTAAGGTGAAGGGTCATTTTTTACCACTAATCCGAATTTGAAGGATATCGCCGGGGCACATGAGTAAATCAAAGGGATTAAACTTAGGTAGTGAATTGGACAAGAGTATCGAACTCTCTAAGGTTGCGCAAGAAACCTCCCAAGTACCCTTGTCAGCAGAAGCTTCCCTACCTATGGAAAATAATTTTCATCCTGATGTACATTTAGAGTTAAATTTAGGAGAAATATCAGATTTTAATTTGATAAGTGAAGAGCTCGAAGAAGTACGTAAGCAAAAGCTCTCTCCAAAAATAGTAAGCCAGTTCAATTTGGTTAGAACTAGGCAGTTAATTGTTATTATTTTGATAACAATAATTGTCGCTTTTTTAAACAACTTGTTGATTCAACAGAGTGAAATGACTAGCAAAGTATTAGGTGTGGCCTTTGTTGTATTTGTAGGCAATTATTTTGTTGTTCGTCGAGGGCATATATTTCTAGCAGGCGCCTTATTATTGTGGAGTTTATACATTACTCTGACAGCATTAATGGTAACAAATGACGGCTTAAGAGACCCTGTGACTATAGGCTATGCTGGAATTTTGACTTTTGCAGCAATGCTCAATAATAAAAAACAATTTGTAGTATTATCATTGGTGATCGGGATAACAATTTGTTTTGTCGGTTATGCTAACCATATTAACCTATTAGATTATTCTCATGTTCCATTTTCTTGGGGGATCATGTTTGACTTGTTGATTATTTATACGGTGATTAGCTACTCTTTGTGGGTGTTAGCCAATGATTTAAGGTTTGCCTTGTCTAGCCTAGAAATAGAAAATTTCAAGGTGAATAAGTCAAAAAAAGAATACAAGCGGCAAGCCCATTATGATCATTTAACTGGTTTACCAAATCGCATCATTGCTTTAGACAGATTTAACCAAGCGATTTCTCACTCTCATAGAGAGCAAACCAAAGTAGCAGTTTTGTTTATTGACCTTGATAATTTTAAAACAGTTAATGATTCACTTGGGCACTCAATTGGTGACCAGCTATTACAAGAAATTGCTAAACGCTTATCTCATTCTATTCGAGAGGGTGATACAGTTTGCCGTTTAGGAGGCGATGAATTTTTAATTATTCTGGATGACATTCAGCAAGAAACAGCTATTACCAAAATATGTAATTTTATTTTAACTAATATTGCTGCACCAATAAATATCGAAAAACACTCTTTAACGACCACTTGCTCAATTGGTATAGCAATATCTCCAACAGATGGTGATGATTTTGATTCGCTTAGGAAAAAAGCAGATATGGCAATGTACAGAGCGAAAAAATCTGGCCGAAACGGTTTTATGTTTTATGATGAATTAATGAATAAAGATATGTTGGCGCATATCGATCGAGTTAATAGCTTAAGACATGCAATCACTAATCGGGAGTTTATTCTTTATTATCAACCGAAAGTTGATCTGTTCACAGGCCGCGTTTTTTCAGCTGAAGCACTTATTCGATGGCAGCTACCTAACGGTGAACTCGTTCAGCCGAATGATTTTATATCGCTTGCCGAAAGTACTGGACTCATTCTTGAAATCGGCGAATGGGTGCTTTATGAAGCTTGCCGCCAATGTAAAGAATTTCAAAGAAGTGGGTTAGCTGATTTTGGGATCGCGGTTAATTTATCATCTATCCAGTTTAAACGAGGTAATTTGGAAGAGATAGTTAATGGTGCACTCTCTTCGGCTGGTTTAGATGCGAGCTATTTGGAACTTGAAGTAACGGAGTCGTTGTTGGTTGAAGATTCAAATGATATCAAACAACAGATTAAGGCACTGCAGCAGATAGGGGTTACTTTTTCCATCGATGATTTCGGTACTGGTTATTCGTCACTGTCTTATTTAAAAGAATTTGATTTTGATTTCTTAAAAATTGATCGGTCATTTATCACCAAGAGTTTACAAAGTCCAAATAATATGGCTCTTTGCGAAGCGATTATTGTGATGGCTCATAAACTAAAATTAATGGTTATAGCTGAAGGTATTGAAACGATTGAGCAAAGACAGGCACTAGTAAATGCTGGTTGCGAACTCGGGCAAGGCTCTTTGTTTTCAGAAGCCGTTTCTGTTGATGATTTTTATAAATGGGCGAGTTTTATGAATAGTTCTGAACAAGAGCAACCACTCATCAATATTTCGCTTAGTCATTAGTTTATAAACGCTGACTTAAAGCTATAAGGTTAAATAATTAAAGAGAAGTTTATATGGTATCAGGTAATCTGAGAAAAATGCGTTCAAATCTAACGCAAAAAAATGAAGGCTCTAGAGTCGAATACTTTCTTCCACTTGGCGATTCAGAAGTTCCACTTAATCCTTACATCGGCAAGCACCTAAGGTTAAAATTTTTAGGCAATATATATTGTTCTCATTGTAATAAACGGACCAATAAAAGTTTTTCTCAAGGTTTCTGTTTTCCTTGTATGAAAAAATTAGCTTGTTGTGATATGTGTATTATGAAGCCGGAAACTTGTCATTATGATCAAGGCACTTGCAGAGAACCTAGTTGGGGTGAACAGAATTGTTTCGTACCTCATTATGTCTATCTTTCAAACACATCTGGGTTAAAGGTCGGCATTACTCGCTACACTCAAATTCCTACTCGCTGGATTGATCAAGGTGCAACTCAAGCAACTATTATTTATAAAGTGAATACTCGCCAGCAATCAGGCTTTGTTGAAATGGCTTTTAAAGATTTGATAGCAGATAAAACTAATTGGCGTACTATGTTAAAGGAAAATCAGCCGGACAGAGATTTGTTATCAGAAGCGACTGAACTTAAAGCTAAACTGTCAGAAAAGCTCGATAAAGTAATCGGTTCTTTTTCAGCTAACGATATCGAATCTCAAGAAAATGAAGTCACTAAAATTAATTATCCGGTGTTAGAGTTTCCTGCTAAAATTGCCTCACATAATTTTGATAAAAATCCAGTGGTAGAAGGAACGCTAATGGGAATCAAGGGACAATATTTAATTTTTGATACGGGGGTTATTAATATTCGGAAGTTTACTTCTTATGATGTTGAGGTAAGTTAACCCGAAAATTTTGGTTTTGTAGGTGGTGGTTGAATTTATGAAACTCAACTAAATAATTGAAATCAGGTAGCAAGTGATGAGAACTCTTCAAAATACAATAAAGGTGATTGGCTTTTTCTTAGCAATTCTTATTATTATTCTAGTTGTATTATCGCTCATTCCCACCAAGACTAATAAGATCGAAGGAAGCAATGCGATTTCTTCACTCGAAAGTGTCCAAATCGCTGGAGTCGAACAATGGTTAACTATTCGGAGTGAGGATAACTCAAATCCCATTTTGCTTTATTTACACGGTGGTCCTGGAATGGGTTATATTCCGTTTGGTTCTGACTTTAATTCGCTTATCGAAAAACACTTTGTTGTGGTTCATTGGGATCAACGTGGAGCCGGTAAAACCTGTGATTCTGATACTCCAAACTCAACTCTGAATTTGGAACAATATCTGTTAGATACTCTTGAGTTGGTTAACTATTTGCGACAACGATTTAACAAACAAAAAATCTATTTAGTCGGTCATTCGTGGGGAAGTGTGCTTGGGGTAAAAATGGCGCAACGCCACCCGGAAGTATTTCATGCTTATGTCGGATTAGGGCAGGTTGTTAACATGAATGAAGGTGAGGCGATTTCATATCAATTTGTATTAGATCAAGCCACTCAAGAAAACAATGCTGAAGCATTAAACGATTTAGCGAGTGTAAAACCACCTTATAAATCGGTTGAAGACTTAATGGTTCAAAGGCAATGGCTTGGTTACTATGCTGGTGATCGCATTACAGGTGATTCAATGTTGAGAATATTGACCGGTGTTTTATCGGCTTCCGAATATACCTTCTCAGAAAAAATTGCTTATTATGGCTGTGTGATTAATTCCTTAGAACAGGTTTGGGAAGAACTACAAGGCATTGACTTTAAAAGCAGTATTCAATCTTTTAATTTGCCGGTCTACTTTTTTGTAGGAAGACATGATTATAATACTCCCTCGTTTTTAGTTGAAGAATGGGCGGATCAAATGAATGCGCCAACAGTCGAGCTTGTTTGGTTTGAAAACTCATCTCATTATATTTCAAGTGAAGAGCCTATTAAATTTCAACAAGCGTTAATTGACCATCTTCTTGTAAAATGAAAAAATAATTTTCAAGTAGAAAGCTTCAAATTTATTCGCTTAGTCATTATTCAGTCCATATTCAGTTTAGTAGGACTATTCTTTTGCAAACTCTCTAATATTGACAATAATAGGTTTGCCACTGTGAAAAAATATACTGCAATTTTCGGCTTTTTTGTTCTATTTCTTATATTATCTAACCCAGTAAAATCTGATGAAGGATTATCGAACCATATTTTTTATAGCTATGAATCTAATGGTTCTGATTATTTATACTTTGTCGGCGTAGGTACGACGTTAAAAGTTAACCATAGTGACTTAGGTATGCAGTTAAATACCGCTATTGGAAATGCAGAAGTCTTAGCAAGCGATGGTTATTTAGAAGAATATACAGCATGGGAAGTTTCAGCAAAATTTGGTTATTTCTCTGATATTTCTATCTTTGTTGAAGGTGGATTTGATTTAACTGAATCTTTATTTCATGATTTAAGATACAGCGATTATGAGCAAGAAAATGGTTACACTGATGACGTTGATGCATTTATAGGGTTGGGAGCTGGAATAAAATCTGGGGCGATAGAAATTAGTGGCTTTGTCCGTTTCAGAGAAATAGACAGTGAATATTGGGAAGCTGCATCGGAATCATTTAGCGGGTTACAAATAGCATTGCATTTTTAATTATTCTCGAAGTTTTCTTTTTGGGCGTTTTGCCAACTATTTTCTTATTTGTCCATCACCAAAAACCACAAATTTTTCGGTAGTTAATGATTCAACACCCATTGGCCCATAAGCATGAAGCTTACTGGTTGAGATACCAATTTCAGCACCAAGACCAAGTTGACCACCATCAGAAAAACGTGATGAAGCATTAACCATAACAACAGATGAGTTTATTTTTCTAACAAATTGATTTGCATTTTCTTCACTTTCGGTCACTATGACTTCAGTATGATTGGAGGTATATTTAATAATATGTTCAATAGCTTCTTCGAAACTATCCACTTGTTTTACCGCAATTTCTAACGCTAAATACTCCGCATCATAATCGGCATCCGTTGCAAGTTTTGCATCACTAAAATAATTCAACGTCTTTTGGCAAGCATGAATAGAAACATGATTTGTTTCTAGAGACTTCACTATTTCTTTAATATATTTGTCAACGGTATCTTTATGGATTAGTAGTGTTTCTAAAGCATTACATACGCCCGGTCTTTGAGTTTTTCCGTTAAGTAAAATATTAATTGCTTTGTTAATTTTGGCATCTTTGTCAATGTAAAGATGGCAAACGCCTTTGTAATGTTGAATGACGGGGATTCGACTATTCTCACTAACGTAGCGAATAAGGCCTTCTCCGCCTCTTGGAATAATAAGATCAACCAGCTGATTTAATTGCAGTAACTCTGCCATATGTTTTCGATCAGGATCAGGTACAATTCCGATTGCACCTGTAGAGATACTATTTTTATTTAGAGCCTGGTGCAGTGATTTACCAATTGCAATATTTGAATGAAGTGCTTCTTTGCCACCTTTTAAAATAATTGCGTTTCCTGCTTTGAAACAAAGAGCGGCTGCATCGGCGGTTACATTAGGGCGAGATTCATAAATCATAGCAATCACGCCTAATGGAATACTCATTTTTTGCACATTTAATCCATTTTCTAATTGGTAAGCCTGTTTGATTTTACCGACAGGGTCATCTTGACCGGCTATTTGTTCAATGGCTTGAGCGATATCTTCAATTCTATCGGGTGTGAGTTTTAGACGATCTATCATTGCACTTGAAAGCTGATTATCTTTTGCGTTGCAAAGATCAATTTCATTTTGCTGAATGATAGTTAATTGATTTTCTCTTAACGCGTTTGCCATATCATTGAGTGTTTGCTGTTTTTTTTCGCTTGATAAAGAGGCAACTTCAATTGACGCTTGTTTGGCCTGTTCAGCTAAAATTTTAATTGAAAACATAAATGGTATCTTTTTTTGTGTTAATTATTTTATAAACATCTGTTTGTTAAAATTAATTCTAAAGCTATATCATTAGCACCAAGTCATCTCGTTCGATAACAACGTCACTATCAAAATAGCCTAATATTGATTCAAAATGTTCGCTAGGCTTTCCTTTAATTTGTTCGATAGCTGTGTGGTTATACTGGCAAATACCGCGTGCAATGATTTTTCCAGTTGTGTCACAAATAATATCAGCTGCATCGCCTTTGTCGAATCGTCCTTGCAGACTGCATATTCCTACACTTAATAATGAAGCGCCTTTATTTAAAATGGCATCTACAGCACCTTGATCGACTCTTAAAGTACCTTTTGAATTTAAGGTATGTTTTACCCAATGTTTTCTTGCAGATAGCTTTTCTGATTTTGCTTTAAAGTGAGTACCTATTGAATTTCCAGATACAAATGAATCAAGGTTATTTGAGTCATTTCCTTGGAACAAAAAGGTATCAATCCCGTTACTAGTCGCTTTTATTGCAGCATCTATTTTTGTCTTCATACCTCCGGTTGCCAATTGATTAGTTGTCCCACCGGCTTTGGCAATAATGCTATCGTCGATCTCTTCAACAAGTGGAATATGGTGTGCATTGGGAACAATGTTTGGGTCGTTGGAATATAAACCATTCACATCAGAAGCAATCATCAAAATATCCGCTTCGGATAATATGGCGACCATTGCAGCAAGTTGATCGTTATCACCAACTTTAAGCTCTTCTGTGGCGACTGAGTCATTTTCATTGACGATAGGCAAAATATTATTGATTAAAAGTTCGTTAATGGTATTTCGGATATTAAGATAGCTTTCACGATTTCTTAGGTCTGCATGAGTCATTAAGATTTGCGCACAAGGCTTATCAAAAAAACGTATCCAATTGGCCATCATGGCATTTTGACCGACTGCAGCCATTGCTTGTTTCTGAGCGAGTGTTGGTTGTCGAACGACATGATGAATGTGCTTCTTTCCTGCGGCTACACTACCAGAAGATACTAGTATTACTTGTTTCTGATCGAGCTGACATCTTTGAATGAATTGAGCGATCGGTAAAGCAAACTCAGCACTGCAAGCATTTCCTGTGGGAGCAACTAAAGCGGAACCAATTTTTAAAACAATTTTTTTACTTTGCTGATATAACATTAATTAGCAGATGCTCTGAAAGAAAGATAAAAAAGTAGTATTTATCCTCTTTTTACAGCATTTATAATGGATAAGCTAATTCCTAATATTTATATCAAAAGATAAGAGTTGGCTTATTTTTTATGAGAGGCTTCTGCGCGAAGCTTTGCTTTAATAAAATCGCTATGAGGAACGTGCAAAAGCGAATGAATTTTTCTTAGATAATGTTCTTCGTGGGCATCTAGCTTTCCATCGATAAAAGCTGTTTGCCATAATTGCTCAATCATTTTTACTTTCTGCGACTGCTCAAAATGCTGATTAATAACTGAAGTAAATTGGTAATAGTCTGTGGAGGTATCAAGTTCTTCATGAGCTAATTCCATCACCTCTGATTTTTCTTGTGCAGTCAGTTCAAATTGCTTATCGAGTAAATTAGTAATATGGGACAATTCTACATCACTTACTTTACCATCCATTCGGCTCATTTCTACAAGAAGTACCGATACAGATAAATGAATGGCGTGTTTCTTTTCTGCTTCAGTCTGTGAAGCTTGAGGAGCAAGGTTATCGAAAAATTGTTTGATTGATTTAAGCATGTCGCACTCTGTGGATTAAAATTATATATTTACTTACAAACGAATAGTTCAACTAATTCGTTCGAGTATATTGGGATATGTTAACATTTATTTGCGATATCATTTAAGAGAAATGTTCAAAAAAATATTGGATATCGACTAAAACACAACTTTTAAATTAAACAGGGAAATATAAATATGAGTTCAAAAGAACAAAGAGATATTGAAAAAATTTACTCCACAGCTGAATTTGTCGCAAAATTAAGGCGTCTTGCTGATTCGTTAGAAAACGACACAAAGTTTGAGATACAAATTGCCGGCGAGCGTGTTTACGTGCCGGTCAGAGCCGAATTTAGCATCGAACACGAAAGACAAGATGATGAAGAAGAAATCGAATTTCAGATAAAGTGGACTCATGGCTAATATTAAATAGCGGTGATGTACCCTGATGCATTTTCTAATTATTCTAGTTCGATTATTTTATTATCGAATAACCTATATCGGGAAAACCAAATTTGATGTCGATTTAGTTTTTCAAATTAGTTAGAAAGTGCCTTAGTAATCTTTAGACAAATATTTTGGCAGCTGTAAATTAACCATAATGAAATAAAGTAACTTGTAGTTATATGGTGAGTTGCTTGACCAAAAAAATTTCAAAAAAATGAATATTCCTGTTAATCTTGATTCTTAAATGTATTGCTCAGGTATTAGCTATGCGCGTTGTTGAAATTCTCCTAGTTGAAGCCCCTCATAAGCCCGGTAACATGGCTAAAGTTCTTGGTGTTTTAGGTGATTTAGATATTACCGTTGAAGGCTTGAATGCTGTCAGGCGATTAGATAAAGATACTATTTGGGAAATCACAATTGAATACGATGATACCCTCAATATCGATGATGTTATCGAACAAATCAATCTTTTGCCTGAAACCTTGATGGTTGGAAAATCTGACCGGGTATTTAATCGCCATCAAGGTGGTAAAATTCAGACAGTTTCAAAAATAGCTATTAACTCTCTAGAAATATTGCGTGACGTTTATACACCCGGTGTCGCAAGGGTTTGCCAAGCAATTAAAGAATCACCAGAAAAAATCAAAGAGTTTACCAATATCCAAAATACGGTTGCTATTGTCACTAATGGAACCGCAATCTTAGGTTTGGGCGATATTGGCGCTGCTGCCGGACTGCCTGTTATGGAAGGTAAGGCGGCGATTTTAGCTGAGTTAGTCGAATTGTCGGGCGTTCCTATTTTATTAGAAACAAAAGACAGTTTACGTATTATTAAAACCGTTGAGGCGATTGCTCCATCTTTTGGCGCCATTTTACTAGAAGATATAAGAGCACCGGAATGCTTTGAAATCGAAGATGAGCTAATTCGAAGATTGGATAAGCCGGTTTTTCACGATGATCAACATGGTACGGCAATTGTGGCGTTAGCTGCTTTATTGTCGGCAACCAAACAAACAGACGTCAATATTAAAGATTGTACTTTTGGTCAGATAGGGCTTGGTGCAGCTGGAATTGGTATCTGTAGTTTAATGCGAGAATATGGCGTAAAAGAGGTTCTTGGTTGTGATATTAATCAAGACGCCAAATTACGCTTGAGCGATTTGGGAGGGCAAGCGGTAGAGCTGGATGAATTAATGGCTAAAGCGGATATAGTGGTCGCAACAACCGGTGTAAAAGGGTTAATTAAGCCTGAAATGGTTAAAAATGGACAAATTATAATGGCGCTAACAAACCCTGACCCAGAAATTGAACCTTCTGTCGCTATTGAGCAAGGCGCGCGTTTTGCGACCTGCGGGAAGATTGTCAACAATATGCTAGCGTTTCCCGGGTTATTTAGAGGGACACTTGATGCCGGGGTAAAAGAGATTACTCACAGTATGAGAATTGCAGCTGCAGAAACATTGTCCGCTCTTGCTAAAAGTGATGCTCTAGTACCATCAGCTTTAAATAAATCCGCGCACCTTGCAGTGGCTGAGGCAGTCTATAAAGCGGCTATAGGGACTGAAAAATAAATTTAACTTGCTTTAAGGAAAGCCAATGCAATTAATCAATAAGAAATACATACCATTTTTATTTCTTTTTATCATATCCATTTGGTGGACTTTCTATTACCAATCTTCGACCTCTTTAAATGATTTTGGTGAATCCAACTTTGAGTGGCTGTATTTAATAGATGGGCTTATCGTTTTACCCATTATTTGCTTTGTTTGTTTAAAAGATAGAAAAGAAGCAGCTACTAAGGCAGTTGCTTATGCTTGTTTGGTTGTTTTTATAGCTAGTTTTATTGTCCCCGAAAAAAATAAGTTTATTTTAACATATCTTGAGTCAGGGCGTTATTTGGTATTGATTGGTTTTCTGTTTATTGAATTAATGGCGATGGCGACTTTAATCTTTGCGGTAAAAACATCACTTAAAAGGAAAGTTGATCCTGACAAGGCTATCAATGAATCGGTTGAGAAAATTGTCGGTAAAGGAATGATTAGCCAAATACTCTCTTTTGAAACTCGGATGTGGACTTATGCGTTATTTTCTAATCGAATAAATAGAAAACATTTTGAAGGAATTAAACATTTTTTTTGTGATAAAAAAGATGGAGCTAAAAGTAATCTTCTAGGATTTATTTTTATAATAGCGATTGAGTTACCAATTGTTCATTTATTGCTTCATTTCACTTGGTCACCTTTTGCTGCAAATGTTACTTCAGCATTAACTTTGTTTGGGTTAATCTTTTTTATTGCTGAATACAGAGCTATATCTATTCGACCGGTATCCCTAACACCTAAGCAAGTTATTATTCGATACGGAATTTTTGCACCATTAGAAATTAATTTGGCATCAATTGAATCGATAAAAATTAACCAAGTATTTATACCAAGAAACAGTAAAATAAGAAGATTCAATTTATCCGGCATTCCGAATGTCGAGATTAAACTTAAAGGTTCAGATTCAAGTTCGGGCTCAAGTTCAGGTTTGGACTATATCTATTTGGGAGTTGATGAGCCTGCAGCTTTTATTAGAAGTTGTGAAGAATTTATAAGTTGTCCGAACGAGACTTTACTAAAATAGAACCAATCTGCTGGAATTTTTCTGGATGCGTAGCGTTAATAACAAAGGTTAACGACGAGATACATTAAGAAATGTGTTTATTAATTGACTAATATGAGACAAATTAAAATGCTAAAAACTACAACTTCGAATATTGACGGAAAAGAAATTCACGAATATTTAGATATCGTCGTGGGAGAAGCTATTCTGGGCGCCAATATTTTTAAAGATATATTTGGCGCAATTAGAGATGTTGTTGGTGGACGTGCCGGTGCCTATGAAAAAGAAATGGGTAATGCCAGGAAAATTGCTTTTGAGGAAATGGAAGCGAGTGCTCATACTTTAGGTGCTAATGGTATCGTAGGTATTGATATTGATTATGAAGTGGTTGGTCAGCAGGGAGGAATGATGATGGTTAGCGTGAGTGGAACGGCGGTTAAATATCGTTAATTTCAATTGGTGATGTCTAATGAAAAAGATTGATTTTAAAAAAGAATTAAGACATTTATATCGTCCTTCTGCTAAAAAAGTCGAGGTGGTTAATGTTCCTCAAATGAATTTTTTAATGATAGATGGAAAAGGCGATCCAAATACCTCACAAGAATTTTCAGATGCGATTGAAGCTCTTTATCCTTTGTCTTATAACCTAAAATTTATGGTCAAAAAAGGAGAGTTGGCTATTGATTATGGAGTAATGCCATTAGAAGGATTGTGGTGGTCTGATGATATGGATTCTTTCGTAGAAGGAAATAAAGATTTGTGGCAATGGACATTAATGATCATGCAACCGGATTTTATCACTGAAGAAATGGTAAACAATGCTATAGGTGAAGTTAAGCTAAAGAAGAACCCGAAATCATTGCCATTAATTAGGTTTGAGTCATTTCAGGAAGGGCAATGTGCACAAACCATGCATATTGGCCCTTTTTCGGAAGAAGGGCCAACCATTGAAAAGGTTCATTCATTTATAAAAGAGTCTAATAAGCAACGAATAAACAAACATCATGAGATTTATTTAAGTGATATTCGGCGAGCAGCACCTGAAAAGTGGAAAACGATTATTCGGCAACCTATACAGTGACTTTTCCGCATAATTACATGCCCTGCATTTTTATTAAATAAAACTTTAAATGCTTTCGTATTTCAATCATTCCGCTTGATTACGGAAAAATTAAATCATTTTCCGTTTTATCATAAATCTAACTTTTTTTGAATTGTAATGCCTGTCATAATGTTGCTTAGTCCTAAAAGTGGGATTATTTTTTGGAATACTTTAGTATGAATTTGTCTAGTTTTGGTGTGGAAATTATTTTTGTGGCCACACTGGCTATTACATTTACAGCGGCTTTTCTGGGAAGGAAACATTCTCAAAAAAATAGCAGCGGTTTAACAAAACAGAATCTAAATAAATGGCTTATTGGTTTAAGCGCTGGAGCGACTGCAAATAGTGGGTTTATTGTCACTGGTGCTGTCGGGCTTGGTTACACTTTTGGATTTCAATGGCTATTTTTACCTATCTCTTGGTTCTTAGGAGACCTCGTTTTTTGGAAATTTTGCCCTAATCGCATTAACGCATTAGGTCAAAAAACCGGCATTACCACATTATCCGAGCTACTAAAAGTTGGCTTGTCGGGAAGGTATGCAAAGATTGCTTCGATTCTTGCAGCTATTCTAATTGTAGTGTGTTTGGGGGGATATACCTCTGCACAATGGATCGCGGGTCAAAAATTTGTATCTGGAGCATTCGATGTATCGCCTATCACATCACTCATGTTTTTTGCCTGTGTCATCGTTGCTTATACCAGTATCGGTGGTTTCAGAGGCTCAATTTATGCAGATTCGGTTCAAGCAATTATTCGTATTATTGGTACTTTTTTAGCTTTAATTGCGGTTATTTATTTCGCCTTAGAAGATCAGAGTAGTTTTATTACTAATTGGGAATCTGCGGGAGATGATTTTTTATCTTGGTTACCAGGAAATACCATTGGCTCAGCTATATTTTTTGTTCTTGGTTATGCCTTTGCAGCGATTGGTTTTGGCTTAGGACAACCACAGCTAGTATCTAGGTATTTAGCAGGCAGCAGTCCAGAGGAAACTAAATCAGCGCAATGGATATATATTTCATTCGTTCAATTGACATGGATCTCAATGACTTTATTTGGTGTTATTTTGAGGGGGGTAATGCCTGACATAAGTGATCCAGAAGCCGGTTTAAGTGTTTTTTTTCGTTCATATTTTGGAAATATTTTAACAGGTATTATTGTTGCAGATATTTTTTCTACAATTGCAGCTACATCCAATTCTCTCCTTGTTGCAATGAGTCAGGCGATTGTACATGATTTTTTTCCAAGTCATTTTTCTAATAGGCATAAAAGTAAACTTTCGATTATTGTTGTTCTTCTTCTTGGCCTTTTTACCATGATACTAGCTCTATTTCTGTCTAAAGATAATACTGTATTTACGATAGCTTTATCGTCAATTTCTTTATTGGCTTCTGGTTTAGCTGCTCCGGTTCTTATTAAAATATTTGGTTTACCATCTACTGGTTTTTCTTTGTTGATGTCTATTTCTTTAGGACTGATTTCTTCAATTGTTTGGAAGGTTACGGAAATGGATTTGGTTCTGAATGAGACAGTGATAGGTATTGTTGTAGGCTTTTCTGCAAACTGGCTGGTTGTGAATTTGGCTAGAAAAAGATTAGAGCAAGTAAATGATAATGGTTAAAAAATCACCTGAAGTACAAAAATAATAAGGTAATAAGGAGGATATATGCCCATCCCCGAATGGAAACTTAAAAAAGAGATAATTCGAATCGCATTTGGACAAATGCGGCAAAATGATGTGCCTGATCAGATCTTAGACTCAAATAATTTTAATGAGGATGATTACGGTTTTGCTTGGGATAATCTTTTGGAAATGTATGGACATCGCTTTGATAAGCAGCATATAAATGTAGGTTCTAACTCAAAATATAGAGTGTTTTTTAGAGAGCTGAGTGAGCAGTTAGCTTGCAATGAAGTAGTGCCCGGTACGATCATCATTGAAGGGGATGCGTTAGATTTTATAAACATTCTACCAAAAACAACTCAAGTTAAATTAGCTTTGGCATTAAATCAAGGGGGGGTTCAGATTGAGTTTAGGAAGTCGATGGAAGGGCTTCTGCGCAAAATAAATGAATATCAGGAAGAAAGCATTTTAGATGACAAGCAGCAAAAGTTAAAATTGTTTGATATGACCCATAAATCTTGGTACCCAATTTATTACACTCCGAGTGAAAAACTACCTAATATCGCAGAAGGCATACGTAGAGGACATATTGATCAGTCGTTATATTACCAAAATACAGACTCGGTTAATCGATGGTTTTCTATAACCAATGATGAATTTTATACCGGTTTTGACCAATGCAAAACGGGTCTACTTAAATTAAGCCGTCTCAAAGAATGGTTAGATTTTATTAGTGAAGCTAATTGTGATGGAATTGTTATGTTATGCGGTGGAGGAGCACATAGTAAGGATGCGGTTTTAATTAAATGTTTACTTGATGTAATAAAGGGACGAAAAGGTGAACCGAATAATCTAACCAAGCTAAAGTACACACTAATTGATAGAAGTAGCGCAATGCTTGAACTTTCACGAAGTAAAATCGAAGAGCTATTAGATAAAAGAGAAGGGCATGATTTTATCGAAATCAAAGCATTAAGACGCGATGTGATGTCTATGAATGGTTCAGAACCTTTACGGGGAGAGGGAAGCATTGCGTGGTTTAATACTGGTGGAACTCTCGGTAATTTGGACGAAAAAGGTTTTTTCCAAAGTTTAGAGAGCGTCTCTAAAGTTGGTGATTTGTTGGTATTAGGTGTTGGATGTATCGACTATGATTTAACGATAGATCTAAGTGCTTTGGCCAAAGAATATGAACGGGATGTTGTTAGAGATTTAGTGGCAGTACCCCTGAGTGCTGTATGGTCTTCATTAGGTACCGAAGAAACTCCTGAAGAGGCGCTGTCTTCGATCAAGGTTGAGGCAATACCTGACAAGCATAGTTCGATACCTAACGCGATAACCGTTGTCGCTAGGTTACCAAGCAAAACCTTGGGCGATATATTGTTATTTAAGTCTAGTCGCTATTGTGAAAACTCCTTGATAGAGTTCGTAGGTAGTTTTAATTGGGAGCTGGTTGTCAGTGTTGATGGATTAGATTCATCTTTTAAACAAATGGTGTTTAAAAAAATGAATTCTCCAGTTAGTAATAGCTAAGGTTTATCTTTACGGGATTTACCGCTCTTTTCCGCACCATTACACTTTTTTGTACTTCAGTATTGCTATATTCAAAAATGTAAATATGGATACCCATTTAGCTAAAAACTTTGATAAAAGGTGAATAAGAAGAATGGTCTAGTTCATATATTTTCTTCTATAAAGCCTTAATTAAACTGAAAGGAAACAAACCATGAATAAATTTATAATTTTAATCGCAATCTTATTCTTAACCTCTTGCGCTAGCCAATCTAGTCAACCTTATTCTGTTATTAAGTTCGATAGAGTCGACAGTTCCGACAAGAATAACGTTGCTGTCTCAATAAGGCGTATAGATGGAAGCGTAAAGTTTGAACAAAATAATCGGTGGTTTAGAGAAAATCGGGTAGTGGTTGAACCGGGAGAGCGCGTGTTAGAATTGAGACAGCGCTATTCTAAAACAAATGCGAATACTCTTATATCTAGAAGGTCCAAGCAAAAGCGCACATTGTTACTTGATGCAAAGCCCTGTATTCGATATTTCATTACTGGGCAACTCCTCAGTGATGGAAGATTAAAACCCGATTGGCAACCTAGAATCATTATGGAAGAGCCAATCAAGCATTGTGAATCATTAGTTAACGAGCAGGATAAAAAAAATACTAAAGATAAAAGTTAAGAGGTGAATATTGTGGAGCATGACGATTAACGTTGCTTCATGCTCCACAAAACCATCATTAAATGAAAGGTAACAAACCATGAATAAATATATAGTTTTAATATTGTGCGTGTTATTAACCTCCTGCGCTAGCCAACCTTATTCTGTTATTAAGTTCGATAGAGTTGTTAGTTCCGACGAAAATAACATTGCTGTCGCAATAAGGCGTATAGATGGAAGAGAAAAATTTGAACAAAATAACCGGAGGTTTAGTGATAATCTCGCAGTGATTGAACCTGGAGAGCATGTGTTGGAATTGATGCCACGTTATCATTCTATTACACGCAAGAATAAGCGAACATTGTTACTTAATGCAAAGCCCTGCATTCGATATTTCATCACTGGGCAACTCCTCAGTGATGGAAGATTAAAACCCGATTGGCAACCTAGAATTATTATGGAAGAGCCAATCAAGCATTGTGAATCATTAGTTAACGAGCAGGATAAAAAAAATACTAAAGATAAAAGTTAAGAGGTGAATATTGTGGAGCATGGCGATTAACGTTGCTTCATGCTCCCGAAAATCATCAATAAATGAAAGGAAACAAACCATGAATAAATTTATAATTTTAATCGCAAGCTTCTTCTTAACCTCTTGCGCTAGCCAACCTTATTCTGTTATAGAGTTTCATACAACATCCACTTTAATTAAGAAAGATTTTCCGCTACAAATAAATGGCGATGGAAAAGGAAATAAGAATATTTTTTCTGTACATCTAAGGCGTATAGATGGAAAAGATCAGTATAGAGAAAACTACCAGAGAGCTAATAATAATTTTATTGGCTCTACACCTAAATTGCGGCGCTTTAATGAGAATAAGGCTATAATTGAACCGGGTAAGCATGTACTAACATTAAGGACCTTCTCAAGAGATAAGCGCAATAATAAGCGCACGTTTTCATATGATTTTAAGCCGTGTATTAGATATTCTATTGCTGGTCAAGCTCTAGCTGAGTCTGATTGGCAGCCAAAAATCATTAGAGAGGAATTGATGGAGGGCTGCGAATTAATTGTTAAAGGGCGGGAAGATAAAAGAGAACAAAAGAAGGGTAAAGGTTGACTGAATTGATTTCTGGTAGGAGCCTAGTGCTAACTATTCTCCTTTTCAGACAACTAATAGATAGGTCTGTTTTTGATATTAATTTTTTTTATAACGCTGAAAGAAAAACCAACTGACCCACAGTAGTACAGAAATTGAGATAGCAATAATTATCGCTGGCTTCGGATTTTCAACTGAACTGATAGAACCTGCGTAGGATGCGATCAAAACATATGGAACTGTACTTATACTCCACGCTAATAAGAACTTGCTAAACTTCATTCGAGTTATGCCTGCAAGACAGGCGGTTGCTTCTGGTAAAATAGGAACTGCTCTTGATAATAGAATCATAGCAAAACCGTTTTGGTTAAATGCTTCAATCGCTTCATTTCGTTTCTCTTCATCTTTGATTAAAAAAAGCAGTACTCTTTCGCCATAACAAAGGCTTAAAGAATATCCGCAAATACCAGCCAGCATTGTCCCAATTAATGCCGCACTAGCGCCATAATGATGGCCAAGAAAAAAGCCTGATAAAATAGTGATCGTTAAGGTTGGAACCGCAATAAATAGATCGATAAATAACAAACAGCTAACCAGCATGGCGACATAAAAAGGCGATAGCTCTTTAGCTTGTGTTAGCCAGCCTTCTATTTGCTCAATGGTTAGCACACCAGTGAATTTGATGATAATAAAAGTTGAAGCAAAAAATGATGCGACAATTAATAATACTTTCAGTAATGGTTTCATTGGTAAGTTTCTTTTAAGGGTAAATGATTGAGATAGTTAAACCATTTTTATATTGCTCTATGGTTTGTTTTGATTTTTTGTAAGTCGGAGCGCCAGTAAAAGTGACCTTTTGTTTATTAGAAAATCCGAGACCTTCTTTAGGATATATTCCACTCCAGTTTTTAGTGACTTTTCCATTCATGTCTTCATCATGTAAGATCTTTACCGCCATATCAGGCATATCCAAATTAAATTTGAATTCTAAGGTTTCAGAATCAGCTGAAAGGGTTTTAGAAAATACTGCCTTATCGTGTTTTTTGGGAAAGCCATCTTCCGCAAAAATCATGGCAATGATATTGCCACCTCGTGCTAGGTCGATATTCTCTACTGTGATCCTTATTTCTTTTGTATTTGCTACGCTTACTTGGCTCATTAATAAACTACCTATTAAAATCGTTAATAATTTTTTCATCTTGAGTCCCCTCTTTTTTTTCTAGTGTTTTTTCATAATACTTTTTGCTAACCATGGCATCAGGCTGAGCATAGGCCTAAGAAATTTAACTTTACCGATATCTTGATCGATTACATCATGCTCAATCCCACGAATAATTAAATTTGCTGCAGATTCCGCGGACATTTTATTTTTGCCTCTACCCCGGGTCATATCTGTGTCAACCAAGTCTAAGAATGCCTGTCGAACTTTGATGTTAGTATGTTCCAATTGATAGCGAAGTGACTGGGAAAATAGATTTAAAGCGCCTTTGGTTCCACAATAGATGGCAGAGGAGGTTTTTGCTGTTAGTCCAAGGCCAGAATTGACGTTTAAAATAGTGGCATTTTGACTATTGAGTAATAAAGGCATCAACAGATAACAGAGTGAACATACACTGGTAAAATTGATGGTGATTTCTTTTGCTATGCCCGAATAATCAAAGTCTTTGCTTAAAAAGGTCGGGGTATTTTGAATCGCTGCGTTGTTAATCAAAATATCAATCGATTCAAATCGTTGTTTTATCGCATCACAAGTATTTTCAACATCAGAGAGGTTTGACAGATCGGTCTGATAAGTAATAACCCCTTCAAATTTCATCGTTAACCTTTTAAGTTTTTTCTCACTTTTAGAAATCACAATGATTTCATTATAGGTATTAAGTATTTTAACCATTTCAAGGCCAATACCAGAGGTGCCTCCTGTGATAATAATGCGCTTATTCTTGAGTTTCATCAGTGTGGTTTTACCTTATCTTGTATTTGTTTATGCTGGTTATGGTAGGTACAATGAAACATCGGCGCATTAACCTAGGTTAAAAATGAATGAACTTTTATGAGCTTTTAAAAGCTGAAGGAAAAACAGTTCAAAAAAGCAAGAATGAACACATCTTTATGCAAGGCGAAGAAGACCGTTCACTCTATTATGTTCAGTCGGGTTTGTTAAAGGCTTATTACACTTCAGATGAAGGCAAGGAATTCGTTAAATCCTTTATTAGCGTTAATGACATTATTTGTAGTCTAACCTCGGCTTATTCTGAAGATAGTTGCTCATTCAGCCTTGTTTGTTTACAAGATAGTTTGATCATAAGAATCCCTTTTCCAGTGTTACTTGAATACAGTAAAGAACACCATGAGATCGCCAATAATATGATTGAAGTTTTACTTAATTTTTCTATGAAAAAAGAAAAGCGAGAGTATCAGTTTTTATGTCTGTCGGCAGAACAACGATATCGATTATTGGAAAAGCATTCACCCAATATTGTTGAACAAGTCACGCAAAATGATATTGCCAGATATTTGGGGATTACGCCGGTGGCTTTGAGTCGGATTAAGAATCGGTAGAATTGATATTCTATGTTAGTTGGTTTGATTTATCTCTTAATAAGTTAGTTAAATATGAAACATTGCTATATAGTATTATGTTTTAAATTCTAGGCGACTGTATGAACGATAATAAAGAGTTTTCATTTCCATTATTATTAACTCAAATCTCCATGTTAACGATGTTTCTAGTATCCGCTGGAATAACTACGAACTTCATTATAAATAATATGTTTGCTGGTTTTAGTGGTTTCGATTTGTTCGTAGTATCTTTTCGTATAATTACTTTTTTAATTTTCTACGCTGCTGGGTTCTATTTACTATTAAAAAGAACAAAAATAGGACTTTTACTTGCGCTTATTTTTTTCTCATTTTATTTGATAAGAAACCTATATGGAATTTATGTAGATGGTTTAGATGAAACACCTGTTGAAATGGGTGGAGTTTTTAATATTACTGAACCAGAACTAGAAGGAGCTATGTTTGCTCAAAAATATGGAACTGTTTTTATGTCTCTAATCCAAGTTTATTTTGTAGCTTACTTTCTATTGTCAAAGAAAATCCGACGAATCTTTGGCTTTGAAACTAAGTAGCTTGTAGAGTTGACTACTGGAACAATCAATTTATTTCGAAAGTTTGAGATTAGGTGATTTAGTATTCATCCATCAATACTTTTCCTTGTAAAAACAAGTTCCTTCTCACCACTTAATTTCTTTTCCAATTTATAACCAGCCAAATTAAATCCTTTTAATCCTTCAGGCTGATCAATGCCATTTTGAATAATATATCGACTCATTAATCCACGTGCTTTTTTTGCGTAAAAACTAATAATCTTATATTGACCATTTTTGTAGTCTTTAAATACAGGGGTAATTATTTGGTGAGAAATACTTTTTTCCTTTAGTGATTTAAAATATTCATTAGACGCCAAATTAACGAGCACTTGTGAATCGCTTTTATCGAGTTCTTTAGCAATCGATTGATTTAAGGTATCGCCCCAAAATTCATATAAATTTTTACCATTAGTATTCTCAAATTTGGTTCCCATTTCTAATCGATAGGCTTGCATCAAATCCAGCGGTCTTAATAGGCCATAAAGCCCTGATAATATTCGTAAATGATCTTGGGCAAAATTAAGTTCTTCAGATGATAAAGAATAAGCATCCAACCCTTGATAAACATCACCCTTAAATGCAAAAACCGAGGCTCTTGAATTAGTCTTGGTAAAAGGCGTTTCAAAGGCTTGAAAACGGTCAAAATTTAAAACAGCTAGTTTGTCACTTAACTTCATTAAACTGGCTACACCTTGAGGGGCTAGTTTTTGTAATTGATCGATAAGCTGTTGCGATTGCTTTAAAAAACGCGGTTTAGTGGTTTTACAGGGAGGAATAGGGGTTTCAAAATCTAAACTTTTAGCTGGGGAAATAACCGTTAACATAAGTAAGCTCTTTAAAGGATCAATTAATCTATGATGAAGGGATAATAGCAGAAAGTGGAAATGAGAAAAGCGTTAAAGACAATCTATAGATTCTAGCTATGGTTTTTCAAAAAAAAGCTATTTTTATAAACTTGCTCAAAATCAGCCAATCGAGTAGATTGTTATAACTGTTTCTTCTTATCAAACCTTAGCGGAGCTCTTGAGCCAATATGAATTCATTAATGACCACATTTCTTAGTGTTTTATTGTTTGTAGCAACCTTTAATTTTGCTCACTTAGAAGCTCAAAATCTATCAGATACAGAGAAAAAGATTGTTGAACTAATTGATAAGGATCAAGCTCATTCTTTAGCATTGCTAGAAAAAGTGGTGAATATCAATAGCGGAACGATGAATTTTGAGGGCGTTAAAGAGGTTGGGATGGTTCTACAAAAGGAATTTGAAGCAATTGGATTTGATGCTAAATGGATTGATGGTAAAGCCTTTGATCGTTCAGGGCATTTGGTGGCGAGCTACGGTAATAAAGGTAAAAAATTGTTGCTTATCGGTCACTTGGATACTGTTTTTGCTAAAGATAGTCCGTTTCAGTTTTTTAAAGTGATTGATGAGAATTCCATTGCGGGCCCTGGAATTACTGATATGAAAGGGGGAGATATTGTTATGATTTCTGCTCTAAAAGCGCTTAAGCAAGTTGGTGTGTTAGATAACTTGCAGATTAGAGTAGTTATTACTGGCGATGAAGAAAAACGCGGTAAACCAATGGAGCTTGCCAATAAAGCTTTGATTGATGCCGGTAAATGGGCTGATGTGGCGTTAGGTTTTGAAGACGGTGATGGTAATCCCAAAACGGCGGTAGTTTCTCGGCGCGGGTCTACTGGCTGGCAATTAGAAGTGAAAGGACGTCCAGCTCATTCATCTCAAATATTCAGAGAAGACTATGGTGATGGTGCAATCTTTGAAACCGCAAGAATCTTAAATCAATTTCGTGAAAAATTATCATCAGAAACCAATTTAACCTTTAATCCAGGAGTGATCCTTGGTGGAACGGATGTTGAGTTTGATTCAGGCTTGGGAAAAGGCACAAGTTTTGGTAAAACTAATGTGATTGCTCAATCAACGATTGTGGCTGGTGATATACGAGCCATTTCCCCTGAGCAATTGGTTAAAGCCCAGTCAATGATGAATGATATTGTTTCGCAAAATCTTAATAAAACCTCGGCATCGCTAAATTTTTTTCCTGGTTATCCTCCTATGGCTCCAAGCGAAGGTAATAAAAGGCTTTTAGAAATTTACAATCAAGCCAGTCAATCCCTTGGTTTTGGGAGTGTAGCAGCGGTTGATCCGAGAAAAGCAGGTGCTGCTGATATATCCTTCGTTGCTAACTATGTTGATATGGCCTTGGATGGATTAGGGCTGATGGGAAAAGGTGGACATACCGTTAACGAAGTGGCTGATATTAGGACACTTGCCAGCCAAACTAAGCGTGCCGCCATATTGATGAGTCGATTAGTAGCCAATTAGCCTAGGAATAAACAGCCATTAATCGGCTTTTGATTGGCCAAATAAGCCGATTTTACATATTTTCTTACATTTACTTACTCAGTTATACCGCTGTTCAAAGCATCGCTCCTCTCAATATAGACTTAAAATAGCGTATTATTAGCAGTTGCAGATTGAACTCTTAAAGAAACCTTTATATTTATGAATAAAAATATTAATAAAAACTCCCGCACGATCTTTGTTACATGTATTTTGTGTCTGTTCTTATTTTCATGTAGTGACGATACTTCCAAAAAGGGCGGAAAACCTGGAGTCGGACAAAAAGGTAAACGACCTGTAACGGCAATTCCCGTAGCGGTTACCAGTCCAGAAGTTGGTTTAGCTGCATCTTATTACGTCACAACTGCAACCATTGAACCGAATAGCGATGCCAAAATTAATTCCAGAACTTCGGGCGTGGTAAAGCAAATCTTGCATGAAGAGGGCGATGATGTAAAAAGTGGTGATATCTTGCTGATCTTAGATGATGACGATCAGAGGTTAAGGTTAAAGCAGGCAGAACAAAAATTTGAAAGTGCTTCACGAGAATTTAAGCGTTTAAGTAAAATGAAAAAAGCTGGTGTTGTTTCGCCAACTGATTGGGATACCGCTGAAAATAATTTTAGAACTTCTGAAACTGATAAGAAGTTGGCAGAACTGGCTTTATCTTATACCCGTGTAGCTGCCCCATTTGATGGACGCGTTGTATGGCGTGATGTTGATTTAGGAGCGCATGTTGGTCAGGGAGAACTTCTGTTTCGAATGATGTCCATTAGCCCTCTGTTGGTGCGAGTGCATATCCCTGCTAATCGTCTGGGTGGCGTTGCGAAAGGGCAATTCGTTAAACTAAATGTTGATAGTGTTTCAGAACCTTTAAATGCGGTTGTCGAATTAATTAGTCCGATTGTTGATCCAGCGACGGGCACCATCAAAATCACTCTTAAGCTTGACCAGTATTCAACCAATGTTCGCCCAGGGGATTTCTCGGAAGTTCACATGGTTACGGATCAGCATGAAAACGCATTGCTTATTCCGAGTGTTTCAATTATTGAGGAGCGAGGCGAACATTACGTTTATATCGTAGAAAAAAATAAAGCGGTCAGAAGAGCTGTCACTACCGGTTTTACCATGACAGAAAAAACAGAAATTGTTGAAGGAGTTAGACGATCAGATAGGGTGGTAATCAAAGGGCAACGAAATTTAAATGATGATGTTTTGGTAGAGATTCTTTCAGGAGAACAAGAGAAAAATAACTCGCTAACCAGTGAAGAGAAAACAAAGCGAGCACAGCAATGATCCGTCAGGCGGTCGAATTTTCTGTTACCCGAAGAGTTACCATTTTAATGGTTTCTTTAGCCGTTCTGGCATTTGGTACGGTTGGTTTTTCTCGTCTGCCTATCAATCTATTACCATCACTTAGTTATCCATCTCTGACTGTACAAACTGAATTTGCAAATGCGGCTCCGGCAGAGATTGAGCAACTAATTACCCGTCCGGTCGAAGAAGTGGTTGGTGTATTAAAAGGTTTAAAACAAATTCATTCAGTTTCCCGTTCAGGTGTATCAGAAGTCACTTTAGAATTTGGTTGGGAAGCCAATATGACAAACTTAGCGATGGATATTCGAGAAAAACTCGACCGTTTAGAACTTCCTCTTGAAGCTGAAACCCCCATAGTATTACGTTACGATCCGGCGCTCGATCCCATTATGAAATTGAGTTTAAGCGGCGATATGCCTTTGACTCGATTACGTTTGCTCGGAGATAAAACCGTTAAAGAAACTTTGGAGAGAATTGAGGGCGTTGCTTCCGCAAAGGTTCAAGGTGGGGAAGAAGAAGAAATTCATATTAATATTCATCAAGGTAAAGTCGCTGCGATGGGAATTAATACTCAAATGCTCAGTGACCTTTTACGCAATTCAAATATTAACCGTCCCGGTGGCTCACTTAAAAACGAACAAACTCAGTTACTGGTTCGTACATTGAATGAATATGATGATTTACAAGAAATGCGAGACTTGCGCATAACACCTCCTAATAAACCATCTGTAAGACTTGGCGATGTCGCTGAGATTCTTTGGACGTCAAAAGAAAAAGAAGAGATTGCTCGTTTTGATGGAAGCGAAGGTATTTTAGTGTCCCTTTATAAAGAGGGCGATGCTAATACCGTTGATGTGGCTAATTCAGTAAAAGAAAAGATTGCAGACTTACAAAGAAACCTTCCGAAAGGAATTAAAGTTTCGGTTCAATTTGACCAATCTCGATTTATAGAGCAATCAATTAACGAAGTTAAACAATCCCTTCTTTATGGTGGGCTTTTAGCGATTTGTGTTTTGTGGTTGTTTTTAAGAAATGCTAGATTAACAGCGATTATTACCACAGCGATTCCACTATCCGTTATTGCAGCATTTATTTTTATGTACCGCTTTGATGTCTCGCTCAATATTATGTCCTTGGGTGGATTAACTTTAGGCGTTGGAATGCTGGTTGATTCCGCGATTGTGGTTTTGGAATCGATTCACAGGCAAAGAGAAAAAGGCCTGTCAGTTTTTCAAGCTGCGATAGAGGGAACTTCAGAAGTTGGCGGGGCGGTAACCGCTTCGGTTCTTACTACCATCGCAGTTTTTATTCCGATTATTTTTGTAGAGGGCATTGCGGGGCAATTATTCCGTGACCAAGCCTTAACAGTCACTTTTAGCTTATTGATGTCTTTGATTGTTTCTTTTACTTTGATTCCCATGCTAGCATCTTTGGGGAAACAAAAAGATGTAATACCTTTGAGTAAAGAGGAGCTAAAAACTTTAGAAGATGATACTCAGCCTTTGGAAGAGAATTTTAAACCTTTAGAAGATAGGACTAACTCATTAGGTTGGTTTTCGACTAAATATGAACACCTTCTTAGGCTGGCTTTAGGATTTAAATGGACAGTGGTAGCGAGTGCATTTTCAATTTTCTTTTTAACGCTTTTATTAGTTCCTAGGCTTCCGACAGAATTAATTCCTCAACTGAGCGAGGGTGAATTTTATTTTGACGTTAGTTTACCTGAAGGAACGGCTCTACCGACAACCAATAAGTTGCTAGAGAAGATGGAAATCATTGCACTAGAAAATCCTGATGTCGATTCTGTCTATGTGTCAGTAGGAAGTCGTAACATTAGTGGCGGCTTATCGTTAAAAACGAAAGATGAAAATCTCGCTCAGATTAATATCGTTATCAAAGATAGAAGTGATAGCGAAATGGAGCAACGAGTTATAGAGCAATTAAGAAATGCTTATAGTCAAATTCCTCAGGCTAATGCCCAATTTGGTAGACCCTCATTTTTTAGTTTAAAGACGCCAATGGAACTATTGTTTTTTGGTGAAGACTTGGAAGGCATGCGAGATTACACCTTAGCTTTGTTACCAAAAATTAGTAAGGTAGAAGGTTTGATTGATGTGAGAGCTTCGCTTGAAACTGGAAATCCTGAGCTGGTTGTTAAATTTGATCGAGAACAATTAGCGCGTCTTGGTTTTGATATTAATTCAGTTTCCGAAACCTTAAACCGAAGAGTTAACGGTAGTATTGTATCCAGATTCCAACAGCCTGATAGGCAAATTGATATTCGATTAAGAAATCGTGAAGCAGATCGAGACAGTGTTAACGATATGGAAAATATTGTTATTGGTGAGGCTGATGGAAGGCCTGTCACTTTGAGAGCGGTTGCTAAAATTGAATCACTTCAAGGACCTGCTGCAATCGATCGGATTCAACAATCCAGAGTAGCAATTATTGCGGGTAACTTAAAAGGTCGGAGTTTGAAACAGGTTACTCAAGAGATCCAACAACTGTTGATTGATAATCCTCCACCTAGCGAATTGAGTTTTGAATTTGGTGGCCAAAATAAAGAAATGCAACAATCCTTTAACAGTATGTATTTTGCGATTGGCTTAGCGATTTTTTTGGTTTATTTGGTGATGGCCGCTACTTTTGAACATTTGGGTCATCCTTTTGTTATTTTATTTACTATTCCTTTGGCATTGGTTGGCGTTATTTTCGGGCTACTTTTTAGTGGTTACGGCATTAGTGTTATTTCTATGATTGGAGCCGTTTTCTTAGTCGGCGTGGTGGTTAACAATGCCATAGTTCTGGTGGATGCAATTAACATTGCCCGCCGCCGAGGTTTAGAAAAACTAGAAGCAATTGTACAAGCAGCTAAGTCCCGTCTTAGACCGATTTTAATGACAACCTTCACAACCGTTCTAGGACTATTGCCTATGGCTATAGGATTTGGTGAGGGAGCGGAGTTAAGGGCGCCATTGGCGGTTGTGGTTTCATTTGGACTTCTGGTTGCAACAAGTTTAACCTTATTTATTATTCCTGTGACCTATTTGATCATGCCATCTAAGGTAACAACAAATGAGGAACTGATTAAACTTAACCAGAGATTAGAGGAAGCGGAAGAAATCGAAAGCCATCATGAAATGGATGAGCAAATAACTGATAATCCAGTTACGTAAATTCAGCCTAAGAGAGAGTTTATGACTTTACCTGAAATCGCCGTTAAAAGACCAATAGCAACCTTAATGATGTTGTTGAGTTTGCTTGTTCTTGGAACGATTGCGTTATTACGTCTGGAATTGGCATTTATGCCAGAGGCGGAACAAAAAAGACTATTTGTAGTCGTTAACTACCAGAATGCTTCACCAAAAGCAATTGAACGAATGATCGTTAAACCCCTAGAAGAGTCGCTTGCCTCGATTAATGGATTGACTCATATGTGGTCTAATAGTGATCATCGCGGCGCAAGAATTAATCTTAATTTTGATTTTGATGCCAACATGGATCTGGTGAGAGCTGAAATTAGAGAAAGGATTGATAGAACGAGAGACGAGTTACCTGAAGATGTTGACCGAATAATATTATCTGAAAATTGGAATCCGAGAGAAACTGGTGAAACCATTCTGGAAGCGAGAATAGCTTCTGGTAGAGATTTAAGTAAAAGTTACGAACTGTTAGAGCGAAAGATCGTTAGACCAATTGAGCGAATTCCTGGAGTCGCTGTTGTTTCTTTAGACGGCGTTAATCCAAGAGAAGTGAGGGTAAACCTTGACCTAGTCAAATTAAAAAGACATCGAATTGATCCTCGTGATGTGTGGCAAAGTATCGCTAGGAATAATCAGAATAGTGCTCTTGGTTTACTGAGAACTGATCAAACAAAAATTTCATTCCGAGCTGTCGGTGCATTATCTAGTCTGGAAGAAATCGAAAAACTTCCAATTCTTAATTCGCAATTAAAATTACAAGACATTGCTGAGATAACTTATGTCGAGCCACCTTTAGAATATGGGCGACATTTGGATGGGAATTTTGCAATCGGATTAAATGTTGCTAAAGAATCTACCGCCAATACGATTGAAATTACCAATGCCGTTCATAAACGCATTGCCGCTATGCAAGATGATCCTGAACTGGATGGGATTAGTTTTTTAGTTTGGCAGGATCAAGGTAAAGAAATAAAAAACACCTTAGATGATTTAAAACAGACAGGTTTCTTTGGTGCGATCTTTGCCAGCTTGGTATTGTTTATATTTTTACGAAAAGTCACAACGACATTAGTGGCGGTATTTTGTATTCCTTTTTCTTTAATTGTTACCTGCGGAATTATATGGCTGCAAGGAAAGTCGCTAAACACCATTTCTTTATTAGGGTTAATTGTTGGTCTTGGAATGTTGGTGGATAATGCAGTTGTAATTATGGAAAATATTGATCGCTTCCAAAAGAAAGGTTACGGCGGGCGCGTCGCTGCAATTTTAGGAGCCAAAGAAGTTTCAATAGCAGTAATGACCGCGACGTTAACTTCTATTATCGTATTTTTGCCGATGATTTTTACCAAACCAACGGAAATGAATATCGTATTACAAGAACTTGGAATAACCATAGTTATTACTTTATTAGCATCACTTTTAATTAGTCAAACATTGATTCCTTTGGCATCAACTCGTTTTTTGAAACGTCCGAAAAAGCCAGTTAAGACTCCGGTCATGGATAGTTTACAAGCGCGTTATGAAAAAATTCTAGGCTATACACTTAAACATCGTTGGATATCTGTTGTGGTAGGTGTTGGGCTTTTAGGTTCGACTTTTTACCCCGTTAGCAATATGAATTTCAATTTTGATGCAGCACCAACTGAAATGTTTATCGGCTTGAGAGTTGAATTTAGTGAATCACTTTCTCTTTCCGAAAAACAAAAACAAATAGTCATTATTGAAAAATCACTAGAGCCCTATAAAGAACGTTTTAATGTCGCGTCAATTTACTCTTGGTGGAGTAATAACCATTCGATTGTTCGATTTTATATGAAACCGGGATTTCAAAATGAAGAGGCAATGAATGCAGTTAGAAAAGAGTTGAGACCATTATTACCAAAGATCCCGGGTATCAAAATTCAAGTTCAAGATAACGGTCCTTTTTGGCGAAGAAATAGTGGTAAAAGAGTCGCCGTTCAACTTGAGGGGCCTGACTCTGAAACGTTAGGGCTACTTGCTGAACAAGCTTTAATCTTAATAGAAAAGGAACCAGAATTTTTTGACTTTTATGCGACTTCAGAAGGAGGGCAATTAGAGCTACAAGCAAATCTAGATCGTGACCGAATGTCTGCTTACGGTATATCGAGCAATGAACCACCCAGTTTGGTTGAAATGACTTTTAGAGGACGAACTTTGCCGCGATTTAAAGGCGAAGATGGTGAAGTTGAAATGCAATTAATTCTAGGTGATACGGAAAATACTAACGTTGATGATATTAAGAATTTGAGTTTAATGAAACAAGATGGTTCAAGTATCACGATGGATAGCGTGGCGAGTTTTTCAACTCAAAAAGGCCCCAGTCGAATTCAACGACAAAATAAGATTTCAAGTATTTGGGTTGGGGCAAGGTTTGATAAAGGCAACCGAAATGAGCTACAACAAAAATTGGTCTCTCTGTTAAAGCCAATGGCGTTACCTGAGGGTTATCGTTGGCAAACCAATAACCGATGGCGAGGTGCGGAGGAAAGCCAAACTGAGTTCTTACTTAGCTTATATTTAGCTCTTGGACTTATTTTTGGTGTAATGGCTAGTTTGTTTGAATCTGTTAAGCAGGCGGTTGCTTTAATGATCTCCTTGCCTTTTGCTTTAGCCGGCGCGTTTTGGACATTATACTTAGCAGGTGTCGATTTCGACCAACCAGCTTCTGTGGCGATTCTATTATTGCTTGGAATAGTGGTTAACAATGGTATTGTGATGGTTGAACACATTAACCTTTATCGTCGTGATGGTTGGGAAAGATCAAAAGCTATGATTCAAGGTGGTAAGGAGCGACTTAGACCAATTTTAATGACCGCGTTAACAACCCTTGTTGGTTTAATTCCTATCATTGTTCAAAAGCCATCGCTTGGTGGAATTTATTATTATTCGATGGCATATGTGATTATCGGAGGCTTATTATTTTCAACTCTACTAACTACATTGTTTTTACCTGCGACCATTGCGCTAGTGGAAGATTTCCCTGCGAAAGTTAAGTCGATTTTATTATGGTTATTTAAATTAGTTAAACCAAAAAAGCAGAACTTAGAAGTAAGTTAGTCGAAATTTATTTTTACTTTTTAACTGAATCTAAATTAAGGAACAGTCATGAACCAAGAAACTCAAACAAAAATTGAAGCTGCCGTCTTTAGGCGCTTCTTAAAACATCTCGATGATCATAAAGAAGTACAAAATATTGACCTGATGATCTTAGCTGATTTTTGCAGAAACTGTTTATCCAAGTGGTATACGACAGCGGCAGAAGAGCTTGGTGAAACTATCGACAATGATTCTGCTAGAAAAATTGTTTATGGAATGTCTTATTCTGAATGGAAACAGAATCACCAAACTGAAGCAACCGAAGAACAAATGGCTGCCTTTAATGCCAAGCAGAAATTGAAAGAATTAAAAAATTAATGAGAAGATTATGAAAGTCTTTATTACAGGAGCAACCGGTTTTTTAGGAACGAATTTAGTTCATCTATTAGTTGAACAACAAGTTGAAATTTATGCGATAAAACGTTCAACTTCAAATATTGACGCATTTAAAAATATGCCAATAAATTGGTTCGAAGCTGATGTGCTTGATCTAGATTCTTTAATGGCGGCTTGCCCTGAGAATATGGATACTATTTTTCACATAGCCGCTGATACCAATATGTGGTCAAGAAATAATAAGCAGCAAACTAAAATAAATCTTAAGGGAACTTCTAATATGATTGAAGTTGCTTTAGCGAAAAAAGCAAAACGGTTTATTCATACATCAAGTATTGCTGCCTATGGAATCCATGAATCGGTTATTACAGAAAAAAGTGAACAACGAGGAGAAGAGTGTTTCGCTAACTATTATAAAACCAAGCTTCAATCAGAGAAATTAGTGAAGTCAGCGGTAGCAAAACGGAATTTAGATGCCGTTATTCTCAACCCTTGCCATTTAGTTGGCCCATGGGATAGCCATAATTGGTCTCAAATGTTGACTTTGGTTGCCGAAGATCGATTACCTGGTGTGCCTCCCGGTTATGGAAGTTTTTGCCATATTAAAGAAATTGCAAAAGCGCATATCAACGCTGCGCTAAAGGGTAAAAAAGGAGAAAACTATATTCTTTCCGGTTCAGATGCATCATTTTTAGAATTTGTAACAGCTATAGGTAAGCTATTAGGCAAAAAAGTCCCTAAAAAATCAATGCCTCATTGGTTGCTAAAAGTTGTTGGACAAGTTTCAGTCTTTTTTGCAGGTTTTACTGGTAAAGAACCGGACATGACTCCTGAGAAAGTACTGATCGTGAGCGAAGTGCTTCATGTCAGCAGTAAAAAAGCTCAAAAAGAATTGGATTATAGGGTTGATATCCCGTTAGAAGAGATGTTGACTGATTGTTATCATTGGATGCAAAAAAGGGAAATGATTGTTTAGGTTAATAATTCGCGTATACTCGCGCTTAATTTTAAACAAAATCTTAATCAGAAAATAAAGACGGTACTAAATATGACTAATAAGTATGAAACATTAGAGCAAAAAGCCAGCTATGGTGTTGGTTTAAATATGGGAAATCAGCTGCTTGGACAATCTTTTGATGGCATCGATATTAATTCAGTTGCAGAAGGTTTAAAAGATGCTTTTGCCAAGGTAGAACATGCTGTTTCTAGGGAAGATATTCAGGCTGGTTTTGATCATGTTACTAAAATTATGCAAGAGCAGCAGTTAGCACAATCAAAAGGTGCTATTGAAGCTGGCGAAAACCATCTTAAAGAAAATGCTCTAAAAGATGAAGTGACAGTTACTGATTCTGGATTACAGTTTGAAATAGTGACTAAAGGAAGTGGTGAGATCCCAACTCTTAACTCAAAAGTAAAAACTCATTACCATGGTACTTTAATTGATGGTACGGTGTTTGATAGCTCTTATAACCGTGGAGAACCTGCTGAGTTTCCAGTGAGTGGTGTGATTGCTGGATGGACAGAAGCATTGCAGTTAATGCCTGTTGGATCTAAGTGGAAATTAACCATTCCTTATTCACTCGCTTATGGTGAGCAAGGTGCAGGTGGATCAATTGGTCCGTGTGAGACATTAATTTTTGATATTGAACTGCTAGAAATTCTTTCATAACTCTTCTATTTTATAAATTTAAAATATACATTGCCAATCACTACTTGTACAGGTAGTATTGTTAAGTGTTAACTTGTAACGACAAGTTCGGGAATAAGCCTTTCTCATCGATAGGCTTATTCATCTGGTTCTAATTCCATTTATTTAATTAGCAGGAGCACTCCTATGGCAGTGGTGAGTTTATATATGTCAGATCGCGATTCTAGTACAACCTTTACCGATAAAAAATCAGCTGATAATTACGATAAAATGTTGGAATTGGCTGAGAATGTTAGCATTTGGATGGAAAAATCGATTGAAGGATTATCAGAGGCGCAAATTGAAAGTATCGGGTTATTAATTGCCGAAAATAAAGATAATTTAGCCAAAGCGATTAAAGGAAAACCCGAAATTTTATTAGAAGAGCCAAAAGAGGTTGACGCCGATTTGGGTTCTGATTCAGAGTCTGATTCTAACTTTGATATCGATAGCGATGATAGTAAGATTACAAAAATATCGGGTTAGTGTTGGTAAAAATTAGGGTTTATGAAACTTTAATCCGAACCACTTTCATAGTGTCAAACGTCAAGCCAGCAACAATTTCCTTTTGTGGATAATAGGTCAAATTAATTCTTTGGCCTTTATTTAATTGTTTGTATTTCGATTTTCTTTTGTACTTAAATGGAACATCGCAGTCTTCAATCATTATTGAATTGATGAACCAATCATCTTTTTCTCGCTGTGTGTGTGAAATAACTTTTTTATTTTCAGAATGAATCAGTTCTTTATGATTTGAAATAAGTTTTTTAGGATCGCTTTGCATTGGTTATTTAGATCACTTCTTTAGAAAAAGGGGGCGACAGTAAAGTAAGCTAATAAAACGGCAAAGATAATTAGTAAAGAAAACTTAATTGGCGCATTCATAAAAAATTCAACTCTTGATATTTTCTCACCCGCTTCTTCTTGAGCTTCATGTTCCTGTCTAATTCTTTGGTAGCGTTCTTGTTGATAATTATTGATGATTTGCTTTGACTGTTCAGAGAATTCTTTATCCTTAACCCAAATTGCAGCGAAACCTAATCCCCAACGCCCCGAGTCGGTTTCATAAAATGGAATTTCGGCATTTTCAAGTAATTGCCGAATTTCTTCCGCTTCATCTTCCGGAACACTATTTAATTTAAAAACCAGTTGTGACATAGAAACAGCTCAAAATATCTTTATTTATAGCGATTATAGCAAAAAACTTTTAAATATTAGTGTGCTTTCTTATAAAACTGTCTAGACTGGTAGGATGGTTAAAAAATAATCAGACTAATACTTGATGCTTCGTTACCTCTATCAACCCTTATTTTCTATCTTTATTCTAGCTACTTGTACTTTGAGCGACTTTGCCATTTCTGCACCAGTTGAACTATCAGAACAAGAAAAATCTTTTTTAAAGACTAAGCAAAGTATAAAAATGTGTGTAGCCACTGACTTTTTACCTCACGAAGATATCGTCGATGGTAAGTATGTCGGAATGAGTTCAGAGTATATTAATATTATTGCGAATAATCTGGATATTCCTTTTGTATTGGTTCCGACCATAAGTTGGGATGAAACAATTCGGTTTATCAGAGAGCGTCGATGTGATGTTATACCCTTAATTAGGCGTACACCTCAGCGATTAGAGTATCTAAATTTTACGCAACCTTATTACGTTGAACCTTTAGTTATTGCAACCAAAAGTGACAAACCTTACGTAATCGACCTATCAGAAATAATAACGAAACCTTTAGGGATAGTTAAAGGGTATGCACAGGTTGAACTATTAAGTAAGCAATTTCCTAATATAAAAATAATAAAAGTTGATTCACCAAGTGATGGAATCCGTCGATTATATGACGGCGAAATTTATGCCTTTTTAGGTGCTTTGAATGTTATTGGATTTCATATCCAACAATCTGGTTACAGAAATATTAAAATTAACGGGACAATGGAGAAAGATCTGTCGCTAAGCATGGGGTCGAGAAATGACATGCCTCTTCTTAATGGCATATTAAACAAAGCGGTTAAATCTATTAGAGAGGATGAAATAGAACGTATTAAAAACTCTTGGATAACTGTTAAGTACGAAAAGCACCTTGACTACACAATGATTGCTTTTATATTAACTGTCGCCTTGATGATTTTAAGTTTTACTCTTTATCATTATAGAATTTTACGTAAACATAATCGTTTGCTAGAAACACTTTCAGAGACTGACAAATTAACTGGTCTGAATAACCGCCTCAAGCTTGACCGTTTTTTGCAGTTCCATCTTGATATTTATGAGCGGCATCATGAAGTTTTTTCTGTAATACTGATTGATATTGATTATTTTAAAAAATTTAATGATCGCTTTGGTCACTTAATTGGGGATAAAGTGCTAGCTCACGTTGCCTCATTATTAAAAGAAAATTGTAGAAAGTTAGATATGGTTGGTCGATGGGGAGGCGAGGAGTTTCTAATGATCTGTCCAAAAACAAATTTGCAAGAAGCGGCAGTGTTATCTGAAACTTTACGAAGCTCGATAGAAGCTTCACATCTAGAAAATATCGATGGTGTAACCATTAGTATAGGTGTTGCTCAAATAAAGATCAGTGATAATGTTAATACTATTATCAGCCGGGCAGATAATGCTTTATTTAAAGCAAAGGAAGGTGGACGAAACCGAATAGAAATAATTGATTAGTACTAACTAATTTAGTAGCAAAAAATAATTGACATGATTTTATCCTGTGGTGAAAAAAAATTAACCAGTCTAAAGTTTTCCATAAAATAAAACAATCAACCTTCCGAGATAATTTATCTCTTGATATTTTGCCTCCGTTCCATTCTCTACAATATTATTCTTTATAAGCTTAGGTATGAAATACAAGCGATTTAAGACTCAGATATCTTATCTGCTAAGGTAGTAAGTTTATAAATACTAGAGCATTTTTCTTAAAAGCGTCTAAAATTAAAGTAGAATTTAAGTAATCAACAGAATAAGTGTTTGATGCCGCATTATATAAAACCTATCTTTTTTGCTATTTATACCATAGTGATTTATGGATTAAGTAGCTTTGTTCTCTCTGCTCCCATAAATCTTTCTGTACAAGAAGAATCATTTTTTCAATCTAAGAAAAATATAAAAATTTGTGTAGCTACTAACTTTATGCCTCATGAAGATATCGTTAATGGAAAATATGTAGGAATGGTTTCAGAGTATGTGAAACTAATCAGTAATAATTTAAATAAACCTTTTGTTTTATACCCTACTAAGAGCTGGGAAGAAACAATGAACTCTTTACAGCAAGGGCATTGTGATGTGATCCCGCTAATTTCAAAAACACCTGAACGTTCCAAGTTAATGAATTTTACACAGCCTTATTATATTGAGCCTTTGGTTATTGCAACAAAAGATGACACACCCTTTATTGTTGATGTTGAAGACATTTTGCTTGAAAAATTAGCAATAGTAAGAGGTTATGCCTATGTAGAATTACTGAATAACCGTTATCCAAACGTAAAAATTATTGAAGTTGATTCGGCAGGTGATGGCCTAAAACGGTTACATGATGGCGAGGTATATGCTTACCTTGGAGCATTGAATGTTATTGGTTATCATATCCAAAAATCAGACTATCGAGATATAAAAATTAATGGAACTCTACATAATAAATTGAACCTTAGCATGGGCACTCGTATCGATGATCCAGTACTTAATTCAATTTTAAATAAGGCACTTAATTCTATTAGTAAATCAGACAGAAAAAGCATAAAAAATTCTTGGGTAAAGGTTAAGTATGAACAGCGGTTAGATTATCAGACGATTATTCTAGCATTTATTATAGGGATTACAATTTTTGCTTTTTTTCTTTATCACTACCAAATATTGCGTAAACACAATCGCTTACTAGAAACACTATCTGAAACTGACAAATTAACGGGGCTTAATAATCGACTTAAGCTTGATCATTTTTTGCAATTTCACTTAGATATTTTTGAGCGACATCATGAATGTTTTTCTGTGGTTCTTATCGACATTGATCATTTTAAGAAATTTAATGATCGATTTGGTCATTTAATTGGTGATAAAGTATTGGCTCATGTCGCTGAATTGTTAAGAAGAAACTGTCGTAAGCTCGATATGGTTGGTCGATGGGGAGGCGAAGAATTCTTAGTAATCTGCCCAAAAACTAATTTACAAGAAGCCAATATACTAGCTGAGACATTACGAAGCTTAATTGAATCATCACATCTCGAAAATATTGATAGTGTAACTATTAGTGTTGGTATCGCTCAAATAAAGATCAGTGATAATGTTAATATTATTATCAGTCGAGCGGATAGTGCACTATTTAAAGCAAAACAGGGCGGTAGAAATCGAATAGAGTTAAGTGATTAAGTTATTTGTACAGACAAAAAAAACCGACTAAAAAATTACATTCAGTCGGCAGAGAAACATGTGAAGCTATCTGAGGATTTGAATTTTAATCGGATTAACCTGAATGTTAGCTGAATAGAACTACCGAAGAAAAATACTAATATGGAGTATTTTGCATCGCTGATAGCTGTTCTTTCAAAGATAAAATATGCTCTTCCCAATAACGTGTTGAATTAAACCAAGGAAAATTATGCTTGAAACTGGGATCTTCCCAGCGTTTTGCAAGCCAAGCACTATAATGAATCATTCTTATGGTTCGTAGTGGTTCTACAATTTTTAATTGACGATCATCAAACTCCATAAAGTCTTCGTAACCGGTTATAACGCTATCCCACGATTCTCTATCATCGGCTTCATTGATTAACATCCATAGATCCTGAATGGCGGGGCCAGAGCGAGAATCGTCAAAGTCTACGAAATGAGGTCCGTCATCTGTCCACAAAATATTACTCGGATGACAATCACCATGAAGGCGTAGTTTTTGATAACGGCCTAACTCCGCAAATTTTTGTTGGCAAATTTCGATCAGTTGTTCGGATATAGCTTGATATGCCGGTAAAATATGAGATGGAATAAAATCATTTGCTAATAAAAAACTAGCACTTTGAACAGCAAACGAATCAATGGTTAACTCTGGCCGATGTTTGAATTCACTGGTTTCACCAATGGCATGAATTCGTCCAATAAATCGACCTATCCATTCGAGTATTTTTTTATCTTCAAGTTCTGGCGAACGTCCACCTCGACACTCAAAAATTGAAAACCGAAAGCCATTAAACTTTAAAAGTGATTGATTGTTAAACTTTAACGGAGGAATAACAGGAATTTCATTTTCAGCCAATTGCAAACTGAAATTATGCTCTTCGAGAATTTGCTCATCACTCCATCGGTGTGGTCGATAAAATTTAACCACGTATTTTTTTTCATCATAGTCTCTAAACTGATAAACACGATTTTCATAACTGTTAAGGGCAAGTAGTGATACCTGTGGCTCAATTTCGACAGATTCGATTGCATCCAATACATGATCGGGTGTTAGCTGAAAAAAGGATTGATTAGGCTGTTTGCTCATTTTTTTTTAGTTCTTATTCTTATGGTTTAGATTATTATCTTCGCCCAATCTTTTTTTCGCCATAATGATGCAAACCAGAAAGCTTGGAATAAACGGTAAAGCCCTTGAGTCAACCAAATAGCAGTTAATCCCATTCCCATGTAAGGACCGATAACCCAAGCCAATGGTAAGAATATGAACCACTGGCAAACAATGCTGACTATCATGGTGATTTTTGTTGCACCGGCTCCTTGAAGAGCAGACATAAGCACTAGGTTATAAGCATCAATGATGATTGCAATTCCGACTAATTGCAATGGTAATTTCGCTAGCTTAATAGTCTCCAAGTTATCGAAAAAGATGCTAAGAATTAATTCTGGAATAAAAAGCATAGGTAAACTAAAAATTAAAATTGAGGCAGAAGCTATTTTGGAAGTATCCCACGCCCATTGGTAAGCATCTTCAATCTCTTTTCGTCCGATAGCTTGTCCAACTAATGTCGCCGCGCTCATTCCAAATCCGATAGATGGCAAAATAGCAACTAAGGTTAAAGTCGTTAAGATATTGGCTGCGGCAAGTTCTGCGGTTCCTATTTGACCAACAATCCAAAACAAGGTGGTAAAACCGAGCGCAAAAAATAATTGCTGCATTGATGATGGGAGCGATATTCTAACTAAACGCTTGATTGTATCCATGCTAGGAAGGTGGGCACCAAAACCAAAATGTTTGGTGTGTTTCATGGTTAGCCAACAATAGATGAATGTACCAGCAAATAGCGAGATGGTCGTACCTAGTCCAGCGCCTTCGGTCCCTAGTTCTGGAAAACCCCAGTTACCAAAAATAAGTAGGTAATTAAGTAGAATGTTAATCACATGCATAGATACAATCGTTTTAAAATAAAATTCGGTCATTTTTATAGCACTTAAATAACCTCTAAAACTAAAATTCATGCCGATTGCCATAATTCCAATGAGTCTTGCGTCTAAATATTTACTTCCTTCTTCAATTACTTTTAAGTCGTTATTTAACAAACTCATGATTTCAGTGCTGTAAGTAATTAACAGGTAAGAGGTTGGGATTGAGGCCAGAAAAATTAAAACCAAAGCACCGTTAAGAGGATTTGCCGCGATAGATTGTTTACCTTCTCCAATACGTCTAGCAACCAATGCCTGAACACCGGAGGAAAAACCCATAAAAACTGCAGCAGCAACAAAGTTAACAAAACTGGCGAGACCAACCGATGCAAGTTCGGCTTCACCGAGCTGGCTTACCATCCCAGCATCAACCAAATTAAGGATGTTCTGGGACATCATTCCACCAATAATAGGCAGTGCAATCTGAAAGATTTGAGTTGAACGGTCGCGTGAAACCAAAAAATTGACCTCTGGGTTATTGTTCTAATTTATCGGCTTTTAATGAAGGAAGGATTGTATCACTTAATCTGATATATATTGCGCAATAGTGTTACAAAAGGTGGCCGCCGAATAATAAATAGCCGGTTAGGTCAATTTTTGTTTATTCGTAGGCTCGTGCTAAACACCAAACATCAACTTTCTTTGCGCCATGTTTTTTAGCCTGTTTTGCTAATTCTGAGATAGTTGTACCTGTAGTCACGACATCATCAACCAGAGCAACATGTTTGGGTAGTTCTAGGTTAATTCGAAAAGCATTTTTAACATTGCTTTTTCGCTCAATCGAATCCAAACCTGATTGCGCTTGAGTATCTTTGATTCTTTTGATGCCCGATGAGGCAATTTTTATCGCTAGTGTTTTCGTTATTTGTTTGGATATTAAATAAGATTGATTAAATCCCCGTTTTGTTAATTTATTAGTATGTAATGGCGTAGGAATAATCAAAGAAGGTAGCAAATCTGAACCATACTGATTAATTATTTCCTTAGTAAGGTATTCACAAAGCAGTGGTAATACATGAAGCTGTGATGAATATTTAAGTTGGGTAATTAACCGATTAACCGGACTTTCATAATGAAATGCGCTGACAGTGCGGTCAAAAGTAGGGCTATTTTTTAGGCATTCTCCACAAGGCGTATCATGCTTGTTTTGTTGATGCTCGGTTTGTTCGTTTAAAATTTTGTGTAAAGGCAACCCACAAACAAAGCAGTTATTATGTGATATGGGTAATCGTTGATGGCAGTAGTGGCAGATTAAGGGGGAAGAAGGTAAAAGCTGAGGCGTTGGGTTGTTGCAAGTTTTCTTATGTGGTTCAACTGAACAACCACACAATTGGCAATCGGTTGATAAATTTAACTGATTAAACAGATCCAAATTCATGATTATTCCCTTATAAATTAGGGCTTGATAGATTCAGATTAATTGAACCATCACACACCTTTCAAACTTCCTGTTATATTGATTAACGAGTAGCTGACTTTCTACTTCAGGCTAAATCGTTTGAAATTATATCTTTGATATGAATATTCGACAAATCTTTTTGCTTAGGTGATTCTTGCCAGATATTTGTGCTTGGATGATTCTTCACTGCTAAAAATATGATGAACCTGTTACCATTCAATTATTTAGAGATTTAAGTATTAGATAGAAAATGAAACTACAAAAGCAAGCCATTAGCGATTCTTTTAGTAAAGCAGCAGCAAAATATGATGAGTCGGCATTTTTACAAAAAGAAGTAGCAAGTCGATTATTAGAGCGTTTAGAGCTAATGAATATCATGCCAGAAAGCGTCTTGGATGCTGGCTGTGGGACAGGTTATTGCACTAAATTACTCGCTAAAAGATTCCCTAAAGGGAAAGTGTTTGGTGTAGATATAGCTCCGGGAATGATTGTTAAAGCTAATAAAAACAAAGGGTTATTTGATAAAACAAAATATCAAGTTAGCGATATTGAACAGCTACCTTTTGCAAGCAATACGTTTGATTTGGTTTTTTCAAATCTGGCAACACATTGGATCAATGATCAGAAAACTCTTTTTATTGAATTAAATAGAGTATTAAAGCCCGGAGGTTTACTTATTTTTTCAACGCTTGGAACTGATACTTTAATGGAGCTTAAAGAAAGCTGGTCAAAGGTTGATCAGGCAATTCATGTGAATGATTTTTACGATATGCATATCATAGGCGATCATGTGTATAACGCTCAGTTTGATAATACAGTAATGGATCGCGATATGATTACCTTAACCTATAAAACGTTAGGTGGCTTAATGAATGATATTAAAGCGATTGGTGCTCATAATATGAACGCTGAACGCCAAAAAGGCTTGTTAGGTAAATCAAAGTTAATAAAGTTACAAGGCGCCTATGATGACTTTAGACAGCCAGACGGTCAGCTTCCTGCAACCTGCGAAATTGTTTATGGCCATGCGTGGAAAAAGAAAGAAGCGCCAAAAGGCGATTACCATACCTATCAAGTAAAAATTTAAGATCGGTAGCTTTTTTACCTAAGCTCTTCATTTATAGCTATGTTAAGATAGTCTTATTAAATAATGTTTAAAAAGAAGCGATTCAGATGGTTAATATTGGCCAATTCAATTTTCTAAAAATAGCTAGAAAAACCGCTCGTGGCACTTTTCTCGCTGCTGGCAATCTCGGTGAACTATTCCTTCCTAAAGGGCAAACGCCAGACTTCTGCGAAGCAGGCGATAAAATCGAAGTTTTTGTCTATCGGAATTCCGATGATGAAGCCGTTGCCACCACAAAAAAACCAAGAGCCAGTGTGGGCGAAATCGCTTGTCTCGAAGTGGTTTCTTGTAATTCTGTTGGCGCTTTTATGGATTGGGGATTACCGAAAGACTTATTTGCACCATTTGGCCAACAAAGTATCCCAATGAAAGTGGGTGAGCGTCATATCGTCGCTGTTTATCAAGATAATACTGGAAGAATTGCCGCAAGCTCTAAACTAAATCGTTTTGTTAAAGCTGAAACCAGCGGATTAAAAATTGGACAAAAAGTAAAAGCCTTAATTGGTGACAAAACTGATTTGGGATATAAATTAATTATCAATTCTAAATTCTGGGGAGTGTTACATCTTAGCGATGTATTCCAACCATTAAAATATGGTCAAGCGGTGACAGCATATATTAAAAAAGTCCGTCCAGATGGGAAGGTTGATATGACCTTAAACGAAATGGGAGAGGGGCCAGCAAATACTTCTTTACAGTCTAAGATTTTGACTCTATTAAAACAAAATGGTGGTTTCTACCCGGTCAATGATAAAACATCTCCGGAAAAAATTTATCAGCTTTTTTCGGTCAGTAAAAAAGTCTTTAAATCCACCATTGGAAAGTTGTATAAAAATAAGCAGATAGCGATCGATAAAGATGGTATTCGACTTATCCATCAATAGAATTTTAAATCAACTAGTCACTTAGAATAGGGATTAAACCATGAAAAAAGCCCACTTGATATTAGGTATATTAGCTTTATTTAGCTTGGTCGGTTCTTTGCCTCTTACGGCTACACCTAAAAGTGCACCTGATAGAACCCGTGGTGAAGGGCCTTTCCCAAAGTTAATATTAAGAGGAGGTATTTTAATTAATGGAGAGGGCGCGCCTCCAAGAGGACCAGTTGATATTGTAATTGAACAAAACAAAATTACTCAAATTGTTGATGTAGGATACCCTCAGGTTCCGATCATTAAAGACAGACCAAAAGCAGAGACTGGTGATAAAGAAATAGATATTGATGGCTATTATGTTTTGCCGGGGTTTATCGATATGCACGGTCACATGGGAGGAAGCAAACAGGTTTCAACCGCTGAATATTCTCTTAAACTATGGTTAGCACATGGTATTACAACCGTGAGAGAACCTGGTAGTTTTAACGGAGCGGATTTTGTTTTAGAACATGTTAGAAAAAGCCAGAAAAACCAAATTTCAGCTCCTAGAATTATCCCCTATTTTGCTTTCGGTTCAGGTGAAACAATATCAACGGAAGATGCGGCTAAAAGATGGGTAAAAAATGTTGCCAAACAAGGAGCTAAAGGGATCAAATTTTTTGGTGCTCATCCAAAAATATTTAAGGCCGCAATAGATGAAGCTAATAAGCGTGGTCTGAAAACAATGATGCACCACGCTCAGTTAAATGTGGTTCATTTAAATGCGCTCGATAGTGCTAGATTTGGTTTGACAAGTTTGGAACATTGGTACGGTTTACCCGAGGCGATGTTTGAAAATCAAGTGATTCAAAACTATCCACTTGATTATAATTATAACGATGAACAGCATCGTTTTGGAGAGGCTGGTAAATTATGGTTGCAAGCCGCCGCGCCCGGTAGTGATAAGTGGAACGCAGTAAGAGACGAACTTATTGAGTTAGATTTTACTCTTAACCCAACCATGACTATTTATGAAGCTAGTCGTGATTTAATGCGCGAAAAAAATGCTGATTGGCATAGAGAGTTCACCACTCCAATATTGTTGGATTTCTTTCAAGCAAGCCGATATGCGCACGGTTCTTATTGGTTTGATTGGACTACTCAAGATGAAATTAATTGGAAAAATAATTTCAGACGGTGGATGTTGTTTCTAAATGATTATAAAAACAACGGCGGACGAGTAACGACGGGCAGTGATTCTGGTTATATATACAAAATTTATGGCTTTGGGTACATTAGAGAATTAGAACTTCTCCAAGAAGCCGGTTTTCACCCGCTTGAAGTGATTAAATCTGCGACGATTAACGGAGCACAAGCTTTAGGTATGGAAGATCAAATTGGTTCAATTGCAGTTGGGAAATTAGCTGATCTGGTTGTAGTCAAAGAAAACCCACTTAGGAATTTCAAAACGCTTTACGGAACAGGGCATATCAAATTAGATGATAATAATAAACAAGTAACCGTTGGCGGTATTAAATACACAATAAAAGATGGAATTGTATTTGATGCTAAAAAGTTGTTGGAAGATGTAAAACAAATCGTTAAGTTAGATAAGGAAAACTTTAAAAATGGCGAAACCAGGTAAGAAGGGTGTTGTTCGTATAATTGACGCGACAGGCTATTCTTGGAAAGGGCTCAAAGCGGCATGGAAGCATGAAGCCGCATTTCGTCAAGAGTTAATGCTGGCAGTTGTTGGTATTCCTCTAGCGGTTTATCTGGCAGAAAACAAACTTGAATTACTCTGGTTAATTTTACCTTTATTTATTTTAGTCATTGCAGAGTTGATAAACTCTGCGATTGAAGCGGTAGTTGACCGTATTAGTGATGAACATCATGAACTTTCTGGAAGGGCGAAGGATATTGGTTCCGCTATAGTGTTTGTATCTTTGGTGGCTCTAGTATCTATTTGGTTTATTGTTTTGTATTATTAAATTACAATTTCCCGCCTATCAAGCCACAAAACATACCCTTATTACTAGTTTCTGCGTTTGACATCCGTTAAAGTTGCACACAACTATAATTTCAAATCATTAACGAATACCTATTTCATTAAGGAGAAGAAAGTGAAACGTTTTATATTTCCATTAGCCATCGCTTTATTAGCAGGTTGTCAGCAAACAGAAGCACCATCTGTAACAGAACCTAAAAAGGATATTGAAGGGATTACTTTAGTTGATGAGGTTAAATCTCAAGCCGGCAAAACCGTGATACCTTACAAAAAATATAAGTTAGATAACGGACTAACTTTAGTTCTCCATGAAGATAATTCAGATCCTTTGGTTCATGTTGATGTGACCTATCATGTTGGTTCTGGTCGAGAAGAGCCTGGCAAGTCTGGTTTTGCGCATTTCTTTGAGCATATGATGTTTCAAGGTTCCGAAAATGTTAATGATGAGCAGCATTTTAAGCTAGTGACAGAAGCTGGTGGGACGATGAATGGAACCACTAATACTGATCGTACCAATTACTTTCAAACGGTTCCGGCTAATCAATTAGAAAAAATGCTTTGGTTAGAAGCTGACCGGATGGGTTTTTTAGTTGATGCAGTGACTCAAGAGAAGTTTGAAGTTCAAAGAGAGACGGTTAAAAATGAACGTGGACAGCGAGTTGATAATCGCCCCTATGGTCGATTAAATGAACGTGTTTCAGCCGCACTTTATCCAGAAGGTCATCCATACTCTTGGCCAGTTATTGGTTATATCGAAGATCTGAACCGAGCCAACGTAAATGATTTGAAGAACTTCTTTTTAAACTGGTATGGGCCTAATAATGCTGTTGTGACTATTGGCGGCGATATTGATGTTGATTCTACCCTTAAACTAGCGGTTAAGTATTTTGGTTCAATTCCAAAAGGTCCTGAAATAGCAATGCCGGAAAAACCTCAAGTCACTTTGGATGCCGATCGTTATATATCTATGGAAGATAACGTTCATTTACCGCTTGTATATATGAGTATGCCAACGGTTAGTGTTAGACATGCTGATGAAGCGCCCCTTGATTTACTAGCACAAATTTTAGGTGGTGGTAAAACGTCTATGTTTTACAAAAATCTAGTAAAAAATCAATTGGCCGTACAGGCTTCGGTTAATCACCCTTGTGGCGAGCTAGCTTGTACCTTCAATTTGTTTGCTCTACCTCACCCAGCTTCTGGAAAGAGCTTGGCCGATTTGGAGCAAATTATGCGAGATACATTGCTTGAGTTTGAAAAGCGTGGTGTTGAACCTGATGATTTAGCAAAAGCGAAAGCTCAGATGGAAGCTCAGTTTGTTTTTGGTTTACAAAGTGTTCGAGGTAAAGTCAGCCAGCTTGCGGCTAATGAAACATTCACAGGCAATCCAAACTATATCGAACAAGATATCGCACGCTACGCTAATGTAACCAAAGAAGATGTTGATAGGGTATTTAAGCAGTACATCAAAGATAAAGCAGCCGTTATTATGAGTGTTGTGCCAAATGGTAAGCTTGAAACGGTGGCTAAAAAAGATAACTTTAAATCGCCAATCAGACAGTTTGTTGAAGAATCTGCAACTTCTGCCGATGACCTTGCTTTACGAAAAGCCAAAGATAATTTTGATAGAAGTAAAATTCCAGTGGCTGGCGCTAATGCGCCAGTTGAAGTTCCTCAAATGTGGCAGCAAGAACTAGCAAACGGTATTAAAGTGTTAGGCGCGCAAAGTAGCGAAACACCTACAACCTCATTGCTAATTAAGATCCCTGCAGGGCATTATTACGAAAACAAAGATAAGGCTGGGACGTCGAGTTTATTAGCAGCAATGCTGAATGAATCGACCACTAAACGAAGTGCAGAGGATATGAGTAAAGCTCTGCAATTACTCGGTAGTCGGGTAACCATTGGTTCGAGTAATGAAACAATCAATGTAAACGTGAATGCATTGAGTAAAAATATTGATGCAACCATGGAATTGGTTAAAGAGAAACTCTTTTCTCCTGCCTTTATAGATAAGGAGTTTGATCGAAATAAAAATAACCAAATTGAAGGCATTGCTAATAGTAAAAAGAATGCTGGGTATCTTGCAAGCACTGCCTATAGACAACTTCTAAACGGTGATAATGTTGCGGCAACACCCGCTGGCGGTACAACAGAATCAGTTAGTAGCTTGTCTCTAGCCGATATTAAAGCTTTTTATGATACCTATTTTAAGCCTAAAACTGCGCAGCTAATTGTTGTTTCTGATCACTCTGAGAAACAATTAGAAACGACTTTAGCTAGTTTGAATGATTGGAAAGGTGAATCACCAGCCTTGACGCTTGAGATAACTGAACCAACAACTGAAGCAGGTATTGTTTATCTAGTTCATAAAGACGATGCTGCTCAATCCGCCATTAGAATTGGCAAGCGCGGGCTAAAACAAGATATTACCGGCGAGTTTTATCAGTCTTATTTGATGAACTTTCCTCTTGGTGGTGCATTTAACAGTCGAATAAATCTTAATCTAAGAGAAGATAAAGGTTATACCTATGGTGCACGTTCTTATTTTTGGGGAAGTAAATTAAGCGGTGGATATACTGCTAGCGCTGAGGTTCGTGCTGATGTTACTGATAAATCAATTGTTGAACTGGTTAATGAGATCAAGAACTATCAAGCGAAAGGAATTACCGATACAGAACTTCGTTTTATGCGCAATGCGATTAATCAGCGTGATGCACTAAAGTATGAAACGCCTAGTGCAAAACTTGGATTCCTTGCTCGAATTTTAGAACATGATTTGACCCCAGGCTTTGTTAAGGAACAAGCTGATATCGTTGAAAAAATCTCAGCTAAAAAGATCAATGAATTAGCCGCTAAGCACTTGAAAATTGAAGAAATGATCATTGTTGTTGTTGGTGATTCAAAAGTACTGAGACCTCAAATTGAAGCTCTTGGCTATGAAGTTGTTGATTATTCTATCTAAAAATTAACCTCTTTTCGGTGGGAAGTACGTAATATAAGACGGCTCACCGAGAAATAGCTAAACTTTTTTGGCTTTTTGCCGATAAGTTGTTATTAAGTTGCGAATAAGCGAAAGATCATAAAATTCTTCTTTGGCTTGATTTATTGTAACAGGAGGCAAGAATGCAAGTAGATAGCGCGTTAAATATTGGATTACAAGGATTTCAAGATGCTCAATCTCGAGTCACTCAAGCGGCTCAGGATATTGCATCGCAAACAGTTAGTGACTCAACTACTGGGAGTATCGATACTCAAGATCTTACCAGTTCAATCGTTGATCTCAAGGTTGCTGAACACGATGCAAAAGCGAATGCTAAAGTTATTCAAACTGCGTCGGATGTATTGGGAACGCTACTAGACATTAAAGTTTAGTTGGTTCAAAATAAGCAGTTATTATGTTAATTTCACCCGCTCCGATAGCAATTCCCGTTAATACGGCGAATATTCCGACGGAATCAGTTTCGGCTGAGGCGGCTCAACGTCCTAAAATTCCACAACCTCCATCAGCACCAGAAAGCTCTTCCAGCAAAAACACCACGGAATTTAGTGAGCAAGCTAAATCTCAATTTGAAGCGAGTTTGAAAGCAGAGCAAGAAAAGAGAATCGCTGAAAAAGAGCAATCTGATCAGCAAAACAATGATCCAGAAACAGAACAAGAAAAAGCTGAGACAATAGAAGCAAGAAAACTTGAAGAGATTGAATCTGAAGAGCAACAAGTTGTTCAGCAGTTACAAAAACGTGACCGAGAAGTAAAAGCGCATGAACAAGCGCACGCTTCTGCCGGTGGTAGTTTAGCCGGAGCGGCCAATCTTAATTTTGTTACAGGGCCAGATGGTAGGCGTTATGCTTCCTCCGGAGAAGTTTCAATTGATGTTTCTAGAGTGGCAAACGATCCAGAAGCGACTGTTAGAAAGCTCGAACAGGTTCAAAGAGCCGCATTAGCACCTACAAATCCTTCGTCTCAAGACCTAAAGGTTGCAGCTCAAGCTGCGGTTAGTATTAATCAAGCACGAAATGAAATTAACTTATCTAGATTTGATGAAAGCCAACAATCAATTAAAGATCGAGAGTTTGACAATGAGTCTGAAGAAGAAAATGAGGTTGTTTCTACCGGTCAGAGTTCTGCGGCTCTTAAAGCGAATAATGAGCAATCTTTATCTAGTACTCAAGATCCAATTAATCCGGTTGCCGCAAGACGACAGGCTGCTCAACTAAACCAAAAAATCGCCGGTTCAGGCGCGTTAGATCTAATTGCTCAGGGTAGTCAGATTAGTATAACCGCTTAATTTTAGTTTGATAGGCTAAATTCTTAGTAAAACAATTCCCTATTGCTACTTAATTCCGTAGAATTCCTTTTATCGATTTTTAATAGTTAGAATAAATACTCATTCATGCAGAATAATCGCACTCGTCCATTTCTGAAATGGGCGGGCGGTAAGTTTAGAGTTTTAGATAAACTTGCTCCACATCTTCAAGGTCAAAAACTGATCGAACCTTTTGCGGGTTCTGGTGCTGTATTTTTGAATCTTCCGTTTGATCGATATTTGATTGGTGATATCAACCCCGATCTAATTAATCTTTATGAAATATTAAAAAAAGAGCGAAGAAAATTTATTAATTATAGTCAAAGTTTTTTTACCGCTGAAAATAATCATCGGACTCAGTATTTAAAATTTCGAGAAGAGTTTAATGGTGGATTAGTAGGAAGAAGAAGAGCTGCCTTGTTCGTTTATTTGAACCGTCATGGTTTCAATGGTTTATGTCGATACAACCAATCTGGCGGATTTAATGTCCCCTTTGGAAGTTATAAAAAACCTTATTTTCCAGAAAAAGAAATGCTCCATTTTATTAATAAAGCAAAAAAAGCGCGCTTTGTTTGTGGGGATTTTGTTAGTTTAATGAATCGAGCAAGGCGAGGTGATGTTGTCTATTGTGATCCGCCTTATGTTCCATTATCGCCGACTGCCAGTTTTACAAGTTATGCAGCTCAGGGATTTAGTTATGACCAACAAATTGAGTTGGCTTATCGTGCTGTGCATCTTGCTGAAAGAGGTGTAAAAGTAATCATCTCAAACCATGATAATGCCATTACCCGTAAAATCTATGAAGATGCAAAAATTGAATCATTTCTAGTCAAACGTTTTATAAGCTGTGAAGGAAAAAGTAGAGGTAATGCGAAAGAGTTGTTAGCGATTTATGATTAGTCAAATGGAGCTGTTAGCAAAATTGATTTAGGATTTTAAACCATGTACTATGTAAGGCTATTTTGTTCAAATAGATATTTGGAGCTGTTCTATTTGAGTTGATAAACAGGGATATAATATTTTGAGATTAGAGTTTAATAATATTACTCAAATAAAATTCCTTTTCATGCCTGTCTTATTGTCTTTTTTACTCATTCTGAGTAATTACTTTTACGGATTTTTGTTATTTCACACCTTAGCTGAGTTGTTTTCTATCACCATTGGTGTGATTATGTTTATTGTTGTGTGGAGCACTCATGAACATACTAAAAATTATTTTCTTCTTATATTAGGTATTGGCTATTTATGGATAGCTATATTAGATTTATTTCACACCTTTACTTATAAAGGTGTAAATTTTTTTGATGTACCTGATTCGAATACCACGATTCATTTCTGGATTTATACCCGTTACCTTGAAGCACTACTTATTTTGATAGCACCTTTTTTTCTAGACCGAAGGTTTAATCGAATAAATATTATGCTTGTAGGTTTTGTAATTACAATCTCCATTTTTTATCTTTCTTTTTATGTGGAAAAACCAACATTTTTTATTGAAGGAGAAGGCTTAACTCAAACTAAGATTATAAATGAATATGTCATTATCTCTTTGTTGATACTATCCTTTATTATTTATTGCCGACTAGGTGAGCAGCTTTCTGCAAGAGTTAGAAAATTTTTGTTATTGTCTCTTGGCCTGACCATTATAGCCGAGTTTAGTTTTACTAAATATGTAGATGTTTACGGTTTGTCAAATCAGCTCGGCCATATATTCAAATTCCTTTCTTTTTGGATGATATACGAAGCAATTATTAGAACAACATTAAAAACACCTTTTTCGGTCATGTCACTGGCGGCTATTTCTTATGAAGCAATTCCTCATCCCACTATATTTGTCGATCGTTTAGGGAAAATTAGACATTCTAATGATTCCGCGAAACAAGAATATAATCTATTAGATCCCAAACAAACAAATCTTCACAAGGAAACTCACGACACCGATATTAAGCCAGAAGATTGTATTATTTGCCAACATATAAAATCAGGTACCGCTATTAGATCTCAACTGATCAAGTCCCCCGTAAAAGGGGGCTGGAACCTTGTATCCCTTACGCGACTAAAAGCAGAAGGAGAGCATTTAGGTTTTATACAAGCTAGCACTGATGTTAGCGAACAAATTATTGCACAACATAAATTGAGCTTGTCTGGCGCAGTGATAAGCAACTTATCAGAAGGTATTTTAGTAACGGATTCTCAATTAAAAATTGAAAGCATCAATGAGGGATTTAGCAAAATATCAGGTTATTCCGAAGAAGAACTAATTAACAAAAAAACGAGTATATTGTCTTCTGGAAGACACGATAAATACTTTTACCAAACTATGTGGAAATCTATTTCTGAAACTGGTACTTGGCAAGGTGAGATATGGAATAAAAGAAAAAATGGTGAAATTTACCCAGGCTTATTATCAATTAGCTCAATAAAATCTGAAACAGGTGAAATAGCTCACTATGTAGCAGGCTTTTCCGACATATCTAAAATTAAGGAAGTAGAATCTCAGCTAGAATATTTGGCAAATCACGACCCCTTAACGGGCTTAGTTAATCGGTTGCTATTTATGAAGATATTAGAAACGTCTATTAATAGCAGCCGGAGTGGTGATTCTTTGTTTGGGTTAATGTTTATCGATTTGGATAACTTTAAAAATATAAATGATAGTCTCGGACACTCTATAGGTGATTCTGTTTTAATTAAGGTAGCCCATAGATTAAAAGAAACACTCAGAGAAAATGATTTAATTTGTAGGTACGGTGGTGATGAATTTATCCTTTTAGTAAAGGAAGTTTCCTCTAGAAATGATCTGGTAACTATTTCCAACAACTTGATTAAATCGTTAGAATACCCAATTTTTCATCATCAAGAATTGCCGCTATTTGTTGGAGCGAGTATTGGGATATGTGTATATCCTGATGATGGTCAATCTGTAGAGCATTTGATCCAGTATTCGGATGCTGCCATGTTTAAGGCCAAAGCAGCAGGAAAAAATCAATATCGATTTCATCATGAATTAGATAGCGAAAAACTTAAAAGACATTTTAGAATCGAATCTTTACTAAGGCAAGCACTTGAAAATAATGAGTTCTATGTCGTTTATCAACCAAAAATAAATATCAGTAATTTTGAGGTCTGTGGTGCTGAGGCTTTAGTTCGATGGCATAGTCCAGAGCTAGGGGAAGTTTATCCTGATGAATTTATACCGATTGCTGAAGCCACCGGAGTTATATTTCGATTGGGAAACTTTGTTTTGGATGAGTCACTGGAACAAGTGAAACTATGGAGGATGGCGACAAATAAAGATATTTCCGTAGCGGTTAATTTTTCTTCGAAACAGTTTGGTAACAGTGATTTGTACAATGAAATTGCTTCAAAACTAAATAGGCTTAACTTACCGGGACGAGCTCTTGAAATAGAAATTACTGAGTCGCTTTTATTAAATAAAAACGCTTTAGTGTTAGAGTGTATGCAGAGGCTTTCTAAGTTAGGCGTTTCTATTGCGGTAGATGATTTTGGAACGGGCTATTCTGCCCTTAATTATTTTCAGCGTTACCCTATCAATACGGTAAAAATAGATAAGTCGTTTATTGACGGTGTTAATGATAATCCTGAGAGCAGAATTTTAGTTAAAATAATTGTGTCTATGGCGCACGGTCTAGGGATGTCAGTGGTTGCTGAAGGGATTGAAACATCAGATCAGTTAGATATCTATAAGCAAGAGCGGGGGGATATGGTACAAGGCTATTACTTTTCAAAACCTATTCCGCAAGAGCGATTTATTACTTTATTAGATAGATGGAACCCTAGCGATTACCATAAGAATTAAACTAATAATAATACTGCGCGGTTATCTGAATATGATCATCTCGCCTAAATAAGTATAACGGATCTTGTTGTTCATTTGATTCAAAAAATCGTGCGTCAATTGCAACTTTAATGTTTTCGCCAAATCGACGGCTTGCTTCGAATAATACACTGGTTGAATTAAAATCTAAGTCATAACCAAAACCAAAAAGAAGCTCTGAAGAGTCAACGTCATTAATGGCTAATCGAGTACCCAAAAATAAATCATTCTGGAAATTAGAAGAACTATCTTCTCCTCTTTCATCCCATGCATATTCAACAATCCAACCTAAATCGGCATTTGAATCAAAAATTCCGTATTGACTGTATTCTATGCCACCTTGTAATGCCCAGTAATCTTGCTGATGATTATTGTTATGGATCATTTCTAACTTAATTAAAGATGACTCAAGGTTCGCTTGTAATTCTATGCCTAATTGGCTGATTTGTTTATAGTAAGGAACTAGTTCAAATTCACCTTGTGGTGATAAGTTTGGCTGTAAATCAGGGGCGCGGCTGGTTCCATCAAACCATGAAAAAGCAAAATCTAAATCATCGATACTATGAGACCAACGCACAGCCCAATCGACATGCTGTTGCCCTTCACTTGATTCATATAATGGACTGTCGGTATTGATAAATGGAATTCCAGGACGTCCTTCAACACCTGCAAAGGTTCTTTCTCTAAAATAGGGCAAGACATAAAAATCAACAATTCCCCATTCTTTTACTAACGAAATATTTATCATGGGTTGACCTAGTTTATCTTCATTATCAACATCTTCAACGGAGTCACTTTGATTAATAATATCAACCAAATGTTGGAACTCTGTTACTCCCCAAAAATCACGACGAATACCAACACGAGTTTCCCAATCATCTCCTACATGTATCCAACTTAATTCACGTATATCCATGTGTGTTCGTTCACTGTCATGTTGGTCGACACGAGCTGATGGGACGAATTCGAGAGAATCTGTACCATCATTCCAACTCCAGAAAAATTCAGGGGCCGCGGCTAAAGAAAATTGACTATTGTGCTGTGAGTTATATAAAGGTTCTTCATAAAAAAAGCGACCTTGGACTTCAATATTTCCACGTACTTCAAACTCATTGGCCTGAGCGGAAAAAAAATGCCCCACTAGGAGGCAAAACATCGTAGGATGGAAAATCGATTTTTTCATTGAAATTCTCTTTGAAATAAAAATATTAAATGAATCTATGTTAAGAATTTATCGCGCTCTTTTTAATGCGTTCTTGTTAAATTCTTTTTCGTCTAGCCCCTTGTTAATTTTAAAGTCTGTGTAAATAAGAATGGTGCTCTTTCCTGACTGATGATTAGCCATTTCCATTTTTTTTGCACGCCAATGTTTATTAATATATTGCTGATAATTACTAAAAGTCAAGGTTTTTAATAGGGTATTTTTTCGGTCATAAAAATCTGTTTTACGAATTCGATGTTCCGACTGATCGATCCATACAATACGACGTTTATATCCTGAATTTTTATCTAGTGGAAATTGTTCAACTACCCAGCTTAATTCGCCATCTATTGTTTCATCACGTAGATAGTTATAGTCGTATTTTTCAACTTCGAATGATGTTAAGTCTTCAAAAGAAAATTCGCTACCCATAAATGAGCCGGATTTATTTCTTGAAGATATTCGTTTTACGCGTTTAAGTGCAGGTAAATATAACCATTGATCATCATTCGCTTGAGGATGAGAAAAGCTTAAAAAAGCTGTTCCTTTTACATCTCTTGGCGAATCGAAAATGGTCAAGCTTTTATCACCGTCGTTTTGTTGCTCCATACTTTTTAGGCGCATTTTTCTAATGGATGTTTGGCCGTGTTGGTTTCTTAATGTCATTTCCAATTCCGTTTGAGAATCCCCCCAACCAGCATCTTTTGCTTTGGTTGCCTTGGCAATTTCTAATCCTTTGTTTTTTGCATCTTCTGCAAGTGCGGGTAATGTTAGTATTGATCCAAACAATACTAAAACAAATCCTTTCAATAATAAATTCATGGTAATTCCTCAATAATTAAACTTGTTCAACTGGTGATTCAGATGGCTTTTGATTATTCGTTATTCCTTCATTAGTTTTGTCTTTCTTACTTTTTAAGAGCATTAATAGTGGAGGAAGAAAGAAGAAATCAACAATCAAGGCGATTAAAATAGTGACGGCGGTCAATAGACCCATATCAGCATTGACTTTAAAGCTTGATGTTGCCATTACCATAAAACCGGCCACTAAAACGAAAGTAGTTACACTTAATGCTTTTCCAACGCTTGCGAAACTGTAGCGCACAGCTTCTTCAGACGTATAGCCTTTTTCTCTCCGAGCTCTAACATATTTGCTTAAAAAATGCACAGTGTCATCAACGATAATTCCTAGAGTAACGCCAGCCACAACTGAGAGTCCGAGGCCAATTTCACCAACGGTAAATCCCCAAATTCCAAATGCAATGGCTGCAGGCATCAGGTTGGGTAACAAACTAATTAATCCAAACTTTACCGAACGAAGTGCAAAGCCTAACAAGACAGAAATAAGAATCAACGCAAAAGAAGACCCTTTTAACATTCCGACGATATTGGTTGAGCCAATATGAGAAAACATTAATGAAGGACTTGCTTGTGTGAGTTCATAATCTGAATTTAGATTGTTAAAATGCTCGTTAATGCGGTCTTCTAAATTTAAGGTTTCATTGGAGGATAAATTTTTAAAAGTTGCAATTACACGGGTTGAAGATTTATTTACATTAAGTTGGTTATTAACATCCAAACCTTGCGGTAAAGAAAGCTCATAAAGTAAAAGGTACTGAGCCGTCAACTCTTGCTCTTCTGGAAGCTTGTACCAAGCGGGATCATCTCCGTGCATATTTCTATTTAATCGTTTTAAGGTATCGGTGATCGAATTTATATTATCGCTTTCGGGTTGCTCTCTAAGCCACAAGACAAAATCGTCCACAAATTTCATAAACTTAGGGTCATTAATTCCGCTGGTTATTTTACTATCAAAAGATAATTCAATGGTTGTCATTCCTGCCAAATGATCTTTCATAAAATCGGTTGCTTGTCTAAAAGGAACACGCTCGTCAAAATACTCTACGAAATCATCATTCAATTCATTTTTTGGAACAAAAGAAGCGAGTGCAATAATAATCACTGTTGATGTTGGTAATAACCATTTTCGATTTCCAATAACAAAAGTTGCAAGCTTATCCATTAGATCTTGTTTGTGTTCTGTTGTTTGTTTAACTCTAACGGGTAATATCATTAACATTGCTGGAAAAATTGTCATTGCAAAAACGAAAGCTAAAGTGACACCAATAGCAACAATATTTCCTAAATCTCCAAATGGCGGAGCATCGGAAAAATTCATCGTTAAAAAACCCATTGCTGTGGTGATGCTGGTGAGAAAAATCGGCTGCATGTTGACGCGCATACTATCGACTAACGCTGCTTTCTTTTCCATTCCATGTCGCATGTTGTAATTGAAAGTTGAGAGTAAATGAATACAATCAGCAACAGCGAGAGTGAGGATCATGATAGGTGCACCTGCTGAAGGCCCTGTTAAGAATCCGTCAGTCCAGCCCCATATACCCATAGAGGCAGAAATGCTAGTTATAATAACCACAAATGTGGCAATGGTTCCTGAAAATGAGCGCATTAATCCAAAAATGGTTAGCACAACAACCACAAACATAATCGGCATCAGACGTTGACCATCGTCCTGAGATGCTTCAGGAAAACTAGTGTTCATCATGATCATGCCAGATAACATAAAATCAATGTTGGGGTATTTAGCTGCAAATCGGTCACGTAGTTCTCTCGCTGAGGCGGCAACTAGTGGTGTTTCTTTTGACTTATCGACCCCAGGTAAAAGAATGGTTATGTTAACAACTGCGGAATCCCCATTTGGAGCGATCAACTTTTTTTGTAGTAATGGTTCAGATAATGAGATCTGTTTGGTTCTCTCGATGCTCGCTTGATCTAAATCGTCAGCTTCTAAAATTAAATCTTCGATAATCAAGTCATCTTCAATCGCATAGCTATATTGAAAATTTGAAATAGAATCAACGCGAGAACCATAAGTAATTAACCAGGCTTCATTAGTCAGTTCCCAGATAGCAGTTAAGGTTTCTTTACTAAAAACATTACCGTCTTTTGGCGCGACGATTACGGCGACATTATCACTTTTACTATAAATATCCTGTAGACCTAAAAAGTCGTTGAGTTCTTTGTTGTCTTCGGCAAAAAAAGTTTTGTAATCGCTTTTAAAGGGTAATTTAAATTCGCCCGTTCTTAAATCGAGTGCTCCATGAAATGCGACAGTTGTGAGTAAAAGGCCAATAATTAGTACAAGCCATTTAAACTTAATAATTGTATTAGAATAGGTTTCCATTGTGTTACCTAAAAGTTAATTAAATATAAAAGGGTTACCCATTTTCTCTAGGGCTTTTATTTCGGGTTTAAAAATTTCATTTGCGATGTTTTTTATAGATTGGTTGTAATCCCAATCCGTAGAAAGAGGTTTCCAGTTTAGGCCATCTAGCAGAAGCCGAGTGTTGGTGAAAGATTCCCTTTCTAGTTGCATAGGACCAAGTTTGATAGAGCCTCCTTTACTAACAATTAATGCCATCGCTCCCCAAGATGCTGACCACATAGCAAAGGTTAACTGTTCGAAAACCATTCCTTCAGGCATTGTTAAGTCACCCTCATCAATAGCTTTTGCAATTTCAGTATTCATCAAACCCATCAAATTAGCTTCGCATTGATTGTGAGCTTCTATTCGATTATCTGAGCAGCAACTAGCAACGTTTGGAGAATGGGCTGAAAGAATGATAAAAAGCTGAGAAGGGTGTAATTTAGCCCAAATTACATATGAAACACCGACGGCTAAAATTCTTTCACGGCTATTACCTTTAAACTTAAGTGCACGGCTGAACATTTCTTGCATTTCTGTTACACAAGTGTTGCAGATAGCCATTAAAAGGTCTTCTTTACCTAGGAAATGTTTATAAATAGTGCCTTTTGAATAGTTTGATTCAGCAACCAGCTTATCAATTGTCAAGGTAGTGATACAATTTTCTTCCACTAACTTACGACCAAGCTCAATGAGTTCTTGCTCACGACTTTTAAACTCTGATTCTGTAATAACGCGTGGACTCATAACCTAAATATCTCACTTAACTATAAATGACGGTTCGTCATGTGACGAATCGTCATTATAGGGGCGGCGATTTAAATTTCAAGTGTTTTGTATCGATATTTGTAAAAAGTTGTTATTTTGTTGTTTTTGTTTGAGCGAAATTTTAGTTCGATATAATCGGTAAAGCATTTAACTGTCGGTATAATTTATATTATGGTTTTAAATAAGTAAATTTTATCTGGATAGCATTTTATCTTTGTAAATCATTTATAAACCGCTAAACTATTCACTATCGATTTTTAGTTTAAATATTCTGGAAATAACTATGATTTATAACAATATTGTTGAAGCCATCGGCAAAACACCTTTAGTAAAGCTTAATCGCATCACTAAAGATTTAGCCTGTAATGTTTACGCTAAATGTGAATTTATGAATCCAGGCGGTTCAACTAAGGATCGGATTGCCCGTCAAATGATATTAGACGCAGAAAAATCTGGAAGAATTAAGCGAGGCGATACCCTAATAGAAGC
>Ga0316204_10000548_pt1 | contig 134930 bp, 132 predicted proteins | sample 6monrhotite_MG_2_FD_205661 | JGI IMG/M metagenome (GOLD analysis project Ga0316204, IMG submission 205661) | Microbial mat bacterial communities from mineral coupon in-situ incubated in ocean water Damariscotta River, Maine, United States -... | ecosystem: Environmental > Aquatic > Marine >... | reverse complement strand
GACTGATTTGACACCAAAGAACCCGGCAAGGCTCAGCGCTGTCGCGAAGGCCAGCAAGGCCAGACGATGATGATGCCAAAGATACTTCATGCGGTGCTGCACTTGCCATGCCTGTCATTGCTGAGGTTATGAGCGGTTCTTATGGGTGCGCGCACAATCACAACACTTTAACGGCCCAAGGCTCGCATTCCGGCGTCAATGCCGGCCAGGGTCATCGGAACCATCCTGTCAGCCCCGAAAATGGTCTGGATCATCTGGATGGACTGGGTGTAGGGCCAGTGCCGTTCGTCCAGCGGATTGATCCACAGGTGACTGGGCCATTGGTCGCGGGCGCGTTCCAGCCATGTCTGGCCTGCCTCTGCGTTCCAATGCTCGTTCGCACCACCCGGAAAGGCGATCTCATAGGGTGACATGCTGGCGTCGCCCACGAAGATACATTTGTAGTCAGACCCGTAGGTGCGCAAGATTTCCCATGTCGGGGTCTGGGCGTTCCAGCGGCGCCGGTTGTCTTTCCACACGCCTTCGTAAAGGCAGTTGTGGAAGTAGAAATATTCGAAATGCTTGAATTCGGATTTGGCCGCGCTGAAGAGTTCCTCAACCACTTTGATATGGGGGTCCATTGACCCGCCAATATCAAGAAAAAGCAGCACCTTGACCGCATTGCGCCGCTCGGGCCGGGTTTTCACATCCAGATAACCATGTTCGGCGGTTGCCTGAATGGTGCCGTTCAGGTCCAGTTCTTCTTCCGCGCCGTCACGCGCCCAGCGGCGCAGACGTTTCAACGCGACCTTGATGTTGCGCGTACCCAGCTCCACCGTATCGTCAAGGTTCTTGAATTCGCGTTTGTCCCAGACTTTGACGGCGCGCTGGTGGCGGCTTTCGTTTTGGCCGATCCGCACGCCTTCGGGATTATAGCCATAAGCTCCAAACGGCGATGTGCCGGCCGTGCCAACCCATTTCGACCCACCCTGATGGCGGCCTTTTTGCTCCTCAAGCCGCTTTTTGAGCGTCTCCATCAGCGCCTCAAAACCGCCCACCGCTGCGATCTCGGCCTTTTCTGCGTCGCTGAGGTGCTTTTCGGCAAGCCTTTCAAGCCATTCGGCGGGGATATCGACAGCGTTCAGCACGGCTTCCTGAGGGATCGCGTCCAGACCCTCAAACGTGGCCGCGAAGGCGCGGTCGAACTTGTCCAGATGGCGCTCGTCCTTGACCATGATGGTGCGGGCCAGATAATAGAACGCATCGACATCATAGGTGGCTAGCCCCGCTTTCACGCCTTCCAGAAATGACAGGAATTCGCGCAGGGAAACGGGCACCCCGTTGTTGCGCAGATTGTCAAAGAAAGGCAGAAACAAGGGTTAGCTGAGAAGACGTTGCAGGACGATCGCAAGAAACAGCCCGAGCAAGGCAAAGATGATCGCGAAAACCGCCCCCCATTGCAGCATATCCTTGCCTTTGCCGCCCTTTGCCTTGGCGCGCAATGCACCGAAAACGGCACCGATCAGCAGTCCTGAAAGTGGGAAAATCATGGGTGAGCCCTTTGTCAGTTTGGTGGCAGGGGTGGTGCCAGAGATGCAATTTCATTGAGTCTGTCGATGATGTCATCCCGGTCGCCCAATCCATAAAGCGCCCATCCCAGACTGTCCAGACGCAGCGCCATGCCAGCTTCGGTCTCGCCGCGCAGATCAAGCGCTTCGGCCTTGAACATCATCAGCAAGGCCATCAATGCGGCATTTTCATGCTGGCGGGCGATGGCGATGGCAGGTGTGGTGATGGCAATGGTGGCCTCTGGATCGCCCGCAATCAGGGTAAAGGCTGCCAGTTGCAGGGCGACATTGGCGGAATGGATGTTGGTGACTGGCGTTTGCCGATAGGCGCGTCCTGCGGTGTTGAAAGCGGCCAACGCCAAGGCGGCGTTGTTCCCGACTTGCAGGCGACCATAGGCATAGTTGGCAAAGCCTTCGCGCGGGCCGGTCCAGCCCAGAGACTGCCCGATCGCCACCGCGCGTGCCGCAGCCTGACGGCGGCGCGGTTTGGGTGCATTGTCACCCAGTGCAATGGTCATGGCGTCGACCCAGGCCTGCGAGGTGGTCGATGGAATACGCCCGCCTGGGCGGTCTCCGCGCGGGTTGATCCGGGCGAAGATGCCGGGCAGACGCGCGGCCACTTCGGCTTCTGTCATGCCGCTGCGCAGGTCGGCTGCGTAATAGGCGCGCAGGATCAGCATATCAAATCCGGTCAGCACCGCATGGATGTTGTCATCGTTGAAAACCGAGTCGGGCAGGCGGTAAAGGTCATTGAGCGGACCCAGCGCCTGCGCCAGTTCTTCGTGCAGGCAATCACGGATTTCCTGAGAGGTGACATCGGAGGGGATGAAGATCGCAGCCTTCTCGCGGCGTCTGAGGGTTGCCCAGTTCAGCACAGGCGTGTCACGCGCCGCACGCAGCTCCGCCCAACTTTGGACGCGGGGTACGACGAAACAGGCCGCATTGGGCGCGGCGCGTTGCAAAGTCCGGGTTGGCACGGCCTCGATCACGATATTTGCCTCTGGACCATCGGTCAGTCGAATATCAATGCGGGCCTCTTGGCGCAGACGCCGCAATAGGGCGGACAAATCGTCGCGGCTCTCCGGGCGCAGACGCCCTGCGACACGCACGGTGATCGGCCCTTCAAACCGGGTAAAGGTCGGCAGGGCCCGCCCGCTTTCCATCCGAAAGGCCAGATCAACAAAATCCAACACCATCTCGGAATTCCGGCGCGTGGCTGGCCCGGGACTCGCGCCCGCAAACCGCTGCATGTCCGGAAAGGTCAGGGTGACCGGCTCTGGCGTATCTGGGATTTCGGCGCAGGCGGCGATAAAGACCAGCGCAAGGGCGGCCAATCGCTTCATGCGGGTCTCTGGTATTTGACAAAGTTGGTCACTTGGCCAATGCGATCATAAAGCTGTCTGGCCGGGCGGTTGTCGTCCTGTGTCAGCCAATAGACTGCAGGCGCGCCTGCCTGATCTGCGGCCCGGTAGACGGCCTCGATCAGTTGGCGCCCTATCCCAGTGCCGCGCACAGCCGGGTCCGCATAGAGGTCTTGCAGATAGCAAGTATTTTCGATGCGCCAGCAGTGGCGATGAAAGACATAGTGTACAAGGCCGACGAGTGTGTTGCCCTGTTCGGCCACCAGCCCGTTAAAGTCATGCGGATCATCGCCCAAAAGCCGGGCAAAGGTGCTGGCATAAACCGCCTCTGAGACGCTGGAATGATAAAACGTCAGATAGTCGGTCCAGAGCCTGCGCCAGTCAGCTACGTCGCTGGCACGCAGGGGTCGGATTGTCACGTCGGTTGGGGTTGTCATCGGCCATGCTCATGCTGTGTCATTGTGCCGACAATAGAAGGGTTCACACGCGAAACCAGTCAATTGACCGTGGGGCCCTGCAATGGGCGGTGATCTGTGGCCAAGCTACCGCTGCCCGCGCGCCATAAACGCCAGCCGTTCAAACAGATGCACGTCCTGCTCGTTCTTGAGCAAGGCCCCATGCAGCTTGGGCAGCGCATTGGCCCCGTCACGTTTAAGATCATCTGCGGTCAGATCCTCGGCCAGCAGCAGCTTGAGCCAATCCAGCACCTCGGAGGTGGACGGTTTTTTCTTCAGCCCGGCGGTCTCACGCAACGCATAAAACTGGGTCAGGGCGGTGGTCAGCAACTGATCCTTGATCCCGGGGTGATGCACCTCGATGATCTGGCGCATGGTCTCGACATCGGGAAAGCGGATGTAGTGGAAAAAGCAGCGGCGCAGAAAGGCGTCGGGCAGTTCCTTTTCGTTGTTGGATGTGATGATGACGATCGGGCGGTGGACAGCCTTTACGGTCTCGCCTGTTTCATAAACATGAAACTCCATCCGATCGAGTTCTTGCAGCAGATCATTGGGGAATTCGATATCAGCCTTGTCGATCTCGTCAATCAACAAGACCACCTTGCCATCCGCGCCAAAGGCCTGCCAGAGTTTGCCCTGTTTGATATAGTTGGCCACGTCATGCACGCGCGCATCGCCCAGCTGGCTGTCGCGCAGACGGCTGACGGCATCGTATTCGTAAAGGCCCTGCTGCGCCTTTGTCGTAGACTTGATATGCCATTCGATCATCGGCAGCCCAAGGGCATCGCTGACCTGTCGCGCCAGCTCTGTCTTGCCGGTGCCGGGCTCACCTTTAACCAGCAAAGGGCGCTCGAGTGTGACAGCGGCATTTACGGCCAGCGTCAGGTCGTCAGTGGCGACATATGTGTCTGTGCCGGTGAATTGCCCCGTGAATTCCATGGTCTCGCACCCTTTTGATTTCATGGGCAACCTAGCAGGTCACCGGGGATCATCAACACCTTGCGAGCGGGCAAAAAAGGGGGGGTGACACCATGCAATGAAGGGAGTAAACCCGCCTCAAAATCGGGTGAGGGCAACCGCAAATCAAATAATGCGGTACGCAGAGCGAAAGGGATTGATGATGAAGGCTGAAGTGTTTCTTGCAGACGACTATCGCCCAGCAGACGATGAACCATTCATGAATGAAAAGCAGACCGAGTATTTCCGCCGCAAGCTGCAGAACTGGAAAGCCGAACTTCTTGTCGACAGCCGCGATACGGTTGCCGGCATGAAGAACCAGACCCGCAACATCCCCGATGTTGCTGATCGCGCTTCGGAAGAAACCGACCGCTCGCTGGAATTGCGCACACGCGACCGCCAACGCAAGCTTGTCGCGAAAATTGATGCCGCACTGCGCCGCATCGACGAAGGCGAATACGGCTATTGCGAAAAGACCGGCGAGCCGATCTCGCTCAAGCGGCTGGATGCCCGCCCCATCGCGACCATGAGCCTTGAAGCACAAGAGCGTCACGAGCGTCGCGAAAAGGTCCACCGGGACGACTAGGATGAACCAGAACCAAAGCCGCGACATTGCCGTGATCGGTGGCGGCATAGGTGGTTTGACCGCCGCACTGGCCTTTGCGCGCCGTGGGGCAAATGTGACCGTTTACGAACAAGCCCCCGCGCTGACCGAAGTGGGTGCCGGTTTGCAGATCACCCCAAACGGGGCGCGCGCGCTGAACGCGCTTGGCATCGACAGGGCACTTGAAGCGACCGGTGTTACCGCACAAACGGTCTTTGCGATGGATGCGATGGGCAGCGCAGAGATTGCGCGCTTTGATATTTCCGCCCAGACACCGCCATATCGGTTTTATCACCGCGCCGCCTTGATTGATATTCTGGCCCGCGGATGCGAGGCCGCTGGTGTCACGGTGCAACTGGGTGCGCGGATCACCGAATTGGATGCGGACGGCAGCTTTCAGGCGAATGGCGAGGTCATGCGCCCTGCATTGACGATCGGCGCGGACGGGTTGCGGTCTGTCGTGCGCGGGCTTCTCAACACGCCGGCCGAGCCGTTTTTCACAGGTCAGGTCGCATGGCGCGCGCTGGTCAAGACCGACAAACCTGATCCGGTGGCGCGTATCTGGATGGCGCCGGGGCGGCATTTGGTGACCTATCCGCTGTCGGGCGGGCGGCTGAATATCGTCGCAGTGCAAGAGCGAAGCCAATGGGCCGATGAAGGCTGGCATCATGGCGATGACCCCGGCAACCTGCGCATGGCTTTTGCGGATTGTGGCTGGGCGGTCAAAAGCATCCTTGGTGATGTCGAAGAGGTGAACCTGTGGGGGCTTTTCCGCCACCCTGTCGCCCGGAAATGGCATATGGGCTCTGTCGCGATACTGGGTGACGCGGCCCATCCGACCTTGCCTTTCCTTGCCCAAGGGGCAAACCTCGCGATTGAGGACGCCTATACGCTTGCGAGATGCTGCGATGAAGAACCATCACTTGATGCAGGATTACGCCGCTATCAGGACCTGCGCCGCGCCCGCGTGGTGAAAGCGATTGGGGCCGCGAACAAACATGCACGAAACTATCATCTTGGCGGCGTGCAACGCAGCATTGCCCATGCCGGGCTGCGGATCATGGGCAAACTCGCGCCCTCTGCCTTTCTCAACAGGCTGGGTTGGCTCTATGATTTTGATGTGGCGGAGTGAGCGCAATCTAAGCGGGGGAGTGTGCCGGATGAAGAAACCAACCAGCGTTACCATGCTCGACAAATTGGGGCGCGTGCGGCTGTCCGAGAATTTCTGGATGCGCGAGTTTCTGTATTCCGAGGTTGCCAATTTCCACGGTATCCCCAATATCCCGGATGACCCGGAACTGGCAATCAGCGCCGGAAAGCAGCTTTGCACCACGTTGCTGGAACCATTGCACCGCACCTTTGGCAAGGTGCTGGTCCGCTCGGCTTATCGGTCTGCGACTGTGAACAAGTTCTGCAATGACCAGCAGCGGGCTGGGAGGGCGGGGTATAACTGTGCCGCAAATGAGGCCAACTTTGCGGGCCATATCTGGGACAAGCGGGATGCGAACGGCCACATGGGCGCGACCGCCTGCATCGTTATCCCGTGGTTTGCCGACCGTTATGAGGCGGGCGCCGACTGGCGGGCGCTAGCATGGTGGGTGCATGACCACTTGCCATATTCCAGCATGTTCTTCTTTCCAAAGGGTGCGGCCTTTAACCTGACATGGCACGAAAGCCCGGCCCGCAGGATTGACAGCTATATCGCGCCCAAAGGGTGCCTGACGAAACCGGGGATGGCCAACCACGCGGGGCGACACAGCGCCTTTTATGAAGGGTTTCCGCGCCGCGCGGACTAATCTACCAGTTTCGGCTGGCCTGATCGGTGACTTTTTCCAACACCGTCTGGGTGACCCAATCAACCCGGTAGATCTCTTCCTCGATCCGCATGTAGACCCAGCCATCACTGACCCGAGGCAGCCCGTAATAGCGCGCGTTCAGCAGCATCGAGTATTGGCCGCGTTCCAGAATCTGACCGATTTCAACGGGGCCGGGTGGTGGTATCAGCGGTTGGGGAATTGAAATACACGATGTTCCGGGCACTGAAATGCGGCATTGCGCAGTGCTGAACGTCGGCAGGCTGGCTGCGATTATGGCTAAACTGATGATCTTGCGGAACATGCGCCTGTGACCTCAAAGCCCGGTTCGGAAGCTTCAGTCTAGCCTGCCGGGAGGCTAGGCGGCAAGTTCGACCCAGACAGGCACGTGATCAGAGGGTTTTTCGCGCCCGCGGACCGCGCTCTCGATCCAGCAATTGGCGAACAGATCAGCACATTGCGGCGTCAGCAGAAAATGGTCGATGCGAATACCGTCGTTTCTGTCCCAGGCACCGGCCTGATAATCCCAGAACGAATAATGCCCCGAACCTGCCTCGCGTGCGCGAAACGCTTCGGTATAGCCCAGGTTCAGGATGCGCCGGAACGCCTCGCGGCTTGCGGGTCGGAACAGGGCGTCATCGCGCCAAGCATCAGGGCTGGCGGCATCCTCGATCTGCGGAATAACGTTGTAATCGCCGCACATTAGGGCGGTTGCTTCATGTGCGATAAGCTCTTGCGCGCGGGCATGTAGCCGTTCCATCCAACGCAGTTTATAGTCATACTTCGGCCCCGGTGCAGGGTTGCCATTGGGCAAGTAGAGGCCGCAGATGCGCACTGCCTGTTCGCCGACGACAGTGGCTTCGATATAGCGGGCCTCTGCGTCATCAACGCCGTCGCGACCCGCACCAGGCGCACCCGGCAAGCCGCGTGTTACATCTTCCAGCGGCATTTTGGACAGGATCGCGACGCCATTGAACCCCTTTTGCCCGTGGGTTTCGACGTTGTAACCCTTGTCCTCGAACAACTCTCGGGGAAAATTTTCGTCAACGGATTTAATTTCTTGCAGGACGGCTACATCGGGTTGCGCCTCGTCCAGCCACGCGGTGAGCGCACCGATGCGGGCCTTGATGCCGTTGATGTTGAACGTCGCGATTCTCATGAAGCTGCCCCCGATGCGTCGGGGTCAGTTTTGGCGAAGGGCAGGGGGAAAGGCAAGGTTCAGCAAAGCGCAGAGAATGGCCGCCAAGCCCCGGTTTACATCGAAAACGATGTCCCGCACCCGCAAGACGACGTGGCATTGGGGTTGTTGATGACAAATCTTGCGCCAATCAACTCCTCACTGAAATCAATCTCCGCATCGGCCAGAAACGGCAGTGACACCGCATCGATCACAACGGTTTCGCCCTGATCGGTGAGCAGCAAATCATCCGCCTTGGGATCATCGAGGTCGATTTCATACTGAAACCCTGAACACCCCCCCCCTTCAACGGCCACCCGCAGCGCTTTGCCCTGGGCGGATGCGCCAATCTCGACCAAACGCGCGAAGGCGCGCGAGGTGACTTTGGGCGGAAGGGTGAACATCGTAGCGGACCTATCGGATCGGTTTCAGGTGTAATATAGGGATGACAGGCAACCGCGACAAGACAGGCACATGACGATGGCAGCGCCCTATGCAACCGATCCCGCAAATCCGCGGGGGCGGCTTTACCGCGAGGAAGAAAGCACCTTCCGGTCGCCCTTTCAGCGCGACCGGGACCGGATCATTCATGCCAGCGCCTTTCGACGGCTGAAGCACAAGACGCAGGTATTCATTGAACATGAAGGTGATTATTTCCGCACTCGCCTGACCCATTCGATCGAGGTGGCGCAGGTTGCACGCACCGTTGCGGCGGCGCTTGATCTGAACGTGGAACTGACCGAGGCGGTCGCCTTGGCGCATGATCTGGGGCACACGCCTTTTGGACATACCGGAGAAGAGGCGCTGGATGCCTTGATGCAGCCCTATGGCGGGTTCGATCACAACGCGCAGGCCTTGCATATCGTCACCAGTCTGGAGCGACACTATGCCGAATGGGACGGGCTGAACCTGACCTGGGAGAGCCTTGAGGGGATCGCAAAGCACAATGGTCCGGTGACGGGGGATATTCCCTTTGCGCTGGCGGCCTATAATGCACGACACGATCTGGAGTTGCACACCCATGCAAGTGCGGAGGCACAATCGGCGGCGCTTGCCGATGACATCGCCTATAATAACCATGACCTGCATGACGGACTCCGGGCCGAGCTGTTCAGCACCGATGAATTGGCCGAACTCCCGATCCTGCGCGACTGCTTTGCGCGTGTGGATGCAAAGTATCCGGGGCTGAACTATTACCGTCGCCGGCACGAGGCGCTGCGCCGGTTCTTTGGTATCCTGGTCGAGGATGTCATCACGGTCAGCCGCCGCAACCTGATCGAACTGGCGCCTGCCTCGGTGCATGATATCCGCCACGCAGGGCGCATGATGGTACAGTTTTCGCCAGAACTCTGGACAGATCTCAAAGTGATCCGCAAATTCCTGTTCAACCGCATGTATCGTGCGCCTGCCGTGGTCGAGATGCGCGTCGTGGTGACACAGATGATCAATGATCTGTTTCCATTCTTCATGGAAAACACCGATGAACTGCCCAAACAATGGCGCAAGGATGTGGCCGATGCGCCCGATAAGACGGCGCTGGCACGCATCGTGGCTGATTACATCGCGGGCATGACCGATCGTTTCGCCATACAGGAACACAGGCGCCTCATTGGCGGCGAGGATATTCCAGCCGGCGTGATCGACGGGAATTGACGGCATCCTTTTGGCAAGAGTCTGCTTGCCCTGTGGGGTACGGGTGGTAAACCCCAATCAAACAATGCGCTTGGAAAAACAATGAACCTTTTTGCTGATATTCGCGCCCGCGTGCTGGAGTGCCTTGACCAGATGGTCACTGAGGGCACGCTGCCCGAAGGTCTTGCCACCGCTGCTGTCTCGGTCGAGCCACCGCGCGATGCAGCCCATGGGGATATGGCGACGAATGCGGCGATGGTGCTGGCGAAGCCTGCCAAGATGAACCCACGGGTGATTGCCGAAGGTCTGGCGGCCAAGCTGCGGGCTGATCCGCAGATCGCTGTGGCAGAGGTCGCTGGGCCGGGTTTTCTGAACATGCGGCTGGTGCCTGAAGTGTGGCAAGGCGTGGTAAAGGCAGCGCTGTCTGATCCGACCTATGGACAGTCGACGCTGGGGCAGGGCCAAAAGACGATGGTTGAATATGTCTCGGCCAACCCGACCGGTCCTTTGCATGTGGGCCACACGCGGGGGGCGGTCTTTGGCGATGCGCTGGCGCGGCTGCTTGATTACGCGGGCTTTGACGTCACCAAGGAATATTACATCAACGATGGTGGCGCGCAGGTCGATGTGCTCGCGCGGTCGGTCTATCTGCGGTATCTTGAGGCCCACGGGCAAGAGGTGGCGTTTCCTGATGGCACTTACCCCGGCGATTACCTGAAACCTGTGGGCGCGGCGCTGAAGGCCAAGGCTGGCGATGCCTATGTCGGCAAGGGCGAAGATGTCTGGCTGGAAGAGATACGGGAATATGCAACCGAAGCGATGATGGATCTGATCCGCGCGGATCTGGCCCAGCTTGGCGTTGTCATGGACAACTTCTATAGCGAGAAGTCCCTTTATGGCACCGGATTGATCGAGAAAGCGATTTCCGAACTTGATGAAAGAGGCCTGATCTATCGCGGCGTGCTGGAGCCGCCAAAGGGCAAGATGCCCGAGGATTGGGAGCCACGCGAACAGACGCTGTTTAAATCCACAGCCCATGGTGATGATGTGGACCGCCCTGTCCAGAAATCCGATGGATCATGGACCTATTTCGCGCCTGACATCGCCTATCACTATGACAAGGTGCAGCGCGGCTTTGATCAGTTGATCGATGTCTTTGGGGCCGATCATGGCGGCTATGTCAAACGCATGAAGGCGGCAGTTTCCGCGCTTTCGGACGGCAGGGTGCCGCTTGATGTGAAATTGACGCAATTGGTGAAGCTCTACAAAGACGGCGAACCTTTCAAGATGTCCAAGCGGGCAGGGACCTTTGTGACCCTGCGCGATGTGGTCGATCAGGTTGGGCCAAACGTCACCCGGTTTCACATGCTGACGCGCAAGAACGACGCACCGCTGGACTTTGATTTCGACAAGGTGCTGGAACAGTCCAAGGACAACCCGGTGTTTTACGTCAATTACGCCTATGCGCGGGTAAATTCTGCTGTCGGCAAGGCAGCGGTGTTTGCGGATGTCTCTGATGCGACTTTGGCGGATGTGGATCTGTCTGGCCTGACCCATGACGCCGAACTCACGGTCATAAAAAAGCTCGCTGAATGGCCACGTCTTGTGGAGATTGCGGCGCGCGGACACGAGCCGCACAGAATCGCCTTTTACCTCTATGATCTGGCGTCGGACTTTCACGCGCTTTACCATCAGGGCAACGGCGATGAGGCGTTGCGCTTTGTTCAAGAGGGTGACTCAGAAACCACACAGGCGAAAATTGCCCTCATTCGGGCCGTAGCGATTGTTATTTTGCACGGTTTGGGTATTCTCGGTGTCACTCCGGCAGAAGAGATGCGCTAACGCACGTGCTGTCGGACCCTACAAACGATGACCCCGCAAAAGGGGCGCGCGAGAGGCGAAGATGGCAGTATACGATGAGGGGTTCGCCCCGGCGGCAAATGCGCCGCGTGTTACCAATTTAGTGAATTTTGCAGGGGCCGCCTTGTCGCTGGCCCTGATCCTTGGCGTCGGTCTGTGGGGGTACAAGTTGATTGTTCGTGATGTCAGCGGCATCCCCGTGGTGCGCGCGATGGAAGGCGATATGCGCGTGTTGCCCGACAACCCAGGTGGCGGTGTTGCCGTCAACATAGGGTTATCCGTGAATGAGGTGGCCGCGGTTGGCGAAGCTGGCGGCCCGGAAGATCGATTGGTTCTCGCCCCGCGGACGTCGGGACTAGCGCAGGAAGATCTTGAGGCTCAGCCGGTCTCTGAAGCGGCCATAGCACACTTAGAAGAGCAGACAGAAACTCCCACAATGCCAGACGCCGCGGTGGAGCTAGATGATGCCGCCGTGATCGCTGCGCAATTGGCTGCTCTTGGCAGCCCGGCCCCGCTTGCGGTCGCAGACAGCGTGCCGGGCGTTTCCACATCCCTGCGCCCGGTGCTTCGCCCGACAAGCACGGCTGTGCCAGCGCCCATCGCCGCAACCCCAGCCCTAGCACCGGCGGTGGCAGGTGAAATAGCCGTGACCACAACCGCATTCCCCGCAGGCACCAATCTGGTGCAACTGGGTGCCTTTCCGAACCCGGCTCTTGCCGCAGAGGAATGGGACCGTCTGCAGGCCCGCTTTGGACAGCTCATGACAGAGCGCAACCGCGTCATTCAAGTCAGCAACCAAAGCACTGCGACGTGGTATCGACTGCGCGCCAGTGGCTTTGCGGACCGGGCCGAGGCCCGCCGTTTATGCGCGGTTTTGCAGGCCGAAGGGACAGACTGTATCGCCCTGGTGGTCAATTAAGTGGCGATAACAGCGGCGATCTTTGGCCCGGAAGGGCCGGAGGTCACCGCTTGGGAGCGCCGTTTTTTCCGCGCGGTTCAGCCGCTTGGCTTTATCCTGTTTGCACGCAATATCGAAAGCCCCGACCAGTTGCGGCGGCTGACCCACAGCTTGCGCGAAACCGTGCAGCGTGATGCACCGATCTTGATTGATCAAGAAGGCGGGCGCGTGCAGCGAATGCGCAGCCCGCATTGGCGCGAATACCTGCCGGCACTCGATCAGATGGACCGGGCGGGTGATCCGCTGCGCGCCCATTGGATCCGCAATCGTCTGATTGCAGCGGAACTGCACGACGCGGGCATTGACGCCAACTGTGCGCCGCTGGCCGATATCGCCGAGGCGACGACGCATCCTGTGCTCAAGAACCGCCTTTACGGCTATAATGTTGAAATCGTCGTTGCGGCGTCAAAGGTCTGCGCCAAGGCGCATCTGGACGGCGGTGTGTTGCCGGTTCTCAAACATATCCCCGGCTACGGGCGTGCGGCGGTGGACAGCCACCTTGATCTGCCGCGCGTGGATGCGCCGCGCGCCGAACTTGACGCATGGGATTTTGCGCCATTTGCAGCGCTGGCCGATCTTCCGATAGGCATGACGGCACATATCATCTTTTCTGATATCGATCCGTCAGCCCCCGCCACAACATCCGCTGCAATGATGGAAGTGATCCGAAAGGATATTGGATTCGATGGTCTTTTGATAACCGATGATCTGTCGATGGAGGCGCTGTCCGGGTCGCTGTCGGAACGTGCCGCGGCCAGCATCGCGGCAGGCTGCGACATCGCTCTGCATTGCAACGGTAGAGCCACCGAGATGGAAGCGGTCGCCGCTGCGGCGGGCGACATGACCCCGGTAGCGATAACCCGCACAAATCGCGCATTGGCGATGCGAAAACCCCCCACAAATATTGACATCCCGGGCCTGGAAGCTGAACTTGCACGCCACTTAGGCTGAGGTCAGATGCAGGGCAACGATTTTCAGGAAGACCCGATCAATGTCAGCGAGCGTGTCGCCGCTGAAGCCTTGATCGTGGATGTCGGGGCCTATGAGGGGCCGCTTGACCTGCTGCTGACCCTGTCACGCACGCAGAAGGTCGATCTGCGCCAGATATCGATCCTTGCCTTGGCAGAGCAATACCTTGCCTTTGTTGAACAGGCAAAACGCCTGCGACTGGAGCTGGCGGCGGATTATCTGGTGATGGCGGCATGGCTCGCCTTCCTCAAGTCGCGCCTGCTGCTGCCGCCTGACCCCTCAGAAGAGGGGCCCACCGGCGAGGAACTCGCCGCACATCTAGCTTTCCAACTGGAACGTCTGGAGGCGATGCGCAACGCCGCCGCCAAACTGATGGCTCGCGACCAGTTGGGTCGCGATTTCTTTGCCCGTGGCATTACCGAGGACGTGCAGCGCGTGCGCCGTGTGACCTATACCGCGACGTTGCTTGATCTGATGCAGGGGTACGCCCGCATCCGCACCCGCGATGATTTCCGCCCTTTCGTGATGGATCGTCGGCATTTGATGACGATGGAGCAGGCGCTGGAACGGATGCGTGGGATGATCGGCTTTGCGGGTGACTGGACCGAATTTGCCAACTATCTGCCTGATGGCTGGGACGTTGATCCACAGCGCCGGCGCTCGACCACGGCGGCGACATTTGCAGCCTCGCTTGAGCTTGCCAAGGAAGGCAAAATCGAAATCCGGCAGGGCGAAACCTTTGCCCCCATCCAAATTCGCAAGAAAGTCCCCGGTGATGAGTAAGACAGACGCGCCCGACAACGACAGCCTGTTCGAGGCCCCGCCCATGGGCGAGCAGGAACGCATGGTCGAGGCGATCCTTTTCGCCACAGCCGACCCGGTGACAGTGACCGAACTGACCGGTCGGATGCCGCATGGCTGCGATCCGGCCGAGGCGATTGCGGTTTTGCGCAAGCGGTATGACGGGCGCGGTGTGAATATCGTCAGGGTCGGTGACGCCTGGGCGATCCGTACCGCCGGCGATCTGGGCTTTTTGATGCAGAAGGAAACTGTCGAGACCCGCAAGCTCAGCCGCGCGGCGATCGAAACCCTGGCGATCGTGGCCTATCACCAACCGGTGACGCGGGCCGAGATCGAGGAAATCCGCGGGGTCAGCGTCAGCCGCGGGACTGTTGACCAATTGATTGAATTGGAATGGATTCGCCTTGGCCGCCGCAAGATGACACCGGGCCGCCCTGTGACCTTTGTGGTCACGCAAGGTTTTCTGGATCATTTCGGGCTGGAAAACGCGCGTGACCTGCCGGGGCTGAAAGAGTTGCGCGCCGCCGGTCTTTTGGAAAACCGGCCACCGCCGGGGTCTACGGTCTTGGGTGAGGCGAAGGATGACGATGACGACGACAGCCAGAGCGAGTTGTTTGAAGATGAGTAGACATGCCTTATCTTGCACTGGAGGGTGAGGAGAGACGCGATGAATATGAACAGACTGATCAACATGGGCCTGCGGTTGTTGATGCGCAAAGGCACCGATCTGGCGGCTAACCGTGGCAAGCAGCGTGCCGAAATGACACCAGAAGAACGCCAGCAGGCGCAAGACGCGCGCCAGACGGCGCAGAAAGCACGGCGCGGGATGCGCGCGGCGCGACGGTTCATGAAATAGGCAGCGCGCGGGGCGGCGTCAGGACTTGAAGTGCTTTGACAGCTTCAGCCCCTGTCCCTGATAGTTTGATTTGATCTCGCGTCCGTAAAGTGCTGCGGGCAGGGCGGCCATGTGCTCGTAGACCAAGCGCCCGACAATCTGCCCATGTTCCAACACAAACGGCGCCTCGTGACAACGGACCTCCAGCACCCCGCGCGACCCTGACCCGCCTGCCTCGGCATAGCCAAACCCGGGATCAAAGAATCCCGCATAATGCACCCGAAATTCGCCCACCATCGCGATGTAAGGCGCCATTTCAGCGGCTTGCAGGGGGGGGATCACAATTGCCTCGCGGCTGACCAGAATGTAGAACGCGCCGGGATCGAGGATGATCCAGCCGTGCCTGGTGTGAACCTCTTCCCAGAAATCTGCCGGGTCGTAGTGATCGTGTTTGGCAAGGTCCACGACGCCGGTATGCGGCTTGGCGCGGTAACCAACCAATGTGCCGTCCGCGGGCTCTAGATCAACCGAAAACCCAAGCCCGTCAGAGATCACCGGTTCGCCCGAAACGATTGGCGTCAGCGCATGAAGCGCGCGCAAATCATCGTCTGACATCAAGGTCTTGCCACGCCGAAAGATGATCTGATTGAGCATCTGACCGGGGCTGGCGACCACTGAAAATGACCGCGGGCAGATTTCAACATAGAGCGGGCCGTCATAGCCTTCGGGCACCCGGTCAAATTCGACACCGTGGTCGGTGATGATCCGGGTCAAGAGGTCAAGCCGCCCGATCGAGGATTTCGCGCTCGCGGCCGCCGTCATGCCAGTGGGCAGGGTCAGCCGTTCCATCAGCGGCACGACATAGACGCAGCCCTTCTCCAGCACCGCGCCCCCAGTCAGATCGACCGTATGCATCTGGATATCGGCAAGGCGGTCTTTGACCGTCCGTTGCCGTCCCGCCAGAAACGAGGCACGCACGCGGTAAGCCGTCCGCCCTAATCGCAGATCGAGCGAGGCGGGTTGGATCTGGCCGTCCTCAATCGGGGCTTCAGCGGCGATCCCACCCGATGCGATCATGTCACGGATTTGATGGTCGGCCAGGACACCGGCGTTTGTCATGTCATCCCCCATTTGGATGTCAAAACGCCCGCCGCGCAGGTGCACAGGCGGGCGGTTATGATTGGTCGGGCTAGCAGGACTCGAACCTGCGACCTTCCGTCCCCCAGACGGACGCGCTACCAGGCTGCGCCATAGCCCGACTGACGGTGTTCATACCCCAAAACCGTGCAAGGGCAAGCCCGAAAAGCATGTGTCAGCCGTGCATCCTTGCGCGCAGCGCTTCCAGCCGGGCCAGAAGTGGCGCGATTTCAGCAGCGCGCGCTTGCAGGGCGCGCGGATCAGCAGGCGCACGCCCGATGAGGCGTGGTTTTGCAGGCGGCAGGCCCTTGGGCGGCACTGGCAGGTCAATGGTCGTCGCTGGTGCCGCTAACGGCGCAGGTGCTCCGAATGGAAATGCGTTTTGAACCGAAGATGGTGTCTGCGTTGCAGGTTCTGGCGCGGGGGTGGGGGCTGCGGCCTCAATCGGGGCCGGCGGGGCCTGTGGCTCTGGCGCGGTCATCGACAGTCCCAAACCCGCCACGTGTTTGACGCCCTTTTCGCGCAACAGCTTTTGGGTGCCTTTGATCGTCAGCCCGTCTTCGTGCAGCAATTGCTTGATTCCGCCCAGCAGGTCCATATCGGTAGGGCGGTAATAGCGCCGCCCGCCAGCGCCCTTGACCGGTTTGATCTGGCTGAATTTGCTTTCCCAAAAGCGCAGCACATGGGTGGGGGTATCCAACCATTCAGCGACTTCACTGATCGTGCGAAAGGCGTCTTTGGCTTTGGCCATGGGTCAGCGCTTGTTGCCCGCGGCCACACGATCTTTCATCAGATGCGAGGGGCGGAAGGTCAGTACACGGCGCGGGTGGATCGGCACTTCCTCACCGGTTTTCGGGTTGCGCCCGACGCGGGCGGCCTTTTCACGGACCGAAAACGTGCCGAAAGAAGAAATCTTGACGGTCTCACCATCCACCAGACTATCGGACACATGGGTCAGGACGCTTTCAACGAGATCGGCGCTGTCATTGCGGGAGAGCCCAACCTGACTGTGCACCGCATCTGCCAAATCCATCCGCGTCAAAGTCTTATCGGCCATACTACAAACCCTTCTCGATTTCCCAGCGAGCATAGGCCCGGCGCAAATTCAGAGTCAATAACAACGGCTTGGCAATCAGGATTAACAGTGCGTTTCCGCAAGGTGCGGGCGGATTACCAGCGAATGACCACCGCGCCCCATGCCAAACCACCACCAATCGCCTCTGTCACGACCAGATCGCCTTGCTTGATCTGGCCATTCGCGACCCCCACAGACAGGGCAAGGGGAATCGATGCCGCCGAGGTATTGCCGTGGTCTTGCACCGTCACTACGACCCGATCCATGCCGACGCCCAACTTTTTAGCGGTGGATTGAATGATGCGGATATTGGCCTGATGCGGGACGATCCAATTCACGTCATCAGCACCCAGCCCAATCTTGCCCAGGGCGGTATCGGCGGTTTGCGCCAGTTTTTCGACCGCATGGCGGAATAGCTCTGGACCTTGCATGCGCAACATGCCGGAATTCTGGGTGGAAACACCGCCATCGACATAAAGCAGGTCTTTATAGCGCCCGTCAGAATTCAGATCGACCGAAAGAATACCCCGATCACTGTTCTCGCCGCTGCCCTCTTCAGCCTCAAGAATGAGTGCACCGGCACCATCCCCAAACAAGACGCATGTCGCGCGGTCTGTCCAGTCCATGATCCGGCTGAATGTCTCGGCCCCGATGACAAGAACCCGGTCGGCCTGACCAGAGGCGATCAGCGCGTTGGCATTGGACAGCGCATAGACAAAACCGGCACAAACCGCTTGCACATCAAAGGCATAGCCTGTCGTATTTCCAATGGCATGCTGAACCATCGTGGCCGCAGAAGGGAAGGTCAGATCAGCGGTAGAGGTGGCCAGAACGATGGCATCGATATCAGAACCATCCATGTTCGCCATGGCCAGTGCTGCTTTGGCGGCCTTGGTAGCCAGATCGGAGGTTGTTTCGCCTTCGGCGGCAAAATGTCGCCGCTCAATGCCCGATCGCGCCTTGATCCATTCATCCGAAGTATCGAGCGTTTTTTCGAAATCAGCGTTTGGGACCACTCTTTCGGGCAGATAATGACCAACCCCTTTGACCACTGCGCGACGCATCATGCCTACTTGCCTGTCTTTGTATTGAGACTGCCTGTCTCATTCTCTTGTCCAGCATCTTGGGCAAGTGATGCAGCCGACGCAACCCTCGCCGCGAGTTTATCTGAGAACCCGCTTTGGGCGAGGCGATAGGCCAGATGCAGCGCTGCGGCAACACCGGTGGCATCAGCTGAACCGTGGCTTTTGATAACGGTCTGATTGAGGCCTAAAAACACACCGCCATTGACGCGGCGGGGGTCGATCCGCCTGCGCAATCTGCGCAAAGATCCGCGCGCCAGCAGGGCGCCAAACATCGACCACGGGTTTTTCATCAGCGCACCACGCAGCAAATCACTGATCAGCGTGGCTGTGCCTTCGCCGGTTTTCAGCGCAACATTGCCTGTGAAACCATCGGTGACAATCACATCAACCCTGTCCGAGAGCAGATCGCCACCCTCGATAAAACCCACATATTCGAAATCGCCAATGACGGCCGCATTGCCAATAAGCTCATGGGCCACTTTCAGCTCGGCGCGACCTTTGTGTTCTTCGGTGCCGACATTCAGCAAACCGACACGCGGTCGCGCAATGTCCAGCGCATTGCGCGCATAAGAGGCCCCCATCAGCGCATAGGTCAGCAGATCATCCTGATCGGCACGGATGTCTGCGCCGGCATCCAGCATCACGTTGAAACCGGTTGGATTGCGCGATGGCCAGAAACAGGCGATGGCCGGGCGGTTCACACCTTCGGCCTTGCGCAGGCGCAACATAGACATGGCCATCAGCCCGCCAGTGTTGCCGCAACTGACCGCGACAGCCGCCTGATGGTTTCGCACCGCTTCAATTGCCGACCACATGGATGTTTTCTTGCCGTTTCGCAGCACATGGCTGGGCTTGTCAGTCATCTTGACCACATCAGGCGCATCATGGATCGTCACACGATCGGCGGTGCCATGCTTGGCAAGCAGTTGCTCCAAAGTGGTCTTGGGGCCATGCAGGATCGCGCGCGCCGCAGGTTCTGAGTGCAGAAATTTCGAAAGGCCCGCAACAACAGTTGCAGGCCCCTGATCTCCGCCCATGGCGTCAACAGAAAGCACTTGGTTTGCAGCATGTCCCTGCGTCGGAGCAGTGTCCGTCTGGGCTGGTGTCATGCCACTGAGCCTTCGCGTCGCTTTATGCCGCGTCGTCGTCGAGATCGATCTCGGTGGTGTCTGCAATCACTTCGCGTGTCGCATAGTGACCACAGGAAGGGCAAACATGGTGGGGGCGCTTAAGCTCACCACAGTTGTCACACTCGTTGGGGTTTGCCGCAACCAGCGTGTCATGTGCACGCCGGTTGTTGCGGCGGGATTTGGATACTTTGTTCTGCTGGACAGCCATGTCTCAACCCTATGATATAAAGGGCCGTGGCCCTGATTTCTGTGCGTCTGCGCGGGGTCCTACGCCATTGTGGCAGCCCTGTCGAGACACGATGTAAAAGAGGCCGCGAACATACTGCGATTCCGCTTTTGTGCAACCCTTTTTCGCACGTCACGCAAGGAACCTCATTCGCCTTTTTTTACAAGGCTTTCGCGAAGGGCGCCTAGGCCCGCGAAAGGCTTGGCGTCCTGATCTGTCATCGGCGCTGTGCCGGGTTCGGTAAATACCGCCTTAGACAAATCGGCCCCGGCGGTGCGCGGATAAGGCGGCAAGGCAAGCGACAGTGCCTCGATCATGACCTGTGCAAGATCAAGGGTCTCTGGCAGGGCCTCTGTCGTATCGTCCAGCGGCATTTCAATCTCTGCGGCCTCGATCTCTGGTATATCGGCCACATAGTTGCGCGAAATACTCTCATCAATGCGAGTGTTTACGGGATCAAGCGTCACAACGCAGTCTTGCACGACCGTTGCGCCCAGATCGGCAGTCAGCGTCCAGTCCTGCCGGCCCTGCGGGGCCAATGCGCCGGTAAACCGCAGCTTTTTGATACCTACAATGCCCAATTCGGTGGCAATGGCCTTGCGTTCGTCTGCTGTTGGCACCAGTTCAAATGCGGTCGGCTTGCGGGTTGCAAGCTCGGTTAAACGCAGATGTGACGTGGGTAACTGAGGCATGGCTGTTTTCGATTCTTGAACAGGGGCGGGGTGTACTGTATCGGGGATAAAAGGCGCATGGCGTCAAGGCAAGAGGCGACGGGTATGAGTGCGATGACAGCTAAACTGCGCAGAAGGGTCAAACTGGCAGGCATGGCAGCGGCCCTCGCGTTTGTCGGAGGATGCGCGCAGATGGACCGGTACAACGGTTTTATCCCGCCAGCAGAAGAGCTTGCGACGCTCACCATCGGCACCACCACGAAAGACGAGGTGATCAGTCTTTTCGGGACGCCCGCCTCTGAGCGCGCGTTGCAGAACAACACAATTTACTATGCCTCCAGCCAATTCCGCCTTTTCGGGCCTTTTGCGCCGGAAGAAGTGGATCGTCAGGTGCTGGCGATTGATTTTGACGGCAACGACCGGCTGCGCAACGTCTCGCGTTACACGCTAGAGGATGGTCGCGTTGTCGTGCTGGACCGCCGCGTGACCGAGGATGGGATCAACGATGTCACCATTCTCAGCCAGCTATTGGGATCATTCGGGCGGATTGATGCGGGGCAGCTGCTGGGTGAGCCTTAGGCCCACACGTATTGTCAGCGTCAGACCTTTCATGGTCTCTGTTTACCGCACCACAAAGACCGACATCGGCGCATGCGACGCCACATAGCCTGCGTTTGATGCAATGACATGCTCTTTCAGGCCGGGCACATGGCTGGCCATGACAATCAGATCGCAGTCAATTTGCTTTGCAGTTTCAATGATATCCCGCCCGATCTTCAAGTGTAAATCACCACGCAGCGCCACATGATCTGACACTTTGATGCCGTATCTGTGGGCCTGATCAGCGGCGAAATCGTCAAGCAGGACCTTGGCCTTGCTGCCTTCGGTCCGGGCAGAGGCTGTCGGCACCGCATCAACGACGCTGACATAAAACACCGAGGCGTCGTTTTCCTTTGCGGTCCGGCCAGCGATATCCAGGGCTTTGCCCAATTTATCGGCATGGTCCAGATCGATGGGCACAAGAATACGGGAATACATGGGCGTTTCTCCTTGAGTGTCGCGCCACATTAGCCCGCCGATCGGGTATCCAACTGACTTAGATCAACCCGCTCCGGCACTATTCCTCCGGCGCAAACTCCAGAGCGACCCCGTTGATGCAATAGCGCAGGCCGGTTGGTTGCGGCCCGTCTGGAAACACATGCCCCAAATGCGCCTCACAGCGGTTACAATGCACCTCGGTCCGTTTCATGAAGAAACTTCGGTCTACGCTTTCGCCGACCATGTCGCCATCAACAGGCTGATAGAATGAAGGCCAGCCCGTGCCGCTTTCGAACTTGGCACCCTGATCGAAAAGCGGCGCGCCACAACCGACGCACATATACGTCCCCGGATCTTTCGGGAATTCCTCATGTGTGCCAGCCCGTTCGGTGCCGTGCTTGCGCATCACCTTATAGGCCAGATCAGAAAGCTGCGCGCGCCATTCGGCGTCTGATTTCACGATCTTTTCCATCACTTTGACATCCTTTCACAGAGTTGCCAGCTAACTTAGGGCCGCGCAGCCGCTTCGCCAAGGCAAGTGCCAATGACTTTTACGTTCCATGCCGATGCGCAGAGCCCTTGCACAGAGGCCAGCACTGTCATAGCTGGCGAACATGGCCAAAGCACCCTTGCTCCAACTTTCCGATATCGCGCTGACTTTCGGCGGCGATCCTGTATTCGAGGACCTGTCATTGGTCATTCAAACGGGTGACCGCGTGGCGCTGGTGGGGCGCAATGGATCGGGCAAATCGACCCTGATGAAAGTGGTCGCAGGCCTTGTGCAACCTGACAGCGGCACAAGGGTTGCCGCGCCGGGCGTGCAGGTGGGCTACATGGAACAAGACCCCAAGATGACCGGTTTTGCCACTCTTGGCGATTACGCCGCCAGCGGGCTGGACGTGGACGAGGCCTATCGGGTCGACATCGTGGCCGAGGGGCTGAAGTTCGACCCTGGCGGAGACGTCAATACCGCCTCTGGCGGAGAGCGCAGGCGGGCCGCATTGGCCAAGCTGATGGCCGAAGCGCCCGAACTGATGCTGCTGGACGAACCGACCAACCATCTGGACATCGAGGCGATCGCCTGGCTCGAAGCCGAGTTGAAAACAACCCGCGCCGGTTTTGTCCTGATCAGCCACGACCGCGCGTTCCTGCGCGCCTTGACCCGCGCGACGCTCTGGATCGACCGCGGGCAGGTACGTCGGGCGGAACAGGGGTTTGAACACTTCGAGGTCTGGCGCGACAAGATCTGGGAAGAGGAAGACCAGCAACGCCACAAGCTCAAGCGCAAGATCAAGGCCGAAGCACGATGGGCGGTCGAAGGCATTTCAGCCCGGCGCAAGCGCAATCAAGGCCGGGTGCGGGCTTTGCAAGAGCTGCGCGCACAGCGGGCGGCGCAAATCAACCGGCAAGGCACCGCTGCGATGGCGTTCGAAGGCGGTCCGACTTCTGGCAAGAAGGTGCTGGAGGCCTTTGGCCTGACCAAAGGGTTTGACGGCAAGTCGCTCGTGAAGAACCTTGATCTGACCGTGCAACGGGGCGACCGGATCGCCTTTGTCGGACCCAACGGGGTGGGCAAGACGACGTTGATCAAGATGCTGTTGGGGCAGGAGGCACCTGATGGGGGTTCGGTCAAACTGGGCACCAATTTGGAAGTCGCGGTGTTTGACCAGTCCCGCGCGGCGCTGAACGAAGACATGACGCTATGGGAAAACCTTGCGAGCGACCCTGAATTGGGGGTCTCGGGTAAATCCGATCAGGTGATGGTACGCGGCACGCCGAAACATGTGGTGGGCTACCTCAAAGAGTTCCTTTTCAACGAAGCGCAGGCGCGCGCGCCGGTCCGCTCGCTCTCGGGCGGGGAAAAAGCGCGGCTCTTGCTGGCGCGGCTGATGGCGCGCGAAAGCAACCTTTTGGTGCTGGATGAGCCGACCAACGATCTGGATATCGAGACGCTGGATCTATTGCAGGATATTCTGGGTGATTACGACGGCACCGTCCTTTTGGTCAGTCACGACCGCGACTTTCTTGATCGCGTGGCGACGACGACAATCGCGATGGAAGGAAACGGACAGGCGGTCGTTTACGCGGGTGGCTGGTCGGATTACCGCGCGCAACGCGGCGGCGACTTTGCGGAAACAAGAGAGGCCAGCAAGCCTTTGGCCAAAAAAGATAAACCGGCGGCGAAGAAAACAACGACGGGGCTGTCTTTCACCGAAAAGCATCGGCTTGAGGAATTGCCGGGGGTGATCGACAAGATCACGGCCGAGATCGCAAAGCTCGAAGAGCTACTTGCCGATCCAAATCTTTTCACGCAGCAACCCGTCAAGTTTCAAAAAGCGACTGATGCCCTGATCGCAAGGCAGACGGCGCTGTCCAAGGCAGAAGATGAATGGATGTCTTTGGAAGAAAGATCAGCCTAGGGTCAAGGCATCCGTAATGCCCCATCCAGCCGGATCGTCGTGCCGTTCAGATACTCACATTCCACAATAAACCGGGCCAATGCGGCAAATTCAGCCGGATCGCCCAGCCGGGCCGGAAAGACCACATCCTCGGCCAGCCCATCCATCACCTCTTGACCAAGGCTTTCCAGCATCGGTGTGCGAAATATTCCCGGTGCAATCGCCATGACACGGATGCCACTGCGGGCCAGATCGCGGGCCATTGGCAAGGACAACCCCGCAATCCCAGCTTTTGAGGCCGCATAGGCGGTCTGGCCCTTTTGCCCATCAAAGGCTGCGACTGAGGCGGTGTTGATTATCACACCACCCTGCGCCATGCGCGCGGCGGCCAGCCGCGCCACATTGAACGTGCCATTAAGATTGATATCGACGGTCCGCGCAAAGCTTTCTTGCCTGTGCGGCCCATCGCGCCCCAGCGTTTTTTCCGCCGTGGCAATGCCTGCGCAGTTGATCGCGACATTTACCGGTCCGGCCTGATCAAACCCGGCAATCACGCTGGCCTCATCGGTCACATCCACCTGTGAAAAGCCCGCGCCAATGCTGTTGGCAAAACCCGCACCCTCCGGGTCGCGATCAAAGATCGTCACTTTGGCACCGTTGGCCGCGAATGCCTGCGCCGTCGCAGCACCCAGCCCCGAAGCCCCACCGGTGACCACAGCCACCACATCATCAATCTGCATTACATCCTCATCTTCTCAAGTTCTAAATTCGTCCTTGGGGTCATCGGTGCGTAGCCAGACCGCCCCCTCATCGTAGGGCATCAGGCGTTTTTCTCGGCCACCTTGGCTTGATCCCAAAGTGCATCCATCTCTGCCAGATCACTTTCTGCGGGGGTTTTGCCAGCCTTTGCCAGCACATCCTCGACCGCGCCAAATCGGCGGATAAATTTCGCGTTCGTTCCACGCAACGCAGCCTCGGGGTCGATATCCAGATGCCGCGCGAGGTTGGCCACAACAAAGAGCAGATCGCCAAATTCCTCTTCCATCTCAGCGCGGTTCAACCGCGCGCGCGCCGCGACCAATTCTTGCGATTCCTCGATGATCTTGTCGATGACATGGGTGGTATCGGGCCAGTCAAACCCTACGCGGGCGGCCCGTTCTTGCAGTTTCACGGCACGGGTCAGGGCGGGTAATCCTGCCGCAACCCCTTCCAGCGTGCGTATCTGCGCCTTGCCGGCGCGCTCCGCGGCTTTGATCTGCTCCCAATCGGCCACTTGCTGCGCTGCCGATTTGTCACGGGATTCATCGCCAAACACATGCGGGTGACGCGCAACCATCTTGTCGCTGATCGCGCGCACGACGCTGTCAAAGCTAAAGTGCCCGGCCTCTGCGCCCATTTGTGTGTGATAGACCGTCTGCAACAGCAGATCGCCCAATTCGCCCTCCAACTCATCCCAGTCGCTTCGCGCGATGGCATCGGCGACTTCATAGGCTTCTTCTATGGTATAGGGGGCGATGCTGTTGAAATCCTGCTCGATGTCCCACGGGCAGCCGGTTTGCGGATCACGCAGGCGGCGCATGATTTCCAGCAGGCGTGGCATCCCGCCATTGGGATCGTGGATCAGACTGTCATCAGGCATTGCGCGTGGCCTCTTGTTGCGGTCAAGTGGCACCGTAGAACCCCGCAGCCCGGAGCGCCAGCCATGCCTGTCATCAACCGCATTGCAGATTATGCCGACGACATGACGGCGTGGCGCCGACATCTGCATGCGCATCCCGAGATACAGTTTGCCTGCTATGAGACGGCGAAATTCGTTGCCGAGAAACTGCGCGCCTTTGGCGTCGATGAAATCCACGAAGGGATCGCGACCTCTGGCGTTGTCGCAATCATCGAGGGGCGGGCGGCAGGACCGACAATTGGGCTGCGCGCCGATATGGATGCGCTGCCGATGGAAGAAGTGACCGGGCTGGGTTACGCCTCGACCGTGCCGGGGAAAATGCACGCCTGCGGCCATGACGGACATACCACGATGCTGCTGGGGGCGGCGCGCTATCTGGCAGAGACGCGCAATTTTGCAGGCCGTGTCGCGTTGATCTTTCAGCCTGCCGAAGAGGGCGGCGGGGGCGCGCGCGTGATGGTCGAGGAAGCCGTGCTGGACCGCTTTGAGATCGCAGAGATTTATGCGCTGCACAACGCCCCGGGAACGCCCGTCGGGGCATTCTACACGACACCCGGCCCGATCATGGCCGCGGTGGATACGTTTCATATTCATATCAGTGGAAAAGGCGGGCATGGGGCCTATCCCCATGACACAGCGGACCCGATTGTGGCGGCTGTCGGCATGGTGAACGCAATCCAGACGATCGTCAGCCGCAACCACAAGGCACAGGACGAACTGGTTGTCTCGGTCACGCAGATCCATGCCGGATCGGCCGACAATATCATCCCCGAGACCGCCTATATCAACGGGACCGTCAGAACCTTTGACAAGAGCACACAAGCGATGGTCCGCGTGCGGCTGGCAGCGATCGTTGCCGGGCAGGCGGATGCCTATGGCGTGCAGGCAAAGCTGGATTATGAGGTAGGCTATCCCGCCACGGTCAATGACCCCGCAAAGGCGGCATTTGCAGTCAAGGTCGCGCGCGAGGTGTCGGCTGATGTGCGCCCCGACAGCCCGCGTGAGATGGGGGCCGAGGATTTTGCCTATATGCTGGAAAAGCGGCCGGGTGCGTATCTTTTCGTGGGCAACGGAGATTCGGCAGGGCTGCATCATCCGGCCTATGATTTCGATGATCGGACCGCACCGGTCGGGGCGTCGTTTTTTGCACGTCTCGTTGAGCGTGCATTGCCGGCAGGATGATCAAAATTCCAGAAATTTTGATGCCCTCCGGTGGAAGTTTGATTGGACGAAGAAAGAGGTGCTGCCGTGACATTGGATAAGGCGAAGGAAGCCGTTGATGGGGCGTTTACAGCGACTGATCGGCGCGGGTTGGCGTATGAAAACGTATTTGGCGGCGCAACTTCTTTTCTGCGGCGACGCTATACCAAGGATCTGACAGGGTTTGATCTGGCGGTGACGGGTGTGCCTTTTGATCAGGCCGTGACCCATCGCCCCGGCACCCGGTTTGGTCCGCGCGCGATTCGCGAGGCGTCAAGCTTGCAAACCAACGATCCGCCCTATGGTTGGGACGGCTTTGATCCTTTGAGTGAATTTGCCATTGCCGATTACGGGGATATGGCCTTTGATTATGCCGATGTGCCCGGTGTGCCGGCTTTGTTGCAGGCCCATATTGGCGGCATTCTGGGGCAGGGGTGCGGGACTGTCACCCTCGGTGGGGATCATTTCATTACCTTGCCGATTCTGCGCGCTTATGCCGAGAAATATGGGCCTATGTCGGTGGTCCAATTTGACGCCCATTCCGACCTTTGGCCGGACGATGACATGAACCGCATTGATCATGGCACCATGATGTACAAGGCGGTTAAACTTGGGATCGTGGACGTGACCCGTTCGGTCCAGATCGGCATTCGCACCGATTGCGCGGATTATCTGGGGATGCCTTATATCGATGCGCGCACCTGCCATGAGAAAGGGAGTGTTTGGGTGGCCGCGCAGATCAAGGCTCGTTTGGGGGATCATCCGACCTATGTAACCTTTGATATTGACGCGCTTGATCCTGCCTTTGCCCCCGGCACGGGAACCCCCGTTTGGGGTGGGCTCGCGTCTTGGCAGGCCGCAGCGATCATGCGTGATATGGCAGGTATCAATATGGTTGGTGGTGATGTGGTCGAGGTCTCGCCGCCCTATGACACCACCGGTGCCACTGCCATTGCGGGGGCCCATGTCGCGATGGAGCTTTGCTGTCTTGCTCTTTGGAATAAAAGGATAAAGTGATGCCGAACCAACCGATTTCAGGCAATGATCTGGCGCGGTTTTCCGGGCCGCAAAGCTTCATGCGGTTACCCGAGGCTGCCACGGCGGAAGGCCTTGATGTGGGCTTTATCGGCATACCGATGGATATCGGGACATCCTGGCGGTCCGGCACCCGGATGGGACCAAAGCAACTGCGCGAACAATCGGCGATGATCCGACCCTACAATATCCAGACCGGGGCGGCACCTTTTGATGCGTTGCAATGCGCTGATCTGGGTGATGTAGCAATCAATACGTTTTCACTGAGTGAGAGTATTCGTATTATTACAGAGGCTTACACGTCGCACCTCAGGCATGATTTCATTCCCATGACCCTGGGTGGGGATCATACCCTGACGCTTCCGGTCCTGCGCGCGGTGGCGGCCAAGCACGGACCCTTGGCGTTGGTCCATGTCGATGCCCATGCGGACGTGAACGATGAGATGTTTGGCGAACGTGAAACTCACGGCACGGTGTTTCGGCGCGCTTACGAGGAAGGAATTATCACACCGGACAAGGTGTTTCAGATCGGTTTGCGTGGCACCGGCTATACGGCTGATGATTTCACCGAGGCTGCCGATTGGGGGTTCAACCAGTATCTTGCGCCTGATCTTTGGCACAAATCGTTGTCACCCCTGGCCGCGGACGTGAAAGCGAAAATTGGCGATCAGCCTTGCTATATTACTTATGATATTGACAGTCTTGATCCGGCCTATGCACCGGGTACGGGAACGCCCGAAATCGGCGGCCTCACGACCCCGCAGGCGATGGAGTTGATACGCGGGTTGCGCGGGCTCAATATTGTGGGCTGCGATCTGGTCGAGGTTTCACCGCCCTATGACACCTCGGGCAATACTGCGTTGACGGGGGCCAATCTGATGTTCGAGATGCTGTCGATCTTGCCCGGCGTGCCGTACCGTTAACCCTTGTTTGGTCACGCGCGGTTTGGCAGTTCTGATAAAGGGGTCAACGAAGCACGCATTGAGACGTGGCTGAATGCGCTTGGCCCCTTGACCGAGCCGCCGTGATCGGCCACTTCGAGTGACATGATCGCATCTGAGAGAATTGAACAGCTTATCGACCGTTTCCAGTTTCTGGAGGCGAAGATGGCCGATGGCTCCGCGGGCAATGAAATCGCGACATTGGGTAAGGAATACGCTGATCTACGGCCCGTTGTTGAGACAGTTTCAGCGTATAAGGATCTCGCCCAGCAGATTGCCGATGCCGAGGCGATGCTGTCTGACCCTGAGATGAAGGAGCTGGCTGAGGCGGAACTGCCTGACTTGCGCACAGCACTTGCGGCGTCCGAGCATGAGGTGCAACTAGCGCTTCTGCCGAAAGACGCCGCTGATGCGCGCCCTGCGCTTCTGGAGATCAGACCGGGGACCGGGGGTGATGAGGCGGGACTTTTTGCTGCTGATTTGCTGCGGATGTATCAGCGCTTTGCCGAAAAGAAGGGCTGGCGTTTTGAGATACTGGAAGAAAGCCTGAGTGAGTTGGGGGGCGTAAAAGAAGTCGTTGCCCGCATTGTCGGCGACGGCGTTTTCGCCAAGATGAAATACGAAAGTGGCGTGCACCGGGTGCAGCGTGTACCCGAAACCGAAAGCGGGGGGCGTATCCATACCTCTGCTGCGACTGTGGCGGTGCTACCAGAGGCGCAGGACGTGGATATCGCGATCAATCCGGCGGATATTCGGGTTGATACAATGCGCGCGTCGGGGTCGGGTGGTCAGCATGTGAACACCACGGATTCGGCTGTGCGGATCCTGCATGAACCGACGGGCATTATTGTAGTGAGTTCCGAGAAATCCCAGCACCGCAACCGCGAGATTGCGATGCAGGTTCTCAAGACCCGGCTGTTTGATCTGGAGCGGCAGCGCGTGGATGATGAACGCTCGGCTGATCGAAAGTCTCAGGTCGGGTCCGGCGACCGGTCTGAGCGGATCAGGACCTATAATTTCCCGCAGGGTCGGATGACCGATCATCGGATCAACCTGACGCTCTATTCACTGGGGCAGGTGATGCAGGGTGATTTGGATGAGATCGTCGACGCCTTGCAGGCGGATGCGCAGGCCACGCTTTTGGCCGAGATGGGCGCGTGAACGAAACAGACCTGCTGCGCGCGGCGGCGGCCTTGCTGGCTGATGCTGGCATTCCTGACCCTCAGCGCGAGGTGCGCAGATTACGGCGTGCAAACCCTGATGCGGACCCAGATGTCTTTTTGGCCCTGGCCGCCCAGAGGGCAAGGCGGGTCCCGATGGCGCATATTCTTGGTTATCGCGATTTTTACCATCATCGGTTCATTGTCACATCAGACGTTCTGGACCCGCGCCCCGATACCGAGGCGCTGGTTGCGGCAGCGCTGGAAGCACCATTCACCCGGGTTCTTGACCTTGGCACCGGGTCGGGGTGCATCTTGCTGTCGTTGATTGCGGCACGGGCGCAGACCAGCGGGACAGGCACCGATATATCAGATGCGGCGTTGGAGGTGGCCCGGCACAATGCCGCGCGGTTGGCGCTGACCAATCGTGCGGCGCTCATCAGGTCAGACTGGTTCGCAGCGGTGGAAGGGACATTCGACCTCATCGTGTCAAACCCGCCTTACATTGCCGCCGAGGAAATGGACACGCTGCAACCGGAGGTGCGTTTGCATGAACCGCGCATCGCCTTGACAGATGAGGCGGATGGATTGAGCGCCTATCGCAGGATTACGGCAGGCGCACCGGATCATCTGGCGTCGGGCGGGCGGTTGATGGTTGAAATTGGACCGACGCAAGCGCAAGCGGTGTCCTGGATGATGCTAGACGCCGGTTTGCAGCAGATTCGCGTGATTACGGACCTGGACGGGCGGAACCGTGTTGTTGCGGGCCGAAAACCCTGAATTCGGGCCAAGACACGCCGAGAGAACGCAAAATAGCGTCCTTTTCATAGTTTGGCCTTGTCTTGGCCCCGTTCACATGCTTATTCAAGGGTATCGGATGGGACGAAGCTCGTGCCTGACCTTCCCCCGATCAGTCGCCAAACATTGCTAGGCCCCGAGATTGAAAGCGCGCTGAGTAGCGCGATATGGCCCCAGCGTAACGACAGCCAAAGGCTTGAAAGCACTTACATGAGATCATCGAAGTCACGGTCGCGGAACAAGAGCCGCAACAACCGCCCAACAGGCGGGAACATCATCAACCGGGTGTTTGACAGCCAGGGCCCGGATGGCAAGGTGCGCGGCACCCCCCAGCAAATCATTGAGAAATACACCCAGCTTCACCGTGACGCCCTTTTGTCCGGCGACCGCGTGGATGCGGAAAACTTTGCCCAGCATGCCGAGCACTACACCCGGTTGCTGGCCGAAGCGCAACGCGAGGTGGACGCCAAGCGCGAAGAGCAGGAAGAGCAAAACCGTCAGCGTCAGGCCGAACGTGACCGCGAACGTCAGGAACGTCTGAAAACGCAAGAGGTTGTGGCGAATGATCCTGGCCGTATGGAGCAGCCGGATATGGCTGACGACGAGCCCGAGAGCGGGCTAGTCGAGACCCCTGAAGAAAAGCCGCGCAAACCGCGCAGGCCCCGCAAGCCACGGCCGATCCCCGATGAGGGGAATACGCCAGAGGCGGCGGAATAAGAAAATGACCCTCCGGTTTCCGGGGGCATAGAGATATCCGCAAAAATATGGCCTGTGCCACTGTTGGAAGCCTGCACCTCACCCATGCGGGATAATTCGCTGACCGAATCTTTGCCTTTCAGCACCTCCGACGCCTTGCACAATGCAAAAGCCCGCACGGGTGAGGTGCGGGCTTTTGTCGGTAGGTCAGAGTATCTCTCTGCGGAAAACACCATACCCCGCCCGGATTGGGCGGGGTATAGAGGTTATCTAGAAGTTGTAAGCGATCCGAATGCCCGCGGCCAATGCGGTGTTATCCCGGAATTCACCGAAGGTCACACCGGACATGCCACCGGCGAGTGCCAGAGGTGCTTGCGTTTCGGCATCACCGAGCCAGATATAGCGGACCCCGCCGGTAATACGGACATTGTCCATCGTCCGCGTCACGGCCAGCCCAAGCGAGCTGTTGCCATCGGTTGGCCCCAGATTGCCACGGAAACCGCCGGTGGAGGCCTCATAGCCTGCTGTGACGGCACCGGACCACTCATCACTGAAGCGACGGCCCAGACCGAGGTTATAGGTGACCGTGTCGTCCTCGTAATCGACCAGTGGCAATCCGCCCATGGTATAGATTGTCGGTGAGATATCAAACTCGCTCCAGTCCACCCAGCGGATCGAACCAAACAGCAATGTGTCAGCGGCCACACCTGTCTGACCCTCCAGCGTCAGAGACTGCGGCATCACCGTGGTAAAGTTGGTCTCTGTTGGCGGTACCATATCGGCAGGTGATGCTTCGGTCGCAACAAAATCATGCTCGATCGCGCTTTGATATGTCAGCGACACGCGCGCGGCGATATCGGGGCGTTCCCATGCGGCCCCCAGCACATATCCGTAATCCGTCTCGGCGCTGGTTTCCATTGTGTAGCCGTTGAACAACGCGACCTCGCCAGAGGTTTGCACGGCGCGGCCACCGCCAAAGACGGTGATATTCTCGCGCGGTTCATATGACAGCAGCAAGGTAACTGCGTTGCTGTCAAGGGTGGCCGTCGATCCAAATGGCGTAACACCGCCGCCATAGGCATAGGCGGTATCGTTGGCATAATCGACGTCAGCGCCGTAGGGCTGATCGAAAATCACCGCCAGCGACATCTGATCGGTCAAGTCGTTCTTGTAACCGAAACCAAACTGCACATAGTTATCCGTCATATCCCCCGAAGATGACCCCACGGGTGAACCGCCGCCAGCGGGGATTGCCTGGGTTCCGCTGATCTCTGGCGCGACATAGCCAAAGTTCAATTCCAGATAATTGCCTTCTTCGAACAACAGCGCGGTTGATGTCGTCGCGCGTTCGATTCCTCCCGCGTTGACGAGACTTGTCGTCAGCAGCAAGGCTGCCCCCGCTGGCATTAGGTTTTTCATGTCCTCATCCCTGTCATGAATAAAATATGTGCAGCGGACCGTAGGGAGTGCATTACCTTTGCGTCAATTCTTGACGCCACGTCACCTGATTGCTCGCTCCGCAACGTCACAAAAATATCAAATGCCGCGCATTCCCGCGTCAAAGTGACTTTGCCGTCGGCTCAGGGGCGGCGCATGGCATGGGTGATGTTGAGATAGTTTGCTGCAAAGATCATGGCGGCGCCAACAAAGACCCAGATTTCCAGGGGCTCTTGGTAAAGCAGCACGCCGACAATCGCGATAGTCGGCAGGCGCACAAAGTCGATCGGCATCACGATGGTCGCGGGCGCGATGCTGAGCGCCTTGGTCAGGCAGAAATGCGCCGTCAGCCCTGCCACGCCAATCAGCAAGACCCATGGCAGGGCGCCGGGTGATGGTACGGCGATGTCGCCGTCAAAGCCTGCAAAGATCAGGCCAAAGACGGCTTGCATGACCGTGAGGTAGAAAAGGATTGTCGTGATCGTCTCAGTGCGGGTCAGCTTGCGCGTGAAGATGGCGGTCAGCGCGAAGAACACCGCAGCGCCCGCGGCGGCGATCAGTCCCCAACTGACATTGGCCGGGTCCGGACGGGCCACCACAAGGATACCGGCAAAGCCGATTGCGGCGCTCAGCAGCCCGACCGCGGTAAGCCGTTCCCTCAGGAACAGCGGCGATAGCAGAATCACCCAGATCGGCGTGGTAAATTCCAGCGCAAAGACCTGCGCAAGCGGGATTGTGGCGATGGCATAGAACCACAGATTCTGCCCTGTGAAATGAAAGATGTTGCGAATGGCATGCAACCCCAGCCGGTTGCGGCTGATCTGCGCGACCGCCCCGGTCGCAATCGCGACGCTGAGCACGATGACGATGCCCGTCAGGCTGCGAAAGAGCATGATTTCAAAGGTATCAAGCTCAGCGCTGACGGTTCGGCCAGCGACCGCCATCAAGGTAAACGAAGAGATCGCGCCGATCATCCAGAGGGCGGCTATCAGGATATTGCTCATTGCCGCAGTTGCTATGGCTGCGTTGGGTTTTGCAACCCCCGGGGTCAGATATGTTAGGGCGTGATCCGGCGACTGGTGGAGCTGCGAAAGTTCAAGCCTGGGTCTTGACTCTGGGCCCGTGTCGCAAAGACGTTGCCATCCATGTGACCGGGCTGACTGATAATCGTGCCGTCAGGACGGCTTAGCGTAAATCCAAGGTCGGTAAGAAACGCAAATATATCCTCATGATGACACGAAACCTCGACCATCGCCCCGCGTGCGGCCTGCAAGACTTTTGTGGCCCCTCGCAGCACCGCCCATTCGGCCCCTTCAACGTCAATCTTGATGACGTCGGGCCAGGTGTTGTGGGCCGTCGCATAGGCATCAAGCGTCACTGTGTTCACCTTGCGCGCCCGCAAAACGAGGGGCCCTTGTTGTCTGGCCGCGACAGTGCTGGACGCCGCGAAATCCGGCTCAAGCGAGTTCATGAACCCACCAAGGTTTTCTTCGTAGAATACGGCCATGCCATTGCCGTCGCTGACGGCTGCGTTGATATGGACACATTGCAGGCAGCGGGCGATATTCTTGCGCAGAAAGCGTTGGTTGTCCTGACCCGGCTCGAACACATGCACTTGCCCGCTGTGCCCGACCCGGCGTGCAAAGAACTGTGACAGATATCCGATATGTCCACCCGCCTCGAACACGATGTCGCCGGCGCGTGTCATACGCGACAGCCGATGCATCGTGGCACTTTCGCGGTGTTTGCCATAGAACCAGTAGCCTTTATGCGTATAGCTGAGCAGCCGGAATGGCAGGCCGGAAAAAGGGTTGGTGATCGTGATGGGCGTATCAATGCGCCGCAGGACAGGCAGGGCGATGGACCGCAAGAGCCCGCTGGAGGCAAACCCTTCGCGCAGGGGGCGGGCGTTTGATCTTGAAAGGGTGGGTTGCACGTGGGGCGTCTCATTCAATCGGCGTTCCACCGAGCCTCGTGCAGGAACCTTAATAGATAGTTAAATTATCCGTCTTTGACGCCCGGTCACTCCAACTGATACGTCAGCCTGATCCCCAGCGTTTCCATCCCCGGATTGACCTTGGATGCATGGGCGTTTGAGCGGTGATCATAAAAGACAGACAGGCTCCCGACATCGCCAAAGTTGATGCCCGCCCCAAGCGCGCCTCGGAACTGGACCGGAAACCCAAGGTCCGGTCCGTCATCGCTGAAATAGATGCCGGGCATCAGCGACACTTCGATAAAGAACGGGCTGTCGCTGATCCTTTCGGTTGACCATTTGCCGCCAGCACCGACCCAGAGGTCGTTGTCCGTTGTCAGGCTGACCCCAAAGGTCGGCTGAACAGAGCCATAGCGCCTGGGCATATCGTAGCTCGCATAGATCTCCTCGCCAATATCGTCCTCCTGAAAAAACGTGTCGCCATATTGCAGGTGGATCCGCTCTGGCGCCGTGCTTTCCCGCAGGCAGTCGGTTGGGCAATCATTAAGGTAGGCGTCGGTTGCGCTTATGATAAGAAAAAGCAGTCCAAATTTGGTATCCAGCATAAATATCTCTTAATTATCGGGGGCAATCAGACCCAGCCCACGCAGATAAATGCCTATTCCGGATTCGAGCAAGTCCTCCGGTGGAAATGGGCTCTGTGTGCCGGGGTTGGAGCGGGCGAACAGCTCGACCACACCATGTGACATCGCCCAGATATGGGCGCTGAACATCTGCGGCGGCGGGCGTCTGTCGGCCGGGATATGCTGGCCCAGTTCCTCGGCTGCTTTTTCCAGCACCCCCATTGCGCGGGTTGCGACCGCGTTCAGTTCCGGAGTGCGGTTGATTGAAATGCCGGATTCAAACATGGCGATATAATAGCCGGGATATTTGCGCGCAAAGGCCAGATAGGCGCGCCCCGTCGCCTCGAACGCGGCGAGTGCAGAAGGTTGACCATTGCCATAGGCATGTTCCATCAGATCACCGAACATTTCATAGCCCTGATGCGCGGCCGCCGCGATCAGGTCTTCGCGGCCCTCGAAATGGCGATAGACGGCGGCAGGGGTGACGCCTGCTTCGCGCGCGGCTTCGGAAAGCGAAAACCCCGTCGGACCGCGCTTTTCGATCAGCGTCAGACAGCCGTTGATCAGCGCCTCGCGCAAATTGCCGTGATGATAACCGCGTTTAGGCATGCCAGAGGTCCGGTCCTCCGATCACATCCTTATCAAGAGGAGCAAGCGCGTCGGAATCATATCGATCATAATCAAGCTGCTGCAGGATATGTCGGATCACCTGCACCCGGGCGCGGCGTTTGTCATCCGCGCGCACGATCGTCCAGGGCGCGCAATCTGTATGGGTCCGCTCCAACGTCTCTTCAATGGCGGCCGAATAGGCGTCCCAGCGTGACAGCCCTTCGACATCAATCCAGCTGAGTTTCCACTGCTTGAGCGGGTCTCTTTCGCGGTCCAGAAAGCGTTTGAGCTGGGTCGCGCGCCCCACGTTCAGCCATATCTTGATCAGCTTGACCCCCTCGTCGACCAGCATATCCTCGAATTCGGGCGTTTGGGTAAACCAGTGCGCGCGTTGCTGGGGAGTGCAAAAGTCAAAGACCGCTTCAACGACGCCGCGATTGTACCAGCTGCGGTCGAATATCGTGATTTCACCCTTGGCTGGCAGGTGGGCAATATAGCGCTGAAAGTACCATTGCGCGGCTTCCCGATCAGAGGGTTTGGAGAGTGCCACCAAATTCGCGCTGCGAGGATTAAGGTTGGCCCGCAATCGTTTGATAGTCCCGCCTTTTCCAGAAGCGTCACGCCCCTCAAAGACAATCGCAATGCGCTGACCTGTTTCGCGTGCCCAGGCTTGCATGCGCACCAGTTCGATCTGCAAGGCGGCCAGGGCGGTTTCATAGTCACTCCGGTTCCAGCGGCGATCGTAGGGGTAATCCGGGTTGACGATATCGCCCTTGCCAGCAGAACTAATCGCATCCCGCACATCTTTCGGGGCGTCCTCAGCAAAAAATTGGCTGATACGTCCGTCAAATGGTGGCTCCATGAAAGATCTCCTGATTTTCTGGGACCATATATGGTGCGTAAGAGCGCCTAGCGCAATCCGGCGCGTCGGGCGGCACGATCAATCGCCGCGACTGTTACCTCAGGCGCGGCGTGATGCGGCATATGGCCGACGCCGGGTAGCCGCACGACATTCACCTGCGGCACGATCTTTTCGATTTCGTCGGCATGGACGAATATTGGCACGGTCGTATCTGCCTCTCCATGCACGATCTCGATGGGAAGGGTCAGCGCAGGATACTGATCTGTCAGCTTGACCACTTCGGGCCGAAGCGTGTTCACCTGCCGAATATTCGCGCGCATGCTCTCCACCCGCAGCGTGAGCTCTGCACCGATATAGGCTGTATAGCCTTCGGGCGTGCTTTGCGGTGCAAAGGTCGCGTCGATGATGTCGGCGATGGTCGATTGCGGCGCAAAGGCAGAGATCAGCGGGATAGTGACGACCCCGCCCAGCGCAGAGCCGTTCACCGTGTAGTAACGCCCCAGATCACCCGGCCAGGGCATGGTGACCCCGGCCAGCGACACCACAGCGGATGCATTCACGGGGCTCTCTTCGGTCAATCCGGCAATGGCCCATGCATATGCGACGATCCCCCCAAAACTGTGACCGACCATTATGGGCTGCGCGATCCCCAGTTTTGTGGCCGCCTCGCGCAGCATCTTGGCCTGATCCAGCGGGGGATCGCCCGCGATGGCCAGTGGACCGGTTTCTACACCCGGCACCCGGTCGGTATAGCCGAGCCCTGGACGGTCAAAGGCGGTGACCCGATAGCGATCTGTCAGCCGCCCCATCAGATCAAAGGTAAATTCGCGCAGATTGCCGCCGGCCCCATGCAAAAGAATGACATCCGGGCCAGTGCCTTTCTGCACATAGTGGACCTGTCCACCGGCTACCTCGACGAAATCGCCAAGCGGCGGATATGAACTCTTGGCGCGTTGGGCGCGCTGACTGGCGCCGTAGTTCGTCAGGATTGCGCCCAGACCCGCCACGGCGGAGGTGAGTATGACAGTGCTAACGACCAATTCGGTCCAGCTCAAAGGGCGTGCTCTGGTAAATCTGGTTTATCCAGTTGCCATAGAGAAGATGGGCGTGACTTCGCCACCTGTTTTGCGGCTGCTCTGTCGGGTCATCATTTGGATAGTAGTTCATTGGCACGTTGATCGGCGTGCCATTGCTGATGTCACGGTCATATTCCTGCTTGAGCGTGCCGCTGTCATATTCGAAATGATTGAAGATATAGAGCGCCCGATGCGCCTGATCCTCGACCAGGGCCGGTCCTGCCGCGTCGCTGGTGATCAGCGTCGTCAGCCCACCTGCTGCGTCGATCTCATCCTGCCGCATCTCTGTCCAGCGGCTGACGGGGATCACGCATTCATCCGAAAACCCCCGCAAATAGGGCGAGGCTGGGGCCACAGTATCATGCCGGAAACAGCCGAAAGCCTTGCGGTCGAGAATATGTTTCTTGACCCTGTGAAAATAGTTGATCATCGCCATCCCCCCCCAGCAGACACCAAAAGTTGAATGCACATGAGTTTGAGTCCACTCGAACACTTCGGTCAGCTCCTGCCAGTAGGTGACATCCTCAAAGGGCAGGTGTTCGATCGGCGCGCCGGTGATGATCAGCCCGTCAAACTTTTCGTCCCTCACATCCGAGAACGGGCGATAGAATTCCTCCATATGTGCCGCGGCGGTATTTTTTGTCTGATGTTCGGACATCCGCAACAGCGACAACTCGATCTGCAAGGGTGTCGCCCCAATCAAACGCGCGAACTGGTTCTCGGTCTGGATTTTCTTGGGCATCAGGTTCAGCAACGCAATCCGCAACGGGCGGATATCCTGACGCGCAGCAGTGTCATCATCGAGCACCATGACGCCTTCGTGCGACAGAACGTCATAGGCGGGCAGGGCAGAGGGGAGTTTGATCGGCATCGGTTCAGGTCCTGATAAGAAGGGCAGAGATAGGCGGGTTAGCCGCGCATCTCAAGGGCGTCAGCGATCATGCCAACAAAGCCCTCCGTATCCTTGACCTGTTCGACGGCCTGTTGCGGCACCGTAACTCCCCAGTTTTCGGCCATCGCCTTGTAACGGGGCTGACGATGCGCCAGCGCCTTGGCAAAGGCCCAGCGGATGAAATCATCGGGGTTCACGCGGTCAGGTGCCACATTGAATTCCGCCAGATAGGCGTTCCATGTCGCCAGCAGAAACGCCGGGTCATAGGACATCGGCTTGGGTTCCTGGTCGAAACGACGGATCAGTGCGGCGGTATGGGCATCGGTTCCTTCGATCCAGACCATCAGTGTCTTTGAGGCCAGATCGGTCAGGATCGGATCAGCCGGGTCGTCTGCATCGACCCATTCACAGATTGACCCGCCCGTGTCGCAGACAAAATGTGGATATTGATAAAGCGCGACCGACCGGTCGATGAAAAAGCTGGTGTCATGCAGCGCGGCCACTTCGGCTGCCTGAAACTCGTCCTGCCGTCGGGTATATTCACCCCATGCAAGGCCGCCAAGGGCCGGATCGCCCGGCTTGCCCAGATAAGACGACATCGGCTTGAGGTCGTCAAAAGAGATGTTGGACCCGATATAGATCGAGTTGGAGCGTAGCAACTCGCGCAAGAACGGCACTTTCATCGCCTCGCGCTTGGCGTTGTCGGCGATCTTTTCGCCCATATACCGCGTGCCGATCCGGTAATCGATCGAGTAGTGAAACCAGTCACCGCTACTGCGCAGCATGGTCGACAGATAGGTCTTGCCCAGTCCCGACATGGCAAAAAGCAGGACACGTTTCTGCGGGGCGTTGCGCCATTCAGATGCGGATGCGTAAATCATGGTGCAGTGGGTAGCGGTCCCACAGCGTGTTTTCCAGTGATTTTTGCGCCGCTTGCATGATCGGTCTGCTCAAGGTGTTTTCGCGCACCTTGAGGCATACGCCAATCGCTCTCTGCCAAGGGCGGGCCAATATCTGGCGGCAGATATCGATATGGCGTGGAAACCTAGCCCAGAACGCCAGGCCAATTGGCATCTGCCGCGGCGACATAGCCGGGGATGTCACGCGCCCAGCGCCGACGCACACTGGTCGAGAAGTTCAGATAGAGCTTTCCATCCACAATCGTCCAGGCCTCGGGGACAGTCGGTGCGGTATAGCCTTGGCTGACGGCATAGGCGCAATAGCCGCCGTATTGGGGGGCATAGGCTGCCGGATCGGCGGCAAATGCGTCACGGTTGGCCTCTGACGAAAAGCGCCATGTCGCGCCCATATAGTCGTGCGTGATGGCTTCATCGCCCGCAACGGGTGCACCTTCGGTGAAATAGGCCACGACATCACTGCCATCAACTGCAACGCCATCTTCGACATAGATTGCGTGGCTGGCGGCCATGGCGCGCGGGGCGAGGGCTGCGGTGACGGGTGCTGCAAGTGCGAGGGTGAACAGGTGACGGCGGTTCAGGTGCATGGTGGTATCTCCGGTATCGTCTGGACGGTTTGCGTTGAACCCAAATGGGGCAAACCGGCGCGCAAAAGCTAGGGGCCACACAGACATGTGACCTTTCGTTGCAATGGTGTGGAGCCGGAAAATGGCCTAGTTGCGGGTTGCAACGAAGGGTATTTTATTTTGCTGATGGCGCATGATCAAACGATCAATCCGCTTGCTGCGTTCGATTGGCCGAGCGGGCTCTGGTGTTTCCGTCAGAATGGAGGGAAAGAGCGCCAGAAGTTCGTCAAGCGCTTCTTGTGGCAGGGTTTTCATCGCCTGCGGCCCAGACAGGAGCGTTTCACTCGGGACACCTTCTGCATAGATGATGTCGTGCTGATCGGTCATCAGGTGGTAGTAAGTGACGGGCAACGGGTGTGCGTCCACAAATACGCCGGGCAGGGCGGTCAGTTTGATGGCTGGCACCAGAATTTCGGAACTGTTGAACATACGCTGACAGACAGCAGATGAAACAAGCATACGGTGCTGGCGCGACACCAAGAGATCGCGGGCAGGGGCATTTTGCCCCAAAGATCCTGCTGAAATGCGGACAGGCGCCAATTTTCCGGTTCCCGCAACGGTGCTTTTGCCGATCCAGCGAATGGGCTGAAGTCCATGATCCCGGCTGACGACAAGATCACCTGTAGAAAGCGTTTCAATAGGTCGCGGCCCCAAGTCTGTCTCAATCATCGTGCCACCGACATAGCATGTAACAAAATCCCACGCCTGGCGGTTACCCGCCAGACCAGATGCGTTGGCGGTCTGAACCCCCGTCAGTGTAAGCGACCGAATAGCCGCAGCCTCTAGGTCACTCTGGTCGGCATTCGGTGAAAACTCAGGAGCAAGATAGGTGTTGCCGTCCGTGTCTTGAAAGATAACGGCAGTAATCGTTTCCGTTGTGCCGTCGATATAGGTGATCGTTGCAAAATAGCCCGCCACTGAATCAAATGTTTGTTCGGTGAGGCCCCCATCAACACTGAAAGTCTCTCCTTCATTGTCTTGATCGTATGCCGTAGAGCTTCCGACCGTATTGTATGCGGTGGTTCCAGGCTGCAGTGTGACAGCAGAGTTCAAGAGCGCGTCTTGGACGCCACCAAATGTTTCGCCCACAAGCAGGCCAGCATTTTCGGCAAGATTGTTCCCTTCAGTAGGGTCAATATCTGCAAAATTGCCCAAACTGAAAACGGTAAATGTGGTTGGCATCAAACACCTGAACTAAACGAATGAAGAGCGGGCACAGACTGCGCCACGGCGATCATGTTTAACGTATCCCGTATCGTTTAGCTAGATTGTCTTTGGTTAAGGATAGATGTCTACGCACCACGCCAGATCCAGCCGCCGCCCAGAACCCGGGTGCTGTCGGGGTCGTAAAAGACACACGCCTGCCCGGGCGAGACGCCTTGTTCTGCCACCAGCAATTCAACCTCCGCCTCCGTGTCTGAAATGGGCCGCAGTATGGCGTCGGTCGGTGGGCGCGTTGAGCGCACGCGCACGGCGATTTGCCGCTCGCCCAAATCCATCAGATTGCCAGCCCCGATCCAGTTGATCTCGCGGATCGGGACCCGGCGGGTGGCCAGCAGGTCTTTGGGGCCAACGACAACCTCTTTGCGATCAACATCCAGTTTTACAACATAGAGCGGATCGGCCAAGCCACCGATCCCAAGCCCGCGCCTTTGGCCAATAGTATAATGAATAACACCCCTATGGGTGCCCAGAACGCGGCCTTCGGTGTCGACTATATCGCCGGGCTCTGCCGCACCGGGACGCAGTTTTTCGATCACGGCGGCATAGTCGCCATTGGGTACAAAGCAGATATCCTGACTGTCGGGCTTGTCTGCCACACTCAGCCCATATTTTCCGGCCAATGCGCGGGTCTCCTCTTTGGATGCGTGATGGCCGAGCGGAAAGCGCAGGTAATCAAGCTGTTCCTGCGTGGTTGAGAACAGGAAATAACTTTGATCCTTCGCAGGGTCAGCGGCCGCATGAAGCTCGGCCCCTTCGGCCCCCATCTTGCGTTGGATATAATGGCCCGTCGCCATGCAATCGGCATCGAGGTCCTTGGCGGTTTCCAAGAGGTCCTTGAATTTTACCCGCTCATTGCAACGGATACAGGGCACGGGTGTTGCACCGCCGAGGTAGCTGTCGGCAAATTCATCCATGACCGCTTCGCGAAAAGCATTCTCGTAATCCAGCACGTAATGCGGAAAACCCATCTCTTCGGCGACACGGCGGGCATCGTGTATATCGCGCCCGGCACAGCAGGCACCCTTCTTGGCCAGCGCCGCCCCGTGATCGTAAAGTTGCAGGGTCACGCCGACGACATCATAGCCCTCTTCGGCCAGCATTGCGGCCACGACGGAACTATCGACGCCACCTGACATGGCGACGACGACGCGCGTTTGCGCAGGCGGTTTTGCAAAGCCGAGGGAATTCAACGGCGAATCAAGTGGCATAGGTCTTTCCCGAAAGCGACAATTTCTCAGTGAAATATAGGAAAATGCGAAGCACTCACAAGGGGGCGCTACACGGCTCATTAAGCCCTTCACCCGATATTTACCCGTGGAGTGACATAGAAAGGGGTGAACAAAATGTACTTACGAAAGATCGAGGGACCAAGATCAGTGACCTTGCCAGATAGAACGATCATGACGCGCGCTGATTTGCCGAGCAGGAAAACAAGGCGCTGGGTTGCGTCGCGCAAAGCAGCCGTAGTGCGGGCTGTGAGTGCCGGGCTTATCTCGCGCAGCGAAGCACTGGAGCGCTATGCGTTGTCCGATGAAGAGTTTTCGGAATGGGAAACTGCCGTGGATCAGCATGGGGAGGCGGCTTTGAAAGCGACAAGTTTGCAACGCTATAGACAACCATAGGGCGAGTCGCGTAGTGATGAAACTGGGAGTAACGGCTAATTAACCTTTCTTGGCTTAGGTTAACAGCACAGAACTTTGAGTGGAGTAATGCAATGCGAGTCTTGCTGGTTGAAGACGACCCAACAACATCCAAAAGCATCGAGTTGATGCTGACCCATGCTAACCTCAACGTCTACGCGACGGATATGGGGGAAGAGGGCATCGATCTGGCAAAACTGTATGATTATGACCTGATCCTGCTGGACCTGAACCTGCCCGACATGAACGGGCATGAGGTGCTGCGCCAGTTGCGGTTGAGCCGCATTGACACGCCCATATTGATTCTTTCAGGTGATGACGGGACAGAAAGCAAGCTCAAAGGATTTGGTTTCGGCGCAGATGATTATCTGACGAAACCTTTCCACCGCGAAGAACTCGTGGCGCGGATTCATGCCATCATCCGCCGCTCAAAGGGCCATGCGCAGTCGATCATCAAGACAGGGCAGATTGCGGTGAACCTTGATGCCAAAACGGTCGAGGTCGCAGGCAGCACGGTGCATTTGACTGGCAAAGAGTATCAGATGCTTGAGCTGTTGAGTCTGCGCAAGGGCACAACCTTAACGAAAGAGATGTTCCTTAATCATCTTTACGGCGGTATGGATGAACCGGAGCTGAAAATCATTGATGTCTTTATTTGCAAGCTGCGCAAGAAGCTCAGCGAAGCGACCAATGGCGACAATTATATCGAAACTGTTTGGGGACGCGGTTATGTCCTGCGCGATCCAGAGCCTGCGACTGCAAAAGAACCAATCGCAATCGGGGCATAGCGTCGGGCGCGTGTCGTGCCACAAAGCCTGACGCAGGCAAGACTGGACGCCGCAAGGCAGCCCGCCTAATTATGACGTAACTTCCCAGAATGGGGCGTCAATGGGTGGGAGGCCGATGTGGATCGAGACAGTAAAGCAAAACATCCGCGAACTGGCGAAAAACCCGTCGCAGATATCACAGTTGAAGAAGCGAGAGCCGAACTGGCCTGGCTGGCAAAGCAACTGACCGCTGCTAACACGGCTTATCATCGAGACGATGCGCCAGTAATTAGCGACGCGACCTATGATGCGCTTAAGCGGCGCAATGCCGCGATTGAAGCGTGGTTTCCCAAATTAAAGCGCAACGATAGCCCTAGCGATCAGGTGGGCGGCGCAATTGCCGAAGGCTTTGGCAAGGTCCGCCATGTTGTGCGGATGTTGTCTCTGGGCAATGCCTTTGACGATGATGATGTGCAGGACTTCGACAAGCGGATACGCAAATATCTGGGATTGGACGCAGATACGCCGCTGACATATACCGCAGAGCCGAAGATTGATGGGCTGTCCTTGTCCTTGCGCTATGTGAACGGAACGCTTGCGCAGGCTGCAACCCGCGGGGACGGTGAAACAGGTGAGAATGTCACCGCAAATGCGCGCACTATCGCAGATATTCCCCAAAACATTGCCGATGCACCAGACGTGCTGGAGGTCAGAGGCGAAGTCTATATGAGCCATGCCGATTTTTCAGCTTTGAATGAAAGGCAAGTGGCCTTAGGCGGAAAACCCTTCGCAAATCCGCGCAACGCCGCCGCAGGATCGTTGCGCCAGCTGGACGCTGAAATCACCAAGGCGCGTCCGCTGCGATTTTATGCCTACGCATGGGGTGATCTGTCGGCGCCCTTGGCGGAAACGCAATCCGGTGCGATGGAAAAATTGAAAGCCTTCGGTTTTTCGACCAACCCGCTGACAAAGACATGCAACGGCCCTGCGGAAATGATCGCACAATACAAATTGATCGAAGCACAGCGCGCGGTGCTTGGCTATGACATCGACGGTGTCGTCTACAAGGTGGACGATCTGGCGTTGCAACGCAGGCTTGGCTTCAGGTCAACCACCCCACGCTGGGCGATTGCGCATAAATTTCCAGCCGAACTGGCATGGACCGTCCTTGAGGACATCGACATTCAGGTGGGGCGCACCGGTGCTCTTTCACCTGTGGCACGCTTGCGTCCTGTCACTGTGGGGGGGGTCGTTGTGTCAAACGCGACGCTGCATAATGAAGATTACATCGCTGGGCGTGACGGCGCTGGCGCCCCGATCCGCGAAGGTCGCGATATCAGGGTTGGTGACTGGGTGCAGGTCTATCGCGCTGGCGATGTGATCCCAAAGATCAGCGATGTTGATCTGGCGCGGCGGCCCAAGGATGCTGTTGCGTATCAAATGCCGCGGACCTGCCCAGAGTGTGGATCTGATGCGATCCGCGAAGTGGGCGACGCGGTGCGCCGTTGCACCGGCGGCATGATATGCCCGGCCCAAGCTGTTGAAAAGCTGAAACATTTCGTTTCGCGCGCCGCTTTTGATATCGAAGGTTTGGGCGCCAAGCAGGTTGAGCAGTTTTATGTTGACGGTTGGATCGCCTCACCTGCCGATATCTTTACGCTGCGCATGCGGTTTGGCGCAGGGATGCAACAGCTCAGGAACCGCGAGGGTTGGGGCGAAAAAAGTGCCGCGAAGCTTTTTGATGCGATTGACGAAAAGCGAAAGATCCCGCTTGCGCGGGTGATTTTCTCGCTGGGCATTCGCCATGTGGGCGAAAACAGCGCCGCACTCTTGGCCAACCATTACACCTCGTGGGAAGCGTTCGAGAGGGCGATGTCAACCGCCGATATCGGCGCCGGGCCTGCGTGGGATGAATTGACCGGCATTGACGGGGTCGGTGCGATCATGGCGACGTCGCTGGTGACAACCCTGCAGCAAGAGGCCGAGCGCGCATCAATTGCGCGCCTGATTGCTGAGTTAGAGGTGCAGGACGCCGAAGCTCGCGCGACCGACAGCCCCGTAGCGGGCAAGATCGTGGTGTTTACCGGTACATTGGAGCGCATGACACGGGCCGAGGCCAAGGCGCGCGCAGAAGGCCTTGGCGCAAAAGTGTCCGGTTCGGTCAGTGCAAAAACTGACATCCTGATCGCCGGTCCCGGCGCGGGGTCAAAGGCTACCAAGGCCGCGGATCTGGGCGTTGAAATAATGGACGAAGACAGCTGGCTTGCCTTGATCGGCGAGGCATGAGCGGCCGCCCCGAAATTCTGTTCCCGCTGTTTGGAACATTGACCAAGCTGGAGGGAATCGGCCCAAAATCTGCTCAAATCTTGCTGGGTGCAGGTGTCGAAAAACCGCTGGATATGTTGATGACGCTGCCTTTCTCGGGTGTTGACCGGCACAGGCGCGCGAGCATCACAGAGGTCGTGGCACCCGGTGTCGCCACGGTCGAGGTCACGGTCGGCGAACACCATCCGCCGCCAGCGCGCGGGCGCCCGTACCGGGTTCAGGTGCAGGATGCGGAGACATCATTTCAACTGGTGTTCTTTCATGCGCGGGGGGATTACCTGCAGCGGCTGCTGCCGACGGGCCAAAAACGTATTGTATCGGGCAAGGTCGAAATATTCGATGGGATTGCGCAGATCGTCCATCCGGATCATGTGCTACCTTTGGCCGAGTCCGATGATATTCCGGCGTTTGAACCGGTCTATCCGCTGCATGCCGGGATTACCCAAAGGACGATGTGGAAGGCGACACGTTCGGCCTTGGGCTTGATGCCGGAGTTGCCGGAGTGGATTGATCCGTCGCTGAAGGCCCGTGAAAACTGGCCCGCTTGGGCCGACGCCATGCATGCGGCGCACAGCCCGCAGGCCACCTCTGATCTGTCGCCGCATGCCCCGGCACGCGCACGTTTGGCCTATGATGAGCTTTTGGCCCATCAGTTGACCCTTGCTTTGGCGCGGGCGGCCACGCGCAGGTCCAAGGGGTTTGCATCAGTGCCGACCGGCACGCTCACCGATCAGGTACTGGGCGCCTTGGCCTACAAACCCACGGGTGCACAACAGCGCGCCGTTGCCGAAATCACAGCCGACCTTGCGCTGCCCTTGCGGATGAACCGCCTTTTGCAAGGCGATGTCGGGTCGGGCAAGACGCTGGTTGCGCTGATGGCGCTGTTGGCGGTGGTCGAGGCAGGCGGGCAAGGCGTGATGATGGCCCCGACCGAGATATTGGCCCGCCAGCACCTGGATGGGTTGCGCCCCTTGGCAAAAAGCGCCGGGGTGACGCTGGAGATACTCACAGGCCGTGACAAAGGGGCGGGGCGAGCGGCGAAATTGAAGGCGCTGGCCGCAGGTGAAATAAACATCCTTGTCGGCACCCATGCGGTCTTTCAAAAGGACATTGAATTCAACGATTTACGCCTTGCCGTGATTGATGAACAACACCGCTTTGGCGTCTCTCAGCGGATGGAACTGGGATCAAAGGGCCATGCGGTTGATGTGCTGGTCATGACCGCGACACCGATCCCACGGTCGCTGGCGCTTGCCCAATATGGGGACATGGATGTGTCGGTGCTGGATGAAAAACCACCCGGGCGCACCCCGGTGCAGACGGCATTGGTCTCGGCGGGGCGCATGGATGAGGTGACTGAAAAACTGCGCCATGCGGTTGCCGAAGGGCGGCAGGCCTATTGGGTTTGTCCTTTGGTGGAGGAAAGCGAGGTCGTTGATATGACAGCGGCCGAGGAACGGTTCAAACGCCTGCGCGCTGCTTTGGGCGAAGGCGTGGTCGGGTTGGTGCACGGGCAAATGCCGCATGCAGAAAAAGATGCGGCCATGGCGCGGTTTGTCGCCGGTGAAACGAAAGTACTGGTCGCAACCACCGTCATCGAGGTGGGTGTGGACGTGCCCAATGCTTCGATCATGATGATCGAACACGCGGATCGTTTTGGTCTGGCGCAATTGCACCAGTTGCGGGGCAGGGTGGGGCGCGGGGCTGCGGCTTCGACCTGTTTGCTGCTTTATCAACCTCCGCTCAGCGAAAGCGGGCGGCGGCGTCTGGAAATCCTGCGTGAGACGGAAGATGGGTTCAAGATATCCGAAGAGGACCTTGCCATGCGCGGCGCGGGCGATGTGATCGGAACCGCGCAATCAGGCATTCCACGGTTTCGGATTGCTGATCTGGAACGGCAGGCGGGGCAGATGGCTGTGGCACAAACGGATGCGCGTGCGCTGCTGAATGAGGACCCAAAGCTGGAAACAGCGCGGGGCAAGGCCGCCAGAGTGCTGCTTTGGCTGATGGAGCAGGACAAAGCGATCCGTTTGATATCAGTGGGTTAGCGACGCACTGCGCAAAATGTTCTCAAATGTTCCACAAAAGTTCTTTACACAGCGTTAACGATATGAGAACAAAGTGGCAACAGAACATTAAGGGAACAAATCCATGGCCGAAGAAATTAGATCCGTCTTTGCACGATCACGCGCTACGATTTTCGCCGATGCCTTGGGTGTCGCAGCCTTGATGGTTTTGCTGATTGTCGGATTGGCCTTGCCCGGGCTGATCTGACCTGCTGAGGCGGCTCTGCCCGGTCCATCACATTGCCCTGTCCCAAGAATGCAATGAATGATGACCTGCCTGTCTGACGTCCCAAGCGGGGGTTTTGCCTCTCCCCAGGGAACATGGGATCGGGACGGAACCGTTTCAAACCTGCCGCCGCCATCTGCCCGGATGCGCGGCGGTTTTTTTATGCGCTGGCCTGTTGGGTCTGGAGCGCATCAAGCGTGGCATCAAAGGCCAGCATGATCGAGGCATGGCGGTTCTTATAGTCCTTCGCCGGTTGCAGAACTTTCAGATCCCCAAACGGGGCAGCAGGGACAGGTCCATCGGATTTGAGCATCGCATAAAGCGCATCACGCCCGGCCTGCACCTGCTCAATGGTCAACCCAACGATATGCGCGCCCACAACAGCCGCCGCCGCCTGACCCAATGCACAAGCCTTCACGTCCTGCCCGTAATCGGTGACGACGCCATCCGAAATGCTCACATCAACCGTCACAGTCGACCCGCAAAGGGGCGCGCGCTTCTTGGCCGTCGCGGTGGGATTTTCCAACCGTGTCGTCCGCGGCATATCAGCGGCGAGGGCCAGAATGCGCCCCGAATAGAGTTTGATCAGATCGTTTTCCGCTGACATTACGTTGCCCTTTTGCTTGCCTCTCACTAGATAGTCCTGACCGCCCCGCTTGCAAAGGTTTTTGATATGTCATTCGACCCCGCGACACTCCGCTATGATGATGCAGGCCTGATCCCGGCGATTGCGCAGGATGCCACAACCGGCGAGGTGCTGATGATGGCGTGGATGAATGCCGCGGCAGTGATGCAGACACTGGATACCGGCCATGTGACTTACTGGTCCCGGTCCCGGCAGGAACTCTGGGTGAAGGGTGCGACCAGCGGCAACACGCAAGAGTTGGTCGATTTTCGCGTCGATTGCGACCGGGATTGCCTGCTCTTGACCGTAAATCAAGCCGGGCCTGCGTGCCACACCATGCGGCGGACTTGCTTTTATACCGAAGTACAGAACGGCAAGGAAGTTGAAATTGCCGCACCGATGACCGGTGGTTAATCTACAAACCCGGTCATTTTCTTGATGTCGACTGGCGTCGCACCTTCGGCGCGGTACTTTGCGATGGCCTTGGATTTGTCTATCTTTGCCAATCGTTTACCGTTCTCATCTGTGATCAGGGCATGGTGATGGTAGAGCGGTGTCGGATACCCCAGTAGCCGTTGCAGCATGACATGCAGGGGTGTCAGGTCGCGCAGGTCGGTCCCGCGGACGACATGGCTGATCTCTTGCAAGGCATCGTCATGAACGCAGACAAGGTGATAGGCCGGATCGCCGGTATCCTTACGCCGCAGAATCGGGTCACCGATAGCGTGCAAGAGGGCGCGCTCGGTCACATCCACCTTGCGCGCCATACCGGTTGCAATCTCGTGATAATGCAGCGGGCCGGTGATTTGTGCCAGTGCCTTGCCGATGTCCAGCCGAACGCCGTCGCCGGGTTGTGCATCGGCCATCTGTCGCTGGCGGCAGGTACCCGGATAGATCATGCCGTCCGCGCCCTGTTGGGCCCCAGCGGCGAGAATTTCGCGGCGCGTACAGCCACACGGAAAAATCAGGTTCTTCTCGGCCAGTCGCATCAATGTCGCGTGGTAGTCCCCATAATGCTCTTGCTGGCGGCGCACCGGTGCGGGCCATTGCAAACCGAGCCAAGCCAGATCGTCGTAAATGCCAGCTTCATACTCCGGTCGCACCCGCGTGCTGTCGGTATCCTCGATCCGAAGCAGCGCAGTTCCACCGAGATCACGCGCCACTTTCCAAACGGTCAGCGCGGAAAACGCGTGCCCCAGATGCAGCGGCCCGGTGGGCGACGGCGCAAAACGGGTGATCACAGGCGGCGCAGAATGATGACGTCGGACCCCATGTCGACATCTTCCAGATGGGGGCCGTGTTCGCGAAAGATTACCTCGGCCTGCGCAAGGGTTAGCTGCGCACCCAGCGCATCCGTGTAGGCCGCGTCTGCCAATGTCGGGTCATTAAACGACAGCGCCAGCAGGCCGCCGGCATCCAGCTTGGCCACCAGCGGGGCCAAGGTTTCGGGTGGCGCGGCGCCCAAGCTGACAACGCCGACGGCAACAATGACCCGATAGGCCCCCTTCGCGAAACCCATCTCGCCGGGGGGGCTGTGCCAGGTCCTGCGGTAAATCCCGCTTGTCTCGGCCTTTTTAAGCATCTCGGGCGTGACATCCGTGCCATCAATGGTCGCAAACCCGGCCTGACGTAATGCGCCGCCGCCGATACCTGTTCCGCAACCGAAATCAAGAATAGTGACATCGGGTGACGCATGATCTGCCAAGGCTTTGGCAAGGCGGTCCGGTGTCCTGTATCCGCGCGCTGCAACATCGGCGTCGTAATTGTCGGCCCAGTCGGCATAAACCGCGATGGTTTCTGCAACCGGGCGCCGCGTCCAGAGGGACGGGCGCAGAACGTCTTTTTTCTCTGTCATACGAACAGTCTAGAAGCTGTGATCAGGTCGCGTCCAGTGCCGTTTGCGTTAGCCACATCTGCCAGTCGGCCTTGGCGCGATCAGTATAGGCCTTGTAGCGGTCCTTGCGGTTGCGACGGCCACCCTTGACGCCCTCAAGGGGCGGAAACAGACCGAAATTCACATTCATCGGCTGGAATGTCTTGGCCTCGGCCCCGCCGGTGATATGCGTAACCAACGCGCCCATCGCCGTGGTGTTTGGCACCGGGGCAAGCGTGGCACCCGCCATTTCGGCGACAGCCATGCGTCCGGCCAAAAGACCCATTGCAGCACTTTCAACGTAGCCTTCAACACCCGTGATCTGCCCAGCGAAGCGGATATTGGGGCGACTGCGCAGGCGCATCTGGTCATCAAGCAGCGTGGGAGAGTTAATGAAAGTATTGCGGTGAATGCCACCCAAACGGGCAAATTCTGCGTTCTCCAGCCCGGGTATTGTTTTAAAAACAGCCTTTTGGCTACCGTACTTCATCTTGGTCTGAAAGCCGACGATGTTGTAAAGCGTGCCCAGGGCGTTATCCCGGCGTAACTGCACCACGGCATAGGGTTTGTTGGTGGGATCATGGGCGTTGGTCAGGCCAACAGGCTTCATCGGCCCAAATCGCAGGGTCTCGCGGCCGCGCTCGGCCATGACCTCGATAGGCAGGCAGCCGTCAAAATAGCCTGCTGTTTCGCCTACCTTGAATTCGGTTTTCTCCGCCGCCAGAAGCGCATCGATAAATGCCTCATACTGGTCTTTTGTCATGGGGCAATTGAGATAGGCGGTGCGTTCTTCTGCGGTCTCGCCCTTGTCATAGCGCGACTGCATCCAGGCGAGGTCCATGTTGATACTGTCGTGATAGACGATGGGGGCAATGGCATCAAAAAAGGCGAGCGCCTCGGCGCCGGTCTCGGCCTGAATAGCCTCCGCCATTTTGCCAGAGGTCAGCGGCCCGGTTGCAATGATCCAGTGGCCATCTTCAAGCAATGTCGTAATCTCTTCATAAGACACAGAAATATTAGGGTGGGCCTTCAGCGTGTCCGTCACGCTTTGCGCAAATGGGTCGCGATCAACCGCCAAGGCACCACCGGCAGGCAAGCGGTGCTGATAGGCGGTTTGCATGATCAGACCATCTGCCTGCATCATTTCCCAATGCAACAGGCCGACCGCGTTCTGTTCATGGTCGTCGGACCGGAAAGAGTTGGAACACACCATCTCGCCCAGATTGCCGGTGCGGTGTGCAAAAGTTTCCACCTTGGGCCGCATTTCGTGGATCACGACTTGCAATCCTGCGTTTGCAGCCTGCCAAGCGGCCTCTGATCCGGCCATGCCGCCGCCGATGATATTGAGTGTCTTGTCCATGCGGATGATCTAGTCCGCAACGCAACAAATGAAAAGACCCGCGACAGATGGGCGGGCCTTTGTCTTATTCTTCGGTTTCTTTAGTCGTGGCGCTCTCGTCGTCATCGCCTTGATCCGCGATCCAGGCCACGCTGACTACGGTTTCGCCTTTGCCGGTGTCAAAGACCTTGACGCCGCCAGCCGCACGTGAGCGGAAGGATATCCCGTCAATGGGTACGCGGATCGACTGACCGGTCGAGGTGACAAGCATGATCTGGTCAGACAATTCAACCGGGAAGGATGTCACCAAAGAACCGCCGCGCATCGCCTTGTCCATCGCGGCCACACCCATGCCACCACGCCCCCGGATGGGATAGTCGTGGCTGGATGACAGCTTGCCCGAACCTTGGGCGGCAATCGTCAGGATCAGATTTTCAGCCGCCGACATTTCAGCATAGCGTTCCTGGCTGATCGCACCAGCGATCGCCTCTTCTTCGTCATCAACCTCTGCCTCATCGGCCAGTCCGGCCATGGCCCGGCGCATTTTCAGATAGGCTGCGCGTTCTTCTGCTTCGGCCTTGAAGTGGCGGATGATTGACATCGACACGACCTTGTCGTTGCCTTGCAGCCTGATCCCGCGCACACCAACCGAGCTGCGTGAATTGAACACACGCACGTCGGTCGCAGAAAAGCGGATGGCGCGGCCCGAATCTGTCACCAGCATCACATCGTCGTCGTTCGAGGCGATCCGCGCGTTGATCAGCGTGGTTTTTGCGTGCTCATCCTCAAACTTCATGGCGATCTTGCCATTGCGCATGACATTGGTGAAATCCGACAGTTTGTTGCGCCGCACAGTGCCTGCCGAAGTCGCGAAAACAACTTGCAAGTCGTCCCATTCTTCCTCTGGCCGGTCGACAGGCATGATGGCCGCAATCGACACGCCTTGCGGGATTGGCAGGATATTCACGATTGCCTTGCCCTTGGCGGTGCGGCTGCCCAGTGGCAAGCGCCATGTCTTCAGCTTGTAGACCATGCCATCAGTCGTAAAGAACAACAGCTGCGTATGGGTGTTTGCGACAAAGAGGGTGGTGACCACATCCTCTTCCTTGGTTGCCATCGAAGAAAGCCCCTTGCCACCGCGCCGTTGCGCACGGAAATCGGCGAGGGCGGTCCGCTTGATGTACCCGCCTGAGGTCACGGTCACGACCATGTCCTCTTTCTCGATCAGGTCCTCGTCCTCCATATCGCCGGACCAATCGACAATCTCGGTGCGGCGCGGCACGGCAAAGCGGTCGCGGACCTCTTGCAATTCATCGCGGATGATCTGCATGATCCGTTCGCGAGAGCTCAGAATATCGAGGTATTCCCGTATCTTGCCAGCCAGTTCTTGCAGCTCGTCAGTGACTTCCTTGACGCCGATCTGGGTCAGTCGCTGGAGGCGCAACTCAAGGATCGCGCGGGCCTGCGCCTCGGACAGGTTATAGGTGCCATCTTCGTTGGCGGTATGGGTCGGGTCGTCAATGAGCTTGATGTACTCAAGGATTTGCTCTGCTGGCCACCGGCGCGTCATCAGCTTTTCGCGGGCGGTCGCGGCGTCAGCGGAAGAGCGGATCGTCGCGACGATCTCGTCGATATTGGTGACAGCGACAGCCAGACCACACAGCAAGTGGGCACGTTCACGTGCCTTGCGCAACTCAAACGCCGTGCGACGGGCAACCACTTCTTCGCGGAAATCCACAAAGGATGTCAAAAAGGCACGCAAGGTCAGTTGCTCGGGCTTGCCGCCGTTCAAGGCCAGCATGTTGCAGCCGAAATAGGTTTGCATCGGGGTAAATCGGAACAGCTGGTTCAACACGACTTCGGCGGTTGCGTCCCGTTTCAGCTCGACCACCACCCGCACGCCGTTGCGGTCGGATTCGTCCTGCACATGGGCGATGCCTTCGATCTTCTTGTCGCGCGCCGCCTCGGCAATCTTGTCGATCATCGCGGCCTTGTTAACCTGATAGGGTATCTCATTGATCACAATGGCATAGCGATCCTTGCGGATTTCCTCGACCGCCGTTTTCGCACGCACAATGACAGAGCCGCGTCCCTCAAGATACGCCTTGCGCGCACCAGAGCGGCCCAGAATGATCCCACCGGTGGGGAAATCAGGGGCCGGGATATACTCGATCAACTCTTCAGACGACATATCTGGGGTGTCGATCAGCGCCAGCGTAGCATCGACAACCTCGCCCAGATTATGAGGCGGAATGTTTGTCGCCATGCCCACGGCAATACCACCGGCCCCATTGACCAGCATGTTGGGATAGCGGGCCGGCAGGACCGTTGGCTCGCGGTCCTTGCCGTCGTAGTTGTCCTGAAAATCAACGGTGTCCTTGTCGATGTCGGCCAGCAGATAAACCGCAGGCTGGTCCATGCGGACCTCGGTATAGCGATAAGCCGCGGCGCGGTCGCCGTCCATCGACCCAAAGTTGCCCTGGCCATCAAGCAGGACCAGCGACATCGAGAAATCCTGCGCCATACGCACCAGCGCGTCATAAATCGCGCTGTCACCGTGAGGGTGATATTTGCCCATGGTTTCAGCCACAGGGCGCGAGGATTTGCGGTAGGGTTTGTCGGGCGTGTTATTGGTGCCGTGCATCGCATAAAGGATGCGGCGATGCACCGGTTTCAGACCATCACGCAGGTCCGGGATCGCACGCGACACAATGACGCTCATCGCGTAATCGAGATAGCTGGTTTTCAGTTCGTGCTCGATCGTGACAGAAGGGCCGTCATACGCAGGGCGTGCTGGCGGAGTTTCTTCTTTGTTTTCAGGTGTTTCTGGGGTATCGTTCACGTGATCCGCCTGTTGGATTCTAGACTGCTATATTTGGTTGAAGCCACTCTATCAGACACTTGATATAGGGTGCAACGATGGATGCGGCAGCGCGCTGGCAGCCGAAAAGGCACATTGCTAACATTATGTTTTCATTGACAGAAATATCCCCTGCACCGTTATGATAAAATGGCATACAGGCGCAGAAGGGGAAACCATGCCATCAGAAACCGAAATGATGCTCAAAGGCTATGGCCTGACAACCGCCGAGATGTTCTATCACATGCCCGACCATCCACATGTGCTGAACACCTTTGTGTGGCAAGACTACGATCTGGCCCCGGATCATGACAAGCTATTGAATTTCATTAGCTTTTGGCATGAAAAACTGGATGGGCCGCTGCATTCGGTGCGTTTTGTTCACCGCAGGATGATCGGCCCGGGCGAATGGCGGAACGTCACAGGTGAATTCACCTATCACTGAAGCCTAGAACTGTCCGGCAGCAGGCCGCGGGACCAATGGAATATCACGGGTGGGCGCGGCGCAGGCGGCCAGCGTCAGCAATGCGATGAGAACAATCAGTTTTTTCTGCATAAAGGTGGGCCTTCATCTTGATGACACCAAGAATAGATCAGCGCCCCGAGATAGCAATTCCATTCCCACCAGGTTTGCCGGTTTCCGCTCAGCGCGCCCGGTTGATCATGCCAAACAGATCACGCGGATCATCTGGGTCTGCGATCAGATCAAGATCAATGTAGAAGGGCGTGTCCTTGATCTTTTGGTGCACATAGCGCAGCGCACTGAAATCCTCGATGGCGAAACCAACCCCATCAAAGAGCGTGACTTCACTTGCAGATCGGCGTCCGGTTTGCGCACCGGTAATCACCTGCCAAAGCTCGGTCACCGGGTGATCCTCTGCCATCTGCTGAATCTCACCTTCGATGCGCGTTTGTGGTGGGTATTCAACAAAAACGGATGCCCGCGCGACGATATCGCGGTGCAACTCTGTCTTGCCGGGGCAATCGCCGCCAATCGCATTGATATGCACGCCCGCTCCGACCATGTTGTCGGTCAGAATGGTCTGCATATCCTTATCTGCGGTGGCGACTGTGATCACATCCGCCCCTTCAATGGCTTCTTCGGGTGTAGCACATGGGGTGATCTGAAACCCCAGTCCTGTAAGGTTTTTCATGCATTTTTCTGTCGCGGCGCTGTCGATGTCATAAAGCCGAATGTTCTCAATCCCGCAGACCGCCTTGATCGCGAGACACTGGAATTCCGACTGCGCGCCATTGCCGATCATTGCCATCGTTTTTGCCTCTGGCGTGGCGAGGTGCTTGGTTGCGACCGCCGACATGGCACCTGTGCGCAGGGCCGTCAGGATGGTCATCTCCGAAAACAGGACCGGATAACCGCTGTGCACGTCAGACAGCACACCAAAGGCCGTGACGGTTTGCAGGCCTTCCTTCATGTTCTTGGGGTGGCCGTTGACATATTTGAAGCCGTAAAGCACCCCGTCAGAGGTTGGCATCAGTTCGATCACGCCCACATCGGAATGGCTGCCGACGCGGGGGGTTTTGTCGAACAGCTCCCAACGGGCGAAATCCGCTTCGATTTCCATCGCCAGATCCGCCAGAAACGCTTCGATCCCGACATGATGGACCAGACGCATCATGTTATCGACGCTGACGAATGGCACCATGGCCAGGTTGGATGCTTTCAGGCTCATTGCTTGTCCCTTGTTGGGCGGTCAAACACGCGGCGACCGAGGAGTGAGGCGGTCAGATCGACCATGAGATTTGCGGTCTTGCCGCGGTCATCGAGGAACGGGTTGAGTTCGACAAGATCAAGTGAAGTCACCAGATCGCTGTCAGACAGGATTTCCATCACCAGATGTCCCTCGCGCACGGTTGCTCCGCCGGGCACGGTCGTGCCGACGGCGGGCGCGATGGAGGGGTCAAGAAAATCCACGTCCAGCGAGACATGCAGCATACCGTTCACTGCCGCCACCCGGCCCAGAAAAGCCTTCAAGGGCGCGCTGATCCCTTCTTCATCAATCCGGCGCATATCGACAAGCATGACATCGGCGTCCGACAGGATCGCGTGCTCTGCTGCATCAACCGACCGCAGGCCGATCATGCAGATATTCCGGGTTTCGACCCTGGCGGGCAGGGGCGGGAAGGCGTCAAAACCGTCGCGCCCGGTGACATAACCGACCGGCGTGCCGTGCAAATGGCCGCTGTCGGTGGTGTCGGGTGTATGGATGTCGCTATGCGCATCCAGCCAAAGCGCAAAGAAGGGGCGGCCCTCTTTTTGCGCATGGGCGGCCATGCCTGCCACGGTGCCGGCGGCCAGCGCATGATCGCCACCCAGAAAAATAGGCATACCGCGCTGTGCGGTGTCCTCTGCCGCGGCCATCAGCGTATGCGCCCAGCCGACATTTTCAGCGAGCTTGTGAACAAGCGGATTTTCGGCGGCGGGGATGGTCACGTCTTTGGGGACAAGGTTGCCCAGGTCCTCAACGGTGTGCCCCAATTTGGTGATCGCCTCGGCGATCCCGGCGGTACGATAAGCGTCCGGCCCCATAAGGCAGCCCTGACGGCGTTTGCCGCAGTCGACCGGTGCGCCGACGAGTATGCAGTGTTTTTGTGTCATGGGCAGAGTGTTGTGCAAATCAGGGGGTAGGTTAAGCCCGCAAATTGTGCAAAATGGTGGTGGATTGCTCAGATTGGATGATCAAGATGGACGCAATGGATGGTCACCTGATTTCCGCGCTGAAACGCAACGGGCGCGCGTCACTCTCGGACCTTGCCGACCAGCTGGGTGTCACCCGCAGCACTGTGCGCGTGCGTCTGGATAGGCTGGTGCAGGGCGGAGAGATCGCCGGGTTCACCGTGCTCACCCGCTCGGATGTGCGCCCCGATCCGGTACGCGGATTGATGATGCTTGAAATTGCAGGGCGCGGCGCGGAAAAAACCATGCAGCAGTTGCACCGCATGCCGCATGTGCAGGCCGTCCATTCAACCAACGGAGCATGGGACCTTATCGCGGAGATCGGAACCGAGACGCTGGAGCATTTCGACCAGGTGCTGTTTGCCATCCGGCGTCTGGATGGGGTTACACGGTCCGAGACGAACCTGTTGTTGTCGACCCGCCGCTGAGGCGCAGGGCTATAATCCAGCCAATCACCAACCCAAAGGATGCAATCGCATTCCAACTGGCCATGGACAACGTAAAGAACTCCCAGCTGACCTGATCGCACAGCACGATACGCGGACCTGTCACGGCAAGCAGGTCTGCGCCGCTCAGCCCTTCAAGACCGCCAGTGCCAGTGCAACTTGTTGGCCCTTCCCACCAGCCTCGCTCAACGCCGGTGTGATACACACCGATGCCCGCTGTCGTCGCAGCCGCCACGGCACCAAGTGCTGGCATCAACGGTCCTTTGATGCGCAAAGCCAGCAATCCGATCAGGATCGCGGCAACATGGGGCCAGCGTTGCCAAAGACAGAGCGCACAGGGCGGATAGCCCATCGCCTGAAACAGATAGGCGCCTGCCAGGAGGGCTGCCGAACCACCGGCAGACAGGGTAATCATCAGGTTCCGGGTCATAGCAGTCCTATCATTACAAAGCCGCCGATGAGCAACACGCAAAACAGCACGAACATCAGCCCGAGCCGCTTTTCAATGAAATCGCGGATCGGCGCGCCGAACTTCCACAATAGCGCCGCCACGAGAAAGAACCGCAGCGCACGTGCAAAGATCGACGATACGATGAACACCGATAGCGGCAGGCCTGTCACGCCGGAGGCAATGGTAATCACCTTGAATGGCAGGAAAGTAACACCCGCAACGACAACGGCCCATGCACCATATTGATTAAAGACAGCGGACATTTCCTCGAAGCTGTCACCCTTGCCATAAAGCGCCAGAATCGGCTGGCCAACGGATTCCATCAGGACCGCACCGATATAGTATCCGAACATGCCACCCGCGACGGAAGAAACAGTCGCAACGGTCGCGATCAGGAAAGCACGCGAAGGCCGCGCAATAATCAACGGGATCATCAAAACGTCGGGCGGGATCGGAAAAAACGACGACTCGACGAAAGACACAATCGCCAGCGCCCAAAGCGCGTGGGGTGATCGCGCAAGTGAGATCGTCCAGTCGTAAAGCCTGCGTAACATGTAGTGCTCGTTTGTTTTGTGTGCTTAGGCCATGTGCGCGACCAACCGTCAAGTTTTTCTGAGCAAAGATTGCCGGCAATCTACCTTGAGGACGATGTGTTCCTTGAACCGGCGATTGGTGGCAAAACGCGATTGACGTGCCCGGGCTTGCACATTAGGACAAGCGCTGTTGCCGATGTGGCGGAATGGTAGACGCAGGGGATTCAAAATCCCCCGATAGCAATATCGTGAGAGTTCGAGTCTCTCCATCGGCACCAAGGGTCCGGATGCGGCCCTCCTCACGGGTCACTACCACTGGTTGTGTTTGTCATGTCGTGACCCGCGAAATGAGCGTAATTCGGCCATTTTCCCACCCTCTGCTCAAAAAACCTGTCCAGAGGGAAAGGTCGCAGTGCTTTCTCCTTGCAAATTCGTTTAACAGTTGAGAGGCACGTTGTGCTTTTGGGTGGAACAAGTGAAGGGCCGGACGTGCAATTCGGACTGCCCTGAATGGGCCGTTAACGGGTTTGATGTATGAGTGAGGCTGTGATGGGCGACGACGGTTCATTGCTGCGCGTTGAGAAAGAAAAAGATGCCTGAAGCTTTCAAGGCCTACTGCGAATGACAAGGTTCACTCTTGACTGGTCGTCGACCAACATTGACGGCTCCAACACCGTTTCGGCCTCCGGTCAGACGACGGATTTTGATGTTTCTACCCCTCTGAATGCAGAAGGGATCGAGTGGTTCGTCTCTACGTTCAGCGGTCAATCCGGGCTGCGCGGACAAAATGTGCAAGAGGAGATGGAGCTTTCGATCACCTTTGACGAGGCTGTCGAGAACCTGTCGTTCGAGTTATTCGATGTTGACGCAAACCTGACGGGTGATCTGTCAGGTTGGGATGACAAGATCACAGTTGTCGCCCTTGATGCCGAAGGAAATCAGGTGCCGGTCGCGTTCACCGATCTGGCATTTCACCATTCGGTGAACGGAAATGTGCTGGACACCGATGGTGCCGACAGCGGCGGGGTAGAGGGCTCTGGACAGCCGGATACCGTTGGCGTGAACATTGCCGGGCCGATTGTTTCACTGACAATCATTTATGACAACGACGGCGGGCCAGAGGATTCCGGTGTTGTCGGCATCAGCAACATCACTTTCGGAACAGTCGAGGCTGACGGCTATGTCGAAGGCGATTCGGGCGACAACATCATTAACCCGGGGTACAATGATGATCCCGACGGCGATGTCATCGACGGCGGTGATGCTGTATTGCCCGGCGAAGGCGCTGACGATGATATCGTCCTTGCCGGCAGTGGTGATGACATCGTGCGCGGTCGCGACGGGGCGGACACGATCTTTGGTGGCGAAGGTGAAGACGATATTCGCGGCAATGGCGGTGCCGATACGATCTATGGCGATAACCCGACCTTTGATGGCACACTTGACCTTGGCGGTCTGAGCGCAGGCGACGTCGTTCAGCAGCAATTCATCGAAAGCGGTGTGCGGATATCAAGCATCGATGCTGACAATCCGGTCATGGTCTTTGATGCAGACAACCCGACGGGCGGTGACGGTGATCTTGGCGTTCCCGGTCTTGGCAATATCCTGATCCTGTCAGAGGACGGCGACGGCAGTGATCCTGACGATAACGCTGGCGGTGGCACCTTTGTTTTTGAGTTTACCGGGCCGGCGACGGTAAACGCACTCGATTTCATTGATCAGGGTGCCGGGGCGGAAATCCGGTTCTACGACGAAGATGGCGCGTTGATCGGCGAGATTGATACGCCACCGGGTGCCGATAACACTGTCTTTACGCAGGCGATCGGGATTTCGGATGTGTTCCGAATGGAGGTGACGCTTCCGGGGTCCGGGGCATTGGCCAATCTGGATTACACCATCGTGAACGCCGATCTCGGCAATGATGACGAGATCAGAGGCGGCGGCGGTGCTGACACCATCTATGGTCAGGCGGGCGATGATATCCTCCTTGGCAATGGTGGTGACGACACGATTTCCGGCGGGACCGGCGCGGACCAGATCACCGGAGGTGGTGGCGCCGACCAATTATCTGGCGGCACCGGGTCGGATACATTCTTCGGCGGCGACAGCGGGGACGTTGTTGTCGGCGGCGAAGACGCTGACGGTAGTGATTTCGACATTCTGAACCTGATCGGCGCGGATGTTGACTTTGTCACCTTCGATGTCGGTGACCCCGAAGCAGGTGTCGTGACGTTCAACAACGGCGACACAATGACCTTCTCTGAGATCGAGAGGGTCATCCCGTGCTTTACCGCCGGAACCCTGATCGCGACCCCCATGGGCGAGGTTCCGGTTGAGAACCTCAAGCGGGGCGATCGGGTTCTTACACGCGACAATGGTATTCAGACCCTGCGTTGGGTCGGCCAGAAACGGCTTGAATTCAAGGATCTCAAACAGGCGCCGCAACTGCGCCCTATCCGGATCAAATCCGGCGCTTTGGGTGATGGTATGCCGGAGCGCGATATGCTGGTTTCGCCGAGCCACCGTATGCTCATCATTTCTCATCAGGCCGAGCTTTATTACGGTCAATCCGAAATTCTGGTCGCGGCAAAACACATGTTGGCCCTGGATGGGGTCGAGGTCGCCGAGCAGCCCTACATCACCTACATTCACATCATGTGCGACAACCACGAGATCGTCCTGGCGGATGGCGCGTGGAGCGAGAGTTTTCAGCCCGGCGACTATACGCTCAAGGGGTTTGACGCAGATCAACGCCGAGAATTGTTTGCGCTGTTTCCTGAACTTGAGACTAAAGATGGCGTTGCCGCATACAAGGCAGCACGACGCACGCTGAAGCGGCGCGAGGCAAAACTGCTGTTTACCGGCTAGATTTGCGCCAGGCATCCCATGCTTCAGGTGTGTCCAGATCAAAGCGCGCGTGTTCTTTAGGGAGTTTGACCAGATAGGTCTGATCCCTGAAGCGGCTGACCAGTCCTTTGGCCCCATCATCGCCGCGCAGTTTTGCGATTTCAGGCCAGAGTGAGTGATCAAAAATAATCGGGTGGCCAGCGCCGCCATCCTGCGTCGCACCGCGCCAGATCAAATTGTCCGGATGCGCTTCCCGCACGCGCAGGACCGCAGTGAGGTCGGGCAATTCCAACGCAACCAGATCGGCGAGGATCATCATGAAAGCCTGTGCCTCGGGCAGTTGCCGCAAGGCGCCGCGCAGCGTGCCGGAAAGGCCCTCATTCGCTTCCGGCACAGTCAGGGGTTCTGCCTCCAGATCCGCGAAAGCGGACAGTCTTGCTTCGGCTACTGGCGGCAGCGCGACAAAAACCGGGTGTCCCGTCGCGCAGGCCATCTGGACTTGTTTGCGCAACAATGGCTCACCGCGCACATCCTCAAGCAGCTTGTCGCGCCCACCCATGCGCGATGATAGACCGCCAGCGAGGATCAGGATCGGGATCATGCGCGCATCGCCGTCCCGTCAGGATCAAAAAGCGGGGTCGTGATGCGCCTGGCCCGGCGCAACTGGCCCATGATCTCGATCTCGACCTCCAGGTCATCCGTCGCAAGCGCGCGCGGGACGAGGGCGAGTGCCACAGATTTTCCCGCATGGTGCGAAAAGCCGCCAGAGGTGCAGAACCCTTGCACTGTGCCGTCGATGAACACAGGCTCATAGGCAACGACATCGGCATCATCGGCATCCACCTCAAACACCACGGATGTGCGCTGAGGGGGGGTGGCGCGTTCGGCCTCTGCTGCGGCCCGTCCGATGAAATCAGCGTCTTTGCTGAAGCTGATGAAGCGGTCCATGCCGGTTTCGGCGGCCGTGTAGTCGGGCGAAAACTCCGACAGCCAGGAGCCAAAGAACCGATCAAGGCGCAAAGACATCATCGCCCGCATCCCGAAAGGCGTGATCCCCAGCGGTTGGCCCGCTTCCCAAAGCGTCCACCAGAGTTGTCGCTGGTCCATGGCGTCACAGTAAATCTCATAGCCCAGATCACCGGTATAGCTGACCCGCTGCACGATGCAGGCGACCTGTCCGATTGTCATGTGGCGAACGTCCATGAACTTGAGCGCGGTCACATCATCGCGGGTGCAACCCGCCAGCAGATCACGCGCCTTTGGCCCTGCAATCTGAAACCCTGTGCGCCGATCAGAGATGTTTTCAACCTGCGCATCGGCGCGCGCGTTCTGCATGAACCAGCGGTAGTGAATATCCTGCGCGCCATAGCTGGCGGTGATCTGGAATTCATCCTCCGCAAGGCAAGACACCGTAAAATCCCCCCAAAGCCGCCCTTTGGGCGACAGCATCGGTGTCAGCGACATGCGCCCGGGTTGCGGAATGCGGCCTGCCATGATGCGGTTGAGCCATGCGCGCGCGCCTCTGCCTGTCACGCCGAACTTGCCGAAATTCTGCACCTCATTGATGCCAACGCCATTGCGCACCGCTTTCACCTCGCGCGCCGTGGCGGCAAAGGCATCAGAGCGGCGGAACGTCGGCGTTTCATATTCCGGCTCACCCTCCTGGGCAAAATAGTTGGCCACCTCCAGGCCAAACTGATGGCCCCAGACCGCCCCCAGATCACTGAAGATATCAAACATCGGCGTTGTCCGATGGGGCCGGGCGGCGGGCAGTTCCTCATTGGGGTAACTGACGGAAAAGCGATTCTGATAATTCTCGATTACCTTGGGTCGGGTGTAGCCGGGGGTAATCCACTTGCCATAACGCCCCACATCCATCGCGGTGACATCACGTTCGCATTCGCCCTCGACCATCCATTGCGCAAGCATCAGCCCGACACCGCCGCCCTGACTGAACCCGGCCATGACGCCACAGGCCGACCAGTAATTCCTCAGACCCGGCACCGGCCCAACCAAAGGGTTGCCGTCAGGTGCGAAGGTAAAGGGGCCGTGGATCACCGATTTGACACCGGCGCGTTCCAGCACCGGGAACCGCCGATACGCAAAATCAATCGACTCCGCGATCTTATCGAGGTTATCGGGCAGCAATTCATGCCCAAAATCCCAAGGCGTGCCATCGACCGCCCAAGGCTCGCAGGTCTGCTCATAAAACCCGATGCACAGCCCGCGCCCTTCCTGCCGCAGATAGCTTTCCCCGGCAGGGTCCATGACATGCGGATGCTCGGCGTCGCGCCCGTAGATCTCGGGCAGGTCGTCGGTCACGATATACTGATGTTCCATTGGGTGCAGCGGCACATAGCTGCCCGCCATGGCGGCCACCTCACGCGCCCAAAGACCGGCGGCATTCACCAGGTGTTCTGCATGGATCGTGCCTTTGTCGGTGACCACATCCCAGGTGCCATCGGCGCGTTGATTGGTCTCTATTACCTTGGTGTGCAGCGCTATTGTGGCCCCACCCATCCGGGCGGCCTTGGCGTAGGCGTGGGTGGTGCCGGAGGGATCAAGATGCCCGTCCAGCGGATCGTAAAGCCCGCCGATGATGCCATCGAGGTTCGTAATCGGGGCGATCCTGGCGATTTCCTCTGGGCCGACAATCTCGGTCTCCAGCCCCATGTAGCGGTGCTTGGCCCGTTCAGCGACCAGCATGTCAAAGCGGTCCTGATTGTCCGCCAAGGTCACGCCACCTACATGGTGCAGCCCGCAGGACATGCCGGTGATCGCCTCCAGCTCGCGATAAAGCTTGATCGTATAGCCTTGCAAGGCCGCCATATTCGTGTCGCCATTGAGCGTGTGAAAACCGCCAGCGGCGTGCCATGTGGAGCCTGACGTCAGCTCAGACCGCTCAACCAACATCACGTCAGACCAGCCCAGCTTGGTCAGATGATAAAGCACCGACGCGCCGACAACGCCGCCCCCGATGATCACGGCCTGGGTGGTGGATTTCATGATGCGCTCTCCTGTCTTGTTTTTCCGACAATATGGCGCGCAAAAAACCATGGGCGGTTCAGAAAACGACATGCGGTGTCGGTGAATGGCTATCACCTGTGCACACCATTGCAGACGGTAAAGGGGTCATCAAACGAAAGGTTTCCCCAGATGCGTACCCATGCCCAGGCCGTCGTGATCGGAGGCGGCGTGATCGGCTGCTCCATCCTGTACCATCTGGCGAAATTAGGGTGGTCGGATGTGGTTCTGCTGGAACGTGATGAGCTGACATCCGGGTCCACATGGCATGCCGCCGCCAATATTCACGGGCTGCACGACAGCACGAATATCAGCCGCATTCAGCACTATACGATGAACCTCTACAACGCGCTGGAAGAGGAAACGGGGCAGTCCTGCGGGGTGTTCCAGCCCGGATCGCTTTATCTTGCACAGACCGAAGAACGCGAACATCAGCTGCGGTTGCAGGCGGCGAAGGCCAGGTTTTACGGCATGAATTTTCATGAGGTCGACCGGGCCGAGGCCGAACGCCTGCATCCGCTGGTCGATTATGATGGTATCCGCTGCATCATGTATGAACCTGATGGCGGCAATGTGGACCCTTCGGGGGTGACAAACGCCTATGCGATCGGCGCGCGCCAGAAGGGGGCCGAGATTTACCGCTTTACCCCGGTGACAGCGACCGTGCCGCAGGCGGATGGCTCTTGGATCGTGCAAACACCAAAAGGTAATATCAGGACGGAATGGGTCATCAACGCCGCGGGCCTTTGGGGGCGGGAAGTGGCGAAACTGGCTGGCATCAACCTGCCGCTCTTGCCGACCGAACACCAGTATTTCGTCACTGAAACAATCGCCGAGATCGCCGCGATGGATCGGCGTCTGCCGTCGGTCGCGGATCGCGATGGTGAATATTACCTGCGCCAGGAAGGGCAGGGCTTGCTGGTTGGTGCCTATGAAAAAGACGTGCGTTTCTGGGCAGAGGACGGCACGCCGCAGGGGTTTGGACATGAACTCTTTGCCGATGATCTGGAACGCATTGAAGAGAACATGATGCGCGCTATCGACCGCGTACCGGTGGTCGGGGACGCGGGGATCAAGCGGGTTATCAACGGCCCGATGATCTGGTCACCGGACAGCAATGTTCTTTATGGCCCGCACCCTGATTTGCGAAACTACTTTTGCTGCAACGGGATCATTCCGGGGTTCAGCCAGTCCGGTGGCATGGGTCTGATGGCCGCGCAATGGATCATCAACGGTGAAAGCGACTACGACATGTTCGCATGGGACGTGGCGCGCTTTGGTCCCTGGGCGGATGCGAAGTTCACAAAGGCGCGAGTTGGTGACCAATATGCCAAACGCTTTGCGATCCATTTCCCCAATGAAGAACGCAGCGCGGGCCGACCGGTGCGCCTGCGCCCAGCTTATGAGATGCAAAAGCAATTGGGCGCGGTCTTTGGCCTGAACTATGGGTGGGAGCATCCATTGTGGTTTGCCGATGCGCCGGGGGTGGAGGATACCAACGGATTTACCCGCCAAAACTGGTTTGAACCGGTTGGAAATGAAGCGAGGATGCTGCGCCAAGCCGCTGGGATCATTGATATATCCAACTTTGCCAATTACAGCGTGCGCGGCCCGGGGGCCGCAGATTGGCTCAATGCGGTGTTTGCCAACAACATGCCCAAGGCGATCAGTCGGTCATGCCTCACGCCTCTTATTGGCGTCAACGGAGGGATCGCGGGGGATTTCACGGTCACCCGGCTGGCAGAGGACGAATTCATGATCATTGGGGGCGGCGCGGCAGAGCGGTACCACCAACGGTTCTGGAAAGACGTGCCGCTGCCTGCTGGCACCACTTTCGAAAGCCGGACAGATGCCATCTGCGGGTTCAATGTGGCCGGTCCACAGTCCCGCGCTCTTCTGGCCCGTCTGACCAACGCAGACCTCAGCACCGCGGCGTTCCCCTTCATGCGTTCGCAACGGATCACGGTTGCCGGTGTCGAAGTGGTTGCCTTGCGCGTTTCCTTCACCGGCGATTTGGGTTGGGAACTGCATTGCGCAACCGAGGATCAACAGCGGCTTTATGCGGCACTGCTGGAGGCAGGTAAAGAGGTCGGCGCGGGCCCTGTCGGGTCGCGCGCGCTGATGTCGCTGCGGATCGAAAAAGGATATGGCAGTTGGAGCCGCGAGTATTCGCCGGAATACTGGCCGCAAGAGGTGGGTTTGGAGCGCCTTATCAAGTTGGAAAAGGAATTTCTGAATAAAAATAGCTACTTGAATATCAAAGATAATGTTGCACGCGAAAGACTGTCCTTGATCGAAGTGCAAGAGGTCGACAATGCCGATGCGACCGGTGGCGAGCCGATCTTTCTACCCGACGGCACGCCTGTCGGACGGGTCACATCGGGCACCTACGGGTACAGCGTTGAGAAGTCGCTGGCGCTTGGCTACCTCAAAGACGTAGCACCCGGCACGACCGTTGATGTCATGATCCTTGGCAGACCGCATCGCGGTATTGTTCTGGCGGAGCCACCCTTCGACCCCGCCGGGGCGCGGCTGCGCGCCTAAGGGATAATGCGCGTGTATTTGGTGCCTTCCAGCGTGGCGCCAATGCGCAGGCCGGTTTGACCAAAGACGACGGCAATGACCGGAGCCAATGATGTGGTAGTTTCGGCCCGCAGCATATCGCTTTGATCGCGGAACGCATATTCGATATCAGCACCCGCCGCCCAGCCCTGGGATTGGCGGAACTGCGACAGGGCCTCGGGGGTCATGAAAAACAGCACGTGGCTGAACTGCTGCGCCCCGATTTGAAGGCCGGCACTGCCGGACGCAGCCGCATAGTAGTCGACCGTTGAATCCCCCACGCGCAATGCGCCACGACCGAAAGAGCCGCCAAGACCAAGGCCGACTTCTGTGACCAGCGGCATCACCAATATGCCAGAGGCCTTGCTTGCCAGATCGCGGGTGCCGGAGAATTGATTGAACATGCCGTTCAGAGTGCTGTCGACACGCGCATCAATTGTTGCCGCTCCAGCGCTGCCGATGCCATTGCCACACGCAGCCAGAGTTGTCGCCGCCAGCGTCGTCAGCGCAAAGCTGCGCCTTGTAAGAATGCTCATGATGTATCCGCCTATTTGCCTGTGATGGAGACGTTTTTCGCCCCTTATAGCGTATTTATAGGCGATCCGTCATGCAGTGTCACCCAAGAAGGTCGCAGGCACCCTGAAATCGGCCAATATCAGACGACTGTCCGATTGCCCCGTGAACTGTTGTTCTGGCCGGGGCCATTTCCGATGACGGCAGAGAGGCCGGCTAGCGCTGCATCACTTTAGCGGCCTCTGGCGCAAAATAGGTCAGGATTCCGTCGCAGCCCGCCCGTTTGAAGGCCAGCAGGCTTTCCATCATGACCTTCTCACCGTCGAGCCAGCCGTTCAGGGCTGCCGCCTGCAACATCGCGTATTCGCCGCTGACCTGATAGGCATAGGTCGGCACGCCAAAAGCATCCTTCACGCGCTGGCAGATATCCAGATAGGGCATTCCGGGCTTGACCATGATCATATCAGCCCCTTCAGACAGATCACGTTGCACCAGACGCAGGGCCTCGTCACTGTTGCCGGGGTCCATCTGATAGGTGCTCTTGTCACCGGTCAAGGCCGCAGACGCGCCCACAGCTTCCCGGAAGGGACCATAGAAACCGGAGGCATATTTCGCCGTGTAACTGAGGATCGCGACATTCTGGTGCCCTTCGGCCTCAAGTGCGGCGCGGATCGCACCGATGCGGCCATCCATCATGTCGGACGGGCCGAGAATATCCGCACCGGCGTCGGCCTGCGCCAGCGCCATCTTGACGAGCGCCGCGACCGTGCGGTCATTGACGATCTCGCCATTCTCGACAAAGCCGTCATGGCCATTGATATTGTATGGGTCCAGCGCGATGTCGGTCATGACCGCGATATCGGGGGCCGCGTCCTTGATGGCGCGGATCGCCTGATTGGTCAGGTTGCCTGGATCCCAGGCCATTGCGCAATCTTCGGTGCGGGCCTCCATGCCTGTATAGGGAAAGACGCATATCGCAGGAATACCAAGGGCTTGCGCCTCTTTGGCGGCCAGCGCTACGCGGTCCACCGTCCGCCGCACAACGCCGGGCATTGACGCCACCGGCGTCTCGTCATCCTTGCCATCCATGACAAACACCGGCCAGATAAGATCATCCACACTCAGCGTGTTCTGGCGCGACAGGGCGCGCAGGGCCGGGCTGTGACGCAACCGGCGCATCCGAGCGGCAGGAAAGGGGGCAAGGGTGGGTTTCATCATTGGCAGCCTTTTTAGCACGATTTCTTGGTGGCATGGATTTTGCTGCATCACAAGACTGGGCAAGCGCGACACAGGGCGCTAGGTTCCGGCAAGCAACGCCTAAAGTGAATTGGAACGACCCGCTTGGACTGGACCCTCGCACTCTCGCGATTGATTGACCTGCAAACATTTGCAAGCGTTTGGTACTGGCTGGCGGTCATCGTCACATGGTCAGTCGCGAGCAATTGGTTGATTGGCGTGCCTTTTGATATCCTCTTTGGCGCGCGCAAACTGGGTGAGGCCGAACTGGCCGATCTTGAAAATCTGGTCGAAATCAATGTCAGGCGGATTGTGAAGACCAACGCAATCGTCGGCGCGTCGATTGTGGCATTGATCGCCTTTGGGCTCAGTGCGCTGGGGATGATGGGCTTTTACTATCAGCTTGAGCTTGCACAGGGCCTTTTCGCGCTGAGCGCACCGCTCACGCTGATCGTTCTGGTGAACATGCGCCTTGCGCATCAGTTGCATCGGGCACCGCTGAACGGACGCGATCTGGTCAGAAAGTTGTTTGTCGTGCGCCTCTGGACACAGATCATCGCCATGGTTTCCCTTTTCTTTACGGCCATGTACGGGATGTATTTCACCATTTCGGCGCAACAGTTCTTCTAATCGGTTGACACCACAGGCGCGCGGGGTAGGTCAGCGGCATGTCTGATCCCAAACACATCACCGTCAGCGGCGCTCCTGAAGGGTATGACGCCCAACTGGTCCTTGCCGAGATGAACAAGGGAACGCCCGTGCTGCATGTGGCGCGCGACGACAAGCGGTTGGCGGCGATGCAGGCGGCACTGGCCTTCTTTGCGCCTGACGTTCCGGTCTTTGTCTTTCCCGCTTGGGACTGTCTGCCCTATGATCGCGTGTCGCCCAATACAGAGATTTCTGCCGCGCGCATGGCTACTTTGGCGGGGCTGGTTCACGGGATGCCTGCGCAATTCATCCTGCTGACCACGCTTACCGCCGCAACCCAGCGTGTGCCTGCGCGCAGCCTGCTGCGCGAGGCGGCGTTCAAGGCCACTGTCGGCAAGCGGATGAACGAAGAGGCACTGCGCCAGTTCCTTGCCCGTATGGGGTTTACCCAAAGCCCGACGGTGATGGAGCCGGGCGACTATGCCATTCGCGGCGGGATAATTGATATCTACCCGCCGGGGCAATCTGGCCCTGTGCGCCTTGATCTGTTCGGCGATATCCTGGACGGTGCGCGTCGGTTTGATCCGGCGACGCAGCGGACGACCGAAAGGTTGACGGAAGTCGAACTTGCACCCGTGTCCGAGGTGATCCTTGATGCCGCGGCAATCACCCGTTTTCGTCAGAATTATCGTCTGGAATTTGGCGCTGCGGGAACCGATGATCCGCTTTACGAGGCCGTCTCTGCAGGGCGCAAACATGCCGGCGTTGAACATTGGCTGGGCTTTTTTCACGACGATCTGGAAACGCTTTTCGATTATCTGCCCAAAGTAACACTCACGCTGGACGACCAGATGACCCCGATGCGCCTTGCGCGGTGGGAAAGCATTGCCGATCAACATGGCACCCGCATGCACGCGCTGAGCCAGAAGGGGCGGATGGACAGTGTATACAAGCCCGCACCACCGGAGCTGCTCTATCTGGATGATGCCGGATGGGAAGCCGCTGTTGCCGATCGCCGGGTGATCCAGTTCTCGCCGCTCAAACAGGCAACCGGACCGGGTGTGACAGATGCAGGCGGGCGGATCGGGCGCAACTTTGCGCCAGAAAGACAGCAAGAACAAATTAGCCTTTTCAGTGCTTTGGCCGCCCATGTGAATGCACGGATGAGCGACGGGCCAGTGGTGATTGCCTCGTATTCCGAAGGCGCGCGTGAGCGTCTGGAAGGTCTGATCGAAGATGAAGGTGTGGTCGAGGCCATCACGGTCACCGATTTCAGCCGCGTGGGAAAGCGCGGCCTGCACCTTGCCGTCTGGCCGCTAGATCACGGGTTCGCGGCACCCGGCCTGACGGTGATTTCCGAACAGGACGTGCTGGGCGACCGGCTGATCCGGCAAACCAAGCGCAAACGGCGGGCCGAGAATTTCCTGACAGAGGCCAATAGCCTCAGCCCCGGTGATCTGGCGGTCCATGTCGATCATGGTGTCGGGCGCTATGCCGGCATGGAGGTGGTGTCAGCCCTCGGGGCGGCGCATGAATGCCTCTTACTGGAATATGCAGAAGGTTCAAAGCTTTACCTGCCGGTCGAGAACATCGAACTGCTGTCCAAATTCGGCCATGAAACCGGATTGCTCGACAAACTGGGCGGCGGAGCCTGGCAGGCCAAGAAAGCCAAACTCAAAGAGCGCATCCGCCAGATTGCTGAACGGCTGATCAGGGTGGCAGCAGAGCGGGAGTTGCGCACAGCACCTGCTTTTGATCCGCCCGACGGGCTCTGGGATCAGTTTCTCGCGCGTTTTCCTTATGTGGAAACTGACGATCAGTTGACCGCGATCGAGGATGTGCTGACCGATCTGGGCTCTGGCAAACCGATGGATCGGTTGATCTGCGGCGATGTGGGCTTCGGCAAGACCGAGGTGGCGATCCGGGCCGCGTTTCTTGCGGCACTTTCAGGTGCTCAGGTGGCGATCATCGCGCCAACAACGCTTCTGGCGCGTCAGCACTACCAGAATTTTGCGGAAAGGTTCCGGGGGTTCCCGGTGAATGTACGGCCGCTGTCGCGGTTTGTTTCTGCCAAGGACGCCAATCTGACCCGCGAGGGGCTGGCCAAGGGAACGGTCGATATCGTGGTCGGCACCCATGCGCTTTTGGCCAAGGGTGTACGGTTTCGCGACCTTGGGCTGCTCGTCATTGACGAAGAACAGAAATTTGGCGTCCAGCACAAGGAACGGCTCAAACAGTTGCGGACCGATGTGCATGTGCTGACACTGACGGCAACGCCGATCCCGCGGACCTTGCAACTGTCGCTTTCGGGGGTCCGTGATCTGTCGATCATTGGCACCCCGCCGATCGACCGTCTGGCGATCCGCACCTATGTGAGCGAATTCGATACGATCACCGTGCGCGAGGCGTTGTTGCGCGAACACTATCGGGGCGGGCAGTCTTTTGTCGTCGTCCCGCGTATCTCTGACATGGCCGAGATGGAGGATTTCCTCAAACGCGAAGTGCCGGAGGTTTCGGTCATTTCAGCGACAGGCCAGATGGCCGCAGGCGAGCTTGATGATCGGATGAATGCGTTTTATGACGGCAAATACGATGTGCTGCTGGCGACCACGATTGTCGAAAGCGGCCTTGATATCCCAACCGCAAACACAATGATCGTTTGGCGCGCCGATATGTTCGGGTTGAGCCAACTGTACCAGATCCGGGGCAGGGTAGGCCGCTCGAAAACCCGCGCCTATGCCTATCTGACAACCAAACCACGCCAGAAACTGACCGATGCTGCGCAAAAGCGTCTGCGTGTGCTGGGCGCGATTGATACGCTGGGGGCGGGGTTCACGCTGGCCTCTCAGGATCTTGATATTCGCGGTGCGGGTAATCTTCTGGGCGAAGAGCAATCGGGCCAGATGCGCGAAGTCGGCTATGAACTTTACCAGCAAATGCTGGAAGACCAGATAGCCGCGATCCGCTCTGGTCAGGCCGAGGGTATCATTGATGACGGGCAATGGGCGCCGCAAATCAATCTGGGCGTGCCGGTGCTGATCCCCGATGGTTACGTGCCAGATCTGGACGTGCGCCTGGGACTTTACCGGCGCTTGTCAGGTCTGACGACCAAGGTGGAACTGGAAGGTTTTGCCGCCGAGTTGATCGACCGTTTTGGCAAACTGCCGCGCGAGGTGAACACGCTGATGCTGGTCGTCCGCATCAAGGCGATGTGCAAGCGCGCGGGGATTGCCAAGCTGGATGCCGGGCCAAAGGGGGCCACGATCCAGTTCCACAATGACAAATTCGCTTCTCCCAGAGGATTGGTGGAGTTCATTGAGGCCCAAAGAGGTTTGGCCAGGGTCAAGGACAACAAGATCGTGGTGCGCCGCGACTGGACCAGGGAACGTGACAAGATCCAGGGCGCGTTCAGTATCGCACGCGATCTGGCGCAGAAACTGGCCGAAGAAAAGAAAAAGCCGCGCTGACGCACAGCTTTGCCTCCGGCGGGGATATTTATCGGCCAATAATAATGTCAGGCCTCGCCTGGCCGTTTGATCATTGTTGTCAGCCACAAGGCAAGCGCGGCGCTGATCAGGGTTCCGATGGCCATTGGCATTGGCGTGCCATCAAAGGCCAATGCGACGGGCGCTGCGATAAACACAGCGCCGATGGTTGCAAAGGCGGCAACGATAGAGGCGGCCATGCCCGCGATATGCCCCATCTCTTCCATCGCCAGCGCGTTAAGATTGCCGATGGTCAGGCCTGCCTGAAAGAAATTCGATGTAATCCAGAACACATAGGTGCCAAAGCTCAGCCAATAAGGCGCGTTGGCAGCGGTGACGACGATCATCAAGAGCGTGATACCGATCTGTGCGGTGAACATCGCCTTGATGATGGCACGCATTCCCAGCCGCACGACGATCCGCGCGTTCAGAACGCTGGCAGAGGCGGCAACAATCGCAATGCCGCCGAACCAATAGTGAAAATACGCACCCTGTCCGAAAGTGATGTCGAAGACCTGCTGGGTGGATGAAAGGACGGTAAAAAGCATCCCAAGGGTGAGGGTCTGGACCAGAGTTGACAGGCGCGCGGTGCGATGCGCGAACATCTCGACAACCGCCGCGCGAAGGGACCGGACGCTTAACGGTCGCCGGTTCTCGGGGGCCAGCGTTTCAGGTTGCCGGATCATCAGCCACAAAAGGCTCAGCACGGCAAAAATCATGAATGCGGCAAAGATGGCCCGCCAGCCAAAGCCCGTGACAATGAAATACCCCATCGTCGGGGCCAATGCCGGCACCAGGGAAAACACAATCATCACAAATGACAGGATCCGCGCCATATTCGGGCCAGAATAGAGGTCGCGGATCAGCGCCATGGCCACCACCCGCGGTCCTGCGGCGCCAAGACCCTGAACAATCCGCGCGGCAAGCATCACTTCGAGTGTCGATGACGCCCAGGCCACCGCGCTGGCGATGACGTAGACGATTGCACCGCCCACCATCACCGGCTTGCGCCCGAATGCATCCGACAACGGCCCTGTAAAAAGCGTCCCGATCCCCATGCCAAGCACAAAACTTGTGACGATCAGTTGCGCATTGTTGAGATTGTCAGGAGACAGCGCCGCCCCGATTTCCGGCAGGGCAGGCAGCATCGCATCGATGGAAAATGCAACGCTCGCCAAAAGCATTGCCATCAACGCGATGAATTCGGTTTGCGGCAGCCGCCTTGGCGCTTCAGTCACATCCGAAGAAGCGGTCATTCCGCGGCGGCAATCTGGTCCATGATCTCCTTGATCGCGCGCAACCACATTTCAGGCGGCTGGGCACCCGGAATGGCATGTTGCTGGGCCACGATGAAAGTGGGCACAGAGTTGACCCCAATCTCGCGGCTGTGGCTGTCACGGGCACGAATGTCATCAATGTCGGCATCGGATGCCAGCAGTTTGGTTACCATCGCGGCATCCATTTCAGCACTATCTGCAATATCGGCAAGCACTTCATGTGCGCCAATATCGCGCCCGTCGACGAAGTAGGCCCTGAACAGCAGATCAACCACAAAGGTTTGCCGCTGCTCAATTCCCGCCCAATGAATAAGACGGTGGGCATCAATGGTGTTGGGGGTTTTCTTGATCGCATCGAAATTGATATGTGCGCCCGACTGTTTGGCATGTTCCACCACCGGCGCATAGGCTTTCACAGCCCCCTCCTTGCCACCGAACTTACCCTCAAGATAGGCGCGCCGGTCCATGCCTTCGGCAGGCATGTCGGGGTTCAGTTGAAACGGATGCCATTCAATCGTGAAGGGGTGGTCAGGCACCTGTTCCAACGCCTTGTCCAAGTTGGTCTTGCCGATATAGCACCAAGGGCAGATCGGGTCGGAAATGATATCAAGTTTGACCATATCTGGCCTCCCATGCGGCGCGCGGTCCTTGGCGCAAAATGCGTTGTTAGCCCCGGCGGGTCTGGTGTCGCGGGCGATGAAAAAGATGCGCATCCCGAGGCCAGACCGTCGCCCGGCGGCAATTCAGCGAAGCTGTCATTCCTCTATCACGTAAGCGGCAACATTAAAGCCCCGAAATTGCGCGTTCTCAGCGCATATCCGCACCGCGCAGGTGACGGTGTCAGAGGCGGGGCTTGCTTGCAAGATGCCCGAGTGCTGCCTATGAAATGCGCATGGCAGAGAACGATCCCAAGACCCTCATCCGCATCGTCCGCGAAAGCGGAGAAAGCAGCGTGGGGCAACCTCTTGATCTGGGCGCGCGGGTGCGTGACCTGCGCAAAGCGCGCAATTGGACGCTGGAACAGGCGTCCCGGCAGGCGGGCCTTGCGCGCTCCACCCTCTCCAAGATCGAGAACGGGCAGATGTCGCCGACTTATGACGCGCTCAAAAAACTTGCTGTCGGGCTTGAAATCTCGGTGCCACAACTGTTCACACCACCCTCCGGGGGGCAGGTCAACGGGCGCATGGCGGTGACACGCGGCGGCGAAGAGGCGGCGAAAGTCACCACGACCTATGAACATGCGCTGCTGGCCGAAACGCTGACCTCCAAAAAGATGCTGCCCTATCGCACCCGCGTGCGCGCACGGCATGTCGAGGATTTCGATGGCTGGGTGCGCCATGATGGTGAAGAATTTCTCTATGTGCTGACCGGGCAGGTGCGGCTTTACACCGAATTCTACGAGCCGGTTGAGCTGAAACGGGGTGACAGCGCCTATTATGACGCTGCGATGGGGCATAATGTCGTGTCAATCAGCGTAGAAGATGCCACGATCCTCTGGGTCACGTCGCTCAACTAGCGCCCGTTATCATTATGCCGCGCGCAGCGCGCGCTACTCGTCCCGAATAGGCACGGCAAGACGAGCGTCGCCTTTCCTTTCGGCGCTCTAGCCCTCTTCGTACCACCAGACATCTGGCTGCCAGCCGGGCCAATCGCCAAAGATTGGCAGGGTATCGGGATATTTCAGCTCTTTCGCATGGGCGATACGGCTGATGTTCCACTGATAGATTGGCAGCACATAGCGGCCTGCGGTCAGGGTGCGATCCAGGGCTTTCACGGCGGCCACGAAATCCTCCTGGCTTTCGGTGGTCAGCAGGCGACCAATCATGGCATCAATGGCGGGGGATTTGACGCCCATCAGGTTATGTGCTCCGGTTTGATCGGCGCTTTCGGACCCGTAATAGCCGTATTGCTCATTGCCCGGTGAAAGCGACAGCCCGCGCCGGTAGTAGGTCATGTCGAAGTCATAGGCATCGAGGCGTTCCTTGTACTGGGCGCTGTCAACGACTGAAACGGTAGGCGTCACACCAATGCGCGCCAGTGATTCCACGAAGATATCGATGATCGTCTGGTTCTCTGTTCCGCCGATCCGCAGCAGAATTTCAAAGGTGAAGGGCGTGCCATCCGCATTTACCATGACACCGTCCTGCACGGTCCACCCCGCGGCTTCCATCTGCGCCAAACCCGCAGCGGTCCCCGCGCGATTCCTCTCGGACCCATCACTGATCGGCAAGGCATAGCCCTCCAGCGTGCCGGGGGTCAGTTCAGCACTGTAAGGCGCGAGAAACTCCAGTACACGGCCCGTCGCCGGTCCGGCCTCCATACCAAGCGGCGAATTGGACCAATAAGAGGTGATGCGCGGCTGCGCTGATCCGGTCATCGCTTCATTGATGAATTCGAAATTGAAAACATTCAGCATGGCGTCACGCACCCGCCAATCGGAGAATTGATCGCGACGGGTGTTCATCACGAAACCGGTCATCCCCGAAGGGCGCTGGTGCGGGAGAACCGACAAGACCACGTCGCCATCCTGAACGGCAGGGAAGTTGTACTGGCTGTCCCAGCGGGCCACGTTGAATTCGCGGTTGGAGTTCACTTCACCCACCTTGAACGCCTCAAATGCGGCGGTTTCATCGCCGAAGAATTCCAGCCGCACTTCATCGAGATTGTTGGTGCCGACGCGGAAGGGGACTTCGCTGCCCCAGTAATCGGGGTTGCGGCGCAGGGATACAAATCTGCTCGGCTCAAAATCGTCGATGATATAAGGCGCCGAAGTAATCGGCACGATCCCCGTCGTGCTTTCGGCGAAATCAACACCTTCCCATTGGGCCTTCTTGAGGATCGGGCGCATCCCAGCCAGCAAGGCCAATTCGCGGTCCTCCACATTGAAGGTAAAGCGGACTGATCGCTCTCCGGTCTGCTCCATGCTTGCTACCTTCGCCCAAAATCCCAGATAGCGGGGGTGGCCGATCGTGCCGAGGGTTTCATATGACCACATCACATCTTCCATGGTCATCGGGCTGCCGTCTGAAAATGTGACCCCCTCGCGCAGGGTGAATTCAACCCATTCCCGGTTTGGTCCGGTCTCGACCGATTCGGCCAAAACACCGTAGAGGGAGAACGGTTCGTCCAGGGAACGCCCCATAAAACTTTCACCCAGAAAAAATCTCAACTGCCACGGAACAGAGCCTTTGCGGATGAACGGGTTGAGGCTGTCAAAGCTGCCGATCTCTGCTGTGACGATCCGCCCGCCTTTGGGCGCGTCCGGGTTGGCATAGGGCAAAGACACAAAATCAGGTGGTAGCGCAGGATCACCATACATAGCTATGCCATGCTGAGGCTGCGCGGCGGCGATCTGGCCTGCCAGTCCAAGCACGAAAGCGACGGCCACGCTGCGCATTCCTTTGCCGAAAAGCGATGTCATTTTGTGATGCCCCTTGCTGCTGTGTTCTTTGTTATGATCGGATCGTAGAGAGGGTTTTCAACCTTTTCAAACTTTTAGCTTGGAGGCGCGCAACTCATTGCTTATAAAGAGGGCACTGCTCGATAGGTTTCTTGCCTGTATGAAACCTGCCTCAATAACTTTACGCCCGCCTTGTGCGGGCGTTTTTTTTAGGGTGATTGGTTCCGTCCTCTGGAATTTGCAGTTGCAGCATATTAGGTGAGTCGCAACGCATTAGAACTGGAGCCAAACCATGTCCCTGTCAGGGAAAACCGCCGTCATTACCGGATCGAACTCAGGCATCGGCCTTGGGGTCGCGCGCGAATTGGCCAAAGCCGGGGCCAATGTCGTGCTCAATTCATTCACCGACCGCGAGGAAGATCACGCGCTGGCTGCTGAACTTGCCAAAGAGTACGGGGTCGCGGCGCGCTACATCGCCGCCGACATGTCAAAAGGCGATGATTGCCGCCGTCTGATTGTCGAGGCGGGCGTTTGCGATATTCTGGTCAACAATGCCGGTATCCAATACGTCGCCCCGGTGCAGGAATTTCCTGCCGACAAATGGGACGCGATTATCGCTATCAATCTTACCTCTGCATTTCACACTACGGCAGCGGCGGTAACGGGCATGCGCGCGCGCGGCTATGGCAGGATCGTGAACATCGCATCCGCACATGGTCTGCGGGCCTCACCTTACAAATCCGCCTATGTCGCCGCCAAGCACGGTATCGTCGGATTCACCAAGACCATTGGTCTGGAAACCGCCCAAGACCCGATCACCTGTAACGCAATTTGCCCAGGATACGTCCTGACACCCTTGATCGACTCGCAAATCCCGGAAACGATGAAGGAATACAACATGACCCGCGAAGAGGTGGTGCGCGATGTTCTGTTGGCCCGCCAGCCTTCGAAAGAATTTGCAACGCTGGAACAAATCGGCGGCACCACGACCTTTCTTTGTTCGGATGCAGCAGCGCAAATCACCGGCACTACGATTAGCGTTGATGGTGGTTGGACAGCAATGTGAAACGGATAAACCTCGCACTGCAAGGCGGTGGCGCGCATGGCGCGTTCACCTGGGGTGTGCTGGATCGGTTGCTGCGCGAGCAGGATATCGAGATAGCGGCCATCTCGGGCACCTCAGCAGGTGCCTTGAACGCCGCAGCGCTGAAATCCGGCTGGGTGGCGAATGGCCGGGACGGGGCGATTGAAAACCTTGACTGGCTCTGGGGGCAGATCGCCGGCGTGACAGACCCCGAATTCGCGCCCTGGATCAGCGCGGCTGGCCCATCGGTCGAGTTCTGGGCAAAGGCGCTCAAATATTCGCCAGCCTACACGGCCATCGACATGACCACACGGATGCTGTCGCCTTATGTTTTTGGTCCGGCGATGCAGAACCCCTTGGCCAAAATTGTGCAGAAATTCCACTATGATGCGGTTTGCGCAACGTCGGGTCCTGACCTGCATATCTGTGCGACAAATGTGCGGTCCGGCAAGATCCGTGTGTTTACCGGCAATGAGATCATGCCCGAGGTCATCATGGCCTCAGCCTGCCTGCCCAGCATGTTTCAGGCGGTTGAGTTCGCGGACCCCGCGACAGGGCAGGTCGAGGCTTTCTGGGATGGCGGATATACCGGCAATCCTGCGCTTTTTCCGTTATTTGCCAGAGCGCTACCAGACGATATTCTGATCGTGAATATCAATCCGCTTTACCGCCAGGAACTGCCCCTGGACAGCCAGTCCATCGAAAACCGGGTGAATGAAATCAGCTTCAACAGCTCGCTTTTTCGCGAGCTGCGCGCGATCGAATTTGTCAAGCGGCTGCTGACCGATGGGGCAATCAAGCCGGGCACGATGAAGAACGTTCTGGTGCATATGATTGCGGATGATGCGCTGATGAATCAACTCAATGTCGCAACCAAGACGATCCCGGCTCCGGTGATTATCCGGCGCTTGAAAGAGGCCGGCGAGGCGGCGGCCGATGCTTTCCTGAGGACCCACAAGAAGGATATCGGCAAGCGTAGCTCGGTCAATCTGACCGAGATGTTCAACTGAGAAGCTTGATCGCGAGCGCCCACATCACCAATCCGATCAACAGGTCCAGAAAGCGCCAAGCGCGCGCCGACTGCATGATTGGCGCCAGCAACCGCGCGCCATAGCCAAGGCTGAAGAAAAACACGAATGATGATGTGATAGCGCCGATCCCGAATGCTGCTTTTTCCAGCGGGTCAGTATATTGCGTCGACACCGCGCCCACCAACCCAAGAGTATCAAGATAGACATGCGGGTTCAGCCAAGTAAACGCTGCACCCGTGGCCAGTGTCGCGCCCAGCCCGGCACTTTTACCCGCAACCTGCAACGCATATGCGCCCTGCCACGCCGCCCAAAGCCGCAACGCCCCATAGATCACCAGAAACGCCGCACCGCCCCATGCCATGATCTGCGGCAACATCGGGTAAAGCGTGACGATATAGCCAAAACCCAGCACACCTGCGGCAATCAACACCGCATCGGACACCGCGCACAGCAGACACAGCCAAAAGACATGTGCGTGCGCCAGACCCTGGCGCAAGACAAAGGCATTCTGCGCGCCGATGGCCAGGATCAGGGTAAATGCCGTGGCAAAACCCGTGATTGCGGGGGCCAACATTGGTTATTCCTTGGGGTTTGTGACTTTGACGGCGTTCTTACCGTTGGGATAGACAAGCCCCGCAGAGATCACCAGCTTTGCCGCATCTTCAACCGACATATCAAGCGGCTGCACGTCGCGCTTTGGCAGGAACAGCAAGAACCCTGAGGTCGGGTTTGGTGTTGTCGGCAGGAACACGGTCACAAAAGGCTCACCATCATTCAACTTTGCATCAATTTCACCCTTGGCGTTGATGGAAATAAAGGCAATCGCCCAGATACCCCGGCGCGGATATTCGACCAGACAGGCCTTGTCGAACGAGGTCTCGCGTTGGGAGAAAACGGTCTCTGCAATCTGTTTGGCGGCATTGTAGATCGAACGCACAACCGGCGTCCGGTCCACAATCCGCTCTCCAATCCCCAGAAAGGACCGCCCGATCAGGCCCTTGCCGATCCAGCCGACCAGCACGGTGAAAAGCAGAAAGATGACAACGCCAACGCCACGGACATTGACCACGATCATCTCCGCGCCCTCGCGGCCAAGCAGGGCGTTCAGCAAAGCGGTTGGTTGATAGGCGTCAGGGATGAACGGCCAGACCCAGCTATCGACCCAACCCACCACGGTCCAGATCAGCCAGATCGTCAGCCCGATGGGTGCCACGATAATCAGGCCCGCAAGAAAATTGCTGCGCAGCCGGGCGATGATACCCGGCTTGGTGCGCCGCTTGGCTTCCTCTGACTGTGGGTCGATCATTGTTGTTTTCTCAAATGTCCTGAAGGCACACTTATGTGTTGGCAGGCAATGCAGCAACCGGTCTTGGGAAGATCGCGCCGCTATTTCCCCATTGCAATGGCAATTTGTGCTGCCAGACGTGCATTATTGCGCACCAATGCGATATTGGCTTTCAGCGATCGCCCTTCGGTCAGCGTAAATATGCGATCCAGAAGAAACGGCGTCACAGCCTTTGCGCTGATCGCCCGCGCGTCCGCTTCTGCCAGGGCCTGATCAATGATCGGCCGCATTTCCTTCGCCGGGATCTGGTCGGCAAGCGGGATCGGATTGGTGACCAACTGTCCGCCCAACAGCCCCATTGCCGTGCGCATCTGCTGCGCTTTCGCGATCTGAGCGGCGGTATCCATCCGCAGAGGCGCCGGCAAGTCAGATGTCGCGGACCAGAACGCAGGCAGCATATCCTGCCCATATGCAATGACCGGCACGCCCAAAGTCTCGAGCACTTCAAAGGTCTTTGGCAGATCAAGGATCGCCTTTGCCCCGGCAGCCACGACTGTCACAGGGGTTTGCGCCAGTTCTTGCAGGTCGGCTGAAATATCGAATGTCACCTCGGCGCCGCGGTGGACGCCGCCAATGCCGCCCGTGGCGAAAACATGGATACCCGCCAGATGTGCGGCAATCATTGTCGCCGCAACAGTCGTGGCCCCGGTGCCGCCAGTCGCAATGCATACTGCAAGATCAGCCCGCGACAGTTTCGCCACATCTTGCGCCTGGCCCAGGCCATCAAGCTGATCGGCTTCCAACCCCACATGCAACACTCCGTCAATCACCGCAATCGTGGCGGGCACGGCACCGGCCTCGCGCACGTCCGCCTCAACCAGCCGTGCCGTTTTGACGTTTTGGGGAAAGGGCATCCCGTGGGTGATGATCGTGCTTTCAAGGGCAACGATGGGTGCGCCTGCCTTGCGGGCCTGCGCAACCTCGGCGCTGTAGCGTGTCGGGATCATAGAGGTGTCTCTCCGGAAACATATGTGGCTGCCGCATCCAATGCGCGGGCAAGCGCGGCGTGACGGTCCATGCCTTGCGCTTCGGACGCGATATGTGCGGCCATGAACGTATCGCCCGCGCCGGTTACCCGCGTCACCATGACGGCAGGTGGGGTCAATGCAATGATGTCGCCTGCGGTGCCCTCAGAGGCTGATTTGCCACCATCAGTGACCAGCACGCGATGTGCCCCGCGGGCGATCAAAGCGTCAGCTGCGCTGGTCGCGTCCGCAAACGTCGTCTGGCACAAAAGCCCCGCTTCTTCGAGGTTTACATAGAAGGTCGCCGAAGGATGCGCCAACAAGGCCAACAGGCGTTCCGCCTTGCCGGGCGAGGCGGGGGCGACGCGCAAATCAGCAGCGGCAAAGAAAGGCGAGGCGGTGATAGATTGCAGCAGTTCCTCGGTCAGGTTGCCATCCAACGCCACTGGTCCCGCAAAGGGGGTGGCTTTGGATCCTAGCGCACCGTTCTCCAATGCGCGCAGGATCTTTTCACCGGCGGCTTCCAGCGAATGGGCATCGGCGATGGCTGCAACCAATCCGTTTGCTCCCTCAATGGCCATATAGACATCTGTGGGCAAATCATCCGAGCGATAGACATGATCGCAGATCATTCCCATGCGCTCGGCCTCGCCAATCAGCTCTTCGCCTTCCGCGTCACGGCCGATGGCCGTCAGCAGGGCAGGGGTCATGCCAAAGCGGCGCAGGGTCATCGCGATATTCATCGCCACGCCGCCCGGCAGGCGCGTGATGCGCCCCGGCACGTCAGAACCGACCCGCATATGGCTGGCCGCGCGCCCGATCACGTCCCACAGAACCGATCCGATGCACAGGATATCAGGTGTCTTTGTCATGCCAGCGTTCTGACCCAGCATAGCAGCAAGAGCAAGCCTTACCCATGCACCGCGTTCCAGAGGTAACAAAATTGCGCCCCTAAATGACGGGGCAGGTCCTGCGTTCAGGCGTTCGCGCGTGCGATGATCTTGGTATCTTGCTTATCATCTTGCCAAAAATACTCCCGCCGGAGGCATCCAGAGGCTTGCACCCCGCCGGAACGCCAGCTATAGCGCGCTCACTTAATCCCGCAGGCGGGGGCGGGTGTGTTGGGGAGACATCCCAAGACATCCATCGGTTGTTCCGGAGTTGATCCGGAATCTATCTCCCGCTGAGGCCTGAAACCGACAAAAGGAATACGACATGGGCTTACCTGAGTTCACCATGCGTCAGCTGCTTGAAGCAGGCGTACACTTTGGCCACCAGACAGCGCGCTGGAACCCAAAGATGGATCAATACATCTACGGATCACGCAACGGCATTCACATCATGGACCTCACTCAGACGGTTCCGATGCTGGATCAGGCGTTGCAGGTTATTCGCGACACCGTGGCCAAAGGCGGCCGCGTCCTGTTCGTGGGCACCAAGCGCCAGGCGGCCAAGCCAATCATGGATGCCGCAGAGAAATCCGCGCAGTTCTACATGAACCACCGCTGGCTGGGCGGCACGTTGACAAACTGGCAGACAGTTTCAAAATCCATCAACCGTTTGAAGGCAATCGACGAAGCCTCTGCAAACGGCTTTGCCGGCCTCACCAAGAAAGAGCGCCTCGGCATGGAACGTGAGCAAGGCAAATTGCAAGCGTCTTTGGGCGGTATCCGCGAAATGGGCGGCACACCTGACCTTTTGTTCGTCATCGACTGCAACAAGGAAGACCTGGCCATTGCAGAAGCCAACAAGCTGGGCATCCCGGTTGTGGCGATTGTCGACACCAACTGCTCGCCCGCTGGCGTTGACTATGTGATCCCCGGCAACGATGACGCCGCACGGGCCATCGCGCTCTACACCGATCTGGCCGCACGTGCAGCCCTTGACGGCATGACAGCGCAGCTGGGCGCCGCAGGCGTTGATATGGGCGAGATGGAAGAGCTGGTAGAAGAAGTTGTTGCTGAAGAAGCAACCGCCGAAGCTGCGCCTGCCGAAGCCACCGCTGAATAAGCGCCACACATTCTGGGGCAGGGGCGTTTCGCCCCGCCCAACATCCTAAAATACCTCCAAAGGAGAAGTAACATGGGCATAACCGCTGCAATGGTGAAAGATCTGCGCGACAGCACAGGCGCAGGCATGATGGACGCCAAGAAGGCGCTGACGGAAAACGATGGCAACATGGAAGCTGCTGTTGACTGGCTACGCACCAAGGGTCTTGCAAAGGCCGCCAAGAAATCCGGGCGCACGGCAGCAGAGGGCCTTGTGGCCGTCGCTGTCAAAGACGGCAAGGGTGTTGCGGTTGAAGTGAACTCCGAAACCGATTTTGTCGCCAAGAACGCTGACTTCCAGAAAATGGTTGCCAGCATCGCCGAAGCCGCTCTGGGCACCTCTGACATCGACGGTCTGAAAGCCGCCGACATGGGTGGAAAATCGGTTGAGCAGACAGTGACTGACGCGGTAGCCGTGATCGGCGAAAACATGTCAGTGCGCCGCATGGAGGCTCTCGAAGGGCAGACCGTTGTAAATTACGTGCACAACGCAGCCGCCCCCGGCATGGGCAACATCGGCGTTCTGGTCGCCATGGTCGGCGACAACGAAGCGTTCGGCCGTCAGGTTGCCATGCATATCGCTGCCGCGAACCCGGCATCCTTGTCCGAAGCGGACCTCGACCCATCTGTGGTTGAAAAGGAAAAGCAGGTCCAGATGGACATCGCGCGCGAAAGCGGCAAGCCCGAAGCAGTGATCGAAAAGATGATCGTTGGCCGCATGAAAAAATACATGGCCGAGGTCACATTGCTGAACCAGCAGTTCGTTGTGAACCCTGACCTGACCGTGGCAAAAGCAGCTGAAGAAGCTGGCGTCGAGATCACCGGCTACACCCGTTTGGCGGTCGGCGAAGGCATCGAGAAAGTCGAAGAAGACTTTGCCGCGGAGGTGGCCAAGCTGAACGGCTAAGCCCAGCTTGACGAAAATTGACGGCCCGTCGCGTTTACGACGGGCCGTTTTTCCTTTTCTGGGGAGAAAAGCGCGGCACCGTACCCGGAAGAAGGCCGGTGCCGCGACGATGGCCACGCCGGCCTGTTTCGGGACGAAAGACCAGCGCGTATCGTTCAGTGTTGACGTGAACAAGCAAACCCGCCACGCCAACGTCCGGTTACCCGGACCAGAGTTACAGAGCCTTGTAATGACAAAGTTTATAACCCCAAGTTCCCAGGCCTAAGGCCACCACTCACGGAACAGCCTCACCGTGTCATCTAAGCTGACGTTGGGGAAGTATGGGATTCCTGACCATTCGGATAATTTTATGATTTTTTACCTGGCGTCAAACGCAACAAGATGACTCAGGCGGCGTCCTGATCCATCACAAACATCTGGTTATAGAGCGCGGCCTTCAGAACCGCCTGTGCTGTCGTTTCCACATCCAGCACTTCCCGCGCCAGACGCAGGTGTTTCTCAACCGTGGCGGGCGTCAGCCCCAGCAGCACTGCAATATCCTGCGTCGTCTTGCCATCGCCGACCCATTGCAGCACTTCGCGCTGTCGTTTGGTCAGGTTGCGATCGCCAAAATAGGGCAGGGTCAACAACTTCAGATGCATGACATTGTTCATCACGATAATCTCTTCGCCATGTTTGGCCCATGTCTGTTCAATGGTGTCTTGCGTGACGCCGGGTTTGGCCGTGAGCGCGATCGCGCCTTTTGTTCGCTCTGAGATCGAGCGAAAACTGATGGTATAGCCTGCCGTCACATCCATCGATTTATTGAATTCCATCACCCGCAATTCGCTGGGGGTCAACTCATCCACCCGGTCCATATCCATCATCCAGCGCCAGCTGCACGCCCCGTCATTGGCCAGGGCCCAACGCAGCATCGGCGCGTGGGAATAAAGACCCTCATCAAAGAAAACCCTCATGTATTCAATGCTTTGCGTCGAGAGCAGCACCCAATCCTGCGGATCGCCCAACCCGGTCGAGGTGCGGTAACGGGTAAAACCATACATCAGACGATCAAACCCATAGGTTTCCATCTGGCGGGTGTGAACATTCCACAACTCTTCAACGCTGCCGGCATTGGTCAGCTTTTCAAGCTGCCTTAGGAGGGATGTCATTCCTCCTCTCCGATGTAGGTCAGCAGTGCATCCAGCGCGAGCGGATACCCGGCTGCCCCAAAGCCGCAAATCTGGCCAACCGCGACAGGTGCGACAAAGGATTTCTGACGAAAACCCTCTCGGGCGTGGATGTTTGACAGGTGCAGTTCCACTACCGGCACCATGATGCTGGAAATCGCATCCATGAGCGCTACCGACGTATGCGTGTAGGCCCCTGCATTCAGAATGATCCCGGCATATGTGCCTCGGGCCGCGTGCAGCATATCGACCAGCTCACCTTCATGGTTGCTTTGGGCGAACACCACATTAACCCCAAGCGCCTTGGCCTTGTCCTGACAAAGCGCTTCGATGTCAGCGAGCGTGGTTGACCCGTAAACGTCCGGCTGGCGGGTGCCAAGCAGGTTGAGGTTCGGGCCGTTCAGTATCAGAATTGAGTGGGTCATGGCTTGTCTCTAACAGCTTTAAACAATTGGTCAAAATAGATTCATACCGGCAAAAGCCGCCTCCACCGCAAGAGATGGACGTCGGCTTGTTTACGCAATTAATGTGGATGGCTCAAGCAGGGTGACAGACCGATTGGTTCGCAACCTTGTGATGTCGCGCGCATAAAGCCTGTCGAGATGGGCGCGTTCCCAAACCTCCCAAGGATCAAAGCGCCCGTTTTGCGCATTTCGCGGGAACCTGTTCTGAATTTCCTGCCGCTCTGCAACCATACGAGGTAGCCCGTCGGTCAGCGCGATGCGCTCCAATTCGGCCATTGCGCGTGCAGAGGCAGACTGCCGCTGACTGTTGCCTTGGGGCGCTTTGAAGCTTTGCACATCCACCATATTGCCTACCAGCTTTTGAAGCAGGGCCGGGGCCATTCTTTCGTCGGCCACGAAGTCCTCGAAGCGCCACACAAAAATGCGGGCCTGCGGAAAATGTTGCGCCACAATATTGATGACGCCATTCCATCCCGGCATGTGGTTGAAAACGCGCGTTCGCATCATTTGCGGCGTCGTGATTGCCGTGCTGTCATTCTGAAGTGAACGCACATATTCGACGTAAGCGCCGGCGAAAAAGTCGGCATAGTTGCGCACTGACAGGAATATCTCCTGGACCGGATAGGGTGTCACCTTGGCAAATGACGCCATGAACGGATCGCGAAAGCGATAGAGTTGCCCGGTCTTGACGCAGTTGCCACAATGGCCGGCAAAGTTTTCGTCCGACAGAATAAGCCGCATCGGCGGATCGGTCGTGACGGGGGCAAAGAACTTGTCAGCCATCTGTCGCAACTGCTCGTCGCCGATCTCCGTTTTTCTTTTTATTCCAATCTCTTGATAGGCGTTTTGCTGGCAAGGCACAGTGAAATGCTTGCGCAAGTCGCGGTGCGGCACGTAGTGCACACCCGATTTCGCCAGCTTGCCCTTGTTGCGCTGCAATGACTTTTGCAGAAAGGTTGATGCGGTCTTGTGAAAGCCGCCGTGCAGCACTGTATAGGGTTCAGCCATCGTGTTTTTTGTCACGCCAATCCGCACCGGGATCGATTCGCGCTATCTCGTCGCGGAACGCGGGCCATCCCTCGCGCGCCTTCAGTTCCTTGATCTTGGCAATGTGCCAGTCACAGGCTGCCATGTGCAATTCTGCCAGCACCGGATCGGCGAGCAATCTTTCATATTCCCTTTTGGCTGCGGGCAGGCGCCCCAGAATTGATGCGTCATATTCATGATTGGTGTTCATCGCACGCCAGTAATCGACCCCTTGGTCGGTGTTGATATGGTTCGTGCGTCCGCGGTCGCGCTTGACCAGAAAGCTGTCAATTGATCGGACCGCATAGTGGTGCAGGCGCGCGTATTCATGCGAGAACCCTGCATAGGCCGACCACCGCGAGCGGTGATAAACCGGGGGAAGGGGCTGTCCGCCGGCATCAACCCAGCGCAAGTCCTCGGCGTCATCGGCGACCACAGGACGGTGGATGCGAATTCTGACGAACTTGTCATTGTTGCGCACCAGCGTCTTGATGCCCGAGGACTGAACGCTGGGAAAGCCGTTCTCTGGTGCGGCCCACACGAATTGTTCGGTGACAAACCCAGGGTGATACCCTTCATTCTGGCCATGCCCGAAAAGCTTCCAGCAAAATGAAATTGCATCGACTTCCCCGACCTTGCCCATCAGATCGGCAAGTGTACCGTCACCTGCCCGGATCATCAGGAATTCATCCACATCTGCCGACATCAGCCAATCGGCGGATTGCGTCTCTTCATGCCAGCGCGACCGGCGCAAGGCCTTGCGCTGCGGACTTTGGCCGGGTTTGAGGCTGTTGACAACATGGCTGGCCATGCCCAGTTCTTGCAGGCGGATGATGATCTGATCGGTGCCATCATCACAGTCGTTGGTAAAGACGGTAAAGCCGTTAAAACCAATCGCCCGGTGATAGGCGATCCACTCAAGTATGAACGGGCCTTCGTTCTTCATGGTGGTGACAATTCTATAGGTCAGATCAGCCATCCGCCGCCTCTTGCTGCGCAAGACGTGCGCGTTTCAGGCGCCTGAAATGCATTCGGGTGCGTGTTGCCATTGCCTTGCGATCCCTCGCCATAAAATATTCCTCAAGCGCGCCGGCATACCAACGCAACTCGCGCCGTCTGCGATAGAGCGTATAGAACTGGTCCTGCGTCAATTCACCCAGTAACCCCGCGGTCATGATCGGTTTGAGCGCGTCAATCTTGCGCAGAAACACCGCGGATTTATGGCTGGAAAACCAGCATTTATAAGCGGTGACATTGCGGCCTTCGATCCGCTCGAAATGGCGACGGTCGGGTTCAAAATAAGGGTCGTAGAACACGCTGACACAGGCGGCCTGCGCCAGCGCGTCCTTGGCGTCGCTCAAGGGCAGGGACCAATCTTGACGGATGCCGATCCAGTATCGATTTTCCCAAGGGACCAGTTCGGGATCGAGGGTCGACTGCGGGTTGAACGCGAGCACATGCGCGCCGGGGGCCAGTGAGGAAAAAACGAGGGCCGCGAAGGCGCCCATCGACGATCCGCTGAAAACCACACGTTCAAACTGAGCAAAGAACCCGTCAGCAGCCAGCTTTTGCATCCGCGCAATCAGCTCCGCATCACGGTACCACATTTTGCCGTGCGCCATGACGCCAAGGTGCGACACCAGCATCTCTCGGGCAAATTTGTAGGCCCAGGGGCCACGCTCTGACCCGTTGTCATTCACGTTGGACAGATTATCAAACGATACAAACAGGATCGGGCGCACCCGCCGCACGAACATCAGTGAATGGCGCGGACCCTTTTCAAAGAAGCCCTCGCCAGTACCACCAGGTGACAATTCGGAAAACCACAGGGGCTGCGTTATATCTGGCAGTGCCACCTCGACCGGGCCGTCGGGCGTTTCCGGTCCTTCTTCATCAGATATCATATGGCGTTTTCGTCCCGCGCACCGGTGTCACGATCAGCAAGCCAACCAATGCGTGACACGTCAGTTTTTAACAATGTTATGCCGGAAAACAGGGTATGCGTGACTAGGCGGGATGTCCACAGCATGGTATCCCGAGGCCAAAAGCAAAAGGGGCGTTTGTCTTGGGCATCGACACATCATTCGGGATCAAGCTGATCGAGGCATTGCCACTGGTTGAAGGCAAATCTTCAGCCGTGATGTTGGGCAGGCAGACCATGAATGTGGGGCCACGCGGACGCCGGTTCATTCGCCAGGCGCTACGGGCCGCCAAGCTGTCTCCGGATTTTGGCAATTATCTGCAGGAGGACGGTTTTTCCGAAACCTTCCTTCGAAAACTAGGGTACCCTCCCACCGCGTCGATGGATTATTCCGATTTCGAGGATTGTGACTATACCCATGACCTCAACGAACCGCTGCCAGCAGAGCTGCGTCAAAAATTCGATGTCGTCATTGATGGGGGCACAATTGAACATGTGTTCAACACGCCCCAAGCACTCGATAATGTATTTCACATGCTCAAGGATGACGGGATATTCATCTCTGTCAATGGCATGACAGGATGGGCCGGCCATGGTTTTTATCAGTTCAGCCCCGAACTGGTTTGGCGCTATTGGCAAGATGCGCGGAATTGTGAAGTCAGGACCTGCCAGGCAGTGAGCGTTGATCCATCCGAGCAGGCCATTCCCGTGACCGACACCGGCAAGTCCGGGGCGCGCTTTCGTGGGCTCGGCCTGCATGGTCGTTGGTATCTTTACTATGTCGTCAAGAAGCCCTCCAACGCAAATGGGGTCAAGCAGTTGAATAACATCCAACAAGGGGACTATGCCGTTAAGTGGGAGAATGCCCCCAAAGAGCAGTCCGCAGGCCTATATTACATGAGTCTTACCGAACTCGCCGACAAATACGGCTCTGACAAGGGGTCGACCGGACACCGCTACACAGAATTGTATCACATGCTATTCCAGCCTTTTATCGATCGGCCGATCACCTTCATGGAGATGGGGTTGCTGATTGGCGGACCCGAGCACGGTATCTCTGCCGACCGTGAAACCAAGGACCTGCCGTCAATCCGCATGTGGCTGGAATACTTCAAGAAAGCGCAGATCATCGGGTTGGATATCTCGGACTTTTCGTGGTTCACCCACGACCGTTTTTCCTTCGTACGTTGCGATATGGACACCCGGCCCAACATCGTCGCCGCGACCAGTGCACTGCCAGAGCTTGACATCATTATTGACGATGCCTCGCATGCATCGCACCACCAGCAAAACGCATTTCTGACGCTGTTTCCAAAGCTGCGCTCGGGTGGGTTATATATCATCGAAGATCTGAGCTGGCAGCCCAAACCTTATGAACAGTCCGGTATCACCAAGACCGCCGCCTTGTTTCAGTCATATCAGCAAGACCGCGCCTTCACGCACAGTGACCCGAACGTCGCCGCCGAGTTCAATGCGCTACGTGATGACATGTCTGGTTGCTTCATTTTTCCGGTGCGATATCAAAAACAACGGCGCGATCAGGTGCTGGTAGTGCATAAGCGATAGTGCGGTTGGCCGGAGGACGGTAGATTGAGATAGGAACAATGGCGGAGTATCATGGCCATGCTGCTGCTTCGGGGCGTGCATGCCCCTCTGGCACGCTTCAATGTCTAAACCGATGTGTCAAAACCATTTCACAATTCCACAGGGGAAGGAACCCTCATGCACTTTGCCGTTGCCTCCTGTATGCGGAACGAGGCGCTTTTCATTCTGGAGTGGATCGCGCATCAGCGGTTGTGCGGCTTTCGCACCGTCATAATTGTCACCAATGACTGCACGGATGGCACCGACACGATCTGCGATGAGTTGGCGGCGCAGGACCCTGATTTCATTCATGTCAGGAACCCGCTGGAGTCGGGGGACATCCCGCAGATCAAGGGGATGGAACGGGTGTTTGAACTACCGGTCCTCACCGGTGTCGATTACTTGTTGCATTGTGACGCCGATGAATTCCTTAATATCGACCTCGGAACAGGGCAGGTGGCGGACCTGATTGCTGCGACAGGGCAATCCGACTGTATCGCCCTGGCCTGGCGGCCCTTTGGTGATGCAGGCAACAAGCGCTGGACCGGGGGGCTGGTAACTGAAAAATGTACGCGGTCGGCCGGATGGCTCCGCCCCAGTTTTACAGTGCATAAATCGCTCTTTCGGCCAACAGGTTTCGGACGCGCAACAGATCATATGCCCAAGGATCCGCGTGCACCCGACGTCATGCTGGTCAACGCCAAGGGTGAGCCGATGCCGACGGGTTCATTGTTTCACCCCCAACATGCTCGGTTTCGTGGTACACCACCGGCGCTTTTTACTTGGGATAACGCCTGTATCTTTCATTATGCCATCAAGTCAGAGGATGTGTTCTTGATGAAAAACAAACGTGGTGATGGCATGCGGCGCGAGACGACGCGCTATCATCTGAACTCAAAATTCTGGCGGCGAAACAATCAGAATAAGGTGACTGTCCCGGCGCCACCCGAACGTCTTGCGCAGCTCAAGCAGATGATGGAAGGGTTTCGCCAAATCGGAGCAATCCGCGCCATAGAGAAGCAGGCGCTGGTTGACCATACACGCGACAGCCGCGCCTATCTGACGCCCGAACGGATCAAAGACCTTACCCTCCCATGAAGTGCGTCAACTCACCCGGTTGGGCAAGAGCTTGATAAACGCCTCAATCGCATTATCGGAGATCCCGGTCGGAACTTTCAGTTTTTCAAGTAATTTCAACGTCAGATCATGGCTGTGAAAGACTGAATCTGAAAGGATTGCAAGGTGCTTGAGCCGCTCAAGTGGCAACTGATCCAGCGCCAGCAACTTGCGGATAAATACGACATCTCCATCAACTGGCTGATTGCGATGACCGCGCGGCCTGAGCCGTGATGACAGATCAGTATGCAGCATCAAATGGCTGAACGAGACGAATTTATGCAGATCAAACCCCAGCGCGCGCAGGGTGCTCATTTGTTGATCCAGCAAGGGTTGACCATCATACATGGGAACAAAGGCCACCTCCGTGTAGACAACGATGGCCTCGGCCAGTTTCCGCAGACCATTTTCAAAGACAGCCTGCTCTCCGCCTTGAATGTCAATCTTGAGCATATCAAAGTCTGCAATTTCGACGATGTCATCCAGACGATGCGTTGCAATGGGGATTTCCTCAATCACACGCATCATTCTGCGCCACCGTCCGGCATAATCCAGAAAACCTGGATTCGGGGACAGCAGGGAGGTAAAGCCACTGGCCTTGCACACTTTCAATACGGCATCTTTGCCGTCTCCCACTGCATAGGGCAGTACCGTGCGGTGCGGGACAGGATTGCGTATCAAGTCCTGATAGGGCTCGGGCTGAGGTTCAAAACCGATAACTTCAGCCAACCCTTCACCAAGAAGCATGTCGTAAGGGGCCGGGTTGATAGGGCTGGCACCGACGTCAACGATCCGAGTCAGCCGTTCTGGCTGAAGCATCGCATGTAGGTGCCTGATACGTTTGATTTCGTTGTGTGGAATGTGAATTCTCCTGACCGGCCTCGCCGCTTTTCTCACATCGGGCGATGCAATGACAGCGGCTGTTGCAGTGCTTCGCGAAACGCCCGGGGGCGCTTTGCGATTGCAAATCGCGTTGCCGCGCTCATCAGCTTGCCGGACTTCAATCGCCGTCCAACTGCGTGGCCCGCATTGGCGACCAGAAAATGATGGATATTGGGGCCTTTGGGAAAGCGGGACCAATGCGGTCGCTCCAGATCACCGCCGCCGTGCAGGATGAAATACTGGCAGTCCGGCGCGATCGTGTCCTCCAATGGCGGGGTGGTAAAGGCGGTGATGGCCCCGCGATACTCTGGCCACCGCGTTTCTTCGGGGACAGCCGCCGGGTTAGCCGAATATTGTCCCGAGATGGATAAGCAAGATGCCGCCCCCAACGCACCAGCAAAGAGCACTGCACCATGCCCGCCCATTGAATTGCCAAAAGTAATTGTTTCTTCAAGGTCATGCGCTTTGCGATAGCGCGCAACAACGTCCGCGATCTCATCAAATATTCCAGGTGCGTTGTACCAGCTGCGCAAAGTGTCCGCGACAAACAACACATGGTTTCGCCCGCCTTGGCTACCGTAATTGACAAATTCTTCGTCCTGAGCGCGGGTTTGCGGTTTGCCAATGCCCGTAAATGAAACCACCAAGCGCGGCTCTTGACCGACCAGATGGGTGGCCTTCACACGGTCCGACGCATAAAAGTGCTGTGGGGCAGTGGGCGGCACCGGCGATCTCTCCTTTACGACGTCTCTGCTTGGTATCCGAGCCATGCTGTTGCCGCAAGAAATGTCATAGGACTGGTCCCTTTCTTGTGCCCGGGCCAACTTGTCCGGTAGTGTTTTCCAGACAGGCGCAATCCGAAGGCAACCCATGACCACTCCGCTCACATGTACGCTCGTCGGCACGGTAAAGGATGAGGGGCCTTATCTGCTGGAATGGATTATCTACTACAAACATATCGGGTTCAGTCAGATCGTGATTGCGTCAAACGATTGCAGCGATGGCACGCATGAAATGCTGGATTACCTGCATCAGACTGGTGAAATCACCCACATCGAAAATAGCGATCAGCCAGAAGGCGCGCACCCCGATCCTCAAAACCGCGCCTATCAGCGGGCCTGGGGCCTGGATGCCGTAAAGCGATCGGACTGGGTGCTTGTGGCCGACGCTGACGAGTTTCTCAATATTCACGTAGGTGACGGCACCATGAACGCCCTTTTGGCTGCACTGGGGGCGAAAGGCGCAGACCTTATATCGGCGCCGTGGCGGGTTTTTGGCAATGCCGGCATTGCACAATTTCACGATGAGCCCGTCATCGCACAGTTTGACCGTTGCGCCAAACCGGGGGTGCAAGAGATTCAGCGCTACACCGCCTTCAAAACACTGTTTCGCCCCAAATACGTCGGGCGGCTCGGGGTGCATCGCCCCAAGCTAAAACCGCGCTTTCGTGATGGGCTGCGACCATGCCAATGGGTGAACGGCTCCGGAGAAAGGCTTGCGACGCGGTATCTCAATCAGGGCTGGCGGTTTTTTGAAGAAAGCTATGGGGCAGGGTTGGTCAGCATGAACCACTATATGATCAAATCATCCGAGTCCTTCTTGATGAAACGCTATCGCGGGACGGCAAACAGTGCAGATGCGGAACGGATCGACTTTTCCTATTTCGAGACATTCAACGCCAATGATGTCCGGGACACATCCATCCAGCGCCATGTCCCTGCAGTATGCGAGGCGCTTGTTAGATTGAAATCCGCGCACCCCGCATTGGCCAAACTCCACGATAGTAGCTTGGCGTTTCATCGGCAAAGGCTTGGCGTCGCACGCAAATCAATTCAAGATGACGCACCTTTGATCGCCTCAAAACTTGGTATTCAGGAAAAGCGGGCAGGGCGGCACGAAACTTGACAAGGCAACACTGTCTTCGCACAAGACGGCAGATTTAGACGACTGGAACACCATGTCCACACTCCCCACAATCGGCGCGCTATGGATTGGTGGCTCGCTCACCTGGTTGGAACAGCTTTGCCTGAAATCTTTCGTGGCACATGGGCACGAAGTCCTGTTGTTCACCTATGGCCAAGTCAAGAATGTGCCCGATGGCGTCAAGATCCGCGATGGGCGCGAGATATTGAACACCGGCAACTTCATGCTGCACGACCGCACGCAGAGCGTGGCGCTATTTTCCGATCTGTTCCGGTTTCACATGATCAAGGAAATACCAGAGATCATCTATGTTGATACCGATGTCTTTTGTCTCAAACCCATGATCTTCGATGATCCGTATCTCTTCGGGTACGAGATGTTCATTGATGAAAAAGCATGGCGCCTGAACGGAGCCGTGCTGAGGTTACCACCGGAGTCGTTGCTGCTTGCAAAGATGCTGGACTTCATGCGTGATCTTCACCCGCGACCAAACTGGATACCACGCAAGTTTCACGCGGAAATGCACGCGCGCCATGCGGCTGGCAATCCGATGCACGTCGGTGAAATGCCATGGGGCGTCTGGGGGCCTTTGGGAATCACGGCTTTCGCGCGTGAAACTGGTGAATGGACCCATGCCAAAAGTGTTGACGTCTTATACCCGGTGCCATTCCCGGACCGACGTATCCTGTTAAGACGGCCCCGCAAAACACTGGCGTATCTGACTGATAACAGTTTCACTATCCATATGTGGGCACCCATCAAGCGGTTCGCGGCGCAGCGATTTGACGGGCTGTGTCCTGAGCATAGCTATGTCGGCCAACAATTGCGCAACTATGGCATTGATCCATCGCTTGCGCCGGTGCCGGTCACGAAATTGAGAGAAGTCACGTTCGATTAAGTTGCCTCGCTTGAAATATAACATAATACCTATTATGCGTATAATGGACAGATAAGAAAACAAGCCATTACAATCCCCTAACGACCATTCTTTCTACAGAGGCCTGACCAGTCCATCGCGCACCGCACCGTCCGCGGCATCCGCCAACATCTGGGCTTTCAGCCCATCTTCTCCGGTTGGCGCAACCGCCGCGCCGGTTTCCAGTGCGGTGACAAAATGCGCCATTTCAGCACGGTACGCCGCCGCGTAGCGCTCCAGAAAAAATGGCTGCGTCGCGGCTTTGCGAATGCCGTCAGCGTTGGCTAGTGCCACGGTGTTTTCCAGTACGTTGTCGGCCCGCAGCATCCCAGCGCTACCGTGCACTTCGATCCGCTGGTCATAGCCATAGGTCGCACGGCGCGAATTTGATATCTGGCAGAGCTTGCCGCTGGCGGTTTTCAACGTCACGACTGCGGTATCAAAGTCACCCGCCTGCCCTATTTCCGGGTCAACAAGGCATGACGCCGCCGCCGACAGCTCGACCGGCTCTTCGCCCAGCAAAAACCGCGCCATATCCAGATCATGGATCATCATGTCGCGGAAAATACCGCCTGATGTCTTGATATAGCCGATAGGTGGCGGCGCGGGATCGCGCGACAGGATCGTGACAAGCTCAACATTGCCAATGACTTGATCTGCGATTTGCCGCTGCAAATGGGCGAAATTCGGATCAAAACGACGGTTGAACGCGGTCATGAACGGCACGCCTGCCTTCTCGACCGCGGCCAGGCAATCGCCGATCCGTTCTACCGACAGATCAATCGGTTTTTCACAGAATATCGCTTTGCCAGCAGCAGCCGCGGCATGGATCAGGTCGTAATGCGTTGTCGTGGGCGTGCCGATGATGACCGCATCAATGCCCGGATCATTGATCACTGCGTCGGCATCCATGACCTTGGCACCTGTGGCCGCGGCCAAAGCCTCGGCCGCGGCAGGCAATGCATCTGCAACCGCAGCGGCGCGTGCGTTCACCATGCCGTGCAATGTGGCCCCGTGGACCTGTCCGATCCGTCCGCAGCCCAAAATCCCGATATTAATCAATGCCATAGCCTTTCAGATTGCGCAGCACGTCCCGTGCAGCCGCCATCACTGGATCATGCGTTTCTTTCAGAATCGCAACGCGGTCAAACCGCTCGGAATCCCGGTTCACAGCCTCGCGCATCGCCGCACCAAAGGCCATCCGCAGCTCCGTTCCGATGTTGAATTTGCAGATATTTGTGTTCTTTGCCAATGCTTTACGCTGCGCAATTGGCACGCCCGATCCACCGTGGATAACCAATGGCACTTCAGTCGCCGCTTGGATGGCCGCGATGCGCGCCTCGTCCAACCCGCCCTCCTTATCCTGTTGCAGATGGACATTGCCAACCGAGATCGCCATTGCGTCAACGTCCGTTTCAGCGGCAAATCGCGCCGCTTCCAAAGGGTCGGTGCCGGCAGAATTCTCTCCGCCGGAGTACCCAACAAAGCCGATTTCACCTTCGCAGGAAATGCCGGAATTATGCGCCATATCAGCGATTTGCAGCGTCTCTTTAATGTTATCTTCCAGCGGCTTTCGCGATCCGTCAAACATCAGTGAGGTAAAGCCTGAATCCAAAGCCTCAGAGCATTCATCATAGGTGTACCCGTGATCCAGATGGGCCACGACCGGGACCGAGGCTTCTTCCGCCAGATGCCGGAACATCTTGCCCAGTACCGGCAACGGCGTGTGCGCGCGGCACCCCGGTCCGGCTTGCAAGATTACAGGGCAGTTTTCGGCCTCGGCTGCTGCCACATATGCGCGCATGTCCTCCCAGCCCAAACAGACCAATCCGCCCACCGCATACCCCCGCTTTAGCGCGGGTTGCAGCACGTCTTTCAATGTCACAAGGGTCATTTGAACTTGGCAATCATGTCTTTGATGCCCGGAATCGTTTCGATCTGATAGGCATGGGATGGCTGGAAATATTGCACAAGACTGCGCTGCGACAACCCGCCCAGAATAGTGAAGTAATACATCTGATAGCCCGGCAAAACCGCGCAAGGGTGATACCCGCTATCGAGGCAAATGGTGGAGCCATCCACGATATGATAAGCGTCTCCCGCCTTGCCGTCCTCGCGCTGGAGCATCTGCACGCCAGAGCCGTGGTTCGGTTTGAAACGGAAGTTGTAGGTTTCATCATGGCGCGTCTCATCGGGCAAGCGATCCGTGTCGTGCTTGTGCGACGGAAATCCGGACCAACCGCCCTCGCCCACGGTAAAGAGCTCGGATACCAGCAGGCGCCCAACCTTGCCGTGGTATTTTGTCCCGAGGATATGTTTGATCTTGCGGTGGGTTTTGGTGTCGTCAGAGCCGTATTGCACCAGATCCAGCTCGTCCTTGCGCACGGCAAATGCGTCAAGCACCTTGTCATGGCGCGCTCCACAGACAAAAACCTCGGCTTCATCTGAGGTGCAGACCATCTGCGCCCTGACCCCTGTTGGCACATAGACCCCCTCAGGCTCGCCATCCCAAACGTCCTCGCCCCGCTCGCCGATGCTGTCCGCCTTGAACCCTTCGATATCAATATCAATCGTGCCGGTGGCCGGCACGATGCAGGTCTCATACCCCGGCACGGTATATTCAAACGCCTGCCCCTTCCTGAGCTTGACGATGTTGAAGTAGTTCAGCGGAACGGTTGGATCATCCACATCGACGATCGGCTTGTTCTGGTTGTCAAACGGCGGGATGTGCATGGGGTTTCCTTTAAGTGTCAGTCGGGCCGGGATGATCGGCCATAAATTGCGTCAATGTCTGCGTATCGGCCATCGCGGGTGCGCAGCCGGGGCGCGATACGGTAATGGATGCGCAGGCAGAGCCGCGCAGGATCGCATCATGCAGGGTTTGGCCCTGGGCCAGCCCCGTAACCATGCCCGCCATAAAGCTGTCGCCTGCCCCTGTGGGTTTCAGCGCCTCCACCGGCCATATCCCGGTATGGATTTCCGCGCCATCCGCAAATGTCACGGCCCCCTTCTCGCCCATCTTATAGACGACAATCGTTGCGGTGTCTGCGGCCAGCGCACGGGCCTTGGCGAGGCCGTTTTCGACGCCTCCGGCCATGAAGCCGAACTCTTCATCATTGCCCACGATCATGTCAGAGGCAGCAGCGGCCCTGCTGAGCACCTCCTGGGCCACCTGCGGGGAAGGCCATGAATACGGGCGATAATCAACATCAAAGATGATCGGCAGGCCAGCCGCCTTGGCGCGGTCAAAGGCCTCAAACGTGGCTGTCCGCGAAGGGTCGGCGGCAAAGACCGTACCGGCCGTGATCAACGCACCAAACCGGCCATAGTCCACGGCTGCGACATCGTCGGCATCCATCTGGAAATCCGCCGCCCCGTTGCGGTAGATGACGTTGCGATGCCCCGCGACCCGGCTTTCATAAAAGGCCAGTGAATTGCGGTACTCGCCGCCGACGGGTTTGACATATTCCGTGCCAACGCCATAGCGTTTGAGCTGCCCGACGCAGTAGCTGCCAATGCTGTCGTCGGACACGCGCGTAACCAGCGAGGCCTGCCCGCCCAGCTTGCAGATGCCCGCCGCAATATTCGCCGATGACCCGCCCAGACCAAGCGTCACGGTTTGCGCATCCTCCGCGGCGACGCCCGGATCGGTGAAGAAATCGATCCCCGCCCGTCCCACGACGACAAAGTGATTGGTCTTGATCCCATCCAGCAGCCTGCTCATTTTCGACCTATCGTGTTGCGCGCAGCGGCGGCGTCAAATGACTGTGGGTGCGGGTAATTCTGACCAAGCAACTGCCGCAGGCTGTCCGAGGCGCTTTCAAGGAAACCGGTGGGCAGGGCGTCGTGCATCTCCTCGATCGGGGTCAGCCACTTGGGTGCGTAGTTGATCAAAACAGCGCTGCGGTCAATGTCAGAGGTGTTGGGCATCGCGCAGTGCCACGCGGCCCCAAAGAACAAGGCGACATCACCCGGTTCCCCCAGCATACGCTCGCAGTTTCCATAGAAATCATCCGCTTCTGTAGGATACCGCAGGTCTTTCTGCGATCCCGGCACATAGGCCGTCGCCCCGGTTTCCGCGGTAAAGGGATCAAGCAGGATCGACACCTGTGCATTCATCGGAAACGAGGCGTTCAACCCGATCGGGTGCGTCTCGGCCCTGTACATATCCCAATAGGGGTAATCCACATGCGGCTCCTGCCCCGGCCCGCCGGGCAGGATGCGGTTTGCTGCGATTGAGCCCATGATGAACTCGGTTCCCAAAAACCTGCGCAAGACATTCATGATGACCGGATGGGTGGCCATGTCAGCGAACACATCGCCCTTTGCCAGCAGGTTCCAGACCCGGCGTTGCAGGTTCAGGCGGCCATCCACTTCGGCCTGCCCTTGAAAATGGGTCACCTTGTCAGCCGCTTCGGAATGGGCGTGGATGATCTGGCGCGCCTCAGCGACCTGCGCGTCCGAAAACAAGCCTGTCAACAGCACAGCGCCTTTGCCATGCAGCAATTCTTGCGCAATCACATCGGGATCAGCGGTTTCAGCGTTAAATTTCAACATCATACGCCCTTGCGTTGCTTGTGACGGGACGATTCCCAATCTTCATGCGCCGCGCGGACCTTGTCTGACCCTGTAACATGCGGTGTGCCGACCTCCCACCAGGCGTGGCCTTGCGTGGTCCAGCCTTCGTATGGATCGACCTTCATGCAGATCACATAGGTGCGGTCGGCGGCTTTGGCGCGCATGAACGCGGCCTCCAGTTCGGCAGGAGAGTTGACAGTTTCCGCTTCGGCCCCCATTGCCTTTGCATGGGCCTCGAAATCGACAGCCAGCTTTGTCGTGGCGGTCGGGGTGTCGGCAATCAGGTTATTGAAGCTTTCGTTTCCGGTGTTGTTTTGCAGCTTGTTGATGACGGCAAAACCGCCGTTGTCCAGCACCAGGACAATCAGTTTTTTCTCAGTGATAACAGATGAATAGATATCAGAGTTCATCAAAAGATACGACCCATCCCCGGTAAAGACGATTGTATCTTGCTCCGGCTCCATCTGGGTCTGCGCAATACGTGCGCCCCAACCGCCTGCGATCTCATAGCCCATGCAGGAAAAGCCAAACTCAACGTCAACCGTGCCGATATCCTGCGTTTTCCAGTTCGCTGTCACCTCTGCGGGCAATCCGCCGGCAGCCGCAACCACGCGGTCACGCGGATCACACAGGCGGTTCACCTCGCCAATGGCCTGCGCATAAGACGCCGGGCCATTGCCCACGCGGGTATTCTCGGCCACGTATTCGTCCCATTTGGCACGGCCTGCCTTGGCCTTTGCGGTCCAGCTATCTGGGGCCTGATGCCCCGCCAGATCAGCGGTCAAAGCGACCAGCCCCAGCCGCGCATCGCCCACAACGGTTGTCGACATATGCTTGGCCGCGTCATGGCGCGCGGCGTTCAGGCCAATGATCCTGGCGTCATGTGCAAAAGCGGTCCAGGAGCCTGTGGTGAAATCCTGTAAACGGGTGCCAACGGCGAGAATGACATCAGCTTCCTCTGCAATCGCATTCGCCGAATCCGATCCCGTCACACCAAGTGGCCCGATATTCAGCGGATGATCATGCACCATATTCGCACGTCCGGCGATGGTTTCGACGACCGGAATACCCACCATCTCTGCAAAGGAAGTCAACTCGGCCACCGCACCGGAATATTGCACACCACCCCCGGCGATGATCATTGGGCGCTTGGCCGCTTTCAGCAAGGCAACCGCTTGGGCCACCTCAACCGCATCGGGGGCCTGACGGCGAATGCGGTGCACGCGCTTTTCAAAGAAACTGACGGGATAGTCATAGGTCCACCCCTGCACGTCCTGCGGCAGGCCGATAAATGCCGGTCCACAATCGGCGGGATCAAGCATGGTGGCGAGGGCGGCCGGCAAAGACTGGATCACCTGCGCAGGATGCGTGATGCGATCCCAAAAGCGGCTGACGGGTTTGAATGCGTCGTTCACGCCCAAGGTTGGATTGCCGAAATGTTCCAGCTGTTGCAGCACAGGGTCTGGCAGGCGAGTCAGAAATGCATCGCCACAGAGCATCAGCATTGGCAGGCGATTGGCATGCGCCAAGGCGGAAGCTGTCAGAAGGTTCGCGGTGCCGGGACCGGCGGATGCGGTGCACAGCATAAAGCGCTGCCGCCTCCATGCCTTCGCATATCCGGCAGCCGCAAACCCCATTCCCTGCTCATTCTGACCGCGATAAAGCGGCAGCTCGGCACGATGTTCATAAAGGGCTTCTCCCAGGCAGGTCACATTGCCATGGCCGAAAATACCAAAGCCACCACCGCACAGGCGGGTTTCGACCCCATTGGCGACAATCCATTGATTTGAGAGGTAGCGAATGATTGCCTGCGCTGTTGTCAGCGTCACGGTTTCGGCGGCTTGCCCCATGATATTCTCCTCGGCAGTAGACACGAATTGTGCTTTGGTCACGATTGGATATTGACCTGCGACCTAAAAGAACGATACCAAAATTGCAACCGGTTGCAACCGGTTTCTGAGAAGGATACCAGCAATGGCAGAGATCGGGATCGGCATCATCGGTGGCGGCTATATGGGCAAGGCACATGCGGCGGCCTATGGCGCGGTTGCGGCACTCTTTGACACCGCGCTGCGGCCACGGCTCGAGATGGTTTGCGCATCGTCTGAGGTATCTGCGGCGCGCTATCAAAAGGCCTTTGGCTTTGCGCGTGGCACCGCGGATTGGCAAGCACTGGTCAATGACTCCAAAGTCGAGGCCATCGTTATCGCCTCTCCGCAAAGCACCCACCGCGACGTCGCACTGGCCGCTTTCGCTTTGGGCAAACCGGTCTTTTGCGAAAAACCCCTCGGCGCGACGCTGGCTGATTCTGTCGCCATGACCGAGGCGGCGCGCGCCAGCGGGGCGATCAATATGGTTGGTTTCAACTATATTCGCACGCCTGCCTCGCAATATGCACGCCGACTGGTGGCCGAAGGCCGCATCGGCGATGTCACATGGTTCCGGGGCGAACATACCGAAGACTTTTTTGCCGACCCTGCCCTGCCCGGCACATGGCGAACGCAAGGTGCTGGCAACGGTACCATGGGTGATCTGGCCCCGCATATGATTAACGCAGCACGGGCGCTGATCGGGCCGATCACGGCCCTCTGCGCGCAGGTTGAAACGGTCCATGCCAGGCGCGGTGATGCGGCCGTCACAAACGATGATCAGGCCCAGATGATGTGTCGCTTTGAGAACGGTGCGCAGGGGCATCTTTTCTTCAGCCGCATCGCGACAGGGCGCAAGATGGGCTATGCCTATGAAATCCATGGCACCAAAGGCGCGATCCGCTTTGACCAGGAAGACCAGAACGCGCTGCACCTTTACACAATGGAGGGGCCAGAGGCCGAACGCGGTTTCCGCAAGATCCTGACCGGCCCTGCGCATCCTGATTATCTGCCCTTTTGCCAAGGCCCCGGTCATGGCACAGGCTATCAGGATCAGATCATCATCGAGGCCAAGGATTTCCTGACCGCCATCGCCACGAAAACGAACATCTGGCCAAGTTTTGCAGAAGGCCTCGAAGTGAACCGCATCGTCACTGCCGCCCTCGATTCCAGCGCAAGAAACGCCTGGGTCAAGGTTTCGGATTACGCATAGAAAGACCAATGACATGATCAAGATCGGCAACGCCCCCTGCTCCTGGGGTATCGAATTCGCCTCTGACCCTTCCTACCCAACATGGCAATCAGTGCTGAGCCAATGTGCCAGCGCGGGCTACAAAGGCATCGAATTAGGCCCTATCGGCTATATGCCCGAGGATCCTGCAATTCTGCGTGACGAGTTGGCCAAAAATGACTTGAGCATCATCGGAGGTGTCGTGTTCCGGCCGTTTCACGACGCGGCCAAATGGGATGAAGTCATGGACGCGTCAGTGCGGACCTGCAAGGCACTGGTCGCCCATGGCGCCGAGCATCTGGTGCTGATCGACAGCATCTCGCCACGCCGCGCGCCCACCGCTGGCCGCGCGGATGAGGCCGAACAAATGGACAGCGCCGAGTGGACCGCCTTTCGCGACCGCATCGCCACAATCGCCAAAATGGGCAGCGAAGACTACGGGCTGACCGTCGGGATGCACGCCCATGCCGCCGGATTTATCGACTTCGAACCAGAGCTGGAGCGGCTCTTGGATGAGGTCGACGACAAGATCCTGAAAATCTGTTTTGATACCGGCCATCATTCCTACGCGGGCTACGATCCTGTTGCCTTCATGAAACGGCACATCGACCGGATCAGCTATATGCATTTCAAGGACATTGACCCTGCGGTGAAAGCTGATGTCGTCGCCAACCGTACCGATTTTTACAAGGCTTGCGGTCAGGGTATTTTCTGCAACCTCGGTCAGGGCGATGTGGATTTTCCGGCAGTACGGCAGGTGCTGCTTGATGCCGGGTTCGAAGGCTGGTGCACGGTCGAGCAGGACTGCGACCCCGCCTTGCCCGGCACGCCGCTGGACGATGCAAAGAGCAATCGGCAATATCTTGAAAGCATTGGTTTTTAATTCACCCTTGTTCCGGCAATTGACCGGGATGGGGCCATCAACACGAGGTCTCGGATCAATCCCGAGACACACCAAGGATCAGGACAATGACAAAACTCAAATGGGGTATGATCGGCGGCGGCGAAGGCAGCCAGATTGGGCCGGCACACAGGCTGAGCGCGGGCCTGGACGGGTTGTTCGAATTCAGTGCAGGCGCACTCGATCACCGGCCCGAGTGCGGCATCGACTATGGCCAGCGGCTTGGGCTTGGCGACCGGGCCTATGGCGGCTGGAAAGAGATGCTGGCAGGCGAACTCAAGCGCGACGACCGGGTTGATCTGGTGACGGTCGCGACCCCAAACGCAACCCACTTTGAAATCACCAGGGCATTCCTGACAAACGGCTTTCACGTTTTGTGTGAAAAGCCGATGACGATGACCGTCGAAGAGGGTGAAGAAATCGTCGAGATTGCCCGGAAAACCGGCAGGATCTGTGCGGTAAACTATGGCTATACCGGCTATTCACTGGTGCGCCACATGAAAGCGATGATCGCATGCGGTGACATCGGCAAGGTCCGTCTGGTGAATGCCGAATTTGCCCACGGCCACCATGCGGATGCGACCGATGCAGATAACCCGCGCGTGCGCTGGCGCTACGACCCGGCACAGGCCGGTGTCTCGGCGCAGTTTGCCGATTGCGGTATCCACGCGATGCATATGGCCAGCTTTGTCACCGGACAGGAAGTGACAAGACTGTCAGCCGATACGGTGTCCTGCATCGATGTGCGGACGCTGGAGGACGACGCGATGGTCAATTTCCGCATGGATGGCGGTGCTGTCGGGCGGCTCTGGACCAGTTCGGTCGCCATCGGGCGCCAGCACGGGTTGGGCATTCAGGTCTTTGGCGAAACAGGTGGCTTGCGCTGGAGCCAGGAACAACCCAACCAGCTTTATTATATGCCGCTGGGAGAGCGTTTGCAGGTCATTGAACGCGGTGAGGCGAACCTCTCACCGGAGGCGGATCGCACCACGCGCGTCACCATCGGCCATGCCGAAGGGATGCCGCTGGCATTTGCGAATATCTATTGCGATCTGGCCGAGGCGATTTCTGCCCGCAAGGAAGGGCGCACAATGGACCCGGCCGCCAACCTCTATCCACGGGCTGAGGATGGGTTGCGGTCTATGGCGGCTGTTTTCGCCGTCGCCGAATCTGGCAAAGCCGAGGGCAAATGGCTGGACGCGCGGCCACCGATGTTCAGATAGGGTGGATTGCGATCGCCCTTACGGAAGTGGCCGCAGCGTCCCGCGTTCCACGACCTCACAAGCAAACAGCCGCGCCTCCGGGTAGCGGCTGTCGTCCTTGAGTGACGCCGCGATCAACTCAATGGAAGAGGCGATGATCTGCTCCACCGGATTGCGGATGGTGGTGAGGTTGATATTCGCCCAGGCCGCCATCTCCATGTCGTTCAGCCCAATGATCCCAATATCTTGCGGAACACGCAGCCCTGCGGACTGAATGGCGGAAAGCGCGCCGATCGACAGCACGTCATCACCGCAGAAATACGCCTCGGCCGGAGGCGATTGCAGCAGGCGCTGCATCTCGGCCCGGCCTGCATCAAAGGAATAATTGCTGGCGTAGCTGACGGTCATATCTCTGCCAGCGGCATCGATCACTTCGGCGAACCCGGCAAGGCGATCCTGGGTCGAAGTCGCTGACTTCGGACCACCGAGAAATGCCACCTGTTCATAGCCACGATCAAGCAGCGTTTGCGCCGCCATGCGCCCGGCCTCGATATTGTCGATGCCCAGCACATTCACCTTCGGGCTTGGCGATTGGCGTCCAAAGGAATGCACCACAGGCACGCCCGCGTCCTTGAACCCTTCGGCGAAACTGGCAGGCAAGGTTGATGAGGCCACGATAACGCCGTCCACCGAATAGGCCCGCAGCATGCGAATGGAGTTTTCCGGACTGACCTCATCAGTGAGATTGACGAGCAATGGCCGCAACCCACGGGCCTGCAAACCCCTGGTAAAGCGATCAAAGACCTCCAGAAAAATCGGGTTGTGAAAATTGTTGGAAACCAGCCCAATCAGTTTCGTCCGCCCGGTCGTCAGCGACGAGGCGAGCGCATTGGGGCTGTATCCCAGGGCATTGGCTGCCTTTTCGACCTTGGCCCGGGTCTTTTCCGATACAGACGCGCCTTCGGTATAGGTGCGCGAAACAGCAGAGCGGGAAACCCCCGCGCGTTTTGCTACATCCTTTAGCGTCACCGCCACTGGCTCGCCCCCTAAGTATTCTTTTCCGCTTTTTGCGCCACAGCCGCCCAATCTGCTGTGAAAAATTGCCAACTGGCAATGCCGCCGAGCGCCAGAAAGATCAAGCCCCAGAAGGCAGCACCATTGGCAAACTCCACGAATGCCCAAAGAATGGGGACCACGACTGTCACAACCCGCCGCCAGACCGGCAGAAAAAACGGGACCGCAAGATCGAAAAACTTGGGTTTTGCGCGCTCAGGCGGCACCTGCGTACTCTGCTCCTGTCTTGGCGCCCGTGATATAGGCGACAACATCTTGGCCGTCTGTATCCTCTTTATTGAGGTTGGCCACAATGCGTCCGCGCCGAAAAACCACAATCCGGTCCACAAGGTCGAAAACCTGCCGCATGTTATGCGACACAAGGATCAGACTTTCGCCCTGCTCTTTCAGCGTGCGGATGATGTTCTCGACCTGCTCGGTCTCCTGCACACCCAAGGCGGCTGTCGGCTCGTCCATGATCGTCAGCTTGCTGGCAAAGGTCGCTGTGCGCGCAATCGCGACACATTGGCGTTGCCCGCCCGACATATTGCGGATGGTGTTTTTGATGTTTGGAATTTTCACACCTGTCTTGACCAATCCGGCTAGCGTGTCATCGCGCATCGCCTTATAGTCCAGCCGCCGAAACGGCCCCAGAAAATCCCACATCGTCTTTTCGCGGCCCAGAAACAGGTTATCCGGCACGTTCAAATCATCTGCCAGAGCAAGGGTTTGGAACACCGTTTCAATCCCTGCCTCGCGCGCATCCAAGGGTCCGGAAAAATTAACCTCATCACCATCAAAGATCACCGTGCCCCGGGTCCGCTGCTCTACCCCGGTGATCTGGCGCACAAAGGTGGATTTTCCCGCACCGTTGTCGCCCATGATCGCCACATGTTCGCCCCTCTGCAGGGCGAAATCGGCGCCTTCCAATGCGTGAACACCGCCGTAATGCTTCGTCAGATCGGTGGTTTGTAGAATGAAATCAGACATCTGCCAGCCCCCTTATGCTTTGCGCGCAGCGCGTGTTTGCTGCCACTGGTCAAGTGCAACCGCACCGACGATGATCCCGCCCAAAGCCATCTCCTGATAGAAGGCTCCAAGCTTGAGGAAGGTGAAACCGGAGGTGATGACGCCGATAATCAGCGCACCAATGACGGTGCCGATAATCGAGCCGCGCCCGCCAAACAGAGACACCCCCCCGATCACGGCCATCGCGATCGCGTCAAGCTCATAGCTGAGACCCATGCCGGACTGCGCAGTCAGGTTTTTCGACGTCAGGATGACGGCAGAAAGACCCGAAAGCATCCCTGCGATCCCATAGACCCACAGCAAGTGACGCGGCACATTGATGCCCGACATCCGTGCCGCGGCTTCGTTTGAGCCGATGGCGTAAGTGTGCTTGCCATAAACGGTGTAATTCATGATGAGATGAAAGATTACCGCCAACGTCAGAAATATGATGACCGGCATCATCCCGGCCCCGATCTTGGCATAGGATTCGGTCGGGAATGATATCGGATTACCGCTGGACCACCACTGTGCCACGCCGCGCGCAAACAGCATCATGCCCAATGTCGCAATGAAGGGTGGAATGCGGGCATAGGCCACCAACACGCCATTGATAATCCCCGCCACGGTGCCCACGGCCAGACCCACAAGAACCGGCACCAGCCAGGGCAAATCAAGGAACGCAGGGCCAAAGATCGCCTTTGGGTTATCGGCCCCGTTGACCATCGCCACCTGCGCGAAACTCATCGCGATCATGGCTGTTGCCCCCACGACAGAGCCGGAGGACAGGTCAATCCCTGCCGTGATGATGACTTGTGTCACGCCAATCGCGATAATGCCGACGATGGCGACCTGAATAATGATGATCCGCAGGCGCGCCTCGTTAAAGATGCTGTCAAAGCGGTCGTTGGTATCGAACAAAAGGCTTTGCCCGACATAGATCGCGCCAAGAATTTCGAAGATCACCACGATCAGAATCAGGGCTGCGAATACATTCAGCTCATTCGGCCAGTGCCGTTTCGATTTGTCGAACGTCAGCCCACCGACGCCATCACTATTCTCTGACATCTTTCAGATCACTCCCCTGTCGCATTTCTTTAATCTGGGTTGCATGAGGGCGATCGCCCGCCCTCATGCCCTTCATCAACCTATCGGGAAGGTTTACTGCATGAACTCGGACACGTTATCGGGTGTCACCAGTTTGAACGGGATAAAGACTGTCTTGTCGACGTCATCGCCGTTGATCAGCGCGAGCGCCGTGTCGATGGACCCGCGGCCCTGACCGGCAAGGTCCTGGAACACGGTCACATCCAGATCACCGGCCTGCATGGCAAGCAGCGCATCAGATGTCGCGTCAACCCCACCGACCTGCACTTCGGCCATGTCGATGCCTGAGGACTTCATCGCCTGAATTGCACCGATCGCCATTTCGTCGTTATTGGCGAATACAGCGTCAAAAGGCTCCCCGGACGACAACCAGTTTGTCATCAGGTCAGAAGCCTGATCGCGTGACCATTCGGCTGTCTGACGGTCGATGATCGTGATGAAATTACACATATCCATGCCGATCACGTCATCAACGTCCTTGGTGCGCTGTACAGCGGCCTGATTGGAAAGCTGCCCCATCAGGATATAGGCTGTCGCGCCACCGGATTTGCCTTCGGCACGCAGGTTTTTGCAGATTTCAAAGGCTTTCAGCGTGCCGGATTCGATTTCGTTGGATGCAACAAACGCCTGACCATCCGGCAATGTGTCCATGTTGACGGGCTGGCGGTTCACATAAACCAGCGGCACACCGGCAGAGGCCGCCGCATTCGACATCGCCTCGGTTGCGTTTGTGTCAACCGCATTGACGATGATCGCATCAACACCGGACGCGATGAAGTTGTTGATCTGGTCGAGCTGCTTGGCAACATCATCGGTGGCGTCCTCGATTTGCAGGCTGACACCGTCCAGTTCTTCGTCATAGGATGTCATGCCATTGCGCATCACGGTCAAGCCGTTGTCATCGAAACGCGCCACAGAGACGCCAATCTGCTGTGCAATCGCAGTTGAGCCCATCATGAGCGTGGTAAGGCCAGCGGCCAATAGAATTTTCTTCATGGTTTCCTCCCAAGGATCGTGCCCGGCGCACGCATTTTAAAAAACCGGGACCTCTGTTTGAGGCGATTGGTTCATCACGCCGCCCCTGCCGAGACTTCGGCCAGTTGCGATGTGATGAATGCGATTGACCCGGCCAATGCTGCGGTCGGGTCATTCATTTCGTGAATTTCAGGGGCGAAGGCCTCGAAGGAGGCAGGCCCGGTGTAACCCGCAGCACGCAAGCTGCGCAGCTGCGCAATCGTGCCGAGACGGTCGCGGGCATCCAACAGCACGCGGTCGGCATCACGCATCTGGCCGACACCGGGTGCGGGGTTCGTCACGCCGGAAATATGAACGATTGCAGTCAGATCAGCATAGAGAGGCCCGCCGCCCGCAAGTGTGTGATGGAACGTGTCATGGATCAGAGCAAAGCAGTCAGGGCGCTGCATCTCGTCAAGGGCTGCGACCAGATCCTCTTTGAAACGCAAGCTGCTATTGGCAAAGCCCAAAGGCTCAATCAACCCCTGTATTGCGCGATTTTCCAGTATCGGTTGCAAAAGCGCCAAGGCCTGACGCAAGGCTGACCGCTGGTCGCCACGATCAACGCGGCCTTTGGCCATCGCCGGGATCAAGGCCACGCATTTGGCCCCACAATTCACCGCCGCTGAGATCAATGCCTCGGCCTGATCCAGCTTGTCCTCGGGGACTTCGTTGAAGGCCTTGAACTCCGCCAAGCCCAGTATTTCCTGGCCATGCACTGCCGCCGTTGCCGCAAGATCGGCAGCGGGGTCCCCGTCGAACAGTGGGCGGCCAAGGTCGTTGCGGAGCTCGACACCAACACAGCCCAAGCTTTCGGCGACGGACAGAAGTGCCCGCGCAGACGCGCGTGGTACGGTCATGTGGTTCAGACCAAATGGCAGCATTGGATGCAAGTTTGCCTCCCCCTTGTGCGACTCACTCTAACGTTGATTCATTTTTTTGCAACCGGTTGCATGCATCCGATAACGCGCATTTGACAAAAGTGTTCCTCTGCCGGTCATCCATTTTGCGATTGTGCAACGGCGCACCGGTGCAGCATAGTTGAAGGATGAATTTGTCACGCCGTCGCATATTCGGTCTTGTCACCGCCATCGCCCTGGCCGCAGTGCTGGCCGGAGCACTGTCATTTCCCGCCTTGGAGCGTCACTACATGCGCCAGCAAGCGGCACGAGATGCGGTGCCGCTGCAACTGGCCGTGGAAGGGCTGCGGGCCGCCCTGGACCGTTATGCCCCGCTGCCGGCGCTGATCGCCGAGCGCCCTGAATTGACCGCCTTGCTGGACAACCCCGACGATGCAGCGCTGATTGCCACCGTCAACGAGGACCTGCGCCAGACGGCGGCCACAGTCAAAGCGTCAGATGTCTATCTGATGGATATATCCGGCAGGACGGTCGCTGCCGCGACCTATCGCGAGGCGGGAACCTATCTGGGACGGAACTTCAGCTATCAGACCTATTTCACCCAAGCCCTGAACGGCGATCTTTCCAGCTTTTCGGTCCACGGCACCACAACCGGTGAGCGGGGATATTTCTATGCCGCCCCGGTGGAACAAGGCGAACGGATTGTCGGCGTGCTTGCCATCAAGTTCAACATCGCCGCGTTTGAAAGCATCTGGCGCGGGGTGGACAGCGAATTCATGGTGACAGATCGCAATGATTTCGTTTTCATGTCGTCGCGCCCTGATTGGCACTTTCGCGCCCTGCGCCCGCTCAGCGATGCAACGCGCCGGTTGATTGCGCAGAACATGCAGTATCCGATTGATCGCATTGATCTTCTGCCGGTTACCACAACCCCATTGAACATGGACGCCGGGCTGGTCACAATCGAGGGCGCGCCGCGCGAAAGCTATGTCCTGACATCCCAACGCCTGACCGATATGGAGTGGACGATGGCCTCTCTTTCGCCAACACGTCCCGCAACGGTAAATGCGCTGCGCACTTTGGCAATTGCCGGTCTCACGGCCCTGCTGGTCCTTGCAGCAATGCTCGCCTATCTGTTGAAACAGGCACGCCAGACCGAGGCTTTCGCCCGCGAACAGAATGCCAAGCGGGTATTGGAAGCTGCCGTTGCCGACCGCACAGCGGATTTGCAGACCGCACTTGCCGATTTGCGGCAAACACAGACAGACCTGATACAGGCGGGCAAGCTTTCGGCATTGGGGCAGATGTCAGCCGCGCTGAGCCATGAATTCAACCAACCCCTTGCCGCTGTCAAATCCTATGCCGACAATGCAAGCGCTTTTCTGGACCGTAACCGCCCGGACGAGGCGCGCGACAATATCTCGCGCATCTCAAAAATGGCGGACAGAATGGCAACCATTTCGGCGCATTTGCGAAATTTTGCCCGCCGCCCGCAGCAGGCCACCGGCCCATTGTCGCTGAATGCGGTGGTGCAGGATGCCCTTGCCGTGATTGACATGCGCCTTGCGTCAGAGGGCGGACAGGTGGCCTATACCCCGCCAAAGACCGCGGTTTGGGTCACCGGTGGGCACGTGCGCCTGCAACAGGTCATCGTCAACCTGATCAACAATGCGCTTGACGCCATGGAAGGCCAGCCTGAACCCACCGTATTCATGAGCATCAGCGGCACTGCCTTGCATGTGCGTGACACCGGACCGGGGATTGCACATGACAAGGTTTCGCATATTTTTGACCCGTTCTTTACCACCAAACCCCCCGGCAAGGGTTTGGGGCTGGGTCTTTCGATTTCCTATAACATCGTTAGCGACTTTGGCGGCGTTCTGTCCGTTGCCAACCATCCGGGTGGCGGTGCCGTTTTCACCGTCACGTTGAAACCGACAGCCCCGATCGCGGTGGCCGCGCAATGAAACAGACCGTCCTTTTCGTCGATGATGAAGAAGAGCTGCGCCACGCGACAGGCCAGACGCTCATGCTGGCCGATATCCCGACGACAATCATTGACAAGGCCGAACTTGCACTGGCCCAGATCAGCCGGGGTTTTGCGGGTGTGCTGGTCACCGATATCCGCATGCCGGGGCAAGACGGGCTCTGGCTCATGCGCAAGGCGCTGGAGGTGGATCCGGAGTTTCCGGTGATCCTTGTGACCGGGCACGGAGATGTTGACCTTGCGGTACAGTCGATGCGCGAAGGGGCCTATGATTTTATCGAAAAGCCCTTCGCCCCTGCCCGACTTGTGACGACCATTCAGCGGGCGCTGGAAAAGCGGCGGCTGACGATCGAAAACCGCGCGCTGAAACGCGAGGTCGGCGGGCGCGACAAGCTTGAGGCGCGACTGATCGGGCGCTCGGATGTGATGGTGGCCCTGCGCAAAGAGATCCGCACGATTGCCGCAACCGATGCCGATGTGCTGATCACCGGCGATACCGGCGTCGGCAAGGATGTGACCGCCCATGCACTGCACGATCTGTCTGCACGCGGTTCCCATCCGTTCGTTCATATCAACTGTGCTGCCCTGCCCGTCGATCTGGTGGAAAGCGAGTTGTTCGGGCACGAAGCAGGTGCCTTCCCCGGTGCGATGCGCGCCCGTTTTGGCAAGTTTGAATTTGCGCGGCAAGGAACTGTGTTTCTCGATGAGATCGACAGCCTGCCTGTCGCGGTGCAGGCCAAACTGCTGCATGCGATCCAGGAACGGCAGATCACGCGACTGGGCGCCAATGATCCTGTGGCACTTGACATCCGCATCATCGCTGCCGCCAAAACCGATCTAGCTGCGGCGGTCGGGACCGGGGCTTTTCGCGCCGATCTGCTTTACCGGCTGAACGTGGTCACATTGCATGTGCCGCCGCTTGCCGAACGGCGCGACGATATTGCGTCACTGTTTCTCAATCTGGCAGGCCAGGCCGCTGCGCGCTATTCGCGGCAGATGAAGGATGTTCCCTCTGAGGTTCTGTCGCAGATGGCAACGCGGGACTGGCCGGGGAATGTGCGCGAGCTGCGCAATTCGGCGGATCGGTTTGTTCTGGGTCTCGGGCCGGTGGAACCGCCAGCATCCGATGCGGCACCAGAAACCCTGGCACAAAGGTTGGCCGCGCATGAAAAATCACTGATCCTGGCCGCGCTCATTGCACAGGATGGTAGCCTGAAACAAACATACGAGAGCTTGGGCCTGTCGCGCAAAGCGCTCTATGAAAAGATGCAAAAATATGGAATTTCCAAGGCTGACGCTGAGAGCGACGCCTGAATTGTCCCCTTTTCGACCCGCGCATCAGGCGGTTTGCACCGTTGCTGACCCATCGCTGAAAAAGAATTCGGACCGTTAACGCAAACATCCGCGAACCCTTCTTGTTCTGAGACATCAGGTCAGCGGAAGTCGTCTGCACCCGGCCTGACTGCACCTTTTTGTGCATTGGGTCATGCGCTGATCCGGGAGGGGTCAGTAAAATTTCAGTGGAGGACACATCTATGAAACTCGCAGCACTTGTCGCGACAACGGCCCTGACGGCCACAACAGTATTTGCTGGCAGCGACGGCGACCGCACCGGCTGGCCAGAAAGCTTTACCGTGGGCACCGCATCCCAGGGTGGCACATATTTCGCCTATGGCTCCGGCTGGGCAAACCTGGTTGCAGAAGAGCTGGGCCTGACGGGTGGCGGCGAAGTCACCGGCGGCCCAATGCAGAACATGGCGCTTGTGCACACAGGTGATGCGCAATTCGGCATGACAACCATGGGGCCGGCAGCGGAATCCATCGCTGGCACAAACCCGATTGCACCGGGCCTGCAAATGGATAACGCCTGTGCGATGTTCCCGATGTACCAAACACCGTTCTCGGTTACGGCGTTGTCCTCATCGGGTATCGCAACCATTGCTGATATCCCTGATGGCGCACGCATCGGCTTTGGCCCTGCTGGGTCCACATCCGACACCTACTTCCCGCGCATGATGGAAGAACTGGGCGTGAATTTCGAGCGCCGCAACGGTGGCTGGACCGATCTTGGTGGTCAATTGCAGGATGGCCTGCTCGACGTGATCGCCTTTGCGGCGGGTGTTCCGGTTCCGGCTGTCTCCCAGCTTGAGGTGCAGACAGATGTGAACATCATCGAGTTCACCCAAGCAGAGCAGGCGCAAATCCAAGCCGCCTTCCCTGTGGCAGCATTTGACATCGCGGCAGACACATACACAACGCTGCAAAGCGATGCGCGGTCTGTTTCCATGTGGAACTTTGCGATTGCAAACTGCGAACTGCCAGCATCCTTTGTCAAAGCGGCGGTCGATGTTGTGATGTCCGACAATGAGCGCATGGTGAACATCCACCGCGCCGCCCGGTCAACGCTGCCCGAGAACTGGACCAAGAACGCAGGTGTTCTGCCTTGGCACCCCGGTGCGGCCGCGTGGTTCATTGAAAATGCTGGCGCAGATATCCCTGCCGACCAGATCTACGGAAACTAAGATCAGATATGTCCGGGGCCGCATCTGATTGCGGCCCCGGAAACGACTGAGCTTTCCGATAAATTTGATCTCAGCCGCCCGCCCGTTTCAGGCGCCGCCGCTGGCATGCGAGGACCAAAACCATGACCACCGATCCCCAAATTGACGACCAGACCAATGGCGCGGTACTTGCCGAGGGTGTCGATGATGAACCTGTGGAACATAACCGCCGCATCTTTATCGGGCGGACCTATTTGGTCGTTGCGGGCCTGTCGGCGTTCTATGCTTTGTTTCACATGGCGGCGTTGAACGGCTGGTCGATCCGCGGTTGGACGGGCATCGACCTTCCGTTTCTTCCGGTATTTCCGATGGAGACCTGGAATTTTCGCATTGTACACATCGCCGGAGCACTGATCCTTGGCTTTACGCTCTATTCGGGGCGCGACTTTCCTGATGATGACGCCGACGAGCACAGCCCGCTGGACTACCTTGCATACATCGCCTTGCTCCCTGCCCTTTATGCTGTCTACTCGGCGCTTGGTTTTGCCGCCCAGATCAGAGGTGGCGTGATGTGGAACGGGATTGACGAAGGCATCCGCACCGCAGAGATTTATAGCTACGGCTACCCGCTCCTTATCGCAACGATCGCCGGAACCATCATCGGTTGGCTGCGTCCGCGCGTCCGTGGCACCATCGCCCCTGCCGATCTGGTTCTCAGCGTCTGCGGGGTTGCTGTGGCGATCTATCTGATCACGATCTTTGGCACGTTGATGCGCAATTCCACCGGCACGCCGTTTGCCCCGATCGGCATGAGCCTTGCCGCTGTCGCAGGCACCGCGCTCATCATGGAACTGACGCGCCGCGTCGCAGGAATGGCACTCGTCATTATCGCCGGCGTGTTCTTGGTGTATGTTTTTGTGGGCGACTTGCTGCCCGGTTTTCTAAACGCGCCCGATATCACGTGGCAGCGTTTCTTTAGCCAAGTCTACACCGATGCAGGTATTCTTGGGCCAACGATTGCCGTGTCCTCGACCTACATCATCCTTTTCATCATCTTTGCGGCCTTCTTGCAGGCCTCCAAGGTGGGTGATTATTTTGTCAACTTCGCCTTTGCAGTGGCCGGCCGCTCGCGCGGTGGCCCGGCGAAGGTTGCGATCTTTGCCTCTGGTCTGATGGGCATGATCAATGGCACATCTGCCGGCAATGTGGTTGCGACAGGGTCGCTGACAATCCCGCTGATGAAAAAGGTCGGCTACAAGCCCACAACAGCCGGCGCGATTGAGGCCGCAGCCTCTACCGGCGGGCAGATCATGCCGCCGATCATGGGGGCCGGTGCCTTTATCATGGCCGAGATTACCGGCATTCCCTATACCGAGATCGCAATTGCCGCGATCATTCCGGCAGTGCTTTATTTCGTGTCAATCTACTTCATGGTGGATTTCGAAGCGGCCAAATTGGGTATGCTCGGCATGCGCGAAGATCAGCTGCCCAAGTTCAGGCAGATGGTACGCCGGGTGTATCTGTTCCTGCCGATCATTATCCTGATCGTCGCACTTTTCATGGGCTATTCAGTGATCCGGGCGGGCACATTGGCGACTGTCTCGGCGGCAGTGGTCAGCTGGTTCACCCCTTACCGGATGGGCATCCGTTCAATCATCAAGGCGTTTGAACTGGCAGGCACCATGGCGATCCAGATCATCGCGGTCTGTGCCTGTGCGGGTATCATCGTCGGTGTGATTTCGCTGACAGGTGTTGGTGCGCGGTTCTCATCGGTGCTGCTGAACATCGCCGAGGCCAATCAGTTGCTCGCGCTCTTCTTTGCGATGTGCATCGCGATCCTTCTGGGCATGGGTATGCCGACGACAGCGGCCTATGCGGTTGCGGCATCGGTAGTTGCCCCCGGTTTGGTGCAACTTGGCATTCCGACGCTGACAGCGCACTTCTTTGTCTTCTATTTTGCAGTTGTCTCCGCGATCACACCACCTGTGGCCTTGGCCAGTTACGCCGCCGCAGGCATATCAGGCGCGAACCCGATGGCCACCTCGGTGGCGTCCTTCAAGATCGGCATCTCTGCTTTCATTGTGCCGTTCATGTTCTTCTACAACAGCGCAATCTTGATGGATGGCACATGGTTCGAAGTCATTCGGGCTGGCATCACAGCGGTTGCTGGCGTGTTCCTGCTGTCATCGGGCGTGCAAGGCTGGTGGGTTGGCGACAGGGCGGCATGGCCTTTTCGGATTGCCCTGCTTCTCGCGGCGCTCTTCATGATTGAAGGCGGCTGGGTTTCAGACTTGATCGGGATCGGCGGCGCTTTGGTACTCTACTTTATGGCGCAAATAACCCGTCCAAATACGGCCGCACAGTAAACGCATCAACCTCGACACGTGACGGGGAGCGGTGGTTCAACCCGCTCCCTTTTTGCTTGCGCGCGGCAAGGTAGCGAAGATGCAGCGCCAAGCCCCGGATACCGGATCAGATCGGAGCGGAAAATGCACACACAAAAGCTATTACACTCTGCTTGCAAATAGGGTATCCGGCCTGCAGGCCCTTGGCAAAATGACCAGCAATCAGGAAATACGCTTTGATTGAACTCACCACCTACGAGCTTTTTGTACTGGCCGCAGGCGCGATGGCGTTTGGTCTGTATTTGTTGATCAAAGGTGGGAATTGGACAGTCGAAGCCGCCGTGTTCGTTGCGGAAAAGACCGGCCTGTCGCCACTCTTTATCGGAGCGACGATCGTATCTTTCGGCACTTCGGTGCCAGAGCTGTTCACATCCGTCAACGCCAACCTGCAGGGCCATCCCGGCATCTCATTGGGCAACGTGTTGGGATCAAACATCGCCAACATTTTGCTGGTGCTGGGCGCAACCGCTTTTGTCTTCAGGGTCACCGCAGATCCCAAGCATCTGGCCAAAGACCTGGGCATGATGCTCTTGGCGACGGCAATCCTGGTTTATGGTATGCACTCTGACAGCTTCAGCCAGATTTTTGGCCTGATCATGTTTGCAATTCTGGTGACCTTTGTTGTCTACCAGTACAAGACCGACAGCATCATAATTGAAGAAGACGACGATGATGAAGCCGGGCCTGAGATCACAACAGTAAAAGGCGCGGTCATCATCCTTCTGGGGGGTCTGGGCGCCCTCGCGATCGGATCGGAGTTGCTGGTCAAGGGGGCTGTGCAAACGGGCACCGCCATCGGTGTCCCGGAGGCTGTGATCGGCATGACGGTTGTGGCGTTCGGCACTTCTCTGCCAGAGCTTTCAACCTGCATCGCAGCCGCGCGCAAACAGTCCGTCGGTCTGATCCTGGGCAATATCATCGGATCAAACACCTTCAACATCCTGTCGATCGTTGCGCTGACTGCCGTGATCAAACCGCTTGATGTCGATCCTGTTCTTCTGGGCATGGACATGTGGGTCACGGCTGCGGTGTCTGTTCTCTTTTCCATCTGGATGTTGACAGTGGGCAAACTCAACCGCACCGCGGGAATTGTCATGATGGCAGGCTATGTTGTGTTTATTGCGGTCCAGTACCTGCAACCGCAGTCGGTGATCTAAGCATCCGCTGGGTGCGATTGAGAAAACTGGCCTGACGAACCGGCGCACCCATTTTCATAGGCCCGCAAAGCGCTTATGTGTCGGTCAGGCACCACAGGCAGAAGGACCCCGAAATATGAGCAATGCAGAGATCGGGCTGATTGGCCTGGGGACAATGGGTGCAGCCCTCGCCCTGAATATCGCGGAGAATGGTTTCGACATTGCGGTCTGGAACCGAACAACAGAAAAAACCACGGCATTTCATAAAGATGCAGGTGATCTGGCCGGGCGGATCATCCCGACAGAGACGCTGGAAAGTTTCGTCGCCGCGCTCAAATCTCCGCGCGCGATAATCTTGATGGTTCCGGCGGGCCAAGCAGTTGACGATCAAATCGCGGCCCTGCGGCCCCTGCTTGACGATAACGATATGATCATCGACGCAGGCAATGCCAATTTTCACGACACCAACCGCCGCGCCCGCCATGCAGGCCACCAGCCATTCCTTGGCATCGGGGTTTCGGGCGGCGAAGAAGGCGCGCGCTTTGGGCCTTCCATCATGGGCGGCGGCAAACGTGAATACTGGGACCGTGTTTCCCATATCCTGACAGCGATTTCCGCCAAGTATAAAGGCGCACCCTGCGCCACCTGGATGGGCAAGGAAGGGGCCGGGCATTTTGTCAAAGCCGTACACAATGGCATCGAATATGCAGATATGCAGATGATTGCCGAGGTCTATGGCATCATGCGTGATGGGCTGGGCATGGATAACGCGGCCGTGGCAGAAACCTTCGCGCGGTGGGACAAAGGCCCGCTGCAAAGTTACTTGATCGAAATTTCAGGCAAAGTTGCTGCCGCAACCGACCTCAGGACCGGCCAACCCATGCTCGACGTCATTGTGGATGCCGCAGGGCAAAAAGGCACCGGGCGCTGGACCGTCATCGAGGCACAGCATCTTGCCGCCCCGATCCCTGCGATTGAAGCGGCTGTCGTGGCCCGCAACCTTTCGTCTCAGCGTGACGCGCGCGCCGCCGCCGAGGTCATGTTCGGTGCGGCCCCACATCGCATTGCCCATGACGTGATGCCATTGGACACGCTCGAAGAGGCGCTGATTGCTGGCAAGATCCTATGCTACGCTCAGGGCTTTGGCCTGATTGAGAAGGCGTCGGCAGAGTTCGGCTGGGCCCTGCCCTTGCCCGCGATTGCCGAAGTGTGGCGCGCGGGCTGTATCATTCGTTCTGCGATGCTCGACGACATGGCGGCAGCTCTGCGCGAGGACCCTGAACGCAATCTGATGATGGCCCCAAAGTTTTCGAACATGATGAAACAATCCCATAGCGCCTTGCGACAGGTGGTCGCCCAGGGGGCGCTGCACGGGCTGGCTTTGCCCGCGCTTTCATCAGGTCTGGCATATTTTGACGCGATGCGCACCGCGCGCGGCACCGCCAATATGATACAAGGCCAGCGCGATTTCTTTGGCGCACATGGGTTTGCAAGGGTCGATGGTGGGTCGGGGCATCACGGGCCTTGGGGCGCCTGACGTTGGAAATTTGCGCGCACATGTGATCTTGCGCTAGTCTTTTCGCAGTCATTTGGGAAAGGACAAGAGAATGCGCAATTTATTAACTTCAGTTGCGGCGGGTGCTTTGGTGATATCGGGCACATTGGCGCAGGCCGGTGGGCTGGCGGATGAAATCGAAGAGGCACCGGTGGTCACCGCCGCGGAGCCCGCACCTGCGGGATCTTCGATCAGCCCGACCTATGTTGTGCTTGGGGTTCTTGCAGCACTGTTGATCGCCACTGCGCTTGCGGAGGACGATGAGGAGCAATCCCTGATCAGCGATGCGCGTCTCAAGACCGACATCACGCAGATCGGGTTCGCCGAGAATGGGTTGCCGCTCTACAGCTACCGCTATCTTGGCGATGATGCGCTGTTTTCCGGTGTGATGGCGCAAGATGTGCTGGCCCACACACCAGAGGCTGTCATCACAATGCCCGGCGGGTTCTATGCGGTGAACTACGAGATGCTTGGTTTGCGCAGAGAACGTCTGAACTAGGCACTGCCTGTCGGAACAGCGCTTTTGGGCCTAACCCAGCGCGTAACCGGTGCCACGCACCGTGCGCAGCGGATCGCTGCCGCCGTTCTGGGTCAGCGCCTTGCGCAAGCGCCCGACATGGACATCAACGGTCCGGGTGTCAACATAGATGTCGCGCCCCCAGACCCGGTCCAGCAGCATGTCACGCGACCAGACGCGACCGGGTTTTTCCATGAAGGTGGACAGCAGACGAAACTCGGTCGGGCCCAGTTTCAGCGGTTGATCATTGCGAGTCACACGGTGGGTTTCGGCATCCAGCACGATATCATCATAGGCCAGCACCTGTCCGACCGTTGTCGGGCGGACGCGGCGCAATTGGCTGCGCACCCGCGCCATCAGCTCTGATACCGAATAGGGTTTGACCACATAGTCATCGGCCCCCGTTTCCAGCCCGCGCACCTTATCCACCTCTTCGGACCGCGCCGAGAGCATGATGATGGGGATGTTGCGCGTCTCTGGCTTGATCTTGAGGCGACGGCAGATCTCGATCCCCGACAGATGCGGCATCATCCAGTCCAGCACGATCACATCGGGCGCATCCTCTGCGATGCAAAGCAGGCCCTCTTCGCCGTTTTCGGCAATGGTCACGCGAAACCCTTCTACTTTCAGATTATAGGCCAGCACCTCCCGTTGGGCGGCCTCATCCTCAACAATCAGAACATGGGGTTGTTGTGCCATTGGCCTAGCCCGGATCGGTCACATAGGCTGTCTTGTCGCCCTTGGGTCGCGCCTCGTCGGGGATTTCACCGGTGACCTGATAGATCACCTGTTCGGCCATATTGGTTGTCAGATCGCCCATCCGCTCGATGTTCTTGGCCATGAAATGCAGGTGCATGCAGGCGGTGATGTTGCGCGGGTCCTCCATCATGAAGGTCAGGAATTCTCGGAACAGTGCGTTGTACATCTGGTCCACTTCCTGATCGCGCTGCCGCACATCTTCGGCAAGCTCCGCATCGCCACGCAGATAGGAATCGAGCGTGTCTTTCAACATTTGCTCGACCTCGCGCGCCATCCGGCGCAGGGCGGCATCCGCACCGCTGACCGGGCTCATTTCAACCAGCACGCTGGTGCGCTTGGCGATATTCTTGGCGTAATCGCCGATCCGTTCCAGCGACGCCGCCAGTCGCAGGACTGTAAGAATGGACCGTAAGTCCTTGGAAACAGGGGCACGCAGAGCGATTGTGCGCGCGGCTTCTTCATTGATCTGGATTTCCAGCGCGTCGATAGCCTTGTCACCGGCACGCACCTCTTCTGCCAGTTCCACATCGCGATCCGCGAGGGATTTGGCCGCTTTCAGGATCGCCTCTTCCACAAGGCCACCCATCTTCATAATCAGGGTGGTAATCCCTTCCAGATCACGGTCGTAGGCTGACGAAATATGCTCGTTCATTTCAATTGCTCCTTACCCGATCCGGCCGGAAATATAGCTTTCCGTGCGCGGGTCTTGCGGGTTGGTGAAAATCTTGTCGGTATCATCATACTCCACAAGGTTGCCAAGGTGGAAGAACGCGGTTTTCTGGCTGACGCGGGCGGCCTGCTGCATCGAATGGGTGACGATCACCACCGAAAAGCTCTGGCGCAACTCGTCAATCAGTTCCTCGACCTGTGCTGTCGCAATCGGGTCAAGCGCCGAGCAGGGTTCGTCCATCAACAGCACCTCAGGTGCGGTCGCAATCGCGCGCGCAATGCACAAACGCTGTTGTTGACCACCCGAAAGGCTCGTGCCCGGCGCGTTCAGCCGATCCTTGGCCTCGCCCCAAAGCGCCGCCTTGCGCAAGGATTTCTCGACAATCTCGTCCAGATCGGCCTTGTTCCGGGCCATGCCGTGAATTTTGGGGCCATAGGCCACATTGTCGTAGATCGATTTTGGAAACGGGTTCGGTTTTTGAAACACCATGCCCACCTTGGCGCGCAGCTGAACCGGGTCAACCTTGGGGTCATAGATGTCTTCGCCGTCAATCCGGATATCACCGGTCACTCTTGCGATATCAATTGTGTCGTTCATCCTGTTGATACAACGCAGGAAAGTTGATTTGCCGCAACCCGACGGGCCGATAAAGGCCGTGACGGTCTTGTCGTCAATTTCAACGTTTACGTCCTTGAGGGCCTGGGTGTCACCATAGTGTACCTGTACGCCCTTGGCGGAAATTTTAACGTCGAGCTGCGTGCTCATTGCGCGATCCACATGTGTCATATCTTCCATTCTTGCGTCCCTCTACCAGCGCCGCTCAAAGCGGCGGCGCAGGTAAATTGCGACCGCGTTCATAATAAGCAAAAACACCAGCAATGTAATGATCGCCCCCGAGGCCCGCTCAACAAAGGCCGGGTCAGACCGCTGGGTCCAGTTGAAAACCTGCACCGGAAGCGCTGTCGAGGCTTCGCCAAAAAGCCCTGCCTCTGGGGTGTAGGCCGCCGGATATTCGCGCACGAAAGCCACCATGCCGATCAGCAGCAAAGGCGCTGTTTCACCCAGGGCCTGAGCAAGGCCGATGATGGTTCCCGTCAGGATGCCCGGTGCCGCCAGGGGCAAAACATGGTGGAACACCGACTGCATTTTGGAGGCACCCACGCCCAATGCCGCATCGCGGATCGATGGGGGCACCGATTTGAGCGCCGCACGGGTCGAGATGATGATTGTGGGCAGCGTCATCAGTGTCAGCACCAGACCACCGACCAAGGGCGAAGATTGGTTGAATTCCATGAAGTTGATGAAAATCGCGAGGCCGAGGATGCCGTAAACAATAGACGGCACCGCCGCGAGGTTCGAGATATTCACCTCGATCACATCCGTGATCCGGTTTTGGGGCGCGAATTCTTCCAGATAGATCGATGAGGCCACCCCGATGGGCAGCGCGAGGAACAGCACCACCAGCATCATGTAAAGCGACCCCAGAATGGCAACGCCAAGCCCCGCAGCCTCTGGCCGCTGGACCGAAGCATCAGGTGCGGTAAAGAATTTCCAGTTGAATCTTGTCTCGATCACGCCCGCGTCGGCAAGCGCCTGGGCGATCATCAGCGCCTCGGGCGAGGTATTGCCATCCAGTGCCGCAGTTTCCAGGGTTACGCGGCCTTTGAAAAAGCCGTCAATGCGACCGGATGCCAGCAGTGTGAATGTCACCGTTTCGCCCACAAGATCAGGGTTGGCCAGCACGCGGTTACGGACGGTTGCCGCGGCCTCCTTTGAAATCAGCTCGCCCAACGCCTTGTCCGCCAGTTCGGTCGTCAGCCCCTGACGCGCAACTTCGGCTGCGATGGCGGCCCGCAAAAGCGGCGCATAGCCAATCGTGGTGGTCTTGGCCATTTCCGCGGGATCACGATTGCCCTTCTTGTCCACGCGCTCTGCGACCAGTTCAACGGGCAGCGTGATGAATGTCTGTTGAAACGCGCTCATGCCGTTGCTCAGCACGGAACTCAGCAACACTAAAAGCGCCAGCATCGCTACAACGATCGCAGTCAGGCCATAGGCCTTGAACCGGGCCTCGGCGGCATTGCGTTTCCTGGTGTGCGTGTCGCGGGTCAGAAGCGAGGTCTTCATTCGTACTGCTCCCGGTATTTGCGCACGATATATAGGGCAAAGACATTCAGACCGAGCGTGATGACGAACAGCGTCAAACCAAGGGCAAAGGCCACCAGAGTTTCGGGGCTGGCAAAATCCGTATCACCGGTCAGCTGGCTCACGATCTTGACCGTCACGGTCGTCATGGCTTCAAACGGGTTGAGCGAAAGCCGGGCCGCCGCCCCTGCCCCGAGCACCACGATCATCGTCTCGCCAATGGCGCGCGACGCCGCGAGCAGGATAGCGCCGACAATACCGGGCAAGGCTGCGGGAACCACCACCTGGCGGATGGTCTCGGAATGGGTGGCGCCAAGGCCAAGCGAGCCATCACGCATCGCCTGCGGTACGGCATTGATGATATCATCTGACAGCGAGCTGACGAAGGGGATCAGCATGATGCCCATCACCAACCCCGCCGTCATCACCGATGACGCACTCTGGCCAAGCCCCATGGGTTCGGCGAATACATCGCGCAAAAGTGGCCCGACCGTAATCAGCGCGAAAAGGCCGTAAACAATCGTCGGGATGCCTGCCAGAACCTCAATCGCCGGCTTGGCCACTGCCCGCAGGCGCGGCCCGGCATATTCAGACAAATAGATCGCGGCAAAAAGGCCAATCGGCACAGCAAACAGCAGCGCGATAAAGCTGACATAAAGTGTTCCCCACAAGAGTGGGATGATCCCGAGTTCAGAGTCGCCGCGGAAGTTGGGCGACCATGTGAGTGAGAAAAAGAAGTCGCGCCAATCGTATTGTCCGAAGAAATTGAAGGTTTCGAACAGCATTGAAAACACGATCCCGACTGTTGTCAGCACCGCGATGGTCGAGGAAAAGATCAAAAGCCCCATGATCCAGCGCTCGGCATAGATACGCGCGCGCGTCTCCGTCCTGATCGCGATCAGTGACAGCGCAAAGCCGGTGACACCCAGCCCCAGCACCACCAGTGAAAAGAACCAGCCGGGGGTGGTGCCAACAATGCGGCTGTAAAGAGCAATGAGCAGGACAGCGGCAAAGGCAGGAATGGCGGTGGCAAGCAAGGTATTCAGCGCATGTTGTCGGGGTAAGGAGACCAGCTTGCGAATATCACCTCCGGCCACCTGCATTGCGCGTGACCTGGCCAGAAAATAGCCAACGACAGCCAGCGCGAGAACGATAAGCAGTGGTGTCGTCAGTGATTGCATGGGCGTATTTTCCATCATCAAAAGAACGCTGGGGCGCCCATAGACGCCCCAGTGCCAACTGTCGAGATCAAGAGCCGGAGCCCATCACCATTTCTTCGGCGACAGTGTCCTGCACCTGCATCAACTCCGGATCGGACACCAGACCATATTCGGCCAGTGGTCCATCAGGTCCTGCAATGTCGTCGGACACAAAGAATTCAGCATAGTCCTTGAGGCCGGGGATCAATTCGATATGGGCTGCTTTGATATAGAAATACAGCGGACGCGACACAGGATATTCACCCGCCGCGATGCTTTCGGTTGTGGGGACAACGCCGCCCATTGTCGCGACCTGCAATTTGTCTGTGTTGTTTTCATAGAATGACAGACCAAAAACGCCGATCCCGTTTGTGTCGGCCTGAATACGCGCCAGTGTCTCGGTGTAATCGCCGTCAATATCGACAGAGCGCCCGTCGGTACGGACCGCCATGCATTTGCCTTCGGCGGTGTCCTCGTCAAGCCCTGCGTCCAGCATAGCCTGAAGATATCCGCCCTCCGCGCAGCCAGCGAGGATCACCTTTTCCTCAAACACTTCGCGTGTGCCGTGCTTGGTGCCGGGGATGAAAGCCTGAATGGGCTGTGGTGGAAAATCCGGGTTTACCTGATCCCAAGTCTCGAAAGTGTTCGCAACCAGTTCACCATCGACAAAGATCTCGTTTGCCAGCGCCCTGTACCAGTCGGTGGGTGTGAATGCGAAAGCACTGCCATTGATGTCGGAGGCAAAGACGATGCCGTCATACCCGATACGGACCTCGATAATATCCGCCACACCATTCTCGGCGCAGACGGCAACCTCATTGGGGCGCATGGCCCGCGATGCGTTCGCGATATCGATCGTATTGACACCAACGCCTTCACAGAACCGCTTGAGACCGGCGGACGACCCGCCTGATTCCACGACCGGTGTGGGGTAATCGAAATTCTCGCCGAAAAGCTCTGCGACGATGGCCGCATAAGGCAAGACCGTGGAAGAGCCGGCAATCTGCACGCTTTCACGCGCAAAACTGGTTGTGGCAGTAAGGAAAATAGCCGCTGTGGTCGCGGTCAGCTTCATGAAAGACATCCGTGATACTCCTGTCAGTCAACATCGGTGACACGCGGGTCGCGCCACCTTCAAGCGCAGCAATGTGCCACCTGCCCGAACCTTTTGTGACAGTCGTGTAAAAGTTTTATGACACTTCACCGGTTGGCAGGAAAACAGAGACCGTTGTGCCCTGCCCTTCCTGGCTTTCAATCAGCAAGCGGCCCCTGTGACGGTTGATGATATGCTTGACGATCGCCAGACCAAGCCCGGTGCCGCCGACCGCGCGGGACCTATGGCTGTCGACCCGGTAAAACCGCTCGGTCAGCCGTGCGATGTGATGTTCGGCGATCCCATCACCCTTGTCCGTGACGCTGATCTGAACGGCCTCTCCTCTCAGGCGTCGGTGCATTGCGCGCGGCATCAGGCTTACCGCAATGTCGCCACCCGAGGCCCCATACTTGAGCGCATTTTCCACGAGGTTGGCAAAGACCTGCACCAGCTGGCCTGCGTCCCCCGGCACCACCTCGCCGGTGCTGCGCAAATCCAGCGTCACCGTCACCCCAGCCGCACTGGCCTGTGGTTCCAGCCCCTTGATCACGGACGCCAGCAGAGCGCCCAGATCAACATGCTCGCGCGGGCGCATGCGCTCGTCCTCTTCAACCCGGCTGAGCGACATCAGATCGTCAACCAAACGCGTCATGCGGTTTGCCTCATGTGACATGATCGCCAGAAACCGGTCACGTGCAGCCGGATCATCTCTGGCGGCGCCATTCAGCGTCTCAATGAACCCTAAAAGTGCTGTCAGCGGTGTGCGCAACTCATGGCTGACATTTGCCACGAAATCGCGGCGCATCTGTCCGGCCTCTGTTGCCGCTGTCTGATCTTCAAAGGTCAGCACGATGTCGTCACCGGCTGCGGCAACACTGACGCCATATTCGGTGTCCTTGGGCCCGGTCCGACCGGTATAGCGTATAACCCGACCGGTCCCGTCCCGCCGAGTTTCAGCAATGGCCGCGATCACAGCAGGCTGGCGCAGAGCGGTGATGTAATGCTTTCCAACCAGGTCGGGGCTAAGACACAGATCGACAAGGCGATTCGCAGCGCGCACGCGGTCGTCAGAACCAATCACCATGACGGGCAACGGAATTGCCTCTGTTATGGAAACGATGTGTTTTTCGGTCATGAAGATTCAGTAAGCTTTTCTGTACCATTCTGCCAGCCCGCGGCAGAAAACCTTGGGAGAGCAAAAAAAAGACTTGCAAGCATGGGTTGTCATGCGGTTCCTTTTATTCGTGAGAAATTAACCAACTTTAAGAAAAGAAGTGGCAGGTAATGAGCAAGTTAGCGCTGAACGTCGAAACAAGGCAATGCGCCGCGGCCAAAGAAGAAACGACAGGACGAACGCTGGTGATTGGGAACCTGTCGCGCTGGAACGCCGAAGGGCGCGTAGCGGTCTCTTTTGATCAGGTCCGTTTTGTAGAAATACACGATCTGACCACTGGAAATTTGCAGTGTATTGCCCCCGATATCATCCTCTCTCCATTGATGGGCGATGACTTTGATGTCATGGAAGTTGCCTTGCGGCTGATCGAACTGGGCTACAAGGGCCGCTATCGTGCCATCTCGCTGGATTTTCCGAATGCAGATATGATTCGCACCGAGGTGCGGAGTCACGCGCCAGAGCTGGATTTTGATCTACTGTCCGTGACAAAAGTTGCCAACGATTGCTGACATTCATCCCGATAGTGACGTTGCAGGCCTAAAGTTTCGCCAGATCACGCCGGAACCGCACCGCATTCTGCTGATAGTTCAACGCAGACTGCCGCAAACCGTCGATCGCCTGCGCATCCAGTTGCCGCACAACCTTACCCGGCGCGCCCATCACCAAGGCACCATCCGGGATCATCTTGCCTTCGGTGATCAGTGCGCCCGCCCCGATAAGGCAATTCTTCCCGATGACCGCGCCGTTCAGGACAGTCGCGCCCATACCAATCAGCACGTTGTCCCCGATCTGACAGCCATGCAGCATGGCCTTATGGCCGATCGTACAGCCTGCGCCGACCGTCAAGGGAAAGCCCATGTCGGTATGCAGCACACAGTTTTCCTGCACATTGCTGCCCGCGCCGATCACGATAGGCTCATTGTCGCCGCGCAGCGTGCTGCCAAACCAGACCGAGGCTTTCGCCTCCAGGATAACATCCCCGATGATATAGCACCCGGGCGCAACCCATGCGTCACTGGCGATCTTTGGTCTCACATCACCCAGCGCAAATTGGCTCATGCCCGCTCTCCAAACTCCGATTGCAACGCGCGCACATGGTCCACCAGTCTTGGCTGCTGCGACCGGCGCAACCGTTCCGCACTTATGATGGTCTTGAGCTGCGCTTCGGTCGTGTCCAGATCGTCGTTGATCAAGACATAATCATAGCCATCCCAATGGCTGATTTCGTCCCAGCTTTTCTGCATCCGGCCTTCGATGACATCTGGCGCATCCTGCCCGCGGCTGACCAGACGGCGGTGCAGTTCGGTAATTGATGGTGGCAGGATAAAGATCGACAGCACGTGTTCCTGCAAGGCCGAGTTGCTGATCTGCTGCGCGCCCTGCCAGTCAATATCAAACAACACGTCGCGGCCACTCTCGATCGCGGTCTGCACCGGCGCTTTGGGCGAGCCATAGTAGTTGCCGAATACACTGGCATGTTCCAGCATGCCTGCCTTGGCGACCTGATCCTGGAATTCGGGTGTCGAGACAAAAAAGTAGTCTTTGCCTTCCACTTCGCCTTCGCGCGGCGCCCGCGTGGTCGCCGAGACCGAGAATTGCAGCGTGTCGTCCCAGGCCCGCAAGCGGCCCGCCAATGTCGATTTGCCCGCACCCGAAGGAGACGACAGGATGATCAAAAGGCCACGTCTGGTCATCGGTTACTCCACATTCTGAATTTGTTCGCGCATCTGGTCGATCACCGCCTTGAGGTCAAGACCGATGGCCGTCAGCGCAGGCGCCTGCGCCTTGGCGCAAAGCGTATTGGCCTCGCGGTTGAATTCCTGTGCCAGAAAATCAAGCTTTCGGCCCATCGGCTTGTCTTGGTCCAAAAGCGCGCGCGCGGCGGTGACATGGGCTTTCAGGCGGTCGATCTCTTCGGTCACATCGGATTTCACGGCCAGCAACGCCAGCTCCTGCGCCAGACGGCCCTCTTCAATCTCGGTTACATCGTCCATCACGCGGCGCAATGCTTTGGTCAGGTTTTGCCGCGCCTGCGGTGCGCGCGCTTCAGCCGCGCCTGCTGCGGCTTCTGTCAGCTGCGCAATCTGATCAAGCTGATCCGCGATCACCTGCCCAAGCGCCGCCCCTTCGTCTGCGCGCATTTTCAGAAAGTCTGCCACAAGATGCGCCACATCGCCAATCAAGGCGGCGGCCAAGGCCTCGCTGTCATCTTCGGATTTCGCGAAGGCCAGGACCCCGCGTTGTGACAGCACATCTGCCGCCGTAGGCTGGCCCAACGTCACACCCATTGCAAATGCGCGTTCCTGCACCTGATCCAGCGCCTTGAGCACCCCATCCAGATACGCCTCATCAAGGGCCATCGCGCCGTCCGCGTCCTCGCGCTGCAAACGCAGGTTCACGGTGACATTGCCCCGTGCCAGGGCTTTGGTCAGGGCAGCACGGATCGCAGGCTCCAGACCTTCAATCCCATCCGGAACGCGCAACCGCAGATCAAGACCGCGGGCATTGACCCCGCGCATGTCCCAACTCCAGGATGCGGACCCCAATGTGCCGGTCCGGCTTGCGAATGCTGTCATGGATTGGATCATCTGGTCTCGCCTGTCGTTTGCTGCCTTTGCACCTAATGGCAATCTGCGGGGTGGGGCAAGAGGAGCTGGCACCGATGATCCGTTAACCACTTAACACTTTGTTAAATGGTTAACGTGCAAGAATTTGTTAAAAACCAATTAAAGCGAAGAAACAGTTTGCCCATTGTCAGGGCCGCGTAACGAGAGAAAACCGATGGACATCACCGAGCATTCAAAGGAACGCCGCCACGCGCAAATTCCGGGCCATGATGATCCGGTTCTGCAAAGTCTGGAGCAATACTGGCAAACGCTGCGTCATGCCCAGCAACTGCCAGCCCGCACCGAGATAGCACCGGGTAAGATCGACCACGCCCTGCCCCACGCATTCATTCTGCAAAGAGTTGCCCCCGGCATTGCCCGGTTCCGGGTCGCAGGCCAACGTCTTCATAACTTGCTGAAAATGGACGCGCGCGGGATGCCACTGGCGACACTTTTTCTACCGCAAGCACGCGAGCAGGCACAACACCTACTGGAACTCGCGTTTACCGGACCTGCCATCGTCGGTATCCCGCTGGCCTCCCCCGGCACGCTCCTGCGCCCGGCCTTGATGGGCACGATGTTGCTCTTGCCGCTGCGCGACAAAGAGGACAAGACAACCCGGATGCTGGGCGCATTGGTCACGGATCAGGACGGGGGTGCGCGCCCCAGACGCTTTGTCATTCCGCAAGACGCGCGGATCAGACACGACCCGATCGGTGTACAGCTAGCCACCACCCAATTGATCCCGCGTGCTCCAACAAAAAGGCCGGACGCATCACGCCCGGCCCTCAAACTTGTTGTCAATAACGGGTGATCAGCCCGCTTTGGCCTGTGCAATCGTGGCGCGGCGTGCCGACAGTTCCTCGGCAACAAGGAACGCCAGTTCCAGCGATTGCGATGCGTTCAGACGCGGATCGCAGGCGGTGTGATAACGATCGGAAAGATCCTCATCCGTGACCGCGCGCACGCCGCCGGTGCATTCGGTGACATCCTTGCCGGTCATTTCGAAGTGCACGCCGCCGGGCACCGTGCCTTCGGCATTGTGGATCGCAAAGAATTCCTTCACTTCGCGCAGCACGCTTTCAAAGGGCCGTGTCTTGTAACCGGTGGATGACTTGATCGTGTTGCCGTGCATGGCGTCACAGGTCCAGACAACATTGGCGCCTTCCTCCTCTACCGCCTTGATCAGGCGCGGCAGGTGTTCACCCACAGACCCCGCACCAAAGCGCGCGATCAGCGTCAGACGGCCTGCCTCATTGTCAGGATTGAGCGAGGCCATCAGTGCCTTGAGGTGGCCGCTGGTCATGCTCGGCCCACATTTGAGGCCAATCGGGTTCAGTACGCCTTTGCAGAACTCGACATGCGCGCCGTCAGGCTGGCGTGTGCGGTCGCCGATCCAGATCATGTGCCCGGAGCCTGCAAGCCATTTACCAGAGGTCGAATCCAGACGACACAGCGCCTCTTCGTATTCCAGCAGCAGGGCTTCGTGGCTGGTGTAGAAATCCACCGTCTGCAATTCGTGGTTGGTCTCCGTGGTCAGGCCAGCGGCTTCCATGAAATCAAGCGTATCGCTGATGCGCGCGGCCATATCGCTGTATTTCTGCACCTCGTTGCTGTCGGTGAAGCCAAGCGTCCATTTGTGCACCTCATGCACATTCGCAAACCCACCGGTCGAAAACGCCCGCAGAAGGTTCAGCGTCGCGGCAGCCTGCATATAGGCCTGTGTCATCCGCTCGGGATCGGGAATGCGGCTTTCGGAGGTGAAATCGAACCCGTTGATGATATCACCACGGTAGCTGGGCAATTCCACACCATCGACCGTTTCGGTCGGTGCTGAGCGTGGCTTGGCCATCTGCCCGGCCATGCGGCCGACCTTCACCACAGGCACCTTTGCGCCATAGGTCAGGACCATCGCCATTTGCAGCATTACCTTGAAGGTGTCACGAATGCCGTCAGCGTTGAATTCAGCAAAGCTTTCTGCGCAGTCGCCGCCCTGCAGCAAGAACGCCTCGCCTCGGCTGACAGCGGCCAGTTCGTTGCGCAATTTGCGCGCTTCACCTGCGAAAACCAATGGTGGATAGCTGGCAAGCCGGTCTTCAACAGCGCGCAGCGCGGTTGCATCCGTATACTCAGGCATCTGGACCCGGGGCTTTTTGCGCCAGTCAGATTTTTGCCAGTCAGTCATTGTCTTGCTCCATTCAAGGGTCAGTTAGCGTTATCAGTGTTTGCGTATAGCGCGCAGCGCGAGGCGCGCCAATGGGAAAATGCCATCATTACCCTGTGAAACCGGCAAGGCGAGGCGACATTCCCCCTTGTCGGCAGCCTGCAAACCTGATGAGGTCATTTTCGCAATACGCGGCCACGGAATACAGTGATGTCAATCGAACCCCAAGTTGTCGAAGTTGAACATGCAGGCAAACCGCGCAGGTTTGTTTTCGTGCTGATGGAAAACTTCACGATGCTTTGTTTTGCCGCGGCTGTGGAAAGCCTGCGCATTGCAAACCGGACAGCCGGAAAAGAACTGTATTCGTGGAAAATCATGAGCGAAACCGGCGAAGAAGCCACCTGTTCAAACGGGTGCGTCTTCCGGGTCGATAGTGCGCTGGCAGAGCTTGATCGCGACGATACCATCATGCTTTGCGGCGGCGTGGATGTGCAGAAGGCCACAACCAAGCGCATCTTGAACTGGGTTCGCCGCGAGGCCCGCCGTGGTGTCACGATTGCTGGCCTTTGCACAGCCGGGTTCACGATGGCCAAGGCTGGCTTGCTCGATGGCAAGAAGGCGACGATCCACTGGGAAAACCAGGACAGCTTCTCTGAGGAGTTTGAAGAGGTCGAGCTGACGAAATCGGTCTTTGTGGTTGACGGCAACCGGATCACCACCGCAGGCGGGACCGCATCGATCGATCTGATGATCAAATTGATCGCAGATGATCACGGCGAAGATCTGGCCAATGCGGTCGCCGACATTCTGATTTATTCCGCGATCCGCACCGATCAGGATACCCAGCGGCTTTCGATCCCGACCCGGATCGGTGTGCGCCACCCCAAGCTCAGCCGTGTCATTCAGATGATGGAACAAAACATCGAAGAACCGATCAGCCCGGCTGTCCTTGCCAAAGAGGTCGGCATGTCGACCCGCCAGTTGGAGCGGCTGTTTCGGCGCTATCTGTCGCGCAGCCCCAAACGATATTACATGGAATTGCGGCTTCAAAAGGCCCGCAACCTGCTGATGCAGACGGATATGACCGTGATCAATGTCGCACTCGCCTGTGGTTTTGCCTCGCCGTCCCATTTTTCAAAATGCTACAGATCGCATTATGACACGACACCCTATCGCGAACGCGGCAGCCATGCTGCGCGCCTGTCGGTCTGATCGGGCGCGATGGTGCTGAGGTTTCTCAAAAGAACCCTGCTGTTGCTTGCTGTTCTGACGATCGCCATGGCATTATTTGCTGAAATCACCGATGATACCGAACTGAGGTTCACTGCGCTCAGCATCCTGTCAGTGATTGTGGCTGCAGGCTATGCGCTGGGCATGTTCCGGCGCAAACCCGTGGTTGCCAAACCTGTTCCCATGCCGACGCCGCGCCCATCAAAAAAGGCCGAGCCGGCGGTCTCGCCAAAACTGCCTGCCCCATCAATTGCGCCGCCCGAACAACCCTCGGTGAACAATCTGGATCAGCCGGACAATGACGAGC